>Ga0209292_1000006_pt1 | contig 381646 bp, 313 predicted proteins | sample GOMGulsemesocosm_2_FD_184634 | JGI IMG/M metagenome (GOLD analysis project Ga0209292, IMG submission 184634) | Methane-oxidizing microbial communities from mesocosms in the Gulf of Mexico - GOM9C Gulf of Mexico (SPAdes) (version 2) | ecosystem: Environmental > Aquatic > Marine > Cold seeps...
CTGGCGGCCCGGGTTATTACTCCAAGCGTTGAGTGCTGTGATTCTTTTCCGGCTTAGCTCTGGCGTTTTATTTTCCAGACCCGCCGTAAACCCGTCCCTGGGGGCTTCACGTCGACTCCTGTCTCCTAGAGTCTGGAAAACAAAACCCCAGATCTAAGCCTGCATCGCGGCAGCTTTTAGCTTTGGATACCAGGGTTCTATCCCCGGCTTAGCTCTGGCATTTTATTTTCCGGGCACTTACCGCCTTGTTCTGGCGCAATTCGCACGCAACCTGAACAGTTACAGAGAGTGCTAAATAGTTACATTTCTTTCAGCTAAACGTGACTGAAATTAAGGCCATAAGTTTGCCACTGAGATGTCAATTGAGGGCATGGGTCAATAGGCTCGGGACGCCAACACTGTGTCGCTTACGATCGACAGCAACATCAACCGCCCGAACTTCAACAAAACCCGACCCCCGTCACTAATCACCAATAAGCGAGGCCGCCAGCGCTATTTACCCCTTGCCGCGGTGCCACCTCTGCTATAATCTCCGCCTCTTTTTTTGTGGTCCGGATTTAACTGCCCTATGCGTCGACAAGACTTTCATTATGAGCTGCCAGAGCGCTTAATCGCTCGCCAGCCTACGGCCCAGCGCCGTGGTAGCCGCTTGCTGTGCCTGGATGGCCCCAGTGGTGATATTCAGCACCGCCAGTTTCCGGATATCTTAGCGCAGCTGCAGCCGGGTGACTTGATGGTGTTTAACGACACTCGGGTGATTCCGGCGCGGGTATTTGGGCAGAAGCCTACCGGTGGTGCGGTTGAGGTGTTGGTCGAGCGCATTAGCGACCCACATCGGGTATTGGCCCATACCCGTGCCAATAAAAGCCTGAAAACCGGCGGTATTGTGGTGCTGCAAGACGGTACCGAGGTTGAGGTGGTGGGCCGCAAGGGCGCTTTATTTGATTTACGCTTCCCGGCGGATAAGCCCGTGCTGGAAGTGCTGGAAGCTATCGGCCATATGCCGTTGCCGCCTTATATCGACCGTCCCGATGACGATGCCGACCGTGAGCGTTACCAAACGGTATATTCTGACGAGTCTAAAAAAGGTGCGGTAGCGGCGCCCACGGCGGGCCTACACTTTGATGATGAGCTGTTAGAAGCCATTAAAGCCAAAGGTGTAGAGCTGGCGTTTGTGACCTTGCATGTCGGTGCGGGTACATTTCAGCCGGTTAAAGTCGACAATATTTTAGAGCACCAGATGCACAGCGAAATTATGCAGCTGGACGACAAGGTCTGTGCGCAGGTTAAAGCGGCCAAGGCCCGTGGCGGCCGTGTGATTGCGGTGGGCACGACCAGCGTGCGCTGTTTAGAAACCGCCGCTAAAGCCGCCGGTGATGAACTGATTGCCAGCTACCAAGGCGATACCAATATATTTATCTACCCCAGTTACCGATACCAGGTGGTGGATGTGCTAATTACCAATTTCCATTTGCCCGAGTCTACTTTGATGATGTTGGTGTCGGCGTTTGCCGGTTATAACAACACCATGGCGGCCTACCAGGCGGCGATTGACAACGACTATCGCTTTTTTAGCTACGGCGATTCGATGTTTATCCAGCACAACCCCCAGGCCTATTTAGAAACCATTACCAAACCCAGTGAGAACCCCAGCCATGAGTGATAGCCCATCAACCAATGATAGCCCATCTATGAATGATACTGGGGCCACCAATAAAGCTCGACCCAGCGAATGCATGATGACCTTTGAATGCGACACCACCGATGGCAAGGCCCGACGTGGACGGATGAAGTTTCCCCGCGGCACGGTAGAAACCCCAGCGTTTATGCCGGTGGGTACCTATGGCACGGTGAAGGGCATGTTGCCCCGCGATATCGAAGATATTGGTGCGCAAATGATTTTGGGTAATACCTTTCATTTAATGCTGCGCCCCGGTACCGAGGTGATTAAAGCCCACGGCGACCTGCACAATTTTACCCAATGGCAGGGGCCCATTCTGACCGACTCCGGCGGTTTTCAGGTATTTAGCCTAGGCGAAATGCGCAAAATTACCGAAGCCGGGGTGGTGTTTAAATCGCCTATCGATGGTTCTAAAGTTGAGCTAAACCCTGAAATAGCGATGCAGGTGCAGCGCGATTTGGGCTCTGATGTCGTCATGATTTTTGATGAATGCACACCATACCCGGCGACCGAGACCGAGGCGCGCGATTCCATGGAGTTGTCATTGCGCTGGGCCAAGCGCTCCAAAGACGCCCACGGCGATAACCCCTCGGCGCTGTTTGGTATTGTCCAAGGTGGCATGTATGAAGGCTTGCGCAGCGAGTCTTTACAGGGCCTGGCGGATATTGATTTTGATGGTTATGCCATTGGCGGTTTGTCGGTCGGTGAGCCCAAAGAAGATATGATGCGTGTCCTCGACCATTTGGCCCATACCATGCCGGCAGATAAGCCCCGTTATTTGATGGGGGTGGGTAAGCCGCAGGATATTGTCGAGGCGGTGCGCCGGGGTATCGATATGTTCGACTGTGTTATGCCTACCCGCAACGCCCGCAATGGTCATTTATTCACCACCGCAGGCGTGGTTAAAATCCGCAACGCCAAGCATCGCCACGATGTGGGTTCACTCGACCCGCAGTGTGATTGTTATACCTGTAAAAATTTCAGTCGCAGCTATCTGCACCATTTGGATAAGTGTGGTGAAATTTTAGGCGCCCAGCTCAACACCATTCATAACTTACGTTTTTATCAGCGCATAATGGAAGAGTTGCGCGAGGCTATTGCCGGACACCGCCTAGAGGAGTACGTAGCAGAGTTTTATGCGCGCCAGGATATGCCGGTGCCAGAGTTAACCTTGTAAAAATATTTGTTGAGGGTGAGCAGGTCGTGGTTCGACGAGATTGCATGAAGCGATTGTGGTGGTTTTTGTACTTAATTCGAAAAAACCGCTCATCCTGAGCCTGTCGAAGGATTGCTGCAGGGGCCACTGAGATATTGAGGATCGTGGTTCGACAGGCTCACCATGAGCGGATGGTGATAAGGCTCACCATGAGCGGATGGTGATAAGGCTCACCATGAGCGGATGGTGATAAGGCTCACCAGGAGCGGCTTGTGCTAGGTTTACCATGACCCGCTGTGCAAATAAGCTTCAGCTGCTTGTAATTTCACCAATCTATCCCCATCTCTTTTCTAGGCTTGTGTACTGGGTTGGGGTTTTACCGGTTTTGCATTGTTGTTCCTTGGTAAACCTATATAATCCGGGGCCTTATTGTCACTCGTGACTCTAAAATTATAAAACGGGCAGGGTGCCGTGCTGTGAAGCGATTGGCCACCATTGCCTACCACTAGGTTTGACGGAAAACATTATGAACCGCTATCCGTTCTGGAAGTATTTATTAATCCTGGCTGTTGTTGGCCTGGGGTTTATTTATTCAGCACCCAATCTCTACGCCCCAGACCCTGCGTTACAGCTGTCGGGTCAGTCTGCGGCAATGAAAATTGATGACAAAATTTTATTCCAAGCCACCAAAGCTTTAAATAAGGCCGGTATTGCCCACTTTGGCGAAGAAGCCAATGGCAAAAATGCGCTGATCAGGTTGAAGTCTGCTGATGATCAGCTGCAAGCCAAGCAGGTGCTTAGCCAAAACTTGGGTGATAACTTTGTAGTGGCTTTAAGCCAGGCGCCCAATACGCCTGACTGGCTAGCTGCCTGGGGTGCCGAACCGATGAACAAGGGTTTGGACCTGGCCGGTGGTGTGCACTTCTTATTAGAAGTTGATACCCCTAGAGCTGTGAAAAAGCGTTTGGATACCACCAAGACTGAAATTCGCCGCCAGCTGGGCCGGGAGAAAATTCGCTATAGTTCCTTGGAATTGAAAAACAATGTCATTACGTTGAAATTCAAAACCGAAGAGCTGCGCAATAATGCCACCCAGCTGGTGCGTAAAAACTTCAACACCTTGCAGCGCACTGTCGCCACCGAGGGCGATGTTTATATTTTGCGCGCGCAAATGACCGATAGCGCCATTCGCGAAATCGAAGATTATGCCGTAACCCAGAACCTTTCAACACTGCGCAACCGCGTTAATGAACTGGGTGTATCTGAGCCAATTGTGCAGCGCCAGGGGCGCTCGCGTATTGTGGTTGAGCTACCCGGGGTGCAAGACACCGCCGAAGCGAAACGCATTATTGGTAAAACCGCCAACTTAGAGTTCCGCTTAGAGGCCGAGCAGGGCGCCTCGGTCTACAGCAAGGAGCGTTTTGAGTATCGCTCTGAGCGCAGCCAGCAGTTGTATGGTGGCGCCTTTGTCGAAAAAGATATGATCATCTCCGGTGATCGCGTATCTAATGCCCAGTCTAGTTTTGATTCTGAAACGTCTCGGCCCCAGGTGAATATCAGCCTGGACTCGGATGGCGGCAAAAAGATGAACCGTGCTACCGGCAAAAATGTCGGCCGCCGCATGGCAGTGCTGTTTATCGAACAGAAAACCAGCACTAAATATGTCAACGATGAAAACGGTGACCAAAAAGCGGTGTATACCCAGCGCGAAGAAAAGAAAATTATTAGCCTGGCGACTATCCAGTCTGCCCTTGGGGTGCAATTTAGAATCACCGGTTTAGATAGCCCGGCTGAAGCTTCCGAGCTGGCCTTGTTATTGCGCTCCGGCGCCTTAGCAGCGCCAATGTATTTTGTTGAAGAGCGAACCATTGGCCCATCATTAGGTGCTGAGAATATTCAACTGGGTCTAATGTCGGTACAAATTGGTTTAGCGCTGGTGCTGATATTTATGCTGATCTACTACCGGGTGTTTGGTATCTTTGCCAATATCGCCCTGGCCGCTAACTTGGTTATTTTGGTTGGCGCCATGTCGGCCTTGGGGGCAACTTTAACGCTGCCAGGTATTGCCGGTATTGTGTTAACGGTGGGTATGGCGGTCGATGCCAATGTGCTGATCTTCTCGCGAATTAAAGAAGAGCTGGCCAATGGCATGCCGCCGCAATCGGCCATTAATGCCGGTTACGACCGCGCCTTTACCACAATTTTGGATGCCAACGTCACCACCTTAATTGTTGCGGTAATTTTGTTTGCCATCGGCTCGGGTCCAGTTCAGGGCTTCGCCGTTACTTTATCAATCGGTATTATCACCTCTATGTTTACTGCCATTATGGGTACTCGTGCCCTCGCCAATATGTTTTTGGGCGGCCGTAAAATGAAGACGTTGTGGATATAGGAGAACTAGACATGTCTACAGCAAATGACAAAAAGAACAAGGCCCCTAAAGTAATCGGCTTTATGGCCAAGCGCAGCATAGCGACGATATTTTCGGCGCTATTATTACTTGCCTCTATCGGCTCCCTGGCGGTCAATGGCTTGAAGTTTGGCCTAGATTTTACCGGCGGCACTCAAATTGAAGTAGGTTATGAGCAGCCTGCCGATGTTGGTGCTATTCGTGCGATCCTGGAGCAGGCCGGTTATCCCGATCCGGTGGTGGTGCACTTTGGTAAGCCAACCGATGTGCTGATTCGTATGCAGCAGCAAGACAGCGGTGACGCAGATGCTAAAGCCGATGCCAAGCTAGGCGATAAAGTGATTGCGACCTTGCGCGCCAGTGGCGACAAGGTCGATTTACGCCGGGTAGAGTTTGTTGGCCCGCAGGTGGGTGAAGAGCTACGCGATGACGGCGGCATAGGTATGTTGTTCGCCTTGGCGGTGGTGATGGTTTATGTGGCGATGCGCTTCCAGCTTAAATTCTCGGTGGGTGCGGTTACCGCTTTGGCGCACGATGTGATTATTGTACTGGGCGTTTTCTCTATCATGCAGATCGATTTTGACCTGACGGTATTGGCTGCGGTATTGGCGGTGATTGGCTATTCGCTCAACGATACCATCGTGGTGTCGGACCGTATCCGTGAAAATTTCCGCAAGATCCGTAAGGGTGACTCCGTTTATGTGATCGATGTGTCATTAACGCAAACCCTGGGTCGTACCTTGGTAACATCATTAACCACAGTGCTGGTATTGTTAGCCCTGTTCTTTTTTGGTGGCGAGCTGATTCACGGTTTCTCCATTGCCTTGCTGGTTGGTGTGGTGGTCGGTACCTATTCATCTGTTTACGTGGCTGCCAATGTGCTGTTGATGATGGGTATCTCCAAAGAAGACCTGATGGAAACAGTAAAGGAAGGCAGTGACTTGGATGAAGCGCCTTAGTCGGCGTAGTGTTGATAAAAGGGAAGCTATGCGCTTCCCTTTTTTATGTTTGATTCTAAAACCTTAAGACTCTAGCTGCAGTTAAATTGTTCAGCAGTGCTTTTCAACTGAACGGATAGCGTCCTTAACTCGGTAATCGCCGTGACAGACTCCGATGTCTCTTGAGTGCTGGTAGTCGACATATCAGAAATAACACTAACATTGCGCGACATTTCCTCTGTTACCTGTTGCTGCTGGTTAGCCGCGGTAGCTATTTGACTGCTGCTTTGGTTGATGTGGTTGATGGATTCGCTGATGACAACCAGCGTAGCTTGTGCCTCGGCGGTTGCCTCGGTAACGGCTTGTGATTGTTCACGACTGACATCCATCACCGTCACTGCTTGTTTGGCGCCGGTTTGTAGTTGGTCGATAATAGCCTTGATCTCCCCTGTGGACTCCTGGGTGCGCTGGGCTAGGTTGCGTACCTCATCGGCCACCACGGCAAAGCCGCGCCCTTGTTCGCCGGCGCGGGCGGCCTCAATGGCGGCATTGAGGGCAAGTAGGTTGGTTTGCTCGGCGATACTAATGATGACATCGAGTACGTTGCCAATATTTTCGCTGCCTTGGTGTAGTTCGCTAATCACACGAGAGGCATCGTTAATTTGCTGGGCCAGCAGGGTGGTTTTTTCGTTCGATCTCTCGACCACCTGCTTGCCATTTTCAGCTTCCTTGGTTACAGCCTGTGCTGCGCTGGCCGAATCACTAATGCGATTGGTGACCTCATCAATGGTTGAGTTCATCTCGGTCATGGAGGTGGCGATCTGTTGGGTTTTATTCTGTTGCTGCAGTATGTTTTCGGCAGTATGAGTCATCGAGTCGGATATTTGTAAGGCTTTGCTGTCGACTTGTACGATGGCGGACAATATGTCGGCAATCATGACTTTTAGTTGGTTTTGCATGTCACTCAAATATTCAGAAATTTCATCGCTTTGGGGTATGTCAGCGCTGAGATCGCCTTGGGCGATATTTTTAAGCTGCCCTCTCAGGTCAATTAAACGGGAACGGATTGATGTTTGAACCAGCCAGGCGATGTAAAGGCCTAGTAAGATTGAGACCAGCATGGCTATCGCTAGCCATGTAATAAGGGCTGCTTCATGCTGCTCGACTGTTAATACGGATGTTTCCGTGAACTCTTCGACGACCATGAGCATATCGTGGAGTGAATGGTCTAGCTCGTCTTCTAGGTTCTGTATCTTGGCAATGAGTTGGGGCGTTGAGGCTAACTTGCCGCTCTCGGCCAGCTCAAACGCTTTTAGGGCTTCCTGGTCAAATACCTTGTGTTGCGTGGCAATATCTTCCAGCTTTTTATTTACAGTGCTGATGTCTATTAATAGGGTGGGGTCAGTCGTGTGCTCAAGCACTAGTTGGCTGCGCTCGATAGCCGTTTTAATTTCCACATCTATTTTTGTAGCGAGTTTATTGAAGGCCTTTGTTTCTAGTTTGAATGCTTGCGTGTTTAATACGGCGGCATGCCGTAATGCCCGCTCAAAATGCAAGGCTTGTTCCAGTTGGTGGCTGCTGACTTCGGTTAGAGTCTTGGTGAGAGGGATGTCCTCATGGGCTATGGCACTTATTTCCTGGCCAATTTTGTGGCTCGACACTAGGGCGTAGCAGCAAATGATAGCGATCATTAGAATAGAAAATGAGGTCTGGACTAATACTCTTTGTTTTATGGAAAGACGATTAACTAATGCACGCATGTAAGACCCTGATTTTAGTACGGTTTAATAGATGGTTCCCAGTTAAATAATAGTAAAGCTGTGTGTTTTTGCAAAAAAACTGTAAAAAAATACATTAAAAAGTACTGGGTTTTAGTTTTGGGGCCGTATTGGGGGCAGTGTCGATGTAAAGGCTTTGCCTGCATGGGTAGAGGGGGGTTGTGGCGGGGCTTAGCAACTATGGTTTTATCAGCTTGCGTCCATATTGGCATGTGGCTTCGCGGGCGGACAAAAAAAAGGCCAACTTTTGCAAGTTGGCCTTTAATTTTCCGTCTCAATAACGGCAGTGGTTTAATTTTTGGCTTTAGAAATTTTTATTAAAGGTTAAACCAAAGGTGCGTGGCTCGCTCACATAGCTCATCAACTTACCATTTTGAATCGGTGGATCAAAGGTAGTTTGACGATAGCGCTCGTCGGTAATGTTACGGGCCCATAAGGTTAGGCTGATATCGGCGTCGATAAAATCCAAGCCGGCGCGTAGGTTAAGCAGGCCATAACCTTTTTCACGCTTATAGGGGTCGTTGTTACCGTCTAGCATATGGTCGGAGCGGTAGTTGTACTCACCGTAGATATAGGCGTCAACATTATCAGAGATGTTGAAATTCTGCTTAACACCTAGGTTGATATAATGCTCTGGCGCGCCGGCAATGTCATCGCCACTACGATTACAGGAGCCGTCACCGTTAGCACCAGGGTCTGCAATGCCAGTGTGGAAGGTATAAGCTACCCAGCAGTTACCCTTCTCAAACTCTTCAAACTTGGCGTGAGTATAGGCGTAGGCTAGGTTGACGGTGGTGTTTTCTGCTGCCTGCCACAACCCTTCTACTTCGGCACCGTAAGTTTCCAGCGAGCCGGCGTTTTGCAAGTTAAAACCGGTACCGGTAAAGGCGTTTGCCTGGAAGTCGTCAATGGTGGTGTAGTGCAAGGCCGCGTTGATGCGAATGGCTTGTGAAGGAATTTCCATCTTCAGACCCAGCTCAAATGACTCTGAGGTTTCGGCGTCAAACACTGGGTCAAAAGCTTTGTTGATGCGGTCAGTGTTGGTGCCGCCAGACTTATAACCAGTGCCAATAGAGGCGTAGGTCATCACATCGTCGTTAACAAACCAGCTTAGCTTAATGCTACCGGTGATTTGCTCATCCTCAATTTTGGCATTGATATCGTCACGGGGGTAAAAGCCATCAAACAAAAAGCCACCCCAGCCAGCAACACCAAAGCCGCTCCAGTCGACGGTGGGAATCATCGAGAAATCGCCGTTACCAGCGAAGAACAGCGCTGTGCCCGCTGCGGTTAAATCTGGCTCAGTGCCGGGAACCCAAGCTGCGCCGCCGATGGTTTCGGTGAACACGGTGCTTAAGTCTTTGCTCTCTTCGGTGTAGCGAGCACCAAAGGTCAATACCAATGAGTCGCTAAGGTTGTAATCAAACTGACCAAACAATGCCCAGCTGGATTGCTCCTGCTTGGATATGTGTAGGGCGTCAAAGTCATTCGGGAAGGCGGCGGCTGCGGTTACGCCGGTGAAGCCTGAGATGCTATTGATACCAGCGGTTAGGGCGTTTAAATCATTACCGATGCCGATAAAGTCACCCAGCTGGGTGCCGCCGGCTAAGGTGTAATCGAGCACGACGTCTTGGGTGAAATAATAGGCACCCACAACGGCGGTCAGGTCTTCACCTATATAATCGATGCGGAATTCCTGGGTGAAGGATTTGGTTTGGGCGTCATTGGTGGTGTTGATAATATCAACATCACTAAAATCACTGTCGATCTGATCAATAGCGTTGTATTTGCGGTAGCTGCTGATCGAGTTCAGGGTGTAGTCGCCGCGCTGCCATTGGATATCGATCGATAGACCTCGATCGGTGGCCTTGGCGGTAGGCAAGGTGTTTAGGGCAACGGCATAATCATCAATTTGATTGCCTTGACTGATGGTACCGCCTAGGCCTAATAACACCGCGTCGGAACCAAATATTGGGGCGCCATTATCAGTAGTGTCGCTGGCGGTGACGTTGGACTTGTAGGTCTGGGCGGCACAGCAAATTTCGTCAATCTTAGAGTAGTCGCCAATAATTCTTACCGAGAGGTCATCATTGGGCTCCCATAGGGCTTGTACACGAGCGCCCCAGCGATCTCTGTTGTTTACTTCGTTATCCCCGAAACCAGCGGCGTCAACGATACCATCGCGCTCGCCACGGAAAACGGTTGCACGCAGGGCGAGCTCGTCTTCAATTAGGGTAAGGTTGCCACCGGCTGAGGTGTTAAGCAGGCCGTAGTTACCAACAGTGGCCGACACAAAGGCGTCTTGTTCAAACGAGGGAGCCTTGGTTTTGAATAAAATGGCGCCGGAAGGGGTGTTCTTACCAAACAGGGTACCCTGGGGGCCACGCAGTACTTCAACCGCTTCCATGTCGATCATGTTGTTGATCATGGTGCTTTGACGTGAGCGGTAGGTGCCGTCTACATACAGGCCAACCGAGGACTCTAGACCGTAGTTCTGTGACGAGGTGCCCACACCGCGAATATTAAAGCTGGAGTGAATTGAACTCTGGCTTTGGAAGGCGACTAGGCCAGGGGTGTTGGTTTGCAGGTCGAAAACGTCTTTGATGACGGCTTCTTTTAGTTGTTCGCCGGATACAACGCTAACCGCCACCGGTACGTCTTGCAGGCTCTGGTCGCGTTTTTGTGCGGTAACAATGATTTCTTCAAGGGCTAAGGTTTCTGCGTTTAGTAGCGCAGGTGCTGAGATGTTGGCGAAGGCGATCGCAGCAACGAGTCCGTGCTTAATTGGATTTTTTATCATGTTCAACTCTCTGGGTTATTTTAGGATTAGACATCCATTTTGTAGCTGATTTTTATTATATTAATTATGTTGTAGATCAATTATCTACTAGGTGCATATGACTTTAATTGACCTATCTGTGTCAAGTGCATTTTTTGCCAAAATATGAAAGTAAAACGGCCGCAATTGTCACTGTATTGTAAGGATTAATGATGAGCCTTATGCTGGCTAGGGCTGGGCGCCTCAGGGAGGTGGATATCTGGCTGTAGCTTGGAGCGGTGCCCAGCTTAAAGCGGCCGGGCACCGGGTTTGTCTAGCGGCCTAATACCACCAATACTTTACGTTTTCTGTCGCCGGAATAGGGCATGCGGCCATGCATAGCAAGATGGTTGTCGACAATGGCGACGTCACCGTCCTGCCATTCTAGCTCATAGGCCAGCTGTTTGGATGATTCGACGATGTGGTCTAAAAATTCTTTGCCAATCGGGCTGCCGTCACCAAAGCAAAAGGCTTTGCTGGGGTCGTCAAGGGCGCCTTTCCAGCCACGGTAGGCTGCAATGATCTGGTTGAAAAACACCTTGCGGCCGCCGTCTAAAGTTTTGATGGCATCGAGCTTGCAACTTTGGGCTGCTAGAGAGCCATCGGCTAGCCATTCCCAGCTATAACCAAGCTTTTCTAATTTGGCTTCGGCTTCGGTTTTATTATTTACGCCTAAGGTGCCCAGCCAGCTACGGCCCTGACCGGATTCCGGCTTGTCGTCGGCGGGCATTAGGGTGGTGTATTTAATGCCAAGCTGTTCTAGTTTCTGGGTTTGCTCGGGAGCCACTTTAATTAACTTCTGGTACATTTGATCAGAGCGGCAAATGGCCGTGGCACCACCTTGGTCGGCGGCGTTTTCACAGAATAAAGAAATAATGCTGGGGTAAATTGGTGTTTGCGCCATTTCGTTATGCAGGTATATCTCCACATGCTTGGGCGCTTCGTTGGCGGTAAAGACAAACTCGGTGTGGTTTATTCTTACTGCATTCGATAGTGATTCTTTATAGGTAAAGTTGGCGTAACCAAAGGCGTTAAAAAATGTGTCGTAAGTTTCGGCACTGTCCACTGGAAAGCCGCGAAACAAAATTGCGCCGGTGCAGCTTAGTTCTTTTTTCAAGGCGGCTTGGTTTTCATTGATCCAGCGTTTTGCCTGCTCGATACTGCCAATGCTGCCATCGTTTGCGATTACGGTAGGGAAGTGAGCCGGATCGTATTTTAGTCCCTCGGTCATATTGCTTATATAAGCCACGCAGTTACTCCTAGTCGTAGATGGGGTGAAAGGTATTAAAGGCCGCTTCACAGAAATCGCCGGGGTCATTAAATCGCTGGTTGCGATTAAGCTCGGCAATGGCGGCCATTTCGCTGGCTTCTAGCTCAAAGTCAAAAATATCGAGGTTTTCTTTAAGGCGTTCGGTGCGGGTGCTTTTGCAAATCAAGTAGCAGCCACGTTGTACCCCCCAGCGCAGGGCGATTTGTGCCGCCGATTTTTTATATTTTTGCGCTAGCTGTTTTAACACGGCCTGGTCTAATACCGCTTGCTGCGGTGTGGCCATGTCCAATTCTAAATATGATTGCGCGCCAAGTGGTGAGAAGGCGGTTACTTCAATGCCATATTGCTGGGCCAGTTTAATTAAGCGCTCTTGGCTGAGGTAAGGGTGCGACTCAATTTGTAGCTCCGCTGGTTTAATCTTGGCGTAGGCCATTAAGTCATGCAATAAGCCGGAATTGTAATTACAGACACCTATGCGTTTTACCAAACCTTGTTGATGTAGCTCTTCCATCGCCGCCCAGGTCTTATATAAAGGGACTGGCGCGGTCACCATTACTGGCGTATCGGATTCAGGCTGGTCCACCCACTCTGCGGGGTAGCGTGTTGCAACTGGAACATAGGCCAGGGCAATAGGGAAGTGGATCAGGTAGGAGTCTAGGTAATCTAAACCTAGGTCAGCCAGGGTTTTCTCTAGGGCGGGCTTTACATGCTCTGGGCGGTGGTGGGTATTCCACAGTTTTGAGGTAACCCAAAGGTCTTTGCGCTGGCATAGGCCGGCGTCTATGGCTTTGCGAATGCCCTGGCCAACTTCTATTTCATTGCCGTAATCACAGGCGCTATCGAGGTGGCGGTAGCCCAGTTTAATAGCTTGGTAGACGGTTTCGGCGCAGTCGGCCTTGGCAATTTTCCACAGTCCCAGGCCAATCCGGGGTTTGATATTGTCAGACATATTACACTCGCAGTATTTGATTGAAGCTTGATATCATGTATCTTATATAAGATATAAGAATTGTCAACGTCAGCCGGCTCGCTAATCAGGCTTTGCCGCAGCGACTGGGGTTGTCTGGTAGCCTGGAATAAGGCGCGGTATGCAAAAGAGAAAAAGTGATGTGGAATAAAATTTTCCCCGGCTTGCGTTGGCTGCAAGGCTATAATGGCCAGCTGTTTAAGAGCGATATGTTTTCGGGTATCACCATTGCTGTGATGCTGATCCCGCAGGGCATGGCTTATGCCTTGGTTGCGGGCCTGCCACCTGAATATGGGCTCTACGCCTGTATTTTTCCGCCGATTGTCTACGCCATGTTGGGTACCTCCAATAAAATTTCTATTGGCCCGGTGGCGCTGGATTCTATTTTGATTATCACCGGCTTGAGCTTGTTGGCCCAGCCGGGCAGTGAGCGCTATTTGCAGTTGGCGATTATGCTGACCTTGATGGTGGGCTTGTTGCAATGCCTGTGGGGGTTAATGAAGCTGGGTTTTGTGGCTAACTTTCTATCCTACCCGGTGATTGTGGGTTATACCTCGGCGGCGGCACTAACCATTATGGTTAGCCAGCTGCCCAATGTAATGGGGGTCGCGGCTGAGGGTAGCAATGTGTTTGAACTGTTGTACCAGCTGCTGCAAAAATTTTCCCAGTGGCAGTTGCTTAGCTTGGCTTTGGCCGGGCTGGGTATGGGGTTTATGATTTACCCCAAAAAATTCTTTCCCGGCCTGCCCTATGCGTTGTTATTGCTGGTCTTGGGTATGTTGGCTGCTGGGTTTTGGGGGCTGCAAAATTTGGGTCTGGCGGTGGTTGATCAGGTGCCTCAAGGCTTGCCCTCTTTGAGTTTGCCGCAGCTGTCCCAGTCGGACTTTTTCGATTTGTTGTCGCTGGCCATTACCGTGGCGATTATGGGTTATGTCGGCACCATGTCGATATGTAAGGCCCAGCAAAAACCCGGCGATAAAATAGCGACCCAGCCCAATCAGGAGTTGCTAGCGGTGGGCCTGGCCAATGTATTGGGGGCATTTTTAAAATGCTTTCCGGTGTCGGCTAGCTTCTCGCGCAGTGCGGCATTTAGGCAGTCCGGCGCTTTAACGCAGGTTTCGGCATTGGTTTCTTCGCTGCTTATTCTTCTTGTGGTGCTATTTTTAACGCCATTATTTACCGTCTTCCCCTTACCTAAAGTATTGTTGGCGGTGGTGATTATTGTTTCGGTGTCGGGCTTATTTAAGTACCGAGAAATGATTTCGCTGTATCGCCATTCGCGCCGGGAGTTCTATATTCTCTTGACCACGTTTATGGTCACCCTGTTATTGGGTATTCAGCAGGGTTTATTGATTGGCATTGCGCTGTCGATTTTTTTGGTGATTTATAAAACGGCTAGGCCGCATATGACCGAGCTGGGCGCGATTGAGGGTGGTCGTTTGTTTCGCAATATTCACCGCTTTACCGAGGCCGAGGTTAGGCCGGAGGTATTGATTTTTCGTTTTGATGCGCCTTTGTATTTTGCCAATACAGATTATTTTCTCAACCAGCTATACGGCTGGCTGCGAGCCCGGCCAGCCGGGCAGCTGAAGTTTGTGGTGTTTGATGCGGAGGCGGTCAGCAGTATCGACAGTACCGGTTTATTAATGCTGGAGCAGCTGATAGAAAGTTTGGAGCAGCAGGGCATTTGCCTGTGCCTAACCAATGTTATTGGTCCGGTACGCGATGCCATTGGTGTGTCGAGTTTACAAAATTACATCTGCAAGGAAACCATGTTTTCTTCTGTGCATGATGCCCTGTTGTATATCGATAGTGGTGTCAGCCGTCACGCGCGCCAAGCTTTGCAGACCAATGTTTGACGGCGGTTTAAGTCCTGTTGCTTAGCTATAACAGGGTAGTGCCCGCGCCTTGTTTTTTTGCCTGGCTCACCATGAGTGGGAAAGCAGAGGCTAGGTGCGGCGCCACAAGCCGCGCCTCCTGAGTTCGGCCAAGGGCGTGAGCGGAAAAATCCCAAGGCCGAGACGACTTAGAGTAGCGCAGCGCAGCTCTGCGGTAGATTGCTCATTAGTCGTGACGGCAAGCAATATATTTTTTACATCTTATATAAGACAGTCTTGTATAAGACATCTTGTGTAAAACATAGCATCTGGTTATAGTGACCGCATTATAAAATCTTCGCTGCTGGCGGAGCTGAAAACAAGCTGTTTGAAATGGCGATAAGGTTAAACAGTATGAGTGATAAACACTGTGTTCTTGCAATTGACCAGGGCACTAGCAGTTCCCGGGCGATTGTATTTGATCGGCAGGCCCGGCAAATTAGCTTGGCGCAGCAGGAGTTTACCCAGCTATTCCCCCGGGCCGGTTGGGTAGAGCACCAGCCCGAGGCTATTTTTGAGTCGGTACTCGATGTTGCCAGAGATGCAATAGCAAAGGCGCAGCAGCAAGGCTATAAAGTGGTTGCCCTGGGTATAAGCAACCAGCGTGAAACCACCGTGTTGTGGGATAAAAGTAGCGGCCAGCCATTGGCTAATGCCATTGTGTGGCAAGATAGGCGCACCGCTGACGTTTGCCAGCAGCTCCGCGAGCAAGGTTGTGAGGCTGAGATACAGCAGCGCAGCGGTTTGTTATTAGACCCTTATTTTTCCGCCAGCAAAATAGCTTGGTTATTGGATAATGTTGAGGGCGCAAGAGCCAGGGCCGAACGGGGTGAGCTGGCCTTTGGCACCATCGACAGCTATCTAATTTGGCGCTTAAGCGGTGGCCAGGCTCATGTTACCGACGCCACCAATGCCAGCCGTACCAGCTTATACAATATTCACACCGGCCAGTGGGATGCGGAATTACTGCGATTATTCCGAGTGCCGGAGTCGGTATTACCCACGGTATTAGACAGCTCGGCCAACTTCGGCCTGTGCCGGGAAGAGTTTTTTGGCGCTGAGCTGCCGCTATTGGGCGTCGCTGGCGACCAGCAGGCCGCCGCTATTGGGCAGTGTTGCTTTAACCCCGGCGATGTTAAAAGCACCTATGGCACCGGCTGTTTTGTCTTGATGAACTCCGGCGCGCAGGCGCTGCAATCCCATAACCGGTTATTGACCACCGTTGCCTATCAGCTCAATGGCCGGCCCACTTATGCGCTTGAGGGCTCGATGTTTGTTGCTGGAGCGGCGGTGCAATGGCTGCGTGATGGCCTAGGGCTGATTGCTAGCTCGGGTGAATGTGAAGCTTTGGCTCGGCAGGCGCGAGCGGACCATGGCGTGTGTTTTATTCCGGCCTTAACCGGTTTGGCAGCACCTTACTGGCGGGCGGATATGAAAGGTAGCCTGCATGGCCTGGACCGCAATAGCGGCAAGGCCGAAATGATTCGCGCGGTGCTGGAGTCGATTGCCTATTTAAGTGCAGATTTATTTACCGCCATGGCCGCTAACGGGGTCAAGCCCGAGTTGATCAAGGTCGATGGTGGCATGGCGGCCAATAGCTGGTTAATGCAATACCTGGCTGATATTCTGGATCTGTCGGTTTATCGACCCCAGCAGCTGGAGACCACGGCGCTGGGGGCTGCCTACCTGGCCGGACGGCAGCTCGACTTTTATGGTGATTTTAACGAGTTTGGCCAACTGTGGCAGGCCGATGAGATTTTTAAGGCCGGCATGAGCAATGATCAACGTAGCCAGGCCATGGCGGCTTGGCAGCGGACTATGACGCTGGCTCTGTCAGCTTAATTTGATGACGGTAGTGATAATACAATCAATATGATGCAACTAAGATCTGACAATATAGAGCGGCTGCGACGCGAGAAATTCGATGTCTTGATTCTTGGTGGCGGTATCAATGGTGCGGTGTCGGCGGCGGCGCTGGCGGCCAAGGGCGTTAAAGTAGCCTTGATCGACAAGGGCGATTTTGCCGGGCAGACCAGCTCTAATTCATCCAACTTGATTTGGGGTGGGATTAAATATTTAGAAAGCTGGGAATTTTTATTGGTCAACAAGCTGTGTAAAAGCCGCAACCAATTAATGCGCAGCTACCCCTCGACGGTAAAGGAAGTGCGGTTTTTAACCAGCATTCAATCGGGCTTTCGTTTCCCTCCCTTTTTGGTGTATTTAGGCACGCTGCTGTATTGGTTGATGGGCCGCTGTTTTACCCGCGGCCCACATTATTTTGGCCGGGCCAAGTTAAAGCAGCGCGAGCCGGTAATTAATACCGACAATGTTAGCGGTGGCTTTGAATATTCAGACTGTTATCTCTACGATAATGACTCCCGTTTTGTGTTCAACTTCATTCGCTCGGCCATGGACAAGGGTTGTGTAGCGGCCAACTATGTCGAATCGGTGCAATGCCAGCGTGCCGGTGGCCAATGGCAGGCCCAGGTACTGGACGGCATTAGCGGCGAGCAATTTACAATTTCGGCCAAGGTGGTTATCAATGCCTGCGGCCCCTTGGTGGACACACATAACCAAAAAATAAAACAGGTCACTGAACACAGCCATTTGTTTAGCAAGGGCATTCATTTGGTGGTGGATAAAATTACTCAAATTGAACGGGTGTTGGCCTTTTTTGCCAGCGATGGTCGTTTGTTTTTTGTTATCCCCATGGGCAATAAAACCTGTATTGGCACCACCGATAACCAAGTTGATAAGCCCAGCTCCGAGGTCAGCGAAGCAGACCGCCAGTTTGTACTCGATAATGCCAATACACTATTAAAACTTGAGCAACCGCTGCGGCGTGAAGATATTATTTCTGAGCGCTGTGGCGTGCGGCCCTTGGCTTTGGCCGGCCGTGACGGTGTGGCTGACTGGGTTAAGTTATCGCGCAAACATGTGGTCGAGGTTAACCAGGCCGAGGCACATTTAAGTATTTTCGGCGGCAAGTTGACCGATTGCATCAACGTTGGCGACGAGATCACCGCCTGGGTTGCCAAGTTGGGTGTGGCTGTACCGGAGCCGGATAAAATTTGGTACGGCGAGGCTGGAACTGACGCCAAGCAAGATTTTTTACACCGGGCCAAGGCTATTGGGCTTGATGCTTTGACCCCCGAGTCATCGTCCGAACCGCTGAGTGAGCGGTTTTGGCGTCGCTATGGATTACGGGCTTTAGGTTTGTTGGATGCTATCGCCGCCGATCCGAAACAGGCGCAGCTATTATTCGCCAAGGCTGAATATACCCGCTGTGAAGTAGCGCTGGCCGCTAAAGATGAAATGATTACCAAGCTGGAAGACTTTTTACGCCGTCGCTCAAAAATTGAGATGGTGTTAAACCGCCAAGATATTATTGCCTCGGCTGATTTGTTGGCATTGTGCCAAGTTTTATTTAACCAGCAGGCCGAACAAAAGATGCAAGAGTATATCGGCGCAGAAAATGAACCGGCCATGGCCACGATTAATAAATAGATTGAGTTATTTGGAAAGACTATGAGCGAATTTGAAGTTAACAGCCCGGCCTGGAATGATATCAAGGCGGTGTCGGTGGTCGGTGTTCCCAGACTTGCTAAGGATGCCAGCGTTCTGGTTGAAACCGACGCGGGCGTTTTGACAATTCGGCTTTACCCCACCGGTGCACGACTGAGCTTGGGTGAGTGCAATTTTGATGACTATGAAATGCTGGTCAAAGAGCCCAAGGCGGAGCCGCTAGAGCTAAGTTTAGGCAGTGGCTCGGCGGAACTAAGTGGTGCCGGGCATCGTTTGGTATTGGGCTTCTCGCCCTTGAGTTTTGAATTGTATAAAGGTCAGCGACGAATTCAGTGCTCAGCTAAAGATGGTCACTTTGTGCGTGACTTTAGGTTGCCGCCATTGGCAAAGGTAGACCAGGGTTGGCTAGTTAACCTTGAGCTGGGCGCCAGCGAGCCAGTTTATGGCCTGGGTGAAAAATGGGGCCGCTTGGATAAACGCGGTCAGCTTATTCGCTCATTTAACCACGACGCCCTCGGCGTAAACGCCGAAATATCTTATAAAAATAGCCCCTTTGCCTGGAGCCCGAGCGGCTGGGGGGCGTTTGTTCATACCCCGGCACCGGTTACTCACGGTGTCGGTTACGCACCATGGTCGCAGCGGGCTTACAGCGTTTTAGTGGAAGACGACAGCTTGGATTTGTGGCTGCTATCGGCCGACCAAGGTGCCGCCATGCTGGAAGACTACACCGCTTTGACCGGCCGAGCGCCGGTGCCACCGCGTTGGAGCTTGGGCACTATTTTATCCAAAGCCTATTACCGTGACGCGGAAGAGCTTTTGAGTACCGCCCGGGCCGTGCGTGAACACCAGATGCCCTGTGATGTTATTACCCTGGATGGCCGTGCCTGGCAGGATACCGATACCCGCTTTGCGTTTGAATGGGACGCCAGCCGCTACCCCGATCCAGCCGTGGTGCTGGACCAACTTAAGGCCATGGATTTTAAAATTTGCATCTGGGAATACCCCTTGGTGTCGGTAGAGCATCCGCTTTTTAAAACCATGTCAGATAAAGGCTGGTTACTAAAAGATCGTCGCACCGGTGAGACTTATCGCTATCAATGGGATACCAGTTGTTTTGGTGATGTATTGACCGCCTTGCCCGAATCGGGCCTGGTCGATTTCACCCACCCCGAAGCCTACGCTTTTTGGCGCGACAGCCACCAGCCGTTGTTCGACTTAGGTGTTGACATGATCAAGGCGGATTTTGGCGAGCAAATTGAAGACGATATGTTGGCCTATAACGGTGCCGAGGGTAAAACCCTACACAATGTTTATAGCTTGTTATACAACCGCTGCGTTTATGAGGCGGCCGAGCTTTATTGCAAGACCGGGCCGTTTTTATTCAGCCGTTCTTCTTGGACTGGCTGCCAGCGTTACCCGGCGCAATGGGGCGGTGACCCGCAGGCAGACTGGGGTGGTTTGGCTGGTAGTTTACGCGGCGGCTTATCTTGGGGCTTAACCGGCGCACCTTATTATGCCACCGACGTGGGTGGTTTTTATGGTGATAAACGCGATGCCGAGCTTTATGTGCGCTGGACCCAGGCGGCGGTTTTCTCTGCTCATATTCGCTTGCATGGCATTGGCCCCAGAGAACCCTGGTCCTATGGCGAGCAGGCCCAGGCTGCGGTGGAGCAGGCCCTGGCCCTGCGTTACCGCTTGATTCCCTATTTACAAAAAACTATGCAGCAGGCTTCGCAACAGGGTTTGCCGGTACAAAGGGCAATGGCTTTGAGCTGTCCAACCGAGCGGGCAGCTTGGGCCTTTGAAGAGCAGTTTATGTTTGGCGAGCATATGTTGGTTGCGCCTTGCGTGGTTCCCGGCGGTGAGGTTGAGGTGTATATGCCTGGCTCTATTACCGATACTTGGCGTAATTTTTTCACCGGCGAGCTATACCAAAGCGGACGCAGCTATCGCTTTAGCTTGGCGCTGGCTGAAATGGCGGTGTTTGTCCCCGCGGTGGTGGAAATAGCCCTGGGGCCCGATGTGCAGCATACCGATGAGTTACCCGCCTAGCAGGCTGTGGCTAGCCGGGCCCCAATGAATGAGGTCCGGCTGATAACAGTAATACAATCAATAATAATAAGAGGACGTCACCGTGCAGTTGAGTTACATCACTACAACCCTAGCCAGTTGTGTTTTTTTTATGGGCCTGGTGGCTTGGTATTCCTATCTTAAAACCCGCGGTGAGGCCAATACCAAGGACGGTTATTTTCTTGCCGGTCGCGGCTTGTCCGGGGTGTTTATCGCCGGCTCAATGGTATTAACCAATCTTTCGGCAGAACAATTAATCGGCCTTAATGGCTCGGCCTATGGCCATAATATGAGCAGCATGGCCTGGGAGGTAACCGCTGCCGTTGCCACCGTTGTTATGGCCCTGGTGTTTTTACCGCGTTATTTGTCGGGCGCCTTTTCAACCCTGCCGGAATTTTTAAAGGGCCGCTTCGATGATGGCGTACGCCGCTTAACGGTGGTGCTGTTTTTAGTAGGTTATGGCCTGATAACCATTCCTTCTATTCTGTACTCGGGTTCGATCGCGGTCTTACAACTATTTGATGTGCCGGCCTTGCTCAATTTAAGTTATAGCACCTCGCTGGTGGTGACTATTATATTGGTCGGTGTTATCGGTTCCATCTATGCGGTATTGGGCGGCCTAAAGGCTGTCGCTGTTTCCGATACGGTTAACGGCATAGGCTTGTTAATCATTGGTGTGGCGGTGCCCTTATTCGGTTTTGCCGCCTTGGGTGACGGCAGTGTCGGCGCCGGTATCGATGAGGTGATGAATAACCATACCGAAAAGCTAAATGCCATTGGCGGTGCTGATGACCCAACGCCTTTCGGCACTATTTTTACCGGCATGATCCTGGCCAATTTATTTTACTGGGGTACCAATCAATATGTAATTCAGCGTACTCTGGGCGCGAAGAATTTGGCCGAAGGGCAGAAGGGGGTTTTATATACCGGCTATTTTAAATTGCTGGTGCCGTTTTTAATGATGTTGCCGGGGGTTATTGCCTTTCATTTATACGGCGGTAATTTACAGTCTATCGATATGGCCTTCCCGCATCTGGTTAAAAATGTACTGCCTTTATATATGTCTGGTTTTTTCCTGGCGGTCTTGTTGGGTGCGGTATTTAGCTCCTTTAATTCCTTGTTAAATAGCGCCGCCACCTTGTTTGTTTTGGATATTTATCAGCCTTATAAAAAGAACAAGCTGAACGACCAGCAGCTGGTCAAGGCCGCTAAAATAGCCAGTGTGGTTATCGCCATATTCTCATTTATCGTTTCACCGCTGTTGCAATATGCGCCTGAGGGCTTGTTTCAGGTCATCCGTGTTTTTACCGGCTTTTATAATATCCCGGTGATCGCTATTGTTTTGGTTGGCTTGTTTACCCGCCGGGTACCCAGCCTTGGGCCCAAAGTAGTTATTGTTTTCCATGTCTTGGTTTATGGCTTGCTGAAGTTTGTGATCGATGTTGAGCTTAACTTTATCCATATTTATGCGATATTGTTTTTTATTGAAGTCGGCATTATGTTAGTTATCGGCCATTTAAGGCCGCTGCCTGAGCCGGCCAGTTATGTTCATGATCATAAGGTGGATATGACCCCCTGGGCCTATGCTTTGCCGGTATCGATTACTTTATTCAGTGGTGTGGTGATTATCTATTTGCTGTTCTCGCCACTGGGCTTAGTCGGTGGCCTGGGGCCGGAATTTTATTGGCTGCTGAGTGCCGTTATTTTGATCAATATCTTTCTTTGTTATCTCAGCCTAAAATTTTGGCGCCATAAATATGGCAAAAGTTTAAAGCACTATGAATTAGAGGCTTAAAAGCCTGCTGTATTGCGTAGCGCTTGACGTTTAGTTAATACAGCTTGGCTCAGGAGCCACTGCGTTTAGGTTTGTGCTTCGACAGGCTCACCATGAGCGGGTAGGGCTAAGGCTCACTATGAATGGGTAAGGGTACATGAGCGGGCAGAAGTATGGCTCGCCCTGTGCGAGCTGGGGTGAAGCTGACCATGAGCGGATGGAAGCCGTCTCGGCTCTGAGGGTTATTAAAAACACCGCTCATCCTGAGCCCGTCGAAGGATTGGTGCTGCTAGCAGCTGGCTTGACCGGTAAAGATTCGCCCTAAAGGTTCTGGCGCTTAAGCTCTCAATAACGATAATTTAGTCAAAATGGTCTTGTATAAGACATAAGATGTAATATACCCTAGCTGGAGGTGGGGTATGTCAGAGGAGAGCCCTGCCTTAGCCAAACATAAAAATACTGTTCGTAAAAATAGATAATAATTTTGGAGATGACAATGAGTCTAAAACAAAAGCCGATTAGCACTATCGCTGCGTCGATGACCGCTCTAGCTGCAGGTATCGCGGTACACACCACTGCTGTTGCCCAAGAAAAAGACTGGGCCCTAGAAGAGGTTGTGGTAACTGCGCAAAAACGCCAAGAAGTGGCCAGTGATGTGCCGATTGCCGTTACTGTATTAAATTCCGATCAAATTGATGCCGCCTTTGCCAATAACCTGGAAGGCCTGCAGGCCATGGCGCCTTCAGTTAGTTTCCGCAAGGGCAATACCACCCGTAACTCCGCGCTTACCGTTCGCGGTATCGGTACCATCTCTTTTAGTATTGCCGCCGAGCCCAGTGTTTCCACCGTGGTTGATGGTGTTGTGCTGGGTCGTTCCGGTCAGGCCTTTGGCGACCTTTACGATCTAGAGCGAATAGAAGTTCTACGTGGCCCTCAGGGTACCTTGTTTGGTAAAAACGCCTCTGCGGGTGTGGTTAATATGACCACCAAGCGTCCTGCGACTGAATTTGAAGGTTCGGTTGAAGCTCAGTTGTACCAAGACAATGAATACAGTTTAAAAGCGACGGTATCTGGCCCCTTGAGCGACCGCGCACGTGGTAGCTTAACGGTATTGGATAAGCAGTTTGATGGTTACATCAAAAATGTTTATAACAATCAAATGACCAATGGCTATGACCGTTCAGGTTTGCGCGGCATGTTGGAATTTGATGTGGCCGACGATATGTCGATGTTGTTTATTGTTGAAAAATATAAGGCCAACGATAACTGCTGTGCCGACCTTGAGTTGCTGCCTAGCGGCCGCAACCCAGCTTCCGCCGCTGCTCCCGATAGCTTGGGTATTGTTAATGGCGTAGCCGATTTAGACTTGGATCAACGTTCGGTTGATCACGATTTAACCACCCAGACCATCGACGAAACTACGGCCTTCTCGGTGCAGATCAATAAAAGTTTTGGCGAGTTTGAATTTACCTCGATCACCGCCTACCGCGACTGGGATAATACTGAGGTTCGCGAAGGTGATTTCACGTCCATCGCCGGTGACAGTAACCAGCCAGTATTTGGTGTTCCCTTCCAGCTGCACGATATCGGTGATCAGCAGTGGAGCCAGTTCTCCCAGGAATTTCGCCTAGCTTCACCAACCGACCAAACGGTTGAGTACCAGGTGGGTGCTTTCTACTGGAATATCGAATCCGAGCGCAGCTTTACTCGCGACGCCAGCTGCCAAAACAATGGTGGCCAGCTAGATGCGGCGATGACCAATTACGCCAATGAAAACCTAAGCGGCACAGATTTGACCACGGCGTTGGCTGATATCGGCGCTTACACTACCAGTTTAGGTGTTAACTGCAACGCCAACGATATTGTTTCGGCTACCGCCAATATGACCACCGAGTTTAATAACTGGGCGGTATTTGGTGACGGTAAGGTTAACTTGAGCGATGACTTCCGCTTATTGTTTGGCTTGCGTTATACCGATGATGAAGTGAGCTATACCCACCAGCGTCGCAGTAACGATATCTACGGCCGTCGTGGTGTAGGTGTTCGCCCAGCCACCGAGAATACTGATTTCTCTGGTAAGGCGACCGAGACTAACCTCAGCGGTAAGTTGGGCCTGCAATGGGATGTTAACGAAGATTCCATGTTGTACGCCACCTTCGCCCAGGGTTATAAAGGGCCGGGCTTTAACGTTTATTACAACTTCAATGCTAATGGTAATGACTCTGCGCCAATCTCTGAAGAAACTTCGGATTCTCTTGAGTTGGGTTATAAGTACACCTCCGGTAGCATCATGCTAAATGCGGCGATCTTTAAAACCGAAATCTCTGATTTCCAGGCCAACAATTTTGATTGCTCCGACGGAACTTGTATCACTCGCTTAACCAATGCAGGCGATGTTAGCACCCAGGGTGTTGAGGTGGACTTTACTTGGCGACCAATTGAAAACCTGACCGTATTTGGTGGTGTTGCTTCAATCCAAGCGGAAATTGATGAGTTTAATTGCCCCGTTGGTGCTACCGGTTGTTCGACTCGCTCAGGCTATGATGTGCCTTACGCACCGGATTTAAAATACTCGCTGATGGCTGAGTATATTATTCCAATGGAAGGTATGGATATTATTTTAAACGGCTCCTTCGTTCATACCGGCGAGCAGGTTACTGACTTACCTGGCAACGACGGCAGCGTTAATGCCGCTGCGGCCTTGCCTGAGTACGATATGCTTAATGCCAGCATCGCCTTCTCCTTCGATGAAGATCGCTACCGCATCTCATTGATCGCCAAGAACCTAGGCGATGAGCGGTATGCAACTACCTATAGCGGTGATAACTTCCGTTACCAGGTGCCCAGAGACGCTGAGCGTTACTTTGGCGCGGCCTTTAAAGCCAACTTCTAAGTTTTAGTTGGATTTAAACTTTTAAAACCCCTGCCCAGCAGGGGTTTTTTGTTTCTAGGTGAGAGTTTTTGGCTGACAAAACTCAGGTCTTTGACCTAGCACAGTAGCAATAGGATAATGGCTGGGATAATTCACTCAGTTTTAATTCACTAAGACTTTCATAGGGAAGCAACATGTCTTTGAGTGCAGGATTTCAGCCACTTTATAAGCAGGTATACGACTTACTGACGACGCGGTTGGTTGAGGGGCACTGGAAGCCTTCTGAGCCTTTGCCCAGCGAGATGGCCTTAGCCAAGGAGTTGGGGGTTAGTCAGGGCACGGTGCGTAAGTCGCTCAACCAAATGGTCGCTGAAAATCTGCTGCAGCGGCGTCAAGGCAAGGGCACTTATGTGGCCGAGCATACCCAAGAGAGTTCTCTATTTCGTTTTTTCCGCTGGCGTGAACCGGGTGGCGACAGCCTGGTACCAGAGACTCAGCTGTTATCTGTCTCGCGCCGCGCGGCGACTAAGGCCGAGTGCCAAGCTTTGGTGTTGACCCCAAAGGCCAAGGTAGTGGAGATGCTTAGGTTACGATTTTTACAGGAGCAGCCGGTTATTATCGAAAAAGTTGTCCAGCCGCTCGACGTATTCCCCGATATCGATAAAGAAGACCTTATTCCTAATTCGCTCTATACCTTGTACCAGGAAAAATATGGTATCAGCATTGTTTCGGTTAAAGATGAGTTGCGGGCCTGCGCATTGCCGGCTAAATACGCCAAACATCTAAACCTGGAAGCGGCTGCGCCGGTGCTGATGACCGAGCGGTCTAGTATTAATATTGATGGCCGGGTAGTAGAGTTAAGTCAATCCTATGCCGGCACCGATAAATTCGTTTATTCAGTGCAGTTGAAATAACCGCCAATCATCCTTGATTGGCTGGCTGGCTGGCTGGCTGGCTGGCTGGCTGGCTGGCTGGCTGGCTGAGGCGTTAGGCTTCTGCGCTAGCGCTCAGAACCTGGCAGGCAAAAGTGAATTCGCCCAGTTCGGCGGCGACTAACTCTTCCAGTTGCGCTACATCCTGACAGTAGAGCGTAACCATTTGGCCGTATTGCTTCGAGATGCTGACCTCAAAATAAGCATTCAATTTTGCCAGCTGCTCACCGAGGTGGTTTTGCACCACCTGGCTGACCATATCATTGCGTAAATCCGGTTTGAAAATCTTACCGACTGCGGTAACGGGCATCGCTTCAACAAAATGCACTTCCTTGGGGATAGCGGCACGCTCGCTGATATGCAGCTGGGCAAATTCAATTAACTCAGCGGCGCTGACCTCAGTTTTTTTCTGGATATAGATCACCGGCACTTCGCCCACGCGCTTGTCGGGCTTGCCAATGGCGACGGCTTCGGCGACGGCGGGGTGGGTATACATAACCTCTTCGATCATTTGTGGGTCAATATTATGGCCGCCACGAATAATTAGGTCCTTGCTGCGCCCGGTAAGCCATAGATAGCCCTTGTCATCCAGGCGGCCTAGATCACCGGTATTAAACCAGCCATCTTCAATCCATTGACCTTGGTTTTGCTTGGTCTGTTTGTAGCCGTTAAATACGGTGGGGCCGTTAATGGTAATGCAACCGGCCTCGTTGGTATCACAGTCGCGCAGCCAGTTGCCGTTGGTGTCAGTTTCAACTATTCGAACATTCATATAGGCCAGCGGTAAACCGACTGAGCCAATCGGCCGCTCACCATAAAATGGGCTGGTTGAGGTGGCGCAAGTACCCTCGGTTTGACCGTAGCCTTCGAGAATAATGAGCCCGGTACTGGCTTCAAATTTGCGAATTAATTCGGTCGCCAAAGGTGCAGCGCCGCATAAGCAGAAATCTAAGCTGGACACATCGCTGTTGCCAATTGGTACGTCGAGTAAGCCGCTGAGTATGGTCGGCACGCAGCTGAAATAGCTGACCTTGTACTTTTCCACCAAACGCCAAAAATTCTTGATGACATCGGCATTGCGATAACCTTGGGGGCTGGCGATCAATGCTTCGGCACCTTCGGTCCAAGTCGCTAGGCCGGTCACAAATACCGCATTGACATGGAATAGTGGCAGGCCGGTTAATGAAACTGAGCCGGTACCGAGGTTTAAGCCAGCCGACATTTGCCATACCGAGGCCAGCTCGTTTAGGTGGGTATGCGGAGCGAGCTTGGGTGTGCCGGTGGTGCCGCCGGTATGGAAATAGGAGGCGATATCATCGAGTTCGATAATGCGGCCGCTATCTAACTGGGTGCCGTTAAATTGTGCGATGCTTGCATCGAAGTCGAGTACGCTATCCGTTAAATAACTTTCTCTGTCGGCGGTCATCGCTTGGGCGAGCTCTGGCGGTAAAAAGTTGGCCATGTCGACGGTGAGAATATGGCTCAAGCTTGGCACCAGCGCTGCAATCGCCTTGGCTTTTTGCCACAGTTCGGTGCCGGGGAAGGGCGCCAGGGTCACCAGAACTTTGGATTTGGCCTCGTTTAAAATCGCCGCAATATGCTCAACTTCTAGCAGTGGGTTAATCGGGTTGAATATGCCCGCGGCCTCGCTGCCCCAGATGGTGAAGTGGGTTTGCGGTAAATTGGGCAGCAACATGGAGACAGTATCGTCTTTTGCTACACCCAGGCTGTGCAGGGCATTGGCGGTTTGGGTTACCTTTTCAAACAATTGTTGAAAGTTGTAGCGATGCGGTTCTTCTTCGGCGTTACCCTGGAGTAAAAAAGTTAACGCCGGCTTGTCACCGTTGCGTGCCGCTTGTTGCTTAAATACGTCGTAGGTGCTGCTGTATTCAAGGCGATCGATAAAAGGCGTTTTTTCAATTTCCCTTAGGTCGGCAGTGGTGCGGATTTTAATTTTATTCGTCATCGCTATGTCATCGCTCAATTAATTATTTTTTTGCGTTTTTTTAATGTTTGGCCGCTATATCCCGGTGCAGTGAATCGCCCCATCAACCGGTAAAACGGAACCGGTCACAAAAGACCCGGCGGCACTGGCCAGCATAATAATGGGGCCTACTAGCTCTTCTACTTGGCCTAGGCGGCGGGCGGGCATGCGAGTAATATATTCTTCACCGGCGGGGCTGTTAAAGTAATCTTGGTTAATTTCAGTTTTAAACCAACCCGGTGCAATCGCATTGACGCGAATATTGTGTTTCATTAAATCTAGCGACATGGAGCGCGTCAGTTGTATCACTGCGCCTTTGGAGGCGCAATACGCGGTTTGTCCGGCTTTGGCGGTTAGGCCCAGCACTGAAGAGATGTTGATAATGCTACCAGGGGTCTTGGCTGCCACCATGCGCTTGGCGCCTTCTTGGGCCACATGCCAAACCCCGCCAAAGTTGGTGTTCATCACAAAATCTAGGGATTCGTCATCGACTTTGAGGAAGTTTTTAGCATCGGCAACGCCAGCATTGTTAACGATAATATCAATCACACCAAACTGTTGTTGGGCTAGCTCATAGGCCGCCGCAATGGTGGCTTTATCGGTAACGTCCATGGATACAGCCAGGGCTTGGCCACCTGCGGTTTCAATCTCCGCTACTAGCTCGGCCAGCTTATCACTACGCCGTGCCGCGACCACCACCTTGGCACCAGCGGCGGCTAAACCCTTGGCCACACAATGACCAATACCTGAAGATGCCCCGGTAACCAAGGCGATGTGGTTTTCTAAAGAAAATAACGCTGGATTCATGAATAGTCCTGTTTATTAGTTTTTACTATTATGCCCTGAGCCGCAAAGGCTGGCATTAACATTTGATAATGGATTAAACCATTACATTACTGGTATTTATGGTTTTTAGCGTTGGCTCGGGCTTCTTATCCCGGCTTAGCCATGGCGTTTTATTTTCCAGCCACGCCGTGAATACGTCCGTGTAGGCTTCCCTTCGACGTCCCTGTCTCAGAGAGGCTGGAAAACAAAACCCCATGACTAAGCCTACATAATGCTACCGACCAAGAATTATTAAAGCTAGCGAGAGCATTGAGCTCACATACAAAAACGCCGTGAATAAACACGGCGTTTAAAAAATATCACAGCACTCGAAAGAGCTGCATTATTTTTGTGAGAGCAAGTCCTTCGACCAGCTCAGGATGAGCGGGGGGTAGCACTAAATCCATTCCGCTCATGGTGAGCCTGTCGAACCAAGCTATCGCATAAATAGTGCTGCTCTAAAAAATAGTGATTTTCCCGTGTTAGCTAGGCGCCTCGTAGCGCAGGGCGGGAGCGTATGGATAATACGAGACCAACCGAGCACCGAAGCAACGCAGCTATCGCAGAAATAGTGCTGCTCTAAAAAATAGTGATTTTCCCGTGCTAGCTAGGCGCCTCGTAGCGCAGGGCGGGAGCGTATGGATAATACGAGACCAACCGAGCACCGAAGCAACGACGCTAACGCGGGAAAAGCGCATTTTTTAAAGGATTTCGAATAGGCCTGCGGCACCCATGCCACCACCAACACACATAGAAACAACAGCCCACTTAGCATTGCGTCGCTTGCCTTCTAACAGAATGTGGCCAGTAGTACGCGCGCCAGTCATGCCGTAGGGGTGACCAATAGAGATAGCACCACCGTTAACATTGTACTTGGCCGGGTCAATACCTAAATGGTCGCGACAGTATAAACACTGTACCGCGAAGGCTTCGTTCAGCTCCCACAAATCGATATCATCAACGGTCAAGCCGTGTTGCTTTAACAACTTTGGAATGGCGTAGATAGGACCGATGCCCATTTCTTCTGGCTCGTTACCAACCGTCATCATGCCGCGGTAAATTCCCAGGGGTTCGATATTGCGCTGCTCGGCGATTTTGCTGTCCATAACAACACAGGCTGAGGCACCGTCGGATAACTGACTGGCGTTACCAGCGGTGACGACACCACCTTCAATGACTGGTTTTAGCGACTGCAGGCTTTCCAAGGTAGTGGAAGGACGGTTGCCTTCATCTTTGCTTAGAGTAACTTCTTCGTAAGTTACTTCCTTGGTTTCTTTGTTCATGACGGCTTTGACGGTGGAGATCGCTACGATTTCATCGTCAAACTTGCCAGCGGCCTGGGCGGCAGCGGTACGCATCTGTGACTCATAAGCGTACTCATCTTGGGCGTCACGGCTGATGCCGTATTTCTTGGCTACAAACTCTGCGGTTTGTAGCATGGGCATATAGGCGTGCTCATTGGCTTTGATAACATTCTCGTCAGCCGTTTCAGCGGCCCACTTGCTATAGCCCATTTGTACGGCAGAAATATTGTCTTGGCCACCGGCAACAACACAGCTGTAACCATCAACCATAATTTGCTTGGCAGCCATGGAGATGGCCATCAAACCAGAGGAACACTGACGGTCAACAACCTGGGCACCAGCGGTAACAGGTACACCGGCAACCAAAGAAGCCGTGCGGGCGATGTTGTTTGAGGCGGTACCGGCATTCAGTACAGAGCCAATAATTACATCTTCGATTTCAGCACCGTCGATACCGGCACGCTCTACTGCGTGCTTGATAGCGTGACCAGTCATGGTAGGTGATTTTGTGTTGTTTAATGCACCACGGAACGCTTTGCCGATTGGCGTACGAGCGGTGGAGACGATTACTGCTTCTTTCATGGGTAGTCCTCGTTTTATGAAACTAATTTCTTGGGTTCAAGTCTACAACTGGCGAGTCCATATGTCCTGGCCAGTTTGACGAGATTTTGGCCTTATTGGCCATCGTGCTCTTTAAAGCTGCTGCCCTGGTCCGCTAATTTGCGCAATAGCGGCGAAACTTGAAACCAGGTATCGCCGTATTCACCCAATTGTTGGCGGTAGTTATCCAGGGCCTTAACGACTGTTTTCAGGCCAATTTCATCGGCGTACTGCATCGGCCCGCCTCGGTAAACTGGAAAGCCATAGCCGTTACAATAAATAACGTCGATATCACTGGCGCGGTAAGCAATGCCTTCGTCAAGAATTTGCGCAGCTTCATTTATTAATGGAAATAAGCAGCGCTGTAGAATTTCTTCATCACTGATTTGGCGCTGTTCGATACCGTGTTTTTCGGCCAGTTCTTTGGCTATGGATAACACTTCTGGGTTGGGATTTTTGTCGCGGCCTTCATAAATATAAAAACCTTTGCCAGTTTTTTGGCCAAAGCTGCCCTGTTCATACAGTGCGTCACAAACGGCGGTGTAGGCATCATCGCGGCCGTAAAATTGCTCGCGGCTGCCTTGGCGGGTGAGGTAGCCAACATCAATGCCGGCCAGGTCGATCATGCTGGGTAGGCCCATGGCCAGCCCCCAGTCATTTAATACTTTGTCTATTTGTACGGGGTCGGCGCCTTCGAGTACTAAGCGCGAAGCTTCGCGGCCATAGGGCTCTAAGCCGCGGTTGCCAATAAAGCCCCAGCAGACACCGGCTACCACTGGCATTTTACGAATGCTTTGAGCCATTTTTATGGTGCTTAACAAGACATCGTCGGCGGTTTTTTCACCGCGTACAATTTCTAATAAACGCATAACGTTGGCGGGGCTGAAAAAGTGCAAGCCAATTACGTCTTGGGGGCGAGATACCGAAGCGGCAATTTCATCGACATCCAAAGTTGATGTGTTTGATGCCAATATGGCGCCGGGCTTACAGACTTTATCCAGTTGAGCGAAGACCTGTTTTTTGATTTCCATATTTTCAAATACGGCTTCAATCACAATGTCGACATCGGCCAAGTCATCGTAGCTCAGACTGCCGGTTATTAGCGCCATACGTTCGCCAATTTGTTCGGGTTTTAGCTTGCCTTTTTTAGCGGTTATCTCGTAGTTGTTACGAATAACGCCTAGGCCACGTTCCAGTGCTTCTTCTTTTACTTCCAGCAGGGTAACGGGAATGCCGACATTGGCGAAGTTCATGGCGATGCCGCCGCCCATGGTGCCAGCGCCGATAATGCCGACCTTGGCAATTTTACGTAACGGAGTTTTAGGGTCGATACCGGGAATTTTTGTGGCGGCGCGTTCAGCAAAAAAGATATGCTGTTGGGCTCGGGCGTGAGGGCTGGTTACGCACTGCTGGAATAGCTCGGCTTCTTTTTTTAAACCTTCGGCCAGGGGTAATTGACAGGCCGCTTCAATGCATTGGATGTTGCGTTCGGGGGCAAAAAAACCACGGCTGCGACGGGCGATGGATTTGCGGAAGTCGGCAAAGAATTCTGCACTGGGTTTGTCAACGGTTAGGTCGGCGCAGGTTTTAACCGGCGCATTACTGGCCACTAATTCTTTGGCGTAATCAACTGCCGCTTGTAAAAAATCTGCGGGCTCGCCGTCAAAAATTTTGTCAATGGCACCGGCTTGCATTAATTTTTCTGCGGCCACGGGGGCGCCGGAGGTGACCATGTTTGTAGCCAGTTCGGCGCCGACTAGACGTGGTAGACGCTGGGTGCCGCCGGCGCCTGGTAAGATGCCAATGTTGACTTCGGGCAGTCCGCATTTGGCGCTCGGCAGGGCGATACGGTAATCACACACCAGGGCCAATTCAAAGCCGCCGCCTAGGGCCATACCATTGATAGCGGCAATAATAGGCTTGGGGCTGTTTTCTAATTCTTGATAAAGGCTGGGCAAGTAGGGTAACTGGTCAAAGCCGCCGGAGGCAAACTCAACAATGTCGGCGCCCGCGCAAAATAATTTTCCGGTCGAGGCGATAACAATAGCCTTGATGTCGGCATTGGCCTGGGCCGTTTCAAAGCCAGCTTTAATGGCAGCTCGTAATGACTGGCTCAAACCATTCACCGGCGCTGAATTTAAGCTGATAATGGCGATGTTATCTTGTTGTTCATACACTATGGGTGCTGTCATGTCAGTCTCGCAAAAAGGTGTTTGAATGTTAGGCAGGTTTTATTTCTGCCTAAGCGCATAAATTTTTGACTTTATGATTTAAAACCAAGCATCCTGCATTTCAAAGCAAGTGGGATCCGCCGCTTGCAGTAATTTCGCTTGAGCATTAATTTCCGGTAATTCCCATTGGAAGTAATACCGTGCTGTTTGCAATTTACCCTGGTAGAAATTTTCTTCGTCTTGGTGCAGCTTGCCCGCTAGTTTTTCGGCGGCAATGATAGCTTGCTTCAACCAGATCCAACTTACCAGTACACGACCAAATAAATCTAGAAATACGGTGGCGTTGGCCATGCCTAAATCAACTTCACCAGAGCCTAGTAAGGTCAGCAGTGAGGTGGTGGTCTGGTCTAGGGTCTCGATGGCTTCATGCAGGGCTTGGGCAAAACTGGCGGTGGCCGGAATGTCGCTAGCGCTCAATATTGTCGCTTGCATCTCGGCTTTTAGAGCTTGATAGCCAGCCATGTTGTTCATGGGGATTTTACGGCCCAATATATCCAGGCCGTGAATGGCTTCGGTGCCCTCATGTATCGGGTTGAGACGGTTGTCCCGGTAGTACTGCTCCACTGGGTATTCGCGTATATAGCCGGAGCCGCCTAATACCTGGATGGCATTTTCATTGGCTTTAAGCGCGTACTTTGATGGGAAGGATTTGACCATTGGGGTGATAAAGTCTAACAGGGTAAAGGCGGCATCACGCTCTTCCTCGGTGGTGGCCGAGCGTGAGTCTTCCAATAAGGAGCTGGCGTAAAAACACAGGGCGATAGAACCTTCGACATAGGCCTTCTGTGACAACAGTAGGCGACGGACGTCGGCGTGCTCAATAATGTTAACCTGCTTGGAGCTCGGATCTTTTTCCGAGGGCTTGCGGCCCTGGGGACGGTTACGGGCATATTCTAGTGAGTAGTTATAGCCCTGGTAACCCAGTACTGCGGCACCTAGGCCAACACCGATACGCGCTTCGTTCATCATTTGGAACATATAGCTGAGGCCTTTGTGGGCTTCGCCAACCAAATAACCGACAGCGCCCGCCTTTTCACCAAAGCTCAATACCGTTGAGGTGGTGTTGCGGTAGCCCATCTTGTGCAGCAGGCCCGCCAGTGCAACATCATTGCGCTCGCCTACGCTGCCGTCGTCATTGACTAAAAACTTGGGGCAGATAAACAACGATATGCCCTTGGTGCCGGCTGGTGCGCCTTCGATTTTTGCCAGGACCATATGCACGATATTGTCGGTAATTGACTGGTCGCCACCGGAGATAAACATTTTTGAGCCAAAGATACGGTAGCTGCCATCGTCATGGGGCTTGGCGGAGGTCTTGATGTCACCTAGGGCTGAACCTTGGCCTGGCTCAGTCAGTGCCATAGTGCCGGAGAAGCGGCCATCCATCATCGGCGGTAGGTATTTGGCCTTCTGCTCATCATTGCCAAAGCTATGAATAAGGTTGGCCGAACCCAGGGTTAGAAATGGGTAGCCTGAGGTGGATACATTCGCGGCAGAGATATAGGACATGGCCGCACGCAGTACAATTTCCGGCATTTGCATGCCGCCTTCTTCAAAATCATAGGGCGCTGCTAAAAAGCCGGCTTCGGCAAAGGCGTCCCAGGCTTCCTTGGTCTCAGGGATCATATGCACTTTTTCGCCATCAAAGCTGGGTTCGTTGGCGTCACCCTTGGCATTGTGATTGGCAAAGTATTTTTCTGCTACGGTTTTGGCGGTTTTTAGGGTGGCGTTAAATACGTCCCTTGAATGTTCCTGGTAGCGTGGGCGGTTAAGTAAGCCTTCGGTATCTAGGAATTCATACAGCAAAAAATCCAGGTCACGATCATTGAGTAGTGGCGTAGTCGACATAGCTTTTCCTGATTTTGTTCTATCATTGTGATAGGGGTATACCCCTATTATTGTATGTAACTCCAAAAGAAAGCAATGGGCGGCAATAAAAAAATAGGGGTTTTCCCCTGAGTTTGCTCGGGATATAGTGCCCTAGCAGACAAATTAGAGGGTAATATGGCCGAGGGCAAAACTAACGGACGGCAAGGTAACGCTGAGGGGCCGGAGCAGGCACTGAATATTGGCCAGTACAATATTGGTCAGTACAATGAGGCTCGTTACCGAGTGTTGGCGGAGCAATCAGGGGTGATGATTACTTTACATCGCCCCGGCGATTGGGCCTATATCTCGGTTAACCCTGCGGTTGAACAGCTTACGGGTTTTACCGCCGCAGAGTTGATGGGTGTGCCGGCTTACGAAATGTTCCATCCGGAAGATGCCGAAGCAATGAAGCAAAAATTAATCCCGGCTATCTACCAGCACGGCACCCGTACTTTTCGTTATCGCTCGCGCGACAAATCGGGGAAGTATACCTGGCTGGAGAGCACCCATCGGTCCATTCGCGATAGCCAAACCGGCGAGCTAAAAGAAATTGTGGCGGTTACCCGCGATGTACATCAGGAAGTTGAAGCTGAACAGGCGATCAAACGGCTGGCTGATGTGGTTGAAGCTTCGGCAGATTTGATTATTTTTTGTGACCAGCAACATCAGCTCAGTTACCTTAACCAGGCCGCCAGTCAAGCCTGGCCAGTTGATTTGGCGGATGAGCCGCATTTAAAACAGCTGATGTCCGTAGAAAGCTACCAAAAACTGCGCACCATTGCATTTCAGGTGGCCGAACAAAAAGGTCGCTGGCAGGGGGCCATACGGTTGCAGTCGAGTAAGCAGCCGGAACGTTTTTGGCAGCTGGAGCAGTTGATAGCGCCGCAGGGAAACAACGATGTCGCCGGTAAGTTCTATTCCCTTATTATTCGTGATCGCAGTGATGAGGTTCTGGCCAAAGCCCGGTTGCAGGAAAAGCAAACTGAATTGGCTCACTCTGCTCGAATTATGACGTTGGGCGAGATGGCCAGCGGTTTAGCTCATGAAATAAACCAGCCATTGGCGACCTTGCTAAATTATGCCCGCGGTGGTTTACGCAAAATAGAGCGCGGTGAAGCTTTGGAGCAGTCTCGGGTTAAGCAATTGCTGTTGGGGGTTGAAAAACAGAGCCAGCGTGCCGCGGAAATTATCAGCCATTTACGCAAGCTGGTGAAAAAGAAATCCTACCAACGCCAAGCGGTGAATATCGCAGAATCGATTAATAGCAGCCTTAGTTTTATTGCTCATGAGTTGGGAGCCAGTGCAGTGCAAATACAATTTGATGCTGGTGATAAACCCTTGTTGGTAATGGCCGATCAGGTGCAGCTGGAACAGGTTTGGTTAAACCTGTTACGTAATGGTATCGAAGCTTTTGCTGAACAAGAAAGAAAAACCATAAAAATTACTATGGGCCTGGATAACGCAGGGCAAATACAATTACACTTTATCGATAATGCCAGCGGTATTGACGAAGATTTTATTGCGCAAGTATTTGAACCTTATTGCACCACCAAGATCGACGGCCTAGGTTTGGGCTTGTCAATATCACGTTCAATTATTGAGGCCCATGGTGGCCAAATTAAAGTTGAAAGCCAAACTCAAAGCCCAAGCGGAAGTTGCTTTATGATTATATTGAAATGCCATGAGAGCTAAAACCAATATGAACTCTAGTAAAGTAATTATTGTTGATGACGACCAAGATTTTCGCGAGTCGTTGGCCTGGTTGCTGGAAAGTGCCGGTATTGGTTCGCAGCAGTATCAGAGCGCCGAGTCTTTTTTAGGTTCGTACCAGGGTGAGCCTGCCTGTTTGTTGCTGGATGTACGCATGACCGGTATGAGTGGCTTGGCGCTGCAGCAACAGCTGGCGCACAGAAATAACCCTATCCCCATTGTATTGATCACCGGCCACGGCGATGTGCCGATGGCGGTAGAAGCGATAAAAAATGGTGCAGTGGATTTTATTACCAAGCCTTTTGATGACAAGCAGCTGTTAGACCTGGTCGAATCGATACTTGCTGGAGTGGAGCAGCGTTTTGCCGCTGCCGCTGCGCGGCTTGTTATTCAGCAGTGCTGGCAGCAGCTTAGCCCCAGGGAGAAGCAATTAGCTGAATTGCTTATACAGGGTGATAGCAATCGTATGATGGCTGAGCAGCTTAATATCAGCATTAAAACCGTTGAAATTCATCGCAGCCGAGTGATGAAAAAAATGCAGGCTGATTCCCTGGCGAATTTGATAAGTTCATTGGTGGATGTAAAACGCTGAAGTCAGCTGGGAAATGGTTTCGGGATCTAATCAATGTTCGCGTGAGTACTGATTAGATCGGGATCAGCCGGTGGCCTTGTTGGTTTTGCTTGACTCGGCGCTTAGCGGCAGTAGCAAATTTTGCGGTAACGGTCCCGCTACGTCGATGGCCTGTAGTTGGGTTTTTAAATGACGCTGAAACTCAGCCAGAAGCGCTTGGTTGTCCCGGCTTTTTAGAAAGTAACTGCCGCGTTGTAATTGAATGTATATGCCCTTGCTGCAGGGGTTCCAGTGCAAAATTCGGCAGGGCCAGCCGCGCCATTGGCAAAGTTGGCTGAGCAAATAACCTTCCTTTATTTTGATGATATCTTTATAGCTTAGGACGCGGGAGCGATAGCTTAGGTGCTTGATACGCCAGCTTTGGTTTTGCAGCATGATCTTTCGCGGGATCAGGCTTGGTATGGCCATTAAAAATAATGCAAAAATAACCGCACAGATATTGCTCCACAACAGGCTGATGCTATAGCTGTCAAAACCGGATATAAACTGGCTGCTAATCTGTTTTAGAATCAGGTTGATCCCGTGAATGCCAATAAATATTAGGCCGAGGGCGATAGAAAACCCGACAATACTGGTCGCGGGGCCGTATAAGATCTTACGTGTGTAAACCGGGTCGTTAAAGTTAAAATCTTCAATTAGATGGCGTCGGGCAAAGCTGAAAGTGAGCAGCAAACTCATAATGATCATGCAGGTTTCGGCCAGCCCCCACAGCGGTGCTGGCCGTATGGTGCTATCCATGCGCAGGTTTTTGTCGAGGCGTTGCTGCATCCACTGAGCTAATTGAGCGGGTTCGGCGCGTCGGTAGAAATCAATAATATCGGGGTAGCGGCCGTTAAATATTTCGCGATTATGAAACACGCTTTTAGCCCAGTTACTCAGTTGCCAGGGAGATTGGTGGTTCAACAAGCGAGACGCAATGATACGTTTACGCAGAGTTTCGAAGTTTTCGGCGCTTAGCTTATTGCTGCTGAGGTCGCGGTACAGCTGCTCAATAAATGCCAGTGACTCCGTCTCAAGGCTGGGGTCGAAATTACCGCTGATTTGCAAGCGCGCCTGGCCTCGGTCAGTATGAAATTGTACCCCGACCCCATAGGCAGCTTGCTTCTCTTGGCGTAGCTCTTGGTTTAGTTCTTCCGCCATTAAGTCTTTCAAAAACAATAGCCACATAAAATCTTGGCTGTCGATATTGGCAATAAATTGACTTATTTTATGGTTGTGACCGCCTCGTTCATCAAAGCCGTAATGCTTTTTGTATTGATGCTTGGGCTTGGCCAGTAATACTCTGTGGGCATCTTCACCAAAACGCGCTTTGCTAGCAAAGCGTTTATCTAATACCGCTTTGACCTGGTCGCGATTAAAATTGCCAATCAGTGTAATGGTCATATTCTGCGGCCCGTACCAGCGGTCATAAAACCCTTGAATGTCTTTGGTGTTAATCGCTTGCACAGCTTCCCAGGTGCCGATGGTGGTTTTAGTATCGCTGGCTATGCCCAATACTTTTTCCCAGTCTTCAGCTGGTTTCGCCCATCGCGGGCTAAATACCCATTGGCTTAAGTAGTCGGCGGGTGTCTTGGGCTTTAGGTCGCGCTCTAGTATTACGGCGCGGCGCTCTTCGTCCACCAGCTGCGGGGCGAATTTATGATCAAACAGCAGCTCTTCAAACCACTGTAAGCCAAATTCCCATTCTTTGGCGGGCAGTTCCAGCCAGTAGTCGGTTGCCGACAAGCTGGTACTGGCGTTATTTTCCCCGCCGCGTTGATCAATAAGGCTTTCAAATTCGGCTTTCTTTCTACCTTTGGCGCCGGTGAAGAGCATATGCTCTACAAAATGGGCCAGGCCTTCGCGGCCTTCGGGGTCTTGGCGTGCCCCCGTGGCGAGTGTCATACGGTAGGTAATGATCTCACTATTGGGCATGGCCTTAAAAAACACATGTAGGCCATTGGGGTAGTGCCAGGCTTCGATATTTTCAAATGGATTGGGCAGTTCGGTGTCATTACTAGTGCTGACGGCTTGTGTGGCCTGGAGGCTAGAGGCGAAAATTAGACCGCAGAGCAGGGCGATTAAGCGTTGGCTAGAAGATAGATGCTGGCGCCATAGGCTGCTGGTCATGATTATCCTTGTTATCTTGTGGCGGTTACTCGGCCGTGGCGCGTAGTCGAGACAGGCTGAAATCAGACTATCACAACAACTATTTAGTACCGAGGTTTAGGCGACAAGCTGTCAAATAACCGTAAATTTTAGGGTTTGATGTTGGTAGCCTGGCCTTGCTGTTGGTTGTTTGACGCTAGGGCTGGGGCCATTTTAGCCCAGCATAAGGCGGAGATTTAAGGGATTTAAGGCGGCTAGCAAGATTACCGCAATGCAGCTCGAGTTTATGGCCATCGGGGTCAAGTAGATAGACTGACTCGCCTTCGCTTTGGTTTTGCTGCCATTGCTCTGATTCGAATTGTTGCTGCAATATTGGTATTTGTTGAGGGTCAATACTGAAAGCTATGTGGCTGTAATCTTGACTGGGTTTTGGTTGTCCCAAATGCAGGCAAAGCCAAAGCTGGGGCGCGCTGAGGTAGGCGCCTTGATCCCAGCGAACCTCTTCCTTTAGCCCTAGCTGTTGATAGAACTGCAAAGAGCGATCGAGTTCGCTAATCGTTAGGGTGATATGACTTAATCCTTGGATCATAAGTATCGCCAGTTTTCCGATAAAGTAGTGATAATAGGGTGAAATTTTTGGGAGATAAAGCCGGGGTTTTTGATCCGGTTTAGCCTTGGCGTTTTGTTTTCCAGGCAGGTCCTTCGGCGAGCTCACAAGGAGCGGATTATGGGCCTTCACCTCGTATCTGTTTCTGTGCCGCCTATGGTGAGCTTGCCGAACCACAGGTCCCAGATAGCCTGGAACATAAAATCCCAAGTCTAATCCTCACCTTAGCTTGATTTTTATATCGGCGTTATAAGTAGAGGGATGAGGCTTGGCTATTTAAACTACGGTCTATATAGCCAAGCCAAATGGCCTTTTAAGCCCAAAAACGTTACTCTGAAAACCTTCATCTATGTAGTAGTCAATCATGAGCAAGACAAAGCGCCAACCCTCGAAGAAACTCTCCCAGTTGGGCCATAAAATGGCCGGTGATTCTGGCATTGTTAGCCTTATGGATGACCTGGGTGAGGCGTTAACCGTCAATCCGGATATGATTTTTATGGGCGGCGGTAACCCCAGTCGAATTACTGAGATCGAAGATATTTTCACCGCAAAGCTCCAGGCCGTTCTCGCCGATGACAAGGAGCGGCATAAGCTGTTTGGCATCTACCAGCCGCCCCAAGGTGACGGCGAGTTTTTGCGAGTGGTGGCGCAGTTGCTGCAGCAGGAATTGGGCTGGCCGGTCAGTGCCAAGAATATTGCCGTCAGCAATGGCTCGCAATCGGCTTTTTTTAGCTTGTTCAATATGTTTGCCGGTCGCCAGGCCAACGGCACCACCAAAAAAATTCAGTTACCGCTGGCGCCAGAGTATCTAGGCTATGGCGATGTGGGTGTAGAGGAGGGCTTGTTCACTGCGGCCAAGCCCCGGATTGAAGAGCTGGATAATAATGTATTTAAATATCGGGTAGACTTTGATGAGCTGAATATTGGTGACGATATCGGCGCTATCTGTGTTTCGCGCCCCACCAACCCCACCGGCAATGTGCTAACCGACGATGAAATTCAAAAGCTGGATTTGTTGGCGCGGGAAAAGGGTATTCCGCTTATTATCGATGGGGCCTATGGCACGCCGTTTCCCAATATGATTTTCACCGAGGCTGAGCCCCATTGGAATGACAATACCATTGTGGTATTTAGTTTTTCTAAATTGGGCCTGCCCGGCGCCCGTACTGGCATAGTGGTTGCCAGCGAAGAAATTATTCAGGCTTTCAGTAATACCAACACTATTGTCAGCCTAGCCAGTGGCACGCTAGGTCCTAGTATTGGCAAGCAGCTGTTTCGCGATGGTTCTATTCTCGATATTAGTAATAATATTATTAGACCTTTTTATCAAAAAAAGGCCGAAGCGGCCTTGGCTGAGTTACATGTTCAATTAAAAGGCCTGCCTTACCGGGTGCATAAGCCAGAGGGTGCGATGTTTTTTTGGTTGTGGTTTAAAGGCCTGCCCATTAGCAGCGAAGAGCTGTACCAGCGTTTAAAGCAACGTGGTGTGTTGGTGGTGGCGGGGCATCATTTTTTTGTCGGCATAGATGAAGACTGGCCGCATAAAGATGAGTGCCTGCGCCTAACCTACAGCCAAGATTTTGACGTGGTTGCCAAGGGCATTGCAATTATCGGGGAAGAAGTGCGAAAGGTTTATGATTGATTGCGCCTCATCAAAAACAGGGTGGTGGCGGTAAGGTAAGATGTAAAGTGTGAAAAGTAAAAACTACAAGATAAGGTGTGAATTTGTTTTATGGCTTACGTTTAACATCTAACATCTAACATCTAACATCTAACATCTAACATCTAACATCTAACATCTAACATCTAACATCTAACATCTAACATCTAACATCACTGCTGTCCCGCTAACTTATTGAGTTATAGCCCATAAGCCACTGTAGACATGGGTCGATGTGATTTTCACACAAGAGCGACATGAACTGGCTAATTGTATCTTATGGGTTTTCCTAGACGGCGTCTGGGTGTTTTAGCCCGGCTTAACCATGACGTTTTATTTTCCAGTCACGCCGTAAACCCGTCCCTGGGGGCTTCACGTCGACTCCTGTCTCCTAGAGCCTGGAAAAAAACCTCATGTTTAAGCCTGGATTGTGCTAGCCCATATTCTTTAAAGTTAACGGGACAGCAGTGATCTAACATCTAACATCCCACCTAGCGCGCAAATAACTCGGCGTCAATATTATTGAAGCCCTTAAACTCTAAAGCATTACCGCTGGGGTCGGCGAAAAATAACGTTGCTTGCTCTCCCGGCTCCCCAGCAAAACGAATATACGGATCAATGATAAATTGATCGATTACCGCTTGCAGTTTTTGGGCGAAGATTTTCCAGTCCTGCATGGTTAAGACTACCCCGAAATGAGGCACCGGTACGCCATGGCCGTCGACGCCGTTGTTGATCTTGTTGAGCTGACCCTGGTCGCCCAGGCTGGGGTCTAGGTGTACAACAAACTGGTGGCCAAACATATTGAAATCAATCCATTGCTCACTGCTGCGACCTTCGGTAAAACCGAGTTTAACCCCATAAAATTCCCTGGCTTCGGCGATATTACGTACGGTTACGGCAAGGTGGAAGGGGCTTAGGCTCATGTCGAACTCCAGTATTGTGCTTGCCTGGCAGTGCCGGCAATTATATTGCAAAAAATCAGCGCCATTTATCCCAAGCTAATATGACCTTGTTGCTGTAGCGGCGACTGCCTAGGCTGCCGTTGTAGCGAGCTAGAGCTTGCTGCCAGTCTTGTTTGGATTTTTTGTAGTAGTGGGCGAGGATAGTGCAGCCGTATTGTAAGTTGGTATCGAGCTGGGTGAGGTTGTCCTCAGGTCGACCAATCTCCTTTTTCCAAAAGGGCATTATTTGCATCATGCCCTGGGCGCCGACACGAGAAATGGCGAAGCGGTCGAAATGGCTTTCTGTTTCGATTACCGCCAACACCAGTTCCGGCGGCAAATTTTGGCGGCTGGCTTCACGGTGGATGGCTTTTAAAATAGCCAAACGACGCTTGGGCTGTTTAACAAATTTGGCCAAACGATTGGATTTTGACACCAGCCAAACTTCGGCATCAAAGCGGTCGGCAAAGCTGTCGGCATGGGCGATGGTTTGTTTTAGCAGTTGGCGTAGTTCTGGGTCAATGAAGCGCTCGCTGTTTGCTTGGGCTGGCAAGCTGCCCATAAAAAAAGCCAAACTTACGATTAAAACCAGCGCATAAATTGCTGGGCTTAATAGGGTTTGGCTTTGTTTATTTAGCATGGCTGCAGTTTAGCAGAGCTTTTGCTTGAGGAAGGTGAGCAGTTCGGCAGCGGCGATATCTTGATTGCCGTCGTCGCGGCGACCTTTGTATTCAATCGTACCGTTGGCCAGTCCTTTGTCGCCAATGACAACGCGGTGAGGTATACCCATCAGCTCGGTGTTGGCCAGCATGACGCCGAGGCGGGCCTTGGTTTCGTCCATAAATAAAACATCGACGCCGGCACTGCTTAACGCTTTATAAAGTGCTTCACATTGCTCGGCTACGGCCTCGGATTTGTGCATGTTGATGGGCACAATGGCGAGCTTGAACGGTGCGATAGACTCAGGCCAGATAATGCCTTTGGCGTCGTGGTTCTGCTCGATTGCGGAGGCGACCACGCGGGTACAGCCAATGCCGTAACAGCCCATGGACATGGTTACGTCTTTACCGTTCTCGTTTAGCACGCTGGCACCCAAGGCTTCGGAGTATTTACTACCAAGTTGGAAAATATGACCAACTTCGATACCACGTTTTATTTCAATCTGACCGTTGCCGCAGGGGCTGGGATCGCCCGCTACTATATTGCGGATATCGGCAATGCGGCCAAGGGGTAAGTCACGTTCCCAGTTAACGCCGGTAAGGTGGTAGTCGTCTTCATTGGCGCCACAGGCAAAGTCTGCCAGGTGGGCAGCGCTGCGATCGATGATGATATCGATGGCTAAGCCAACCGGGCCGAGCGAGCCAACGCCGGCGCCCAACTCTTTGGCGATGCGTTCTTCTGGGGCGAACTCTAAAGGGTTGGCAACGCCGGCCAATTTTTCGGCTTTAATATCGTTAAGGTCATGGTCACCGCGTACTATCATGGCAACTAAAGGCTGGTGCCCATCTTCATCTGCAGTGCCTAAAACGATAAGGGTTTTAACGCTCTGTGCGGCTGCCATATTTAGGAATTCTGACACGGCGGCAATGGTTTTTTGGCCTGGGGTGTGAACTTTTTCCATGCTCAAGCTGGCGGCGGGGCGGTCGCCTATCGGTGCTAGGGCTTCGGCTTTTTCTATATTAGCGGCAAAATCGCTACTGGAGCTAAAGGCAATGTCATCTTCACCGCTTTGGGCCAGCACATGAAATTCATGGGAGTGGGCGCCGCCAATGGAGCCGGTATCGGCTAATACTGGGCGATAATCTAGGCCAATCCGGTCGAATATAGTGCAATAAGCCTGGTGCATAATGTCATAGGTTTGTTGTAGTGACTCGGTATTGGCATGAAAGGAATAAGCGTCTTTCATGACAAACTCGCGCGAGCGCATTACCCCAAAACGCGGCCGAATTTCATCGCGGAATTTGGTTTGGATCTGATAAAAGTTGACCGGCAGCTGCTTATAAGAGCTAATCTCGCTGCGCACCATGTCGGTGATTACTTCTTCATGGGTCGGGCCTAAGCAGAAGTCACGCCCATGGCGGTCTTGTAAGCGCGCAAGCTCGGGGCCGTATTGCTGCCAGCGGCCAGATTCTTGCCACAGCTCGGCCGGTTGTACTACCGGCATCATCATTTCTTGGGCGCCGGCGCTGTCCATCTCTTCGCGCACAATAGCTTCCACTTTGCGCAATACCCGCAGACCTAGCGGCAACCAGGTATATAGGCCGGAGGCTAGTTTGCGGATCATGCCGGCACGTAGCATCAACTGATGGCTGATTACCTCGGCATCGGCGGGGGTTTCTTTTAGGGTGGCAATTAAAAAACGACTGGCGCGCATGGGTCTAATTCTCTATATTTCAAACAGTGCCACCCACATTATTTTGCGGCAGCATTCACAGAACTCGTCATTTTACGGGCCAAGTCAGTGGCGGTCTACGGGCTTTTGTTCGTTATCACTGGGTATTGGCCAGATTCACCCTAAAAGGGTATAAACTGGTCAGCTTTTAAACAAAAGTACGCTGGGCCATAAGCCTTGCCGGCCTTGAAGGAGAAAATATGGACGATCAGATTTTTAAATTAGATCCCCGCCTCGAAGAATCTACTGCCGTGGTAGGTCATTTGCCATTATCCGTGGTGCTGCTAGCCCTAGATGCCAACTACCCTTGGTGTATTTTAGTACCCAAACGTGCCTCAATTATTGAACTGCACCACTTGGCTGACGAAGATCGCCAGCAATACGCCAAAGAATCGGGTTATATATCCGAAGTTATGGCCGGTTTATTCAGCGCCGATAAAATTAATATGGCCGCCCTTGGTAATATGGTGCCACAGCTGCATATCCATCATATCGCCCGGTTTAAAGATGATGCGGCATGGCCGAATCCAATTTGGGGGGCGGTTGCCGCCACCGAGTATGATGCCGAGGAATTGAGCTCCCGTATCTCGCGTTTACGCAGTGCCCTGGCGTGCGATTTCTTTACCGCCTCGGATCAGGTTTATCTCTAAGGTTATTATTTATGGTAGGTTTTGCATTGACTAATTTGGTCAACTGACACAGTTATAGGGGGGCGGGTTTTCTGGCTCCTATAACTCAAATTAGTCTTACTTGGGGTGTTGCGGATTACTTATAGTCCCGTTGAAAGTTCAAATAACCGACGTTTCCAGCCTCGTTTATAAGTCACTTTGCCATTCATGATGGTAGTTTTTACACGAATCTTATGGATGTCTGAGGTTTCGCTTTCAAATAAATTGGTATCGAGTACGACTAGGTCAGCAAGTTTGCCGACTTCTAGCGAACCAATGTCGCCTTCCATATTCAATTGGTACGCTGCATCAAGGGTGTAACCTTTAATTATTGTCGCTAGTGGCAGCCTTTCATCACTTGGCGGTGTTGTTGCCATATCGGTTTGGCCTGCGTTTTTTCGACTCATGCCCGCCTCGATATTGTAAACTGGGGTGAGACCGCGCAGGCCGCCGGCAGGAAAGTCGCTACCAAACGTTATTTTGCCGCCGGCCTTTAAAATGGAGCCCATGCGGAAAGAATTTCGGGCCCTTTCTGGGCCGATAAGGTTGGTGGCGATGCGGCTGTCAATAGGTATCCAAACTGGCGTTGTTTGAGCTACGACATCTAATTTGGCAAAACGAGGTAAATCTTCTTTTTTGGCGATTTCTATATGAGCAATGGAAAACCGGCTGGTGGACTTTGGTTGACGTTGGCGCGCGGCTTCAAAGGCGTCAAGGGATTCGTGCACAGTGCGGTCACCAATAGCATGAATGTGGATGTCAAAATTGGCTGCGGCAACGGCGGAGACAAAGTTTTGCAGCGCCTCTCCCTCTAATAGCATACTCCCTCGGTGACCTTGGTTGTTATGGTAGTCTTCAAACAAGGCCGCCGTCATTGCCTCTTTAGTGCCGTCGTTGTGAATTTTCATAACTCGGGGTTGAATTAATTCGCTAGCGTATGTTTTATTTAGATGTTTTAGTGTGCTTATTGCGGTCGCCAATTGATTGGGGTTTTGGATCATATGGGATCCAATTATTCTAAGCGGAAGTTTGCCGTTTTGCTCCAGGCTTTGCAGAGCATCATAAGCAATGTCCTCGAACATCATCATACCTGCTTCGTACATCGTGGTAACTCCGACTGAACTAGCTAGCCAAAAAAAATCCTCAGCTCCCCTTATAATATTCTCGGTGCTAGCCATGCCGAGTTTTTTCATCATCGGATAAAATGTCAGGCCTTCCTTACACCAGCCGGTTAATTGGTTTTTCTGGTCGCGTTGATATTCGTGCAAACCGGGAACCGGGTCGGGGGTGTTGTTGTTAATACCTGCCATGGTAAAAGACTTGGAGTTAACCCAGGCGGAGTGCCCGCCGACATCAATCAGTAATACCGGTTTATCCGAGACCACTAGATCAAGTATTTCTTTTGTTGGCCCTCTAGGTGAAAAGCTATCGGCCCGAAACCCAAAGCCTAAAATATAGGGTTTGTCCTTATTGTCTTCGGCATAATCTTTTACTGCATCAAGCCATGCGGACTGTGAATCATCAGGGTCTAATAGTAATATGTCACTCATGCCAGACGCTAGGGTTGGGTGAGAATGGGTATCTATAAACCCTGGCAGCACCAGGTCTCCGTCGAGATGTTCAAGCTCGGTGTCGGTTCCAATGAAGGCGCGTACGCCTTCGTTATCACCAACGTAGACAATTCGATTGTCCTTTATTGCAATAGCTTCAGCCCATGGTTTTGATTGGTCTTGGGTATATATTTTCCCGTGCCAAAACACCAGGTCGACATCGACACTGGAGTGACGTTCGGTCTTTGGTGTACATGCCGTGAGGATGAATGCCATAAGTACTGCAAGGCAGCTGCCAAATTGATTCATATTTTTCTCCAATGGATGATTTTCTAATCTCTCCGTAAGCAACTTGTGCGTCTTGCTGAGGTAGCAGTCTAGCATTTTGGCGGAGGTCGTTAGGCATCTGTGGCGGTGCCTTTTACACAACAGGCAGGTTGTGGTATGCACCTTCTTTGTGGCTGGCGAATGATTTAAAGTACGGGGTACGGTTTGATTGTGTTTTACGCTGGGTGTATCGGAGTGATACTTAGGAGTGGAAGCTAGAATGAAAAATAATGTAATTATCCAATGGTTGGTGTGCCTGGGTATGGCACTAATGTTGACGTCCTGTGGTGAACCTCTACTAGAGGCTGGCGTTGATAATCAACCTGATGCGGATGTGGTGTTGTTACATGCTCAGATTTATACGGTAGACGACGCCCAGCCATGGGCACAGGCTATCGCTATTAAAGATAATAAAATTGTTTTCGTGGGGTCAAATAACAATGCCAGATCTTTTGTAGGTCAGGCCACTCGTCTTATCGATGCCACTGGGAAAATGATATTACCAGGGATGATCGACTCTCATGTACATCCTATTTGGGGTGGCGGCTTGTCGGTTAAGGTCAATTTGCGACAGGCCAAAACAGTGGCAGAAGTGCAGGCAATCATAAAGCGCTACCGGCAGCAAAATCCCAATTTAAAATATCTAAGCGGCGGCAGCTGGGTGGCGCAAAATTTTCCTAAGTCGGGGCCAAGAAAGGAGTGGCTCGATGAGGTGGTGGCTGATATTCCGGTACTGCTCTATGATCATTTTGGACATACTGCCTGGGCCAATAGTTTGGCGCTTGAAATGGCCGGCCTCAGCAAAGACAGCAAAGATCCGCAGGGCGGTAAGCTGGAGCGAGATAGCCGCACAGGTGAGCTGACTGGAACGTTAAGAGAAGAGCCCGCCTTTAAAATGATTCGGCATATCGTGCCGAGTAGCAGCCCTGAGCTGCGCTACAAGTCGATGAAGTCCGCACTTGCTTATATGAACCGGCAGGGGATTACTTCCTTCGTCACCGCCTACATGGTGGGGGAGCCTTTGGGGCAAGTGTTTTCAGAGTTGTATGAAAATGGTGATTTAACGGCAAGGACACTGTTGTCCTTCAAGGTTAGGCCGGGGGACGACCCTGAGCTGCTGCTGCCGTCGATATTGCAGCGACGAGCCGAATTGGAATCTATCGATCGAAATTTTATTACTGCCAATATGGCAAAAATATTTCTCGACGGTGTTATTCGTAGTCATACGGCAGCGATGCTAGAGCCTTATGTTGGTGAGTACCGTAAATTTAACAGCGAGGCGTATTTGTACAGCGATGAAAAGCTACGTGCAATGGCCCTTAAGCTAGACAATGCGGATTTTCAGCTGCATTTTCACACTGTTGGCGACGGCGCCGCCAGGCAGGCTTTAGATGTGATGGAAACTCTAAAACAGCGCAATGGTGACAAGGACAGACGGGCGACGGTGTCGCATTTGTTGAGTATTGCCGACAGTGACTTCAAGCGTTTTAAGTCTTTAGGGGTTTATCCTAATGCCCAGCTGTACTGGTCAAAACATAATGAAAACATTGGCGCTGTAGAGCGCCACTTCGGTGCGGCAAGAAGTAAATTACTATACGCATATGGTCGTTTACATTCGGAGGGTGCGACCTTGGTCGGTGGCAGTGACTGGCCGGTATCGACGGCTAGCCCTTTTGCCGCTATGCAAATGGCCGCCACACGACCATATACTAGTCTTAATGCTAGCGCTGAGGAGGCCTATCAAAATCAGGGTGCCGCCGCTGGCTGGTTGCCCGAACATAAAATTAGTGACATCGAGTCCTTGCTGCGAGCGTTCACTATTAACGGCGCGCGGTTGCAATTCCGGGAGCATCGTATTGGCTCGCTAGAGGTGGGTAAGTTGGCCGACTTGGTTGTTATTGACCGTAATATATTGGAGCGCCCGGTTGATGAGTTGCACCAAGCCAAGGTGTTGATGACCATGGTTGATGGTAAGTTCGTCTATGAGGCTTCATCCTTATAAGCGTTTATTTTTGATGCCTTGTCGTTGCTGTTTTTTCAGGGCATATTTATAGCGTGTTCCCTAGGCCAAGGTGATTTTGCTGCGGCACCGCTCTAAAAATCAGAGGCCGGCGAGACTTGACCAAGGTCTCCCTAGGTCTCTGCTACCAACACCGCCCGCTTAGGGGCTGGGTGACCTTCTGCCGTCAGGCTATTATCTTCAGGGTCTAAAAATTCTTTTAATGAATGAAACTTCATCCAGTCGGTTTGGCGCTGTTCCTCCAGCGATGTCTCATTTAAGTCGACCAAGCGTGGGTTTTTAAAACCGCATTTACGCAGCCAGCTGGCCAGGGTGGCGCAGCTGGGCAGGAACCAGACGTTGTTCATCATGGCGTAGCGCCCTTCGGGCACTAAACAATGCCCTAACTCGCCGTCTACCACTAGAGTTTCTAACACCAGTTGGCCGCCGGGCCTGAGCGTTTCTTTCAGCTCTTTTAAGTGGTCGAGCGGCGAGCGGCGGTGGTACAGCACACCCATTGAAAAGGTGGTGTCAAACGCTTGTAGGTTTTTCGGTACGGCCTCAATGCCGACTGGCAAAACATCGACCGGCAGTTGGCCGAGGAAATGTTTAAGCATATAAAATTGCACCACAAATCGGGGGGATGGATCGATACCAATAACCCGGCTGGCACCAGCGCCAAGCATCCGCAAGCAATGGTAGCCGTTGCCGCAGCCGACATCGAGAATAGTACGGCCCTTTAACGGCGCTAAGTGAGGTAGGACTCTGTCCCATTTCCAATCTGACCGCCACTCGGTATCAATATGGCTGTTAAATACCTGATACGGGCCTTTGCGCCAAGGGATGAGTGCACGTAGGCAGTCATCAATGAGTTGCAGTTGCTGGTCGCTGCAATCGCCTGGCCGGCCGATGCGGACTTCGGAGCTAAGCTCATAGTCTTGGCTGGGTATATCGGGTAGGGCCTCTAGTGCTTGGCGCCAGCCGGGTAAATCGCCAAAACGGGTAGGGCTCATGCCGTGTTCAATTTGCTGGGGGAGCAGCTCTAACCAGGGGGCAAGGGCGCTGTCTTTTAGGGCTTGTAATAATTCTTGGTAATACTGGATCATTTAATGGCAATCAAAGAGGCAAAGTTAAAACACTGAAACCAGACGTCGGCGCTACTAAAGCCTGCCTGGTGTAGGCGTTGAATGTGTTGCTGCAAGGTTTCGGGGATCAGTACATTGTCAATGGCGCTGCGTTTTTGGGCAATTTCTAAGTCGCTATAACCGTTGCTACGCTTAAAATTATGATGCAGTTCAAGCATAAGCTCTTGGTGAGCCTGTTGGGTGAATTGTACCTTCTCCGAAATAATGAGTACGCCGCCGGGTAGCAGGCTGCTATAGATATTTTCTACCAAAGCCAACCGTTGGTCCAGAGGTATAAATTGTAAGGTGAAGTTCATGACGGCGACTGAGCTGGGACGGAGTTGCAACTGTTGCAAATCAGCGTGTACCAGCTCTACCTGCACCTCGCCACTGTCGGCGTCGAGTACCTGTTGGCAGCGTTTGAGCATTGCTGGTGAGTTGTCGACACCGATAATTCTACAATCGGCGGCTTGGATATTGTGACGCATGGCTAAAGTAGCGGCACCAAGAGAGCAGCCCAAATCGTAACAAACGCTGCCGCTTTGGGCATAGCGACGGCTGAGGTCACCGATCATGCTAATGGTGGTGGCATAACCGGGCACCGAGCGTTTGATCATGTCGGGGAATACGTCAACCACCTGTTGGTCGAACTCGAAGTCCGCCACTTTGCCTAGGGGGTTGGAGTATATATTATCGGGACTTGATTGATTTGACACTTATTTACCTAATGCGCTATAGAAAACAAACCCTTGGCCGACCAAGGGGAGTGGAAGTTTAAAGACCAAATGCCGGTCTGACAAACATTCAACAGGCAAAAAGTGTTTTTTACTGCTATAAATAATAGTCAATGCAATATTATATGATAGAAAGTGATAAAGACCTTTTGGGGTTCAACCGGCAGTGCGTATCACTCACCGGTGGCAGTAATGACTTGTATAGCTTCCAGGACAGCAAATAAATGATGTACCCCAGCTACGATAATCTCCGAGTTTTGATTGTTGATGATTTCGACAACTTTCGCATAAGCGTCAATCGCATGCTCCAGGGTATGGGCGTGCAGAATATCGAAATGGCGATGAACGGCAATCAGGCAGTTAAGCACTGTAAGCACCGGCAGTTTGATTTGATCCTGTGTGATTTCAATCTCGGCATGGGAAAAAATGGGCTACAGGTGCTGGAACAGCTGCGATTTGAAAATTTGCTACCGCACGCCAGCCTCTTTGTTTTGGTAACCGCTGAAACCAGCCGTAGCACCGTTCTGGCTGTTAACGAGTATAACCCCGACGCTTTTTTAATGAAGCCAATTACGGGTCGCGCGCTACAAACCCGGGTCGATCGATTACTGCTGCGGCGAGAAGGTGTATTACCTGCCTTGCAGGCACTGGATTCTGAGGCGCCAGATGGCGCCATTGCCTACTTGCAGGAACAAGTTGCTGCCGAGGGGCGTTATTTGGCCGATGCGCAAAAACTATTGGGCCAATTATATTTAGAGCAAGGCAGCTATGAGCTGGCCGCTATATTGTATCGCAGCGTACTTGATGTGCGCGAGGTGGACTGGGCCCAGGTAGGTTTGGCCAAGGCGCTGCAGGAGGACGGTCAGTGGAACGATGCGCGTAATATACTCAATGACACACTGAAAGAAAATTCTCTGTGCATGGAGGCCTATAGTGCTTTGGCGAAAGATTGTCAGCATCGTAAAGACTCACATGGCTTGCAAAAAATACTTAAAGATGCGGTTAAAGTGTCGCCTTTGTCGCGTAATCTACAGAAGTCCCTGGCCGAGGTGGCTGTTGCCAATAACGATTTGAGTACCGCCTCCCAAGCCTACCGAAAAACCATTCGCCTGGGGCATAATTCCTGTCATGAAAACCCTGAAGATCACCTTGAATATGGCCGCGCCACTGTTGGTTTAATGGAAGGAGAGGATGCTGGTTCTAGCCGAGATCTACTTCGAGACGTATTGGCCGATATGGGAACTTTGGAAAAAAAATACTCGCTCAGTGCCGATCAGTTTTTGCAAACCCAGCTGATCAGCTGCCAGGCCTACAAGGGCCAGGGCAATGACAGCAAGGCTAAAGAGGTGTTTAGAGATATCGAAGCACGTCAAAATGGTAACCGCAGTGATTTTGATACCGAGCTGGATAAGGTGCATGCGCTGTTGGCTTTGGGTGAAAAACGTCTTGCCGATGAGGCCTTGGAAGAACTGATTCGTTTATACGAAAATGATCAGGAGGCTTTACAAAAACTCGACCCCTTATTGGATGAGCCTATCTCTGAGTTGAATAAAGAGCGGGTCAAGTCCATTAACCGGGAAGGTATCGATTTTTATAAGGGTAAGAAATACGAGGAAGCAATCGAGTGTTTTACCCAGGCCAAGCAGTTGTTCCCTAATCACATCGGCATTCACCTTAACTTAGTTCAGGCCCTATCTGGCCATATTAATAGCTATGGCTATAACACCGAGCGTATGGCTATGTGCATGTCTGCATTGCGTCATGTTGAATCTAAATTGACGCCGGCCAGTTCTCAATTTAAACGTTATCGCTCGTTGCGAGAGTCCTGCCAGAATATTGAAAGCAACAGCCGTAATAACCGCTAGCACGAGATTGATAATGAACAAAATTAACTCCAATACTGATTTTTCAAGCCTATTGGCCACGAGTATTCAGGATATGCAGAATTCCCTGGGGGTATTGCACGGTTCCCTGGAAAGCGCCTACGAAGTTTCAGAAAATGTAAAGCCGGTGGATCTATTTGCCACCTTACAATATGAAACGTCACGCATTAGTAGTGAGCTATTTCAGATGCGAGTGCTGCAGGGGCTGCAATCCGGCCAGCTGGTTCCACAGGTAGACCAGCATTATGTGGCTGAGATGTTTGAAGAGCTAATGGCCAATAATTATGTGCTGTTTGATAGTCGCGAGATTACCGTGGAACTGCAATGTGATCAGAATATGGCTTGTTTTTTTGATCGTGATTTAGTTAGCGGTGTATTGCACTCGGTGCTGGTACATTGCTGCCGTTATGCCGAAAAACGCATCAGTTTAAGCGCCACTAAAAATGATCAGCAGCTGTTGCTGACAGTACAGGACGACAGCCGCGGTTACCCTGAGTTTTTAACTCAAGCAATCCCGTCGATAGACCGCCAAGATTGCCAGAGCAGTTCGCAGTTGGCGATGAGCATCGCCCAGGAAATTGCCCTGCTGCATCATCGGGGCAAGCAGCAGGGCAGCATACAGCTGAGTAATAACGAGATCGGCGGCGTGTTTGAGTTAAGTTTGCCTTAGGTGTTTGTGTGTTGCGGCAAGGTCGTTGATTTTGAACTCTTACTTCTTACTTCTTACTTCTTACTTCTCGCTAAGTAAGCTAGGCGGCCAAGTTCTTGGCCGCCCATGATTGCACCGGTTGAAACTTACAGCTGCTGAATATCCAAGCCAAGCTGTTCAACTTGCGCTTGCGATTCGGCCGCACAAATAACCGCCGTGCTGGCTTGGTCCGCTTGAAAATAGATTTTCGCCACCGCTTGTAAGTCGCTGATGCTAACCGCTAATATTCGGCGGCGGAAGTCCTCGCGAACCTCAGGGCTGCGGCCGTGTAGTTCCGCATAAAAGTTCTGCTTGGCCTCGCCGGCCGGTGAGCTGGGCTTATCAATAGCGCTGATCACACCCAGGATAGATTCCTCCAAGGATTGTTCAGTGTGTGAGTGCTCCGCCAGCCACACCAAGGACTGCTCAAAATCATCCAGGGTTTCACTTAGACGCGGATCGCGATAGGAGTAAAAACGAAATGCTCCGATATTATTGTCTTGACTGGCGCCACCACCATAAGCTCCGCCTTGTTCGCGAATAGCCCGGTGTAAATAACCATTGCGTAAAAATCCGCCGAGGACCGTTAACGCGGCGGCATCTGGATGGCTTGAAGCTACTGTCGGGTAGGCCCGTGAGCAAAAATTTACCTGGGTATTGGTTAACCAAGCTTGTTGTACGCGTTGTGCCACCGGTTCAAGTGTTAAGGTCTTGGTGCTGGTCTTTTGCTGCTGCGGCCAATGTTGGGCGATATTATCTTTCATCTCCGCCATTGAGTCGGCGTCGGTAATTAGCAGGTATTGGCGTTCCGAGGCCAATACTAATTGGTGTATTGTTTGCAGCTGCTGGGCGAATTTCTCTTGCGCCTGCGGGTCATCATTAAAGCGGTCATCCAGGCCTTTTATAAAGCGGATGCCCTCCAGGCCTGATAAGCGATGGGATAAAGCCGCAGCAGGGCTGATGCCGGCACTGGCGGCTGTCATAGCCAAGCTATGGCCGTTGCCAGTAATGCTCTGTTCTAAGCGCGCGCGGCCCTGGGCCACTAATTCGGCCAGGCGCTGGTGTTCATCAAAACGCACCTGCTCTAATGTTTCTAGCATTAGCTCGGTCAGCTGCTGCTGGCGGCTGCATAATGCCTTGGCCGACAAACTAATATAGGCGTCGACATGTTGATTGTTATCGCGGGCGCCTCGCATGCTGGAAAAGGCGGTGAGAGAGCCGGCAATCTGGGCTTGCAGCTGTTGGTTTTCTATATAGCTGCGCTGGCCAACTCCCAGTTCGGTGAGTGCCATACAGTAGTAAGGCAGCAGGCTCAATAATTCCTTATCGAGCTGGGGCATCTTAAAAATAATTTGCTGATAGACCAGACCATTGGTGCCAGCGGCAAACTCGCTCAAGTTCAACTCGCCCGATTTGGATACTTGCGGGCGTACATAGTTGGATTCGGCCGGGACGTCTTCGATGCCAACCTTGGGCAATATGGAGTCGTCATCAACTTGGTTTTGGCGTTCGATTAGGGCTTTGGCCTGATCGATAACAGCCTGCTTTTCGACCTCATCCATGCTCGCTTTCATGGCGGCAAGACGTTGCTTTTCGGCGGCGAGTTTTTGTTGCGGCAGCTCTTGGTCTGGCGCCATGGTTAACAATACCCGGTGTGGGTTGTCGAGCAGCAACTCTTTAACCAATTGTTGTATGAAACCGGGCTGTTGGCAATCAAGGCGTAATTTTTCCAGCGCCGGCTCAAGGTTGAGAAGGCTTAATACATCGCCGCGATGGGTAGCGGCTGTTAGCGCGGTTAGAATAAGTTGCAAGCCATAAGGGTAGCTGTCGCCGCCAATTTCCCGCTGCTGTAATTCAAGTTGATGCAAAGAGGCGTCAATTTGGTCCTGCTCAATGCCGTTGTCGGCAATATTCTGTAAAACATCTAAAACCAACTGTTGTAGTGCCTCGGCTGATTCTTTTTCGCTGCCTTCGATGCCGCAGCTAAAACTAAGTTCATATTGAGAATCATCCAAACCGCAAAGAGGCGAGGGCGCGCTGCCCAGTTTGGTGGTTTCCAAGGCGTGCTGCAAAGGTGAGGCACTGTTGTCAAATAATAAGCTGCTAATAAGCTGCGCACGCAGGGATGACTCTAGATCAGTGGCCTTGCCCAGTAACCAACTTAAGACGATATGGGTTTTGTTGCTGCTATCTTCTTCATCCAGCGGATAAATTTCATTCACCTGAATTGGCTTTAGGTAGCGCTGCTCGGCACCAACTGAAATTGATTCTGGTAGCGCGTCGAATTGACTGAGAGCTTGTTGCTCAAACTTTTCTTGGTGTTCGTGAGCAGGGATTTCGCCAAAGGTCATAAAAATGGCGTTGCTGGGGTGGTAATGGCTGCGGTAGAAATCGAGCAATTGCTGGTAGCTAAGGTCGGGGATGTCGGCCGGGTCGCCACCGCTGTTATGACGATAAGTGGTGCTGGGGTTTAAATGTTTACTCAAGGCTTGCCATAACTGCGAAGGTACCGAGCTCATGGCGCCCTTCATCTCGTTGTAGACCACGCCTTTAAAAACCAAGTCTGATTCACTGTTGTTGCTTTCTTCAAATTCGACTCGGTGGCCCTCTTGGGCAAAGTCTAATGGATCTAAGCGGGAAAAGAACACCGCATCGAGATACACATCGAGTAAATTATTGAAGTCCTTACGATTTTGGCTGGCAAAGGGGTAAGCGGTCCAATCGGAACTGGTGAAGGCGTTCATAAAGGTATTGAGCGAGCGGCGGATCATCATAAAGAATGGGTCGCGCACCGGATATTTTTTACTGCCACATAAAGCCGTGTGCTCTAAAATGTGAGCAACACCACGAGAGTCTTCGGGCACGGTTCGCAGTGCTACCAAAAAGACATTTTCACTGTTGTCGGCGGCAATATGGATATGCTGGGCGCCGGTTTTACGATGGCGATATTCCTCGACCGTAATGTTTAGGGAGTCGATGGTTTCGCTGCGCAGCCACTCAAAAGCGGCGTGGGTAATGGATGACATGCATACCTCAAAATTTAATTGTAATGGCCAGGCTGGTTTGATTCAGTGCCTTTGCCAATAGTGGCTTGCCTTATTTCACTCGGCCGCCAGATAGCCCTAGTGTAACCGGTTTCTAGGTTGGGCTCTATCTCTGCCGCTGGCGTAACAATCGTTGATTGAAGTGTTGGAAGTTGTTTAACAGGCCTTGATAGCGAGCGGCGTCGCCCTCTAATTCGCTTAGGGCATGGCAGCAGGCTTCTAGGCTTGAGTATTGGTGGCCTTTTTTTGCCTTGCGGGCGAGGTACATGGGGGGGTGTTTAATGTTGGGGCTATATCTGCGGAGAGTTTGCAGGGCTGGGTTCAGCTGTAGCATTTTATAGCTTTTACGCCAGGTAGCATCCAGTAGAATTAACCGCCTGGGGCGCTTTGATTCAGTAGCAATGAGTGTTTCTTGATTCGCCCCATCGCTGGGGTACAGCAGGATATTTTCGAAGCCGCCCAAGTCTAATTTAGATTGCAGCTGTTCGAATATCTCCCCGCGCCAAACATCTATGGTTTGAAGCGATTGTTGCAATAGCGGCAAGCTGCCTTTGGCGTGTGCTGTTTCTTTCGGGTGCTGTAGCACTAGCACGGCAACTAGGTTGGCGACCGGGCTGCACAAATCACATAGACAACTCGCGATGGGGCGTTGGCACTGATCGCAGCTGGGGCGTTTATTGGGCATGAATGCAAGTGTGTTTTTTGTTAGGCATGCTATCTTAGCACTTTTATTGGGTTGATCGAGGTGGGCATGGAAATAGTCAGTGGTTTTTCGGTATTGGATGGTGCCGCCATGGCGTGGTTTTTTAGCTTGTGGATAGGGTATGCTCAATTTGCCAAGTATCGGGCTAAGCGGACCGATTGCCTGGCTTCGGTGCTGCATTCCCTGCGTATTGATTGGATGCAGCAGTTGCTAAAAAGAGAAATTCGGGTTGGCGATGCGGCCTTGTTATCCAACCTAGAACGTAATGTTAGCTTCCTCGCTTCCACCAGCATTCTGATTGTTGCCGGTTTTTTGACCGCCTTGGCTGGCGCCGAGCAGGTGCAAAAAACCTTAACTTTGCTGCCTATTGCTCAGCCGCAGTCAATTTTTGAGCTAGAGTTTAAGTTACTGTTGTTAATTTCTATTTTTGTTTATGCATTCTTCACCTTCAGTTGGGCGCTGCGGCAGTTTGGTTTTGCGGCGGTACTAATGGGGGCTGCACCAATAGAGCAGTCTAAGGATGAGCAGTACCGGCATCGTTTTGCGCTGTCAACGGCCAAGGTGCTGGACCAGGCCGGGCACAGTTATAATTATGGCCTGCGGTCTTATTATTTTGCCCTGGCGATGTTGTCCTGGTTTATTAGCCCCTGGCTTATGTTTGTTAGTTCATCTGTGGTGGTGGCTGTTTTGTATGGCCGGGAATTTCATTCGTCAACCCTGCAGTCGATGCTTAAAATTGAAACCGAGGCTGAATAGTCGGTTGGCTGCGGGAGGAGCCGGATTGTAACCACAGAATTTTATTGGCTACTTTTTTTGAGTCAAGGCGAGAGTGTTAACCAGGCCCAATTTTTCTGCTCGGCTAAGCTGTTTGATCGCGTATTCTCTTTTGCTGGCAGTGCTTCTGTTGTGCGGGTATTCCAAATAGACCATTTGTTCTGGGGATCGGCCGCGAAAAAACTTGGCCCCTCCTTTGCCGCTGGAATGGGCCTGCCAGCGTTTGATTAAATGGTTGCTAATGCCAGTGTATAAACGACCATCGCTGCAGCGAATCATATACACCCACCAGTGTTCAGTATCGGATGCTTTCATTAAACTCGGTGCTTGAGCTCATTTTCTAAAACATCCTTGGCCTGGTTGATCATCGCGGCGATATAATCACTGCCGCCCTGGTCGGGGTGGTTTTTTTGCATCATGCGGCGGTGGGCTTGGGTCAGTTGTTGTTGATCAAAGCCTGGCTCTAGGTTTAACAGTTTCAGTGCCTGCTCAAAATCGATATTTTTTTCTGGAGTCGGGGCTGAGTATTGCTGAGACTGGTGTTGTGATTGGGATTGTGGCCGTGCTTGGCTCAGACGTTGTTGCAGAAGCCACAATATAAACTGACGTACAAAGGGCACGGTAATGGCCAGCAGTCCGCCAATCCAATGCAACCGCCCAGTTATCGCCATGACCACGACCGCCGCCACCGCCAGCCACAATAGCCAGCTTAGAAGCAGTTGTTTACGTTGAGTACTGGGGGTGTTTTTCAGCCGGTTACGGCAATAAAAATACAACAGTACAAGTGATATAAGCAGTATGAGTCGGGCGATCATGGCGATTTAGGCTTGGCAAGTTTAAGTGTGATTTTGCCTTAAATTGAATGCCAGTACTAGCGAGCCATTAAATCAACTTGAAATTTCTGGGCTTAGCTGGGGGTTTTTTTCATTTTGCGGCAACTGCACTTGATTGCGGCCGTTGCGCTTGGCTCGGTATAGTGCCTGGTCAGCGGCGTTTAGTAAGTCTAGTGAGCTGTGTTCTGGGCCGGGCACTAGGCCATAAACGCCAATGCTAGCGGTTATGCTTAAGCGCTGCTCACGGTAATAAATGGGGTGCAATTCCACTTCGAGGCGCAGCTCTTGGGCCATCTCAAAGGCTTGGTGGCGATTGGTATTGGTCAGTAAGATAACAAACTCTTCGCCGCCATAGCGGCAGACAAAATCAAGGCCGCGCTTAAAGGTTTTTAGCAGCAACTGAGATATTTGTTTGAGGGCCTCGTCACCGGCAGAGTGGCCATAGACATCATTGAGCTTTTTAAAGTGGTCGATATCGAGCAATAAAATACTGATGCATTCTTGCTCACGGCGCGAGCGCTGCCATTCGATAATAAATTGGCGATCAAAATACATGCGGTTATAGACACCGGTTAGGCCATCGGTTATAGACAGGGTTTGCAGTTCCTGATTGGCCTGGGTCAATTTCGTTTGAATTTTTAATAGCTGCTGGTTTTTATAATCGAGCGCTGCGGTTTGCTGTTTTACGGCTTCCCCCAAGCCTAAGGACAAACGTGATGCTATGCGGCTAGCGCGGGCCAGTTTTTGGCTTTGGAGTAGGCCCTGGGACATCATTAAAAAAACCATGGCTGATTTCATTTGTCTGGGGCCGCTGATGAATCCAAGATGTTCCAACAGCAGTATAGTGATGGCTATAATCAGCGGTACGGTATTGATCAGCGTGCGGCGACTGAAATCGAGTCTAGCCCGGTAAGCTCGGACTAACACATAGCAGACTAGGATAAGCTGGGCGAAGTCAAAGAAAATGATTTGTTTGGAAAAATCTAAGTAATAACGGGTGGGCAGAATAATCACTGCGGATACCGCCGCCAGGGCGATAATTAAATTGAATTTTATCAGCCGCTCGCTAATAAAATGTTGCTTAAAACTGTGGTGAACAAAGCCCAGCAATAAGGGGCCAATGATGATCCAGAAGGATAAAAATACATCCTGGCCGATGTGGTACGCGGCGATCGCGTCTATACCGAGGGTGTTTTGCCACAGGTTCAGCCTTGACCACAGCATGATGGTGCTGGCCATGGCCAAGCTACCCAGCCAAACATAAGAGCGATTACGGCTGCCAGACAATGAGGTGGCTAAGGCAAACAAACCAAAGCTAAAGATTATGGCTATGGTCAGACCGTCGTATAGAAGCATCGATCGCTGTTGGCGAAATACCGCACTGGGCTCGCCGAGGTAGGGGGTGTCACACATCCCGGTTTCGGCATTTTGTGCCGCACCCACTTGTACAATCAAGGCATAGCGGCCACTGCTGGGGATGGCCAGGTCGATCATGGTGGGTTCAATCGCGTGACCCTTGAGCCGCTCGCCAGTACTGAATTTACCTATTTCTACCAGCGGTTTGGCGGCGGCGCTGCCGTTTACTGCCTGGAAATAAATTCTGGCGCTGTTGCATATTCTGGGGATGTATAGGGACAGGGTTTGTGGTGACGCAGACGCGCTAAAGGTCAGCGGTAATACATAGCTGCCGAACGTAGGCGCCTGACCGGTTTGAGTTTTACTGTGGGCAAATAAGTGTGGGGTGCTGATACCCTGGTAGGGTTGGCCGGGCTGGCTTAGATTGCCGGCATCAATTAACTGGTTAGGGTAAAAACGCCAATGCTGCTGCAAGGCCAAAGCTGGTTGCTGATCAAAATTCCATTGGCTAACATCCAAACCTTGGCTTTGTTGGGCCAGGGGCTCGGGTAAACCCGCGTTCTGGTGTGTATAAACCAGCATCATGCTGATAGCGGCCACCAAAAATGTCCAAAACCCACGAATCATTGTGTTCGATTCCTTACTGGCCTCTTATCTCCTAAACAAGCTGTTTATTGGGCCACTTTATCATTCTTTGATCGGAGACAGTCAAAACCGACGGCCAAAAGCAAGGCCGCATAATGTCACGGCATTTGGGTGGGTTCAAGGATCAATCACGCTGTAATTCTAATTATTCGACAGACGTCACAAATATTAAAATGGCACCCTTAACCTTTATTTTTGCTGCGTTGGGTGAGCGCGCCAATTGCTGCTTAATTGACAATTAAATTCAAACCGAGCTGATGTATGTATTCTTTTTCAATTAGTAGGTTTTTGTGGGTCAAAGGCTGGTTTTCTAGGCCGTCGACCGTAATGTGTAGGTCTTCTCCTTGAAGCCTAACTTTTGCTTGTGTACTCGGTGCTTGGCGACTGCGGCACAGCAACACCGCAAGTCGTAAGCAAGCGACGCAGGTGGTCATATTATTGGGTAAATTATTAGCCAAGGTGGTAGGTATTTTTTTACGTTGTAAGCGTACCAGCTGAGCCAGCCAGTGTTGCTCCAGTCGGCTGAAACCGGCTATATCACTATGGCGCAGTAAATAATGGCCATGTTGGTGATAGCCGGCATGGGCAATGCCTAAGCCAATTTCGTGTAGTTTGGCAGCCCAGCCCAGCATTTGCTGAGGGCTGATCAATATGTGCCGTTCTTCTACTAGCGGCAGTTGTTGCAATAATTGGAGTGCAGTATGGAAGACGAGACTTGCTTGCTCGGTGTCCACTTGGTAGCGCTGTTGCAAAATTTTAACGGTGCTGTTGCGGGTATCTTGCTTGTTTAAGCGGCCGATCATATCGTAGATCAGGCCTTCTTTGAGGGCCGCATCAGCTATATTGAGAGTGCGCAGTTGCAGCTGATCAAAAATGGCTTTGATAATGGCGACCCCGGCGGGCAGCACATCGCGCCGGGGTTTGGGTATACCCAGGTCTTCCCTAACGCCGTGATTGATCATTTCTTGGTATAGATTTTCTACCTGTTGTTTATCGATGGTGGCGTTATTTCCTGGTAGGTATTCAGCCACCGCCTTCATGGTGCCGGAGGTACCGAAAGCAATATCCCAGCCGCATTGTTGGTAATTGTGACGGATAGCTTGCAGCTCGGCGCAGGCGGCCAAGTAGGCGTTGTGCATGGAAGTTTGGTTTACCCCTTGGCGCATATATTCTTGGCTGAATACCACGCAACCTAGGTTTAAACTCTCTATCAGCAACGGTGTTTGTTGGTGGCCAATAATAAACTCAGTGCTGCCGCCGCCTATGTCGATGACTAAAGACTGACCTTGTTGTTGCGGAATTGAATGGCTCACGCCTTGATAGACCAAGCGCGCTTCTTCATAGCCAGATACTATCTCAATCGGATGTCCCAAGGTGCTTTGAGCCTGCTGTAAAAAGGCATTGCTGTTGTCGGCGCTGCGTAAAGCCTTGGTGCCGACAGCGCGGACACTGGAGTGGGGGAACTGGGCCAGGCGTTCGCGAAAACAGGCTAAGCATTCGAAGGCGCGGGCCTGCGCATCCTCTGCTAGGTCACCATTGCTGCCGATATCTTTGGCAATTTGGACCATTTCCTTGACTCGATCAACCACCATCAATTGGCCTTGCTCGACGCGGCTGATAATCATGTGAAAACTGTTGGAGCCGAGGTCAATGGCGGCGAAGTATTGGCTGTTGGGCATAGGGCGAATAAACAAAATCAAAGGGTGGCTAGGATAGCTCGCCCTCGCGGCGATTGCCATATTTGAGCGTGTAGCGCTGTTTTCATTGCCAATCTATTGCTTTGTTTGGCATAAGCCTTCTTTATTTTATGGCTTGTGTTAACCTCTGTGGCCGCGGTATTAGTGTTAGGTCTTTAAAGGGATGCACTTTGAGCGGAAATCTTCAACGTCGATATTCATTGGCTTTAGTCGCTATGGTTAGCCTCTGTGCAACCATTCTCTGTGCGATTTTAGCTGTGCACAACTACCAGAGCTATCGCAGCACCCATAAAATCAGCGAGGCCAAGCTCAGCGAGCAATTATTGCAGGCGGAGCAGCAGCATGCCCAAGCTATTTTTCAGTCATTACACCAAGCTATTAGCCAAACCCTAATTCAACCAAGCCAACAGCGCGCCCTAGTTACAACTCTGCTGCAACACGATCTGGTGCTCGAAGTAGTGATTTATGACAGCAATGGTCGTGTTGTTTTACCCCAGAGTAAAACCAGTCGCAGCGTCAATCAGCGGCTCAAAAATTATTTTCAGCGCGGCCAAGCCTTGCCACTGGATCGCGCCGCGCAGATTCAAAATGGCAATCATGTGCTCATTAGCAAGCCTTTGTTCCAGGGCAGCCAATTTAGCGGCGGTTTAGTGATGGTTTATTCCTTGGCTGCGTTGGCAAATACTCGGGCCGCGGTCAGTGCGGGCTTAATGACTGTGCGGCAGGAGCAGCTTTGGACTGAGATGACGATCATCGCCCTGCTATTAGCGCTGGGTATTATTTTTGTTGGTTTAATAACGACACAAATAAGCCATTGGTTGTTTGCCCCAATTAGAGGTTTAAAAGACTACGCCAAGGCGGCAGTGGGTGGAGATTTTTCCCTACCTTTGAATACTGAGCGCAACGATGAGTTTGGCGAGCTGGCTCGAGATGTTGAGCTGCTGAGTTCGCGCATTTGCCAACAGGAGGCCGAGGCCAAACAGCTGGCCTTTCGCGATAATCTCACCCTGCTGCCTAATCGCCGAGGGTTTAGGCAGCATTTAAACGATATTCTCAAACGCGCTGGTCAACAACATCGGCGTTTTGCCTTGTTGATAATCGATTTAGATAACTTCAAGCGGGTCAATGATTCCCTCAGTCATGATGTGGGTGATGAATTGTTGGTGGCGGTTGCGCAGAGGCTAAAAGACTCCCTGGATGAATACAGCTTGGTGTACGGCCTAGGGGAGGGTGTGCAGGACTATTACTTGGCGCGCATAGGTGGGGATGAATTTGCCATTGTTTTACCCGGTGTTGATGGCAGCGAAGAGGCTGCCTTAGTCGCCCAGCGAAGTTTAACGCTATTGCAAAACAGCTATATGTCGAGCAGCCACGAGATCAAGTTGGGGGCCAGTATCGGCATTACTCTATACCCCCAAGATGGCAATACAGCGGCGAAACTACTAAAAAACGCGGATATGGCGATGTACCAGGCTAAAGCCTGTGGTCGTGACCGCTATCAGTTCTTTGCAGAATTTATGAGTGTCTCTGCGATTAAGCGCTTAAATGTCGAGATCGAGCTGCGTCGGGCCTTGGACAACGATGAGCTAAGGCTTTATTACCAGCCCAAGTTTGATATGAATCGGCGTATTATGATCGGCTCAGAGGCGCTGTTGCGCTGGCAGCATCCTCAACGTGGTTTGGTGGGGCCAGACTATTTGATGGAGGTCGCTGAGGAGTCTGGTTTGATCGGCTCTATAGGTAGCTGGGTGACGCGCGAGGTATGCAGGCAGTTGCAAGCCTGGAAAGGCTCGCCGCTGGGCGAACTGCCTGTTGCCGTTAATATATCGGCAGCAGAGTTTCGTCTACGTGATGTGGTGTCCGATTTACGTCAGTGCTTGGATAGGTTTTCCATAGCTCCAGGTCTGGTCCAGGTGGAGGTCACCGAAACCGTTATTGTCAGCAATGAGGAGGATGTTGGGCGTGATCTGGAGTTGCTACGCAATATGGGCATAAAAATATGGATGGATGATTTTGGTACCGGCTATTCGTCGCTCGGTTACTTGCGTCGCTTTCCAGTCGATGGTTTGAAGATCGACCGCTCCTTTGTCAGTGAAATAGCCCATAACCCAGCCGATGACTCACTTTGCCGTGCCATTGTTGCCATGGCTAATCGCTTGAACCTAGAGGTCATTGCTGAGGGGGTAGAGACAATGGATCAGTTTCGGCAGCTCCAGGGGGGACGTTGTACTTTAGCCCAGGGATATTTTTATGCGCGCCCCATGCTGCCTGAGGTGCTGGAAAAGCAAGCGGCGTTCTTACTCCAGTTAGAAGACGTGGCGCCACAACGGCAGTCGCAATCCCAAGAGGGGCCGCAGTCCCCGGAGGGTGCTGCGGAGAATGTAGTCCCCTTAAACCGTAATATTTGAATATGACCATGGGCCAGATCAGTCATTCTGATCATCCTAGGCTAGTTGACTGCCAATTAAGCAAATTTTAGCCAACAAATTAAAGCACCTAGAGTACTAGTGGTTTTTCTTTGCTCGTTTTTTTGGGACAATAGCCGGTCTAGCCTGAGATACCCAAGAATCCATGTCATCTGTTAACTTAAAAGGCCCGGTTGCCGCGCCGGATCTATTCTCCTATCCCAAATATTGGGCCGAATGCTACGGCATAGCCCCGTACCTGCCCATGAGTCGTGCCGAGATGGACGAGCTGGGTTGGGATAGCTGCGATATCATCATTGTCACCGGCGACGCCTATGTCGATCACCCAAGCTTTGGCATGGCGGTCATCGGCCGCTTTCTCGAGTCCCAGGGCTTTCGGGTGGGAATTATAGCCCAGCCGGATTGGACCTCTGATGTAGATTTTAAAGCCCTGGGTAAGCCGAATTTATTCTTTGGCGTCACCGGCGGCAATATGGACTCGATGATCAATCGCTACACCGCCGATCTTAAAGTCCGCAATGACGATGCCTACACTGCCGGTGCTGAGGCGGGTAAACGCCCCGATCGCTGCGTTACCGTGTATAGCCAACGCTGTCGTCAAGCCTATAAAGATGTGCCTATTGTGCTCGGTGGTATTGAGGCCAGCCTGCGTCGTATTGCCCAGTATGATTACTGGAGTGACGAGGTTCGACGTTCGGTTATTATCGATGCTGGGGGTGATATTTTATTGTATGGCAACGCCGAACGGGCTCTGGCTGAAGTAGCGGATCGTTTGGCCAAGGGTGAGGCAATAGACAATATTGATGATGTCCGTGGCACCGCAGTAGTTAAAAAGCAAATGCCCAGTGGTTGGACTGAAGTGGATTCCAGTCGAATCGACTGGCCCAAGCAAATTCATAATATGGCGGATATCTATAAGTCCCCCTATGACTACGAAGAACAAACAGACTGCAAAGACAACACCGCTGAAGCAGAAGATGCCAACGCGCCACAGCCTATCCGTATTATCCCTATGCCGTTACAGGGGCGCGAGAACTTAGACCCCACTAGCACCGTAGTGCGGCTGCCGTCGTTTGAGAAGGTTAAGACCGACTCGGCGCTATACGCTCATGCCTCTAGAGTGCTGCACCAGGAGGCCAACCCGCATAATGCCAGGGTGTTGGTACAGCGCCATGGTAACCGTGAGCTGTGGGTAAACCCGCCACCTATCCCTTTGAGTACCGAAGAGATGGACGGGGTATTTGATTTGTTCTTCCAGCGCCGGCCACACCCCAGTTATGGCGATGCCAATATACCCGCCTACGAAATGATTAAAACCTCGGTCAATATTATGCGAGGTTGTTTTGGCGGCTGCTCTTTTTGCTCCATTACCGAACACGAAGGACGGGTAATTCAGAGCCGCTCACAGGAGTCGGTACTGCGGGAGCTGGAGGATATCCGCGACAAGGTACCGGGGTTTACCGGTCAGATATCCGACCTCGGTGGCCCCACCGCCAATATGTATCACCTGAATTGTAAGAGTGATGAGATTCAGGCCAGCTGTAGACGCTTGTCCTGCGTGTTTCCAACCATTTGTAAAAACCTGGAAACCTCGCATAAGCAGACCACTGAGCTATACCGTAAAGCTCGAGCTCTACCGGGTATTAAGAAGGTTTCTATTGCCTCTGGCCTGCGTTATGACCTAGCGGTTAGAGACCCTGAGTATGTAAAAGAACTGGTGACTCACCATGTGGGGGGCTATTTAAAAATTGCCCCGGAGCATACCGAGGATGGCACGCTCAACTTGATGATGAAACCGGGTATCGGTACCTACGACGCCTTTAAGCGGATGTTTGAAAAATACTCTAAAGAGGCGGGTAAAAAGCAGTATCTGATTCCTTATTTTATTGCGGCGCACCCCGGCTGTGAAGATGAGGATATGCTCAATTTGTCACTCTGGTTAAAGCGTAATAATTTCCGCGTTGATCAGGTGCAAACGTTTTACCCTTCTCCTATGGCGCTGTCCACGGCGATGTATTACGCCGAGCGAGACCCCCTAAAGAAGCTTAGTTACAAAAGCCGCAAGCTGTATATTCCTAAGAACTACAAGCAACGACGGTTACAGAAGTCGCTGCTGCGCTACCATGATTCCAAAAACTGGGACGAGCTGCGCGCGGCCTTAAAAGAGATGGGCCGTGAAGATGTGATTGGTGATGGCCCAGAGCATTTGATTCCTGCGCATAATCATCGCGGCGGTCGCGCTACTCGTAATCAGCCGCATAAGGAAGCCCGCGGGGGGCAGTGGGATAACCGCCGCAAACCAAACGGCGGCAAGCCAACGACCAAGAAACCTAGTAAGCGACGTTAAATCTGTAGGTTGTGGTGGCTTGTGATATAGGTGCAATCTACCACGACTATTCTACCTACGTTGCGCGGTGTTTGGCTGAAACTAGGGGCTGAGTAGTTCTTAATCCGGCTTAGCCCAGGGCAGTTGTTTTCCAGACACGCCCCTAAGCCGGATTAGAGATCACTTACCTATACCATAAGATATAAAAACTCAGTGATTAAAGCCTCTAGGGTGGGATGTTATATAAAGTAACTCAGCCAAAGGTATCAATATATGATTCCGTGGGTGTTTTCTGTCAATAAGTATTGAATATTGATTGGCAAAACTGCTACCTTGTTAGATTCTACAGCGGTCGAATCAAACCAATGGAAGCATTATGTCTCAGACCCGAGTGATTGTTGAAGGCCTTAAGCGCGAGTTAAAAGCTCAGGGCAAAACCTATTTGGATGTGGCCCCGATACTGGATCTCAGTGAAGCCAGTGTGAAGCGATTGTTCTCCACCGCCAACCTCTCCCTGCATCGAGTTGATCGCCTCTGTCAGATGTTGGGGGTGAATATTGCCGACTTGGTCGGGCGAGGAGAGCAGGGCCGAGGTCTCAAACGCCTAAACCGTGAACAGGAGCAAAGCTTGGTTGACCAGCCCGAGCTGTTACTGGTGGCGGTTTGTGCGGTGAACAGCTGGTCCTATCAAGATATCTTAGAAACCTATAACCTCGGTGGGGCCCAGTGCATTGGTTTATTGGCCAAGCTTGATCATTTGAAACTGATTGAACTATTGCCCAATAATCGTATCAAGCTATTGGTGGACCGCGAGTTTCGCTGGATAGCCAATGGCCCGATTCAAAAATTCTTCCGCAGTCATATTAAAGACGATTATTTTGCCTGCTCTTTTGATGGTCCGGGTGAAATTATGTTGTTCCAAAACGCCATGCTGAGCCGCTCGGCCAACAGTGTGATACGGCGCAAAATGGAATCACTGGCGAAGGAGTTTCAACAGCTGGCGGCAGAAGATAAAAATAAGCCTCTGCAGGATCGTTTTGGCACCAGTCTTATGCTGGCCATGCGCCCCTGGGAAATTAAGTGCTTTCGCGACTTGCGTCGCCCCGGTACGGAAAAGGTTTTTTAAAGGATGTAACTATTTAGCTGACGCCCGATTTATGCCAAATTACTTGGTGAATTGGGCTCTACCTGAACAGTCACTGCTAGTATCAAATAGTTACTAAAGGATTTACGCCCATGAGCCAGAATAATTCAGCCGGCCAGTTCTCACTATTAGGCCAACGCCGTTTTTTACCGCTATTTTTAACCCAGTTTTTTGGTGCTTTTAATGACAATGTTTTTAAAAATGCGTTAATTGTGCTGTTGGTTTTTAGCCTGGGGAAAGACACTGAACAAATAAACTTCCTGACCAATATGGCGGCGGGTTTGTTTATTTTACCGTTTTTTTTGTTTTCTTCTACGGCCGGACAGCTGGCGGATAAATACGATAAAGCTAAATTGATGCGCTGGGTTAAAACCGCTGAAATTTTTATTATGATGGCGGCGGCCGCGTCTATCTACACTGCCAATACCACCGCAATGCTGGCGGTGCTGTTTTTGTTGGGCTTGCAGTCAACTTTTTTTGGCCCGGCCAAATACGCGATATTACCCCAGGCCTTGTCGGAGCAGGAACTGATCGGCGGTAACGCTCAGATTGAAATGGGCACCTTTGTAGCGATTCTATTAGGCACTATCTGCGGTGGTTTATTGGTGGGTGCAGAAAACGCCAGCGTATGGATATCGCTAGTTATTTTAACCGTGGCGGTATTGGGCTGGCTTAGCAGTATGGCTATTCCCAGAACCTCCTCGGCGGCGCCGGATTTAAACATAAATTGGAATGTTTTTAGCCAAACTTACAAAACTATTGGTATGGCCAAGCAAAACCCCGCAGTGTTCTTGTCAATTATTGGTATATCATGGTTTTGGCTTATTGGCGCGGCTTACTTAACCCAATTACCAGCGTTCACCAAATCAGTACTTGGTGCTGATAATACTGTGGTAACGCTTTTACTCTGTATGTTTACTGTGGGTGTGGCAACTGGTTCTCTGCTGTGCGAGCGTATGTCAGGTAATAAGCTAGAGATCGGTTTAGTTCCCTTTGGTGCCCTGGGGTTGAGCCTGTTAGGGGCCGATTTATTTTGGTCGTCCAGTCACTTTCAAACCTTACAAAACGCAGGTGTCGGAGAATATTTGGCGGCTGCTGGCAGCTACCGAATTTTGTTGGATCTATTTGCCTTTGGTGCCTTTGGTGGTTTTTATATAGTCCCTCTATATGCACTGATTCAAATTCGCTCGAAAGAGAATGAGCGGGCACAGATAATCTCGGTCAATAATATCCTCAACTCCTTATTTATGGTGATATCGGCAGGTATGTCGGCGGCTTTGTTAAATATGGCCGAGCTGAGTATTCCACAGCTGTTCCTGGTAATAGCGATCATGAATATTTTTGTTTGCTTGTTTATCTTTCAGCAGCTGCCGGAATTTTCTATGCGCTTTTTGGTTTGGATGTTGAGCCACACCTTGTACCGGGTTAAGCACCGGGGCCTGGATAATATTCCCGATGAAGGTGGCGCCATGATTGTTTGCAATCATGTTAGCTTTATGGATGCATTACTTCTGGCCGGTGCGGTTCGCCGCCCGGTTCGCTTTATCATGTTTAAACCTATTTACGACTTGCCGGTATTGAATTTTATATTTCGCACCGGTCGCACCATTCCTATTATTTCCCAGCATGTTGATAAGGCCGCTTATGAACACGCTTTTGAGCAAATATCAGAGGGACTGGCAGCGGGGGATTTGCTGTGTATTTTCCCCGAGGGCAAGCTCACCGAAACCGGGGAAATCAATGAATTTAAAACCGGCATCGAACGTATTATAGAGCGCAACCCGGTTCCGGTTATCCCTATGGCATTGAAGGGCTTATGGGGCAGTTTCTTCAGCCATAAAAATGGTCAGGCTTTATCTTCTTGGCCGCAGCGGTTTTGGTCCAGAGTTGAGGTTGCTGCTGCTGCTGCAATTCCCGCCGAACAGGCAAAGGCGCAATATTTACAGCAGAAGGTTAGCGAGTTAAGAGGTAGTGGGGCTTAAACAGCGCCGTACCGACGCTGAGACTTGGCTGTAACGTTCAAGTCCGTCCTGAGTGCGAATGCCACGGTTACAAAAATCGCCTAGGCAAGATAAGCCGGCCAACCTTGGCGTTTTCTGGCAATTTCACGGCAAATTAAATAATTTATAGCGGTGATTGAGCTTTCCCTCGTCTTACTAAAGTTGTAACGCAAAACTATATAGATACTGGCCTGCACTCTGCCGGAATATAGCTTTAGCATACCACTAGCGCAGAGCAGGCGTCTGAGTGGGCGGAATTTTAACTAACAGGGCGTATCTGTCCGAGTTTTGGAGTAAACCAATGAATAAAACACTATTGCTTATGGCTGCTGCCTTGGCCGTGGCTGGTTGTGATAAACAGCCAGCCATCGACACCGCTGGACAGGGTCAGACCACTGCGGCCAAAGTTAGCCAAGTTGCGAAGGGCTCAGGCATCGACGTCAGCGGAATGGACAAAACCGTGGCGGCGGCAACGGATATGTTTCAATATACCAATGGCCAATGGGTAAATGATAACCAGATTCCCGCCGACAAGGCACGCTGGGGTACATTTAATGTACTGGCGGAAACCAGTCGTAAGCAGATGAAGGTGATAATCGAGAATGCCAGCCAAAACGGCGGCAGTACTGGGGCGGAACAAATCGCCAATTTGTACAACAGTTATATGGACCTAGACAAAGTCGAAGAGCTGGGCCTAAAGCCGCTGGCGGCACAGTTTAGCGCCATCGATCAGCTGAGTAATGTTGCCGAAGTGGTTAGCTTTTGGGCTGATTCCAATATTATTGGCGGCGCTTCACCGGTGAGCTTTTGGGTTTACGCTGACCAAAAAAACCCCAATACCAATGTGGTATATGTCAGCCAGGGCGGCTTAGGTCTACCGGACCGGGACTACTACTTTGACCAAGAAGATAAGGCTAAGCAAACTCGGCAGCGCTACACCGAGTATTTGGCGCGGCTGCAACAACTGGCAGGCTTGAACGGTGATGTCGCCAAGGTAATGGCATTGGAGACAGCCATTGCCAAAGAGCATTGGACTAAGGTTAAAAATCGTGACAGCGACCTGACCTACAACAAAGTTGCTACTACGGACTTGGATCAATGGATGGCTAGCCTGGGTGATGGCGCCTGGCAAAACTTTTTAAGCGCGGCTGATGTCGCCGGCCAGGCCAGCTATTTTGTTTACCAGCCTAGCTACTTTAAAGCCCTGGGTGATATCGCCAATGCCAGTGATCTAGCAACCTGGAAGCTCTATCTCAAGCTGCATCTGCTAGACGGCTTTGCTCCCACACTTAATAAAGACATGGTTGACGCGCGGTTTGAGTTTCGCAGTGCTTATCTCAATGGTGTTGAAAAACAGCAGCCCCGCTGGAAGCTTGCCGTTAATGTGCTTAACAATAGCCTGGGGGAACTGCTTGGGCAGGAGTACGTGGCCAAGCACTTTCCACCAGAAGCCAAGCAGCGCATGAAAATCTTGGTTGATAATTTGCTGGCAGCTTATAGTGAATCCATTAAAAATCTCGATTGGATGGGAGCTGAAACCAAAATTGCGGCGCAAGATAAACTCGACAAATTCAGAACCAAAATTGGCTACCCAGATAAATGGCGAGACTACAGTGCATTGCAACTCGCAGCCGATGACCTAGTGGGTAACATGATGCGAGCGGCCAAGTTTGAACATGACTTTATGATCAACGATCTAGGCAAACCGGTTGACCGTGAGCGCTGGCATATGAGCCCACAACAAGTTAATGCCTATTTCAACCCGGTTATGAACGAAATCGTTTTTCCTGCGGCTATTCTGCAGCCGCCATTTTTCGACTTAAACGCGGATGACGCTGTAAATTATGGTGCTATCGGCGGTGTGATTGGCCATGAAATAGGCCATGGTTTTGATGACCAAGGCGCAAAATATGACGGTGATGGTCGCTTACGTAACTGGTGGACAGAGCAGGATTTAAAGCAATTTGAAGCTAGGACTAAAAAGCTAATCGAACAATATAACCGCTTCGAAGTACTGCCTGGTGTGCATGTTAATGGCGAACTAACTATCGGCGAAAATATCGGCGACCTAGGTGGGCTAAGCATTGCGTATAAGGCCTACAAGATGTCATTGCAGGGCTCAACATCCTCAAATATTGATGGCTTTACCGGCGAGCAGCGAGTGTTTTTAGGCTGGACCCAGGCTTGGCGTAGCAACGCCCGGGACGAATACTTAATTAAGCAGGTAAAAACCGATCCGCATTCACCTGCTATCTTTCGAGTTAATGGTGTTATGCCCAATATCGATGAGTTCTACCAAGCCTTTGATGTGAAACCGGGGGATAAAATGTATCTACCGCCGGAGGAGCGAGTAAAAATTTGGAAGTAATCTCGAATTAGAGGAACCGGGAGTGTAATACTCCCGGTTTTTTATGCGCCTCAACAATGGATAAGTAACACTATGATAATTAGTAATATTGAAACAATTCCAGGTAAGACCATCACTTCACACCTTGGCATGGTGCAAGGCAATACCGTAAGAGCCAAGCATGTGGGCCGAGATTTTATGGCGAGTTTGAAAAATATTGTTGGCGGTGAGTTAAAAGGCTATACCGAACTGCTCAATGATGCGCGCCGTGAGGCCAGCGAACGCATGATCAGCCAGGCCGAAGCGGTGGGTGCCAATGCCGTGGTCAATGTGCGTTTTTCTACCTCTTCGGTTAGTGCTGGTGCGGCCGAGCTATTTGTTTATGGTACCGCGGTGGTAGTGGAATAGGGGACGACACCATGGAATTGGATAAGCTTGTTCAAGTAGGGTTATTTGTTGCTTTGCTGCTGATTGGTTATGGTTGCGGCCGGTATAATGAGCAGAGGCATTTTCGTTCGATCAAACAACGTGAACAAACGCATGCCGGTATTTTGTGTTTTAGCTTTAAAACAGCACCAGCAGATTTCACCGGCCGGGCTGAGTTGGTCACGGGTAGCGTGGTTATCTCGATTGATTATTTTAAAAAGGTAGCAGCGGCGTTACGCGGCTTATTGGGCGGCCGTATTTCCGCTTATGAATCATTGCTGGAACGGGCCCGACGTGAAGCCTTGTTACGAATGAAAGAAGAAGCCAAGGCGATGGGCGCGCAACGAATTATTAATGTCAAATTGGAAACGGCTGCTATTTCTAAAAATGCCCATAAAAATGTCGGGGCAGTCGAGGTTATTGCTTACGGCACAGCTCTCCGTGAAAGTGAATCCTTAGAATAATCAGCCGCTGTCGTATGAATTATAGCAACCCTAAACTCCCAGAAGATACCAACCTTAGCACGCAGCACCCACTGGCGGAATTTGTCTGGATGCTCGGCGCGGTGGCCGCGACCTTAGCGGCGGCCCTGCTAACTATTCACTTATTACTGGCTTGGCTGTTGCCAAAAATTGATTTTTCGAGCGAAGTCAAATTAGCTGGATATATCGAAAACCAGTGGTTTAATAGTGATATTGAAAAAAAGTGTCAGCCCGCGCAAGCGCGGTTACAAAGTTTGGTTGATGACTTGGCCGCAGCTCAGGGTCTAAACCCCGATATGAAGCTTACAGTCCACCTAGTTGATAGCCCAGAAAAAAATGCCTTTGCGACCCTGGGTGGGCATATTTTTATACTGCAAGGCTTACTCGATAGTATTGAGTCTGAAAATGGCCTGGCCATGGTGTTAGCCCACGAAATAGCCCATATAAAACACCGTCACCCGATTATTAGTTTTGGCCGTGGTTTGGTTTCAAGCTTGATTATCGGTGGTTTGGGCGGTCAGGGTGCCGATGTCATCGCTTTATCCGGTACGGCTTTGCTGTTGAGTTTTAGTCGTGAACAAGAACAAGTTTCAGATCAGACTGCAATAGCCAGCTTGCAGGCCCATTACGGCCACAGCTTAGGCGCGCAAGAATTTTTTATCGCGATCAAGCAAGAAAGCATAAACGCTAGTCGCTGGGGTGATTTTTTAGCAACCCACCCAGGGGTAACTGCGCGCCTCGAAAATATACAGCAATCCCAGCGGCACCACCGGGGCGCTTTAACACCTATGCCACAGTTATTGCAGCTTGGCTGTGATCAGAGCGAGTAAAGCTGGTTCTGGTTTAGCCCTGCAAATAAAACTGATACATGGCGGCAAAAGTTAGCGGGTGTTTTTGTTCAAACAGGGTCCAGTTCTCTAGCCGATTTAGATGTATGTCTGCGGGGAAGGCTTGTTGATACTGCTGTTGGACACTGGCGTCGAGTCGCACAAAGCCTAAGAAGTCCATCCCCAGCTCACGGCTCAAATTCGCCAATTGGCAAGGGCTGAATCGATGTTCCTGCTCGTGGAATAATAGGTCTCTTACACCACTAAGGTTGAAAAAGTCTTTAGAGGCAACAACGTCACGCCATTTGTTAGGCTGGGACAGTATGCGCTGGCGTAAAATACGCATAGCATTTTTATCGCTACCGAGCTTCTCTTCGGAAACAATACTGCGGCACTGCACCACCTGGGACCTAGCTCGCTCGCTGTACAGCCCTAGTTTTATTAATCCACCGGGCTTTAACACTGATTTTAACGATTTGGCGCCAATGCTTGGGTTTTCCATGTGGTGCAATACACCGCTACATTCAATCAGATCGAATTGCTGCTTGAGTTGCTTTAGCTCCAGTATGTCCATTTTAATAAAACGAATATTTTTAATACCGTAACTATCCGCCATTTTGGCCGCATAGTGCAGGCTGGCATCGCTGATATCTATAGCGGTTACAAAGGTGTCGCGGAAGTATCGGGCGGTTTGCAACGCATGTTGCCCAGTGCCGCAGCCGGCTACCAAAACTTGTAATGTTTCTGTGCCGGTTTTTAAACGGTGATTGGGCAATGCCTTATCCAGCGCCAGGCGATAGCTGGTAGGTGTTTGGTAGGGCAAGTTTAACCAACGTGGGTAGGGGTTAACTTCATATTGCTGTTTAACTTTTTGCGAAACACTGTTGTTAATACTCCCCCTCGATTCTAACTCACGGGGATGTGGCTGAACAAAGTGGCTGCGTATGAGCTGGCTGATGCTGGTAAACGCGTTGGCGTGATCATTAACCAACAAGCCTGTCGCCTCGACTAGGGTGTTGACCAGTTTGGCCTGGCCCAGCTCAAAGCTGCTGCTGGCTTCGAAGCAAACTAGGTTTAACCAAAGACATAATACCTGCAGTTGTTCATCACTATTTAATTGTTTAACCTCCAGCAGCCTAGCCAGTTCTTGTTGACAATGCTGCAGCGATTGTTGTTCTTCGAGGCTGATTGTCCATAGGTATTCATTGTTGCGGGCTTGGCTTGCCAGGGCGGCACGCAGACGAAGTTCATCCGCGGCTGGGCTTGGGTTGGCCAATAAATAGCCGCGAATGGCAACGTTAAGCTCTTCAATATCCTGGTCGCAAAAAATTAGCTTTTCTAGCGCCTCGGTATAGAGCCCGTCCACAGCTAGTGCCGCGATATCGACTGAGCTATCACTATCTTTTAGGTGGTATCGATGGCACAGCAGAGAGCTGATTAGACGATTCAAATCCGCTGGGTTGACGTCCTCTAGCTGCATATAACTACGCAGCTCCTGATCCAGTAGATGACTATCCTGGTCCGCTTCCAGTTGATTTAGGCAAGCAAATAAATTGGTTTTTACATGGGCATCTTTGGGTTGTATTTGGATCAATTTTTTATAAATTGAATAGGCCCCGGCGATATTGCCCTGTAGCAACAACACGTGGGCGTAGGATGCTTTGGCGCGAAAATGCTGGGGGTCAAGTTTGGCGGCCTTGCTAAAACATTGCTTGGCCATATCCAGATCTTGTTCGGCCATTAATATATGAGCATAGCTGTACCAGCATAGAGCTGAGTCTGGTGCAGAGGCGAGGGCGGTTTTAATAAAGGCCTTGGCTTTAGAGGTATTGCCTGCATCCAGGGCTAGCCGGCTTTGCAATGCTAGGGCGTCGCTGTGGCGTGGGGCAATATGGATTACCCGGCGGCAATAATGCTGGCAACGTTGGCGAAATGATTGCGCTTGCTGTTGACTAATGCCGATCTGATTCGAAGCGGCATAGGCTTCGGCAGAGCGACTCAGCAGGCGTTGAATAATAGCCTGCTGCTGCCGACTAATAATTTGGCCGCGGTAATCTTCTAGTTGCAGCTCACCATTATGCGGTTCAATTTCTAGCGCATGGGCTTGTCGTTGTTGCATTGCGGCCTGAGTCACTGTAGCCACCTCCCTAAAGAACAAAGATTGTTTTTCCCGTTATGACAGGAAAAGCCTTTTCATTTTTAGAGGAATTGCAATAACCAGGCCAGGTTTGAAATGCCGGTTTTTAGCGATATTTAGAGCTGTATTGGACTTGAAGTAGGGGATGTTCGGGAAATAGCGGCAAGCAGATCAAAAAGCTGCCGCTCGCCAATCGGGATAGCGGCAAAGGCTTGCCTGCGGGCAAGCTGGAGAGTTTGTTTAGTTTTTTGCGCAAGACAGGTAGCTGATAGCACCGCGTTTGGCTTTGTTGAGCTCGTCCGCTTGGCGGCTAAGATCTTTTTGTCGTTCTTGTAAATCAACAATGACTGATTGGTAGCACTCCAGTACGCGGCCTAGCTCAACAATTTCATGCTCCGAAACTTTATTGGGCTTGCTTTGACCGCCTTCTAGTAAAACCCGCAGCTGCTGGTCTATTTCCAGTAACTGGGTCCAGCTTTCTTCTTGCGCGGCGTCAATAATTGCCAGCCTAAAATTACGAATAGAGTGCATAAAATTTGAGTCGTCAGCGGCTTGCTTGTTTTCTGACTCATTAAAAGAAACAATGTTCACGTTATTACCCTTCCTAATGGCTTGCTGTTTTCACTGGCAAGCCTATCGCTGTTTATAACTCTATTGGTCGTTGCGGCGAGATTTGAATTTTCACTCTAAGCTGCATCGCAAGATATGTACCAGTTATTACTTTTCTTCAATTTGTTCCCAGGCGGAATATATTCCCGACATTAATACCGAAACCTCTTCCAGCATACCGGTATCATTTTCCGCATTGGCGGTAAAAAGACGAAAACACATATAGTCATAGACCTGTTCTAAATTACGGGTCATCTCGGCACTGTGTTTGTGGTTGAGAGAATCACGTAAACAATCGATGATGTCGGTCACCTGGCCAATCCGCTTGCTGCGCTTGTCATGTTCGCCGCGCTCGGCGTGACCCTTGGCGATAGTTATGCGGTCAATTACCCCTTTCATTAACAAGCTGATGAGTTGATGAGGGGAAGCGTTGAGCGCGCCATAGGCATTATTTTGACTGTATTGCTGTGCGGCAGAACTTTGGGCGTAGAACATGTCAGTTTTCCGTATCAAGCTGATCTGGTTGCGGATTTCCCCGCGGATACCCATGCTGTCGGCTGAAAGCATCTTGGCTTTAGCACAAATTTATTATTCATGTGACCACCCATCTTGATTTACGCCAGGGTTCTTAATAGTGTTTTTTAAGCGGGTTCATATTAAAGCGACCGCAATGGATGTTTATTTATCGATTTGAGTTTACAGCTGTTGTTGTACTTAATAAATGCTACTCCCAGCAAAAGCCTAGTGCTCTTTTTTTAATAATGCGTCTTCATTTTTCGTTAATTTGTAAATAATGGATCAATGGTCGATAAATAATTCAAGATTCCTGAGTTGCCCCCGATAACACAGCTAACGCCACTGGAAACTTTGAGCAGTGGCTTACTTACATAATCCGGGACGGATCAGTGAGCTAATTCAGGAGAAGACAGTGCTGGCAGTAAGTGCCGCACCATTCGGGACGAATCAACGAGGCAATTTAGGATAAAGAAAGACCGTACAGTGAGCTGATAAACTCAGTGTTCAGTGTCGTTAACAAGGGTGGCCTAGGCCACAGATAAGCGTCTAACACAGAAACAGGCGCGGTTAACGAAAACTGGAGCGTACATAATGCCTTCTATTATTAATACCAACTTAGCGTCGCTGACCGCGCAGCGCAACTTGAATAGTTCTCAGGGTGCCCAGGCCGATGCTATGCAGCGCTTGTCTTCAGGCTTGCGTATCAACAGTGCTAAAGACGATGCAGCGGGTCTTGCAATTTCTACTCGCTTTTCCTCCCAGACCCAAGGTTTAGCGGTAGCTATCCGCAATGCCGGCGACGGTATCTCGCTAGCTCAAACCGCTGAAGGTGCGCTTGGCACCATGACCGAATCCCTCCAGCGTGTGCGTGAATTGGCACTGCAGGCCGCTAACGGCACCAACAGCGATTCCGATCGTGAGGCGCTAAATGCAGAAGCGCAGCAGATGATTGCTGAAATCACTCGCACCGCAGAAGAAACCAATTTCAACGGCCGTAACTTACTAGATGGCTCATTCGATACTCAATTTCAGATTGGCGCCAACGCTGGCGAAACCATTTCCGTTAATATCAGTTCGGTCAATGTAGATACTCTTGGGGTGTCATCCAGCTCTGGTGTGAGCGCAGTGGGCACCGACAATGCCTTGGGTAATGGCGATCTGATCATCAATGGTGTTGCGGTTAGCTCCTCTTCCGCCGCCGATGACGACGCCTCTACCGATAATCAATCCGCCAGTGCGATATCCAAAGTGGCTGCTATTAATAGGCACTCGGCTGAAACCGGCGTGACGGCTATTGTTGACGATAATGTTGCCGCCGGTTCAACTCAAACAGCGGCGGCTGTTTCGGGTGGCACGCTAAGTTTAAATGGGGTCGATATTTCGGTTGATACCACCGGTGATGCCGCTACGACACGCGCTGCGGTAGCCGCTGCGATCAATGCCGAGTCTGAACGAACCGGTATTAAAGCGGTCGATTCTGGTGATGCTTCTACCGGTGTTTCTTTGGTGGCTGCAGACGGCCGCAATATTCAAATGACCTTTGATGGCGGCTTGAACTCGGCCAATACAGGTTTGGCTGCAGCCGGCACCTACGAAGGTGGCTTTACCCTGGTGGCTGCTGGCGATACCAAAGAGATTGATATTTCCGGCGGCAATGGTACTGGCAATGGAGACTTGTCCAACTCGGGGCTATCAGCGGGTACGTATGGTGCAGGCGTCAGTGCGGTGAGTAGTTCTGCCGTGGTTGGTGATGCATCAACCAGCGCGACAGGTGGCACCTCGACTTTGGACCTTTCCAGCTTAAAGGGAACCGACTTTAGTGGTACCGGTAACAGCAAAACCATTAGTCTCACCATCGATGGCACAGATCACGATGTTACCGTTAATGGTGATTTGAGTGCAGTGCAAACCCGCGCCTCGGCCGATATAGATTTATCCTCCGTCTATGGCAATGACTTTAGTTCTACAGCAGGCACCTTCGATGTCGCCATTGATGGTGGTACAGCAATCACCGTAAGCCTGAATGGTGATTATCGCACCGCCGCTGATTCTGTTAATGCCGGTATCAATGATATAACCGAGGCAGATATCGACGGTATCGACGATGCGACCGACAAAACCATCACCGTCGATGGCCAGGAAATAACCTTTAGCTTGTCTGACACCACAGGCCTTTCTGCCAGTGATAAGGCCACTGCGCTAGAGTCGGCCATCAACAGTGGTATTGCTCAGTTTAATTCAGGCGGCGGCACTCAAATCAGCGATGTTACCGTGGCTAGCTACGTCGATGGCACGGATACGAAATTTTCGATCAGTTCCGGCACCGTAGGTTTTGGCTCCATTGCCGATACTGGCACGCACTTTGGTGCCGAGGCCGCAGTGGCTTCCGCTACTATTGAAGCCAGTGCTGGTTTGGTCTTAAGCAATGCTGATATTCAAGCCATTGGCGATAATGGTGCCACGATAGCCTTTGATGTCGATGGTGATACTTATACCGCCACCATTGGTACCGCAGGAGATTTGGATACCGACGCCGAAGTTTTGGCCTTAATTCAAGGTGCTGTCAATGGTAATGGCGATGCACTGTCAGCCCTGACCGGTGCCTCAATCACGGCTGATAGCAATGGTAACGTTAAGGTGTCGACGCCAACCGCCGGTTCGGGCGGCAGTGTTGACGGCTTAACTCTTGGCGGCACCACTGACACTGTAGCGTCCTCCTCGGTTCAGGCGGCGGCAACAGATGCCGATTTGCTGGCAGAGCTACAAGAGGCGGCTGGTGCAACCGGTGGTCTAGGTGGCGCAGCGCTTGATAGCATTGCTGAACTGGACACTAGTGGTTCAGGTGGTGGTGTTGATGGTAAGTTTTCATTGTTGGGCAGCGCCGTGGGTTCTAGCGCTACATTGACCGTTACCGCGGGAACCGTGACGCCAGCTGTAACGAATGCCGTTAGCGGTACAGAGGGTGCGGTTACTGATGCGCAAATATTGGCTGCGCTGGATTTGACCGCCCTTAGTGGGGTCGCCACTTTGGTCGATGGCGATGCGGCCACCGATAATGGTCAGCTTACCTTGACCTCTGCCAGTACTGGCGCCAGTTCAACCGTTGCGGTAGCCGGTGGTGATGCAGGCATAACCGGCACAAACTTAAGTGCTACTACCGCCGGGGCGGACGCTTCGGTAGCGACCGAGCACAACTTGGATGCCGGAGACCTGGTTATTAATAATGTCGCCATTAAAGCGGCGCAAGCCAGCGATGACTTGGCGTCTTATGCCGGTGCTGGCAGCTCCAGTAAAACCGCCAGTGGTATTGCGGTAGCGGCTGCGATTAACAAGTCCACCGGTGAGACCGGTATCAGCGCCGAGGTTAATGCCACCGAATATGTCGGTGGTAGTTCAACCGATGCCGGTACCGCAGGCAATACCGGGGCAGTTTGGGTTAATGGCGTAGAGATCAGCTTGACCACTCAATCGGGTGCTGGCGCCAGTCGGGCCCATGCAGTTGATCAGTTAAACTCGGTGAGCGGCCAGACCGGTGTTATTGCCACTGATAATGGTAACAGCCTAACTCTAACCGCCTCGGACGGACGAAATATCGTGTTAGCGTTTGATACCGATACCGGTAGCGGAACTACCTCAGCCAGTAATTTTGGCCTAGGTGGTAGTGCGGATATTGCTGAAAAAGATATCACTGGCGCAACCACGGCGGATAAAAGAACCGATGCCGATTCCGTTGCCAAGACCAGCTACTCGACCGTTTCGTTGTCTGGCGCTGGAGAAATTGATGTTAGCGCAGGTATCAACGGCAGTGACAAGTTACGCTCCTTAGGTTTGCAGGAGGGCAGCTTTGGCGGCGGCGAGCAGGGCACCTTTATCAAGGATATTGATTTGTCGACGGTAGAAGGAGCCACTGCGGCTCTGGCGGCAATTGATAACGCGCTTGATGCGGTTAACTCTGAGCGGGCTGAGCTGGGTGCGATTCAAAATCGTTTTGAATCTACCGTGAAAAACTTGCAGGTAAACTCTGAGAACTTGACCGCAGCGAATTCTCGAATTCGCGATGCTGATTTTGCCGCAGAAACTGCCGAGTTGTCACGCGCCCAGGTATTACAGCAGGCGGGTACTTCAATTTTGGCCCAGGCCAATGCATTGCCTCAGCAGGTCTTGTCACTGCTCCAGTAATTTTACGAGCAGGTGAGTTGGGAGGGGGGCAACCCCCTGACCAATCTAGTTTGAGGAAATGATTATGAATGATGTGCAAGCGGTTAACTCCTTGAATCAAATGAGTGACAGGGTGGCCAGTCAGTCTGGCGTGCGGGAAGCTGCGGTTAAGCCGCTAGAGCGTCCCGTTGCTGAAGTGGCTGAAACGCCCCAAGACTTGGATAAAGCGGTTAAGCGGTTAAATGACTACGCTCAATCAACTCAGAGGGACTTACAGTTCTCCTTGGATGAAAGCAGCGGCCGGACCGTGATTACTGTGTTGGATACCACCACCGATGAGGTCATTCGGCAGCTGCCAAATGAGGTCACATTGAACTTGGCTAGACAGTTAAGTGAAGGTGATGCGATCCAGTTATTTAGTGCCCAAGCTTAAATACAATGTTGTTAAATTTAGCCGCTTTCAGTACTTGAGAGCGGCTTTTTGTTTTTACCGATAAACGGTAATAAGCGCCAAAGTCCCCGTTCCAAACTCCTCTTAAATTGATAATCACGGCTACTTCTTGCCGCTTCGCCCTAGGTTGAAATGAAATAACTTGCCGTTCTTAGGTGTGAATTATTTCTTATTTCCACCCTAAATCTTATTTTTCTCCTAAAAAACCCCTTATCCAAGGGAAAAGTGATTTCAGCTGCAAGTTTGATTGTTGGACTGATAATTGCTCTAGATCCGAGGTGAAATAACTTAAGTGCTATTTACTTTGTATATAAAGTCATTAATAGATTGATAAAAATACAACTTAAGCATTAAAGATATTCTAAGTGGTGTCGTTAACACCCTTGAACCACACATCACTAAGATAGTGCGTCAAGTCTCTGGATGAGACGCAGTTTACGTAATCGGAAAATTGGAGAGTTCAACATGGCTTCCGTAATTAATACCAACATGGCATCGCTAACGGCCCAACGTAATTTGAGTAGTTCTCAAAACGCTCAGACGGACGCCATGGCTCGTTTATCCTCAGGTTTGCGAATCAACAGTGCCAAAGACGACGCTGCTGGTCTGGCAATTTCAACCCGTTTTTCTTCACAAACTCAAGGTCTGGCAGTCGCCATTCGAAATGCCGGCGACGGTATCTCTTTAGCGCAAACCGCTGAAGGTGCCTTGGGTACCATGACCGAATCATTACAGCGTGTACGTGAATTGGCCCTGCAAGCATCGAACGGTACTAACAGTGCCAGCGACCGCGAAGCGTTAAACGCCGAAGCACAGCAAATGATTGCGGAAATCACCCGCACCGCCGATGAAACTAACTTCAACGGCCAAAAATTATTGAACGGCGACTTCGATACACAGTTTCAAATTGGCGCCAACGCCGGTGAAACCATCGGCGTTAAAATCGCCTCCGTTAATGTCGACACACTGGGTGTTTCAGCTAAGTCTGGTGTAAGTGCTGTCGGCACAGACGCTGCACTTGGCAACGGTGACCTGGTCATTAATGGTGTCGCTATTAGTTCTTCATCCGCTGCTGACGATGACGCATCGACTGATTCCAAGTCTTCTAGCGCCATTGCAAAAGTTGCTGCGATTAACAAACATTCTCCCGAGACTGGCGTTACCGCGGTTATTGATCAAAACGTAGCGGCGGGTTCCACGCAGTCGGCCAACGCTGTAACAGGCGGTACCGTTACCATCAACGATGTGGATATTTCCGTTGATACTACCGGCGACGCGGCAACCACGCGAGCTGCTGTAGCTGCAGCCATTAATGCCGAGTCTGATCGAACCGGTGTTAAAGCGATTGATACCGGCGACTCTTCTACCGGTGTTTCATTGGTGTCTTCCGATGGTCGCAATATTGAAATTGCCTATGGTACTGGTACCGACGGCACTGGCTCATCAACCGCACTAGATTCTGCTAATACCGGTTTGGTTTCCGCAGGCACCTATGAAGGTGGCTTTACTTTGGTTGCCGAAGGCGATACCAAAGAAATTAACGTTACCGGTGGCAACGGCACTGGCAATGGCGATATTAGCAATTCAGGTTTAAGCAAGGGCACCTATGGCGCGGGCATTAGCAGCGTTAGTGCTTCCGCTGTAGCCAGCGATGCTTCTACGGCAGCCACCGGCGGTAGCGGTACTTTAAACCTGGCTTCTTTAGCGGGAACAGATTACACCAGTGCACCAGTAACCCTCCAGGTTTCTATTGATGGCGGCACTGCGGTGGATATCGTAGTTAACGGTGATCTGTCTACTGTCGGTACTCGTGCTTCAGCCGATATAGATCTGTCTTCAGTCTATGGTAATGACTTCTCCGGCGGTGGCGCTGGCGCAAGTTTTGATATCAGCATTGATGGCACCGCGACTACGGTCAACCTAACCGGGGATTATCGTACCGCAGCCGATTCTGTGAATGGTGGTATTACTGGGATAACCAATGCGGATATCGACGCTATTGATGATGGCTCGACAAATCACACTATTGATATCGATGGGGCTACGATTAGCTTTCAGTTGTCTGATGTATCTGGTCTTACTGATGCAGATAAGGCCACAGCGCTAGAGTCTGCGATCAATAGTGGTATCGCTCAATCAAATGCTGGTGGTACCAGTATCTCTAATATCGGTGTTACTGAAGACGGCGCAGGTGCTTACACCATTAGTTCTGGAACGGCCGGTTTTGGAAGCGTTGTAGAGAACAGCACATCATTCGGGGCTCCTAGTTCAGTGTCGTCTGAGTCGATTGAGACCCATGAGGGTGCGGTTCTAAATACGGCCAATTTGATCGCCGGTGGTGGTGCTGCATTAGCTGATACTCAATCAATGACAGTAACACTTAATGGTGTAGCGTATACAGCGGCTATCGATACATCAGCCCCTTCGTCACCGGATGCGCTTGTACCAACAGATGATACTGAGTTGGCTGCGTTTATCAGTGGCTTGGAAGATGCCGATGGCAATGCCTTAAGTTCGGTGACAACTGTTGCTGTTGATGGCGGCGGTAATGTCAAAATTTCAGGTGCTGCCGATAGTAGCGGTGGCGCAGGTACGTTGACGGTAACCCGAAGTGCCGGTACGTTTGCTTCAGGTAGTGAATTCGCATCAATCGCCGCGGCAGCTACAGATGCTGATTTGCTTGCTGACATCACTTCTGCAGTAGGTGGTTCCCTTGATGCCGTAGTGGAGCTAAGCACCACTGGTGTTGGCGGTGGCTCTGACGGTCAGTTTACGCTTTTAGGTACCACTACCGGTTCTTCCTCTTCAGTCGTGGTTTCAGATGGTGATGGGTCTTCTGGTAATGCTGCTACCGGTGTTACCACGGCAAATGTGGTCGCGGGCACCGACAGTGTGACCGATGCGCAAATCCTTGCCGCATTGGACTTAACTGGCCTAGGCGCAGAAGCAACCCTTACCGATACCGATGCAGTTAATAACGATGGTAAGCTTACTTTAACCTCCGCTTCTACCGGCACGACCTCTACAGTTACCTTGAGCAGCAATGGTGGTTCCAGCGTAACCTTAACTGATGCGGCTGCGGGTGATGCGGCTTATGTTCCTACTGAGCGTAATCTAGACGCCGGTGATTTAGTTATTAACAACGTTGCGGTTAAAGCGGCGCAAATCAGCGATGATGTGGCTTCTTATTCTGCCGCAGACTCCAGTAGTAAAACCGCCAGTGGTATTGCTAAAGCCGCTGCGATTAATAAATCCACCTCCGAAACGGGTGTAACTGCGGCTGTTAATTCCACTGAGTTTATTGGCGGCGGTACCACAACCGGCCCAGATGGCGTGGCGGATAACAGCCCGGGTGATATTGGTAATACCGGTGCAGTTTGGGTTAACGGTGTAGAGGTTAGCCTAACCGTACAGGGTGATGAAGGTTCCAGTCGTGCCCATGCCGTTGACCAGATCAATGCGGTTTCTGGCCAGACCGGTGTTGTTGCCAGTGATAATGGCAAGAGCCTGACCTTGTCTGCCAGTGATGGCCGTAACATTGTCTTGGCTTTCGACACTAACTCTGGCGAGGTTCACGGCGGTGTTGTCGCCTCTAACTTTGGCTTGGACAACTCTGAAGGTATATCTCAGTCTGATTTGACCAGCAAGGCCGATGCCGACGCCGTGGCCAAAACTACCTACTCAACCGTAAGCCTAACCGGTGCCGGTGATATCGAGCTAAGCGCGGGTATTAATGGTAACGATAAGCTGTCGGCTCTTGGTTTTAACGCCGGTACTTACGGTGGTGGCCAGGAAGGTACCTTCTTGAAGGATATTGACCTATCGACTGTTGAAGGTGCGACTGCGGCTTTGTCTGCCATCGATAACGCTTTGGATTCTGTTAACTCGCAGCGTGCTGAGTTAGGTGCCATCCAAAACCGTTTCGAAACCACGGTGAAAAACTTGCAGGTTAACTCTGAGAACTTGACCGCGGCTAACTCGCGAATTCGTGATGCGGACTTTGCGGCCGAAACCGCTGAGTTGTCTCGAGCCCAGGTATTACAGCAAGCGGGTACATCGATCTTGGCCCAGGCTAACGCCTTGCCTCAGCAAGTTCTGTCACTACTTCAGTAATCAGGGAGCGGTGATTAAGCGGGGAGGGGGGTTGAGCTTAACTTAACCCCCTAAACCAGAGAGCAGCATGAGGGAATGGTTATGAACGATGTGCAAACAAGCAGTTCAACAGTCCATGTGAAACAAAATGTTGTACCTGAAAAGGCGCCCAAACCTGTAGCGACCGGCAAAGAGTTACCGGCGGTCGAGAAAACTGCAGAGATCAAGGAAGAGGTCGTTAACTCTTCTGAAGGCGTTCAGGAGCAATTAGAGCAAGCTGTTTCAAAGTTGAATGAATATGTACAGTCAACCCAGCGTGATTTGCAGTTTTCCATGGACGAGGCCACGGGTAAAACCGTGATTACTGTAGTCGACAGCAATACTTCCGAAGTCATTCGTCGCTTGCCAGGGGATGTAGCGTTAAACCTGGCCCGAAAATTGAATGAAGAAGAGCCTATTAGATTGTTTAGCGCTCAGGCCTAGCTTGAGCCAACTAAACGCCAACAGTAGCGCCCCAATCTTATTGGGGCTTACTCGTTTTTGCGTATGGGTTCAGGAGTGTAGCAATGTCCAGTATTTCTTCCGTCGGTATCGGCTCTGGGGTTTTAACCAGTGACCTGATTGACGATCTAATTGAAGCGGAGCGTTCCAGCACCGACAATCGACTAGCAGCAGAAGAAACTAGCTACAGTACTAAGATTACTGAACTGGGCAACCTCAGCTCAGCGGCCGACAAATTACAATCGGCAGTGAGTTCTTTGACCTATGCTTCATCCTTTGAATCGAATACAACGTCCAGCGGTAATGAATCAGCATTAACGGCGACGGCGAGTAGTTTTGCCAAGCCTGGTATTTATACCGTTGAAACCTTGGCCTTGGCCAGCTCACAGGCTATCGCCTCCAAAGAGTACAGCAGCCTCACCGATATTGTTGGGCAGGGAAAGTTGGTGTTTGACTTTGGTGATATCGATACCAGTGTCAATAGCGATAAAAGCATTAGCAGCTTCGATAGCTTTACCCAAAATGACGATGTCGCCAGTCGTACTATTAATATTACCTCGGCCAACCATACCTTGTCGGATTTGCGCGATACGATTAATAATGCCGATATCGGCATAACCGCTTCCATTGTAGATACCGGTAGCGGCTTTCGCTTGCTGTTTGAATCAACGGATTCTGGTGATAATAATGGCTTTACCATTACCGCTAATGACGCCGCCAATGGCTTAGATGATTTAAATTTTAACGCGACCGATCACGACCAAGTATTACACACAGTCGACGCCAGTGATTCCAGTATTAAGGTCAACGGCCTTACTATTAGCCGGGAGTCAAACCTGGTGACCGGGGTGATAAACGGGGTGACTTTAAATCTAAAAGAAACCACTGTGAATGAAGCCGTAGCGCTGACCATCCAGGCCGATACCAGCACCATTAGCGCTCGGGTTGAGGATTTTGTCAGTGCCTATAACGAGCTAAAGGAATTGAGTATCAGCCTCACCGCCTATGACACCGAGAGCGGGGAAGGCAGTGTTTTTACCGGTGATGTTACCCTACGGTCACTGGATACCCATTTAAAACGAATACTGTCTAGTTCGCTGTCCAACAGTGTTGGCAGCGATGTCACTTCGCTGGCTCAGGTAGGCATCACCAGTTCAGATTCCGGCAACCTAAGTTTCGACTCATCGACTTTTTCGGCTTATGTGCAAAGCAGCCCGGAGTCTTTAACGAAATTATTTGGTACTACCGGTAATGGTGCCACCAATGTTGAGTACTTAAACGGCCAAGTTAATACCCAAGCCGGAGACTATGATGTAGTTGTGAGTAAGTTGGCGACTCAAGCTAAATTACTCGGCAATGCCAATGCCTCAAGCAGTTTTATTGTCAACCAAAATAATGATGGTTTCGCGATCAAAATCGATGGCCGGCAGTCTGCCACAATAGACTTGGCAAATGGTGCTTACACCGGTGAGCAGCTGGCGAGTTTGTTGGAGCAGGAAATTAATTCAGATGAAACCATTAAAGACGGTGCCGTCAGTGTTAGTGTTGTATTTGACAGCAGTAATAACAGTTTTAGCCTGGAGTCTGCCAGCTTTGGCTCGACCTCATCCATCGCTTTTAGCAGCATGGATTCTGAGTTTGCCCAAACCCTAGGCTTAGCATTACCAGGGCAGGGGCCTAGAGCTCTAGACACTGTTGCTGGCTTAACATCAACCACGGCCTTAGCTTCGGCCATTACCATTGATAATACTAATAATAGTTTTGCTTTAACTGTGGCTGGTGTGAGCACAGACAGCTTGGAGCTGGCCAGTGGTAGTTACAGTGATGGTGCCGACCTTGCGCGCGCCATTCAGGCCGCCATTAACTCCGATGTTAATTTTATTGGCAAGAGTATTAGCAGTAGCGTGACGTATCAGGCCGACCAAGATGGCGGTCAATTTGAAGTCCGTTTTAATAAAGATCAAATTTATACCATTAATAGCACCGATGCGGGTTTTGCTGCGGTCACCGGAATAAGCCCGAACTTGGCATCTAGCGAAAAAGTAGACGCGCTTAAGGTGGCGGATACCTTTGCCGCGGCGGTAACGGTTGATGACAACAACGACAGTTTTGGTATCCAGATCGGTGCAATAGGCGGTAAACCCTTTGCCGATGTGACCATAGCACAGGGCAGCTACGCCAGCGGTGCGGCTTTGGCTACAGCGGTACAAGATGCCCTCAACGCGAAAACGAATATCGATGACCCGGCTATCATAGCCGGCAGCGGTATAGATTTAAGTAGCGGTATTGATTTTGCCGCTGCTCCTAAGGCTCTTGCGCTGGCCTTAAATGGTGGCGCCGAGACCTTGGTGCACATTAACCAAAATGCAACTACCGACCTGAATGGTGATAGTACTGTCGACGCGCAGGATAATATCTTTGCTATCCAGGCGGCGATCGATAGCGCTTTTGGTGCCGGTAATATTAGCGCCAGCATCATCGATGACAAGCTCGCCTTAACCACCGTAGCCGCAGGCGCCAGTGCCAGCCTGCAAGTAGCTGGCGACGGCTTTCAGGCGACCACTGGGGCGGGCACAACAGTGGTCAGCGATAGTGAAAATTTCACCGCTTTAAGCAATGCCAGCATAGACTTCAGCCTCAATTCAAATGCTGTTAGCGTAGATCTTTCTGATATCGATCTGAGTGCCCCTGGCTCGCAAACCTTGCTTGAGGCGGTGCAGTCAAAATTGGATGCGGCCTTAAGCGGGGCTGGTGGTCTTAACGCGGGTGAAATTGTTGCCAAGCAGGATAGCAGCAATAACATATATTTTGTTTCCCAAAGCCGTGGCAGCAATGAAAGTCTGACGATTACAGCGGTGGGCAGTGATGATGTTCTAGGGCTTGCGGCGGCTGTAGGCACTGCGAACGAGGGCATCGATGGCATCGGCATAAACACCCAAATTGCCAGCGGACGGGCAGCGCAAGAAGCCACGGTAAGCTATGTAGGTGGCACTGGCGGCGGCGCGCTAAAAATTGACTATGGCAATGGTGAAACTTTTAATATCTTTGCCAGTGATGGGACTTCAGCATCAACCCTGGGTATCAAAGTTGATGATGGCTCACAAAGCCAGGCGGTAACCGGCAGCAATGTCGAGGGTACCATTAATGGTGTGGCGGGTGAGGGTAGTGGCCAACGTTTAATTGGCGCTGTTGGCAATGCCGCTGAAGGGTTATCGGTAACTATCAGTGGTGATTCGATCGGTAACCGCGGCGCAGTAAATTATAACCTGGGTTTAGCCGAGCAATTAATGCAATTCCTCGAGCAAGTTTTAGGCAGCGGCGGTTCTATTACGGAAAAGCAGTCTGGCTTGCAATCAAGTTTAGAGGCAATATCGGTTGAAAAGGCAGACCTTGAAGTACGCATGGAAGATCGACGCGCAAGCCTAAGTTCGCAATTCACTTATTACGATACGATTGTCTCCCAGCTTAATAATACGGCGGATTTTTTGCAGGCTAACTTCGATGCCTGGAACTCAGTCCGCAATCAATAGCGACAAGTTCTTTGCTTAGCGCTGGCGGCAGTGTTTAGTAACTTTTCGATCCAATTATGTTCGCATTGATCCTTTTTTGATCTCAAACTATTTATTTACATCAAATTCTCGCCATTTATTTGACTCTCGTCATCATCTTGACTATATCTTAGCTAGATGAATTTTAAGTGTTCTTTCAGTCAACTAAATGGCTGTCGCTTAAAGCAACAATAGATGTAAAGATGTAAGGATCCCTATGTGGCGTGATATCAAAGTTTTAGTGCTGGACGAAGATGAAGGCCGGCGCCACGATTTAAAAGTTGTGTTAGATTTTTTGGGGGACCCCGCCGTAACACTCAGTTACAGTACCTGGAAAGAAAGCCTGGAGGTTCAAGGCGAGCAGGCCGATAGCTTTGTCGCTATCATTATGGCCGACGCCAGTATCCCACTGGCGGCGCGCTTGAAAGAAGTTCACCAGTGGGATCCAGATATCCCTGTGATTACCTTGGGTCAAAAACCCAGCGATGCAGACTTAGCTAGAATTGCCGATGAGCCTCAGCTCAAGCACAAGCTGGTCGGTACGATAAATTTACCTGCTAGTTATAACCAGCTGCTAGATATTCTTCACCGGGCACAGCGTTATCGTGAAGCGCACCGTGAAAATAAATTAAGCCAGGTGCAAAGGCCTACCCATTTATTTCGCAGCTTGGTGGGTACCAGTCGTGAAATTCAAAACGTCCGCACGATGATGTCTCAGGTTGCCGATAAAGATGTAACGGTATTGATTACTGGCGAATCTGGTACTGGCAAAGAGGTGGTGGCGCGTAACCTACATTACCATTCACCGCGACGTGACATGCCTTTTGTGCCGGTTAACTGCGGTGCTATCCCGGCCGATCTGCTTGAAAGTGAATTGTTTGGCCACGAGAAAGGCGCTTTTACCGGCGCTATAAGTTCTCGCGCCGGCCGCTTCGAGTTGGCCGAAGGCGGCACTTTGTTTCTTGATGAAATCGGTGATATGCCGCTTAATATGCAGGTCAAAATTTTACGGGTGTTGCAAGAACGAACCTTCGAGCGGGTCGGTGGCACCAAGAGTATCGCCACTAACGTACGTATTATAGCGGCCACCCACCGCAATCTAGAAAACATGATTGAGGAAGAGACCTTCCGTGAAGATCTTTATTACCGGCTAAATGTTTTCCCCATCGAAATGCCCTCCCTGCGTGACCGTGACGAGGATATTCCGTTGCTGCTGCACGAGTTGGTTTCGCGCTTAGAATCAGAAGAGCGCGGTTCTATTCGTTTTAATTCCGCCGCTATTTTATCCCTATGCCGCCATGGTTGGTCGGGTAATGTCCGTGAGCTTGCTAATCTGGTTGAGCGCATGGCGATCATGTTTCCCTATGGGGTCGTTGGTGTGCAAGATTTGCCGCCAAAGTATCGGCATGTTGAAGTTGAAGAGGATGATTTTTCACTTCCAGGAGATAACAGTGAGAGACAGACTAATGTCGTTAGTATGTTTGATACCACTTTGCTGCCTGATGCGGGTATTAATTTAAAAGAGTACTTGGCCAACTTGGAAAAAAGTCTAATTGAGCAGGCTCTGGATGATTCGGGTGGTGTTGTCGCCCGCGCCGCTGACAAGCTCACTATTCGCCGCACTACCTTGGTGGAGAAGCTGAGAAAATATGGTTTGCAGCGCGGCTGATAGTACCGGATTTGCAACCAGACCGAAAAAGGCCAATAGAATATTGGCCTTTTTTATGGAGGTACGATTAACTACCTCCGTATTCTCTCGCGGCTTAGCTCTGGCGTTTTATTTTCCAGCCTCGCGGTGAATACGACCCTGGCAACCCGAATCATTGGCACTAGGCCATGAGTCTTCAGCTTCGATCCCGGCTTAGCTCTGGCGTTTTATTTTCCAGACATGCCGATGAATCCATCCCTGGAGGCTTCACGTCGACTCCTGTCTCCTAGAGTCTGGAAAACAAAACCCCAGATCTAAGCCTGCATTTTGCCAAGATTAAGATTGAACCCACGTTCACGACCGCCTCTAAGCTCGCGTCGGCGACCCGGTGCGATGGTGGGGTTGAGTGGGCGGCGGCAATAATTCACCTCCATTTGTCACGCTTTTGCCGCTTTGGCATTGCCCTTGCAGTGAACCAGCGTAGAGACGCGAAACAAACATTTATTTGACGTTTTCAATTTTTAATGTCGATAGAGTTTTATAGCGTCAAGGTTTTTTTCCAGACGGAATGCCCTATGCAAACACACTCGGTGACAGAGATTAATAATACCAGCCAGCCTTTGGCCCTGGTCGCAGCAAACGCCAAAGAGCTGGCGGCGCCTGCGTTAGATGTGCAGCAGCTGCAAGATGCGTTTAATCAGTTTAATGATTTGTCCCAGCATTTGACCAGCTCTTATCAATTGTTAGAACACCGGGTTACCGAGTTAACCGATGAGTTAAACAGCGTTAGTCAAAAACGCGTCACTGAACTGGCTGAGAAGGAACAGTTGGCGGCCAGGCTCGAGTCTTTGCTCGCCGTGCTGCCCGGTGGCGTTATCGTCTTGGATGAGCGCGGCCTTATTACCCAGACCAACCCCGCTGCCCAGCAGTTGCTAGGTGATAGTTTGGAGGGCAAGTTGTGGCGTGAGGTGATTGAGCATTGTTTTGCCCCGCAACAGGATGACGGGCATGAGGTCTCAACCAAAAACGGTCGTCGCTATAGTATCGCCACCAGCTCACTGGAAGAGGGTGGGCAGTTAATTCTACTGACTGACCAAACCCAAACCCGACGTTTACAGGCGGAGCTTAGTCGGCATGAGCGCCTATCTGCAATGGGGCGAATGGTTTCGGCATTGGCGCATCAAATTCGCACGCCTTTATCAACGGCTATGTTGTACGCCGGGCATTTGGCCCAGGGTGGTTTGGCTGAAAATAAAGTCGAGCAGTTTTCTACTAAATTATTGTCGCGGCTTAATCATTTGGAGCAGCAGGTGCAGGATATGTTGCTGTTCGCCAAGGGCGAGCTGCCGTTAAATGATCGCATTAGTATTCAAGATTTATATCTGGGCTTGCAAGAGGCCATGGAAATGCCGTTACAAACTACCAAATCCCAATGTGAGTATCAGGTTTGTGATAGCGCTTTAATGCTGCATTGCAATCGTGAAGCCTTGATCGGTGCATTGTTAAACTTGGCTAATAATGCAATTCAAGCGGTGTCGAGTGGTGCCCAGTTGCGGTTGAAAATGGAAGTTAATGAGCGCCAGTTATATATCTCAGTCTGCGACAACGGTCCCGGTATTGAAGCGTCACAGCTGGCCCGGGTGCAAGAGGTTTTCTTTACCACCAAATCCCATGGCACTGGTTTGGGCTTGGCGGTAGTGCAGTCGGTGGCACGTGCTCACGGTGGTGAGTTTAGTTTGGACTCATCCCCTGGCAATGGGGTGTGTGCTTTGGTTTGCCTGCCGCTGGTTCAATAGAATTTTAAAAATAGCGATAAAGCAGCAGTCACAGCTGTTTTTGAGAGAGTAGATTATGATAAAGCCCAAAATACTAGTTGTAGAAGATGATTTTGACCTGCGCGAAGCCTTGGTCGACACCCTGGAAATGGCGAATTACGACGTTGTTGCAGCCGATAGTGGCGAGCGCGCATTGCAGGAACTGGCCCTGCATAAAAATTTAAGCATGGTGGTCTCCGATGTCAATATGGGTGGTATGTCAGGGCATGATTTGTTGGCCTTGGTGCAGCAAGATTATGCTCATTTACCGATGTTATTAATCACCGCTTACGCCAGCGTCAGTGACTCAGTTGACGCCATGCGCTTAGGGGCGGTAGATTATTTGGTTAAGCCTTTTCAGCCGCAAAAACTACTGGCCGCGGTGGCTCAATACGCCAAAGGTATCAATCAGACTGGCGACGAAACGCCCGTTGCGAACTCGGCTTCGTCGCAGCAATTGTTGCGCTTGGCTAGCCGCGTTGCCCAGACAGATTCCACCGCATTAATCATTGGTGAGTCCGGTACCGGTAAGGAAGTATTGGCGCGCTATGTCCACCAGCAGTCGCCACGGCGTAACAAGCCTTTTATCGCTATCAACTGTGCAGCAATACCAGAAAATATGTTGGAAGCTATGCTGTTTGGCCATGAGAAAGGCGCCTACACCGGCGCTACGGCCAGCGCTCCAGGTAAATTTGAGCAGGCCAATGGTGGTACGTTGTTATTGGATGAAATATCTGAGTTGGACCTTGGTCTGCAGGCCAAGTTGTTACGTGTCTTGCAGGAGAAAGAAGTTGAGCGTTTAGGTGGTCGCAAGACGATAAAGCTGGATGTTCGTGTTATTGCGACGTCCAACCGGGACATGCGGCAATATGTTGCGGCGGGTAAATTCCGTGAAGATTTGTATTACCGTTTGAGTGTGCTGCCGCTGCAATGGGCACCGTTACGCGATCGGCGTGAGGATATTATTCCGTTGGCAGAAAAGTTATTGGCTCGCCATGCGGAGAAACAGCATCGCAAGGGCGTTATGTTGGACGCTGCGGCTAAACAGGCGCTGCAGGTTTATGCCTGGCCGGGTAATGTTCGTGAGTTGGATAATGTCATGCAGCGAGCGTTAATATTACAAGCCGGACAAATACTTGGGGCGGCGGATTTGGGCATACAAACTATAGAGCAGTTTAGCCCCAAGCCAAGCATTTTGGCTGAGCTTGCGCCAATTATGGACGGCCTGGAGGAGACAGCTCCAGTGGCGGTGACTGGTTTTGTATCCGAACCACAAGAGTTAGAGGCAGAAGACTCTGCGCTGTTGGGTGTTGATTTAAAGCGACGAGAGTTTGAAATTATTATCGAGACTTTAAAGCAGGAAGGCGGTAGCAAGAAAAATACCGCCGGGCGCTTGGGTATTAGCCCACGCACATTGCGTTACAAAATTGCTCGACTCAAAGATCTAGGGCTCAATGTTGACACTGCGTTAACGGCCTAACCCCGTTGGCGGACTAAAGCGACGCCGCTACTTGTGGCGCTGATTTTTTAAAGGCAGCAGCCGGGCTTATAGGAATATAAGGCATTAAACCCTCCTGGCCTGCTTTAACCCAAACAGTCAATTCCGATATGTATTCGTTCTTAAAGGCTCCGCCGGTGAAATCTTTAGTTATAGCTAGGGTGTTTGCGAGGGCTGTTGGAAACTATTTGCCTGAACCGAAGATTCCGTATTGCCGTTATTTTTGTGGCTGGCGTAGCTAAAAATAGCGTTGCCTGCACGGCGCGATAAAGCGGCAAAAACTGCCCGGCAAAATCAGGCCAGTGGCAATAATTGGCCCGTTTTATGCAGAACCTGTCCAGTATAGGCGAAATCGCCAAAAAAACGGCAGACCCAACAGGACCCGACTATGACCAGTAACCGCGTTGACATCAATCGCTTACTCGTTGAGATGCGCTCTTTAAAAACCCAGAGCCAAGCTTTTCATAAGCCCACAGGCATTGCTGAGAAGGATGCGCTGCAAAATACCATCCGCCCTGGGATTAATGTTGGTACTGATAATAAAATTCCTAGCTTTGGTGACATGATGAGCCAAGCCGTTGATAAGGTTAATCAAGTGCAAAAGCAATCGGCATCGCTGGGCGCAGCCTATGAGCGTGGCGATAAGAATGTTGATATTACCGATGTGATGGTGGCCTCACAAAAAGCTACTGTGTCTTTTCAGTCGATGGTTCAGGTGCGCAATAAATTGGTTGACGCCTACCGCGATGTCATGAATATGCCCCTTTAAGAACGAGTGATAGGACTGAGTAATGGCTACAGCAGACGCCTCAATAACTGACACCGGCAATGAACCTACCGGGTTTAAAATGCCGGATCGTTCGTCGACGGATTTGGTCGAGGGCTTTTCTAATCTAGGTTTAATTCGCCAAGTTGGCTTAATGGTTGGCTTGGCGGCTAGCGTAGCCTTGGGTTTTGCCGTTGTACTTTGGTCACAGGGTGAGGACTACCGGCCTCTATACGCCGGCCTCGACAATATGAATACCAGAGATATCATTGAGCTGTTAGAGCAAAATGATATTGAGTTTAAACTCGATGCGAAAAATCGGGTGGTACTGGTGGCCGCCGATGAAATACACAATGCTCGGATGAAGTTGGCTGAATTGGGTTTGCCTGATAATGCCACCCAGGGCTTTGAATTAATGGATAAAGAGCAGCCACTGGGTACCAGCCAGTTTATGGAGAATGCGCGTTATAAGCGCAGCCTGGAAGGTGAGTTGGCGAGAACTATCGCTAGCATTCAAAGCGTGCGCAAGGCCAGGGTGCATCTTGCTATTCCGAAGCGCTCAGTATTTGTACGCGATGCGCGGGAGCCTCGCGCGTCTATTTTCATTGATTTATATTCTGGCCGTAAAATTCAGCAAGGACAAATTCAAGCCATTAGTAACTTGGTGGTCTCGAGCATTCCGGAGTTAAAGTTAGAGAATGTCACCGTGGTTGACCAAAAAGGCAATTTATTGTCCCGAGGTGAAGAAAACCAAGAATTATTGATGGCCGGCAAGCAACGTGATTATGCTCGCAAGATTGAATCGGACTTGAATCGCCGAATAAGCGGTATTTTACAGCCGCTGGTGGGAGAGAATGGCTTTAAGGCCGAGGTAAGCGCCGATATCGATTTCACACAGGTTGAGCAGGCAGAAGAGGTGTTCAATCCGGATTTACCGGCGATACGCAGTGAACAGGTGCTGGATGAGCAGCGTAGTGCCACGGGCCAGGCGGCTGGAATCCCTGGCGCCTTAACTAACCAGCCGCCCGCTGCTGGCAATGCGCCAGAGGTGGCTCAGGCTGGCGCTAATGCCGATGCTAACGCCGGGGGGAGTGGTAACTTACGCTCCCAGGCAACCAGGAATTATGAGCTAGACCGCACGGTGAGTTATACCCGGCATCAGCAGGGTCGAATACGACGCCTGTCGGTGGCGGTTGTGGTTGATGATCGAATTTCGCTTAATGCTGAAACCGGTGAAAAAATTCGCACCCCCTGGACTGAAGCACAGCTGCAGCGTATGGCCATTTTGGTACGTGATTCAGTTGGTTTTTCTGCCGCCCGCGGAGACAGTGTTAACGTTTTAAATTCTCCATTTTTTGGCCTTGTTGAAACGGTCGAGGTCGAGCCTCAAATTTGGGAGCAGGACTGGTTTATTAATATAGCCAAGCAATTTGCCGGGATATTTATTATCGCCGTGCTTATTCTGGGTCTATTGCGTCCGTTGTTGAATAATTTGGCAAGCACCGGTAAGCGCCGTCGTGAGGCGGAAGAGGCGGCGGAAATGGCAGCTTTGGAAGCCGCAGAAATTGAAGGCTTCGATTCATTGTCGGATGATGCGGTAACCCTAACGGGTGGTGAAACTCTAGCCTTGCCAAGCCCAGAAGAGTCCTACGACGCTCAGCTTAACGCTATCCGTGGCTTGATAGCAGAAGATGCCGGGCGCGTAGCGCTGGTGTTGAAAGAATGGATAGTGGAGGAAGAATAGATGGCCGACGCAGCTCAAGCGATACAGCCCAGTGCAAATCCAGAGGTTTTGGAACGATCCAGAATCGAACAAGCTGCCATATTGTTTATGGCTCTTGGTGAAAATGATGCCGCCGAGGTATTAAAACACCTGGGGCCAAAAGAGGTACACTCTCTGGGTCTAACCATGGCCGAGCTGGGGAATATTCATCAGAATGATGTTGAAGTGGTGTTGAAAAATTTCCTTAGTGAGGTTCAGCACCTAACCGGCTTAGGCGCGAGTTCCGATACTTATATTAGAAAAATGCTGGTAGCTGCCTTGGGTGAAGATAAGGCCGGTAGCTTAATTGACCGTATACTTATTGATGGCAATACCTCTGGTTTGGATACACTTCGATGGATGGAGGCGCGATCTATCGCTGATATTATTCGGGACGAGCACCCGCAGATTCAAGCGATTGTTATTGCCTATTTGGACTCCGATCAATCGGCGGAAGTGCTGTCGTTTTTGCCGGAAAAGGTTCGTCTCGATATTATGATGCGGGTTGCTTCTCTAGAAACAGTACAGCCTTCGGCGCTGCAGGAATTTAACGATATCTTAGAGAAACAATTCTCGGGCAGTGCGACGTCACAAGCCAAGGATATCGGTGGTTTGCAAGTGGCCGCCGAAATCATGAATAACCTGGGCGGTGCCGCCGAAGGCGAATTGATGGAGTCGATCAAAGAGATTGATGAGCAGATGGCGGTGCAGATTCAAGACCTTATGTTTATCTTTGATAATCTTAGTGAGGTTGATGATCGTGGCATCCAGGCCTTGCTAAGAGAGGTTTCCTCCGAGGTGCTGATCGTTGCGCTCAAAGGTGCCGAAACCGATCTACAGGAAAAGATTTTCAAAAATATGTCCAAGCGCGCGGCCGAACTTTTGCGCGACGATTTAGAAGCCAAAGGCCCGGTTCGTTTATCCGAGGTGGAAACGGCACAGAAAGAGATTCTTACCACGGCTCGGCGCATGGCCGATTCTGGCGAAATTATGTTGGGTGGTGGTGGCGAGCAGATGCTGTAGTAGCATTTTGCTAGGTCATTTGTCCGCCAGCAGGAGAGCAGTATGAGTTCAGATTCTTCCCATAGAATCCCCAAGGATCAAGCTCAGGTTTTTCAAACCTGGGCCTTGCCAGATATCGATTCGGCTACGGGTAGAATTATATCCTCCGAGGAAAAGCGGCAGCAGGATGCTCAGGCAAAACAACCCAAGCTCAATGAAACCATTGAAGTGGTAGAGGAGCTCGTTAAACTGCCGACCGCGCAAGAGCTTGAGGCCATTACTCAGCAGGCGCAACAGGAAGGTTATCAGCTTGGTCTTGAGGAGGGCATGGCAAAGGGTTTGGCCGACGGCTTGGCCCAGGGTCGAACCGAAGGCTTGGCAAAAATACAAGCTGAATTAGAGCCAGAGTTAGAGCAACAAATTGAGCTGTTGCAACAGCTCAGCTTACAATTAAGTCAGGCCTTTACCGATCAGGAAAGCGTCTTACAGCCGTTGATCTTACAAATGGTTGAAAATCTAAGCCGCCAATTTATTGGGCGTGCTTTAGAACAATCTTCCACTATGCTGCTGCCGTTGATAGAGCAGGCCGTTAAGGTATTGCCAGCCGGCGCCGAACAGCTGGTGATAGAATACAACTCGCCCAAACCTGAAGAATTAGAGCAGGCTTTAAATCTCGGAGACGTTGGTTGGCGCTTACAGGAAAACCTCGAGCTAAGTCTTGGTAGTTGTAAAATTAGCAGTAAATATAGCAGTGTTGAGATCGATATGGAGCAGCGACTTGAGCAGCTGTTCCAACAGTTTTGCGCTGGCAGTCTAGGCGGGCAAGAAAACTATACCGCAATGGCGATGGATGTCGATGTTAATACACCGTCTAGCGGCAACCGTGGCAGCGAGGTAAGCCAAGCGTCGGCTGCTAGTGCCGTTGGTGAAAATTTTGAATCAGCTGAAGTTGGCGCTGTCGATGATTTGGGATTAGGCCCGGCTGTCGAAAAAATACAGCCCTCTGGCTCCAGTTCCAGTAGTGCTTTCGATGACGACTCTGATCAAAACCCTGAAAATATTATTGATGATTAAATCCAATTTATTAGAGAACCTTGGGGAGTTTATTGTGCCCAGGGATAAGTCGGTGTTCCAGCCAGAGTTTGTTGCGGAGGGCCGCTTGACTCGGTTGGTGGGCATGACTCTGGAGGCTGAAGGCGTTAGGGCCAGCCTGGGCCAGGCCTGCCAGATTATTAACGGCAACGGAAAAATTACCGATGCTGAAGTAGTCGGTTTTTCTGGCGATAAAGTATTTTTAATGCCCATTACGTTATTTGATGGGGTCGAACCCGGCGCCCGGGTGCGGCCCTTAACAACGGCGGCTGCCATGCCCATTGGACCAGAGCTATTGGGTCGGGTGGTGAATGGCTTAGGTGAGCCGTTAGACTCGCTGGGGCCGTTGCGGGGTGAGGATTTTTTAGACTCCAGTCCCAAAACCATTAACCCATTAAGCCGTGATCCCATCAAAGAACCGATGGACGTGGGTATTCGCGCAATTAATGCGCTGCTCAGTGTCGGCCGGGGTCAGCGCCTAGGTTTGTTTGCCGGCTCAGGTGTCGGTAAATCAGTTTTGTTGGGTATGATGACCCGCTTTACCAGCGCAGACATTGTGGTAGTCGGCCTAATTGGTGAGCGTGGCCGTGAGGTTAAAGAGTTTATCGATCACAGCTTGGGTGCTGAAGGTTTGGCTCGTTCAGTTGTGGTTGCTGCGCCTGCCGACGATGCCCCGCTGATGCGGTTGCGCGCCTCGGAACTGTGTTGCAAAGTGGCGGAATATTACCGTGACCAAGGAAAAAATGTACTGCTGCTGATGGATTCCCTGACTCGGTATGCTCAGGCTCAGCGTGAGGTTTCGCTCGCGGTGGGCGAGCCCCCGGCAACCAAGGGCTACCCGCCATCGGTATTTGCTAAGCTGCCAGCTCTGGTTGAAAGAGCGGGTAATGGCCCCCCTGGTGGAGGTTCCATCACCGCCTTCTATACGGTGTTAACGGAGGGTGATGATCTACAAGACCCGATTGCCGATTCCGCTCGGGCTATTTTAGATGGTCACATAGTTTTGTCTCGCCGTTTAGCTGAGGAGGGCGTTTACCCGGCGATCGATGTCGAAGCTTCAATAAGTCGGGCCATGCCGAATATTGTGTCGCCTGAAAATTTACAAAAAATGCAGCAGTTCAAACGCTTGCTGGCCACTTATCAGCAGAATAAAGATTTAATCAGCATTGGCGCTTACCGCAAGGGCACCGATGCTTTTATTGATTTATCGATCGAGCGTTTCCCGCATTTGCAGGCATTTGTAAAGCAGGGCATGGATGAGCCGATTAGCTACCAAGACAGCAATCAGCAATTGCTGCAGGTACTAAATAGTAATGGCGCTTAAACGATCGAAACGACTGGCGCCGGTGCTCGAGCTTGCCGATAGAGAGTTACAGCAATCGGCCAGTCGTCTTGGAGCCCTACAGCAGCAGCTGGATGGCGAGCGACAAAAATTGCAGCAGTTAGAAGATTATTCCCAGGACACCTTAAATTTAATTGAGGGTAATCGGCACACAAATGTCGATACCTTGATGCGCCAACGGGGTTTTGTTGAACGCATGGGTCAGGCTTGCCGGCAGCAGTCCCAGGCGATTGCACAAATACAAAAAATGGCTGACGACGCGCTACAGCAGTGGCAGCTAAAATCTCAGAAGCTGGAAAAGTTAGGTGAACTGGTGGAGCGTTATCGCCAGGAGGAACAACAGCAAGTGGATAAGCAAGAGCAGGCAATGTTGGATGATTTAAGCAGCCTGCGTTTTCGTAAGCGCTAGCGTTCAGCCGGTGCGGATAATGCTGCGTAATGATAACAGAAATGATTTGACTTATTGTGTTTGCTTGGTTGCAGTGGTTCGGTTTTGCGCCTTATTTTTACTGACCTTGTTAACCCTCACTTGGGCTTGTGGTAGTCTAGGCCGCTGAGGTTGGAGCCATTTTTAGGGGACATTATGGGCGCAGTTAATACAGAAGTACTGGAACAGCTCAAAGATATCATGGAAGAAGATTTCACATTGTTGATAGATACCTTCGTCAGTGATACGCAACAGCGTTTGATTGTTATGGAAATCGCCATAGGGCAAGGCGACGGACCTGGTCTTAGATCAAACGCGCACAGCATAAAAGGCAGCAGTAGTAATCTTGGCGCCGAGGCAATGTCAGCCAGCTGCGCCAAATTGGAAAAGGCGGCGGATTTGTGGCAACCGACGCAGCTGCAGGAACTGCTTGAGCAGTTGCAAGCTGATTTCCAATTACTGTGTAAATTGCTTAAAAATTATATTTAAACCCTGTAGCCAGTTCCAACTTCTTTAGCTGGCACCTATCTTGCTTTACCTTAAATAGAATTTATTTTTTTCAGTAATTTAGGCTGTAAACGGCAAGCCGTTGCCGCTATTGAGGGTTGGATATGGCTACCAGTGATGTGACAACATTAATGTCTGCATTGACAACGAGCGCCACAAATGGCGTTAAACGTGCACATGCCGAGATTGATAACTCCCAGTCATTCAATGACTACCTAGAGCAAAACCGATCGCGGGAACAGGTACGCTCACGACCGGCTTCTGCGTCTAGCAATGACCGCCAAGCTTCGGTCGAGCATGCTAAAAACAATGAGCCAAGGGCTGGCAGCCGGCAGGAGGCTGCGGAGCTAAAGAGCCAGCAGGGTTATGGCAGTGACAAGTCGCAGCCGACTGAGGCACGCAGCGATAAAGCGCTTCAAGGCTCAGAGCCTAAACCAAATGATGACGATAGCACTGCGGCAGGCTCGGCTGAAGTCGATGCGTCAGTCGAGTCTTCAGCTGGAGTGTTTGTGCTTAAATCGGCCGCTGCAGAGTTTATCGATAATAGCAGCGAACTGGGTTTTAAGTCGGGTCAGGTGCCACTGCAATTAGACTCAGAAGCTCTGTTAGAGCCTGAATTGGCAGATGCGATTGAAACATCGTTGGTGGGTGTGCAAATACCCGCGGCTGCGATTTCGGTGGCCCAAGCCGGTAGCGTTCGAACTTCGAATTTGTCCGCAGTGGCAGCCGGAGGTGAAGCGGAGGTAGCCCAGGACCTTGAATTGGAATTGGCCGATGGCACCGATACGGAACTGGATTCTCCTGCGGTTGCTAAAAAAGTTATTGGCTCGGGCCTGACGGCTGATGCTGTTGGTACCGCGCCTAAAAATTTGGCCGACATTAAAGCGGCTGATTTAACTAAGCTGGACGGTAATAAAACTGATTTACCTGTGAGCCCGACCACTGCTAAGGCGGCCATCGAGCACGCCCAGGGAACGAGCGGCTTAAACCATAGTTATTTAACCGATCGTAATGCGTCAGTACAGGGGCGGGCGATTATGCAAAGCCCGATGATGGCGAAACAGTGGGATACCGAAATGGCGGAAAAGGTCGCTTGGTTTGCGGCTAAAAATATCAGCTCGGCGGAAATCAGGCTTGACCCGCCAGAGTTGGGTAGCTTGCACATTAGAATCAATGTTAATCACGAGCAGGGCCAGGTCCAGCTCAATTTTGTTAGCCCACACGCCAATGTCCGCGAGGCCTTGGACCAATCAGCCAGCCGCTTGCGGGATATGTTTGATGAGCAGGGCATGGATTTGGTCGATGTTGATGTCAGTTCTCAGCAGCAGGACGGTAAAGGTGAGCAGGCTGAAAATGCTTTGGCTGACGGTGGTAGCGAAGATGAGTTGGTCCAGCAGCAAGAAGTGCAGCAGCTGGCGCCATTAAGCAATAGCTTGGTTGATTCTTACGCTTAAGAAACCGATATGTTGGGGTGCTCAGGCTCCACCCCGGCTTAGATCTGGGCCCTCCAGCGCAAGGCTTGAGTGCCGGGATTTGTCTTGGTTTAGCTTTGGCGTTGTATTTTTTTGACACGCCCAGGACGTAGGTAAGGAGCGGTAGCCTTGGGTATGTAGATTCTATCTCGGCTTAGCTCTGGCGTTTTATTTTCCAGACACGCCGTGAATATGTCCCTATAGGCTTCACGTCGACTCCTGTCTCCTAGAGCCTGGCAGACAAAACCCCAGATCTAAGCCTGCATCGCGCTAGCCTTTATGTAGATTCTATCTCGGCTTAGCTCTGGCGTTTTATTTTCCAGACACGCCGTGAATATGTCCCTATAGGCTTCACGTCGACTCCTGTCTCCTAGAGCCTGGAAAACAAAACCCCAGATCCAAGCCTGTATCGCGCTAGCCTTTATGTAGATTCTATCTCGGCTTAGCTCTGGCGTTTTATTTTCCAGACACGCCGTGAATCCAGTCCATGGAGGCTTCACGTCGACTCCTGTCTCCTAGAGCCTGGCAAACAAAACCCCAGATCTAAGCCTGCATAGCGCTAGCCTTTATGTAGATTCTATCTCGGCTTAGCTCTGGCGCTTTATTTTCCAGACACGCCGTGAATCTAGTCCATGGAGGCTTCACGTCGACTCCTGTCTCCTAGAGCCTGGCGAACAAAACCCCAGATCTAAGCCTGCATCGCGCTAGCCTTTATGCTCAACGCCATTCTAAGCAGCCACAGTTCTAGGGCCGGCGGGGTGGCTTGTATTGCCGGCAATCAGCTACATCAGCCGAATTACCGTTCGTCAAATTGTGGCACTAATCTTGCTGATGTTCATTGCAGAGACTTATTTGTTCAATTTTTTGACGGCGACGGTGTTATGGCTGAAGACAATCAAGACGCAGAAGAAGAGAAATCTGGTGGCGGTTTAAAAAAGATCATTCTATTGGTGGTGGTTGGCTTGGTGTTAATCGGCGGCTCGGTCGGTGGCACCCTGTTTTTCCTCGGCGCTTTTGACGACGAACCAGTCGCTGTGGACGGTGAAGCAGGCGTGGATGGTGAGGCTGGCGAAGGCGCTGCAGCGGAAGAGCCCGCTAAGTTGCCCGCGATATATATCCCGTTAAAACCGCCTATCGTGGTTAATTACAACAACCGGGGTCGACAGCGGTTCGTCGAAGCAAAAATAACCCTGATGGTTCGCTCTGAAACAGTATTGTCGGCAGTGGAACTGCATATGCCGATGATTCGAAATACCATGGTAATGGTGCTTAGCGGGCAAATTTACGAAGATCTACAAACCCCAGAAGGTAAAGAGCAGGTGCGCCAACAACTACTGAAAAAGACTCAGCAAATTGTTGAGGCGGAAATCGGAGAGCCTGGTGTCGAACAGGTTCTATTTACCAATTTTGTAATGCAGTAGGGGTACCTAATGCAGGACTTATTATCACAAGATGAAATTGATGCGCTGCTGCACGGTGTCGACGATGGTGATGTCGAAACCGAAGAGGCCCAGGTTGATCAAGGCGATGTAGTTGGCTGGGATCTGACCAGTCAAGAGCGCATTGTTCGTGGTCGAATGCCGTCGTTAGAAATTGTCAATGAACGCTTTGCCCGTTATACCCGCATCAGTCTGTTCAACCTTTTGCGCCGCAGCGGTGAAGTTTCTGTTGGCGGTATTCAAATTATAAAGTTTGGCGAGTATGTTCATTCGCTCTATGTGCCAACGAGCTTAAATATGGTCAAGTTTCGGCCGTTGCGTGGTACCGGTTTGATTATTTTGGATGCCAAGCTGGTGTTCAAACTGGTAGATAATTTTTTTGGTGGTGATGGCCGCCATGCAAAGATTGAGGGGCGTGAATTTACCCCGACAGAATTGCGAGTGGTGCAGATGGTAGTTGAGCAAAGCTTTATGGATTTAGGCGAAGCTTGGAAAACTATTTTACCGATCGAGTTGGAGTTTATTAATAGTGAAGTAAACCCGTCGATGACCAATATAGTTGGTCCTAATGAAGTGGTCGTGGTCAGCAAATTTTTTGTTGAGCTGGACGGCGGCGGCGGTGAGATGCATGTGACCTTGCCTTACGCCATGATCGAGCCGATTCGCGATGTATTAGACAATACCGAACAGGCTGAAAGTGAAGATTTGGATGATCGTTGGATTAAGGCGATGCAAACCGAAGCGCTCCAGGCCAGCGTCGAATTGGAGTGTAAATTGGCGAAGAAGGAAATGCCGCTAAGGGAAGTATTGGACCTGAAGGTTGGTGATGTTATACCGATTGAATTCAAGTCTCAGCATGTGGTGACTGCCAATGGCATGCCGGTGTTCCGCAGTAGTTTCGGCCAGTCACGGGGCAATTTGTCGATGCGGGTAGAGGGGCCGGTGAAACATGGCAACGCCAAGGATTTAGAGGTGTTTACTAAAAAGCCGACGCAGTCGATGCCAACCTCGATGGCCAACTAGGCTTTAGAAAATTTTGATGGAGAAGATCAATGAGTGATGATGATCAGGTAGACAACAACGAAGACGGCGGTGCGATTGCTGATGATTGGGCGGCGGCGATGGAGGAAGCTGGGGTTGAGCCCGATGCCGATGCCCAAGCTCTGCTTGATGCCGAGTTGGCTGCTGCGTCCGCTGAAGTGGCCGCACCAGAGGCCAATGCCATGCCGTTGGAAGATTTTTCAGCACCTGCAGGGGCCGGTGGCCCCCAGCCTGATCTGGAAGTGGTGTTGGATATTCCTGTTACCTTGTCGATGGAAGTTGGCAAGAGTTCTATCAGTATTCGGAATCTGCTGCAGTTGACTCAGGGCTCAGTAATTGAGTTGGACCGACTGGCCGGTGAACCCTTGGATGTAATGGTCAATGGCACCTTGGTCGCTCACGGCGAAGTGGTGGTGGTCAATGAGAAATTTGGTATCCGAATGACCGATGTTATCAGCCCACAGGAACGTATAAAACGATTGGGTTAGTCTTAAACTTAGCTGTTGCAGGAGTGGTAATCTAGTGCATAAAATTTTATCTCATATTATTTTTATGGTTATCTTAGCCGTCCATATAAGCAATGTAGAAGCTCAAACCCCTGCGGCAGCAGAAGCCCTTGCCGTACAGCAGTCCGGGGCAGCCGCAACAGTTTTGGCGGCCGAGCAAAATACATTGTCTCCGGCTAAGCCGGTTGGCCCTGTTAAAAGCCTGCCATTGAGATCATTAAAGCCTGCACCAAATAGCCGCGGCCAATTATTACAGGTGATGTTGGCTTTAGCCGGAGTGCTGGCTCTAATTTTCGCTTTGGCTTGGTTGTTTAAACGTTTTGTTCAGCCCATGAGTTTAAGTGGTCAGCAAATTAAAGTCGTTTCATCGCTGGCTTTGGGTAATAAAGAAAAATTGGTGCTGGCCGAGGTCAACGGACAGCAAATTTTACTCGGGGTGACGGCACAGAATATAAACTCGCTGCAAACCTATGCCGCCGGTGAACCTGAAACAAAAAATGCTGATTTTCCCAGCCGGGATGAAACGGTAACGGATTTTAAAAGTAAGCTAAAACACGTTTTACAAAACAGCCAATCATAAGGCCTGATCGTGCTAAAATATAAAAAATTAAAACAATTTGTTTCTCTTGTCTTGCTTGCCTTGTTGACGGCTTTTTCCATTCAAGCTTGGTCGCAGCAGGCGGTATCTGATGTTGCCGAAGACGCCACTCAAGTGCAGCAGCAAGCCCAAAAGGCAAAGGCTGCACCTCTAATCCCCCTTAAGGGCATACCGGGCCTGCCGGCGATGACCGTCAGCACCAACGCCGATGGCAGTCAGGATTATACTGTAACCCTGCAAATTTTAGCGATTATGACCGGCTTGACTCTGTTGCCGGCGCTGCTAATGATGATGACTTCTTTTACTCGAATCATTATTGTGTTTTCAATTTTGCGCCAAGCCTTGGGTCTGCAGCAATCGCCGTCGAATCAAATTTTGATTGGCCTGGCGCTTTTTTTGACCATGTTTATTATGGCGCCGGTGTTTGAAGTCATCAATGCTCAGGCTTTGCAACCCTATATTAATGAACAAATAGGTGCGGCCCAGGCTTTGGAAATGGCAAAGTTACCGGTACATGAATTTATGATTGCGCAAACCCGTGAGTCTGATATTGATCTGTTTATGCGTATAGCGGATGTGCCGCCGGTGGCTACCCCGCAGGACCTACCTTTTAATATCTTGATCCCAGCGTTTGTGACCAGCGAATTAAAAACGGCATTTCAAATAGGCTTTATTATATTTATCCCCTTTCTGGTGATTGATATTGTTGTCGCCAGTGTCTTGATGGCAATGGGTATGATGATGTTATCCCCCTTGATTATCTCTTTGCCCTTCAAAATTATGCTGTTTGTTCTAGTGGACGGCTGGGCTTTGATCATTGGAACCCTGGCCGCCAGTTACGGCTATTAACAACCTTAGGAGAGCGCAGTGACCCCAGATTTAGTGATGGATATTATGGCCGATGCCTTATTCCTAATCGTGTTGGTGGTGGCGGTGATTGTCGGGCCAAGTCTGGCGGTGGGTTTGATGGTGAGTATGTTCCAGGCCGCGACCCAAATTAATGAGCAAACCTTGAGTTTTCTACCCCGCCTGCTGATTACTTTGGCGACTATTATGGTGATGGGGGGTTGGTTGATTACAAAATTCACCGATTTGTTTGTTCGACTTTATACCAACATTCCCAATGTGATTGGTTAGGTTTGGTCTAGCTACTATGCCGGAACTTGTGCTGATCAGCGAGCAGGAAATTGTCGACTTTGTTGGAGGCTTCCTCTGGCCTTTCTTTCGTTTGGGTGCCATGCTGATGGCCATGCCCTTGTTTGGCGCCAAAGTGGTTTCTGCTCGGGTGCGCCTAACCCTGGCGTTTGCGATAACGGTGATGTTAATGCCGCTGTTGCCTCCCATGCCAGAGGTTAATCCCTTGTCCCTCGAGGCGATGTTAATCACTTTCCAGCAAATTATTATTGGTGTTGGTATGGGGTTTTCACTGCAAGTTTTATTTCAAATTTTTGTTTTAGCTGGGCAGATCATTGCCGGTAAGCTGGGCTTGGGATTTGCTGCTATGAATGATCCCGTTACCGGGGTAAGCACGCCGGTGATTTCTCAGTTTTACACTATTACCGTTACCCTGTTATTTTTTGCGGTAGACGCCCATGTGGTGGCTATCGAGGCTATTGCCGCTAGTTTTTACAGCATCCCAATTGGCCAGGGTTTGGGTACCGAGGCGTTCCGCATGATCCTAGGTTTGGGCAGTTGGATGTTCGGTGGCGCAGTACTAATTTCGCTGCCATTATTAACCGCTTTACTGGTGGTAAACCTGGCCTTTGGGGTGATGAGTCGCTCGGCGCCGCAGATGAATGTGTTTGCCGTGGGTTTCCCCATGACCCTGGTATTTGGCCTGCTATTGATGTGGTTTTCTCTTATTACATTGCTGCCAAACTTCAATTTATTTTTAGGCGAATCACTGCAGTTTTTGCAGAATCTGGCGGGTAACCCCTAATGGCCGATGATTCCAGTCAGGAAAAAACAGAAGAACCCACCACCAAAAAACTTGATAAAGCGAAAGAGGAAGGGCAGGTTCCCCGATCGAAAGAACTCACCACCACGGTACTGCTTTTAGGTGGCACCATTGGCCTGTATGTGTTGGGTGGGTATATTACCGAGCGGCTTAAATCCCTGGTGACCTTTAATTTGGAGCTAGACCGGCGTACTATTTTTGACCCCAATCTTATGTTTCAGCAACTGGGCGACTCTATGTATGGCGGCCTGGAAGTATTGGTGCCGGTGTTTGTCATTTTGGCGATATTATCCATAGCCGGCCCGATATCTCTTGGCGGCTGGATGTTTAGCAGTAAGTCGTTGATGCCCAAGGCCAGCCGCATGAACCCGATGGAGGGCCTTAAGCGGATGTTTGGGGTAAAGGGTTTGATGGAGCTGGCCAAATCACTGGGCAAGGTTGGGGTGATACTCGCCTTGTCGATTATCCTATTGCTCAGCTTGCGCCAAGATATGGTTGGCCTAGCGCTACAAGATGTTCATACGGCTTTAGTCGAGTCTATGGAAATTGCCGGCTGGGCCGCGATTGTACTATCCGCTTCGACTATTTTAATTGCCATGGTGGATGTGCCGTTCCAGATTTGGGACAACTCGCGTAAATTGAAGATGTCGATGCAAGAAGTTAAAGACGAGATGAAGGACACCGAGGGTAAGCCCGAAGTGAAAGGCCGTATTCGTCAATTGCAGCGAGAAATGGCGAACAATAGGATGATGTCCGCGGTGCCCGAAGCTGATGTGGTGATCACCAACCCAACCCATTTTGCGGTGGCTTTAAAATACGACCCCGATAGCATGAATACCCCCCAGATGATTGCCAAGGGCGGTGATAATATTGCATTAAAAATTCGAGAAATAGCCAAGGCCAATAAAATCGAGATAATCGAGTCAGCGGCATTATCGCGGGCCATTTACTACACCACTGACATTGATGATGAAATCCCCGGTGGCTTGTATATGGCTGTAGCCCAGGTCTTGGCCTATGTTTTTCAGTTGCGTAACTTTCGCCGCGGTCAGGGTGATCGCCCCCTGTATCCAAACAATGTAAAAATTCCGTCAGATATGCGTTATAACAGCAAGGGTAAAACGGACTAATTCCAGCCAGGGATGTGTTCAGTTACACTGTGGCTTAGATTCTTAACTAAGCGATAAAGAGAGCCCAATGAAAAAAATAATAATTGCATTGCTAGCGGTGACTTTCGGCTACCTGCTATTTTGGCCCGTCAGCATTGAACCAGTAGCCTGGAGCGCTGAGCCAGGACCTGGTTATCAAGGGGTGTTTAGCGTAAATCAGCGTCTGGCTAAACTTGAAACGCTGGATATTGGCAGCGATGTTGGGCCTGAGGATATTGACCAAGATGATGCTGGTAATCTATACGCCTCAGTTCATAGTGGTTGGATTTTAAGGAAGCTGAGCGGCCGCGATAAGTTTGAGCGCTGGGTCGACACCAAGGGCCGGCCACTGGGTATGGATTTTGATGCCCAGGGGAATTTGATTGTTGCCGACGCATTTCGCGGCCTTTTGTCCATTGCCGCGGACAAGACTATCACCCTGTTGACCAATAAAATGGATGCTAGCCCCATCCTCTACGCCGACGATGTAGATATTGCCAGCGATGGTAAAATTTATTTTTCCGATGCCTCAACGCGTTTTGGCGCCGAGCATAATGGCGGTACCTATGCCGCGAGCTTGCTCGATGTTATGGAGCATTCACGTTCAGGTAGGGTGTTGGTCTACGACCCCGCAAATAGCAGCACGCGTTTATTAATGGATAATTTGAGTTTTGCTAACGGCATTGCCATGGACCCGGCCGGTAACTTCCTACTGGTCAACGAAACCAGCGAATATCGGATTCATAAATACTGGTTAAAAGGTGATAAAGCCGGGCAGTCGGAATTACTTATCGAGAATTTACCCGGTTTCCCCGATAACATTGTTACCGGTAAAGATGGCCGCTTTTGGTTTGGTTTGGTATCGCCAAGATTACCTATTGTTGACCAGCTAGCAGGCCAGCCTTGGCTGCGTAAGGTTGTTCAGCGTATGCCTGCTTTTGTCCGTCCGGCGGCGAAGCTATATAGCCATATCGTCGCGATTGATGGCAGTGGCACGGTGTTGGTTTCTTTACAGGATCCCAGTGGCGCTTATCCGGTGACGACGGGCGCACTCGAAGCGGATGACGGTTACTTGTATATCAGTAGTTTAATGGCTGAACACGCCGCCCGTATTAAGATGCCGCAGGAATTTATTGGCCTCAAACGCTAATAGCATAGAAGTGCTGCCAGCATGTTGTGGGATATGATATCAGGCTTCCCATAGCATGCTGGCCGTACTAATACGCTACAGCCTTGGTGTCCGGCTACAATCAACCTTTGATCTTTACAACGCTTAAATTGCCTGTCTTGGCACCGCGATGCAGTTGCTGGTGCTGATACCTTTGCCGCACCATATTATTTATCTTCTCGGCACTTCAGCCAATGCTCGGCGGTGCCTGCAATATACCCTGCAGCAGTCATTACGCGTAAGCCGCCTTAGGGTAGTAACAAGCCACTCGTCATCATTTCCCTGCAAATACCAACTCTGGTACAGCGCTTGCTCTTATACCTGTAACGCTGCCGCTAGCGAACAAAGCGGCAAGGGATTACCCCACCGCCATAGCGCGGAGTGGTTAGGTGGCCAATATTGGCCTCAAATGAGGAGAAGACTATGCAAGTTTGGACAGTTGCAAATCAGAAGGGTGGTGTTGGTAAAACAACTAGCGCGGTCACCTTGGGTGGCTTTGGTGCCAAGGATGGCAAGCGCGTATTGTTAGTGGATTTAGATCCACAGGGTTCGATGAGTGCTTATTTTGGCCTTGAGCCCCAATCCATGGCAGCTTCATCGGCGCTATTGTTGGCCGATGAGCGCGAGATCAACCGCAGTTCCTTGGCGTCGACCATAGTTGAGCTGCCCTATGAGAATATGAGCCTTATTCCCGCCTCTCCGAGTTTAATCACATTAGAGCGAACCTCGCAAAATCGGCGTGGTTTTGGTCTAACAATGGGTCAGTCTTTGAGCCTGCTGGAAGACGATTATGATCTGGTGATTATCGACTGCCCGCCCTCTTTGGGGGTATTAATGATTAACGCAGTCGTCGCTAGCACCCGTTTGATTATTCCCGTACAAGCCGAATTTCTGTCACTTAAGGGTTTTGGGCGGATGCAAAACACCGTTGATATGGTCCAGCGCTCACTGGAGACCACGATTGATCGGGTGGTTGTACCAACCATGGTGGATCGCCGCACTCAGGCTTGTCAGCATACGGTGCGATCACTGCGCAATGAATTCCCGGTGGATCTGTGGGCGGGTCATATTCCCGTTGATACTAAGCTACGTGATGCCAGCCGGTTTGGTGTTCCGGCCAACCTATATCAGCCGCAGGCCAAGGGGGTAGCGGCTTACGGTTCTTTATATCGCTATCTAGAACTTAAGCTTCCCGCGCAAGAAAAATTGGATATTCGGCGTGAGCAGGCTGCAATCGCCAGTACTGATAAGGCCACTCAAGCCTATCTGGCCGAGGCTGTTTAAGCTGTCGAATGGCATATTTGGGCAATAGTCGATCAGCGGTCGTTAATCTGTAAGATTATACGGCCGCAGACTGGCACAGAACCTGCAACCGTCTATATTAATAGAGTTAGGTGTTAAAACTTTGACGCCAGCATTTACTGACAAAAATTTAATACGTCCCCGTGACGATATGACAGCCCAGGGAGTCGCACTATGTCGGCCAGCGCTATTGAAGAGAAAACCAATGATGATCCCACCCTACAATGGGTGACTTTTAAACTTGCCGGTGAAACTTACGGCATTAATGTTATGCAAGTCCAGGAAGTGCTGCGCTATACAGAAATAGCCCCGGTTCCAGGTTCTTCCAATTATGTTCTGGGTATCGTCAACCTGCGCGGTAATGTAGTGACCGTAATCGACACCCGCGAGCGGTTTAAATTACCCGCTACCGATATTACCGACAATACTCGCATTGTTATCGTCGAAGCCGATGGCCATGTAGTGGGCATTTTGGTTGATGCGGTGGCTGAAGTCGTTTATTTACGTCAGTCAGAAGTCGAGACAACCCCCAATGTCGGCAACGATGAAAGCTCCAAGTTTATCCAGGGTGTTTGTCATAAAAACGATGAGCTGCTTATCCTTATTGATCTAGATAAGCTGCTGACCGAAAAAGAATGGGCCGAAGTGAATCCTGAGCAACAATCAGCTTAATCACTTAGTCGAAACACTGTTTATAGGACCTATTATGTTTGAGCAATACACTGCATTGTTGCCCGCCGCGGGCACTGGCCTCATCGCCGTTATTACGGTGCTAGGCTATTGGCGGCTTAGTCGTGCATTACTAACGGCGAAAACACAATTGCAAAAAGCTCAGCATGATATGAAGCTGCTGAATAGCAGCTCGGTTGGTTTAGGCCGCCGGGTGGTTGATCTTGAAGCTGAAATGCAGCGCCGTGCCGGTTTAGCTTCAGCCTCAGGTATAGCTGCTGCAGAGTCTATAGATGAAGGGATGCGCGAGCAGGTTGGTGAGGATATGATCTCGGTGTTAGATGATTTGGAGCAAAATTCAGCTAATACAAACTTTCCATTCGAGGTTCATACCAATGAGCAGTTTGTTCGTTCTGAGCCGGTTTTTTCTGTACCGGAGCAGGTGCAAGAAGACTTCGAACAAACGCCTTATACCATTGCCTCCGAGTTACTCGATCAAGGTGTGGCACTGGATCAAATAGAGCAGCGTTGTGGTTTGTCCAAAGCTGAAGTTTCGTTGATGGCTACCATGCATAAAAACATGGGTAAATTTTCCGTAGTATAGCCGGGGTGCTAATAATGAAGCGGCTTGTGAGAGTTATTCCGGTATTGATTGTCGGTTTTTGTTTGTCGGCTTGTACCTTAGTGGAAATGCGCCAGGAGCTTTATTACAGCAGTAGCACTCAGCCAATTTCAGAGCAAACCCTAAAACAAATACGCCCCGGTATTACTGATAAAAACTGGTTGCTTAATTATTTAGGTGAAGCCAATTCGGTTGAGAAATATGACGCCGATCGCTTGGTTTGGCGTTATGATCTACTCGAAAATAGACGTAATAGTACCAAGGTGGCATTGGTTTACCGTGGTACTAATAACAGGCAGTCTCGGTGTCGTTTGTCACTTTTGCTGCGCAATGACAAAGTTGAGGCCATGTGGAGCGGCACCGCCCCTGAGACGATGGCCATGGTGGCCAAAAATCTCAACCTAGCGGCGGATGAAGAGCCTGAGGTTATCGAGGCCTGCGAGGTTTTTGCTTATGCTGTTGGCGCCGACTAGAATCATCCGACAAACTTGGGTGGACCGCTATAAATAGCCTTTTTTTTGGCTTTTATTCCCTCTCTTGAGGCCCAATTAACACTTCCAATCATATCCTCATTCGGCTAAGGTACGCCCGTTTTACACTACTCTGCCAGTGGGTCAAAATTTGAACCATACCCCCGACGACTGGCGCCAGTTGCTTGCAAGTTTTGCGCTTGAACCCCAAGCCCTAGCAGACTTTGAGCAGCAGCTTATGGCGATGGCGCAACAACACCTTGACGGCTTAGAGCGTCCTGCAATTTCCAACAGCAACAAAGTCGAACAAAGCTTCTACTCCACCGACATGCCCAGCGCCAGCAGTCTTGATCACTATATTCAATTGTTACAGCCGGCGATCGACCGCAGCGTTAATACCCAGCGGCCAGATTTTATTGGCCATATGACTTCGGCGTTACCCAGTTATATGCCAGTGATGGCGAAATTAATGGCTGGTTTAAATCAAAACCTAGTCAAGCTTGAGACCTCCGGCAGTTTTACCGATCTAGAGCGGCAGGTGCTGGCGGTCTTGCATCGTTTGTTTTATCGCCAGGGGCAAAGCCGGGTGGATGATTTTTATACGCGCTATAGCCAGCAAGCCGACACGGCCCTGGGTGTGTTTTGCTCGGGTGGCACCATCGCGAATACCTTGGCTTTGTGGCTGGCGCGGAATCGCTTCTTAGCGCAGTACAATGTCGCTGAAGAGGGTTTGGTTGGCGCCATGCTAAAAAGTGGCTATCGGGGCTTTGCGGTTTTGGTTTCCGAGCGCGGGCATTATTCATTGAGCAAGGCGGCGGATGTATTAGGCATTGGCCGCAAACAATTGGTGGCTATTGCGGTTGATAACAATCACCGCATGGATCTGCAAGCACTGGAGCAAAAAGTGCAGCAGCTGCAGCAGCAGAATATTAAAGTGATTGCCTTGGTGGGTGTTGCTGGCGCGACTGAAACTGGCTCGATCGACCCGCTGACTGAGATGGCGGCGGTGGCGAAACAATTGCAGTGCCATTTTCACGTTGATGGTGCCTGGGGTGGGGCGGCGATATTCTCCAGCGAGCACGGCGCTAAATTGGCCGGCATTGAATTGGCCGACTCCATCACCTTAGACGCCCATAAACAGTTGTACGTGCCCATGGGCGCGGGTATGGTGCTTTTTAAAGACCCGGCAGCGGTTAATCATATAAAACACCACGCCTCGTATATTATTCGTTCGGATTCCAGGGACCTAGGGGCTTTTACTCTGGAAGGCTCGCGACCCGCTATGTCATTGCTAGTGCATGCTGGTTTACATCTGATTGGCGCCAAAGGTTATGCCGCTTTGGTCGATCATTCCATGGCTTTAGCTTCAAGTTTTGCCGAAATGATCAAGCAGGCCGAAGACTTCGAATTGCTGGTTGAGCCCCAGTTGAATATTTTAAGTTATCGCTACCTGCCTGAGTGGGCTCGGCATGTCGAGTGTTTGAGTTCGCCACAAAACCAACGGCTGAATCAATTAACTGTGGCAATACAGGTGCGCCAGGCCGAATTGGGAGCTTCATTTGTCTCGCGTACGCAGCTGCGTTTACCGCAATATCAGAACCAAGAAATTAATGTGCTGCGGGTAGTGCTAGCCAACCCTCATACTGATGCCAAAGTTCTGGCTGAGGTATTAGAGCAGCAACGGGGAATTGCTAAAAGTTTGGCGACTTGAGTGAGGGAAGGTTGCGAGTTGCTTAAGAAAATTGAGCATCCATGCTCTTTTTGAAAATCCATTTTAGCGGTAATTCTCACCGCTTAAGCACCATAGCAATAGCAATCGTTTAACGTACTGGGTATTAACTACCTCAGTTATTTTGTAGTTTTTTTTCAAAAAAATTCATTAGCCGATTCAAAACGGTCATATAAGTGTCATTTTTGCCCAGGAATTCTAAACTACCACCACTTCAGCGGGCGCAAAACCGTTAAACTCGGTACCACAGGCATGCACATAGGCGCCGGTGTTGTGTAGAGTTACAAAATCTCCCTGTTGCAAATTTACACTCAGGGGAGTGCCTTTGCCGTCGGCGCCTTTGCCAAAGACGTCAATAGAGTCACAGGTTGGGCCGCCAAAAGTCCATAGGGCTATATCATCGTCGTCGGCGTGGTTGGAGGTCACTGCCGTATCAAAGACATCGGTTAACTCCATTAAACCGTGGTAAAAACCGGCATCCAAATACGCCCAGCGATCGCCATTGCGGGTGGTGGTACCAATCACCTGGCAAATAAATCGACCAGACTCGGCCACCATATAGCGACCCGGCTCCGCGACTATGTGGATCTCATCTGACAGCTGTTCTAGTCGGCTTGAAATCCCCTGGCCAATTTCTTCTATGCTGGGTGCCTGTTGTAATTCAGTTGACTCCTTGACGATGCGACTAGGCTGCATGGGGTAGCCGCCGCCAAGGTTAAGTAGGCGCGGCTTTAAGCCATGGGCTTTCATGGTTTCGAAGGTGGCTAGAGCAGCGTCGATGCCACCATTCCAATTATCGATATGGGTGCATTGTGAACCGACATGGAATGTTACCCCTGCCAGGTCGGCACCTTGTTTGGCCGCGTGAGCAATAATCGGTTCGGCGTGTTCTGGCTTGATACCAAACTTACTCGAAAGCGGCCATAGCGAGCCTTCGTTGCTGGTATATAGGCGCAGGTAAAGAGAGGCGTCTGGCTTGACCGCCAAAATTTTATCGATCTCCTCGATGCAATCGACGACATACCACTGTACCCCCTTGGCTGCGGCAAATGCCAGGTGTGCGGGTACCTTAAAAGGGTTGCTGAAAAATATCTGGTTGGCGTCAACATTCAGTTCTAACAGCATTTCAAGTTCACGCTGGGACGCTATTTCAAAGTTTACACCGCAGTTTTTTAGGGTGCGCAGTACTTCGGGGTGGGGGTTGGCCTTGACCGCGTAATGGGCCTGAACCTTAGGCATGGCGATTCGGAAACGCTCGGCTTGGCGGCGGATAACGGCGCTGTCGATAATAATTTTGGGGCCGGTGTAAAGTGGGTTTACTTGGCTGAGTTTGGCGCTGCCTTGATGGCTGCGGTCGGCATCCTGACCGCGGTGGGCGTGGCTCATAGGTTTCTCCGAAACTGGGCTGCATTGCTAATAGGGTTGGCATATTTTAGTCCTTGCCCGCATAAAATCTAATAAGCCAACTATGCAAATTGATTGATGATTTTTTGCATAATGCTAGGTAGTATTGACGTTTTGTATAGTTTTAGGAGGGTGATCATGGATCGCAGCTTATCGGAACTCGACCAGCGCCTGGTTAAACTACTTAGCCTAAATGCCCGTGCTTCGGTCGCTGAGTTGGCCCGGGCGCTTGCCGTTACTCGGGCCACCGTGCAAAGCCATATCCAGCAGTTGGAGCGCTGGGGTATTATTCAGGGTTATACGCTAAAGCTAAGTAAAGCGTTCCAGCGCAGCATGGTCGAAGCCCATGTATGGATTGCCACCGACCAGAAACAGGGTGCCGCGATAGCGGCTAAGTTGCCCACCATGGACGATTTGCTGTCGCTGTATTCGATCAGTGGCGAGTTTGATCTGGTGGCAATACTACGCAGCCGCAGTACCGAAGAGCTGGACCAGGCCATTGATCATATCTCTGGCCTGGATGGTATAGTCCGGACTCAGACCTCGGTGGTCCTGTCGACTAAATTTGAACGTTAACCTGTAGGTGCCATTATGGATTTCGCCGTTTCCGCAGAACAGCAAATGATACAAGATACAGCCCGAAGTTTTGCCCAAGGCGAGCTGGCCCCGCTGGCGGATGCGGTAGGGCAGGGCCAGCAGCGGGAGGCGTTTTTGTCGAATTTAAATAAGCTGGCCGGGCTGGGTTTTATGGGGCTCAATGTGAATGCCGATTACGGTGGTAGTGAAGCCGGTGTTATTGGTTTTAGCTTGGCTGTAAAAGAAATTGCCAAGGCCTGCGCTTCGACAGCGGTGACTATGTCGGTCACCAATATGGTGGCCGAGGTCATTCAAGCGGTCGCCAATGAAGGGCAAAAAGCTAACTACCTGCCTAAATTATGTTCCGGTGAATATCCAGCTGGGGCTTTTTGTTTGACCGAGGCAACCGCAGGCTCTGACCCGGCGGGAATGAAAACCACTGCCAGCCTCGATGGCGCCGAATATATTTTGAATGGCAACAAACTTTATATTACCAGTGCCGAATACGCGGGCCTCTTTGTCGTCTGGGCCCTGACCGATAAAAACGCCGCCAAGGGCAAGGGCATATCTTGTTTTTTGGTGGAGGCCGGGACGCCGGGTTTACATATCAGCCCGGCCGAGAAAAAAATGGGCCAGCACGGCTCGGCTACCAATGAAGTTGTCTTCGATGACTGCCGCATTCCGGCAAGTGCGCTGATGGGCGAACTTAACCAGGGCTTTAAAATTGCCGTGGGTGAGTTGGCCGGTGGCCGAATTGGGGTAGGCTCCCTGGCCTTGGGTATAGCCGAAGCGGCAATGGATTATGCCCGTGCTTATATTGTTGAGCGGGTGCAGTTTGGTCAGGCGATTGCTGACTTCCAGGGGGTGCAATGGATGCTCAGTGATACCTATACCGAATTGGCAGCGGCGAAACTATTGTTGCTGAATGCGGCCTGGAGTAAAGAGCAAGGTTTGAATTATGGCGGGCAAGCCTCAATGGCAAAACTATTTGCCACTGAAAAAGCCAATCAAGCGTGTTATACCGCTTTGCAGTTATTGGGCGGGGCCGGGTATTTACAAGATCATCCGCTCGAGCGTTACGCCCGCGATGTGCGTATTACCACTATCTACGAAGGCACCAGCGAAGTTCAAAAAATTATTATTGCGCGGGAGTTGCTGCGTAACGTAGCGGTTTAGTTTTCGATTTATTATTGTTAGCCCTCTTTGGGGGCTTCGCTTCGAATCTGTTTTTGTGCCGCCCATGGTGAGCTGACGAAGCAAGAGAGGCTGGAAAATACAACCCAAGTCTAAGCCTATATTGTGCTGCCGTCTCGAGTGAGAGCATCGAATTATGCCAGCCTGTAAGTACTGGGTTGAAACTTTTATATAACTAAAGAAGCAGCAAAGAGTTGCTGCCGAGGTGAGAAATGTTTTCCAATGATAAAGCTCAAATGATCAGTGCCGAGTTAGCGTTGCCTGGTCGCGATGTGGCCGTAGTGATCAGTGATAAACATGCAATCAGTGGTGAGGCGATCAAGCCGCCGTTTGGCGCAGATTTGCATACGGCGGTGTTTGGCTTGGGTTGTTTCTGGGGTGCTGAGCGTCGTTTTTGGCAGCAGCCAGGTGTGGTGAGTACGGCGGTTGCTTATGCTGGCGGCTTTACGCCCAACCCCAGTTACGAGGAAGTCTGCAGTGCCCAGACCGGTCATACGGAAGTTGTCTTGGTGGTGTATAAACCTGAGCAAATAAGTTATGAGGATCTGCTCAAGGTATTTTGGGAGTCCCATAATCCAACCCAGGGCTTGCGCCAGGGTAATGATGTCGGCAGCCAGTATCGCTCGGCTATTTACGCTCAAACTCAGGCGCAGTTAATTTCGGCCGAGGCGAGCCGGGGCGCATACCAAGCTCAGCTGAACGCGGCCGGGCATGGTGACATTACCACCGAAATTGAAATGGCCGGCAGTTTTTATTACGCCGAGGGTTATCATCAGCAGTATCTGTATAAAAATCCGCAGGGCTATTGTGGCATCGCGGGCACCGGGGTCAGCTGTCCCATTGGCTTGGCTGAGTAGTCTTTTGCTAAGGCCATAAGCTGAAAATACCTTTGCCTATTAAAAGGGCGCCGCCAATAGGCATAAGCATTAAAGTATAGCGGCGAAAACGCTCATCGTTGATTTTATGGAGGTGGTGGCGGGCTATAAAAACGCCCGCTATACCGCCTAGTCCAATCGCCATACCCCACAAACCAATCTCCATATTAACTACCCCAAAACTAAAGTAGCTGGCCAATTTTACGCTTTGTAAGCTAAGCGAGTTAATTGCTTTGGTGGCGATCAGCCTTTCTTTTTCTAGACCATAGTTTAGGAAAAAAGGATTTTGCACTGGGCCGGTGCCGCCAATTAAACCTGATAAAAAAGACACCGCTAGCCCCAGCGGTAAAAAACCCTTGAGCGGCATGGTAAATGATTTTTTCCGGCGGCCAAGTTGATATTGCCAAATAGTCGAGATCAAAAATAGGCCTAGTAGTATTTGTAAATATGAGGCCGGTACTAAGGTGAAGGCGTAGGCTCCTAGTACCGCACCAACCACGCTACCGGGCATCAGCCAAAATACCACTGGCCAGTGGATATATTGCCAGAATACGAAGGTTCGCGAGGGGTTGGCGAACAAGCTGGCGATGGTCACCACCGGGGCTACCGCTTGGGCGCTAAGCAGCAGCCCTAAAATTGGAATGAGCAGCATGGCGGCGCCACCGGCAGCCACGGTGCTGATTAGCCAGGCGATAAGCCCGGCAATAAAAAGTAGTATATAGCTCATTAATTAAATGGTCTGAATTATGTTGGCGATAAATTTTGATGTTAGTGATTTTATTAGCTTATCTCTAGGGTCGCTAGGTTTTCTTGGTTTGGATAAAAATGCATGCTTTGTGTAGGCAGGGGGTGAAAGCTAAGAATGTCTAGATCCTTGCCCGGCTTCGCTCTGGCGTTTTATTTTCCAGACACGTCCTTCGGCAAGCTCAGGAGGAGCGGATTATGGGGCTTCACATCAACTCCGTTGTTCCGCTCATGGTGAGCTTGCCGAACCACTGTCTCCTAGAGTCTGGAAAACAAAACCCCAGATCTAAGCCTGCATCGTGCCAGAATTCAATGCGCACTACTAAATTCAATGCCTACTCTCGAAGCACCCGTGATGTTAGGGGCGGCGGGGTGGTTTGTATTGCAGCCAATCAGGGTGCGCTGTTAGCGGCTCAGTGTTAGCGGCGTTTTTAGGCGAGGACTATCAAGAGCAGCGAGTGACCCGGCCGCCGCTAATACTGAGCTGCGTGCGACCGGCAGCAATATAAGCCACCCTGGCGACCCGGATTTTTACCCCTAGCTTTAAGTTCTCTGATTCTTTTACGGCTTAGCTCTGGCGTTTTATTTTCCAGACACGTCCTTCGGCAAGCTCAGGAGGAGCGGATTATGGGGTTCATAACGACTCCGCTTCCTGCTCATTGTGAGCTTGTCGAACCAACAGAGTCTGGAAAACAAAACCCCAGATCTAAGCCTGCATCGTGCCAGAATCCAATGCGCACTACTAAATTCAATGCCTACTCTCGAAGCACCCACAATATTAGGGGCGGCGGGGTGGTTTGTATTGCAGCCAATCAGGGTGCGCTGTTAGCGGCTCAGTGTTAGCGGCGTTTTTAGGCGAGGACTATCAAGAGCAGCGAGTGACCCGGCCGCCGCTAATACTGAGCTGCGTGCGACCGGCAGCAATATAAGCCACCCTGGCGACCCGGATTTTTACCCCTAGCTTTAAGTTCTCTGATTCTTTTACGGCTTAGCTCTGGCGTTTTATTTTCCAGACACGTCCTTCGGCAAGCTCAGGAGGAGCGGATTATGGGGTTCATAACGACTCCGCTTCCTGCTCATTGTGAGCTTGTCGAACCAACAGAGTCTGGAAAACAAAACCCCAGATCTAAGCCTGCATCGTGCCAGAATCCAATGCGCACTACTAAATTCAATGCCTACTCTCGAAGCACCCACAATATTAGGGGCGGCGGGGTGGTTTGTATTGCAGCCAATCAGGGTGCGCTGTTAGCGGCTCAGTGTTGGCGGCGTTTTTAGGCGAGGACTATCAAGAGCAGCGAGTGACCCGGCCGCCGCTAATACTGAGCTGCGTGCGACCGGCAGCAATATAAACCACCCTGGCGACCCGGATTAATTACGCCGGGCACTGGTATGGGGGAACAGTTAGTCCTGTGCTTAAAAATGAACTAGCCGCTTAAACAGCAACTACAAATACGTGCACCAATCGCTCCAGCTGCCTGGATATAAGCGTACGTTATTTTTGCCGGCATACGCCAGCGAAAGCAAGTTAACGCAGGCGGTAACGCCGGAGCCGCAGTAGCAAGCTAGGGTTTGCTGTGATTCAAATTCTTGCCAGCGCTGCTGGTGGAATTCTAAAGGTTTAATTTTGCCTTTTTCGTCGCTCAGCTCTTGCCAGGGTTTATTGATGGCGGAGGGAATGCAGCCGGCGACGGGGTCAATGGGTTCAACTTCACCCAGAAAACGGCGGGTTTCGCGTGAGTCGATCAGCGAAATATCCGCATCGGGTTTTTGGCTGGTGTCGCGGGCCATCTCATAATCAATGATCCAGCCCTTTTGCGGCCGGCAGCGAAAGTTCCCTAGCTGGGGTTCTGGCTCACGTTTGTCTACTTCGCCACCGGCCTGTAGCCAGGCCTGATAACCACCGTCGAGGACAAGTACATTAGGGTGGCCAAGAAAACGCAACAACCACCAGGCGCGGGCGGCGTATGCAAACTGGCTATCATCGTAGACAACCACAGTATCCAAATTATTTAGCCCGGTACTGTTTAAGCGTTCTTGGATTTCATGTTGGTGGGGCAGGGGGTGGCGGCCACCGTGCAGTCCAACTGGGCCGGATAGGTCGGCCTCCAGGTCGAGGAAGTAGGCCGCCGGGATGTGACCCTTATCGTAATCCAACAAACCCGCGTTGGCGTCGCCTAAATTGAAGCGGCAGTCGTAGATGCGGATATTGTGCTTGGGTTGTTTTAGCGCGGCGATTAAATTTTCAGCGGAGACAAAGGGGCCAAAATTATCCATGAATATTATTCTTTTTGTTAGTTGGAAGGGATTGACCTCATCCCTAGTCTGTACCGACACTAACCTTAAACCGATCTTTATTTCGCCTCAAGCATCCTTTGGCGTTTTATCCTGCAATTGATAGGCAAAGGACAAAATTTGGGCAATACAGACATAAAGCGCATTGGGAATATGATCACCCAGTTCAATAGTGCTTAAAATTTGTACTAGACCGGGGTTTTCGCACATGGGTACCTTATGCTGCCGTGCGATAGCGATTATCTGCTCAGCTTCCAGGCCTTCGCCTTTGGCACTGACCTGCGGTGCTTCGCTGCCATCGTAAAAGAGCGCCACGGCTTGGCGTAGTTCGGAGTCAGTAAAGGGTTTGTTGTCGCTCATTATCTAGGCCTTGGTGTTGATTAGGTGGTGTTGCAGCAAGCTGCCGCTTTGCGGCGGTGTGCCCGCGAAGCACTGTAGGCCACTGAGCTCAATGCCCTCAGCTTCAATTTCTTGGCGTAGTTGCTGCAGCTGTTGCTTGGCTTTAACTAGCCCCTGGGGCTGTTCGAACCAGAGGCTGATTTCGCTGCGGTTACCGACTAATTTGATTTCTGCATGCAGCGGGCCGGTATCGTCCAACTCCAGCGAAAGTCGAACCTGCCACAGACTGGTGACCTGTTCCTCGCCTTCGGCTCGGGGTTTTTGTTGGCGATGTTCCTGGATGTCGATTTCAACCGCCTGAGCCTGTTGTTGAAAGCTAAATGGCAGCTCCATATACCAACGATTAAGCAAGCTCGGAGTGGCCAACTGCTCAACCAAGCCTTGCAGTTGCTGGCCCTGAATTTTTGCTAAGCCGCCCAAGCTTTGGCTCAATAACAAGCGCTGAATAAGCTGACGCAGCTGTAATAGCTGTGGCTCACTGAGCTGGTTCAAAATTTGGCTCTGCACCTGCCCTTGAGCTTGATGTAGGGCGGGCTTGAGTAGTTGCTCCAATGCCTGGTCGAGAATTTTATCTAGGGCAGGGGCTTTGATGTTAGATTGATTTAATGCTTGGCTCAGCAATAGTTGAGCCAAATTTGTGGTCGTTGGGTCAAAGCCTGGGCTACGAGTTGTTTGGCTTTGCTCGCCTATCAACTGGCTGGCTAGCCGGGATAGTTGGGTTTTTTGATTGGCCAGGTTAATTCTCTGGCTTGGGCCTTTGTCACCGGCGTCTTTAATCAGGCTGTGTAGCTGGCTTTCCTGATTAACGCCGCTATTGGCGATGGCATTTTTCAATACGGCGGGCAGGGCCATGTTTTTTAGGCTGGGTAGGCCTTGCAGCAATAACTGGCCGGTATGGCGTTGAGCGCCATTGAGAATCTGTTTTTGCACCGCTTCCGGTTGCTTGGCCAGCTGCATCAGGCTATTGAGGCTGGCGCTAGTGCTTTGCTGCTGCGGCAAAACCTGCCTTAGCGCCGATTGCAGGTTTTGCATCTGCGCTTTGTTGAGCGGGCTGGGGGAGCCGGGGCGTGCTGGTGTAATGCCAGCCTGGTTCGGCAGCCTAATTTGTAGCTGGCCCTGTTGGTTGAGCTTTAGTAATACGGTTTGTCCGGCTTTAAGGTTGAGCGGGCTATGCGCCAGTAGCAGCTGGCCTTGAATATTTAGCTTTAGCAGGGTGCTGTTGCTTAAGACTTGGCCGCCAGTGCCCGGGTTAGTTTGTTGCAGTATTTGCTGTTGTTGCGGCGTGGCCTTGCTTGCCTGTTGAACCTGGGCTTCGGCGAATTGGTATTTGCTGAGTAGGCCCTGGTTTATCAGGTTAAGTACGGTTGTCGTCTTTAAACTGGCAGCAGCGATGCCGCCCGGGGTGGATTGGGCCGTCAGCTTGCCGCTGGTTTGGTTTGCAGCTTCTGCCGCTCTGGATTGCGGCTTTGCGGCCGTTGTGCTTGCTGCTATAAGGGTGTTTGGGGTAACCATAAAACGCCTGAAATAATTCGTTTGCCACGGCGGGTACTGCTACTGAGAGCGGACCACCTGTTATAAGTATCGGCTATAATTAGAAAAACTCCAGAGTTTGACCCAGGTACATGTGCCCCCGGGGGAAAATCCCTTATAATGCGGCAAATTTCGCTGTGCTCTTTACTTTGGATTAGAGCCTAAGGATTCCCGCCCACCATGTCGCCAACTGTTTTATTTCCGGCAGCTCACCCAGTTGAACCGTTGCTATGCCTGCGACAATTGGCTTGTGAGCGGGATGGTAGGATGTTGATCGAGGGGCTGGATCTCGATTTTAACGCCGGTGAAATAGTGCAAATTGCCGGCCCCAACGGGGTGGGCAAAACAACATTGTTACGTTGCTTGGCGAGTTTGAGTCAATATTATCAGGGAGAGATTCTTTGGCAGGGGCGAGAGTTGCAGTCGCAGCTGTTCAATTACCGCCAAAACCTATTGTATTTGGGCCACCAGACCGGAATTAAGGCGGCGCTAACGCCGCGACAAAACCTAGCCTGGTATCTCGGTCAGCAAGCCCGGGAAATGGATTTTCAGCAACAGCTGGAGCAGGCCCTGGATGCGGTGGATTTATTTGGTTATGAAGATATGCCCTGCCACAACCTATCAGCTGGTCAGCAGCGGCGAGTGGCGCTGGCGCGGTTGTTTTTGAGCCGAGCCAGAGTCTGGGTTTTAGATGAGCCACTTACCGCTATTGATAAGGCGGGGGTGCTCAAGTTAGCGGCCTTATTTGAACAGCACAGCAAACAGGGTGGCTTGGTGTTACTGACCACCCACCAAGAATTGGATTTAAAGCAGTTGCGTAAAATTGACCTTAGTGATTATATCGCCGCCAGTGAGGTCTTCGATAATGACTGATGTTTCACCCCAGAACCTAAGCTTGCGCCACAGCCTATGGGCTATGTTTAAGCGTGATATGGCATTGGTGGTGCGGCATCGTGGTGAGCTTGCCAATCCCCTGGTGTTCTTCCTGTTGGTGTTAACGATGGTGCCGCTGGGGATAAGCCCCGACCCGACGGTGCTGTCGACGCTGGCTCCTGGTATGTTATGGGTAGTGGCTCTGTTGGCTACGTTGTTGTCACTGGATGGCCTGTTTCGACAAGATTTTGATGATGGCAGTTTGGAGCAGATGGTTATTAGTCCGCAGCCATTGTATGCCATGGTCGTGGTTAAAATTATAGTACATTGGCTGAGTACGGGCCTGCCGCTGACTTTGTTGACCCCTTTGCTGGGGGTCATGCTGGCCCTGCCTAGTGAGGGTTATTTGCCGCTGCTGCTGAGTTTATTGCTGGGTACCGGTAGTTTGAGTTTAATTGGTGCAATTGGTTCGGCCCTTACAGTGTCGCTGCGTAAAGGCGGCTTGCTGTTATCGCTGATTGTTATGCCCCTGTATGTGCCGGTATTAATTTTTGGCGCCAGCAGTGTTAAAGCCGCGATTGAAGGTTTTCCATATAATGCCCAGTTGGCGGTATTGGGGGCCATGCTTGCTATCGCGATCATTCTGGCGCCCTTTGCAATCGCCGGGGCCTTACGTATTAGTGTAAATAATTAAAGAGGTTTTTGATGGCCTGGCAGTGGTTTCATCGCTTGGGTTCGCCCAAATGGTTTTACGAAAAAACAACCCCGTGGATGCCTTGGTTGGCATTCTTCAGTCTGCTTATTATTGTCGGCGGCAGTATTGTGGCCCTGGGGTTTGCGCCAACCACGGTGGAGCAGGGTAATAGTTACCGGATTATCTATATCCATGTACCGGCTTCGATCGTGGCGATGGCGGCATATTATGTGATGGCGCTAGCCGGTGCGGTGGGCCTAATTTGGAAAATGAAATTGGCCAATGTGGTGATGAAAGTTGCCGCCCCGATTGGCGCAATACTGACGGCCTTGGCTCTGTTTACTGGCGCGGTTTGGGGTAAGCCTACCTGGGGCACCTATTGGGTTTGGGATGCGCGTTTGACCTCGGTATTAATTTTATTTTTTCTCTACTTGGGTGTGGTTGCCCTGCAGGGAGCCTTTCAAGATAGGGAGATGGCGGACAAATCCAGTGCCATCTTATGCTTGGTCGGCATGGTTAACATCCCCATTATATATAAGTCAGTAGATTGGTGGTTTACTTTGCACCAGCCGGCTTCACTAAAATTTACTTCTGCAAGCACGATTAACTCTGATCTAATGGTGTATTTGCTGTTGACGATGATCGCCGGCTTTTATCTGTTTTTTGCTTGGAGCTTGTTGGCCGCTACCCGCGCTGAAATTTTAGCGCGGGAAAGTAAAACCCAATGGGTGCGGGCTTTATTACATAAACCTGCTGAACCGACTGCTTAGAGAACCGAGCAATATGACATTCAGATTTGACAGTTTCGCCGATTTTATCGCCATGTCTGGCCACGGGCCTTATATTTGGGCTTGCTATACGGCGTTATTAATTGCTTTGGTGGCCATAGTGATTAGGCCGATGATGAAAACTCGCAGTGTCCGCCTGGAAATAAAACAACAGCAAAACATTGCCTTGCGCCGAGCCGAGCAGAAAAAAAGAACATGAAACCCTGTCAATGACTCTGTGGTGCGGCAGGTTTTTATAGCTTTTACTAGAGTCTGATTGGCGGGTTTGAGTATGGATTTTGAACATGGGTTGAGAAAAATCTTACAATTGTCCGTGTTGGTTTAAATTACTGTTTGCCTTTTTTGGGCGGAGAACCCCAGTAAGTAATGTTAAAGAGAGATTGTTATGCATCCTGTACGTAAGCAGCGGCTTATGCTGGTTTTGTTTATTGTGGTTTTTGTTGCTATCGCGGTGGGCTTAATTGGTTTTGCCTTGCGTGAAAACATCAATTTTTTCTACCCGCCGTCAAAACTTGTTAATGGTGAGGTTCCTAAAGGAGCAACGATTCGTGCGGGTGGCTGTGTGGTTCCAGGCTCGGTGGTACGGAGTAAGGTTGATCTGGGGGTTGTCTTTGTCATTACTGATGGCATTGCAGATTTGCCGGTTCGTTTTAATGGTATTTTACCTGACCTGTTCAAGGCAGGTGAGGCTGCGGTAGTGAATGGCAAGATGGACGGAGAAACCTTTGCCGCTACCCAGGTGTTGGCCAAGCACGACGAAAACTACACCCCGCCTGAGGTGGCTGAAGCCATGGCCGCGGCCAGCGCAAAGACGGGCACCGAACATCAGGCCAGCTGCATCGGTATGATGATGAGCGGCAACAAAATGGGTGCTCAATGATTCCTGAACTGGGCCATATAGCCTTAATTATTGCGTTTGGTTTGGCCATATTGATGGCTCTAATTCCATTGGCGGGCAGCTATCTAAATAACGTGTTGTGGATGTCGTCGGCTCGTTCGTTGGCGGCTGGCCTATTTATTTTTGTTTTGTTCGCCTATGGTTGTTTGACCTGGGCGTTTATGGACAACGATTTTAGTGTTGCTTATGTGGCCCATGGCTCCAATTCTTTTTTGCCCTGGTATTATAAGTTTTGCGCTGTTTGGGGCGGACATGAAGGCTCCTTGCTGTTATGGATTCTTATGTTGGCGGGTTGGACCTTCGCGGTATCGGTATTGAGTAAGACATTACCGCTGGCCATGGTCGCTAGGGTATTGTCTATATTGGGCATGGTCAGCTGTGGGTTTTTATCCTTTACCTTATTAACCTCCAACCCCTTCGATCGCCTGCTGCCCAATACGCCACTCGAAGGCGGGGATTTAAATCCCTTGCTGCAAGACCCGGCTTTTATTTTCCATCCGCCGATGTTGTATATGGGTTATGTGGGTTTTTCGGTGGCCTTTGCCTTTGCCTTAGCCGCGTTGTTATCCGGCCGTTTAGATAGTGCGTGGGCGCGCTGGTCGCGTCCTTGGACCACTGCCGCTTGGTCTTTTCTAACCCTAGGTGTTGCGCTAGGCAGCTGGTGGGCATATTACGAGTTAGGATGGGGCGGCTGGTGGTTTTGGGATCCGACCGAAAATGCTTCGCTGATGCCGTGGCTGGCCGGTACCGCACTGGTGCATTCTTTGGCGGTGACAGAGAAACGCGGCATTTTTAAGAGCTGGACCATTTTACTGGCTATATTTGCATTTTCTTTATCTTTGCTGGGTACCTTTTTGGTTCGTTCCGGCGTGGTGACGTCGGTGCATGCCTTCGCTTCTGATCCTGGCCGGGGCCTATTTATTCTGTTTTTCCTGGCCGCGGTGATCGGTGGCTCACTTTTAGTTTACGCCTTAAAGGCACCCACGATACGCAGCTCGGCCAGTTTTAGCCTGTTATCCCGCGAGCTATTTTTACTGCTGAATAATGTGCTGCTGGTGATTATATTGTTTGTGGTTTTGCTGGGCACCTTGTACCCATTAATGGCCGATGCGTTTGGTTGGGGGCGGCTGTCGGTAGGCCCGCCATTTTTTAATCTGTTTTTTGTGCCGCTGGCCTTGTTGTTAAGTTCTCTGGTTGGCATCGGTTCTATCAGTAGCTGGAAACAAACGGGAGCCCAGCGCTATCGTCAATATTTAAGCTTGCCGCTGTTGTTGAGTGTTGTGCTAGCGGCGATATTTCCCTGGCTGGCAGGGCAGGCGTATCAACCTATGGCGGTGTTAACGGTATTTGTTGGAAGCTGGGTGGTTATTTCTAGCGTCAATGATTGGTTGCGGAAGTCGACCGCCACCAAGGCTGGCTTTGTCGCCGGAGTGCGGCGTTTAAAGCCTAGCTTTTATGCCATGGTTATCGCTCATATTGGCTTAGGCTTGGCGGTGATTGGCGGTGGTTTAAGCACTGTTTATGCGGAGCAAAAAGACGTGCGGCTGATTCCGGGTGGCGAAATAGACCTGGCGGCTTATCGCCTGCATTTTGTTGGGGCTACCTCGGTGCGCGGGCCGAATTATCAGGCTGAGCAAGGCTTAATAAAAATCTATTCGGGTGCAAAACTGGTCTCCGAATTAAAACCAGAAAAGCGCCGCTATTTTTCCGGGGGTAATTTGATGACCGAGGCCGCAGTGGACTCAAATTTATGGCGTGATATTTATATTTCTATGGGTGAGCCTTTGGATGATGGCGCCTGGGCGGTTCGAATTTATATTAAACCGTTTGTGGCTTGGCTTTGGTATGGCGCTATTTTTATGGGCTTGGGTGGTTTTATTGCGGTGGCAGATAAGCGTTATCGCAAAGCTAAAGCGACCGCTGCTGGTGCCGATCCGCAGCTGGCTGCGGCCTAACTAGTGCCCATCCAGAAACTCCGTTTCTGGGCGATAAAACGTAAAACGTGAGATGTAAACCGCTTAAAAAAAGTGCTTTTTACGTCTAACGACTTACCTTAAACATCTTATGCATCCGTTTCTGGATGAGCACTAACTAATAAAGGTTTAATTGGAGGATAGGGTGCAACGGTTAAAATTATTTATTCCCTTGTTGGTTTTTATTGGTCTAGGTTTGTTGTTGTGGCGTGGCTTATTCTTGGATCCTAGTGCAATGCCGTCGGCTTTAAAGGGCAAGCCGTTTCCTGAGTTTAAATTGCCGACTTTACAAAACCCCAATAAATTTGTGAGCGTTGCTGATTTAAAAGGCCAGCCGAGCCTGGTTAATGTGTGGGCAACCTGGTGTGTGGCCTGCCGAGTGGAGCATCCGTATTTGTTGCAGCTGGCAGAGCAGGGTGTGCGCATTGTTGGCTTGGATTATAAAGATACCAATAATAGCGCCAGGCAATGGCTGCAAAATTTGGGTGACCCCTATGTATTTAATATTGTTGATAAAGACGGGCGTCTTGGTCTAGATCTTGGCGTCTTTGGGGCGCCAGAAACTTATGTGCTCGATGCCGTCGGAGTTATTCGATTTAAACATGTCGGCGTCATAGATGAGCGCGTTTGGCGGCAAAAACTAGAACCTGTCTGGAATAGCGTGCAGCCTTAACTCGCCCCACTTACTGACCCGCCAGGGTCAGTAAGTCATTCCAAGGACGGCCTTGGCTCCCCTTCTAATATAGTGTCAAACCGGTGTCGGCCAGAGTTGGTTTTGAGTAACGGCCTCCGACTCATTCCTCGATATTTTTATTGTCTGGTTAACTACATGAGTGGCGGCTGGTTTCTTGGTGATATTTTTTATTAGTCCATTCTATTAATCAAGCGTGCGAGAAATAAGCACTTTGGCTGTTTTTGCTGCGAGTCTGGCGTCAGGTGGTTTATTTCCCTGTTAATGGCAATAATTAGTAAATTTCCCTACCACGCTACGCTAAAAAAAACTTGCTGCTAATTCCACGACTGTTATATTGGCCGGGTTTATCGAAGCTTGGCAGAATAATATAATCCTGAGCTTCAGTTAAAAGTACGATGTTCCATAACTACACTATAACAAAAATATATATGGCTATTTTCAATAGCCATTCGAGGAGTGACTTTATGTCAAATAGCAATCTGAAATTCAGGTGTTTCTTGCAGTCAAGCTTAGCAATAGCCATTGCGGCAAGTGTTAGCGCGCCTGTTTTAGCCCAAAATAATCCCAGTGTTTCCGACCACGATCTTATCGAAGAGGTTATTACTGTTGGTACCCGCCGCCAAGGTGTGTCACCTGAAGACGCTTTGTCCCCGGTTGATGTATTAAGTGGGGCAGAATTTGGCCAGCAGGCGTCGTTCAATTTGACCGATTCGCTGTCTAAGATCGCCCCGTCTATTAATACCCAACGCTTTCCAATTGCCGACGGCACTGCCTTTGTTCGTCCGGTAACACTGCGTAACCTTTCCCCTGACCATACCTTGGTTTTGGTTAACGGAACCCGCCGTCATCGCTCTGCTCTGGTTAACTTACAGCTAGCACCATTGGGTACGGTAAACCAAGGTTCGCAAGGTGTCGATTTTTCTGCTTTTCCTTCTGCAGCAATTAAGCGAGTCGAAGTGTTGCGGGATGGTGCTTCAGCCCAGTACGGTTCAGACGCTATTGCCGGTGTTATTAACTTGGTCTTAAATGATGCGAATGAAGGTGGCAGTATTTCTACTCAATACGGTCAGTACAATAAAGGTGACGGCGAAAGGTTTACCGTGAGCGGTAATATCGGATTGCCCTTGGGCGATAACGGTTTTGTTAATGCCACCGCTGAATACGGCACCAGCAATATCACCAGCCGTGGTAACGCGCGTCCTGATGCGGCAGCCATTGCTGGTATCGTTGGCGCCGATGCAGTTCCTTACAATGGTTTTGGCCAGCGTTGGGGTGACCCTGAAATTGATTCACTGAAACTGTTTATCAATACCGGTTACGATATTAATGATGATGTTGAGCTATACGGCAACGTTAGCTATATGGACAATGAAACCTTGTCTGGTTTTTTCTATCGCGGTCCAGTTTTACCTAATGCGGCGGACAATATCGCCAATACACCGCGCGGAACTTTATTTATTGATGGCAATGGCGACGGTATAGCTGATGCCGCCAGCGCCGCACAGGTAAGCGCTATTACTGCTCAGGGACTAAACCCAGCAGACTACTTCACCGCCGATGCCGGCAGCGCCAGCGGTTACTCTTTATTGAACCCAATTCACTCGACTTTCCCGGGTGGTTATAGTCCTCTATTCGGTGCCAACATCACTGACTACGCCGTAGTTGTTGGTGGTCGTGGCGAACTGGGTGACAATTTGAAATGGGATGTGCGTCTGCGTAACGCAGAAAACGAAGTTGAGTATGTACTGCAAGACAGTATTAACCCAAGCTTGGGTGCGTTGTCTCCGACTACATTTAAACCCGGCACCTTAACTCAGCAGGAAACTAGCTTTAACGCTGACTTTGTTAAAACCTGGGATGATTCACCGCTTAACCTGGGTTTTGGTTTTGAGTGGCGTGAAGAGACCTATAAGATTGGTGCCGGTGATGCTGCGTCAATCCAGGCGGGTCCCACTGCCGCTATCTTTGGTGTGGGCTCAGACGGATTCCAGGGCTTCCCTACCGAATCTGCCGGATCCTTTGATTCGCAAAGTCACGCGTTCTATATTGATGCTGAAACAGAATTCACCGAGCAGCTATCGGGTGCTTTGGCCGTTCGTTATGAAGACTTTGAAGAGTTCGGTTCTACTATAGACTGGAAATTATCAGGGCGCTTTGATGTGACCGACAACTTCGCGGTTCGGGCTACAGTCAACACCGGTTTCCGTGCGCCTACACCCGGTCAGGTAAATACCCTGAATGTAACTACTACCTCCGACTCTACCGGTGCGTTAATCCCCAGCGGTACCTATCCGGTAAATCATCCTATTGCTGCGGCTTTAGGTGCTGTTGATCTAACTCCTGAAGAGTCTACAAGTTACAGCATGGGCTTGGTTTATACTCCTGGTAATGCAACCACCATCACTTTGGATTATTACAATATAACCATTGAGGATCGCATTGCTCTGAAGAGCTTTACAATCGGCACTGATGAATTGGCGATGCTTAATGCAGCCGGCATTGCTAACGCCAGTCTTCTTAGTGGCAGCAACGGCAACTTTTTTGTAAATGGTTTTGAATCTGAAGTTTCTGGCATCGACTTAAATGTTCATTCAAGCTTTGAGCTTGGTGATGGTACTTTAGATGTCGACTTCCGTCATAACTACAACCAGCAGGAAGTGTCTGACGTTAAGACGGGCACTATCACAGCAGGTCGTGTTTATGACTTGGAAAATCAGATTCCTGAGCATAACAGCGTACTTAGCTTCAATTACAGCCAAGATGTTTTTGACGGCCTAGTACGTTTGAACCGCTATGGTAATTGGTCTTCTACCGGTGGTTTGTTTGGCCCCGGTGATGGCTCTGATGTGACTAAATATAGCGGTGCTATATTGGTTGATGTTGAGGCCCGAGTAACGCTTGGCGAAAAGTATACTTTTGCTATCGGCGGTGAAAATATTTTCAACGAGTACCCCGATAAAGAAGGTAATGGTGTGCTGCAGTTCTTAGGGCAGCAGTATGCGGTAACTTCTCCGTATGGCTTTAATGGTGCCTTCTGGTATATGCGAGTTTCAGCAGACTTTTAAACACCTTTAGGCATAAAAAAGCCGGGCAATGCCCGGCTTTTTTATGCCTGTTTGATATTGGTTTGATTGAATTTAGAGGTTTAGGGTTTATTCCCTAATCGTTTATCCGCATCAAGCATTCTTGTGCCGCAGCTGCAATTAACTCGCCAGACTCGGTATAAATTTTACCAAAATTGATGCCGCGGGCATTGCCCGTTTTAGGGCATTCTAATTCATAGTAATGCCATTGGTCTGCCTGAAAGTCACCATAAAACCACAGTGCGTGGTCGAGGCTGGCCGCTTGCAGGCGACGATTCATATACGACAAGCCGTGGGGCAGCAAGGAGGTGTCGAGTAAATAGCTGTCGGACATATAGGTCAGCAAGCAGGTGTTTAGTAAGGTGTTGTCGCCGACACTACCGCAGGCTCGCATCCAAATACCAGTGCGGTGAGGCTGAGGTGTTGGTGAGGCGTGGTCAAATGGCTCGGTTGGGCGGTATTCAATTTCAAAAGTGCGCTTGCTCATATCGGCGCCGATCTTGTCGCCGAAGGCCAGTAGCCGCTCATGCTCATGTTGCAGGCCTTGGTGGTCTGCCAGAGGTTGAAAGGGCACTTGATGGTTAAGTCCAGACTCGGGCTTTTGAAAGGACAGTGATGAAATTAAAATTGGTTTACCGAGCTGGCTGGCGGTTACCCGGCGGGTGCAAAAGCTGCGCCCGTCTTTAACCCGTTCGACCTTGAATTCGATATCGTGCTGGGGCTGGCCGGGGCGTAAAAAATAGGCATGCTGGGAGTGAATTTTAAAGTCATTGTCTAGGGTTTTCTGGGCGGCGAACAGCGCCTGGGCCAAGACTTGGCCGCCGTAAACCCGCCCCCAGGCAGTAGGCATACAGTGACCAGCAAAGGTGTCGCGGTTAAGCTGCTCTAAGTTAAGAACTGCCAATAGGGTGGTAAAATCTTGGGTTTTCTTGTCGCTGAAATTGTCGCTCATAATTTACTCGGCTAGTTCTAGGGCGATGCGGCGCTGGGCCAAATCAATACTACGCACGGTGACCTTTACGGTTTGCTCCAGTTTAAAAATATTATCGCCACATTTGAGTTGCAGGCGGCGGTGGTCTAGCTCGCAGCTTTGGCTTTTACCCTGCATCATCACAAAGCCTTCTATGCCGTTGTCGTCTAGACGCACACCAATACCCTGGCCATTGACCAGACCGATGTTGGCGGTAAAGGTTTGGCCTATCTTATTTTGCATATATTGGCAGTGCAGCCATTGCTCCATCTGCCTAACCGCTTGGCGACCAGCCTGGATTTTATCCTGCAATGTCTCGGCATCGTTGTTGCTGAATTTACCGGTTTTAAGGTTAATTAAGGTCGATAAAATAACACGCTGGTTTAATTGGTCTTGGTAGCGGCGGATAGGCGAGGTGATGGTAGCGTAAGCCTCCAGGCCAAGACCAAAATGTGGCCCGGCGTCTAGGCTCAGCTCGGCACCTTGGAGTAAGCGTTTGCAGGCGGGCAGAAAGTCTGACTGCTGTTGTTGTAAGTGGCTGATAAATTCGCGGTAGTCAGCCAGACTTTGCAGGTCTAGGGCCCGCAACTCGCTAAAGTCCTGCTCGATAACCTCGGTAATAACCTTGAGTTTGTCTTCCCTGAAACCTTTGTGCAGAGAATACAGTCCTGGCAAATTGTTTTGCTTGAGGAATTGGGCGGCACAGATATTGGTCGCCAACATTGATTCTTCCACCAACTGGTGAGCTGGGGTTTTTGTATGTTTGCTAATCGTGTCGATTTTACCGGCATCGTTAAGATGGATTTCAAAATCGGGGCGATCTTCCATGATTAAATGGTGTTTGCGCCGATACCGCAATCGGGCCTCGCTCATTAAGCGCAGCTGCTGTAACTGTTCGGCTAGTTCGGCGCCGATACTGCAGTCATCGTTTGAGTCAAAATGCTGTGCTACCTGATCGTAGTTGAGCTTGTGTTTAGAGCTGATCAACGCGGTGCTGAATTCAAATTCATCGAGGCTGCCAGATTCGCTTATTTTTATGTTACACACCAGAGCTCGACGAGCTGCGCCAGCCAATAAAGAATAGCGGTGTTGGGACAGGCTGGGTGGAATCATTTGCTGATTGTTGTCGGCCAGGTAGACCGTCTGAGCTTTGGCTTGGGCGGACTTGGCAATGGCAGAATCGTGTTCCAGCTCGGCTGCGGGGCAGGCAATGGCAACCTGTAGTTGCCAGCCAGAACCGCTGTGGGCAATGTGCAGGGCATCATCCATATCCAAGGTCTTGGCCGAGTCGATGGTGAAAAACTCCAGCTCGGTTTTGTCCTGCCACTGTTCATCAGCAATAATCTCAGCTTTTTCCAGCGCTTTTGCTTGGGCCTCGCAGCTTGAGTTATGACCTTGATCAAGGCTGAACTTTTTCATCATATAGCGAGCCTCGATCCCTGCCTGGTCGAGATTGCCGAGATTATCCAGTACCTTGACCTGGGCTTTACCCTGTTTATAAAACGGGTGCTGGCTAATTTTACAGTGAATATAGTCGCCAGGGCTCAGGCCTTTGCGCTGGCTGGGAGGGATGAATAGCCAGCGGTTAAATTGCGGTAAATCAGGCTGGATAAAGTGCCCTTGGCCGCGGATATGGTATTGGCCAACCATGTCTGTTAGCGCGCTGTCATAGAACTTTTCTAGCTCGGCCTGAGGTTTGCCGCCTTTGCCTGCCACCACATTGACGCGAATTTTGTCGCCGGGGAAGACGCGGTTCATATCATCAGGGGTTATAAAGGCGTCGCGGCCATCTTCTAGTGCGGCAAAACCGAATTTACCGTTACTACCACGAACCGTGGCTTTGGCTACATCTTTACTGTCGACAATGTCTTTTTTCAGCTGATTTAGCTGGGATAGGGCATTTTTATCAAACATTACTAGTCAAGCTCTCTGGGACTACCAAAAAGCGCGCATTATAGCAGAAGCTGGGTGTCTATTTGCAGCGCTGTAGGCTAAATAACCTCTATTATTAGGGTAATTTGAAGCGACAGTCGGAATTGGGGTGATTTCTCTTCAGGTGGTAAGTCTATTCGAGCGAATATTCGCATTACAGCTCCAGTGGCGCATCGATGTATTGCCTCAGCACGGTGCGAATAAGGCAGCTTAACCGTCGGTCACTGTAAAGAGGTTACTGCTCATCTAAAACCAGCTAAAAAATTTGACATATAAAACGTCCAGATCTAAACCAAATATATACCCTACTTTTTACACGATTACTGTGCTGGGTGGAGTTGTAAAAGGTAATAATGTTATTTGTTAAGTGGGAAGTGATTCATATGAAAGTTAGGTCCAAAATATCTATATTCGCCGTGGTCTTGGCCGTGGTCCCTCTATTCACTGTGGCGGTGATTCTTGGCTGGTTGTCTTATTCTTCGGCCCAACAGGCGATGCAGCAACAGCTAGAAAATAGCTTGATTTCTCGTCGCGAAGCAAAAAAATCGGAAATAGAGGCCTATTTTTCGACGGTTTATCGTCAGCTTACCAGCCAGGCCGCGAGTATTATGATGGTGGACGCGGCGAAAGAGTTTAGTGCCGGCTTCCACCATGTTGCGGCTGACGAGTTTGCCGCGGCGCCGGCGCGGAGCGTAAGCACTGAGGTAGATTCGTCACTTGAGAAGTATTATCGACAAGAGTTTGGGCGTCGATATGAGGATAAAAACAACGGCGAGGCTGCGGATATTGACGCGATTACAGGCCGCTTAAGCGATAAGGCGAAATGGTTTCAGTATCTGTATATCAGCAACAACCCCGCCAAGCTTGGTGCGAAAGACTCGATGCAGGGTTCCAATTTAGACCCGGCTTATGATGCCGTCCATCATCGCTATCACCCTAGCATACGAGAGTTTTTACAGAAGTTTGGGTTCTACGATGTATTTATTATCGATCCACAAAGCGGCCATGTTGTATATTCTGTCTATAAAGAACTGGACTTTGCTACGTCTTTAAAGGATGGGCCCTATAGCAATTCTGGTTTAGCCAAGGCCTACCAGCAGGCCCTAGCTTTGGGCAGCCAAACTGAGACGGCGGTGGTTGACTTCTCGGCCTATTTGCCAAGTTATAATGATAACGCGGCGTTCTTGTCGACGCCTATTTTGGATAATGGTAAAACTGTGGGAGTGTTGGTTTTCCAGGTGGCGCTGGAAAAAATTAATGGTTTAATGACTTTGAACTCTAACTGGCGACAAGCGGGTTACGGTGATACTGGTGAGGTATATCTGGTTGGCGAAGATGGTATGAGTCGATCAGATAGCCGCCTATTTGTTGAGGACTCCGCACAATTTAATAAATGGAGTAGCGTGGCGCTTGGCAGTAAAGAGAGTAAAAAAATTGTATCGCAAGGTACCACTATTGGCTCGCTACCGATTGATACCTTGGCGGCAAAAAGCGCAAATAATGGCGAAACAGGATTCGCGTCTTATCAAGGCTATATGCAAAAAACGGTGATGGGCGCTTATAGTCCGGTCAATATTCCTGGTTTTAATTGGGCCATCATTGCTGAAGTGGAGCATGAAGAGGCGTTTGCGGCAATTCAAAATATTAAAACCGATACGATTAGTTATAGCGCCGCGACCTTTATTGTGGCCCTGGTGTTGGCAAGCGCAGTAGGCCTGTGGTTTGCTCGCGGGATTAGTCGGCCCATTTCTCGTTTAAGTGAAGCGGTTATGAACATTGAGGAGCATAATGATTTAACTATTCGCCTGGAAGAAATAGGCGATGATGAAATTGTCCAAGCTTCACAAAGCGTTAATTCGTTGGTGGCGCGGTTACGCAGTAATTTTTCTAGCATCGCTGAGTCTTCAGCTGAGCTCGCCGGTTCTGCCTCAAACCTGTCCGCTATGATGACAGAAAATGTGGGTGAAATAGACGCGCAAAATGCGGAGTGTCAAAAGGTCGCACAATCTGCCAAGGAAATGGAGGTGGCAGCTGCTGAGGTAGCGCGCAACGCCAGTGAAACAGCGAGCCAAACCCGCGCTGCTAACGAGCTTTCTACTCAGCTGAGTAGCTTGGTACGCAGCTCAGTAAGTTCAACTAATAAAGTGGCGGATGAAATTCAGTCGGCCAGTGGTGCGTTGGAGACATTGGCTGAAAAGAGTGGCGGCGTTGGTTCCGTTCTCGATGTTATTCAGGCAATTGCCGAGCAGACCAATTTGCTGGCATTGAACGCGGCGATTGAGGCCGCTCGGGCTGGTGAGCAGGGGCGTGGTTTTGCGGTGGTGGCAGAGGAGGTTCGTAATCTCGCGCAACGCACTCAGGGCGCCACCGGTGAGATCTCAACCATGATTCAGTCTCTACAGGCGGACTCCAATTCAGCGGTTACGGCAATGCGCAGTGGCTTAGACCAAGTGCAGGTGAACGTTGAGCAGGCAAATTCTTCCCAGCAGGCCTTGGATGCGACGGTAGAGACTATTTCAAGTATCTCCGACATGAACGATCAAGTCGCTACCGCAGCCGAAGAGCAGTCTGTAGTGGTGCGTGAAATTACCCAAAGCACCAATGATTTAAAAGTGTTATCGGATCGCAGCAGCGAGAGAACTACAGAGCTTAATAATATTAGCTCTTCCCTGCGGGATCTGTCGGGTAACCTAAGTGGTATGGTTGCGGAATATAAGGTTTAGTGAGAATGCCACAAAAAACATTTGTCGATAAAAATAATAAGGGAGCCGCTTGAGTGGTTTTGTTTGGGGTTGCTCGCTAGCGCTAGCGCAATAACAACGCGCCCCTCAGCTTGGTTAAAATTGAGGGCGCTATGGCCGTGATCTACTCGGTTCTATTTATGAGACTGTTTTGCTGGATATAATTCCTAGCCGGCAGATAAAAAACCGCTAATTAATGATGTTGTTTGGAGTCGCTTATTTTGGCTGGGCGTCGAATTGTCGGCCGCTAATACCTTGGCTGTCATCACCCATTAAATAGAGATATGGGGCCATGATGTCGGCAGGGGTTTTTAAACCACCGGGGTTTTCTGCGGGGTAGGCTGCGGCGCGCATATTAGTGCGGGTGGCGCCGGGGTTTAGGCTGTTAAAACGGACTTGGTTAATACCTTCGCATTCGTCGGCAAAAATTTGCATCATATTTTCTACCGCGGCCTTGCTGACCGCATAAGCTCCCCAATAAGCGCGACCTTTTAGGCCCACTGAGGAACCGGTAAAAACCACGCTGGCGGAAGGCGCGTTTTCTAGCAGGGGCATGAGTGCTTTAGTCATCATAAAGGCAGCATTAACATTGACCTGCATTAGACTCATCCAGGTATCAATGGCGTAATTACTGAGTGGGCTTTGGGGGCCGAGTAGGGCGGCATTGTGCAGGATTCCGTCGAGTCGGCCAAACTCTTGGTCTATGGTGTCGGCCATGTCGTTATAGTCTTTTTCCACCGCGCCTTCAAAGTTAATCGGGAAAATGGCAGCTTGAGGGTGGCCAGCCTGTTCAATTTCATCGTAAACCATTTCTAATTTTGCCGTGGTCCGGCCCATTAATATTACCGTGGCACCGTAGGCAGCAAAAGTTTTGGCGGCCACCTTGCCAATGCCGTCGCCGGCGCCAGTTACGGCAACGACCTTGTCGCTAAGGCAGTTGTCAACGGCGGGTAAGTTTAAATGGCTGGGATTTGGCATGGGTATCTCGTATCGACAGGGTGGGAGTCAAATTTTACTGAAAAGCAGCTGTTTACACCAGTCTTGATCTAGATCAGTTAATAAAATAAGGCCTTGTTTTAATATATTGGCATATTTGTTAATTTGGGGTATTTCATGCGGCCATTGCCACACCACTTTTCTGTTACCGCCTACGCCGGGGTTGAGGGTTCGGTATTAACTGAGTCGGAGCAGGCACCGGCGCTGGCTGTTTATCCGCCGCTATTGGCGGGCGGGCCAGGTAAAACCTGGTCGCCAGAGGATTTGTTGTTGGCGGCTATTGCCGATGGCTTTGCTCTTTCTTTCCGTGCGGTAGCGCGAGATTCCAGTATTGGTTGGCAGGATCTACAGGTAACTGTTGAGGCGAAGCTGGATTGGCAGCAGCAGGTTAAATTTACCCAGTTTAAAACCCGGGCAACGATTAGATTGCAGGAAGGCCAAGATAAAGATGAGCTTGGCCGTTTATTGCAGCAGGCACAGCGGAATTGCGCAGTGGCAAATTGTTTGAACCTTGATCTTGACTTGGAGGTATTTTTTTCTAGCTCGGCTGATGCGCCAGCCGAGCTGTGTATGCCGCTGCAGTAGCGAGCTTAGATGAAGTTTTGCTTGATGATTGGCCATAGCTGTTGCGGTGTGGCGGCGGTAAAATCGGCCTGCCAGTCACTTACTTGCTCGCCTGGAGATATGTAACCGTAGGCTGCCGCTATGGTGCGCATGCCGGCATTCTGTCCGCATTCGATATCGCGCCGGTGATCACCAATATAAATGGCCTCATCGATTTGGCAGTTCGCTGCGTTGCAGGCGGCAAGTAAAGAGTCAGGTGCGGGTTTAGCCTGGGCCACCTGCTCGGGCGATAAAACCACAACCGGAGCTGGGCTTATCGCCAGTTGCTGCAGCAATAAGTCGGTGTATAGCTTGGGTTTATTGGTGGCAATGCCCCATACAATTTGGTGTTTTTCCAATTCTTGTAGCAGCTGCTGTATGCCAGGGAATAACACCGACTTACTGGCTAAATGGATCTCGTATAAATCCAACAGGCGCTGGCGTAACGGTGCGGATTCCGGGTGCTTGTGATCGATACCATAGCCGAGTTTAATTAACGCGCGAGAGCCATCTGATACGGTATTGCGAATTAGATCTGCACTAACTAAATCCAGGCCATCTTCTTTTAGCATGGTATTTAGTACAAAAATAAAATCCGCCGCGGTATCGATCAGGGTGCCATCAAGGTCAAAAAAAACGGCTTTAAGCTTTTGCACAGGTATATTTCTCTCTAGGCGGGTTTGCGTACATGAACCATATAGTTCACGTCGACATCATTGGGGTTGAGCTTGTAATGGCGGGTTAGTGGGTTGTAGGTTAGGCCTGTGATGTCGACTAGCTCGAGGCCGGCCTGGCGAATGGCTGCGCCGAGCTCGGAGGGGCGAATAAATTTATTGTATTCATGGGTTCCTTTGGGTAGCCAGCCCAATATGTATTCTGCGCCAACCACCGCTAGAGCGTAGGCCTTGGCAGTGCGGTTGATGGTAGAGAAAAATAAATCGCCGCCCGGTTGGCACAAATCGGCACAGGCTTGGATTACCGAGCTTGGGTCTGGAACGTGTTCGAGCATTTCCAGGCAGCTGACAATGGCAAAGCTTTCGGGCTCATTGTTGGCGAGTTGTTCGGCAGTACATTGCTGATAACTAACGCTTACTCCGGACTCAAGTGCGTGCAACCTGGCTACGTTTAATGGCGCCTCACCCATGTCAACACCGGTAACGTCGGCGCCACGCTGGGCTAGGCTTTCACTGAGGATGCCACCACCACAGCCGACATCAACTACTTTTTTCTCGGCCACTTTGGCGCGGCCGTCAATGTAATTGGCGCGCAGCGGATTGATATCGTGCAGTGGTTTGAAGTCACCATTTTTATCCCACCAGCGGCTCGCCATTGATTCAAATTTGGCCACCTCGGCTGGATCGACGTTTAAAGTTTCAGTAGCCATGTAAGCATCTTAAATTGTTTTTTAATGGGTGTTATAGAGATTGGTATTGTAGCTTATGCAATTTTTTGTCGCCAGGATTCCACCTTGCTGATTAGGGTCTTTTCATCAATGGTGGTTAACCGTTTCTGCCTTAACAGTGCTTTGCCTGCGACCCAGACATGACTGACGTCGCGACCACAGCTGTTATAAACCACATAGGCGGTAGGAGAGTAAATGGGTGTGGCGGCAATATGATTAATTTCAATGGCACTGATATCCGCTTGTTTGCCGATCTCTAGGCTGCCGGTAATTTTTTCAATGCCAAGAGTTTTGGCGCCATTGATAGTGGCCATGGCGAGAGCTTGCTGGGCGTTGAGGGCTTCGGCATTACCACTTACCCCCTTGGCTAATAGGGCCGCGGTACGCATTTCGGCCAGCATATCGAGGTCGTTGTTGCTAGCGGCGCCGTCGGTACCTAAGGAAACATTAATGCCTGCCTCGATTAATTTTTGGACCGGGCAGAAGCCGCTGGCGAGCTTTAAGTTAGACTCGGGGCAGTGGATTACATGGGTCCCGCTTTGTTGTAGCAGCTTGATGTCGCTGTGGTCTATTTGGGTCATATGCACGCACTGGGTAGTTGGGCCTAGCAGCCCTAACTGCGCCAACCTGGCGCTGGGGCGAAGGCCGTATTCGGCGATAGATTCTTCTACTTCATGAGCGGTTTCGTGCAGGTGAACCATAACGCCGGCACCGTGATGGTCGGCCTGACGAGCTACCTCCTCGAAGACGCTGTTGCTAACGGTATAGGGCGCGTGGGGGCCGTAGCCGATGGTGATTAAAGGGTGCTCTTTATAGAGATTAATTAGTGTGGCGGTTTTCTCCAGGCCTTGTTCAGGGTTTTGGCTCCAGGCGTTGGGGAAATTAATGATGGGGGTATAGAGGTGGCCGCGAATACCGGCTCGAGCGGCAATTTGAGCGCTGTTTTCAGGGAAGAAATAGCCATCACTGAAGCAGGTGGTGCCGCTGCGAATCATCTCCGCTAGTGCCAGCTCGGTACCGTCGGCAACAAACTTTGGGCTGACATGTTGGCCTTCTGCGGGCCATATATGCTCATTGAGCCAAGTTTGCAGCGGGTAATCGTCGGCATAACCACGTAATAAACTCATGGCCAAGTGGCCGTGAGTATTAATTAGTCCCGGAATAACAATATGCTCGTGCAGCTCGGTGCTCACTTGGGCTTGGTAGCGCTGGTCGGCCTGCTCAGTAGGCAGGATGTCAATAATGGTGCCGTTGGCGTCGATGGCGATACTGTGATTTTCAAGGCTTAAGTCCGCCGGGATCACCGGGATTATCCAGCGACAGTGAATCAGTTGCTCTATAGCTTTTGTCATTTAATAGGTTCTCATGGAAAAATTACGGTATGCAGCCTTTATTTTGTTTATTGCTGAAATCTCAAAAATAACAAAAATCGCTCAGGGAGCCTTAGATTCAGTCTTAGGCTATGTCCGCTATTTTATGGTATTATTTCAGCCTTTGTATCTTGTGTAAGATAAAAATGTCAGAACGTTTAAAAAGTGGCTTGATTGATTAATAAATCACCGTCTTTTTGGGCTTCTGCTGGATAATAAGGAAAGCAGTCGTAAATGAGCGAGCTAGCGAAAGAAGTATTACCCATAAATATCGAAGATGAGTTAAAGCAGTCTTATCTCGATTATGCCATGAGTGTGATTGTCGGGCGCGCTTTGCCCGATGTGCGAGATGGCCTCAAACCTGTCCACCGTCGAGTTTTGTTCGCTATGAGCGAGCTTAATAATGACTGGAATAAGGCTTATAAAAAGTCTGCCCGTGTGGTCGGGGATGTAATTGGTAAGTATCACCCGCATGGTGACTCCGCCGTTTACGATACCATTGTACGTATGGCCCAGCCATTTTCGCTGCGTTATATGCTAGTCGATGGTCAAGGTAACTTTGGTTCGGTTGATGGCGACAGTGCTGCGGCGATGCGTTATACCGAAATCCGCATGCAAAAGATTTCCCATGATCTGTTGTCGGATCTCGACAAGGAGACCGTGGATTTTGTGCCCAACTATGATGGCACTGAGCAAATCCCGTCGGTAATGCCGACTCGCATTCCTAATTTATTGGTTAATGGCTCTTCCGGTATTGCCGTTGGCATGGCGACCAATATTCCACCGCATAACCTGACCGAAGTGGTTAATGCTTGTTTGGCTTTGATCGAAAATAAAGATCTAACGATTGATGAGCTAATGGAGATTATTCCAGGGCCAGATTTTCCCACCGCCGGTATTATCAATGGCCGAGCTGGTATCGTGCAGGCTTATCGCACTGGCCGAGGGCGGATTTACGTGCGCGCCAAGGCCGAGGTTGTGCGTAATGACAAAACCAATAAAGAAACAATTCTTATCCATGAGCTGCCGTATCAGCTGAACAAGGCGCGTCTGATTGAGCGCATTGCGGAACTGGTTAAAGATAAGAAAATAGAGGGTATTTCTGAGCTGCGTGACGAGTCTGACAAGGACGGTATGCGCGTAGTTATTGAGCTAAAGCGTGGCGAAAGTGGCGACGTGGTATTGAACAATCTTTATTCGCAAACACAGCTGCAATCGGTGTTTGGCATTAACGTGGTGGCTTTGGTTGACGGCCAGCCCAAAATTCTAAACCTTAAAGAGCTGCTGCAACACTTTCTGCGTCACCGCCGTGAGGTGGTTACTCGCCGCACCGTGTACCTGTTGCGCAAGGCGCGAGAACGCGGCCATATCCTCGAAGGCTTGGCGATTGCGATTGCCAATATTGACTCGGTCATCGAGCTGATTAAAGCATCTGAAAGTCCGGCCGAAGCTAGGGCCGGTTTGTTGTCTCGAGCCTGGGATATTGGTGCTATTGGCCAGTTTATTGAGCGCGTCGGAGATAGCGCCTGTAAGCCTGAGAGCTTGGGAGCGGAGTTCGGAGTGCGTGACGGCAAATATTATTTGTCTGAGGCTCAGGCGCAGGCTATTTTGGAGTTGCGCCTGCACCGCTTAACCGGCATGGAGCACGATAAATTATTGGCCGAGTACGACGAAAGGCTAAAACAGATCGAAGAGTATTTAAATATACTGGATTCTACCGTTCGCTTAATGGAAGTCATTAAGGAAGAGCTTGAAGAGGTGGTCGCCGCCTATGGTGATGAGCGTCGGACCGAAATTCAAAGCTCGCAAACCGACCTGACCATAGAAGATCTAATTACCGAAGAAGATCGCGTTGTTACCATTTCCCACGGTGGTTACGCTAAAACTCAGCCTCTTACTGATTATCAGGCGCAGCGTCGCGGCGGTATGGGTAAGGCGGCAACTTCGGTTAAAGATGAAGATTTCGTTGAGCATCTATTGATTGCCAGCACCCACGATACCATCCTGTGCTTCACCAACGCTGGCAAGGTCTATTGGTTAAAGGTATTCCATATTCCGGTAGCAGGTCGGCAGTCTCGCGGTCGCCCCATGGTTAATCTGTTGCCATTGGATGATGACGAGCGAATTACTTCTATCTTGCCAGTGCGTGAATACAGCGAAGATCACTATATCTTTATGGCTACGGCCAATGGCACCGTTAAAAAGACGCCGTTGACACAATTTGCTCGCCCGCGTACCTCAGGCTTAATTGCTATTGATTTGGAAGAGGGCAATGAGTTAGTAGGTACAGCGGTGACCGAAGGTAATAACGATATCGTCTTGCTTTCATCTGCCGGCAAGGCTGCTCGCTTTAAAGAATCTGATGTGCGCTCCATGGGGCGTACCTCCCGCGGTGTCCGTGGTATTCGATTGCAGGACGGCCAGCGACTTATCTCTATGGTTATTCCCCAGGAGAATGGCCGCTTAATGACCGTGAGTGAGCATGGTTACGGCAAGCAAACTTTGATTGCCGACTTCCCGACCAAGGGGCGTGGTAACCAAGGTGTGATCGCCATGCAAATGAGTGAGCGCAATGGCCAATTGGTTGGCGCGGTTCAGGTTTTTGAAGGTGATGAAATCATGTTGATTTCTGATCAGGGTACTATGGTCCGCACCCGTGTCGATGAGGTCTCGGTGATGAGCCGAAACACTCAGGGCGTACGTTTAATTAAAGTGAAGCAGGATGAGCATTTAATTGGACTTGAGCGCATTGAGGAAAGTGAAGCCGAGGAAGAAGGTGAAGAGCAGGGCGAAGCGGAATAAGCTTCGCCGGCTTGTCGCGACCTAGGTATAGCGAAGAGCCAGAAAAAACACCTGCGTAGATAGGTGTAGTTAAATTAAAATAGCGAGGCCCGGGATAATTTCTCGGGCCTTTAACCATTGCAATACAGTCATGTGGAAGACCTATGTCAGAATCAACTTCCCCAAATAGCGACACCCGTTTAGGCGCGTTGCGTGAACAAATTGATCAAATCGATATCGATATCTGCCAGTTAATCTCCGCGCGCGCCCAGTGTGCGCAGGAAGTGGCGGAGGTAAAAAAATCCGTCGATGCTAATGCTGTTTTTTACCGCCCTGAGCGTGAGGCGCAAGTGTTGCGCAAGGCGATGGACATGAATAAGGGGCCGTTAGACGATGAGGAGATGGCTCGATTATTTCGTGAAATTATGTCAGCCTGCTTGGCTTTGGAGCAGCCGACCAAGGTTGCTTTTCTTGGCCCTGAGGGAACGTTTACCCAGCAGGCCGCGCTAAAGCATTTCGGTCATTCTGCAGTCGCTTTGCCGTTTTCAGCAATCGATGAGGTTTTTCGTGAGGTTGAGGCGGGCGCCGTCAATTATGGCGTGGTCCCGGTTGAAAATTCAACCGAAGGCGTGGTTAACCACACCCTGGATAACTTCATGGGCTCTAATTTACACATCTGTGGTGAGGTTGAGTTGCGCATTCACCAGCATATGTTGGTTTCAGATGTCACCAAGACCGATAGCATCTCGCGTATTTATTCGCACTCGCAATCATTGGCCCAGTGCCGCAAGTGGCTGGACGCCCACTACCCCAATGCTGAGCGTATTGCGGTAAGTAGTAACGCCGATGCGGCCAAGCGCTTAAAGGGTGAGTGGAATGCAGCCGCCATTGCCGGGCATATGGCAGCGGACTTATACGATTTGACCGTGCATGCTGAGAAGATTGAAGATCAGCCTGACAATTCAACCCGCTTTTTAATCATTGGCACCCAGCAGATTCCCGCCAGCGGCGTTGATAAAACCTCGGTGGTAATTGCCATGCGTAATGAACCCGGTGCGCTGCATGATCTGTTGCAGCCGTTTCAAACTCACGGCATCGATTTGACGCGAGTGGAAACACGGCCTGCGGTTAGTGGCACTTGGAACTATGTTTTCTTCATTGACTTTAATGGCCATCGGGATGATGCGGCTGTGGCCAAAGCTCTGGCTGAGGTCGGCGCTAAAGCCTCTGACTTGCGGGTCTTGGGCTCTTATCCGCGGGCGGTGTTGTAAGACTTGGCGCTTGCTTAAAACCGTAGTATGGCAAAATTATGAGTCAAAAAATATGTAATCGCCTGGTGGTGATTGGTCTCGGCTTGATCGGTGGTAGCCTGGCGAAAGCGGCGAGAGATCGCGGTCTGTGTGATGAGGTGGTTGCCGTTGTGCGCCGCCAGGAAACAATCGATCAGGCGCTGCAGTTGGGTGTGGTTGATCGCGCGGTGTTGTCACTCGGGCAGGTGGCTGACGAGCTGGGGGCGGGAGATATTGTTTTTCTCTCGGTGCCTACGCTGGCGGTCGAGGCGGTATTAAGCACCGTTGCGAAGCTGATAAGTCCTGCGGTTACCATTACTGATGGGGCCAGCGTCAAGGGTAGTGTGGTGGCCGCGGCTGCTCGGGTTTATGGTCAAGTGCCGCCGCAGTTGGTTCCGGGGCACCCAATTGCTGGAGCTGAAAAAAGTGGCGTAACGGCCAGTAATCCAGATTTGTATATAGGTCATCGTGTTATTTTAACGCCGCTGGCACAGACCGGGCCTGAGCATATTGAGCGGGTCGAAAACTTGTGGCGTGGTGTCGGTGGCGATGTCTTAAGTATGGATGTGGCCGAGCATGACGAAGTGTTGGCGGCCACCAGTCACTTACCTCATGTCATTGCCTATTCCTTGGTCGACACTTTGGCCCACGATTCGGAAAACGAAAATATATTTCGTTATGCCGCTGGTGGTTTTCGCGATTTCACCCGCATTGCCTCCAGTGATCCGGTGATGTGGCACGATATTATGTTGGCCAATAAAGGCAGTATTGTTGAAGCCCTGGATATGTTTGGCGACAATTTAAGTCGCTTGCGTCAGGCAATTGAAACAGAAAACAGTGATCACCTATTGGGAGTATTTACTCGGGCCAAAGCGGCGCGAGATCATTTTACTACCATGTTGGCAAAAAAGGCGTATACCCAATCCATGCAAGAAGAAAATATTATAGATTTTAAAGTGAGCCCTGGCGGCAGTGTTAAAGGTCAGTTGCGAGTGCCTGGAGACAAATCAATTTCCCATCGCTCTATTATGCTGGGCTCTATTGCCGAAGGTGTCACCGAAGTAGAAGGTTTTCTGGAGGGTGAGGATGCCTTGGCAACCCTGCAGGCTTTTCGTGATATGGGGGTAGTGATTGAAGGCCCGGATAATGGTCGAGTGAAAATTCACGGCGTCGGTCTGCATGGTTTGCAGCGGCCGCCAGGCAAACTGTACGTAGGCAACTCCGGTACGTCCATGCGCCTGCTCAGTGGTATTTTAGCCGGACAAAAGTTTGATAGTGAGATGAGCGGCGATGTTTCTCTTAATAAGCGTCCGATGAATCGAGTTGCCAATCCGCTGCGTGATATGGGCAGTGAAATTGAAACCGCCGAACATGGTCGTCCACCGATGAAAATAATCGGCGGCAAGAGCTTGCAGGGGATTGACTATGATATGCCAATGGCCAGCGCCCAAGTTAAGTCCTGTGTTCTATTGGCAGGTTTGTACGCCGAGGGGCAAACTACGGTATTGGAGCCGGCTCCGACTCGCGACCATACCGAGCGTATGTTGCGAGGTTTTTCTTATCCGGTGGAGCGTGATGGCGATCGCATTGGTTTACGTGGCGGCGGCGTTTTAAAGGCAGCTAAAATCGAAGTGCCGGCGGATATTTCTTCGGCTACATTTTTTATGGTGGCGGCGGCCATTGCTCCTGGTTCTGATTTGATTTTGCAGCATGTGGGTATGAATCCAACTCGCAACGGTGTGATTAATATTTTACGCCTGATGGGCGCGAATTTGACTTTGAGCAATGAGCGTGAAGTTGGTGGTGAGCCGGTCGCGGATGTGCGTATTCAGTACGCCCCTTTGCAGGGTATCAAAATACCGGAAGATCAGGTGCCGCTGGCAATTGATGAGTTTCCGGCCTTGTTCATTGCCGCTGCCTGCGCCAAGGGCGAAACGGTGCTGACTGGTGCAGAAGAATTACGGGTAAAAGAGAGTGACCGTATTCAAGTGATGGCGGATGGCTTGCTGGCGATGGGGGTCAATGCTAAACCCACCGATGACGGTATTGTTATTCAGGGCAGTGAGGCTATACAGGTGTTCGACGGTGCTGAGATCGAGTGTCATCATGACCATCGTATAGCCATGTCTTTCGCTGTTGCGGCTCTGCGCGCCAAGGCGCCTGTGGTGATAAAAGACTGCGCTACGGTATCTTCTTCTTTCCCCGGATTTGCAGAGTTAGCGAACCGGGCCGGTATAAGCTTAGAAGTAAAGAGTCGTTAGTTTCTGCCTGAGTTTTTCCTATAATGCCGCTCAAAGATGGGCGGTTTTAAACCCGCCTTTTAAGTGCAACGCAATTCGGATATTGAAACCATGTCTGGTGATTATGATTTAACCCACCTCAAGCAATTAGAAGCTGAGAGTATTCACATTATTCGCGAAGTAGCCGCTGAGTTTGATAACCCGGTTATGATGTACTCCGTCGGGAAAGATTCGGCGGTGATGGTGCATCTAGCGATGAAAGCCTTTCATCCCGGGAAGCCGCCTTTTCCGCTTCTGCACGTGGATACCACTTGGAAATTTCGTGAAATGATTGAGTTTCGCGACCAGCGAGTAAAGGATTTGGGCTGGGATTTGATTGTCCATATCAATCAAGAGGGTGTCGATATGGGCATCAGTCCTTTTGTCCATGGCAGCGCCAAGCACACAGATATTATGAAGACTGCCGGCTTAAAGCAGGCCTTGGATAAATACGGTTTTGATGCCGCTTTTGGTGGTGCTCGTCGTGATGAGGAAAAGTCTCGGGCGAAAGAGCGGGTCTATTCTTTCCGCGACAAGAATCATCGCTGGGACCCAAAAAATCAGCGCCCGGAGTTGTGGAATATCTACAACGGTCGAGTTGATAAGGGCGAGAGTATCCGTGTTTTTCCCTTGTCGAATTGGACTGAGCTAGATATTTGGCAGTATATCCACATGGAATCTATTCCTATAGTACCTCTTTATTTGGCGGAAAAGCGCCCGGTAGTTGAGCGTGACGGCGTGCTGATTATGGTCGATGATGACCGCATGCCGATACAAGAGGGAGAGGTGGTCGAGGAAAAAATGGTGCGTTTCCGTACTTTGGGTTGCTACCCATTGACGGGTGCGGTGGAGTCAGAGGCTGCCAGCTTGCCAGAAATCATTCAAGAAATGCTACTCGCCACCACCTCGGAGCGTCAGGGTCGGGTCATAGATAATGACAGCTCGGGTTCGATGGAAAAGAAAAAACAAGAGGGCTATTTCTAATGTCTCACCAATCAGATTTAATTGCGGAAGATATACACGCCTACCTAGCTCAGCATGAGAGTAAAGAGCTGTTGCGTTTTTTGACCTGTGGCTCGGTTGATGATGGAAAGTCGACCTTGATTGGCCGCTTGTTGCACGATTCCAAAATGATATACGAAGACCAGCTAGAGGCAGTCAAAGCTGATACTAGCAAGCATGGCACCACTGGTGGAAAGTTGGACCTGGCCTTGTTGGTGGATGGTCTGCAGGCGGAGCGTGAGCAGGGCATTACCATTGATGTGGCCTACCGCTATTATTCGACCACCAAGCGCAAGTACATTATTGCTGATACCCCCGGGCATGAGCAATACACTCGGAACATGGCCACCGGCGCTTCGACTTGTGATTTGGCGGTGATATTGATCGATGCTCGGCATGGCGTTATGACGCAAACCCGACGCCATTCTTATATCGCTTCTTTGCTCGGCATCAAGCATGTTGTAGTCGCCATTAATAAGATGGATCTTAAGGATTATAGCCAGGACGTATTCGAAAACATTAAAGCCGAGTATTTACAGTTTGCCAATAATCTTGGCATGGACGACTTGTATTTTGTACCTATGTCAGCATTAGATGGCGACAATGTAGTCAATGCCAGTGAACATATGGCTTGGTATAAAGGCCCAACCATGATGGAGGTGCTGGAGTCCGTTGTGCTCGAGGGGGATCGTAATTTCGAAGATTTTCGTTTTCCAGTGCAGTACGTTAATCGACCTAATTTAGACTTCCGTGGCTTCTGTGGCACCGTGGCTTCCGGCGTGGTAAAGGTGGGTGATGAGGTGCGTGCGCTGCCATCGGGCAAGGTTAGTACGGTAAAAGAAATTGTTGTTTACGGCGAGCAGCCAGAGCAAGCTTTTGCGGGTCAGGCGGTAACTTTAACCTTAGCCGATGAGATAGATGTCTCCCGTGGCGACACCCTGGTACATACCAGCTTAGACGCTAATACGGTTCAGTCTAATCGAGTGCGCGCACATATGGTGTGGATGGCTGAAGAGGCGCTCAAGCCTGGCAAGGAGTATTTGTTTAAGTTTGCCAGCAGGGTGACGCCGGGTAAAATGGTTGGTATTGAGCATCGTATCGATGTTAATACCCAGCAGCATACGGCTGCTGAGCAGCTGGAGCTTAATGATATCGGCTTAATCGATGTGCAGTTGGAGCAGTCGGTTTTGGTGGATTCCTATGGCATTAATCGTGCTATGGGTGCCTTTATTGTTATTGATCGGCTCAGTAATATTACCGTTGGTGCGGGTATGGTGTCCGAATTGCTGCAGGCTGATGTGACTGCCGCGAGTACGTCTGAATTCTCAGAGTTAGAGCTAGATCTTAATAGCCTGGTACGTAAGCACTTTCCTCATTGGCAGGCGATTGATTTGCGCAGTCTAACTAAAAAATAATTTATCTCAGGTCGGTCTCGTGTTCGCGGGGCTGACCATTCTTCCCATCTGATTAGCTTAGATGTTATTTGCCCGTCGCCATGCTGCGGCTATCCTACCTGATTCCCTCGTGTATTCATTTTAGACTTAAATCCAGCCTGAATTTTTTCCTTTGAACTGTTAAAATGTTCGGCGTTTTAAGCTTCTGATATTGGAAAAGTATGAGTTCGTCAAGTAAATCACCTGTTGTAGTTGCCTTGGATTTTGATAATGCGGAGGCTGCGCTGGCCTTGGCCGATAGGCTGGAGCCTATCGCCTGCCGTCTAAAGGTAGGTAAGGAGCTTTTTACTAGCGCGGGGCCGCAGGTAGTGGAGCAGCTGATGGCGAAGGGTTTTGAGGTGTTCCTAGATTTAAAATTTCATGATATTCCCAATACCTGCGCAAAGGCGGTAAAGGCCGCAGCGGAGATGGGTGTGTGGATGGTGAATGTTCATGCTTCAGGTGGTCAGCGCATGATGGAGGCGGCCAGGGATGAATTGGAGAAGTGCTCCAGCAAGCCGCTGTTGATCGCGGTGACGGTGTTAACCAGTATGGAGGCGGGCGATCTGTTGGGTTTAGGTTTGAATGTTAGTCCAATTCAACAGGTTCAGCGCCTGGCGAGCTTAGCAAAAACTTCCGGCCTTGATGGTGTGGTGTGTTCGGCTCAGGAGGTAGCTATGCTGCGGCGTGAGCTGGGTCAGGATTTCTGCCTGGTAACACCGGGTATTCGTCCAGTTGGGGCGGCCGCCAACGATCAGAAGCGAATTGTTACGCCGGAGCAGGCGATAACCTTGGGCAGTGACTACTTGGTTGTCGGCCGGCCAATTACCCAAGCCGATGACCCGGCTTTGCGTTGTCGCGAAATCAACTTGAGCCTGGGTTTAACATGAGCAATGTAATTACTATAGATGGCCCCAGTGGTGCAGGTAAGGGCACGGTTTCAGCGCTGTTGGCGCAAAACTTAGGCTATCATTTGCTGGATAGCGGTGCCTTGTATCGTTTGACCGCGTTAGCGGCCACCTTGGCTGAGGTAAAGTTCGACGATGAGCCGGCTTTGGCCCAGCTGGCTGCCAATTTGGATGTGGTTTTTGAAACAGCCGACGGCGGCGTTAAGGTGGTGTTGGCGGGTAATGATGTTAGTCTCGACATCCGTACTGAGGCTGCGGGCATGGGGGCCTCAAAGGTCGCCGCGTTAGCTTCTGTGCGGGACGCTCTGTTGCAGCGCCAAAGGGATTTTGCCCTGGCGCCTGGCTTAATCGCCGATGGTCGTGATATGGGCACCACGGTTTTCCCGGCGGCAAGGTTAAAGATATTTTTAATCGCCAGTGCCGATGAGCGGGCACGGCGTAGGGTGTTGCAGCTTCAGCAAAAAGGTGAGGCAGCGGATTATCAAGATGTTTTAGCTGCTATCCAGCAGCGCGACAAGCAGGACAGTGAGCGTGCTAGTTCACCCTTGAAGCCGGCCGACGATGCGCACATTATTGACTCCAGTGAGTTGTCGATAGCTCAGGTACTGGATGCTGTTTTGCGGCTGGTTAGTGCCTAGCAACGTTTGATCGGGAAAGTAGAGTGATGGACTACGGATTATTGACGGTTTTTTTGGTGGCTCTGTTGTTGGGTTACTACCTTGGCCGTCGGCGGCAAAAAATTAAGCAGCAGAGTAAGCGTTCCGACCGACATATGGTCATGGACGAAACTTCTCAGAAGTACATCAACGGCTTGAATTACCTATTGAGTGAAAAAGGCGATGCCGCAGCCGAGGCGTTTATTGATGCCTTGCCTGTGGCTGAGGCAACCCTGCAAACGCATATTGCCCTGGGTAGGATGCTGCGTAAAAGCGGTGAAATTAGCAGTGCCATTCGTACCCATCAGAGTTTGCTGGCTTCGCCCTATTTGGATCAGCTTGGGGTTGATGGAGTGCAATTTGAGTTGGCTCTGGATTATGTTGCGGCGGGCTTGTTTGACCGGGCTGAGGCAATTCTAGTGGAGCTCGTGGCTGGCTCGGATGCCGGCGTGCGACAACAGGCCTTACACCATCTGGTGTGTTTGTATCGAGATGAAGGTGAGTGGCAGCGAGCGATTGACATCATTGATCGGCATGCAGAGCGGCGTTTTGTGCGCTCAACCGACGCTTGGTCGCTGCAGCAGAGTCACTTTTGCTGTGAGTTGGTGCAGCAGAGTCTAAAAAATGGTCAATACCCGGTGGCTCAGCGGCAGTTAAAGCTAGCCTTAACGTATGACAAGCGTTCGGTACGAGCAGGTTTGCTGGCGGTGGGTCTAGAGGTGAATCGGGGTGAGTTTAAGCGCGCTGTAAAACGCCTGAAAAAGCTGGTGGAATATAATGATGCGTATTGGCCTCAGTATATGCCGTTGTTTGAATCCTGCTTCGAGGGCTTGGGTCAGAATAGTAATCTGCGTAATTATCTGTTTGAGCTAAGTTCGCAGTCTAGCTCGATGGAGCTGAAAACCTGGGTATTTGAACAGCTGCTTATCCAGTCTGGTGAAGAATCGGCGCGCAGCTACCTTGAGGGGATGCTGGAATCAGCGGATGGCTTGCTGGCTGTGCAGAGGTTATTGCAGCAGGCAATGGATCGCGATCGCTTTGATGCCCTAAAGCCCTTTGTATTGCAGCATCTGCAGAAGTTACAGCAGGGCGATTCTATCTATCAGTGTCAGAGCTGTGGTTATAGCGGTAATACCCTAGATTGGCTTTGCCCTAGCTGCAAGTGCTGGGGGGCAATCGAGACTCGTCGTCGTAATCGACCAAAAGTTAGCTCTCTCGCCTAGAATTTTGTCGCTAAGCCTTGATTTACAAGGCTTTCATTGTCTTGCTGTCTTTATTCTGCTACTATCCGCGCCTTGCAAAATTCCGCTTTTGTTTTATTTGAGCGTTTTTGTAAAACCGGATCAGATGCCAGCTCGTTCTGATCCCATCCTTTTAATAGATCCATACGTCTGGCCGTGTGGCAGAGTGCTGAATCTTCGGATTTAACACCAACATAAATATAGGTATTGTAATGAGCGAAAGCTTTGCAGAATTATTTGAAGAAAGTTTAAAGTCTGTTGATATGATCCCCGGTTCTATTGTTACCGGTGTTGTTATCGACATAGACAAAGACTGGGTAACCGTACACGCTGGCCTTAAATCTGAAGGTGTTATCCCGGCGGCTCAATTCCTGGACGATAACGGCGAAGTAAGCCTATCTATCGGCGATGAAGTTCAGGTAGCCCTAGAAAGCGTAGAAGATGGCTTTGGTGAAACCAAGTTGTCCCGTGAGAAAGCCAAGCGCGCTGAAGCTTGGACTGTGCTTGAAGCTGCTCACGAAGCTGATGAAGTTGTTAAGGGCGTGATCAATGGCAAGGTTAAAGGTGGTTTCACCGTTGACGTTTCCAGCATCCGCGCCTTCTTGCCTGGATCTTTGGTTGATGTTCGCCCTGTGCGCGAAACCACTCACCTGGAAGGCAAAGAGCTAGAATTTAAAGTTATCAAATTAGACCAGAAGCGTAACAACGTGGTTGTTTCTCGTCGCGCCGTACTTGAGCAGGCTAACTCTGCTGAGCGTGAAGAGCTGCTGGCTAACCTGCAAGAAGGCATGGCCGTTAAGGGTATCGTTAAGAACCTGACCGACTACGGAGCCTTTGTTGATTTGGGTGGTGTTGATGGTCTGTTGCACATCACGGATATGGCTTGGAAGCGTATCAAGCACCCAGGTGAAATTGTTAACGTTGGTGACGAAATCGACGTTAAAGTATTGAAGTTTGACCGTGAGCGTAACCGTGTTTCTCTAGGCCTTAAGCAGCTGGGTGAAGATCCATGGATTCAGATCACCAACCGTTACCCAGAAGGTGCTCGCATCAAGGCTGTGGTAACTAACTTGACTGATTACGGTTGTTTTGCCGAATTAGAAGAGGGTGTTGAAGGTTTGGTACACGTTTCTGAAATGGATTGGACCAATAAAAACATCCACCCATCTAAGGTAGTTAACCTAGGTGATGAGCTGGAAGTTATGGTTCTTGACATCGATGAAGAGCGTCGTCGTATCTCTCTTGGTATCAAGCAGTGTCAAGAAAACCCATGGGATGCCTTTGCTCGCACCAGCGCCAAAGGTGACAAGGTTAGCGGTAAGATCAAGTCCATCACTGACTTTGGTATCTTTATCGGCCTAGAGGGCGGTATTGACGGTCTGGTTCACTTGTCTGATATCTCCTGGCATGAAACTGGCGAAGACGCTGTTCGTAACTACAAGAAGGGCGACGAGCTAGAAACAGTTATCCTAGCTATCGACCCCGAGCGTGAGCGCATTTCTTTGGGTATCAAGCAATTGGACGCCGATCCATTCTCCGACTATGTCGCGACGAATGACAAGGGCACCATCGTTGTTGGTATCATCAAAGAAGTTGACGCCAAGGCTGCTATTGTAGTGCTGGCAGACGACGTTGAAGCTGTACTGAAGGCCTCTGAAATTAGCCGTGACAAGGTAGAAGATGCCCGTAACGAGCTGAAGGAAGGTGCTGAAGTTGAAGCCAAGATTATCAGTGTTGATCGCAAAAACCGCGCCATCAACCTGTCCATCAAGGCCAAGGACTACGATGACGAGAAGAGTGCTATCAAAGAGCATTCTACTAAGCAGACCGAGCAAACAGCGGCACCCGCTACTATTGGTGACCTGATTAAAGCTCAAATGCAGAGTCAAGATAAGCAATAATCTTATTGTTTATTAGTGGTTCAGCATAAAAAAGGCGGGTTTACCCGCCTTTTTTATGCCTGTTAGTTTTGGCCTGAGCGGCTAGGCCGATGTGCAATCTCTATCCCTAATCGTGCCGCTGTTATAATCCTCACCCCCTAAGCAGAAAAACTAGGGCTGGCCCTTCCGCGTTTGCCGTATTATTTAATTTCCCCATATACATCAATGTCTTGCACGCTACTGCTGTCTTGCTTGTATTTTTCTTAGCAAAAACTAATAAATTTGCTGATTAGGCTTGTTTTTATCCTTAACTTATTGATTTTTAATGTTTTATCGGGTTAAGGTAGGCGCGTGGTAAAAATTCTGGATAGTTTTTCGCCAAAAAGGGTGTGCCATGACCAAGTCAGAACTGATTGATAAAATCGCGGCTCGGCAGGATCAGTTGTCGCAAAAGGATGTTGAGCTAGCGGTTAAGCTAATGCTGGAGTACGTCTCGAAAATGTTGGCTACTGGCGAGCGTATCGAAATACGTGGTTTTGGTAGCTTTTCTCTGCATTACCGGGCCTCTCGTACGGGGCGCAACCCTAAGACCGGTGATTCGGTTGAGCTTGAGGGTAAGCATGTGCCGCATTTTAAGCCCGGCAAGGAGATGCGTGATCGAGTAAATGAGGGTTTGTTAGATTATTAGCCTGCACCTAGGTTGCTGGGCCAGCATGGGCTGGCCCGCTATTTCCTACCATTTAATCCACAACACCGGGGTGTTGTCGCGATATTGTTGATACTGAGGGTCGTCACCCCAGGTCTTGTTAGCTTTGGCTTCCAGCATTGGCAGGCCGCTCACACGAGTTAATAATAAATACACAAAGAGTGGTGAAATCCACGCCAGCCACTGCCAGCCGTTTAAGACGGGACTGGCCGCAAGGGCAATGCCCAGCCATAAAATGATTTCGCCGCAATAGTTGGGGTGGCGGGACTTAGACCATAAGCCGGTGTGAATAAATTGGCCGTGGTTGGCGGGGTCGCTCTTAAAGCTTGATTTTTGTCGATCGGCGATCACTTCAATGCAAAAGCCTAGCAACCACAAGGTCAAGCCGATGGTTAGGCATAAGTAGTCTAATTGGCTCTGGTAATTTTGCTTGGAGCTGAGGGCGGTAAGGCCTCCGCCCAAGGTTAAAAACACCCACAAGCCCTGTAGATTCCAAGTCATAAAGAATCGCATAAAAAAGGGTTTGATCTTGTCGAAGCGGCTGTCTCCCCCGTATTGCTTGGCGCGTGCAAACAGAAAGCTGCCCAGGCGCAATGCCCAGAGACCTACAGCGGCGACGATGCATAGTTTGGCGGTCGCGAGTTCTGGGCTAGCCAGTACCATGAGCGCCAATAGGCTGAGGTAAGTTAGGCTGCCGACTAGGTCATAATAATCTTCTGTTTGGAATATAAACGCGGGAATAAAGGCCAGCCATTGAATTGTAAAGGCCAGTAGCGCCGCTAACGAAACGAGTGCGACGGGATGTTGCCCTAGCGAAACTTGCAGGCCTCCTTGAGCTAGCCCCCAGCAAATTAGGCCTGTCAGTAGCCAGATGACGGCGGTTATCGATAAGTATTTTAAGCCGGACATAGAGTTTCCTTATTATTTTAATGACCACTATTTAGTGAGTGGCTTTTGAGTGTGTTTTTACTTACTTTAAACTTGCGTTGTAATACTTACAAGTGTAGGAATTGTTGTCGAGCGCCGCAATGGCGAAAACCGCCATTGCGGCGCTAATGTATAGGTGCATATGACCGCACAGCGACATAACGAGATGGGTTTCACAGCTTGGCCAGGGTTTTTTTACAAAAGTGACTATGGATGCTATGGTCTGCGGCTAAATGTTAATGATGATTATTTAAAGGTGATTACGATTTCTGTATTACGTAATTATTGCTGTGTTTTCAGGCACCTAGCAATTATTTTTTTGTTGGTTTTCGGTTTTTCTCAGGTTCAAGCGCAGTCTTCGGCTGAGTTTAAAAGCGCTGAAAATGTGCGACAGCGCATACAGCAGTTGTTGCAGAATCAGATCTTGTTTGTCGAGGACCAAAATCAATTGGTTGAGTCGTATTACTCGAGACTTAATGGCGCAAAAAGCGATCAAGTGCAGGCTGAGCAAGACCTGCAGTTGAAGAAAAGCCAGGCAAACGAGTTTACCCAGCTGCACAAGCTTAAGCCTAGTTCCAATACGCAGCGCCAGCTTAATCAGGCTCAGCACGGCTGGAAAATTGCTCAGCGGGTGGTCAGGAGTCGGATCAAGCGTTATCGTCGAATCGAGACTAAGCTAGAGTTGGCCCAAGCAGAGCTGAATCGTGGTAAGCAGAAATTAGATACCCTCAAGCAACAAAAAAAGCGACAAGGTGCCTACATCATAAATTTGCAACGAGCCAAAAAACTTGAATTGGCCAGGGCTGAGAAGGCCGAGCAAATGCAATCGAAAGCTGCCGCTGCTGCGGCAACGGTGGCTGAGGCTTCAGCGCAACGGCTAGAGGTTGAGGCTGCAGCGCAACGGCTAGAGGCTGAGGTTCAGGCGCAGCTGTTGGTGGTTGACCAAGCCCCGGCGGGTAAAGCTATCGCCAAGCCTGAGTCTAAATTGTCGGTTGATGTGGCTAGTTTGGACCTCGAGGCAATTGCCCAAGCACAGCGTGAAGAGGCCAGACTGCGGCGCCTATTGGCGAAAAGAAAAACAGTAAGGCCGATTTTTAAAAGTTTGCTGCTACGCAGTAGTCGTATGGCTCCGATAAAGTTCGATCACATGGGTAATAATATGTATCGAGCTGAAGCTCGGGTAGTAGCGGGTAAGCAGTTGTTTGAAGTTGCAACTACCGATTTTCGTACCAGCATTCCCAGTGTTGATGATGGTGAGTGGTATGTTTTTATTTATGACGCGCGCAGGGCTTCACGTGGGCGGTTATCCATGTATAAGCGATCTTTGTTGCAAAAATAACAGTCTCACTTTAGTTTCCATATAAAATATTCATATCGACATTATTCGGCGGACGCTTGATTTATTTCCGAGCGACTCTTGAAAGGTGTTTTTTTGTCCTTATATAAGTATTGTACCCGCCTGATAGGGGGTGCGAATCTGATGTTTGGCTGTGTTTTTGGTGGGCTTTAAGCTGCCAGAAAATGCTGATATCTAACCTATTATATTGCTTATTTTAAGGATATTTTTCATGCGTAGTAACTTTGATTTTACCCCTTTATATCGCTCATCCATTGGTTTTGATCGCGTCGCGTCTTTATTGGACAGCCTTAGTACCGAACAAAACCAGCCCAGCTATCCGCCCTATAATATTGAATTAACAGGCGAGGACCAGTATCGAATATCCATGGCTGTGGCAGGTTTCGCCGAAGCAGAATTGAATATTGAAATGGAGCAGAATAAACTCACGATTACCGGTAAAAGAGTTACAGAAAAAGAACAAAAAACATTCTTGCATCAAGGTATAGCCGAGCGAAATTTTGAGCGGCGATTTCAGTTGGCCGACCATGTTAGGGTTGAGCATGCGCAGATTGAAAACGGCTTGTTGCATATTGAGCTGCGTAGGGAGATACCCGAAGCAATGAAACCGCGTACTATCGAGATCGCCAAATCAGGCTTGATTAACGGCGACAAATAATATTTGGCAGTTATTGTCCAGATGAAAATGGCTGCCTTATGTGCGGCCATTTTTTCAAACTTAATTGAGCTGCTTGCCAAGTTATGCTGCCGTCAATAGTTAATTCTTCTAGTTAATTCTTCGTCTTTAGGCTGTGACGCAGCTTGCGTTGCTATCTTCCCACTGAAAATAATTTTGCTCGTACCGTAGTTCGATATTCGCTGGGTGTGGTGGCTAATAATTTTTTAAACAAACCAGTAAAGTGCCCCATGTCCTGGTAGCCAACCTTAAAGGCAATTTCGTTGATTGAAAGGTTGCTGGTCTTTAATAAATCCTTGGCGGTTTCGATGCGAACTTCTTGCAAGTACTGCAGCGGCGACTTCCCGGTTGCGCTCTTAAAGCGGCGATTAAAAGTACGGACGCTCATGTCAAAACGGGTTGCTACTTCGCTGAGTTTAACTTCTTTGCCGTAATTATCTTGCAGCCAAATTTGCGCCTGAACGATATCTTCATCGGGGTGATGGTTGGTGTGTCCCTCAAAAAATCCGGTGTCTTCATAAGAGCGGCGAATCTCATGGGAGAAATTGCGCTCGACGTGGTTGGCGATAGGGCGGTTATACAACCTTTGAATAAAATGCACGGTTAGATCGGCCAAGGCGTTAACGCTGGCAGCGCAATATAAACTTGAGGCTTGGGTTATAAAATACTGGCGTTTTAATTGTACTTGGGGGTAATCGCGTTGAAATTGGTCGAAGTAATGCCAGTGGGTGGTCGCTGGTTTGCCATCCAGCAAACCGGCCTCAGCGAGCAAGCAGCAGCCGGTGCCCACGGCGCTGATGGTGGCGCCGTTTTCATAATGGTGTCGCAACCAGGTCAATATTTCTGGATGTTTGCGCAGCAGGGGGCGAGGGTTGCGCCACAATGCGGGAACATAAATCATGTCGCACTGCTGGACTTCGCCAAGGCTAAGGTCGGGGGCGATATTGATGCCTGCTCGGGTGGCGATCGCCTTGCGCTCTGAGGCAACGGTTTTTATGTCTAGCCGGTCAGATTTCCTATCTTGACCGAGGGCGGCGCTTTCGGCGGCTTTAAGCATTTCGATGGGCAGGGTGGTACCTGTCGCCAACATTTGATCGCACAGTAAAAAACGGATACTAGGCACTGTTTTCCTCGGGTTTTAGTGTTGATAAAAGCGACTGACTTAATTACCGCTAATATTGGCTAATTTTACCCTGTTATGAGTATAGTCATTTGAGACTTAAGTGGCGTCATATTGGCCAAATATTAAATTTCTAATCATTTTGGCTCTATTGACTCGTGTTTTTGGCTGAAATGACAAAATCTTTTTCGAAAAGCTTTTTAAAATGGAGTGCAAATGACTAAAGACTTATGAAGTGGAGATAGGCCGTGGCTAAAGTTCGTTTACCGGTAATAGTGGGGATGGGTGGCATCAGTGCTGCTGGGCGCTCATCTTTCCATCATGCGTATCGACGCATGGTGATGGACTCTCTGGATCAGGCTAGTCGTCAACAGAGCTTGTTTGCCCTCGGCACAATGACTGGTGATATTTGCCACAGCGGTGGGAGCTGGCGCAACGGCGGCGGCGATAGATTGACTGCAGTCGATGCTGAGTTGGAGCAGCGTTTGAAAAATAAAACCCTGATTAGGCGCTTAGAAAAATACCACTTTGATGTCGATAAGCTGCCCTGGTTTACCCCGATGGAGGTCGAGTCTAGTGCTGAGGTGCCGATGGAGTTTCGGTGTTTGGCCAAGCAATTGCCGGTAGAGATACCTGAAAACTGGCAAATAAAGGATTTGCCCGAGGGCAAGGTCCGGGTGCGGCTGCAGGGCAGTGCCGAGTTTAAGTTGGTCAATTCTCGTCAGTCGCCGGTGCAGGCGGCGGGTCAGCTGCCGAGTGGTTTTGAGCCAGGAGACTTGTATGCCTCGCGCTTTCATCCGCGTGGCTTGCAGATGTCGATAGTGGCGGCTTCGGATGCCTTGAATAGTATGGGCTTGGAGTGGAGCGAGCTAATGACACAGCTGCCGCCCGACCAGGTGGCGGTCTATTCTGGCAGCGTTATGGCCCAGCTTGATGGCAATGGTTACGGTGGTCTGATGCAGTCCCGCTTAAGAGGTAATAGGGTTAGCTCGAAGCAGCTAGCTCTGGGTTTGAACACCATGCCGGCGGATTTTGTCAATGCCTATGTGCTTGGCAGCGTTGGGGCGACAGGCAGCGTTACCGGTGCCTGCGCCACGTTTTTATACAATTTAAGAGCGGGCATAGAGGATATTAAATCGGGTCGGCGTCGAATTGTTTTTGTCGGCAATGCCGAGGCACCATTAACCCCGGAGGTATTCGAAGGCTATGCTGCGATGGGGGCGCTGGCTACGGATGAAGGTATTCGTAAGCTAGATGCCAGCGCGCAGGCTGATCATCGTCGTTCCAGTCGCCCGTTTGGCGATAACTGTGGCTTTACCTTGGCCGAGTCGGCGCAATATATTGTGCTAATGGACGACGAGTTGGCACTGCAGAATGGTGCCAAAATACTCGGCGCCGTTAGTGATGTCTTTATCAATGCCGATGGCTATAAAAAATCAATCTCCGCTCCTGGCCCTGGTAACTACATTACCTTGGCCAAGGCGGTGGCATCAGCCCAGGCATTGCTGGGGAAGGAGTCTATCCAGCGGCGCAGTATCATTCAGGCGCATGGTTCAAGTACGCCGGCCAATCGAGTAACCGAGTCAAAGATTCTAGACAAGGTGGCTTCTGTGTTCGACATTCAGTCCTGGCCGGTTGGGGCGGTTAAAGCCTATCTTGGTCATTCCTTGGCGCCCGCTAGTGCCGATCAAATGATGGCGATATTGGGGCAGTTCGCCTACGGTTGGTTGCCTGGCATTAAAACGATGGATGCGGTTGCCGACGATGTGTTTGCTCGGCGTCTTAATATCCCACTGGCTGACGTGCAGCTTGGGCAGGGCAATGTAGATGTTGCTTTTATTAACTCCAAGGGCTTTGGCGGTAACAATGCCTCGGCCTGTGTGCTAAGTCCCGAGCGCGTTATGGTTATGTTAGCGAAGCGTTATGGGTCAGCGGCCATGGCACGATATCAGCACAAGCGAGATGGGGTTGAGCAGGTGGCGAGAGCTTACGATGAGTCGGCTAGCCGCGGTGATTGGCGGGTTCGGTATCGTTTTGGTGAAGATATGATAGATGAGGAAAAGTTGCAGTTGGACCAGCAGCGCCTGTTGGTGCCAGGGTTTAAGCAGGCAATCGAGTTACCCCAGCAATCTATTTACCAGGATATGGTTTAAAAATTAGCTGGTCTCCTTTACCATCGACAAAAGATAAGGGGTCTAGGATGCAGTCAAAGGGCGAAAAGGAAGAGTCGGTATTGTCAGCGGTTAAAAATACTCCGCCCGCCAGTACGGATGCGGGGTTGCCGTTGGGCAAGCGTTTACATTTGCTGCGCGAGCGCAATGGTTGGTCCCAGCGCGAGTTAGCAAAACGCTCGGGGGTGACTAATAGTGTTATCTCCACTATTGAGCAGGGTCGGGTTAGCCCTTCAATTAGTTCATTGGAAAAAATACTGTCGGGCTTTCCGGTTTCTTTGCGCGAGTTTTTCACCTTTGACCCGAGAGCGGAAGCGCCGGTATTTTTCTCGATAGCTGAAGCCGAGCGCAGAGAGTTTGAGCAATTGCATTCACGTCGCTTGTTCGCCCACCAAGGGGTCGCTGTTACCCATGTGGTTTATAAGCCGGGCAGTACTGATTCTTTGAGCTCATCTCCGAGCCTGTATCAACGCGATGGTATTACGGTGGGTGTGGTTGTTTCCGGTAGCATTGAAGTAACTGTGGGCGGCCAGGTAAAGGTGATTTCGGCGGGTGAGGGGTTTCAGTTTGATCAGGCTAGGCCTCATTGTATTCGAAACGCCGGCGATCAACCCTGTGAAGTTCTCTCTGTAAGTTGTTAAAATTAAGTCTCTCTTTCCAATTATCAAACAGTAATAGCTATGAATAATAAACGTCGTCAACGCGGGGAAGAAATTCGTCGCGAAGTTATGAGTGATCCTTTTGTGGATCGCGCTTTAAATAACGCCTCGGATTTTGACCAGCCCTTACAGGAGTTGGTTATGGAAACTGCCTGGGGCACTGTATGGGATCGCGATGATCTGCCTAGGCCGACGCGTAGTCTGGTGACTATTGCGATGTTGGCTGCCATGAAATGTTCCAATGAGCTAAAGGGGCATGTTCGTGGCGCGCTACGCAATGGCTGCACTGTTGACGAAATTCGTGGTGTATTGATGCATGCCGTGCCGTACATAGGCGCGCCAGCCGCGCTGGAGGCTTTTCGTGCTACCCGCGAGGTGGTTGAGGAGTGGCAGCAGGCGCAATCTTAAAGTTTTTCGCTTTTTTTTGATTAGCTTGTTGAACCTGCTAAATAGCTGTGGCACAATCTGCACCCTCTTGAACGCAAGGACATATTTATTTGGCAAATAAGCCATATAAATCAATGGCTTAGCGTACTTTTAGATGTTATTATGCATCTGAGCACTGCGGACGTGGCGGAATTGGTAGACGCGCTAGATTTAGGTTCTAGTATCGCAAGGTGTGAGAGTTCAAGTCTCTCCGTCCGCACCATTTTAAAGAATTTAGGCCTTAGGGTTTTAGCCCTAAGGCTTCTTTGTGTTTAAAGCACGGGCAGAGCGTGCGGCACCAACAAAATGAGGATCATCATGCAGGTTTCCATCGAAACGACTTCAGGCTTAGAGCGTCGCTTGACCGTAGGCGTGCCAGCGGATCAGATAGACAGCGAAGTAGAGAAACGTCTCAAAGAGGCTGCAAAGACCGTTAATTTAAACGGTTTCCGTAAGGGTAAAGTGCCTATTAAGGTGGTTAAGCAGCGTTTTGGTGCGGGTGTTCGACAGGAAGTTATGGGTGAGGTCATGAGCCGCAGCTTCTACGAAGCTGTACAGCAAGAGGGTGTTAACCCCGCTGGTCAGCCGGCCATCGAGCCAACTGAAATGGCTGAGGGCAAAGACTTAGAGTTTGTTGCTACTTTCGAAGTATATCCAGAAGTTGAATTGGCTGATCTGGCCGGCATTGAAGTGACTAAGCTGAGCGCTGAAGTTAATGATGCCGATGTTGAGAAAATGATCGAGGTTTTGCGTAAGCAGCAGGCCAGCTTTGAGGAGGTTGATGCGGCAGCTGAGGCCGACAATCAGCTGAATATAGATTTTGTTGGTACCAAAGACGGCGAAGAGTTTGCCGGCGGCAAGGCTGAAGGACAGGATTTGGTGCTGGGTTCCAACTCTATGATTCCGGGCTTTGAAGACGGATTGATCGGCGCTAAGAAAGGCGACGAAAAAGTGTTGGAGTTAAGCTTCCCGGAAGACTATCACGCCGAGGAGCTGAAAGGCGCGGCGGTTGTGTTTAAAGTTGTGGTTAATTCTGTGTCCGCCCAAGAGTTGCCTGAGTTGAATGATGAGTTCTTCACCAAGTATGGTGTAGAAGGTGGCGGGGTTGAGAAGTTCCGCGAAGACGTTCAAGGTAATATGGAGCGAGAGCTTAAGAACGCCGCTAAAAACAAAGTTAAAACGCAGGTGATGGATGCTTTGTTGGATGCTAACAAAGTTGAGTTGCCTAAGTCCTTGGTTGCCGGTGAGGTTGAAACCTTGCGCGGCCAAATGATGCAGCAGTTTGGTGGGCAGGCTGAGGGTTTAGATCTGAAATCTATCTTGCCTGATGATATGTTTACCGAGCAGGCCGAGCGTCGTGTGGGTTTAGGTTTGGTTGTTGGTGAGGTGGTTAAGGCCGCTGAGCTTCAGGTAGATGCTGATGCGGTTAAGAGCATGGTCGATGAAATGGCTTCTACTTATCAAGAGCCTGAAGAGGTAGTCAACTACTACTACAGCAATCGCGAATTGCTGGCGGGAGTTGAATCGGCTGTCTTGGAAGATCAAGTGGTAGAGCATATTTTAACTCAGGCTAAAGTTGAAGAAAAAGCCAGTACCTATGATGAGGTCATTAAGAGCGACCAGAAGCAGGCTTAAAAATCAACAAATCGCCGGTTAAACAACCGGCGATTTCGTTTTCACGCTAAATGCGTAAATTTCTCCTCCAAAAACTGGCATAGTTAGCTTCTTGCAGTTAAGCTCAAGAGCAAAACTGTTATATAGCTGCGCCTAGAGAATACTTTCCACCCTCTCCGGCTTGTAAAGAATTAAGTGATTCATCGGTTTTTTCGCCGTTGAGCTTTAGCTTATTTCTATTTTGTCGATAGCGCTATAATCTCTAGTTAAGCTATCCGTTCTACAGAATAAGGACTTGAACAATACAATGTCTCAGATAGATTTATTAAACCCCGTAAGCAATACCTTGGTTCCCATGGTGGTTGAGCAAACCTCTCGCGGTGAGCGTTCCTACGATATTTATTCTCGGCTATTAAAAGAGCGGGTTATTTTTTTAGTGGGGCAGGTCGAGGATCATATGGCCAATCTGGTGGTTGCCCAGCTGTTATTCTTGGAGGCTGAAAACCCCGATAAAGATATACATTTATATATCAATTCTCCGGGTGGTTCGGTCACTGCAGGCATGTCTATCTACGATACCATGCAGTTTATTAAGCCTGATGTTAGCACTATGTGTATTGGTCAGGCCTGTAGCATGGGTTCTTTCCTGTTATCCTCGGGAGCCAAGGGTAAGCGCTTTTGCTTGCCCAATGCCCGCACTATGATCCACCAGCCCAGTGGCGGTGCGCAGGGGCAGGCGACTGACATTCACATTCAGGCGCAAGAAATTTTAAAAATTCGTCAGCGCTTAAATGAAATATTAGCCGAAAACACCGGCAAGACTGCCGAGCAAATTGGTCTTGATACCGAACGAGACAACTTTATGAGCGCTGAAGAGTCAGCTGAATATGGTTTGATTGATTCGGTTCTAACGGCTCGATAGGCGTTATTTCTCTTGTTTTAATGATATACGTGCCATTTGTCCGGTTAGGGGCTTTATTGGACTTGAAAAAAGCCTGTAAAGATCTCATCTTGTCAATACGGTATAAAAAGTCTCACTTCGGTCCAGTTTAATAGTAAATATGGTCTAAACTGAGTGAGTAGTAAAAGGTCAAAAGTGGAGTGGTTTAATGACCGATCACACAACTGAAAATGGGGATGATAATGGCAAGCTGCTGTATTGTTCCTTCTGTGGTAAAAGTCAGCATGAAGTTCGCAAGCTGATTGCGGGTCCGTCGGTATTTATCTGTGATGAATGTGTCGACCTGTGTAATGATATTATCCGCGAGGAAATTCAAGAGGCTTCGGTCGAGGGCAGTTCTGATGCCCTGCCAACGCCGCAGGAAATTTCCGGCATTCTTGATCAATACGTTATTGGCCAGCAACGCGCCAAGAAGGTTTTGGCGGTAGCGGTGTATAACCACTATAAGCGCCTGCGTATTGGTGAAAAGAAAAAGGGCAAAGACGATATCGAGCTCAGCAAGAGTAATATCTTGTTAGTGGGGCCAACGGGTAGCGGTAAAACGCTGCTGGCAGAAACCCTGGCGCGCTTACTGAATGTTCCGTTTACTATTGCCGACGCCACCACCCTGACAGAAGCTGGTTATGTGGGTGAGGATGTTGAGAATATTATTCAGAAATTGCTACAGAAGTGTGACTACGATGTTGATAAAGCCCAGCGTGGCATTGTTTATATCGATGAAATTGACAAGATTTCTCGCAAGTCGGACAACCCTTCAATCACCCGAGATGTCTCTGGTGAGGGTGTTCAGCAGGCGCTGTTGAAGTTAATTGAAGGCACGGTTGCTTCTGTTCCGCCGCAGGGCGGGCGTAAGCACCCGCAGCAGGAATTCCTTCAGGTTGACACATCTAACATCCTGTTTATTTGTGGTGGTGCTTTCTCTGGTCTGGATAAGGTTATTCGCGACCGCTCAGAGAAAGGTGGCATCGGTTTTAGCGCTGAAGTGAAAAGCAAGAGCGACGACAAGGACTTTGGTCAAACTCTGCACGATCTAGAGCCCGAAGATTTGGTGCGCTACGGACTAATTCCTGAGTTTGTTGGTCGTCTGCCGGTGATAGCTACTCTCGAAGAGTTGGATGTCGATGCCTTGGTGCAAATTTTAACCGAGCCCAAGAACTCACTGACTAAGCAGTACTCTAAGTTATTCGAGATGGAGGAGGTCGAGGTTGACTTCCGCCCCGACGCACTGATTGCGGTGGCTGAGAAAGCCATGGAGCGTAAAACCGGAGCGCGAGGTTTGCGTTCTATTATGGAGAATCTCCTCTTGGATACAATGTATCGTATTCCTTCTGAGGAAAATGTCAGTAAGGTAGTGGTCGATGAGAGTGTCATCAGCGGTGATTCAGAGCCTTTGTTGGTTTACGAAACACCGGAACCCGAAGAGCAGGCACAGGCCAGTGGCGAAGACTAGTAAATAGCCAAATTGGTGAAAATCTGAAAGGGAGTGGTGTGAGCCGCTCCCTTTTTTATTGCAATTACAGAAATAAACTTGTAAATGCCAACCTTAGCCCCCACCCTTAGTTATTATGGAGTCTGACCAAGGTCAGGCGTAGTGGTAACAGGTTCAGTACGAGGCCTTAATGGATCAGAAAATAAAAAATTCCGCCGAGCTGCCGCTTCTGCCGTTGCGCGATGTGGTGGTATACCCTCATATGGTCATCCCCCTCTTTGTTGGGAGAGAGAAGTCCATCGATGCTTTGGAAGCTGCAATGAGCAGTGATAAGCAGGTCATGTTGGTGGCGCAAAAAGACGCCAGCGATGATGACCCAGGCATTGATGCTATGCATCAAGTGGGCACCGTAGCCACTGTGCTGCAGTTGCTTAAACTACCTGATGGTACCGTTAAGGTTCTGGTCGAAGGTAGTCACCGTGCCAAGATTACTCAGTTAGAAGATCGCGATGATTACTTTCATGTAGCGGTTGAGTATCTAGACAGCGAAGAGCTCGATGAAAAAACGGCGGATGTGCTATTGCGCAGCGCCATGAATCAATTCGAGCAATACGTCAATATGAACAAAAAAATTCCTGCCGAGGTGATTACCTCGTTGTCGGGAATTGATGAGCCTGGTCGCTTTGCTGATACCATCGCTGCGCATATGTCGCTGGAGCTGGCACAGAAGCAAGAAGTACTGGAAATGGCCGATGTGCAGCTGAGAATTGAGCATTTGATGGGCTTGATGGAAGTTGAGTCCGATTTGTTTCAAGTTGAAAAGCGGATTCGCGGTCGCGTCAAAAAGCAGATGGAAAAAAGCCAGCGCGAGTACTATTTGAATGAGCAGATGAAGGCAATTCAAAAAGAACTGGGTGACATGGGCGAAGAGCCCAATGAAGCGGAAGAGCTAGAAATAAAAATTGCTGACAGCGGTATGCCTAAAGAAGCGCAGGAAAAAGCTGGCGCTGAGTTGGCCAAGCTCAAGTTAATGTCGCCCATGTCAGCCGAGGCCTCAGTGGTCCGTTCCTATTTGGATTGGATGGTCAATGTGCCATGGAAAAAGCGCAGTAAAGTTAGGCACGACCTAGGCCGCGCTGAAAAAATACTTAACGACGATCACTACGGTCTTGAAGAGGTTAAGGAGCGTATTCTTGAGTATTTGGCGGTGCAGAAGCGCGTTAAAAAAATCAAGGGACCAGTGCTGTGTTTGGTCGGTCCACCGGGTGTCGGTAAAACTTCGTTGGGTGAGTCGATTGCTCGTGCCACCAACCGCCAGTTTGTTCGTATGGCGCTGGGCGGGGTGCGCGATGAAGCGGAAATTCGTGGTCACCGGCGTACCTATATTGGTTCGATGCCTGGTAAGTTGGTGCAAAAAATATCCAAGGCAGGGGTTAAAAACCCTTTGTTCCTGTTGGATGAAATTGACAAGATGGGAATGGATCACCGTGGTGATCCGGCCTCGGCTTTGTTGGAAGTTTTAGATCCGGAGCAGAACAAGGCCTTTAATGATCATTACTTGGAGGTCGACTACGACCTGTCCGACGTGATGTTTGTTTGTACTTCGAATTCGATGAATATCCCGGGTCCATTGCTGGATCGTATGGAAGTTATTCGTTTGCCCGGTTATACCGAGGCAGAAAAGGTCAACATTGCGTCGCGTTATCTATTGCCAAAGCAAATGAAGGCCAATGGGATTAAGGCGGGTGAAATTGAAGTCAAAGATGAAGCTGTGCGCGATATCATCCGCTATTACACGCGTGAAGCGGGTGTGCGTGGTCTGGATAAAGACATTGCTAAAATTTGCCGTAAGGTAGTCACTGAGCACATAAAGGGCGTGGCAGACGGCACCGTAATTGTTGATTCTGAGAAATTGGAGCACTACTTAGGCGTCCACAACTTTGACTTTGGGATAGCTGAAGATAAAAATCAAATTGGCCAGGTTACTGGCCTGGCTTGGACCCAGGTTGGCGGTGAGCTACTAACTATTGAGGCCTCCTCTGTACCTGGTAAAGGGCGTTTGGTGAAAACAGGCTCCCTTGGCGACGTTATGCAGGAGTCGATTCAGGCGGCCACCACAGTGGTTAGGGCGCGTAGTCAGGGTCTAGGTATTGTGCCCGATTTTCACGACAGTAATGATGTCCACATTCATGTACCTGAGGGTGCCACACCAAAAGACGGGCCCAGTGCTGGTATCGCCATGGCAACGGCCTTGGTTTCGGTTTATACCAATATTCCGGTTAAGGCTGAGGTGGCCATGACGGGTGAAATTACCCTGCGTGGTGAAGTTTTACGAATTGGCGGCTTAAAAGAGAAACTTTTGGCGGCACATCGTGGCGGAATTAGCACGGTAATTATTCCGGCGGGTAACGAGCGTGATTTGAAAGAGATACCGCAGAACATTAAGGAAGATCTGACCATTATGCCAGTTAAGTGGATAGATGATGTTCTAAAAATTGCACTTCAGGATCAGCCTAAGCCGTTTAGCGATGAGGAGTATTCAAAGCTAAGAGCTAAGCTCGAGTCGGGGTTGGGCAATGGTTCGGTGGGTAAAACTCACTGAGCATAAAAAATGAACAGCTGGGCGCCTTAATCGTAATCACGATTGAGGCGTTTGTTTTTTGTTCATAAAATGAGCCTGAAAGCAGTTAAAATTCAGGGAATTGACTATAAATTGCACGGGATGCAAAATTTGCCAACATCGACCTTGACCCTTACTGAGGGCCTTGGTATAAATCGCTATTCGATTGCCCCTAGCTGGGCCGAATAAGAATTTTGATGAACTTGCTGAGCCAGTCCCGTGGTTTCAGACAAAACAAAAGGGGTTAAATGTGAACAAATCTGAGTTAATTGAAGCTATCGCAGCATCCGCTGATATTCCAAAAGCTGCCGCAGGCCGCGCTTTGGACGCCATGGTCGATTCTGTAACTGGTGCCTTAAAAGAAGGTGATCAGGTTGTTTTAGTTGGTTTTGGTACTTTCTCTGTTAAAGACCGTGCAGCTCGCACCGGCCGCAATCCACAAACTGGTGAGCCTATTGAAATCGCTGCGGCTAAAATACCCAGCTTCAAAGCAGGTAAAGCATTGAAAGACGCCGTTAATATTTAATACGGTTTATCTTGGTGTCGCAGAATAATGCGATTCGGAAAGATAGAAAAGGGGCGCAGTGGTTGCGCCTTTTTTGATTGTGTAAATAACGGCCAAGATAAAAGGCTGCATAGGGTTAACAATGATCCAGAATTTCCGTGATAAATTGCAAGGTATCTTGGCTATGGCCTTGGTTTGCCTTATTTCTATTCCCTTTGTTTTGTTTGGGGTTGAAAACTTGTTTACTGGTGGCGGTGTTTCCCAGGGGGAGGCTGCCAAAGTTAACGATCAGGTCATTACAGAACTGGAGTTAAGTCGCGCTATTTCGTCGCGTAAAAATCAGTTATTGCAGCAAACTAACGGCCAGATTCCGGAGCAGTTTCTTAGTGACGAGCGGCTGCGCGGGCCAGTATTGGAACAGTTGATTCAGGAGGCGTTAGAGTCTGAAGAGGCTCAGGCATCGAATATTCTGATTGCTGATGCCGCAATCGACAAAATATTACTAGAGCAGCAAGCTTTCCAGCAAGATGGGAAATTTAGCTCGCAGTTATTTAGGGCAACCTTGGCGCAAGTGGGCTATACCCCGTCGAGCTACCGACAGGCTTTGCAGAAAGAGCTATCGGTTAACCAGCTGCGCCAGGGTATTTTGCTGAGCGGCTTTGCCACAGCCACCAAAGTGGAGCAGCAGTTGCTGCGTAAGGCTCAGAGTCGAAGCTTTTACTTTATGAGTATTGCCGCTAAACAGGTCGAGCCTGACATTAATTTGGCTGCCGGCGCCGCACGGCAACACTATGATGATAATACGGCCCAATATATGGGGCCTGAGCGCGTCAAATTAGAATACATTGATTTGGATGGTGCCAAATTGGCCAGCCCTGAAGATATTGCCGAAGCTGATGTCTTTGACGCTTACCAGCAGTATGCAGGAGCTTTTCAAGGGGCAGAGCGACGCCGTATTGCCCATATTCTAGTTGAAAAAAGCGACACGGGTGTCGACCAGTCAAAAGTTGAGATGATAAAGCAGCGCCTGGCTAGCGGCGGCGATTTTGCCGAGCTAGCACAAGAGTTGAGTGATGACATAGTCACCGCAGAGGATGGCGGAGAGCTAGGATTTACTGATGGCAAAGTGTTTGACGTGGCTTTGGAATCCGTTGTTGCAGGTTTGGTGGTGGATCAGGTTTCTGCTCCTCTGACTACTGATGAAGGCATTCATTTTATTAAACTGCTGGAGATAGATGCTCCAAAGGTTCCAAGTTTTGAGTCAAAAAAATCTGAAATTGGGACCAATTTACTCCAGGCAAAAATTCGTAAGCGTTATAACGAGATTTATAGTGAGTTGGAAGATTTGGCTTATAACGCCGATGATTTACACGGCTTGGCTGAGCAACTGGGTATTGAGGCTAGGACTTCAGACTGGGTTAGTCGTGCTGGCGGTACCGGTATTCTTGCTGATGCTTCAGTGTTGGAGCGCGCGTTTTCCGATGAGGTGTTGAAGGACCGTAATAGCAGTGGTGTTATTGAACTGCCTGATAATCGAGCTGCGGTGGTACGGGTGGTTGAGTTTGAGGCGGCCAAGCCCAAGCCTTTTGCTGTAGTTGAAGCACAGATAACTGCTACTCTACGCAAGCAACAAGGCGCTAAATTATTACAGGCTAAAGCGGAGTCTCTCAAGGCGAAGTTACAAGTTGGTGGTGATGTGGAAGCGGTTGCAAAAGCCGGGGGTGTAGATTGGCAGGTTGCTATTGATGCGCGTCGAAATGACAGCCGGGTCGATAGTTTTACGCTGCAGCAGGCCTTTAAGCTGGCTAAGCCAGCAGCGGATAAACCGGAATTCAAGATAGCGGCAAAACCGAATGGCGATTATGTATTGATACAGCTAAACCGAGTTACCGATAAAGTAGCGGCGGATTTGTTGGACTCGCAAAAAGTTACTGCTAGCCAAAGCCTGGCAATGCAAGCGGCAGGCTCACAATTCCAGTCGTATCAGGCCCAGTTAAAAGTGGCCGCTGAAATTAGTCGCTAAATTGATGTGCTTGAGCGTCCCAGTGCGCTCATTGTGGCTGAGCACAAGAAGCGGATAGTGAGTTTCTTGTGTGGAAGGGGTTGCCCAGGCCTTTCCCTGGTCTATAGCGGCTGAGGTCTTAGCCTTCGGTCGCGCAGTATGGTGCTGAGGTTTTTGCTTGGACAAAGCCGGGCCAAGCTCAATTTTTCAGGAGAGTTGGTCAGCTAATAAAAAGCCAGCAAGTAGCTGGCTTAAAAGGTAACTTATCACGCACGACCTTGTGCTAGCCACTAACGCGCTTCTTAAATTCTTTTATCACTTTATTAAACTCAGCAGCCAGAGTGTGCATCTTGTCAATCATTGCGTCGTGCTTGCGACGACTCAGCTTCTTGCAGCTTAGGTAATTGTCTGCCGCGGACATATAGGACTTAACTTCGTTTTTAGCTTTAATCATTTCAGGCGTTACCGCATTTGCCGGATCTGGTAGCTGCGGTCGATCAGGTTCGGAGCAGTCGGCGAACACTCCGGGGGCGGAGAGTATGCATGCTGATAGGGCTGCCGCTTTTAGTATTTTAATCATTTACAGGCCTCGTAGTTGCTGCTTATTAGCTGTGATTATGCGTCAGGCGCATCATGTGAATAGTAGTGCGTTAAATTTAGCACTTCAGTGTGAGTCTGCCAGAAAACATCGGCTTAACTCGATGAATGGTAGCTAAGCTTTTGAGGTGTAAGGCTATTTTGCGGTTATTAGTGCAGTGGCGCGTCGAGAAAATGGCCGCAACCGATCATTTTTCCTGAGAGTTGATAAAGTGACGGTATTCCGATGATATGTTTTTAATTTGCTTGGGTGCTAGTCGTTGGGCCTGATTGAAGTGCTGCCGGGCCAGTGGTTGGTTTCCTTGTTGATAAAAACTCTGGCCTAGGCGTATATGCATAAAGCCAAGTTGTTGCTCCTCCTCTTTAATACTGGGGCAATGCAGGGCGGAGTTTAGGGCCTCAATCGCTTGCTTGAAGCTACCCTGTTTAAAATAGCAGTCGCCAATGGCGGTTAATATCCAGGGAGCGTGGTGATACTGCGATTGAGGCTTGGGAAGCTGGAGCCAAGCTTGGTAGAATAGGCGTAGCGCTTTGGCATAATGATTATGTTGGTATTCATCATGGCCGGTTTCACACAATAATTCGATATTGGCCTTGGTTTCACTGTCGACGTGTAAGACATTCATAAAATTATTGTTGTGATTGTTGGCTATTGCGATGCCTAGTTTATGCAAGCCGGTAAAAAAACGCCAGCGACTGTCTACGTCTTTCTGCAAAAATAATGAAGGTTAAATGTTTAAGCTCATTCCTAAAACAATATTTTCGCTACCTGCGGTAGAAATATTTGCCTATGCTTTATTGGTGTCGCTTTCCTTGTTGGTTTTGTTGTTATGGCGCATTCGGCAACAGAGTGCTCAGCAGCTTATCACAGAGCAGCAAGCTATCTTAGGTGTCGAAAGCTTACGGTTAGAGTTATCCAGCGCGATAGCGGCAAGGGACTTGGCGCAGCAGCAGGCAGAGCTGGCTAGTGCGGGAAAAGACGCTGGTAGCAAAGCGCTGCACCAACTGCAGTTGCAACTCGCCAAGCTTGAGGAGGTGCAATTGTTACAGAATAAGCGCCTGCAAGAGCTGCCGCAAAAAGATGAATTGATAACTAAGTTACAACAGGGCCTGGCCAGTGCCAGTACCAAGTTGGAAGAGCAGCAGCGAGGTTTTTCGCAGCAGCAGCAGTTTTTTGAGCAAACCCGGCAACAGATGACCGCACAGTTTGAAACTTTGTCAAACAAAATATATCAGCGCCAAAGCAAGCAGTTTGCTGAGCAAAATCAGCAGTCTATGGATTCGGTGATTAAGCCATTAAAGAATCAAATTAAAGAATTTCGGGAGCGGGTCGAGTCCAGCTACGATGCGGAAAATGCCCAGCGTAATATGCTAGCGGGAAAAATTTCAGAATTGCAAAAGCAAACCCAGAAAATTGGTCAAGACGCGGTGAATTTGGCCAGTGCCCTAAAAGGCGATAACAAAATCCAGGGTAACTGGGGTGAGGTGATTCTAGAGCGGCTATTGGAAGACTCTGGATTACAGAAGGGGCGTGAATACGACACTCAGGTGGCCTTACAAAATGCCGCCGGTGATCGATTGTTGCCCGATGTGGTGGTGCGTTTGCCTCAGGATAAAGATATTGTGATTGATTCAAAAATGTCATTGTTGGATTATGAGCTATATTGTTCTGCCGGAGATGAGAGCGCTAGGCAGCAGGCCCTTAAAAATCATGTCGCATCTTTACGTAGCCATATTCGTGGTTTAAGTATCAAAGAGTATGATCGCCTGGAGGGTATTCGTAGCCTCGATTTTGTGTTTTTGTTTATCCCGGTCGAGGCGGCATTTATGTTGGCGATGCAGGCGGATCACGGCCTGTTCCAAGAGGCATATGACCGTCATATTGTATTGGTTAGTCCAACCACCTTGCTGGCGTCTTTAAGAACTGTGGAAAACTTATGGCGTTTTGATAAGCAGCATAAAAATTCGGAAAAAATTGCGGGCCAAGCCGGTGCGCTGCACGATCAGTTTGTGTTGTTGCTGGCTTCGCTGGATGACATGGGTAAACAGTTGGAAAAAACTAGCCAAGCGTTTGATACAACTAAAAAACGTTTGTCGTCGGGGCGAGGTAATTTGCTTAAGCGGGTTCAGGATATTCGTGAACTTGGAGCGAAAACAAAAAAAACAATTCCTGACGCTTATCGTGAACAGTTGGATGACTGCGCGCCGTTGCCGGACCAAGCTGAAAGGCAGCCATTAAGCCCACAAGATGGTGATAGTTAGGTGCTGAACTCAATACATTTTTCGCTTTCTATTACCGGGCCAATTTTTATTTTGATTTTCCTTGGCTTGTTGCTTAAGCGTTCGGGCGTGGTAACTACGGAGTTTTCCGATCAGGCTTCAGCTCTGTGTTTTAAGCTGTTTTTACCGGCATTGTTGTTCTTTAATATTATAGAGCTGCCTTTGGCGAAGCTGTTCAAGCCTGGATTGCTGTCGGTTTTGCTGGGGCTGACCTTGGTGTTGTATTTAACCTTGGAGTGGTTGGTGCCAAGGTTTCGTCGTTTAGACGACTGCCGGGGTGAGTTTATCCAGTCCTGCTTTCGAGCTAACCTAGCGATTATTGGCCTGGCTTTTTGTGAGCGCGCCTACGGTGAGGAGGGCTTAGGTGTAGCCTCTATGTTGGTCGCAATATTAACAATTTCTTATAATGTTTTCGCAGTCATTACCTTGCAGCGACATGTCGATAATGGCCAGAATAGTATGCAGCGGCAATTATTAGGCATTGTTAAAAATCCTTTGATAATCGCTATCAGTTTGGCCTTGTTAGTGAACCCGGTGGCCAGTTTTATTCCGGCCGTATTAAAGCAGGCTGGGGGATATTTGGCGCAGGTAAGCCTGCCTTTAGCGTTGCTATGTGTGGGGGCTAGTTTATCTTTTCGTGGCGCGGGTAATAATGTAACGGCCATTGCTTGGTCTGCTGTGGTTAAGTTGCTGCTAAAGCCAGCGCTGGCGGTATTGCTTTTGGTTTTTCTGGGGTTTTCTAAGTTAGAAATTGGCGTGGCGTTCTTGTTGTTATCGGCTCCGGTTGCGGCAGCCAGCTTTGTTATGGTGGTTGCCCTAGGTGGTAATCGGGCGATGGCGGCAAATTTTATCGTTTATAGTTCTATTCTTTCCTTGTTTTCTGTCAGCGCAGGCCTGGTGCTATTGCGCAATTTGGCAATTATTTAGTGGTTGATTATGTTGATAGTATTGATGGTTTTAGCGGTACTGCTAGTTGCAGTTTTGTCAATTTGGGCTTGGCGCTTGCTGCAGCAAGTAAAGCGCCAGGAGGCGGAGCAGAAAAGACAGGTGCAGGCGTTGGAAGACGATGCAAGGGCGCAGCGAGATCGGGTCAATAAGAGCATTCAGATAATTGCAAATACTATCGTCGCAGGCGATAAGATGAGCTTGACTGAGGCGGCAATGCGACTTGGGGTATTGCTTGAAAGCTTGGGTATAGACGATGTTAGTCGTGAGCAGTTGGCGCCGTTATTCAAGTTGGCTGAGGCCACCGCCCACATCCCGATACTTGAAGAGTGGAAAAAGTTGCCCATTAAAAAGAAATTAGCTTTTGATAATCAGCGCGAAGCCCTAGAGCAGGACTATCGGGACTTCGTAGTGCAGTGTTGTCAGAATTTGCGTGGCCGAAAATTCTGACGGTTCAACAGTGCAACAGCTCGATAGTGCCTGCGACCTTGCTCGGCCGCCGATGTCTTTGGGGTTGCGTTAAAAGGCGGTTTTTTGTGGGCTGGGCTATGTTGTTAAAACATTGTGAGCAGGTGTGGGTATTTTAGGGAGCCCTAAGCCCCGCGGTTAGGGCTTGGTGTTTATTGTGGGCTTAGCTCTTTCGTTTTAGCCAAACGCCGGTTTCAATGTGGTCTGTATAGGGGAATTGATCAAAAAAAGCGAGGCGCTCAATTCGGTGGGTTTTAGTAATGTGTCTAAGGTTTTGTTGTAGTGTTTGCGGGTTGCAGGATACATACAAGATTTGATCAAAACGGCAGACCATTTCCTCGGTGTGTTTATCCAGGCCTGCCCTGGGTGGGTCGACTAAAACCGTGCTGAAGTCGTATTGCGTGAGGTTGATATCTCTTAGGCGTCTAAACTCACGCACCCCATCCATAGCTTGGGATAGCTCTTCTGCTGACATGCGTGCAATAATTATATTTTCTTGTTGATTTAAACCGAAGTTTACCTGGGCCGAGTTTACTGAGGTCTTGGATATTTCGGTTGCCAGTACTTTATCAAACAGGCTGGCCAGTGGAATGGTGAAATTACCGTTGCCGCAATAAAGCTCGAGTAAATCCCCGGGGCTGTTGGCGCAGCAACTCGTGGCCCATTCAATCATTTTTTCACAGATGCCAGCATTGGGCTGGGTAAAGCTCGATTCTACTTGCTGGTACTGGTATTGGCGATCATTAATATTGAGTGTCTCAATGATGTGGTCACGCTTTAGTACTCGTTTTTGCTTGCGACTACGGCCAATGATGGCGGTGTTTAGCCTGGTTTGCAGTGCTGTAGCGGCTTGCTCCCAGTCGTCATCCAGCGGCCTGTGGTATATCAGTGTGATTAGCGCGTCGCCGGATTGTCCGGTTAAGAATTCCACCTGAAAAAGTTTACGCTTCAAGGTTTCATTGTTGTTGAGTTCGGGCAGTAATTTCTGCATCAGTTGGTTGATCAGCTCTGAGCCAATATCAAAACGATCAATAATATAGGTCTTTTTATACTCGCCCTTCGCATACATGGCGTAGTTGGCTTTATCGCCCTCGTGCCATATTTTAAATTCAGCGCGTTGGCGAAAGTGTTTGTCGGTGCTGGCGAACACCTCCAGCTGAGGTGGCTTAAACTCGGCCAGCTGTTCGCGCAGCCATTGGCTCTTTTTATTGAGCAGCTTTTGATATTTTTCAGGGTACACTTGGTGAACGGACATAGGGGGCAGCAGCTTGTGAGTGGTGAAATCAAGAAAAGAGCTATTATAACGGTAAAGGCTCAAGGGGGCAGCTGTGATTGAGACTTTATCTTTGCGCGTGCCGGGGCAGGGCTTGCACAGCATTACCGAGCGGGTGGCTTCGGTGGTGGCGGCGTCGGGCCTGGCTCAGGGGCTGTGTCACTTGTTTATCATGCACACTTCGGCCAGTTTGCTGATTCAAGAGAATTACGATGACAGTGCCAAGGTAGATCTAGAGGCATGGTTGAATCGCCTGGTGCCGGAGAATGATCCGCTCTACACCCATACTTTGGAGGGTCCGGATGATATGCCGGCTCATATTAAGGCGGCGTTAACTGCGAGTAGTTTGACTATCCCATTTGATGGCGGCCAGTTGTGCTTGGGCAGTTGGCAGGGGGTTTATCTATGGGAGCATCGCCACGGTTCTCAGCAGCGGCAGCTGGTTGTGGCTGTCGCGGCGTTATAAGCAGTTCAGCGGCTTTGGCAGGCCGGCAATTTTACTGGCTGTCTTGGCAGGCGAGGGTGGGAATAGTCCCAGTACGTAAATACTGTTACCTTTTTCTTTACCCAATTGCAGGCCAATCTGCTTAACCAGAATTCGCATTGCGGGTGATTGTTCAAATTCCAAATAAAAGTTTCGCAGCAGCTGGATAACATCCCAGTGTTCAGCGCTGAGCGTTATATTTTCTTCTTTTGCCAGGGCTTCCGCCAATGGCTCGCTCCAGTCTTGACTGTTGATGAGGTAGCCTTCCTGGTCCCGCTTAACTGTATTTATGCTGGGCATATCAATTCCAATTAAGGCTAGTGCTGTGCTCGCAGCTGAGTTCGACCAGTTGTGAGTAGCTAATAGCTTGGATGTGTTTATGGCACCGTGAGCTGTCGATTCCTCTCGCTAGCAGGTCTATATCCATCGCGTAAACCTGGCCAGGGTATTGTTTGAGTTGTTGGTTGCTCTGCAGTGCGCCGTAAACGCCGTCGGCTATTAACACAATGCAATCGACCGCTGTTGCTAGTTCAAGGCATTGTGCTAAGGCCGGCGAGTCGAAGCTGGATTTGTTGACGATATGCAGGCTGCTCACAATGAAATTACCACATCTTGTTGGCTGATTAGCTGTTGAATCTGGGTGTTGCTGAGTGGCTTGGCGGTATCCGGTTGGTCTAGCTGTCTTAGGCCAAGGGCGCTGGCTTGGTAATAAAGTTTATCAATGTCGTAAATGGGCAGCATTTTGAGGGTTTTGCTTAGATCTTTTTGTCCCACTAGCTGGCTTTGTTGCTGGGTTTGTAATTGAAAGACACCGTCGGCCATAAAAAGCAGGCTTATGTCTTGCTCAAAGGCTCCGCCGGCGAGGGCGATATCCAGTAGTTCGCGGCCATTGGCGCTGCCGTAGGGAGCGCTGCGAGCGATCAATAGAATTTTTTTCTGGCTCATGGCGGAATCTCCTTAGGCGGCAAAGGTTATGGTGCGGTCGCTGCTAGCTATGCCATCGATCAGCTGGCCCAGGCCGCTGACTTCGAACGGCGCGGGCACATTGTGTTGGCTTTTATCATAGCGCTCAGCCTCTTCTTGGTTGAGCATGCCGCGCCTGACTGCGGCTGCGATGCAAACAATTAACGGTACTTGGCATTGTTTGGCTAGCTCACACCATTGTCGGTGTAGGTTGGTCTCATCGCTGGGGGGCGACATTAGGCCATTGCTATTGAGCACTCCGGCGCCATAAAAAAACACCCGCTCAACTTGGTGGCCAGCCGCAAGGGCAGCTCGGCAGAATCGCAGAGCGGAGTCAGCAGCTTGACTGTTCAAGGGGGCTGCGCAGACATTGATGGTGAATTTCATGGGTATAACTCTACTGAGCGGATACAAAAAAGCCCAATTAAGATTGGGCTTTAGTGGCTAGCGTTGGGAGCGATTTTAGTCGTCGCCGCCCATGCCAATTAGTTGCAGCAAAACTACAAAAATATTGTACAGCGAGACATACAGTGAAACGGTAGCAGAGATGTAGTTACGCTCGCCGCCGTGAATGATGGCGCTGGTTTGATACATAATCATCAGCGATGACAGTACTAAAAAGATTCCGCAGATAACTAAGTGTAGCGCTGGAATTTGCATAAATGCATTGGCGATCATGGCGATAAAGGCCACTAGCATACCAACCATTAAGAAGCCGCCCATGTAGCTCATGTTTTTCTTGGTGATCAGTATATAGCCTGACATGGCGAAAAATATTGCCGCGGTGCCACCTAGTGCCAGCATTATAGTGTCGCCGGCGCCAGCGGCTAAAAATGCATTTAATAGAGGGGCGAGCGTCACGCCCAGCCATCCGGTAAGGGCGAAGACTAGGATTAAGCCCATGCCGCTGTTCTTGAATTTTTGAACGGCAAACAGTAATCCAATAGTGGGGATTAGAGAAAGTAGGCCAAAGTGTGGCACATTGAACGCCATGGCTACGCCGGCGGTCAGGGCGCTAAACGCCAATGTCAGGCCCAGTAGCGCGTAGGTGTTACGCAGTACTTTGCTAACCTCAAAGCTCTCAGCACTTGCTTGGCTATCGCTATTATAAAGTTCTTGCATAGATTATCCCCTTGATTTAATCGTATTCTGCTCAGAAACCGGGTTTCTAAGTTGTTGAAAATAGTGACGTTAATAGTATGTCAGCTGTGGCCAACACTCCAGCCCTTTGCGGCGTTAAGTTTTGCTAAATGCCTAGTAAAACAGCTGCTATTACTGAATAGGCATTGAGTTGGGCGTTTAGCCTGGGTATTAGTGTCTTACTCCTACATAAATAGGGTGTGCGAGTCTATATTTCAAGTCTTGTTGTGGCTTGGCGGGCCGTGGCACCTTTAGTTTTTGGCGGCAATGGCGTTTAAAGGGGCAAATATTACTGCACCTAGGCATGCACGCTGTTTCTAACGCCCCTAATCCGGTAGACTTGCCGCCGCCTTAGGGCAGCTCTATTGATTTAAGTGGAATTCACCATGGCCGATTGTATTTCTGCGCAAAACTCTGAACGTTTGCGCAATATTCGAATTGTATTAGTTAACACCTCCCATCCGGGTAATATTGGCGGCGTCGCCAGGGCCATGAAGAATATGGGTTTGGCCAAGTTGTACCTGGTTAGCCCCAAAGAATATCCGGCCGACAAGGCCGTGTGGCGGGCGTCCAACGCGGTTGACGTGCTGGATGATGCGATTGTTGTGGACACCCTAGATGAGGCCATAGCTGACTGTGGTTTAGTCGTTGGTACCAGTGCCCGCGAGCGCAGAATCCCTTGGCCTTTATTGACGCCGCGGGAGTGTGGGGGGCGCGCCTGGGCTGAATCCGCTCAGCATGATGTGGCCATAGTGTTTGGGCGCGAAGACCGTGGCTTGACCAATGAAGAGCTGCATAAATGTCATTTTCATATCCATATCCCCACCAATCCAGATTATAGCTCGCTAAACTTGGGTGCTGCCGTGCAGGTCATTGCCTATGAGATGCGCCTGGCTTGTCTGCAAGAGGAGGAGGGCAAGGAGATTCAGTTTGATGATTGGGATCAGCCTCCTGCCAAGGTGGATGCGATGGAGCGTTACTACGACCATTTGCAGGAAACCTTAGAGAAGCTTGGGTTTATAGAGCCGGGTAATCCGCGCCAAACCATGACTCGGTTGCGCCGTTTGTACAACCGGGTGCGCCTAGATGAGATGGAGCTAAATATTATGCGTGGGGTCTTAACCGCCACGCAAAATTACATTTATCACACCCAGAAAAAATTAGATCAGCTTGACGCCGGTGATGAATGAGGCTTGTTAATAACCTAGTAAATTGCTAAGGTATATACCCGAGTAATTTACTAGGTTATATATTAAGTACCGTGCTTACATATATGCTTGACTAGTATCGTTGGTTTTTTATAATGCGCGCCGCGCCCCAATGTTGGACAGCCTGATAATGAGATTAACGACCAAAGGCCGCTACGCGGTTACAGCCATGTTGGATTTGGCTTTACATGCCGATAAAGGCCCTATAAGCCTGGCAGGTATATCCAAGCGACAGGAAATATCTTTATCCTATCTAGAGCAGCTTTTTGCCAAGCTGCGTCACAATGAGCTGGTTTGCAGTGTTCGCGGCCCGGGCGGCGGTTATCGCCTATCTAGGGATGCTGGAAGTATTTTTGTGGCGCAAATAGTCGATGCGGTCAATGAGTCAATTGACGCGACTAATTGCGGTGGCGCTGGCAAGTGTCAAAACGGTGAAATTTGTTTGACACATCACCTGTGGCAAGACTTGAGTACCCAAATTCACGATTTTTTGAACGGCATCAGCCTGGCCAGTTTGGTTGAGCGGCAAGACATTCGTGCTGTTAGTGAGCGCCAAGATAACGAAGAAGCAATGGCAGTCGACGCTGAGGCGATGATTCAAACTGCCAATATTAGCTAGTTCGGTTGTCGCAAAAAATTAGATTTATAGAGAGTTGTCGGCCCAGGCCGGCATTAGCAAGGCACAGTATTATGAAATTACCCGTTTACCTCGATTATTCAGCATCGACTCCAGTCGACCCTAGGGTTGCCAAAGAGATGATGGACTGCCTCACTATGGATGGCAATTTCGGCAACCCAGCGTCACGCTCCCATGTCTATGGTTGGAAGGCTGAAGAGGCGGTAGAGAGCGCTCGTCGGCAGGTAGCTGATTTAATCAATGCTGACCCAAGAGAGATTGTTTGGACCTCTGGTGCGACTGAGTCCGACAACTTAGCGATCAAGGGTGTGGCGCATTTTAATGCTAAAAAAGGCAAGCACATCATCACCTCTAAAATCGAGCATAAGGCGGTATTGGATACCTGCCGCCAGCTCGAGCGCGAAGGATTTGAGGTGACCTACCTAGAGCCGGATAGCGACGGTATGATTACCGCGGCTCAAGTTGCTGAGGCGATTCGCGAGGACACCACGATTGTTTCTTTGATGCACGTCAATAATGAAATTGGCGTGATCTATGATATTGCCGCTATTGGTGAGGTATGTCGCGAGCGTAAGGTGTTCTTCCACGTTGATGCAGCCCAGAGTGCCGGCAAAATTGAAATTGACATGGCGGCCATGAAGGTTGATTTAATGTCCTTCTCGGCGCATAAGATCTATGGTCCCAAGGGTATGGGCGCCTTGTACGTTAGCCGCAAGCCTCGGGTTCGCCTTGAGGCGCAGATGCATGGTGGTGGTCATGAGCGTGGCTTTCGCTCGGGCACTTTACCCACCCATCAAATTGTTGGCATGGGTGAAGCTTTTCGCTTGGCTAAAGAAGAGATGGCTAAAGATCACCAGCATTGCCTTGATCTGCGCAACCGCTTGTGGGAAGGCGTTAAAGATATGGAGCAGGTGCATGTAAATGGCTCTTTTGATCAGCGGGTTTCCACCAATATCAACATCAGTTTTGCCTATGTTGAAGGCGAGTCGCTGCTAATGTCTTTACGAGATTTAGCCGTTTCTTCTGGTTCCGCTTGTACCTCGGCCAGCCTGGAGCCTTCTTATGTGCTTCGGGCGCTGGGTGTGAATGATGAAATGGCCCACAGCTCGATTCGTTTTAGCGTCGGCCGCTTCACCACCGAAGAAGATATCGATTATGTCATTGCTAAGGTTCGCACCGCAGTAGACAAATTGCGTGAACTGTCGCCGCTTTGGGATATGTATAAAGACGGTGTAGATTTAAGTAAAATTGAATGGGCTGCCCACTAGGGCCCAAGAGAGAGATAACATGGCTTATAGTGATAAAGTAATCGACCACTACGAAAATCCTCGTAATGTCGGCAAGTTGGACGATAACTCCAACAGTGTAGGTACTGGCATGGTCGGTGCCCCCGCCTGTGGCGATGTAATGCGCTTACAGATTCAGGTAGACGACGAGGGTATAATTCAGGACGCTAAGTTTAAAACCTATGGTTGTGGTTCTGCCATAGCATCAAGTTCCTTGCTGACCGAGTGGGTCAAAGGTAAGAGTTTGACTGAGGCCGCTGAAATTAAAAATACTGAAATAGCAGAAGAGCTGGCGCTGCCGCCAGTTAAAATTCACTGCTCGGTATTGGCCGAAGATGCCATCAAGGCGGCGGTCAAAGACTTACGTGATAAAAGGGGCGAGTGATCGCCCGCTAGCTCGATTACAGGTAATAACATGGCTTTAACAATGACAAATGCGGCCGCTGAGCATGTGGCGCGGCATATACTCAGTCGCGGTGGTGGGGTGGGTATCCGAGTTGGGGTGAAAACCACTGGCTGCTCTGGTATGTCCTATGTGTTGGAATTTGTAGATCAGCTCAACCCTGAAGATGAAGCTTTTGATCAAGGTAGTTTTAAGCTGGTGGTTGATCCCAAGAGCTTAAGTTATCTGGATGGAACCGAGTTGGATTTTGTCAAAGAAGGTCTTAACGAAGGCTTTCAGTTTAATAACCCTAATGCAAAAAATGCCTGTGGCTGTGGTGAAAGTTTCCACGTTTAACCCAGTGTTAATGTGTTGGACAAAAAAGCCGGGGCGATGCTCCGGCTTTTTGTTATCAGGCCTCTGCTTATATGAGTTTAGATAAAAACCACTTCCAGTTGTTTGGTTTGCCACAAAGTTTTGCCGTCGACAAATTGGTGTTGGCTGAGCGTCAGCGAACTTTGCAAAAAGAGGTGCATCCGGATCGTTTTGCAACAGCCGGGGAGCGGCAGCAGCGGCTGGCGGTGCAGATGGCGGCCCAGGTTAATCAGGCTTTTGAGGTGTTAAGCTCGCCGGTAAAGCGTGGTGATTATCTGCTTGAACTGGCTGGTTTGGATACCAATTTTGACAGCTATACCCATCAAGATATGGACTTTTTAATGGAGCAAATGGCTTTGCGCGATAGCATGGATGAGCTTAAGTCCATGGCGAAGCCAGAGTCGGCACTGGATGATTTGATTGCCAAGGTTGACCGGTTGGATCAACAGTTGCAGCAACAGTTTGCGCAAAAATTCGAGTGCGGCGACCTAGATAGCGCCAAGGGCAGCTTGGCCAAAATGCATTTTAGCCAGAAGCTTGCAGCGGAGTTGAGCCGCGTAGAAGCTGAATTATTAGATTACTAGAAGAGTTTACAGCGTGTTATTGCAAATCTCAGAACCAGGTCAAACCGCCAAACCCCATGCGCGAAAAATCGCCATTGGTATCGACCTAGGCACGACCAATTCAATTGTCGCCAGTGTTCGAAGCGGCAGCCCCGAAGTCATTGTCGATGCTGAAGGCGATGGTCTGGTGCCGTCGGCGGTGTATTACGGCGAAGCAGAAATATTGGTTGGCCAGGCAGCCAAGCGGAAACTTATGCTGGACCCGATCAATACCTTGGTGTCGGTCAAGCGTTTGATGGGGCGTGGTGCCGAAGCCTTGCATTCGCTTGGTGATGAGGCGCCCTATCGTTTGCGCGCTGAAGCGGGGGGGATGCCTTTTATTCAGACTCGCCAGGGCGATATAAGTCCAGTGCAGGCGTCCGCGGAAATTTTAAAGGCCTTGGCTGAGCGCGGTCGTCAAGCCTTGCTTGGTGGTTCGGTAGAGGAACTCAGTGGTGCCGTGATTACGGTGCCAGCTTATTTTGATGAGGCTCAGCGCCAAGCCACTAAAGACGCGGCTACCCTGGCTGGGCTCAAGGTTTTACGTTTACTGAATGAGCCCACCGCGGCAGCGGTCGCCTATGGTTTAGATCGAGCTGCGGAGGGCACTATCGCCGTTTATGATCTTGGTGGTGGTACCTTTGATATCTCTATATTGCGGCTGCAGCAGGGGGTGTTTCAGGTGTTGGCCACCGGTGGCGACTCGGCCCTGGGGGGTGATGACTTTGATATGGCGATTGCTCAGTGGGTTATGCGCGAGAGTGGTCAGTCGCAGAATTTAAACCCGCAGCAGCAGAGGCAAATATTGCAATTGGCCTGTCAGGCGAAAGAAGACCTGGCGCAGCAGTCTGAAGTTGAGGTTCAGTGGAGCGATTGGCGCTCGAGCCTAGACCGAGCTGGATTGCAGGTTTTACTAGAAAATTTAATTGCAAAAAGCATTCGGGCCTGTAAGCGTGCGCTGCGCGATGCCGGTGTGCGTGCCGCCGAGATTGACAAGGTGGTGATGGTAGGCGGTTCTACCCGTACCCTAGCGGTGCAGGCGGCGGTGGCGGAGTACTTTGGTTCTGAGCCGCTGACGGATATTAATCCCGACACGGTTGTTGCCCTGGGCGCGGCGATTCAGGCTGATGCCTTGGTGGGCAATAAGCCCGATGAGGATATGCTTTTATTGGATGTTATCCCTTTGTCCCTAGGATTGGAAACTATGGGTGGGCTAGTAGAAAAAGTCATCGACCGCAACACCCCGATCCCGGTCGCCAAGGCGCAGGAGTTCACCACGTTTAAAGATGGCCAGACGGCCATGGTGGTGCATGTTCTTCAGGGTGAGCGAGATTTGGTCAAGGATTGTCGCTCCCTGGCAAGGTTTGAGTTACGCGGTATTCCGCCGATGGTGGCTGGCGCAGCAAAAATCAAGGTCACCTTCCAGGTCGACGCTGACGGTTTGTTGGCGGTTAGCGCTGAGGAGGTTGCTACTGGGGTCAAAGCCAGTATCGATGTAAGGCCATCTTATGGTTTGGATGATAAAACTATTACTACAATGTTGCGTGATTCCTTCAGCCATGCCGAGGACGATATGCGAGCCAGGGCGCTACGTGAGCAGCAGGTTGAAGCTGATCGGGTGATTGAAGCTGTGCTCGTTGCAATGGCGGCCGATGGTGAAAAGCTCTTATCTGCGGCGGAGTATACTGCGCTGCAGGCTGAGCTGGAGCTGTTGGTTGAGGTAAGAATGCAGTCAGCTGCTGCCGAAGAAATTGAAGCGGCGATCGAGCGGGCGGGGAAGGCTTCGGAAGACTTTGCGGCGCGTAGAATGAATACCAGTATTGTCGGCGCCTTGTCGGGCCGAACTCTAGATGATGTGGAGAAGGGCTGATGCCAAAAATAGTATTTTTACCCCATGCCGAAGTTTGTCCTGAAGGTAAGGTTGTCGAGGCTGAAAAGGGCGAGAGCATTGTGCAGGTGGCATTGCGTCATCATATTGAAATTGAGCACGCCTGTGAGATGAGTTGTGCCTGCACTACTTGTCATGTTGTGGTGCGCGAGGGTTACGACTCATTGGCAGAGGCCGATGAGTTGGAGGACGACTACCTGGATAAGGCTTGGGGCCTGGAGCCCGATTCGCGGCTGGGTTGCCAGGCGCTGGTGGCCGATGAGGATCTGGTGGTTGAAATTCCTAGATACACGATTAACCAAGTATCAGAGCAACATTAAAGCTTAAGAGCTAAGAGGTGTAGTTGTGAAGTGGACCGATGTACAGGATATAGCGATTGAGTTAGCTGATAATCGCAGTGATGACCCGCGTTACGTTAATTTTGTTGATTTACGCCAGTGGGTAATGGCGCTTGAAGGCTTCGATGACGATCCCAAGCGCTGTGGCGAAAAAATTCTAGAGGCTATTCAGGCTGCTTGGATTGATGAGCTGGACTAGCCCCTGGCTAGTTGGCAGGGCTTAAATTCACCCTGTGCAGAGACCTAATTAGGGTCAAATCTAGCGCCAGTGGATTAGTGAAAATAGAGGTCAAATAGCGTATATATCCTGCTAAAACCCGCGTATAATCCGCGGGTTTTCTAATTGGTCGGTTTCGCAGTGTAAAGCCTGAGCTTGAATATTAGTGACCTGACATTAAAATCATACGCCTTATTTGGAGATTATTATAATGGCTATTGAACGTACTTTTTCTATCATCAAGCCCGATGCCGTTGCAAAAAACGTTATTGGTGGAATAAATTCTCGTTTTGAAAAAGCGGGCCTGAGCATTGTAGCCATGAAAATGGTTCAACTGGATGACGATAAGGCTGGTGGTTTTTACGCCGAGCACAAAGAGCGTCCTTTCTTTAAAGATTTGGTTGGCTTCATGACCTCTGGTCCAGTTGTTGTGCAGGTATTGGAAGGAGAGGGTGCGGTTTTAAAGAATCGCGAGCTAATGGGCGCAACCAACCCACAGGAAGCTGAAGCCGGTACTATTCGCGCTGATTTCGCACAGAGCATTGATGCTAATGCTGTACACGGTTCTGATTCTCCTGAGTCCGCCGCTCGTGAAATTGCCTATTTTTTCGCTGATAGCGAAATTTGCCCACGCTAATACGGGCCTGAATCCATGACAGCTGAAATAGTAGAAATTGCCACCACCGAGAAGACCAACCTCATGGGTTTGTCTGAAGAGAGGTTGGTGGAGTTTTTTGAAAGTATCGGTGAGAAGCGTTTTCGCGCGACTCAAGTGCTGAAATGGATTCATCAAATGGGCGTGTTATCGTTTGCTGATATGAGCAATATCAGCAAACCGTTGCGAGAAAAATTGCAGCGGTTGGCCGAAATTAGAGTGCCAGAGGTTATCAAACAGCTGGACTCGGTTGATGGCACGCGCAAATTTTTGATTACGGTTAGTGGTGGCTCAGCCATCGAAACTGTTTTTATCCCAGATGGTGAGCGTGGAACTTTATGTGTTTCCTCCCAGGTGGGTTGCTCGTTGGATTGTAGTTTTTGCGCGACCGGTAAGCAGGGCTTTAATCGCGATTTAAGTGCCGCTGAAATTATTGGTCAAGTTTGGATTGCGGCCAAATCTTTCGGCCAGTTTGGGCCTAAAGGCCCCCGTAAAATCACCAATGTGGTGATGATGGGTATGGGCGAGCCATTGTTGAATTTTGACAATGTTGTCGATTCTATGAATCTGATGATGCACGACAACTGTTACGGTATCTCCAAGCGCCGGGTTACTCTAAGCACCTCGGGCGTTGTCCCTGCACTGGACAAGCTGCGTGGCCGGACTGATGCCTGTTTGGCTATTTCTTTGCACGCCCCAAATGATGAGTTGCGCAATCAGCTGGTGCCTATTAATAAAAAGTACCCGATTGCCATGCTGCTGGAAAGCGCCAAAAAATACATGGAAAGCTTGCCCGATGTGCGTCGTAAAATAACCATTGAATATACCTTGATATCTGAAGTTAATGACCGCCAAGAACACGCTCATGAGTTGGCTGAGCTGTTGCGTGATGTGCCGGTCAAAATAAACCTAATTCCTTTTAACCCCTTTGATTTGGTTGACTATAAGCGGGTTAGTAATAATGCCTTGCATCGCTTCCGCAATATTTTGATTGAAGCGGGCTACACTACTACGGTGCGGACTACCCGCGGCGAAGATATTGACGCAGCTTGTGGCCAACTGGCCGGCAGCGTCAACGATCGTACCCGGCGTTCTGAGCGCTACCGCGAGCAAGCTATAAAAATTATTGAATAACATTAAATTAAACAGGTAATAACCATGAGCCAATGGCGAAAACGGATTTGCATTTCTATCTTCAGTCTAGTGCTCTTGTCAGCTTGTGTTACTAGCTATGACCGGCCGATACAAAAAGTTGATATGGTTAAGGCTATGCAAACCCATATTAAGTTGGGTCTGGACTACCTGCGGCAAAATAATTTAAATTCGGCCCGCTTCCATTTCAATAAAGCATTGAAAATTGATGGTAAGTCTGCCGGTGCTTATGCTGGCATGGCGGTATTGATGCTGCGTGAAGGTGATGATGCCCGAGCCGATCAGTTTTACCGTAAGGCTATTTCGTCTGACCCGGGTTATTCTCTAGCGCGCAATAACTACGGCTCTTTTTTATATGAGCGCAAGCGCTACGCTGAGGCTTTGCTGCAGTTTGAAGCTGCCGCAGATGATCTTAATTATGAGCGTCGAGCCTTGGCCTATGTCAATGTCGGCCTGAGTCAAGTTAAATTGGGCCAGCAGGCTGTTGCGGAAGCGGCCTTTGTGCGAGCTCTGAATTTAGATCCGAATATGTCTCGCGCTTATATTGAAATGGCCCAGATAGCTTTTGGCAAGGGCGAATATCCTGCTGCCAATCAACTGTTGACTCGCTATCAATATATTCAGCGACCAACACCTAGATCTTTGTTGTTACAAATAAAAATTGCCCGCAAGACGAACGACAAAAATAAAGAATCCAGTGCCGGCTTGGCTTTGAAAAATCTATACCCTCAGTCACCGGAATACAAGTCTCTACGTCAGGGCTTATAGGGGAGTTTGATGTCTGAAGAAACTACCAGTGATAGCTCGCCCCCAGGACCTGGGGACATTATTCGCTATGCCAGAGATCAGCGTGGCATGACAATTACTGAGTTAGCCGACGAGATGCGTATCAGCCGCGGCAAGCTACAGTATTTGGAAGACAATCAATTTACTGAAGTTGGCGCAGATACTTTTGTTCGCGGCTACCTCCGTGCAAGCGCAAGAATACTAAAACTTAATGCCGATGAGTTAATGGCTGAATATGAGGCTTTTGCCGGTTTAGGTTCGGGCGCTGCTGAAGTCGCACCAGTCAAGCACGCGGTGCCTAGCAGGAGACTACAAAAATGGCAGCTTTGCGCGATAGTGTTAGTGTCGTTGGTGCTGCTGATTTTTGTTGTTAGTTTGTTTTTTTCTGGCAAGGATTCAACGGCTGAGGTGCAGCCGGTGCCGGCCCAGGCGGCGCAATCGCAAACCGACGTCGCGGGGGAGCTAAAGCCTGCTGCCCCAGTCGGTGTGACAGACCTAGCTGCTGCGAGCAATAATGATAATGACCCGCTCAATGATTCATCTGTTGCGCAAGTAAATAAAAGTGCTGCAAGCCTTAAGTTGCTTGCAGTCGCAAATGAAATGGCCGAGTCGGTCTCTACAGAGCTGAGTGCTAATGTAAATTCCAAGCTATTATTTACGTTTTCAGGGCTGTGTTGGTTGGAGGTTCGTGACAGCAGTGGCCGCCGTTTATACAGTGGTAGCAAACAATCCGGCGATAGTTTGAGCCTTAATGGCCAGGGGCCATTTCAGGTTCGCCTTGGTAACGCTCAGAGTGTCAGCCTCCAGGTCAACGGCAAGGATTACCCAATCCAAGCAAGATCTGGCAGTAAGACTTTAAAGCTGATGGTTCCCTAGTCAGGCCTATAAATAGAGAAAATTATGCATTTTGAATCTCCCATCGTCCTTCGCAAATCCCGTCAGATCATGGTCGGCGATGTGCCGGTTGGCGGTGGCGCACCTATTTCAGTGCAAAGCATGACCAATACGGAAACCACTGATGTGGCTGCGACGGTGGGGCAAATTGTCCGCTTGCAAGATGCCGGGGCTGATATAGTTCGTGTCTCGGTGCCGAGTATGGATGCCGCCGAGGCCTTTGGTGCAATCCGCAAGCAAGTCAGTGTGCCGCTGGTGGCGGATATCCATTTTGATTATCGAATCGCCTTGCGAGTAGCGGATTTGGGGGTAGATTGTTTGCGCATTAACCCCGGTAATATCGGACGAGAGAAGCGTATCCGGGCGGTGGTAGATAAAGCGCGAGACCTTAATATTCCTATTCGTATTGGCGTCAATGCGGGGTCGCTGGAAAAAGATATTCAAAAAAAATATGGCGAACCTACGCCTGCGGCATTGGTTGAGTCAGCTTTGCGGCATGTGGAAATTTTGGATAAGCTGAATTTCCAGGATTTTAAGGTTAGCGTTAAAGCCTCGGATGTTTTTATGGCGGTTGCTGCCTATCGCTTGTTAGCGACACAGATAGAGCAGCCATTGCACTTGGGTATAACCGAGGCGGGTGGCTTACGTGCTGGTACCGTTAAGTCTGCGGTTGGCTTGGGTATGTTGTTGATGGATGGCATTGGCGACACCTTACGTGTTTCTCTGGCGGCGGATCCGGTTGAGGAGGTTAAGGTTGGCTGGGATATTCTAAAAAGTTTGAAGCTGCGCGCCAAGGGCATTAATTTTATCGCCTGTCCAAGCTGTTCACGCCAAAATTTTGATGTGGTCAAAACTATGAATGAGTTGGAAACTCGACTTGAGGATATTCGTACGCCGATGGATGTGGCGGTAATTGGCTGTGTTGTCAACGGCCCGGGTGAGGCTAAGGCGGCCGACGTCGGCTTGGCCGGTGGCAGCCCCAACCATTCCATTTATGTTGATGGCAGTGCCGATCATAAGATGGGCAACGAAGATTTGGTTGCTAAACTTGAAAAGTTAATCCGCGATAAGGTGGCGTCCAAAGAGGCTGCAGAAGAAAATTTAATTGCGAAAGTTTAAAGCGCTAGACTGAAATTAGGATCTGTTTTGAAGAAAATACAAGCCCTTCGTGGTATGAATGATTTACTCCCAGCTGACTCGGCTAATTGGCAGTATCTGGAAAAAACCGTTAATGAAATCGTGGCTAGCTATGGCTATCGGGAAATTCGTTTTCCTATCCTGGAAACCACTGATTTATTTAAGCGCACTATTGGTGAAGTGACCGATATTGTTGAAAAAGAAATGTATACCTTTGATGATCGCAATGGTGAGAGTCTAACCTTGCGTCCGGAGGGTACCGCTTCCTGTGTGCGTGCCTGCGAACAACATGGTTTGTTATACAATCAAACCCAGCGACTGTGGTACAGCGGCCCAATGTTTCGCTACGAGCGCCCGCAAAAAGGTCGGCTGCGCCAGTTTCATCAAATTGGGGTTGAAGCCTACGGCATGGCTGGAGCAGATATTGATGCCGAGTTGATTTTGTTGAGCGCTCGCCTGTGGCGTCGATTGGGAATCGATGATGCGGTCAGCTTGCAAATTAATACCCTAGGCTCGAATGCTGCCCGCACTGATTATCGTCATGCTTTGGTTGATTTTTTAAGTGCGCGCAAAGATGAGCTCGATGAGGATAGTCAGCGCCGCTTACTGACCAATCCACTTAGAATTCTCGACAGTAAAGACAAAAACACCCAGGCATTGTTAAACGGTGCACCGTCATTTTTTGACTATCTGGATGAGGAGTCGCGACTACACTTTGACCAATTACGGGCCATTCTTGATCAGGCTGGGCTTAGCTATGAGGTTAATCCGCGATTGGTCCGGGGCTTAGATTATTACAGTAAAACTGTTTTTGAGTGGGTAACCGATAAGTTAGGCGCGCAGGGTACCGTGTGTGCAGGTGGTCGCTACGATAGTTTGGTTGAGCAGCTGGGTGGCAAGCCATGCCCCAGCGTTGGTTTCGCCATGGGTATTGAGCGTTTGGTTTTATTGTTGCAGGCGTTGGACGTAATCCCTGCGCATGCGCAAGCCAAGGCTGATATCTATATTGCTGGCTTAGGTGATGTTGCGGTTTATACCTCAGCCCTGGCTGAACAGTTACGCGGGCAGTTGCCCGAAGCAACGATTATTAAGCACTGTGGCGGTGGTAAACTCAAAGCCCAGCTAAAAAAAGCAGATGCCAGCGGAGCCGCGGTAGCGCTGATTGTCGGTGAAGATGAGGCTCAGGCCGGTCAGGTCACGGTAAAATTTTTACGCCAGGACCAGCCTCAGCAAACCGTCAGTATTGCCGCAGCCATAGCATTAGTTCAGGCTTAGTGATAGGCTTGCGCGTTTATTTTGATAGTTAAGATAAGTGCTTAAAAGATAAGCAGTTTTACCTGTTTCGCGGATGGGTCGGGTAGCGCGATCGGTGGCTGATAAATGCCGCGAAACAGACTGATACCCTAGCTTTTAAAGGCAAAGACGGCGAGCTGAGCTCGACACCGATTTTGTCATTGTAAGCCAGAGAAACTAGAGACCAAAAACAGCAATTACTAGGAGTTAAGGTGGCAGATCATCTTACTGAAGAAGAACAAGTAGAAGCCCTTAAGCGTTGGTGGAAAGAGAACGGCAGCAGTATTTTAGTGACGGTGCTGTTAGTTGTGGCGGGCTACTGGGGTTGGCAGTTTTGGCAGTCCAAACAAAAGACAGAAAGCATAGAGGCATCGGTTATCTATGAGGAATTATTGCAGGCTGTGGGCAACTCTCCCGGCCGGGATGCGGACAAGACCAGCACCGCTAAGCATTTAGCGAAACAGCTAAGCCAGGACTACTCTGGCTTCTATGCGCAAAGCGGTCATTTGTTCTTGGCCAAGCTCGCCGTTGAGGAAAACGACCTTGGCGCGGCTGAAACCGAATTGAAAGCCGCCTTGGCCGCAGGGCCATCGCCAGCGATGGTGCCATTGGTAGCGTTGCGCCTGGCTGAGGTGCTTCAAGCCGGAGAGCAACTGGATGCAGCATTGCAGGTTTTAGCCGAGCATAAAACCGATGGTTTTAAAGCGGCTTTTGCTGAAACCCGGGGTGATATTTATTTGCAGCAGGCTGAACTAAACAAGGCCCGTGCTGCCTACCAGTTAGCCTTGGATTCAGAGCCTGAATTTTCCCAGCGTCAGCAACTCGAACAGAAGTTGGATGATCTTGCGGTTTCTGGTTCCGACGCCAAACCAAATGCAGATGCCGCTACGGAGAATAAGAAATGAGAAAGCAGTTATTTACAGCGGCTTTAATTGCCGCCTTAACCGCCTGTTCCTCTACCGATGAGATTGAATTAGAGCCGGCCGAGTTGGTGGATTTTAAGCAGAGCGTTGAGCTGGATGAATTGTGGTCCCGCGATATCGGTTCTGGTCAGGATCAGTCATACAGTCGTCTTAGCCCGGCAATTGATGGCGATACCATCTATGCCGCTGGGGCTGAAGGCGAAGTGGTTGCCTTAGACCGCAATACCGGCAAACTGCTATGGGAAGTAGATTTAGAGCAGCCTTTGTCTGGCGGTGTGGGTGCCTATGAGGACCTGGTTTTAGTGGGAACTTATAAGGGGCAGGTCATGGCCCTGGATAGCAGTAACGGTAGTGTTAAGTGGACTGCCCAGGCTAGTAGCGAAATTTTATCGGCACCGCAAAGCAATGGCAGCATTGTTGTAGCGCAGAGCTTAGATGGCCGCTTGTTTGGCTACGACGCTGACACTGGTGAGCAAAAATGGCGTTTTGATAATAAACTGCCGGTATTAACCTTGCGCGGCACAGCGACTCCGGTTTTATGGGGCAGCACAATATATGCAGGTTTCGCCTCAGGTAAGGTTGTCGCTATTAATGCAGAAGACGGCGTCTTGCGCTGGGAGCAGCGAGTAGCTCAGGCCCAAGGTAAAACTGAGTTAGAGCGAGTTATTGATATTGATGGCTCGCCATTGTTGGTTGGCGATATATTGTATGTTTCAAGCTATCAGGGTCGGGTTATAGCGATAAACCGCTCAAGTGGCCGTATCCTGTGGGCGGAGGACTCTTCCAGCCATCAAAATATATCCGCCTCGGGTGATTATATATTTGTAGCCGGTGACGACGACCATGTTCGTGCCCTGCGGGCCGGCAATGGTCAGAAAGTTTGGGAAAATGAGCAGATGTTTCGCCGTGATTTGGCGGCTACCCAGACCTTTGGCAGCTATGTGGCTGTCACCGATTTAGAGGGCTATCTGCACGTGCTTAGTATCGATGATGGTAACTTTGTCGCGCGCGAGAAGATAGATGGTGACGGTGTTCGTGCCGCCATGGTCAGTGCCGGTGATATACTCTATGTTTATGGTAACAGCGGTGAGCTGGTAGCCTTAACCACCAAGTAAGTCAAAACTAGTATTTTAAGGTCAAGGTAGTAGACTACCTTGACCTTTTTTATTTAAGACGACGCTAATTTGTAGTGCCGTTCCTATTGGTAATATCCATGATTCCTGTAATTGCCCTGGTGGGCCGCCCTAATGTGGGTAAATCCACCATGTTTAATCGACTGACCAAAAGTCGCGACGCCCTAGTGGCCAACTATGCCGGGCTGACCCGCGACCGTAAATACGGCGATGGAGAAATGTTTTCCCGCAAATTTATGGTGATTGACACTGGCGGCATCACCGGTGACGAAGAGGGAATCGACAATGCCATGGCTGGGCAATCGCTGCAGGCGGTTGAAGAGGCCGATGTTGTCTTGTTTATGGTTGATAGTCGTGATGGCTTAACCCCTGCGGATCAAATGATCGCCGAGCATTTACGCATAAATGGTAAAAAAACCTATTTGGTTGCTAACAAAATAGACGGCCAAAATCACGATGTTGCCGCGGCTGCTTTTTACGAGCTGGGTCTTGGTGAGGTTTTTGGTACTACCGCGACCCACGGTCGGGGTGTTAAAAACCTGATGGAGCTGGTGCTGGAGAAATTCGAAGAGAACGTTCTCGATCGCTCTGATAGTACCGCCACAGGTATTAAAATGGCCATAGTTGGTCGCCCCAATGTCGGCAAGTCTACCCTGGTCAATCGTCTCTTGGGTGAGGATAGAGTGGTTGTTTATGATCAACCCGGCACTACTCGTGACAGCGTCTACATTAATTATGAGCGCAACGACAAGCCCTTTACCATTATTGATACCGCCGGTATTCGGCGGCGTAAAAATGTAAAGGAAACGGTTGAGAAGTTCTCCATCGTCAAAACTCTTCAAGCCATCGATGATGCCAATGTGGTGATATTGCTGATTGATGCCAAGGAAGGATTGGTTGATCAAGATTTGCACCTAATGGGCAATGTGATCGAGAAGGGTCGAGCTTTGGTGGTGGCGCTGAATAAGTGGGATGGCCTAGAGACCGAGCACAAAGATTATATTAAAGATGAGTTAGAGCGACGGTTGCGCTTTATCGATTTTGCCGATATCCATTTTATCTCGGCCTTGCATGGCACCGGAGTTGGGCATTTGTATGAATCGGTTGAGCAGGCCTACCATGCCGCAACTGATAAACTCACCACCAACCATTTGACCCGGGTATTGCAGGACGCTGTTTCAACCCATCAGCCTCCAATGGTGGGTAGTCATCGTATTAAACTGCGTTACGCCCACGCCGGTGGTAAAAACCCACCGATAATTGTGATACACGGCAATCAAACCGAATCACTACCCCAGCATTATAAAAAATATCTGGAAAAAACTTTTCGCGCGGCTTTAGATCTTCATGGTACGCCGATTAAACTCGAGTTTAAATCGACCGAGAACCCCTATGCGCTGCGGAAAAACCAGCTGAGTTCGCGTCAAGAAGCCAAAAAGCGCCGCCTAATGGAACACTACAAACACGTCAAGACAAAGAAAAAGAAAAAGTAATTGTTGGGGCCGTTGTCGCTAGGGAACTTGAAGGCCAAGAGCCACGGTTGTGCTGTTTGCTTTTTTAGTCGTGGCTTGACGGCTAGTGTATGTATAGGTGATGTGGGTTTTATACGAAAGCGAGATGGGCTGGCACTTTGTATTTTATCAACTTCCTTGGCGGCACCGGGGTCTTCTAGCCCGGCTAAAGCATGACATTTTATTTTCCAATAAGGCTAAGGGGTTGAGAAAATTAGTCAGCCTGGTTTAGCTGAAATGAGCGGCTTGTTGTTAATTTTCGGCCAGAGCCTGCGCCGCTGCATAGCCCGATGACCAGGCCCATTGAAAATTGAAGCCGCCCAGGTGGCCGCTAACGTCCAAAACTTCGCCAATAAAATATAAGCCGGGTTGACCTTTAGCCTCCATGGTTTTAGAGCTAATAGCATCGGTATTGACCCCGCCCAACGTAACCTCGGCAGTTCGATAACCTTCAGTAGCGGAGGGTTTGAGTTGCCAGTTATTCAGCTTTTCAGCGATCAATAATAATTCTTTGTCAGAAAATTCGGCCAGTGGCTTGTCCGCGGACTGGGGCCACCATAACTGTTGTAGCTCTAGGCATAAGGGTTTGGCAAGGTGTTTACTGAGTTGGCTGCGCAGCAGGCTTTTACTGTTATCCCGTTTGCATTCCAGCAGCCATTGGGTGGCTTGAATGGTTGGCAGCAAATCAATGCTAATACTGTCGCCGGGGTTCCAATAACTGGATATCTGCAAAACCGCTGGGCCACTAATGCCGCGATGGGTGAATAGCATAGCCTCGCTAAAACTTTGCTTATTGCAGCTGATGCTGACTGGTAAGGCCAGGCCGCTGAGTTTGTCACACAGTATTTTTATCTGGTCGCTAAACATAAACGGCACTAAACCGGCTTGTCTGGGTAGCAGGTCTAAGCCAAATTGCTCTGCTACTTGGTAACCATAACCGCTGCCGCCTAAACTTGGAATAGACAGGGCCCCGGTGGCCACCACCACCGAGCGGCAGTGGTATTTTTTGTCGTTTGTTAGGGTCAGCTGATAACGGGGGCGCTTGTCTTTGGGCTGATGCCTGTCTGAGCTGCCTTTTAAGTCGAGTTCTTGGAGTTGTTCCAGCGGGCTATGAGTTTTAATTTCCACCCCGGCGAGCTCGCATTCACGCAGCAGCATATTGAGAATATCCTTGGCGGAATCTTGGCAAAAAAGCTGGCCGTGCTCGCGTTCCTCATAAGCTATATTGTAATCGCCCACCATGCCAATGAAATCCCATTGGCTATACTGGCTAAGAGCTGACTTTACAAAGTGTGGATTTTGGCAGAGAAAATTATCAGGCTCGACATAGTAGTTGCTAAAGTTGCAGCGGCCGCCGCCGGACATAAGAATTTTTTTACCGACTTTGTTGGCCTTCTCCAGCAGCAGAACGGTTAGTCCGTTGCGGGCAGCGTTAAAGGCGCAGAACAAGCCTGAGGCGCCACCGCCGAGAACAACTAGGTCGTAACTTTTCATATTGCTCAAGGCTTGTTTTTCCGCTTAGGGCTGCTGATTGCGCTCAGGGCTGCTTAATTGTGCTCAAGGCTGCTGATTGCGCTCAAGGCTGCTTATTTACGTCGGCTGGGCTTACGTGGTTTGCCGCCTAGTTTGGCGGCAGCACGGGGATTGCTGGCGTGGGATTTTTTGCCACTGCTCTTGCCAGCCTGTTTCTTGGCGGCTTTTTTCGCCCCGGCCTTGCTGGGGTCAAAATTTCGTTCTTTCCCTTGGTAGCCGCCCATGGTCCTGGGTTTAGGTTTTCTGCGGCGTTTGGTGTTTTGCTTGCCTTCGCTACTGGAGCTGGCTACGGCCTGGCTAAGCTCATCTAGCTCAGCTTTGCTAAGCTTGCGCCATTGGCCTGGACGTAGGTTGCCCAGCTGGATGTTCATAATGCGCAGCCGGGTCAGGCTTTTAACTTGATAACCAAAGTGCTCACACATGCGGCGAATCTGGCGATTTAAACCCTGATTTAAAACAATCTTAAAGGTGGTTTTGTTGATAATAAAGACCTTACAGGGCTTGGTCTTGGTGCCCAAAATGGGTACGCCTCTAGCCATATTACTGGCAAAGCTACTGTCTAGGCTTTTATTGACCGTCACCAAGTATTCTTTGTCGTGGGCATTTTCGGCGCGTAGAATTTTATTAACAATGTCGCCATCATTGGTCAGCAAGATTAGGCCATCGGAGGGCTTGTCTAGACGGCCGATAGGGAAAATACGCTCATCGTGATCAATGGCGTCAACAATATTGCCCTTGACGCTACGCTCGGTGGTGCAGGTAATACCAATGGGCTTGTTATAAGCCAGGTAAATTCGGTCTGACTTATTGGGCGCACTGCCAAATATTTCCATGTCATCAATGCTAACAGTGTCGCCAGCGCTGACACGGCTACCCAGCTCGGGTAGTTTGCCGTTGATCTTCACCCGCTTGCTTTCGATTAGCCGGTCGGCTTCGCGGCGAGAGCAGTGACCGGAGTCTGAAATGTATTTATTGAGGCGCACGCCGTCACTATCGAAATCCACAGTATTGTTTAACCTAAAAAGTCGTCAGTTTACCATCTTATGGGGCGGGGTGCGCAGGCTAGGAGTTAGCCTGCGCTATTATTCGGCGGGTATTAAGCGATAAGCGATAAAAATTCGTGGCGGGTGGCCTGGCTTGAGCGAAAGCAGCCCTGCATAGAAGATGTTTTCATTGAAGAGTTTTGTTTTTCTACTCCACGCATCATCATGCACATATGCTTGGCCTCGATAATCACGCCCACGCCGGCGGCATTGGTGATTTCTTGGATAGATTTGGCGATTTGCACGGTCAGTTGCTCTTGAATTTGCAGTCGGCGGGCATACATATCGACAATTCTAGCGATTTTGGATAGGCCGAGCACGTTGCCGGTAGGTATATATGCGACGTGAGCCTTGCCAATAAAGGGCAGCATATGGTGTTCACACATTGAGTACAGCTCGATATCCTTGACCACGATCATCTCATCGGAGTCGGAAGGAAATAGGGCACCATTAACCACTTCATCAATATCTTGCTGGTAGCCGCGGGTCAAAAACTCCATGGCTTTGGCGGCGCGCTCTGGTGTGTCGACCAGGCCGGGGCGCTCGGTATCTTCACCTATGGCTGTCAAAATTTCGCTGTATTGCTGTTTCATGGCTAAAACCCTGTGGACTCTGTGTTTATAGCTGTTTTATAAAGGGCCGCTACCCTAAGCCATGGTGAATTTCAGGTAAAGCTTTTTTTACAGTTTGATGAATGCCATCGATGCCGCAGCGGGTCTGTTTTTACGTAATATGGATATGTTTAGCGTGATCGCCCACCCGTATCTGCACGGCTGCTTAGATTATTCGGTGTTGAAATTTAAGGTGTTATTAGGCGGGTAGCGGAGGTACTAGGCTGCGCGCGAATCCGTTATAATAGCTTGTTTTACCGATCAGCTGACATTATGCCTAATACTGTACCCCAGCAATTACTGACTATACGTGACTATATCCGCTGGGCTGCCAGCCGGTTTGAGCAGGCCCAGCTCTTTTATGGCCATGGTACTGATAATGCCTGGGACGATGCGTCGGCCCTGGTTTTACAAAGTTTATATCTGCCTTGGGATGTTAACCCCGATACTCTGAGCGCGAGACTGACATTGGCAGAGAAGGAGCTGCTAATCGAACGTATTGAGCTGCGCCTCAACAAGCGTACCCCAGTACCCTATTTAACGGGGCAGGCTTGGTTCTGTGGCCTGAAATTTGTTGTTAACGACAAGGTGCTTATCCCTCGTTCGCCGATAGCCGAGCTGATTGAGAATGGTTTTGAGCCCTGGCTGGCTGGCAGCCCCCGTCGTATATTGGATATGTGCACCGGCAGTGGCTGTATTGGTATTGCCTGTGCTTATGCGTTTGAGTGGGCCGAGGTTGATCTGAGCGATATCTGTGCTGAGGCGATTACCGTAGCGGAGCAGAATATTCTCAGTCACCAGCTAGGTGATAGGGTCAAGGCCATCCAAAGTGATTGTTTTGACGGTATTGAAGGCGGTGTATACGATCTAATTGTTAGTAACCCGCCCTATGTTAATACCGAAGACTTGGCCGCTATGCCCGCCGAGTTTCATAATGAGCCAAGTTTGGCTCTGGGTTCGGGCGATGACGGCCTAGATTTTAGCCGTCGATTTTTGCAGCAGGCCGCGGATTTTTTAAGTGATGAGGGTATCTTGGTGCTTGAAGTTGGCAATAGCTGGCCAAGCTTAGAGGCGGCGTTCCCCAATATGCCCTTTACCTGGGTTGAGTTCGAGCGCGGCGGCCACGGCGTCTTGGTTTTAAGTAAGCAGGATTTAATCAATAATATTTGTAACTAAATTATAAAATTAAATAGAGCCGGGCCAGTACTGGGCCTCAGTTCTCAGCAATTGCAATTAGGAATTACTATGTCTGGCAATACATTCGGTAAATTGTTTACCGTAACAACCTACGGTGAGAGTCATGGCCTGGGGCTGGGGGCAATTATCGACGGTTGCCCTCCTGGTTTGGAAATTAGCGAGGCCGATTTACAAATTGATTTAGATCGCCGAAAACCGGGTAAAAACAAGTTCGAAACTCAACGTAAAGAGCCGGACCAAGTGAAAATTTTGTCCGGTGTGTTTGAGGGTAAAACCACCGGTACGCCGATCGGCTTACAGATTATGAACACTGATCAGCGCTCTAAAGACTATTCCAATATCAAAGATCAATTTCGCCCAGCCCATGCCGACTACACCTATATGCAAAAATACGGTGTGCGGGATTACCGTGGCGGCGGCCGATCTTCAGCGCGGGAAACCGCTATGCGGGTTGCCGCCGGTGCCGTTGCCAAAAAATATTTAGAGCAGGTCTTGGGCATCAAAATACGGGGTTATCTATCCCAGTTGGGGCCGATTAAAATAGACAGTGTCGATTTTGATGAAATAGAAAATAATAGCTTCTTTTGTCCGGATGCCAGCAAGGTTAAGGCGATGGAAGATTTTATGTTGCAGCTCAAAGGTAATTCGATCGGCGCTAAGATTTCAGTCGTCGCCAAGGGCATGGTGCCCGGTTTAGGTGAACCCATTTTCGATCGTTTGGATGCCGATATTGCCCACGCCTTGATGGGTATCAATGCGGTTAAAGGGGTAGAGATAGGCGCAGGCTTTGATTGTGTTGAGCAGTTGGGGACCGAGCACCGTGATGAGATCAGCCCTGAGGGTTTCTTGTCGAACCGAGCCGGGGGTGTCCTTGGCGGAATATCCTCAGGTCAGGATATAGTCGCGTCGATAGCATTAAAGCCCACCTCTAGCATGCATATACCGGGCAAGAGTATTGATGTAAATGGCCAGCCAATTGAGGTTGTTACTAAAGGCCGGCACGATCCTTGTGTGGGTATCCGTGCTACCCCCATTGCCGAGGCAATGTTGGCCCTGGTGCTGGTTGACCATGTATTGCGCCAGCGCGGCCAAAATGGCGGGGTTCAGCACAATATCCCAGTGATACCTTCTCAGGCCTAGATGCAGACATCGGATCTTAATGCAGCGCCAGTACCTTATTGGCGCTTATCAGGTTTTTACTTTTTCTATTTCGCTCTGCTGGGTGCCTTGGTGCCGTTCTGGAGCTTGTACCTTCAGCATTTAAATTTCGACGCCGCGCAAATAGGCATAGTGATGGCCGCCTTGGCCGGTTCTCGTATTGTTGCGCCTAATCTCTGGGGTTGGCTGGCGGATAAAACCGGTCGGCGTTTGACCATTATCCGCGCCGGTAGTTTGCTAGCGGCTTTGTGTTTTACTGCGATGTTGTGGCAGCAAGATTTTAGCTGGGTACTGTTTGTGGTTTTATTGTTTAGTTTTTTTTGGAATGCAGTGCTGTCGCAGTTTGAAGTGTTGACCCTGCATTATCTCGATAAAAAAGCCCAGGATTACAGCAAGATTCGACTCTGGGGCTCGGTTGGTTTTATAGTGGCGGTGGTGCTGCTGGGCTGGTTGTTTGGCCGTTTTTCGATCGCGCTGTTGCCATGGTGTATGTTAATTATTTTATTGGCGATATGGCTATCCAGCCTACTGATCCAGTCCCCGCCGCGCAGCATTAGCCAGGCTCAGGTGCTGGCGCTTAACGGCAAATTATTACCGATATTGGTTAAGCCGGCGGTCATCTGTTTCTTTGTTGCCTGCTTGTTGTTACAGCTGAGCCATGGCAGTTATTACACCTTTTACTCGGTCTATCTCGAGGGCTATGGTTACAGTCGCCAGCTTATTGGTTTTCTGTGGGCTTTGGGGGTTGTGGCTGAGGTGGCTATCTTTTTATTGATGCCTCGTTTGCTGCCGCGCCATGGGGCAAAAAAATTATTTGCCTGGGCGCTGTTATTAACAGCTGGGCGCTGGCTGATGATTGCCTATTTCCCTGGATCGCTGACCATGCTGTTGCTGGCCCAGCTGCTGCACGCGTTTAGTTTTGGCGTTGCCCATGCGGTAGCCGTTGAGTGGGTGCGACGTTACTTCCCGGCGGGCTTGCAGGGGCAGGGGCAGGCCCTGTATTCGGCGGTAAGTTTTGGAATAGGTGGAGCGCTGGGTGCGGTCATCAGTGGTTATACCTGGCCGCTGGGGCCGGCATATAGTTTTGGGATCTGTGCATTGGCCGCTGTAGTCGGTTTTTTGGTGGTATTGTTTGGTGTCAACGAAGATGCGGCGGATGTCGCTTGACCTACCTGGCGGCTAAAGATAAGTTGTTCGTCTAATAGCTAAGAATGAGACTTTTTTCTAGTCGTTAGTAAATAGTAAGTGTAACGCTGGTTCGGCCCCGATTCTATTCGGCAGACCGGAGGTGTTACTAAAAAAATAATAATGTAGGGGCATGCGTCCCAAGGGTAGGTATCAATATGGAGCTTTCGCTTCGTTCAGTACTGTGGATTTTGGCAGCGGTTTGCTGCAGCTATATCTTGCCGGCATATGCGCAACCGGGCGCTGTAATAAGCTCGCAGAAAATTGCCCAGCAATGTGCTCGGGTAGACTGCAGCTGCTCCAGCCTGCCCAAAAATGACTGGCAGGGGGCGTGCGTGCAGCAACAGCAGAATATTACTAAGCAATGCCTGGCTGAAGAGGGAAAAATTGCCGACTATTGCCGTTGGCAGGGGGCTTATGCCTACCCGGCTGCTTTAGCGAGCAAGTCTGAAAAGCGTCTTAAGGTGAGTTCAGAAGAGCAGGCGGAGGCGGCCATTAAGTTTATTAACAGTCGTATCTGGTCAATTACACAAGATTTGAACTCGGCTCGCAGCTTTTACCAGTCTGCGCGCTTTAATGCTCATATCACCACACTTAAAAAGCTGGATAAACAATTACTGTCGTTAATAGCCCAGGTGCCGCCGCTATTAGAATTTTACCGTCAGGAGGAAGAGGATGATCTGCTGGAGGAGCAGCAAAGCCAAACCTTGGGCATACTCAGTCAGGTGGCGGAAATGAATCAGCAATGGTTGCAAGATCCTGCTTTTAATTCCAGCAAAACCCACAAGCGGGCCTTTCGTTACCACGGTAATCTGCAGGAGTATTTAGGGCGTTGGCACGAAAGCCGTAAACAGTTTGAATTAGCCCACCGCCATTACCTCTTAGCCGGCGATATCGCCAAGCAGTTGCAGGTATTAACCGTTAGCAAGCAAGGTAAGCAGCGCTTTGTTGATTATTATCGTAATCAGGCCGCTTCGCGCTGGTCTCGCAGTGCGGACATGGGGCTTCGTTGGGGGGCACCAGTAAAGGCCAGTGGTTTGGCAGCCAAGGCCAATAAGCTATGGTCGTCAGCGGATAAGGCTAAACCTGCAGGTCTGGCCCAGGCTAGCGCTGACGCCTCAGCTCTTCAATAAATACCTGGGCCGCTTTGGATAAGCTACGGCCTTGATGGTAAATGCAGCCCAGCTCACGACTGATATCCAGCTGCTGCACCGGAATATGGCAGATGGGCCCATCGATAAGGCTGGCCGGTAATACACTCCAGCCCAGACCAATAGAAACCATCATCTTGATGGTTTCTAAATAGTTAGTTGCCATGCTGACGTCTAGGGGTAAATTAAAAGCGTCGAACTGACGTTTTAGAATCTGCCCAGTAAAGGTGCTTAAGTCCGGTAAAATCGCCGGGTAATGGCTGAGATCGGCGATATCAACCTGGCTCATCTGCTTGAGTGGGTGCTCATTGGCAACCACGCAAATCAAGGGGTCGTGCCAAATTTTCTCTGCCACCATTTTGGGGTGCGTCTGCGGTGCGAGGGTGACAACCGCAAGCTCCAGTTGCCCGTGTAGAATTTTCTCGGTCGCTTTTTCCGAATCAATAAAATCAATCGCCAGTTTTACCTTGGGGTAGTGTTCGCTGTAGTGGCGCAATACTGGTGGTAACCGGTGCAGGCCGATATGGTGACTGGTGGCCATATTCAAGGTGCCGGCAATCTCGCCAGACTTATCCATGATCGACCGTTTGGCTTCTTCCAGTTCGCGCAGTATGCGATTGGCCCGGGGCAGTAAGTCGCGCCCGGCCTCAGTTAAATCAATTCGGCGCCCAATTCGGTCAAATACGCGGCAATCCAATTGATCTTCTAAGCTGGCAATGCGCTTACTGACGGCCGGCTGGGTCAGGTGCAGCTGCAGGGCGGCGGCTGAAAAAGAGCCGGTATCGGCCACTGCGCAAAAAGCTTCTAGATATTGTGTGTCCATAATAGTTTGGTGTTATTAGTCCGGCTTAGCCTTGGTATTTAATGTACAGGCAATTGTAAATTTTATAGCTTGAGTGGGATCTGCGGCTTGCATAATGCTGGATTCTATTCCGCCCGAGCGCCGGGTGCTTGTTGTTTAGGCGCGCCGCGAACCTATCCCTGTCGGCTTCATATCGACTTCTGCCCCATAGAGCCTAGAAAACAAGCTCCTGCTGCCCAGCCTAAATTGGTACCAGTGCAAAGCCCGTGCTTAATGACAGCTTTGCTCCAAGCGGGTCGACACTTTAATCTATTCCATATTGGAATCTAAACTATGAAAATTATAAATTGGATTTATACATGACTCAGTCGTAGAATTCAATCCATTAGACCTGACCCTATAATTACTAGAGAGACAATCATGTCCCAGGGAAAAACCTTATACGACAAGTTGTGGGATAGTCATTTCGTCAAATCTCGTGACGATGGCTCCGCCTTAATCTATATCGACCGTCATGTTATCCATGAGGTGACCTCACCCCAGGCGTTCGAAGGCCTGCGTTTGGCGGGGCGGGACTTGTGGCGCAAAGACAGTATTATTGCCACCCCCGACCACAATGTACCCACCACCAGCGCCGAGCGTGCGGCCGGGGTTGATGGTATTGAAGATGAGGTGGCCCGTATCCAGGTGAAAACCTTGGATGATAACTGCGATGAGTTTGGCGTTACAGAATTTAAAATCAACGATCAGCGCCAGGGTATCGTGCACGTTATCGGCCCGGAGACAGGGGCGTGTTTACCTGGTATGACCATTGTCTGCGGCGATTCCCATACTTCGACCAATGGTGCTTTGGGGGCCTTGGCCCACGGTATTGGTACCTCGGAAGTCGAGCATGTGTTTGCCAGCCAATGCTTGGTTGCCATGAAAATGAAGAACCTGTTGATTCGAGTGGATGGTGAACTGGGTCCAGGAGTATCACCAAAAGATGTAGTCTTGGCTATTATCGGTAAGATTGGCACCGCTGGCGGTACCGGTTACGCGATTGAGTTTGGTGGTCAGGTATTTCGTGATATGTCGATGGAAGGGCGGATGACCGTGTGTAATATGGCCATCGAAGCCGGTGCCCGGGTGGGTATGGTGGCGGTTGACCAAATCACTTTGGATTATGTCGAAGGTAAAACCTATGCGCCCAAGGGGGAGCAATGGGATATGGCCCTGGCCGAATGGAACCAGCTGCACTCCGATACCGACGCCGAGTTTGATTCGGTTGTGGTCATGGATGGCGCCGCGATAGAGCCGCAAGTTAGCTGGGGCACATCACCAGAAATGGTTCAGCCCATTGGTGGCAAGGTACCCAACCCGGCGCTTGAGTCTGATCCTGTTAAAAAAGAAGGTATAGAGCGGGCGCTGGTATATATGGGCTTGCAAGCTGGACAGTCGATCGGTGATATTCACGTTGATCGAGTGTTTATTGGTTCTTGCACCAATTCCCGAATTGAAGATATGCGCGCGGCAGCAGCCGTGGTTAAAGGTCGGCAAAAGGCCGCTTCGGTTAAAGAGGCGATAGTGGTGCCGGGTTCCGGTGTGGTTAAAGCTCAAGCCGAAGCTGAAGGTTTGGATCAAATATTTACCGCAGCGGGTTTGGAGTGGCGCGAGCCGGGCTGTTCCATGTGCTTGGCTATGAACGCCGATAAGTTGGGTGCCGGTGAGCATTGTGCGTCCACTTCTAACAGAAATTTTGAAGGTCGCCAAGGTTATGGCGGGCGCACACATTTAGTTGGCCCTGAAATGGCGGCTGCAGCAGCAATCGCCGGCCACTTTGTCGATGTGAGGAGTTTTTAAGATGAAAAGTTTTACCACTTTACAAGGTGTGGTGGCGCCAATGGATCGCGCCAATGTCGATACCGACTTAATTATTCCCAAGCAATTCTTGAAGTCCATTAAACGTTCAGGCTTTGGTCCGAATTTATTTGATGAATTACGCTATTTGGACGAAGGTTTTCCCGGTCAAGATAATGCCAAGCGGCCGCTAAATCCAGATTTTGTGTTAAACCAAGATCGCTACCAAGGCGCCAGCGTTTTATTGGCACGCAAAAATTTTGGTTGCGGCTCCAGTCGTGAGCACGCGCCTTGGGCCTTAGATGATTTTGGTTTTCGCTGTGTCATCGCATCGAGTTATGCCGATATATTTTTTAATAACTGCTTTAAAAATGGTTTGCTGCCGGTCATTTTACCAGAGGCGGTGGTTGATGTTCTATTTGCCGAGATGTACGCAGAAGAAGGTTACCAACTGAAAATCGATTTGGAAAAACAGCAAGTGCTGCGCCCCAATGGTGATTGTCACTCATTCGAAGTCGATGATTTCCGGCGCCATTGTTTGCTCAACGGTTTAGATGATATCGGTCTGAGCTTGCAACATGCAGACGATATTAAAGCGTATGAAGAAAAGCGTCGGCAAACCGCACCCTGGTTATTCGGCGCCTTATAAATATTATTGGAATTAATCATGTCAAAAACAGTTTTAATTTTACCCGGTGACGGTATAGGTCCTGAGATTGTGGCCGAGGCCAAAAAAGTTCTTAGCGCCGTTAATGTTCAGCACCAGCTGGGTATTGAGTTTGAGCACGGCGAGCTAGGTGGTGCCTCGATTGACAAACATGGCGTGCCGCTGGCGGATGTCACCTTGGCTAAGGCCCGGGCCGCCGATGCGATATTGCTCGGTGCGGTAGGTGGCCCTAAGTGGGACACCATTGACCCGGCGATTCGGCCCGAGCGGGGGCTGTTAAAAATTCGTTCGGAGTTGGACTTATTCGCCAATTTGCGCCCGGCAATTTTATACCCGCAGCTGGCGGACGCGTCCTCGTTAAAGCCGGAAATCGTTGCTGGCCTGGATATATTAATTGTCCGGGAACTGACCGGAGGTATTTATTTTGGCCAGCCCCGAGGCATTCGTACCTTGGAAAATGGCGAGCGCGAAGGTTATAACACCTACAAATATTCAGAGAGTGAAATAGAGCGTATTGGCCGCAATGCCTTTGAGATGGCTCGCAAGCGCGGCAAGAAGTTGTGTTCAATCGACAAGGCCAATGTGCTTGAGGCAACGATTTTGTGGCGCGAAGTAATGGATAGATTGGCGCCTGAGTATCCCGATGTTGAACTTAGCCATATGTATGTGGATAACGCTGCCATGCAGCTGGTGCGCGCACCGAAGCAGTTTGATGTGCTGGTGACCGGTAATATGTTTGGCGATATTTTGTCGGATGCGGCCGCAATGTTAACTGGCTCGATTGGTATGTTGCCATCGGCTTCGTTAGACAAAAATGGCTGTGGTATGTACGAGCCTTGTCATGGTTCGGCGCCGGATATTGCCGGGCAGGGCATTGCCAACCCATTGGCGACTATCTTGTCAGTGGCCATGATGTTGCGTTATTCCTTGGATATGCCCGCCGTCGCCGATCAAATTGAAAGCGCCGTGAGTAAAGTGCTGGACCAGGGTTTACGTACCGCTGATATATACACCGAGGGTCAAACCAAGGTGAGTACTGTCGCCATGGGTGATGCAGTGGTTGCGGCTTTATAGCCGCGGATGTAAAAGTTAATTACGTTTAAGCACCGTGCAAAAATAGATCGCAATATAGCGGCAAAAAAATGCACATAGATAGCAGTAGCAAGGGCAGGGATGCCTCTATTTAAGACATAGTATAGCTATTCAGCACTTCCTGTAATTGTTCAGGTCGCGGTCGATTTGCGCTAGAGCAAGGCGAGAAATGTGAGTTCGCTTAAAAGCGCCTACTCTTGGTACCAGTGTAAATGATCATTTTTAACGCGGGTATAGCGTAAATCGGACGTGAGCTGAACAGTTACGCAATAGCAAACAAATTGAGAGAAAAACAATGCGTGTAGGTTTTGTAGGATGGCGCGGCATGGTTGGCTCCGTATTAATGGAGCGCATGCGCGCAGAAAATGATTTTGCCGGGCAGGATATGGAGCCTGTGTTTTATACCACTTCCAATGTCGGCGGCGTCGGCCCCGACATTGGTCGTGCCACCGAGGCCTTGCAAGACGCCTACGATATCGACAGCTTAAAAACATTAGATGTGGTTTTGACCTGCCAGGGTGGCGATTACACCAAGGCCGTTTTTAGTAAATTACGCCAAGCCGGTTGGCAGGGGTATTGGGTTGATGCGGCCTCGAGTCTACGCATGGCTGATGATGCCATTATCGTACTCGACCCGGTTAACGATTCGGTGATTCGCGATGGCCTGAGCCAGGGCGTTAAAAATTATATTGGTGGCAACTGCACCGTCAGCTTAATGCTAATGGGGCTAGGTGGCTTATTTAAAGAGGGCTTGGTGGGGTGGGTTTCTGCAATGACTTATCAGGCCGCGTCGGGCTCTGGTGCTCGTCATATGCGTGAATTGATTAGCCAAATGGGCGCTATCCGTGACGGCGTAGCCGCTGAACTGGCTGACCCCGCTTCAGCCATTTTGGATATTGATCGCAAAGTAGCTCAGTCGCTGCGTGATGGCAGCTTACCAACAGATCAACTTGGCATGCCACTGGCGGGCAGCTTATTGCCCTATATCGATACTCAGTTGGATAACCATCAAAGCCGCGAAGAATGGAAGGGGCAGGTGGAAACCAATAAAATTCTTGGGTCTAGCGGTAACCCTATTCCTGTGGATGGTCTTTGTGTCCGAGTGGGTGCCATGCGTTGTCATTCCCAAGCGCTGACCATTAAGTTGAACAAAGATGTACCTTTGGCCGATGTCGAGTCTATTTTAGAGCAGTCCAGCCCGTGGTCTAAAGTCGTGGCCAATGATCGAGAGGCTACCTTACAGGGCCTAACCCCCACAGCGGTTACCGGAACTCTGTCGGTACCGGTCGGGCGCTTGCGTAAAATGAATATGGGTGAGCAATATTTGTCAGCGTTTACCGTCGGTGATCAATTGCTTTGGGGGGCCGCTGAGCCGCTACGACGTATGCTGGGGATTCTTCGACAAGCTTAGTCGTCGCTCTGCTCGACCTGGTGCAAATTGGGCTTGGTCGAGCCTACCACTAGCTCGTACTTCGCGTAGCTGCTGGTAGAATCCTGGCGTAGATCCAGTGGTATTGGAAGGGCTTATTGGCTTGCTTGGTGGCCTTGTTCTTGGCTTAAATACTGTTTCTCAGCAGTATTTATCATTTGCTGAGTGCGGCAATTCCTTCCTCAGTCCTTGCTGTCTAAGCTGTTTAGGGCTTGGTTGGCGCCAAAATCATCGAGGCCCCTTCTTTATTTACTCAATTTGCGACCTTATCGACCCTCTGTCTAGCAGTGACAAGTTGCGAAAAGCCTATTTATATTGAATACTTACGAGGATAACTGAAGAGTTTTTCTAGCTGGATTATTAGCGTTGGCTAAAATAAAGGCCAGTGGTTTCGATTTAGATAAAAATACCACTTATAAAGATGTCGGCTTAATACTAAAGGATCGATCTATGCATTTTCGTAAATTGGCTGTAGCGGCGGCTGTAACATCAGCTATTTTAGCTCAGGGTGTCAGCGCGCTAGGCCTAGGTGAAGTAAAGCTTAACTCCACCTTGAATGAGCCGCTCGATGCTGAAATTAAGTTATTGCAGGTTCGTGACTTATCCGAGCAGGAAATCCTAGTCGGCCTTGCGGCTGATAGCGATTTTAAGCGCGCCAGCGTAGACAAAATCTTTTTTCTTAATGGTATTAAGTTCGAAATTGACCTAAAGCCGGTCACCGGCCCAGTCGTTAAGCTGAGCTCAAGCAAGCCGGTTACCGAACCTTATCTGAACTTTTTGTTAGAAACCCGCTGGCCCACGGGGCGCTTGTTGCGTGAATACACCCTATTAATGGATTTACCCGTTTTCACCGAAGAGGCGAAAATCCCGGTCCAGGCGGCACGTCGGCGTGAACCTGCTGTACCACACAATAATCAAATTCGCGACCAGCGCCAAAATCAAGCCAAGTTTAATGAACAAACCGATATAGCGACCACGCCAGCGGATCAGCCAGCCCAGCCACAAGCAGATAGCTCGGCCTCGGTCAGTAATTCTGTTCAAAATTTTGGTCCTGTTGGGGCCGATGACACAATGTGGGCGATTGCCTTAAAAGTTCGCCCTAATCGCGGTGTCAGTGTGCAGCAGACTATGTTGGCAATTCAGCGACTTAACCCTGATGCCTTTATCAATGGCAATATCAACCTACTCAAACGCGGCAAAGTATTGCGAGTACCCACCGCAGCTGAAATTGAACAGCTCAATGCGCGCCAGGCGATCAGTGCTGTTGCCGATCAAAACACCGCCTGGTCTGGTAATTCTTCCGGACGCTTAAGTGGTGCGCCGCTGGATGCTAGTTCCAGTGAAAATTACAATCAAGTTGAGAATTCTCAGCCGGCCGGCCGAATCAAACTTGCCGGTAGCTCAAGCAGCGCTGTCGCGGGTGATGGCCGCGGTGGGTCTGCGGCCCAGGGTGCCGAGCTGCAGCAGGCTTTGGAGCAACTGGATAAGTCCAAGCGTGATAATCAAGAGCTTAGTTCTCGGGTACAGGACCTAGAGGCACAAATTCAGACAATGGAGCGGCTGGTCTCGGTCACTAGCGAGCAGCTGAGCGCGCTGCAACAAAGTGTTGCCGATTCAAAGATTGTTATGGAATCCCAGGGCGCCGGGATTGAAGATGCCGCAATGGCGTCGGCCGATGATAATACAACGGTAAATAGTAGCGTGGCAGAAAATGCTGCCGAGGATGTTGGTGTTGCCGGTAATGCCGCTGCCGATTTGAATGCCAATGATGTCGCCAAATTAGAAGCCAAGCCCAAGCCGGCTAACGCAGTAGCAGTCGTCAGTGCGGCAAAGCCAGAACCTGGTTTTGTGGATCTAATTATGGCGAATATGGTCTGGATTGGCGGTGGCTTGCTGGCTATATTGCTGGCGGTATGGGCCTTGCTGCGCCGAGGCGGTAAAAAAGAAGACGAAGAAGAATTTGATCAGGGCGAGCTAGAAGTCGGCTTGGGTCTGGATGACGTTGTTAACGATGTGGCTGAGGATGATTTGGACACATTGGCTGACGTTGAAGCCGATAGTAATGACACTGTGTCCGAGGCCGATGTCTATATCGCCTACGGAAAGTTCGACAAGGCCGAGGGCATTCTCAACGGAATTTTAGACGCTGACCCTAGTAATGTAGACGCCCGTTTAAAGTTAATGGAGGTCTTTGCTGAAACCGGCAATGGTGAAGGGTTTGAGCAGCAGTACCAGCAAGTTCTTAACGACGGTAGTGAGCAAGAGGTTCAGCGCGCGGAGCAGCTGCGAGATGCCTTTGGTTTATCATTGCCGGCCGAGGATAGTCTTGCTGCTTTTGAGCTCGAAGATGAGCAGCCAGTTAGCGCGGGCCTCGAATCAAATGAAGGGCAAGTTGGTGCAGTAACTTCTACCAATGACGCGCTCGATGCATTGGCTTTCGACATCGGTTTTGAGGAAGAGCGTGATGAAGAGTTTGAGGCGGCGATCACTGATAGTGACAAGGCCCTTGCAGGCGAGGAAGAGTTATATATTCCAGAGCAAGAGCCACAAGAAGTTGCTGAGTTCAGTTTTGATGTAGATGAGTCCAGCTCTGATTCGGTAGAGCTTGAGGTACCGGCTTTAGCGCTAGCTGAAACAGATTTGGAGCAATCCGAAGTTGCTGATGACTTGGTCGAAGAGGTCAGTTATGCGGCCAAGGCTGAGGAAAACTTCATTTTCGATATCGAAGCAGAAGATCCAGTTGAGGCGCTTGGCGGAGTGGCTTTAGCGGCCAATGCCGAGTCTGATGTGGAGCTTGAGCTGGCCGGCGAGCAAGTCGTGGCGGAAGTGGATGCAGAGGAGCAGGGCCTGGTTGAGGCGAATGATAGCGACGCTAGTGTGGAGTTGGGCATAGACTTCGGTGAGCCTGAACCTGACTCCAGCCCGATCGGGCAAAATTTAGATGACAGCGTTGATACCGAGCTGAATGATGGCTTTGCTAATGCTGACCTAGATAACGCAGCCAAAGCTTCCAGCAGTATCGACGGTGAAGATTTTGATTTTAGCGCGCCGTTAGATACCGACTTTGATCTCGATGAAGACTTTGACATGGCCGCACTCGATAAAGAGTTGGATACTGATTTGTCGTTGGACACCGATGCAGTGATAAGCAGTGGCGACGATTCAGACCTGGACGAGTTAGAGACCAATATGCCCGCACTTGACCTGGCAGACTCTAGTGATGAGCATGTTGCCGAAGCTGGCACTGCGGGTGTTGATTTGGCGGCTGATGACGACGACTTTGATGCGGAGTTAGATTTTCTTTCCGACAGTGATGAGGTTGCAACCAAGTTAGACTTGGCGCGTGCCTATATGGATATGGGTGATAAAGAGGGTGCCAAAGAAATCCTTCAAGAAGTTGTCGCCGAGGGAGACGACCAGCAAAAGCAAGATGCCGAGGCGCTGGTTGAGCGCATGGGATAAGTTAGATCCCGCTAAAACCCCGACTGGCTGCCGCTACTCGGGGTTTATTATTTTTAAGCTTAGGGTTTTTATGGGCCCCAACGGTAAAAGGTTTTAACAAATAATATGGCCGATATGGCATATAAAAGAAACGGTGAAATTTTAGCCGGCGACGCGCTGCCAACAGGTATCTGTCGTGTGGCGGCCGCGCTGGAATATAATGGTACGGCCTATCATGGTTTTCAAATCCAAAAACACGACCCACAAACGGTGCAGGGCTATTTGCATTTGGCCCTCTCAGAAATTGCCAATGAAGACATTAGCCTAGTCTGTGCTGGCCGCACCGACGCCGGTGTGCATGCGAGTAATCAGGTGGTGCATTTTGACACCAGCGCCCAGCGGCCTAGTCAGGCTTGGCTGAAAGGGGTCAATACTCACCTGCCCCGGGATATTCGTATTCATTGGGCGCAACAAGTTAAGCCTCAGTTCCATGCCCGCTTTAGTGCGGTGTCTAGGCGCTATCGCTATATCATCAGTGATCGAAAAACTCGGCCCGGAATTATGGCCGGGCAAATCAGTTGGAGCCGCTACGCTTTGGACATAGTACTGATGCGGGCCGGAGCCAAACACTTAATTGGCGAGCACGATTTTACTTCTCTGCGGGCGGCTCAATGTCAGGCGCGCACCCCAGTCCGGAATATTGAATCGATTGATTTCTATCATCTTGGTGATCATATAATGGTCATGGAGATACAAGCCAATGCATTTTTACATCATATGGTGAGAAATATCGTCGGCGTCTTAATGGCCGTTGGTAGTGGTCGGCAACCCGTTGGCTGGGTGGCTGATGTGCTGGCGGCAAAAGATCGCAGCGCCGCCGAAGTCACGGCTCCGGCAGCAGGTCTGTATCTGGTCGCCGCTAACTATCCGGCCTCCTGTGGTATTCCTGAGTTCTCACCCGGGCCACATTTATTACCGGCAAAACTGGGCTAGGTTTTATGGCTAAAATAAAAATTTGTGGTTTAACAACAGCAGCTGACGCCGAGGTGGCCGCCGAGTTAGCGGTGGATGCCATCGGGTTGGTGTTTTATCCGCCCAGCCCCAGAAATGTTGAATTAGAAGCGGCTGTTGACATCGTCCAGAGGTTGCCCCCGTTCACCTCGATTGTAGGCCTGTTTGTAGATGCTGAGCCAGAGTTTGTTACTGCTGTTTTGGCCGAACTGTGCTTGGATGTATTGCAGTTTCATGGCTCCGAGAGTGAGGCATATTGCCAAAGCTTTGGCCGACGGTATATGAAAGCAATTCGAATGAAGGCTGATATCGACCCACTGGCGGCTATCGCCCAATACCCCAGCGCCAGTGCGATTTTGCTGGATGCCTATCAGGCTGGCGTGGTTGGCGGCACTGGCACCCAGTTTGACTGGCGGCGAGTACCGCAAGACTCTGCTAAACCTATAGTATTGGCCGGTGGTTTGAATGCTAATAATGTTGCTGATGCTATTAGCCAAACCCAAGTCTATGGGGTGGACGTTAGTGGCGGAGTAGAGCAGAGCAAGGGAGTTAAGAGTGCGCAAAAAATGCGCGACTTTGTCACTGCGGTGCGGGCTGGTGCCGGTTAAGACAGCGCTTATTCAGTCGTACCGGGATAAATTTCCCCCTAGGTAGGTCATACTGGTAATAAATACTGGCGAATTTACCGAAAATGTTAAAATTGAGTGTTCCTTGGCTGCGGCTTTAATTATCATAGCGCCCTGTTGCAGTTATACCTCGAATCACCCGCCACGGTGGGAAATAAGTGAGAGATTCTATGAGTTGGTTAGACAAAATTATTCCCAATTCCGTCCGTTCTGAAGGGCGTCGGGACGGTTCTAGCAAGGTTCCAGAAGGTCTATGGAAAAAATGCGTTAAATGCAGTGCAGTATTGTACCGCCCCGAGCTTGAACGCAACGATGATGTTTGTCCGAAATGTGACCATCATATGCGTATTGGCGCGCGTAAACGCCTGGATATATTCCTGGATAAGGATAATAGAGAGGAATTGGCCACTGAGGTTGAGCCGGTTGATAGGCTGAAATTTAAAGATGTCAAAAAATACAAAGATCGCTTGGTAGCAGCTCAAAAGGCAACCGGTGAAAAAGATGCCTTGGTCGCAATGAAGGGGACCTTGCGCGGTATCGATGTAATTGCAGTAGCATTTGAATTTGCCTTTCACGGTGGCTCTATGGGTTACGCTGTCGGCGAGAAATTTACCCGGGCGGCCAAGCGCGCCCTGGAGGAGAATATTCCTCTGATCTGTTTTTCCGCCACTGGCGGCGCGCGGATGCAGGAGGCCTTGATTTCTTTGATGCAGATGGCTAAAACCTCAGCCATCATCGAAAAGTTGAAGCAACAGGGTACCCCCTATATTTCTATTATGACCGACCCCGTTTATGGTGGTGTATCGGCCAGCTTGGCATTGTTGGGTGATATCAATGCCGCGGAGCCTGGAGCGCGAGCCGGTTTTGCGGGTCCGGCTATCATTGAGCAGACCATCCGCCAAAAATTACCTGCAGGTTTCCAGCGCAGTGAGTTTTTATTGGATCATGGCGCGATTGATATGATTATCCACCGCAATCAAATGCGCGACCGAGTTGGATCTCTGCTAGCTAAGTTTACTGATCAGACTTTAGATGCAGCCCCAGTTGTGGTTGAAGAGCCTAGCGGCAGCGATGATGATGGTAATGTGGTTGAAGTTATCATCGAAGAATAGGGGGCTGTAAAGCTACCTAGCCTATTTAGTTATTAGCGGCCCTAGCCGAAACGCTGGGCTGCAATTTTGTAAAGCTGTTATGACTCTTTCTGTGCAAAACACTCTCGCTGATTGGCTCGGTTATATCGAGTCTATCCATCCTGCTGAAATAGAACTTGGCCTAAGCCGTGTAAGCGAAGTGGCTCGCCGCTTGGGACTGCTACAAAGCACAGCTAAAATAATCACCGTGGCCGGTACCAATGGTAAGGGTTCATGTGTTGCTAGCTTGGAGGCATTGTTACGGCAGGCAGGCTTACGCTGCGGATCTTATACCTCTCCACATTTTCTGCACTATAACGAACGCATAAAAGTTGATGGCTGCAATGCCTCAGATAAAGATATTGTTGTGGCTTTTACCGCAATAGAGCAGGCTCGAGCTGAGATCAGCCTTAGCTATTTTGAATATGGCACCTTGGCGGCGTTGCAGCTCTTTCATTCCTTAGCCTTGGATGTGCTGATTTTAGAGGTCGGTTTGGGTGGTCGTCTGGATGCGGTTAATATAATTGACCCGGATGTAGCAATAGTGACCTCTATTGCCCTCGATCATGAGGATTGGCTGGGCAGCGACATCAATATTATTGGCCGGGAAAAAGCCGGTATTTTTCGCTCTGGACGCTGGGCCATCTGTGCCGACGCAGAGGCGCCTAGTTCTATCAAGGATTATGCTAGGGAAGTTGACGCCAAGCTACTGTGGGCCGGACAGGAATTTGAGGCTGAGCTTAGCGCTGGGCATTTGCAGTTGGCATTACAGCAGCCACAGCCTAGGCAATTAGCCGTTAAAGTCAGTGAGCTGCCGATTAATAGCCAGGTGGCTGCTATTCAAGCGTTGGCGTGTCTTGGAATGCTGCCCGCTGTCGCTGTGGTTGAGCGGGCTCTAGTGAGCTTGCAGCTGGCCGGCCGGGGTCAAGCTGCTGTGTTGGGCAAAACCCCTGTTGTTCTTGATGTTGCCCATAATCCCGCCGCAGTGCAGCGCCTGGCCCGGCAGTTGGGGGCTACCATGCCAATGGGACGATTGGTGGTCATCGCGGCTATGATGGGCGATAAGGACTACGCCTCCATCCTGTCGCTACTGGCGCCCTTGGCAGATGAGTTCTATGTCTGTGATCTGCTTGGTAATACGCGGGCGGCGAAGGCGGCTCAGCTGCAACAAGCGCTGAGCTTGGTGGGAGCCAAGGCCAGCTGTTTTGCCTCGGTTGCAGCGGCTTTGGCTAAGGCGCAAAATGCTCTGAATGAAAATGATCTACTGGTCGTGATGGGGTCTTTCTTTACCGTTGGTGAAGCTATGGCGGCATTGGGTCTCGATGTTTAAGCGCAGCACTAAGCGATAAGGGGATATTTGTGGATGATGGTTTAAAACAACGATTGGTCGGGGCTGTGGTGTTGATCGCGGTAGCGGTATTATTTGTGCCGGTACTATTTGACCGCAATGAGCGCAGCCAAGTAGATACCACCACCCAAATTCCGCCTCAGCCTGATATCCAGCCGAAACAATTTGCAGACCCCAAAAGAGTTGCCGGTATTACCCCGGCGCCCAGCCCGCAATCCATGTTTGAGCCCCAGCTAGACACCGAGATTAAATCGTCAGCCGATGTTGGCTCAAAGCCCAGCGTTAAAGCCAAGCAGAAACCTTTAACTGCCCAGGGGCTACCCAATGCCTGGGTGGTACAGTTGATCAGCACGTCATCTCTGAGCAAGGCCAAACAAATTGTAAAAGACTTAATGGCGAAAAAGTATAAAGCGTATTATCGGCGGGCCGAAGTTGGGGGCAATACCTTGTACCGAGTTTATGTGGGCCCCAATGTTGATAAAAAGCGTTCTTTTGCCTTGAAAAAGCAGCTGGATGCGCTTTTAAAAGTCGATGCACGGGTTTTACGCTTCCAGCCATAAATTCACTGGTTTTATCGGAGCTGGGGCTCTGTTAGAATGCGCAGCTTCAACCAATGTGAACCTTCTGTAATGCCAGGATCAACACTGTGAATTGGGCCGACTGGACCATTATCGGTATTATCACCTTATCCTCCTTAATTGGGGTATGGCGTGGTTTAATCAAAGAGGCCCTCTCTTTGGTGAACTGGTTTGTGGCTTTTATCGTCGCGATTAGTTTTAAGTCGCAGCTGGCGTTGATGATGACCGAGTGGCTAGCGACTCCTTCGCTACGTGAACTTGCCGCTTTCGCCCTATTATTTGTCGCCACGCTTATTGCCGGAGCCCTGCTTAACGGCTTGCTTTCTAGTTTGGTAAAGGCCACAGGCCTCAGTGGTACGGATAGAATGTTAGGGTTAATATTTGGTGCCGCACGGGGCGCGATTATCGTCCTGGCTATTATTATTCTTCTGCCTAAGCTGGTACCCGTGAAACAAGACCCATGGTGGCTGCAGGCACAATTGATTGGCGACTTTCAGGCCTTTGAGGCTTGGGGCGTACAAACTTTCCAGCAGTTTTATAACTGGATTAAGTCCTTATTTTAAACGGTCGCTATCCGACCGATGTTTTTTTAGCCTAATTTGGAGCAGTTCCCTTTATGTGTGGTGTAGTAGGTATTGTTGGTAAAACCGACGTAAATTTGCAGATATACGATGCCTTGACCATGTTGCAACATCGAGGCCAGGATGCGGCCGGTATTATGACTTGCCACCAGGGACGTTTGGCGCAACATAAGGCCAATGGCCTGGTAAGTGATGTATTTCGTACCCGGCATATGCAACGCTTAACGGGCAACTATGGTATTGGCCATGTGCGTTACCCTACTGCGGGTAGCTCAGGCCCGGCCCAGGCTCAGCCGTTTTATGTTAATTCGCCCTACGGCATTGCCCTGGCTCACAATGGCAATTTGACCAATACCGACGAAGTTGAAAAGACCCTGCACCAAGCGGATTTGCGTCACGTCAACACCGACTCAGATTCCGAGCTGTTGCTCAATGTTTTTGCCCATGAATTGCAAAAGCAGGGCCAGCCAGTACCCACCGCAGAGAATATATTCGCCGCGATTGAAAGCCTGCACAAGCGTGTTAAAGGTGGTTATGCCTGTGTTGCCCTGGTGGCCAACTACGGTATCGTTGCCTTTCGTGACCCCAACGGTATTCGTCCTTTGGTTTTTGGGAGCCGTAAAGGCGAGGCCGGGACTGAATATATGATTGCTTCTGAGTCTGTGGCTCTCGATGTATCTGGGTATACCCTCGAGCGTGACGTGGCTCCGGGCGAGGCGCTATTTATTACCACGGAAGGCGAGATACATAGCCGAGTCTGTGCTGAAAAAGTGAGCCAAGCTCCTTGTATTTTCGAGCATGTTTATTTTGCCCGTCCTGACTCTATCATTGATGGCGTTTCGGTCTATAAGTCCCGTTTACGTCAGGGCGAACGCCTGGCTGATAAGATATTGCGGGAGCGCCCCGAGCACGATATCGATGTGGTTATTCCAATTCCGGATTCCTCTCGAGTCGCCGGTCAAGCTTTGGCTCACAATATCAATGTGAAATTCCGAGAAGGTCTGGTTAAAAATCGCTATATCGGCCGTACCTTTATTATGCCGGGCCAGCAACAGCGTAAAAAGTCGGTACGGCAGAAGCTCAATACTATTGAACTGGAGTTTAAGGGCAAAAATGTATTGCTAGTCGACGACTCGATTGTCCGCGGCACTACGTGCAAACAGATTATTCAAATGGCCCGCGATGCGGGTGCTAACAAGGTGTATTTTGCCTCGGCTGCCCCGGCGGTGAAATACCCCAATGTGTATGGCATTGACATGCCTTCGGCCAATGAACTTATAGCCCATGGCCGCAGCCAGGAAGAGATATGCGAAGAAATTGGTGCGGATTGGTTGTTGTACCAAGATTTGGATGATTTGATCGCGGCTTCAGCCGAAGGTAATCCAGATATTGATGGCTTTGATTGCTCGGTTTTTACCGGCGAGTATATTACTGGCGATATCGACAAGGCATACCTCGATCGTATTGAGGCAGCTCGCGCTGATAGTGCCAAAGGCAAGGCGGCAGGTAATTCGGATGACACTGCGGTTATCGGTTTACACAATGATTCCAGTGAGGGCTAAACGGCCCGCTCGGAGTCTTGCAACTATCGTTTAATCTGCTATTAATAAGTAATAATGAAACCCCGGCTGGGGTTTCGCTGTTTTTGGATGTAGACATGAACAACTCAATCGATGAATTTTTGGCCCAATGCCAGCTGGATACACAAGCGGTACGTGCCGGCCATCACCGCACCGCAGAGGGTGAGCACAGCGAGCCTATTTTTAATACCTCCAGCTATGTGTTTGATTCTGCCGCGGCTGCGGCCGCACGCTTCTCTGGCGAGCAGCCGGGCAATGTTTACTCTCGCTACACCAACCCTACGTTGAAAATATTTCAAGACCGCCTGGCTTTAATGGAAGGGGCAGAAGCCGCCGTCGCGACATCGTCGGGTATGGCCGCTATCTTGAGTGTTTGCATGGCTTTATTACAGGCCGGCGATCACGTCGTGGTTTCCCGCAGTGTGTTTGGCACCACCAGCAATCTGTTTAGCAAGGTGCTAAAAAAATTCAATGTAGAGAGCACTTTTGTCGACTTGGTTGATATAACGGCCTGGCAAGCGGCCATAAATAGCAAGACTAAAATGCTATTTTTAGAAACACCATCCAACCCTTTGTGTGATGTAGCCGATATGGCCGCGTTGTCGGCGCTGGCCAAACAACACCGCTGTCGTCTTGTCGTCGACAATTGTTTTTGTACCCCAGCATTGCAGAAACCGTTGAGCCTAGGCGCCGATATCATTGTCCATTCGGCCACTAAATACCTTGATGGCCAAGGCCGTTGTATGGGTGGCGTGGTACTGGGCAATCAAGCGGATATGGACGAGGTGCTTGGCTTTGTCCGCACCGCAGGCCCTACCATGGCGCCCTTTAATGCCTGGGTGTTTTTAAAGGGTTTGGAAACTTTGCGTCTGCGAATGGATGCCCATTGTAATAATGCTCAGCAGGTGGCGGAGTGGCTGCAGCAACAAGAGCTGGTTGAGCATGTCTATTACGCTGGGTTGGAATCACACCCGGGACATGCCTTGGCAGCTAAGCAACAACGAGGCTTTGGCGGAGTTTTATCATTTAAAGTTAAGGGCCGTGATGACCAAGGTGATAGGGCTGCAGCCTGGCGCTTTATTGATGCCACCCGTCTGGTTTCCCTGACAGCAAATTTAGGGGATGCTAAAACCACTATTGTGCACCCTGCGACGACTACCCATGGTCGTCTTTCTGATGGCGAACGAGCACAAGCGGGTATCTCTGAAAACTTGATCCGTTTGGCGGTAGGTCTCGAGGATGTTATCGATCTTATTGACGATATGAAAAGAGGTATCGCCGCGCTTTAATTTTCTGTAACAACAACCGCTAGGAGAGCCCTTTGCAGCAGTACTCTGAGCCACTAAAAAAAACCATCAGTGCCATTGGCACCGTAGTCTTAGGTAAAGAACAGCAGGTTAAACTTGCCTTAGCTTGTTTGTTGGCCAAAGGTCATTTGTTAATTGAAGACCTACCAGGCATGGGTAAAACAACCTTGGCTCATGCCTTGGCTCATGTTTTAGGGCTTGATTATAACCGGGTGCAATTCACCAGCGATTTATTGCCCGCCGATATTCTCGGCGTGTCGGTTTTTAATCAGCAAAAGACCGAGTTCGAATTTCACCAGGGGCCGGTATTTACCCAGCTATTGCTGGCCGATGAAATCAATCGCACCACTCCGAAAACCCAAAGTGCTTTACTCGAAGCAATGGAAGAAGGGCAGGTGAGCATCGAAGGTAAAACCCGCCAATTGCCACAACCCTTTTTTGTTATCGCTACTCAAAACCCCTTGAACCAATCGGGCACCTTCCCATTGCCCGAATCTCAGCTCGATCGGTTTTTAATGCGGATAGAATTAGGCTACCCCAGTGCCAAGGCGGAGCGTTTATTGTTCCAAGGCATCAACCCCAGAGCCCAGCTACAGCAACTGCCCCAAACATTAAGTCACAGCCAGCTGGAAGGTTTGCAGCAACAGGTTAGCGAAATTCACCTGAGTGATAATGTGTTAGATTATTTACAACGTATTGTACGCTACAGTCGTGAGCATCCAGAAATTAGCTATGGCCTTTCCCCAAGGGGTGGCTTGGCGTTACTGCGCGCCGCCCAGGCATGGGCCTTGATTGACCAGCGTCAGCATTTATTACCGGAAGACTTGCAAGCGGTTATGCCCGCCGTGATGGGGCACCGCTTGCGCGAAGCCGCTAACAGCAATGATCAAAGCGGCTATGCTTTGGTGGACCAAATTCTCAACCAGGTTGATGTGCTAGGGCCGGTGTAGCCGCTGTGAAATTTAGCCAGAATTTATCAAAAAGCATAAAGCTCTATTTTCGACGCCTAATCTTACGTCGACGCAAGCCGCAAAAACATTTTGATTTAAATCGAAAAAATTTGTTTATTTTCCCGTCTGCTACCGGCTGGGCGCTGGTGTTTGTCTCGGCCTTGTTATGGCTGCTGGGTACTAATTACGACAATAATTTAATTCTGGCTTTGGCTTTTGTGCTGCTCAGTGTATTTATCATTTGTATTTTGCATACTCATAACGCGCTATCCGGTTTAAGCATCAGCGCTAACCGAGCCTACCCCTGCTTTGTTGGTGAGCACGGTGAAATTGAAGTGAAATTGTCGCGCCATCGACGCCAGTCGTATCGCAATATTGTTTTACAATGGGATGATAACAATCCGGTCAATGTCGATTTGACCGAAGCAGAACAAATTTTAGTGAAAATTTTTGTCGAAGCCGAGTACCGTGGCTGGTATCGGCCATCGTTACTTTTGGTTGAATCTTATTACCCCCTGGGCTTGATGCGTTGTTGGACCTGGCTTAATGTCGATATCGACTTGCTAACTTACCCGCGCGCGGTGGCTGCGGGTCCGATACCGAGCAGCATGGCAAAGTTGGGCAGCGGTGAGGAGCAGCATTTATTGGCAGCCGGAGCGGAAGACTTTAAGGGCCTGCGCAGTTATCAACGGGGAGATTCGCTAAAGCATGTTTCTTGGAAGCACTTTGCTCAGGGTAAGGGCATGCACAGCAAAGAATACCTTGCCTACAGTGACAGCAGCCTTTGGGTCGATTGGGAATATTTATCCGGGGTTAATCGAGAGGCCCGGTTACAGCGCTTATGCGACTGGGTGTTGCAGCTAAGTCGAGGTAATAGCCCCTATGGCCTGCGCTTACCCGGCCAAGAAATCAAGCCTGATCTAGGCCTGGCGCATAAGCAGCAGTGTCTGAAGGCGCTGGCTTTGTTTGAATTTACCCCACCGCAAGGCAGCGCCTATGTCTAGTGCTGAAGCCCAGGTATACCAACCCAGTCGTCATGCCTTGGCGTGTTTATTATTGGCCCAGGCTTTTATTATATTGCCGCACTTATTTAATTTGAGTTTATGGCTGGCGCCGATATGGGCGGCCTCGGTGGTGTGGCGCTTACAGGTTTATCGCGGTGCCTGGAGCTTGCCACCTACTTGGCTAAAAGGCATGTTGGCTCTTTCCAGTGCCGCTGTACTTATTTTTAGTTTTGGTCAGATCTTTGCTTTAGAGCCCTTGGTGGCTCTATTGGTGCTGGCTTTTACGTTGAAGTTGCTGGAAATTCGGCATCGAAAAGATGTTTTGTTATTGATATTGCTGGGCTTTTTTGTCGCCGCTACCCAGCTGCTGTTTGGCACCGCCTTGCTCGCATTCCTCTATACTTTATTGTGCTTTGCTTTGTTACTGGCGGCCTTGTTGGGCTTGCATCAATCAGAGCAGGGCTACAGTTCTAGCCAGCTAAGCTGGCAAACAGTAAAAATATTGTTGCAAGCGCTGCCATTGGCGTTGCTGTTATTTATTATTATGCCGCGCATGGGCTCCCTTTGGCAGTTGCCGATGTCACAGCAGGCAGCAAAAACGGGTGTTAGTGACAGCATGTCACCGGGTGACATTAACCGTTTAAACAAAGATAACTCACCGGCTCTGCGTATAAGTTTTTCCGATAATAAAGCCCCGCCTAGCCGGGAGCTGTATTGGCGTGGCTTGGTCTTATCCAATTTCGATGGCCGCCGTTGGAGCAGCTCATTTTTAGGCCGCAACGGTTCGACCAAATTAAGTTGGGCCGGTGCTACGCCGCAGTCGTGGTTAAAGCCACTTATCGAGTACCAGCAGGCCGACTCCAAGCGGGGTATTTCGTATCAAATTATGATGGAAGCCAACCATCAGCCCTGGTTATACGCCTTAGAAAAACCCCTTAGTACCAGTAACGGGGTGGCAACGACGCCGCAGTATAATCTGTTGTATAAAAAGCCGGTTAGCCAGCGTTTTTCTTATCAGGTACAGTCCTTTCCGCAATTTAGTGCCAGCGCTGATGCTCTGGCACCCTGGGTCGAGCGCGTAGAAACTCGGCTGCCGCTACAAACCAATCCGCGCAGCCAAGCACTGGCTAGGCAGTGGCGAACAGAATCTAGTCGTAGCGAAGATATCGTTAAGCAAGCTTTCAGCTTATTTAATCAACAATTTATCTATACGCTGGAGCCGCCATTACTGGGCAAGCAATCAATCGATGATTTTTTATTCGACACCCAGCGGGGTTATTGCGAACATTTCGCCAGTAGTTTTGTATTTTTAATGCGGGCAGCGGGCATTCCTGCCAGGGTGGTGGTCGGTTATCAGGGAGGGCAGTGGAATAGCAACGAAAATTATCTGTTAGTCAGCCAGTCCGACGCCCATGCCTGGGCGGAGGTATGGATAAGCGGCAAGGGTTGGCAACGTTATGACCCCACTTCGGCAGTCGCGCCGGAGCGTATAGAGTTAGGTTTTCGCAGCTTTATTGAGCAGGACAGTGTTAGTGAGCAAGGCGCCGGTGATTTTGCCGGCTTTAACCAGGGCAGTGTTTTTTATTCATTAGGGCTGCGCTGGGACGCCTTAAATTACAGCTGGCAGCGTTGGGTGCTGGATTATGATAGCAATAGCCAAAGTCAGCTGCTGGCGGGTATGCTCGGTAGTACCGATTACTGGCGTATTGGCCTATTATTTATCGTTGGGGCAGGCGCAATTATCGCTTTGCTTGGCTTGGCTTTATGGTGGCGCGGCAGGCCTGCGCCATTAACCCTTGAATTGCAGCTGCAAAAACGTTTGCAATTGAAATTGAATAAGCTGGGGCTTGAGCGCGCACCTGGTGAGACCCCGGCTCAGCTGGTTAAGCGGGCCGGTCAGCTACATCCGGAGTTGGCCCCGTTACTGAATAAATTGGGAGCCATTAATACGGCATTGTTGTACCAGCCTAAGGGCAATGACCATCAGACCATGCTGCGTCAATCTCAGCGTTTATTAAAAAGCCTTAAGGCTTAGGAGCTTAATCTTGTATGTTTAAGCCTAAATCAAAAAGACTGGCTAACATGCTGGTATCGTTTGCGGCATTTTTTTTGGCCTGTTTGAGTAGCACATTTAGCGTGGCCGAGGGGCGCAAGCTCGAATGGCACCTTAATGAAATTAAAAAAATGCCGTCAGCCAGTTTATATATCGAGCAAGACCTTGGCGGCGAGCGTATCAATAGCCATCGAGCTTTGATTCCAGCGTCTACCTTAAAACTTCTCACCGCCTACCTGGCGATTCAGCGTTGGGGTGCGGGCCACCGTTTTGAGACGCCGTTTTATCTGCATCAACAATGTTTGTGGATTAAAGGTCTGGGTGATCCTATGCTGACCTCGGAAGAGTTCGTTGTTATTGCTGAGCAGATTAAAACAAAAATTGAGATAGATAAAATAGAGTGCATTGGCGTTGATACGCAAATTTTCCCCGATCTGAATTTGCATGGCCGGGGTGCTAGCGATAACCCCTACGATGCTGGCAATAGTGCATTGGCGGTTAATTTTAATAGCATTAATGTCAGCCGAATTAACAATAAGCTAGTTAGCGCCGAGCCCCAAACACCGCTGACACCATTGGCCGAGTCGATCGTAGTGGCGCTGGAGGCTCAGCGTGGCAGTAAGCTGGATCAGCGGCCTTATCGCCTATCGCTCCCAGGTGGGCAGTCGCAGTCGGCCCAATATGCAGCCGAGGTATTAAGCTTAATATTACTTAATCGTTCGGTGCCGGTTAAGCAAGGTGTTTTGCCTGCCCGCGGCCAATTAATTTATCAACATAAAAGTTCTAAAACACTCGCCGAGCTGATTCAGGCGATGCTGAAATACTCCAATAATTATATTGCTAATCAGCTGTTTTTATTAATGCCCTTGGCGTCGAATTACCAAGCCGGCGCAGCAGTTATGGCTTCGCCACAATTATCCCAGCAATATGTTCGGCAGCAAATACAAACCAGCTTCGGGTGGGAAAATTACCAGGTACACGATGGTGCTGGTTTGTCTCGTTGTAACAAAATTTCGGTCGGCCAGCTGGCCGATGTGGTTCAAAAATTAAGGTCTTGGCGCACTCTGCTACCAAGCTACCATGGTCGTGTTTTTGCTAAAACCGGTACTATGAGTGATATCAGCAGTTATGCCGGCTTCTATTTGGATAAAAAACAGCAGTGGCAAGTGTTTGTATTTATTGCCAATGAGTTTGGTGACCACAGTTTTCGTCGGAGCTTAGGGCAGGTGTTGGGGCGTCAAAAATAGGTTTGACTCAATTGGCTGGGGACAATCTTAAACTATGGTAAGAATTCTCGAGATCTTGTAAAAGCTTGGCGGCGTTGGCGGCCTTTTTGGAAACCACAAAATGCACGGCATAGCTATTTAACGTGTCAGTCGCTAGGGTAGGTCTATCGTTTTCCTCCAGGCTAGCAAGGGCGCCTTCAACCGGTCTTTTATAGTCAAGTAGATAGTCTGCCCGTCCGTATTTAATCATCAATAAACCGGCCTTGTGGCTTGAAGCATAGCTAATATGTGTCCCGTTATGGTTTGCTTTAAGTTGGTTGATAAGACCGCCATAGCTATATGCCCGCAGCAATATGACTCTTTTCCCAATTAAATTCTCTGGCCCATCAATTTTGGCGGTGCTAGGCAAGCGATAAGAATTTAATTCAATCGACGTTAACACGGTTTTCCCAACTAATACCTTGCCCTTGAAAGCCTGGATGTTGGGCAGGCCTAGCCATAGGTCCACCTTGCCGAGCCTCATCATTTGTATCATTCGAGTGGTTGGGAAGCTGTGCGAGCTTAGCTTGTAGCTGGCATGGCTGGTGACATTTTTTGCAAGATCGATCAGTTCACCTTTGGCAATACCGCCGTCGGTATAAAAAAGAGGATAAAATTCAATATAAGCCAGCCTTACGGTTTGAGCATTGACCGACCTAGTGGCAAAAAAAAACAATGCCTAGGCAAACAAAGGCCCGTATGTAATTTTGTGTGTTCATGAATGGCTTTTCTAATCGCTGGCCGTGAATGATTATAGCTTAAAATTAAAGGTGTTTTTTCGAATGTGTATTGATGCTAATCCGGGCAGGGTTTGTCGCTATCGGTTTTAGCTCAATTAGACGGCAATGGATACTAGCCGAGTATCAAAGGGTCGAGCTTGATGTGTTCGAGCTAGGCTGAGGCGGCCATGCTCGATGTTTAGCCTGGACGGCCAATATGCTATGGTTTGACGCGCTGTTAGAGGTGATTGCAACAAGTATATATGCCGCCTTCACCGCGCGATAGATTCTACAAATAACAACCATACTGGATTTATTATAACAAGGAAAAATAATGAATAAGCACTGTTCAAACTGTGGAACTGAATTGCAAGCGCAGCTCCCGAAGTGTACAAGCTGTGGCGAAATACAAGATTCGTTTCACTATAAAAGCCGGATAGCGGCTGCGACATTGGCGCTATTTGCCGGCATATTTGGTGGCCACCGATTTTATTTGGGGCAGTGGCGGGGGGTGTTTTACCTGTTGTTTTTTTGGACTTATATTCCGTGGTTGGTGGGTTTGGTCGAGGCGGTTGTATTTCTATGTACTTCGCAAAAATCCTGGAACCAAAAATATAACCAAGGCATATCGGCAGGTTCAGAGAAGGGGACGGTGGTGGTTGTGTTTGCCTGCATTTTCCCCGCTGTAGCGATTTTAGGTATATTGGCTGCGATTGCGATACCGGCTTACCAGGATTACACCACCCGGGCAAAATTGGTCGAGTCGCATGTCTCCGCTATTGCCGTTAAGCAGGCAGTGGAGTCCTATGCCGCTGAATACCAAGATTGGCCATTAGATGCCGCTGAACTGGAGTTAAATACCCAGTCAAAAGGTGATTTGGTGGATTTAATCGAAGTGGATAAGGGCGTTGTTTATATTACCCCCGCGGCGGCAATTGGTGTGTCTGGTTATATTATTTATGTGCCTTCGAATTCGGAGTCCGGTATCACTTGGAGTTGCAAGGAATCCACTGTTGAAGCGAAATTCCTACCGCAGGAGTGTCGTTGATGGGTTAAGCCCTGCCGCTTTAATTAGCTGCGGATTATCAATACAGCTGAACTGTTTTTAATAAGGCGGAAGATTAATTCGGCATCAGCCTATGCGAAAAGCCTAGGCTGTAGGTCATCTTGCGGTAATGAATTTGAACTAAACTGGGTTGTTCCTCTTCCTTTTATCCAGGCAAATTATTATGATTTCCAACCCTTTTTCGCGTCGCCAATTGGTCAAAGGCTTAAGTGCTAGTTTTGGTGTTTTGGCCTTGCGAGGTTTTAATGTTACTGCCGAGGCTGCAGCGGCGCACTTTAGCCACGGCGTTGCCAGCGGTGACCCGCTTCAGGACCGGGTGATTATTTGGACCCGGGTGTTGCCCGGCGGTGGTCAGCATCGGCCTGTTTCCGTGCGCTGGCAAGTTGCCGAGGACGCTGAGTTCAGCTCGGTGGTGTCCCAGGGAGAAACGCAAACCTCACAGCAGCAGGATTATACGGTTAAGGTAGACGCTGCTGGGCTAAAGCCTAAGCGTCATTATTACTATCGATTCTTAGTCGAGGGGCTTAGCAGTCCGATAGGGCGGACCCTAACTCTACCCCAGGGAGCAGTCGACCGTTTCAAGATGGCGGTGGTGTCGTGTTCAAATTATCCCCAGGGTTATTTTAATGCTTACAAACATATTGCCCAAACCGACGTCGATGTGGTTTTGCATCTGGGCGACTATATCTATGAGTATAAAGAGGGGGTTTATGCCAATGATTATGCCCGCGAAACTTTGGGCCGTCATGTTCAGCCCGGCCATGAAATTGTCGCCTTGGAAGACTACCGTATGCGCTATGGTCTGTATCGCAGTGACGCGGATTTACAGGCGGTGCATGCTCGGCACCCTTTTATTTGTATTTGGGACGACCATGAGCTGAGTAATAATACCTGGCAAGATGGTGCGGAGAATCACAGCGAGGCCGAGGGTGATTTTTACCAGCGTATGCACGCTGCCCGGCAAGCTTATCATGAATGGTTGCCAATTCGTGCCGGTATTGATGGCGCTCAGGGCTCGATCTATCGACGCTTTCAAGTCGGCGATTTAGCCGACTTAATCATGCTGGATACCCGTTTACATGGTCGTGATCGAGGTTTTGATTACCGTAGTGATATGCGCAATAAAACGGCAGCTTTCGATATTAGTGATACCGAAAAACCCATATACCTTGGCCCGTCCTCTACCGTGAAAAATTCCGGCGCCGGTATTGTGCACATCACCATGCCTTACGACTTCACTAGCGGCCGGCCGGTTGCGGTCACCGATTACCATGTGATTAAAGCGCTTACTTCGCAGAGCTTGCCGGTCAACTGGCGCTACCTTCCCGATGTCGAGAGTTTCCGTGATAATAAGTTGAATGATGCAAGTCGCAACTTATTAGGCCGAGACCAAGAGGCCTGGCTCGATACTCAGCTAAAAGATAGCAAGCAGCGTGGTGCTGTTTGGCAGGTGCTGGGGCAGCAGGTGTTAATAGGCAAGGTTGGACTGCCGAATATTCGAGATCAAGACTTAAATTTGGATTTGAGCACGAGCAAAGTACCGGGTTATATAAAATTTATGCAGGCGATGCAAGGGCAAGAATTACCGCTCAATCTCGATGCCTGGGATGGTTATCCAGCCTGCCGTGATCGTGTTTTTGATTCTCTGCTTGCATACGCTGATAATCCTCTGGTTTTGGCCGGTGATACGCATAATGCTTGGGCGTTTAATTTAACCAATGCTAAAGGCCAGGCGGTCGGTGTCGAAATTGGCGCACCCGCTATATCGAGCCCTGGTATGGAACAATTTTTTCCGGTAAAACCTGATGTGATCGCCAGTGCGTTAACGCAGTGTAGCCCGGAAATTTTTGATTTAGATACTTCGCAGCGAGGCTGGGCCGAGCTGGTGCTGACTCCCACCGCTATGAGTAGCCAATGGCATTTTGTCAGTACCATATTGGATAAAAACTTTAGTACCAGCGCATCGAAAAAACTACAGAGCAAAGCCGGTAGCCGAAAATTAAATTTCGTCTAGCCTAAGTGGTATATAGAAAAAAGGGAGCCAGATAGCTGGCTCCCTTTTTTTGTTCTCAGCGGCTGTCTGAGTGAATTAAATATTCAGTATTGCGCGTAAAAACGAATACCGGCGGTACGGGGATTGCCACGAACAAAGGTTGGTATGCCCAAGCCGCCACCGGTATTGCCGGCATCAATTAAGTACTCTTTATCAAACAGGTTGTCAGCGTAGAGTTCTATCTGCCATTGTTGTTGATTTGGGCTTAGCTTTATATTGGCGTCGCTAAGCCAGTAGGCTGACTGGGATAGTCCAGGGTAGTTGCTGCTTTCAAAAAACACCTTGGACTGGTAAGAGCTGAGTAGTTGAATGTCGACGTTCCAGTCCTCAAATTGAAAGCGCTTGCTGGCCGTTAAGGCACCGCTAACCTCTGGCGCTAAGCGAAATTTGTTACCACCGTAGTCGAAACTGTTACCTGCATCAGTGCTGTTAGAAAACTCGGCATCTAATAATCCCAGGCTGGCACCGACCGACATGGTCTCGTTGATCGTATAGTTTATGCTTGTTTCAAACCCGTATACGTCAGAATCACCCACGGTGACGGTATTGGATTGCAATGTTTCGGCATCAACGAAACTCTGTTGGAAGTCGGTATAGGTATAAGCAAAAACTGCGGCCGTGATCGATAGCTGTTCGGTATAGAACTTAAGGCCAATGTCGTAGCTATCAACATGTTCTGCTTTGGTGACCAAAGTATTACCGAAGTTTGGATCGACTACAGGTGAACGGCGACCTTCGGCGTAATTGAAGTAAAATGATAGTTCATCACTATAGCCATAATTAATTGAAAAGCGTGGCAGGGTGGCACTGAAGTCTCGTTCCGCTTCGAAGGCAGAGTAGTTTTTGCTGTAACGCGTTTCGTCAATATAGCGAATGCCGGCGGTAATACTTAGGCTCTCGCTGAAGTTATAGCTGCCTTCGGCAACCAACGAGGTGATTTCCAAATCAGACTCAAATACATAGGGTCCGCGTATAATTGTAGCGGGGTAGTTGGGGTTGGATATTGGCGTGCCATCGGCGTTAAATAGTGCATCAACCAATTGTTGACGTACGGCGGCAATCTCGGCCTGGCTGGCTGAGGTTTTAACGTTTTGATCGAGGGGGATATTGGGGTATAACGCGGCAAGCTCGGCCTTCTTTGTATCAAATACAGATCTCAAGTAAGGGTCGACCAGAATCTTGTAAGGCAGAATCGATTTGTCGCGGTTGTAGGAGGCACCGACAAAACCGCTAAAGTCTTGACCTAACCCGAAAACCATCCGCATCGAGGCGCCATACAGCTTGGCGTCATTTTCAAAGTAGGCGTCTTGTATACGTAAAGCCGAGCCGTCGGCATCAAACGCTTCTGATAATTTCACATCTTTATAAAAGGTGTCAAAGCTCAATTCCACCGTCTCATTAAGTTGATAGCTGATAGTCAAGTCCGCGCTCTTCAGGTCGCGGTCTATGCCCAATAAAGATCCATAGCCAAGCTCGGCGTCAGTAAAGGGGCTGGTATCACCATTGCGCGGTGCGATACTGCCGCTTTTAAAGGCGATGCCGGGCTGTTCATTGGTCTCACTGGCCAGGCGTAATATGGCGCTAAGCGATTCGCCTTCGGCTTGCAGGCTGGCGCGAAAGGCCTGTACTGAAACGCCGTTTAAATCACCGCCGTTACAATTTTGTAATACGCCGGTGTGGTCAGCTATTTGCCCCGATGGATTATAGGAGGTGGCGGAACAAGCATTGTTATTGACTGAACCATCTTGCTGCCGAATCAAAGTCGCCAAACGAAAGCTAAAGATATCATTGAGGGGGACGTTGACCATTGCTTGTACATCAACACCTTGTTCGCTGTTGGTTGAAGCCCGGCCTTTCAGCTCGAATTGATCGCTGGGGCGTTTTGAATGAAGGCTAATTGCGCCGTTTGCAGCCGCTACTCCAAAGAGTGTGGGTTGTGGGCCTTTTAGTACCTCGATGCGTTCAATGTCAAACAGGGCCGCACTAGAGACGGTTTTTTTACTGATATCAAAACCGTCTTGGTAGACCGAGATACGAGGTGTGGCTGAGACGGCGGCGGTGTCATCGGTAATGCCGCGGATGTTAAACGAGGGCAGGCTAACGGCCTGCTCCTGGATAACCACATTGGGTAAAAATCGCGATAGGTCATCTAGCTCCGTGGTATTGCTTTTGTCTAGGAAGTCACCCGATATGACATCCATGGTGATAGGCACATCCAGCACTGATTGTTCACGTTTCTGTGCGGTAACAATAATTTCTTCGATTTGTGCACTGGCCAGGGGGGTGCCCATTAGCAGCGAAATACCGAAGTTAGCTAAGATGCTAGGGTTTTTGAAGGCAGTCATTCTAAGCTCGCTCTGTAAACGCATATCCGGTTGATTGCGTGCGGGCAATATAGGCGCCTACTGTGAAGCTTGTGATACAGATATATGACGGTTGTCGTTTGGTGGTTAACTAAACAAGTTCGGTTTTAGGTTTGGTAGTAGCCTTTGGGTTTATCAAAATTGTATTTGCTGCCAGCTTTAGCTTGACCCTGGTCAATCAATGTTTTATTCCAAGCGGATGATTTGACTGCTAGCATTGATGCAGTCAAATCATGTTATCTAGTTCAGACCGTATTCCTTCAGCTAATGTCTTAGCGCAAAATATCGACTAAATCTTCACAAGCTGATCGAGATAAAATATTCGCTACATTTTCTTTGTCGCTATCAGCCAAGGCTTGAAACTGCGTGCGCAATGACTGCAAACACTTGGCCTGGTAGGGAAAGCTATTTTGCTGCCAGGTTTTGCCATCTATCTCTGTTTGCCATTGTGACTCGCCGGCGCTAAGCGCCTTGGCGTTGGCGAGCAGGGCGGGCACATAGGTCTTACCGATCTCCTGCAATATTTCGATAAAGGTTTCGGGTAGCTTGCTTGGGTCTAGCCAATCTTCTTGGCTGGCCTCCAACCCGGATAAATCCTCCATGGCGTTGACCCAGGCGCAGCTTCGAGGGGATAGCTGTCTGGCAATAGCGGTAGGGGTTGGATCAACCCCGATTAGCTGGGAGAATTGGCCATAAACGCCATAGTCGCCGGCACCTGGACGATTACCCAGCAAAAAAGGGAAGCGTTGGAAGTGGCGTTCAAAAATATTCAACAATCGCTTATAGCTGGCTTCGATGATGGGGCGGGTGACGTCGTTAGAGCCAACTACGCCCAATCGGTTGATTTGGTGCTGGGAGAATTGTGTCTTGATTTGTTGCTGGGCTGCATCGGTAATGGTGTGGTCATTCCATAGCGGCAGCATGGTGCCGGCATGGTCGATATCTTCGGCCTTGTCCCAGCGGTAGTGAAACATATACTTGGTACACCATTCATCACCAAAATCTTCAATTAAATAATCCAGAAAAGCCAGGCTGGCATTGTTTGGAATAACCGAGCGCTGGGGGAATTCGCGCTCTAAGCGACGAATGATTGGGGTGGAATCGACTACGGCTTCAAGTTTTCCCTGTTCATCTTCAAAATAAAATGTAGGCAGCAGGGCCACCTTCGGCTTGGGTAGTTGATATTCCTCACGGCTGGGGTCGCCCCAGACTAAGCTGTAGGGAATACGTCGGTAGCGCATCAGTGATACCATTTTACGGGTATAGGGCGAGGCAAACACGCCCATTAATTTTACTCTGGTCATAATAGGGGCTCCTTTATTTGGCGCTGGCCCTGGCGGGGGCGACAGTTTCAATATTCAGTTGGCCGGCTAGTCCGGCGCTGCGGTGGACGGATATTTCTTGCCATTTGGTCGAGGTGGTCATGGTCCAAAGGTCTTTGCGGCTGGGGTAACTCACCATGGCTACCTCGTCCCAAAGGTCTTCAACCTGGCCTAAGGATAAGAATGTGACATCGCCGGCGAATAGAGCTTTGCCGTTGTACTTAGGCAGCAGTTTTACCACTTCCCGGGCGTACAGTTGGTAAGCCTCATAGCCGCTTAAATCACACTCACGACCATCTTCATATTCGGCCTTGTCCTTAAATTTAAGCATATTGATCATGTAGATCGGGCCGTCAGGGCCGTCGGCCATCATTTCTTCGATTCGTTTTGGGTCGCCGGGTACTAGCTCATTAATGACTTGCATGGGTTTATCACTCTTTAACTTAATTGGGCCAATAAATATATTCATCACCGGCTTGGTAGCTGTCGCTGCCGGGCCTATCGATTATGACTGGGGCATTAATCACGCTGGGCCATAGTGGTTTCGCTTGCTCAGCATTGTGCCGGGCAAGTAATTCCTCTAGCGCTTTAACTTTATTGGGCTGCTGCGCGGCGAGGTTGTTTTTTTCGGTCGGGTCGTTGGCGAGGTTAAACAACCAGTGCTTATAATGGGCATCTGGCCCAAGTTCCGGCTGCGCTGCGCGAATTAATTTCCAGGACTGATGCAATACTGTTTGTTGCTGGCCTTGTCGCCAAAACAGGGTTTGATGGGGGGCAGCACTGTTATCGCCGTTGATAAATGGCAGCAGGTTAACGCCATCAATTTTACGATCCAGAGTTTGCTCAGCCCCCGCCGCCGCTCGCAGTGTTGCAAATATATCGATATGGTGGATGGCTTTATCAAACTGTGTGCCCGCTTTTATTTTGGCGGGCCATTTGGCCATAAAGGGCACATGGGTGCCGCCTTCGAAATGGCTCAGCTTCCAGCCTCGGTAGGGCTTGTTGATATCGGCTAGATGGATGTAATTGGCGCCGCCGTTATCACTGGTAAAAACAATCAGCGTATTTTCATCCAAGCCGCTTTGTTTGAGCTTCTGGTTAATTTTTTCAACACTGCGATCAAGGGCGCGAATCATGGCGGCATAAACCCGTTGGCCATGGTCTTTAATATGAGCCAGGGCTTGGTAGTCTTGTTTTGTCGCCTGCAATGGGTTGTGCACGCCCCAATGGGCAAGGTACATAAAGAAAGGCCGATGCTGGTTGGCATCAATAACGTTTAAGGCCTGCTCGGTGTAATAGTCGGTAACGTAACCTTTGGGGGCAAATGGTTTGCCGCCATTAAAGCGCGCGGCGTAGCGACCGGTCGCCCACACCATGCGTTCGATGGCTTCCTTTTCTTGCTTGGCATTGACCACGTTGGGGTGATCTTCGGGTAGGTATAGTGCCCCAGCCAGTTCCAGACTGTCATCAAAGCCCTGTTTTTCGGGGCGCATATCACCAACCGAACCCAAATGCCATTTGCCGATATGGGCGGTGTAATAACCTTGCTGTTGCAGCAGTTCGGCGATGGTGAATTCGCTGGCCGGCATGCCTAGGCTGGTGATGTCAGGCAGGGTTTTGGCTGTTTCCGTATCGATTAGCATGGGTAGGGCTTGGGGCTCTAGCTGCTGCATCCAGTTGAAAATAGTTGGGCCCAATTTAAAAATTGGAGTAAATTCAAAGCCAAAGCGGGTGGAGTAGCGGCCAGTCATAATCGAGGCGCGTGACGGCGCGCAGACGGCATTGGCGGCGTAACCGTTGTTAAAAACCACCCCTTGCTGCGCCAGGGCATCGATATTGGGTGTGGCCAAGGTACTGGTGCCGGCACCGTTGTATAGGGATATATCGTTAAAGCCCATATCATCGACCACGATTAGGATAATATTGGGGCGTCTTTGGGTTGGGGATTTATTCGCGGCGCTGGGGCCTTGGGGCCAGATCACTGGCTGGTTTTTGGCAATGGGGTCGGTGATGTCTCGGACCACGGGGGCGAGCTTTACCACTAGCTCAATTCGGTATTGCCAGGCGATAAAAGCCGTGAGACTGGCGCAGAGCAAAAAAATGATTAGTTTTTTCAATGCGGTGTTCCTTTAATTATTTTTATTAGTTAACGTTATATTTTTAGATACCTTGATCTTTCCGGGTCAAACAAATTTAGGTGGCGAGGCGGTTGTACGAATTAGGCTTAGCTCCGGGATTTTGTTTTCTAGTCTCTCTGCGACAGGAAGTCGAAGTGAAGCCGCCAAGGACGGGTTCACGGCGTGACTGGAAAACAAAATGACAGAGCTAGGCCGGTAACATTCAGCCGTTTTCTAATCAATTATCTGCAATATAATTCTAATAGTTATGGCTATCGAACAAGATTAAGCGAAACCATTTTAATCTTATACTTTAACGGTGTTGAGCGAATCACAGTTAGTCGTCATATTTTCAGCTCTACAATCATTGCCTGTTCTATTCTGCCCAATCTATCTTGGCCAAATACGCTCAACTCACCATATTTAAAGCTGGGTACGCCCCATAAATCGTTGCCGTATAGTTCGGCCAAATTATCTTGCGCCCAAATTCGCCAGCTTTGGTCCTTGAGTAGGGGTTTGGCAATATTCCAGTCTAAACCGGCGCGGCTACAAATAATTTCGAGGCCAGCGTCGCTGTCGGCGGCAATACCTTCGGCCCACACGGCACGGGCAAAGCTCTCGGCAAAGGCTACGGTTTTGTCTTCGCTGCGGGCGTAGTCGAATAGGGCATAGCAGCGCTCAACCCCTTGGCCGAGTGGGTCGGCTACTAAGCCAAAGTCCAAGCCGTATTTCTCCGCCTCGCGTTTGGTATCACGCATAATATACATGCCCTTGGTTCTAGGGACCTGCATCCGGCGCATCACCATGGGCAGCACGGGTTTGATCTGTAGTGCAATATTATAGTGCTGGCACAGCAGGCGCGCGCGCACCAAGCCTAGGTAGGAATAGGGGCTGCGGGCCGACCAATATATGACGAGTGGCTTTGTGCTTGAATGTTGCTTTGTCATCGGGGCTTGGCAAAAATCTCGATGACTTAGGTTGTAATCAATTCGCTCTGGCTGAGTGCCCAGGCCGAGTTGATTCAGCCGTTGCTCCAAATGCTCTAACCGATCTAGGCCCCAATACCATTCGCCGCCGTAATGCAGCATGGCGCTGAGGTAATGGCCCTGTTGTTTGAGCAGGGTTTCATTGGCTTGCAAGTGATGCTGGTAGCATTCGTCATGGTTGCAGACGTCGACATTGATTAAAGCGGAAATTGCTGCGCTATCGTCATTCCAGTAGGCTTTGAATAAAGCCAGGGCATTATCGAGATAATGGCTTTCCAATTCCCAATGCAGCAGTTGTGCGGTTAATTGATGGTCCCGTCGCATGTCACTTGGTGGTGCCGCACCAGGAAAATCCAACTGATAGAGCTGGGCTAAGTCGCGGCTGTCATTAAAGGCGTTACTGGCCCACAACAGCGGCGCCGGGTACATCTGGGCTTGGAGGTTTAGCACGGTGCGAAATTCAAATTGCAGCGGGTAACGCTCGGCTAGGGGCTTGAGAGTTTGCAGTAGTACATAGCTATACGCATCGTTTAGGCGCAGAAATACCACGACTTTATGGGGTTGGCTTTTATTACTGCGTTTGCGCTCAAACCGCCGGCGCTTGAAATCACGTATTTTGGGGCTGGTAACAAGCTGCGCGAGTTTTGGGCGCAGCGTGTTTTTTATGGTGTCGCCAAGGGACATAGTTAGGCCTTTTGATTATTTTAGGCTGTTCAGATATTTATTGCGCATGTTTTTAGCAATGCTGGGGAACTGCAGAAGTTCGCCATTATCGCGTTGCTCAAACACTTCCTTGGCGACAATACTGGCAGGCTCCCAGTTATCATCGACGTGCTGCATATGCGCCACATTTTTACCGATGGCGGTGGGGATGATGTTGGTCTTCATGCCACCAGGGCAGATTAGTTTTACCGAAATACCTTTAGGTTTAAGCTCAGTAGCGGCTGCTTGGAAGAAGCCTACTAAGGCGTGTTTACTGGCGGCGTAGCTGCCCATTTCCCCGGCGACCGGGATAACACCGGCGATAGATGAGGTGTTAAGAATAACCCCAGAACCTTGCTTAGCCATAACCACGGCCGCCTGTTGCGCTAGGTCGACATAAGCCCAGTAATTCACTTCGAACAAGTGTTTGGCTTGGGCCATATCATGATCGGCCAGGCTAGTAAGGTAGGCGTAGCCAGCATTGTTAAATAAATAGTCTACCTGACCAAAACGAGTCACAACCTGAGCAATAATGCCCTTGCGTTGTACCGGCTTGGCTAGGTCGGCGGTGATAACCATTGCCTGGCCGCCTTGCTGGCGGTATTGCTTGGCCATTTGCTCGGAGGGTCCGGGATTTATATCAACAAAGACGACGCGCATTTTATCGGCCATTGCCAGTTGGCTGATCTCCCAACCCAGGCCACTGCTAGAGCCCGTAATGACGGTAACAGCACTATTACTGTTGCTATTAGCTAGGCTTAGTGTTGCCAACAGCAGCAAACAGCAACCGACAAATAAACGCGTTAGTGGATGGACAGTATTCATAGCAGGGTCTCGTTTGATGGTTATTTTTTATTAGTGGCTGAATATAACCCAGCAAGTTGTTTAAGAGCTATTGCTGAATCCGACATAGACGGCAGAAACGGCATAAATAGGGGCTTTTGCGATATAGGTCATACGGCAGTCGACACAAAGCCGAAGTGTCCGCGGACACTTCGGCTTTGTGTCCGGACACCGTTCGGACACCTCTTATAGCGTGTAAATGTATAAATTCATAATAAAATCAGTGGGTTAGGAAGTTGGCATAACTCTTGTAACAATATCCCTATTAGTGATTGATTTGGATGAGTAATGATTAGAGATACTTCAGCACAGGACACCATTGTCGAGCCCAAGCGTAGCCTAAGCAAACCGTTGCTGTTTGTGGTCAGCGCCATGGCCTTGGTGGCATTAACCTATGTCTCCTTCGCAAATTTTAACGCCGACTACTCGGTGTCACGAGACTCCATCAGAACGGCGCTGGTGGCTCGCGGTAACTTCGTGCGCCAGATCAACGCCACCGGCCGGGTAGTCGCAACCAATTCCCCCTCCCTTTATAGTGCGGCCGCCGGCCGCGTTACTTTTTTAAAACAACCGGGCGAGACGGTAACAAAGAACCAAATAGTCGCCAGCATCGATAGCCCTGAACTGCTAAATGTTGTGGCTCAAGAACAAAATATTTTGCAAAGCGCCGAGCTAAATCTGCAACGTAAGGCTTTGGAGGTTAAGCAACAGAAGCTTTCCTTAAAAAAGTCTTTGGATGTGATTCGGGTGAATCACATGGCCGCGGTGCGCGAACTCAAACGTGCCGAAACCTCGTTTAAGATACGGGTGATATCGGAGTTTGACTACGCCAAGGCCAAAGACAACTTGCTAACTGCCGAGCTGAATCTAGACAATGCTAAGGCGGAAACCGAGATCAAGAGCGATATGATCGATTTTGAGCTCAAGACCTTAAAAATCGATTTGTCTCGGCAGTTGTTAGTGGTTAAAGATTATCAGCGACAGGTTGAGCAGCTGATTATTCGCTCGCCGGTGACTGGTATTATCGGCAACTGGATCGAGCAACAAGACAACAAGGTTGGGCAGAACCAGCCATTGTTAACCGTGGTTGATCTATCCGCCTATGAGGGTGAGCTGGAAATCCCACAAACCTATGCCAATGAGCTGAGCCCTGGAATGACGGTGAATATCCGCGTCGGTAATGAGCAGCTTAAAGGTAAGCTGCGCTCGGTATCCCCTGAAGTTCAGGATAATAGTGTCAAAGCGCGGGTGGCATTTATTGACGACTCGGCTGCCAGCTTACGCCAGAATCAACATATTTCGGTCGGAATTTTACTTGAGCAAAAAGACAACGCCCTGCAGGTTAAGCGTGGTTCTTTTATTCAAGCCGGAAATTTTGCTTTTGTTATTAAAGATGGCTTAGCGGTTAAACGGCCGATTAAATTTGGCTCGCGCAGCCTCGATTCATTGGAAATCTTATCTGGTTTAAAGCCCGGCGATGAAATTATTATTTCCTCGGTTGAATCTTTTAAAGATCAACAAACACTCTATATCAACGATTAACAACTAAATACAGCCTGAGGTCATTGTCATGTTGAAAATGAAAAATGTGAGTAAAGTATTCCGTACCGATCTGATCGAAACCCATGCCCTGCGAGATTTTGACTTGCAGGTGCAAGAGGGCGAGTTTGTCACTGTAACCGGACCCTCGGGCTCAGGTAAGACAACCTTTTTAAATATTGCCGGATTACTTGAAACTTTTAGTGCCGGGGAGTTTTGGCTGGATGGTCAAGATGTTAGTGCACTCAACGATAATCAAAGATCTGAAATGCGTAACCAGAAAATAGGCTTCATATTTCAAAGTTTTAATCTAATTCCCGATCTTAATCTGTTTGATAATATCGATGTACCTTTGCGTTATCGGGGTTTTTCGAGTGCCGAGCGTAAACGCCGAATTGAATCAGCCCTGGCCAGGGTCGGCTTGTCGGCTCGCGCCAAACATTTACCGTCACAGCTTTCTGGTGGTCAGCAGCAACGAGTTGCCATTGCTCGAGCCTTAGCCGGCGAGCCTAAATTTCTGTTGGCCGATGAACCCACTGGCAACCTTGACTCATTGATGGCGCGACAGGTAATGGAATTGTTAGAAGAGATTAATCGCGAGGGTACAACCATTGTAATGGTTACCCACGACGCTGAGCTGGCCCGCCGATCCCAGCGTAACATCCATATTATCGATGGTCAGGTCAGTGACTTTGACGAGTCGCCGGTAGCACTTGAGAAAACAGCTTAGGAGCAGAGCTATGTTTAATTACTATATTAAGCTGGGGCTTCGGCATATTGGCCAAACCCCAGTGCTATCGGCGTTGATCGTTTTGGCGATTGCTCTGGGCATTGGCGTGTCGATGACAATGATTTCATTTTATCAGGCGATGGCATACAACCCAGGAAAAGATATCAATAATAACCTCTATGCCGTACAGGTAGCGACCTATGGGGTTGAAGCCGGTGAGTGGGGCATGGATGATCGTCTTCCGGTTCAACTTACCCATATTGATGCCAATAATATACGCGATAACAAACTTGGTTTTAAACAAACGCCCCTATATAAAATTGCCAACGCGCTAAAGTCGCAGCGCCCCAATGTTGGGCCAACGATAAAATTTGATACCCGCATGGTAGACAGCGATTTTTTCTCGATGTTTGCCTATGAATTTGTCCATGGCCAAGCCTGGTCGAGTCAGGTTGATATAAACCCAGAAAATCTAGTCGTTATAGATGAGCGAGTGAATGAATGGATTTTTGGCGGCGGCGACAATATTGGTAAAACCGTGGTGATGGTCGATGGCAAAATGGAGTTTACTGTCGCCGGTATTGTCAAACCAAGAAACCCAAAACCGGCTTTCCATGATTTGACGGGTAGTGCATTTCGGAAATCTGGCCCTGGTATTTTTATGCCATACTCCTTAACCCCAATTGTTAAGCAGTTCCCCCAGGGCAATATCAGCGGCTGGAAGTCTGATCAAATCCGAAATTTCGACGACTTGATGAAGTCGGAATATATATGGCAGTTATTCTGGGTGGAATTGCCCAATCAAGGCGCAAAAGAGCGCTATGTTGAATTTTTAAACAACTATGTTCAGGAACAGAAAAAACTGGGCCGTGCTGGCTCTCAATATGCCCATGCCAATGTTAAAGATGTGGCGACCTGGTTGCAGTATAACCGGGTGGTCGATGAAGATAATGGCGTGATGGTTGGGCTTAGTCTGTTGTTCTTAATCGTTTGCTTGGTTAATACCGTCGGTTTGTTGCTGGCAAAATTTTTAAAGAAGATGAATGACGCTGGTGTGCGCCGCGCGTTAGGCGCTAATAAATGGCAAATTTTTAATCAGTATCTGGTCGAGGTTGGTTTGTTGGGGTTTATGGGCGGTATCGCCGGCCTGCTGCTGTCATTACTCGGTTTGTGGATGGTGCGCGAACTGTATGACACCGACATTGCTCAGCTTGATTTGACTCTGGTTCTGGCGGCGATATCGCTGTCGCTAATAGCTAGCTTGATTACCGGTATTTTTCCGGCTTACCGGGTTTGCAATGCCAACCCGGCAATTTTTCTAAAAGCCCAATAGGAGGCACATCATGGGACCTATTCTACGTGCTATTTTACGCAGCCCAGCCGGCGCTGTGCTAATTGCCCTGCAGTTGGCTTTGACTCTGGCCATCGTTAGTAATTCTTTTTTTATGATTAAAACTCGAATTGACAAAATGGAGCAGGTGACCGGAGTTAAAGAAGATGAAGTCTTGTTGACTCGAGTTTTTTATTACGGTGAAGGAGTAGATAAAAAAGCTCAGACGGCGATAGATTTGGAGTATTTCCGCCAATTACCGGGAGTAAAAAGCGCTACCGCTACCAACAGTGTGCCGTTGGGTGGCAGCAATAATACCAGCACGGTGTGTTTTGAGCCGGGTAACCCGAGTCCCGAAAATTGTCCCGAAGGTGTTTCTTTATTCCGCGGTTCGCAGGAGTTTATTGATGCGCTGGGGCTGAATTTAGTTGCTGGGCGGCGATTTACTCCAGCGGACTATGCCGAATCGAAAGGCTTGGCGATGGTTGATTCCAATGTTCTGATTATGAGCAAGGTCGCAGCCGACTTTTTTTTCCCCCGCGGTGATGCCCTCGGCAAGGTGATTTATCTGGCTGAAAAGCCACAGACGATTATCGGTGTGGTAGAACATTTACAACGACCCAGTGGTTCAGCCGGTGATGAACAAGGTGGGTTTTCGGTGATTGTACCCGCTACGTCAACTCCCGGTTATTTGGTTATCCGGGCCGAGCCCAACCGAATAGCGGAACTAAAAGAGACTATCGAGCAGGATCTGATCAAATTAAATGATGGCCGCGTTATCCTGTCGGTGCAGACTATGCTCGACCTACGCGAGCGCAACTATCGCAATGATCAGGCGATTATCTCTATGCTGATACTGGTGGTGCTGCTGCTAGTGATAGTGACGGCCTTGGGTATTTCTGGTTTGGTCAGCTTCGTTGTAGCCAGCCGCCGCAAACAAATCGGTACCCGCCGAGCCTTGGGCGCGAAAAAATCCGACATTATCAAACAATTTATGCTTGAAAATGCCTTGATTTCGGGCTGCGGTGTTATTGTTGGCGCTGGCATGTCACTGGGCCTGGGTCAGTACTTAATGCATAACTTTTCGATGCCCAGCTTGAACCCTTGGTATGTGGCTGGCACTATTGCGCTATTACTGGTTATTGCCCAGCTGGCGTCTTTCTTTCCCGCTTTTAAGGCCGCGCAAATATCACCGGCGATCGCAACTCGAACGGTATAGTTTATATGGTAACTTTAGGCAGATTTTTTAAGTGATTTTGATTGTTGACGACAAGCCGGCTATTGCAGAAGCTTTGGCATTATTGCTAGAGCTGAATCAGTATGCCGTTAAAACCGTGAGCTCACCGGCTGCTGCCGAGGCGGTGGTAGCCAGTGAAGCGGTGGATTTGGTGATCCAAGATATGAATTTCGAATTGCATACCAACTCAGGAGAGGAGGGCTTTGCGCTGTTTTATCGGCTGCGTTCAATAAAACCTGACCTGCCCATTATTTTAATGACCGCCTGGGCCAATTTAAGCATGGCGGTTGAATTGGTTAAATCTGGGGCTGCGGATTATATTAGTAAGCCCTGGGACGACGCCAAGCTGCTGGTATCGGTGGCTAATCTACTGCAGCTGGGTAAAACCCAGCTGCAAAACCAGGAGTTGTTAGATCAGCAGCACGATTATCAGCAAGTAAAAGACGATATCAATCAGCATAATTTGTGTGGCACTGTCTTTGCCAGTGCGCAAATGCAGCGGCTGATCGATATGGCTATTCAAGTGGCGCCCACTGAGGTGCCAGTGCTGATTAGTGGGCCCAATGGTTCGGGTAAAGAAAAACTGGCCGAAATTGTCCAAGCAAATTCTCGTCGACAAGCCCAGCCTTTTATTAAGGTCAATGTCGGGGCTCTGTCGGCAGAGTTGCTAGAGGCAGAGTTGTTTGGCGCTGAAAAGGGAGCCTACACTGGCGCCGATAAACGCCGGGTCGGCCGTTTCGAGGCGGCCGATGGTGGCACCTTGTTTTTGGATGAAATGGGCAATATGTCGGCTGCTGGGCAGCAAAAATTGTTGCGAGTTTTACAATCAGGTGAGTTTGAGCGAGTCGGCAGCTCACAGACACAAAAAGTCGATGTGCGAATTATCACTGCCAGCAATGAAAACCTGCCTGAGGCTATTGAACAAGGTCGTTTCCGCGAAGATTTGTATTATCGTTTAAATGTAATTGAATTAAAGAGCCCCGCTTTGGCTGATCGAGAGGCCGATATTGTGCCACTGGCGCAGAGTTTTTTAAAATCAGCGGCGCCGGATAAGACCCTGTCGGTTCAGGCCCAGCAAGCTTTACAGCAATATGCTTGGCCGGGTAATGTCCGCGAGCTTTCCAATCGTATTCAACGGGCGGCACTGCTGTGTGCCGATGCGCTGATCCAGCCTAAGGACCTAGATTTAGAACTGCAGCAGCTGCCTGTAACTGGGGTGGCTGAACTGAGTTTGGAAGAAGTTCAATTAATGCTGGATAAGAATGGTGGTGTGGTTGCCCGCGCGGCCAGAGAATTGGGCATCAGTCGCCAGGCCCTTTATCGGCGCTTAGCCAAACAGGATTAGCTCGATATGCAGCAGGCGCTTACATTAAAGTTTAGAATCGTATCTTTTTTTATGTTGCTTATTAGCCTCGCCGCAATGGCTGGCTATTTGCTGACGATTTTCTATTTTGAGCATCCCTGGCTAACGCTGGGGCTGACATTACTAATAGCCTTGTTGTTGCTCTGCCTTATTGTTCGCGCTGTTTCGCGTTACACAGATGATATTGCTAGCCTGGAAATTGCCCTATTTAATATCAGCGACAGTAATTTTGGGGTTTCCATGCCCGAACCGAATTTGCCTGAAATGAAAGCTGTGCAAAAACTAATGAACCAGACCTTTGCTCAGCTGCGCCAACAGCGCCAAAATATCTATCAAAAAGAGATGCTGCTGGATAAAGTTATTGAATCTTCACCTTTGGCCTTGGTGCTGACCAATCAAGCTGGCCGGCTAATATTTTCCAATTCCGCAGCGCGACATTTGTTTAACCATGGACACGCCATGGAGGGCTTAAGCTTCGATGAGCTGCTTGCTCGCCAAACTGGCGAGTTTGCCGCCGTAGTGCGGAAAAAAACTGAAACCTTGTTTCATGTGCAGCAAGAAAAACCGGCGGGGGGCGAGCAAAAAAGCTTTCATTATTCCTGGGGGCGCTTTGCCTTGGATCACCGAGAGCATTATCTGCACTTATTTAAAGAACTTACCCGAGAGATAAATCGCCAAGAAGTAGCGATTTGGAAAAAAACCATCAAAGTCATCAGCCATGAGTTGAATAATTCTTTGGCTCCTATTTCTTCCTTGGCGCATTCTTCCAAAATATTGGCCGATAGTGACGATAGCGAACGGCTAAAAAAGGTTTTGTCTCGGATCGAAGAAAATGTAATGTCTCTGCATGATTTTATTCAACGTTATGCCAGTTTTGCGCGGCTGCCACTGCCCAATAAAAACCCTCTAAGCTGGCCGGTATTGGTCGAACATATAAAAGATCACCATGTTTTTAAATGGAACCAAGCGTGGCCTGACTGGCCGTGCCTGGCCGATGCACAACAGATTCAGCAGGCTCTGGTTAACTTGTTAAAAAACGCCCATGAATCAGGTTCCCAGGCGGACAAAATCGAGCTGAAAATAAGTCAGTATCAGGACCGAACTCGAATCGATATTTTGGATGCGGGGCCGGGTATGCCGGCTGAGGTAATGGATCAGGCCCTAGTGCCGTTTTATTCCACCAAAACTCTGGGCTCCGGTATCGGCCTGGCTTTGTGCCAGGAAATTGCCGAGGCCCACGATGGTCTATTAAGCCTGCAAAACCGCCCAGGAGGTGGCTTGCAGGTGAGTTTGTTTTTACCTTAAGGCGAGAGCCCTAAACCCGTATTTCTTCTAATCGGTCGCGCAGCTCCTTCTTCGATATTTTATTCAATAGCGAGCGCGGCAGTTCGGTCTCGATATGCACGGATTTAATAACTTTAAAGTCGGCCAGTAAGGTTTTGCAGTGCTTGAGTAGCTGCTGTTCTAAACCGCTGAGGTCGACGCCTGGATTGGGGATGACAAAAGCCACCGGCACCTCGTCCAACATGCTGTGGGGCTGACCTACTACGGCGACTTCGCTAACCAGGCCGCTGGCCATAATTACCTGTTCGATTTCGGAGGCGGCGACATTTTCACCGCCGACTTTGAGCATATCTTTATTGCGATCGGCGAAAAATAAATCACCATTGTCATCCATGCGAATACGATCGCCGGTATCAAACCAGCCGTCATCAAAGCTGCCTTCAGTCGCTTTAGGATCATTTAAATACTCTTTAAATAAGCTGATGCCACGCACGCCACGAATATAAAGGTCACCGGTTTCACCCTCGCTGATGGGCTCGCCGTTTGCTTTTGTGATGGATATTTCATAGCTATTGCAGGGGCGGCCAATGCTCATTTCTGGTCCGGTTCGCCCGGTGTCACATACAATGGCTTGGGTGATGGTTTCAGTCATGCCATACAAGCCAATCGTTTTCACCTTAAAGTGCTCTTCAAAACTGGGCAGGGTAACGGCAGGGGCCCAGAAGCGAAAACTGTGTTCTGGCACTGGCGCTTCGGCCAAGGCTTTTAAGCAAAACGGAATCATTGAGGCCCAGCTGGCCTTATATTGTAAGGCTGGTCGCCAGAAGTGCGTTTTGGAAAATTTTGGCTGCAAAATATAACTGCCACCGACCCATAAGCTACCGAGTAAAGAATAGGATTGGTTGTTGGTATGGAATAAGGGTAGGAAGGATTGGCAAATGTCATCATGTTGCAGCCCTAGGTTGCGGGCATTACACAAGGCGCCCCAAACCGCATTGCCATGGGTCCAAACGACGGCCTTGGGCCTGGAGGTGGTGCCGGAGGTAAACTGAATAGAAAAGTCGTCAAAGGTATCGTGGCGCTCGGTTTGGCGGTATTCAGTATCAGCGAACAAGGCCTTAAAGCTCAATTCATCATCACGCTCAGTTAGGGCAATAAAGCTTAGCTGGCTTAGGCAGTTGGTAAAGAGAGGTTGATAACTGTCTTGGCTGAGGACCGCTACTACCTCGGCTTTTTGGACGTAGTAATCGATATCGTTTTGCACGCTGCGAGTGTTGGTGGTTACAGCGACGGCGCCGATTAGCGCACAGGCGTACCAAGATAAAATAAACTCGGGTCGGTTATCAAGATGGATAAGCACCTTGTCGCCTTTGCTGATTCCGCGCTGACTTAGGCCTTGGGCCAAGCGGCGGGCGTCTTGACCTATTTCTTGATAGGTCCAAATCTTATCTTCGCCTTCAAACGGTGCCCAAATTAAAAAGGGTTTATCTGGGCAGTGTTGTTCCCAATGGCTGAGTAGGGAGGGCACATCACGGTTGCGAACCGCTTGGTGAATGCTGCTGGATTGATGTTGGCTCATAGGTACTCCAATTTTTATTCATTATTTTTGTATGGTGAGTGCTTTTAGTATAACCGGTTTGGTTTCTGTCGTTATTAACCGAGGTTAATAACGCTTGAAATCGTTATAATTTGGCTTCAAATAATGAATACACTAAGTTAATCGAGTCGCATATGAACCAAGCAACCTTGCTCATCACTTTTGGCCGCTGCTTACTGGCGCTGTATTTTTTACTTCCCGGAGTGCTGAAATTTGTCTCCTGGGATACCCATATAGCACTTATGCAGGCCCATGACATGGCCTTCGCGCCATATTTTCTTGCCGCTGCGGCAAGTCTACAAATAGCCTGCAGTCTGGCGATAATGGCCAATAAAGTTGTGTTTTATAGCAGCCTGATTCTCGCGGCGATGGTGTTGGCGATAAACTTTAATTTGCATGATTTTTGGAATTATAGCGATGCTCAAGGTCGACATGAGCTGCAAAATTTCATCAAAAATTTAGGTATTTTTTCTGGTTTACTAATTTTGGCAGGACTTAGTGGTAACTCTGGAGTTAATAAGGAGTGAAGCTTGGAGTTAGTAATCCTAGTGACGGTAGCTGTGAGTTAGGCTAAACCAACAGGCAGATAAACAATGACGAGGGCTTAGAGTCACGAATAATCCTGCGCGATTGCATCCTAAGTCTTTTTTATGCGCTAAAGAGGGGCTTTTCAGCCTTGATTCTAGGTGTAATCAATCCCAGTTAGCCGTAATTCGGTGCAAAAATGTGACGCATAGAATTTCGCCGCTATTCTAAGTTGTTGTTTTAATGTGTATTTTTTCCATACGCTTTATTGTGGTGCGCATTTCGTCGGGTTTGTTGCGCCAATGATGTGCGTTTATCTTGTGTCTATCTATACTCAAAATTATTATCTGGGGCACTGATCTGATTTTCAAGTTGACTGCTGGAAATTGTCTCGGCGTATTGTAGGGTTTGGATAAGATGCTCGTCCTCGTTTTTGAGCAGGAAACTGCTTTCTATATGTCTTTTTGGTCGAGTAGTTTTGTTGAACTTTGATCGTTGCTGTAGTTTGTTCTGTGGTGTTGGATCTAAAAATTTGCTCGTTGGCGCCTTCTAGGTTGACGCGTCGTTATTGTTATTTTTCTATTGTATGAGGCAAGGATGCAGCGTTTTCTCAAGAAGTTTTCACCTCCGCCCTAAATTCGTATGACAAAACTGACTGTTAACCTTCTGGATGAATGTTGTCCGTCGGGAAAAAAATAGCACGCGGAAGAAAAGGTCTTCGCGTGCCTTAGTTAATTTGGAGAATATCGTTATGACTATAAAGTTGAGATTGTATTTGCTTTCGATAGCTACAATGGTTTTGGTGGGAGGCAGCCTCGTCGTTCAAAATTACGCGAATACAAAAAGTTCCGAAAGAGCGGCTGATGCAAAGTTACGCTACCTTTCATATCAGCTGGCTGATGAGTTTAGGCAGACGTCTCAAGACCTGACTAGGCTCGGGCGCAGTTATGTAATAACAGGTGATGAAAAATATAAAGATGCATACTGGGATATTGTAAAATGGCGCAATGGGGAGCTGCCGCGGCCGGGTCAATTTCATAGCGATTTGTATCCGGGCCAGGCGAAAAAACAGTCAGACATAATGCGCGAGCTTGAGTTTTCTGAGAGTGAGCTGTCATTGCTTAGTCAGGCTGGAAATTTTTCAAACGATTTGATCAAGACCGAAGAGCAGGCGATGAATAGCGTTAGCCGAAAAACATTTGCGGCTGGCCCGTTTAAACCTCGGTCGAATGAAGATTATCGTAGCTTTGCGATAAGAATACTTTTCAATGACAGTTATAACTCTGAAGTTTCCAAGATAATGGTGCCGGTTACCAGGTTCTTTGCTTCGTTGGATGGGCGAACTCTTAATAATCTGGAGCAGGCTACAGAATCCGCCGAAAGCTGGCAGATGGCATCAATTATACTGGCGATGTGTGTGTTTGCCACGATATGTTTGTTGCTGCATTTTTGTACTCAGTACATTCTGAAACCCTTGGCTGAAGCTGTGGCTGCCATGTGGGATATTAGTGGTGGTGAGGGTGATTTAACTCGAAGACTCAGTGGCGATGGGCGCTGTGAAATATCTGAGTTAGGTCGAGCATTCAACACTTTTTCTGAAAATATACAGGCTTTGGTAAATAAATTAAATGTTACGTTTGTGGATATCGGCAGCTCTTCTGAGCAGCTTAAAAATTCAAGTACTGAGGCGAATGAAGTTGTGGATCTGCAGAAAGAAGAGGTTTCAGGCTTGCAGACGTCGGTTAATAACGTCCTGCCAGGTATAAGGGGAATTGAAGAAAATTCACAGCAAGCATTGAATGAGGCTCGCGCTTCTGATGGCGAGGCCAAGGAAGCTATTATTGTGGTTGATCGCGCTATTGTTGATATTGACGCCTTGTCGATAGATATTGGGGCAGCATCTGATTTGGTGGGTAGGCTTGCTAAAGATACGCGGGAAATAGGATCGGTGATCGACGTTATTCGCGGTATTGCTGATCAAACTAATTTGTTGGCGCTAAACGCAGCCATCGAATCCGCGCGCGCAGGCGAGCAGGGCAAAGGTTTTGCGGTGGTCGCAGATGAGGTCAGACAGTTGGCTCAGCGTACTCAAGACTCAACTACTGAAATTCAAGATATGATCGAGCGCTTGCAGTCTGGTGCTAACGACGCCTCGACGTCGATGGAAAAAAGTAGGGGTAAAGCTAGTGCCTGTGTCGACAATGCCAATATGGCGGGGGCGTCACTGCGGAATATTACTCGTGCGGTTAGCTCTATCACCGATAGAAATGAGTCAATAGCGTCTGAAAGTCAAAACCAAAGTAAGGCAATGGATGAAATGTCTTGCCTGGTTGATAGTATAGGAAAGCAGGTGGATAGAACGGCTCGGGTGTCGGGGGAGACCGCCCAATGCAGTGAGCGTACCTTGATTCTTTCGCATGCGGCAAATGGTTTGCTGGCTCGGTTTAAAACATAGGAGATTTAAAATGAAATGCTTAACTCTTGCTGTGGTGTGTGCTTTTTTTGGGGCTCAGTGCTGTATTGCGGATACGGATCTTAGTGTCAGTAGTGGGTTTTCAAATGCCTTTGTTTCCCCCTCAACATCAATTAACTGGGTTGATGGTCCGGTTTGGTTGCCGAGTGTCACCGCTTCAAATAGCCGCGATGAGCATCGCTTTAGTGCCACGCTCTGGGCGGTGATTAATCTGGATGAAAGTATTGGGTTTGATAATTCCAGTGATGTGAATGGCCGGGGGGAGTCTAATAGTGGTGAAATCACGGAGTGGGACGTTTTTTTAGATTATACCTTTGTGGGGTTTGAATTTTTTGATTTGTCACTGGGCTATATTCGGTACGACTTTAATCAGTTGGATGCTTATACAACTGATGTCTATGTGAAGTTGCTTGCAAAGACATTGCCACTAAAGCCCAGTGTCAATATTCTTTATGATTTAGATGGTGGTAATGAGGGGGCTCATGTGATTTTTGGTTTGAGCAGAACGTTTGAGCTTGGTGGTTTTGATGTCGACGGTTTTGCATCGTTATCTTGGGCGGATGAAAGCTATGCGCAAGCCTATTTTAGTGATGATATATCCAATCATTCGGGGTTTAGTAATTGGTCGGCCGGTCTGTCGCATACCTTTGACTACAATAACTTTAAGATTACTCCTAAGTTGGAATATTATAATTTACGTAACCATCGAGGCGTTTTGGGTAAAAGTTTTCAGCAATGGAAGCAGTTGGGTTATCAGGGGGCATCAGATAAGCAGTGGGTTACTGCGATTGATATTGGCTATGTTTTTTGATCAAACCGAATGTGAGTTGGCTTAGGCGCTGGATCATATAGGCAGGATGCTAAAGTATCCCTGGTCTTCATAATGTGGATCAGGTTTAAGTAGGCTTTAACAGTTATGATTTTTATCTGTTGAAGTTTGGCAGATTAGACCTTGTGACCGCAGTTTCGTAAGTCTCATATTTTGCCTTAGTTGCTGTTTAGCTTTGAATGTCGTCACGTTTTATCATATTACCAGATTGTAGATATCCTACGGATTGATAGCCGCTCGGTGCTTCTGCGCGTGCCGACCTTGTGGGCCGCCTTGGTCTACGACTCGAATCAACTAGCTTAAGATTTTAATTTAAGCCTTGGTCGTGGCGGCCTGTTAAGGTTGGTGTGTGAATTTTGGGCTGGCTATATTTAAGAGCACAAAAAAAGCCGCTATAAATAGCGGCTTTCTCTGAATAGTGGCGGACCGGACGAGACTCGAACTCGCGACCTCCGGCGTGACAGGCCGGCATTCTAACCAACTGAACTACCGGTCCGCATTTCCTAACATTGAGCCACTTCAAGTCACGCATAGAAGTGGTGGGTGGTACTGGGCTCGAACCAGTGACCCTCGCCTTGTAAGGGCGATGCTCTCCCAGCTGAGCTAACCACCCGCTGTCAGGAGCTGCGTATAATAATGATTGAAAACTTGCCGTCAACTGTTTTGTAAGAAATTATTCATAAATATCAAAAGACTAGCTCCTGTCAGCTGGCTATCGCCGGGTATATGCGTTTACCAGCACGCTAGACTAGGTAGCCGTCGCGGTCATTGCTATACTTGCCCGCTGTTATAGGCCTGATTTTTAAACGGAAAGCTGAATGCCTTTTGCCCGATCAATTATTCTACTGCAATTCTCATGTGCCTTAATGCTGGCATTTACCGCCCCTATCGCTCAGGCGGTGGTTGATATTCGAGATTTTCCCAATGAGCAGCAGCGCCAGCGCTACCAGGTTTTAATTGCTGAGTTGCGCTGCCCCAAATGTCAAAACCAAAATTTGGCTGGATCTGATTCGCCTATTGCTAAAGATTTGCGGCGCGAGTTGCATCGGTTGCTGCTAGAAGGTAAGGATGACCAGGCGGTAAAGGATTTTATGGTGGCGCGCTATGGTGACTATGTGCTGTATCGCCCGCGGTTACAGGAAAACACTGTGATGCTATGGTTTGCGCCCTTGGCTATTGGCGTTATTGCTTTAATGGCGGTAACTGTGATTTTAAGGCGCCAGCGACCAGCTGTAGTGAAGTCCGATAAGGCTGATAAGGAAAAGTTGAAGCGGCTCTTGGCCGAATCCGAAAGTTCAGCAGGGCAGCGGTCAGAGCGGGATGTGAAGCGGGAAGAGGAACGGGAACAATGAGCTTATTGTGGTTGGGTACGCTAGGTCTGGGGTTAATAGCTTGCTTGTTTATATTGTGGCCCATGGTTTCGGTTAAGCGCCAGGAGCAGGATGAGCAGGCAATGCGCAAGCAGGTTAATATTGCCTTGTTTCGGCAGCAGCAGGCTGATTTGCAGCGTCAGTTGCAGGCCGCCGAAATTGATTCCGACCAGTTGGCGTTACTTGAGCAAGAGGCGGCCTCAGAGTTGTTACAGCAGGCGGCGGACGAGCAGATCGTGCGAGCGGCTAGTAGCCGCGGTGGCGTAGCAGTGCTGGCATCTTCGTGCATAGTTTTGGTGCTTGGGGCCTTATGGTTTTATCAATTTAATGGCGCCGAAGATGACCTGATTATTACGCAGCAATTGCGGCTCAAGCTAGCGGCGGATGATAAGGCCTTGCGTGAAGGTCAGCCACTGGACAGCAAGTTGGCGGAGCAGTTGCTACGCCACATTGAGGCGAAACTACAGCACGAGCCTGGCAATCAGCAGTACCTCTATCTGAAAGCCAACACCGCCGTTGAGCTTAAGCAGTTCGATAAGGCCTTACAAGCCTATAAAATGATGATTCAGCAGGAGGAGTCCGCCCATATTATGGCTGAGCTGGCTCAATTGCTGCATTATCTGATGCAAGGTAAATTTACCCCGGAAATAGACCTGTTGCTGGATAAAAGCTTGCAGCAAGACCCGGAAAATATGCTGGCGCTAGAGTTGCGCGGGCTGAAGCTATTTCAGGCTAAAGACTTTAAGGGGGCTATTCGGGCCTGGGGCAAGGTATTTTTAAAAGCCGGGCCGGAGTCACTTAAGGGACGTGCAGTGGCGGGAGGTATACAGCGGGCTAGGCAGCTGCTCGCCGCCGAAGATGGTGATACTGGCCTGCTCGTGGCAGCTAAGACAGCGGCTAAGGCGATGAAGCCTGGATTAAAGTTAAGGGTGGCGCTAGCGGAAGGCTTAAATCTAGCTGCCGAGCAAACGGTCTTTATCTATGCTCGCGCTTGGCAGGGCGCGCCTATGCCGCTGGCGATAGCTCGGCACAAAGTGGCGGACCTGCCGCTTGAGTTGGAATTGACTGATGCGATGGCGATGGCGCCAAACCTACGCCTTAGTGGTTTTAAGCAGCTGGAGCTCATAGCGCGCGTTTCTATGGATGGGCGGCCCAAGGCCCAGAAAGGTGATTATCAAGCTAGCCTGGGGCCGGTGAGTAGTGCGGATACCAAGCAGGTTTACCAGTTGCTAATTTCGACGCCAATTTAATTGCAAAATTAATCACAGCCCAGACCCTGCGGGGTGCCGTTTGCTCTACAAACGTGTAGAATGCGCCGTTCTGGATTTTTTATCTAGACTGCTTGCGGTCTTAAGAAAACATATAAAAATCAAAATCTTATACTATTGAGTGAAAAGGATTTATGCGGCTAAAGTGCATTAAGCTGGCTGGTTTTAAATCATTTGTAGACCCAACCACCGTCTCTTTCCCTTCCAACCTGTGCGCCATCGTCGGCCCTAATGGTTGTGGTAAGTCGAATACCATCGATGCGGTTCGTTGGGTGATGGGTGAGTCGTCTGCGAAAAACCTGCGCGGCGAAAACATGACCGATGTTATCTTCAACGGCTCCGCCGGCCGTAAGCCGGTCGGACAGGCATCTATTGAGCTGATTTTTGATAACAGCGACGGCACTTTAGTGGGTGAGTACGCCAGTTACGCCGAAATTTCGATCAAGCGTCGAGTCACTCGTGACGCCACCAACACCTACTTCCTCAATGGCAGTAAATGCCGTCGTCGAGATATCACCGATATCTTTTTGGGCACCGGCCTGGGCCCACGCAGCTATGCCATTATTGAGCAGGGCATGATCTCCAAGCTGATTGAGGCCAAACCCGAAGAGCTGCGGGTTTATATCGAAGAGGCGGCTGGCATATCCAAATACAAAGAGCGTCGTCGCGATACTGAAAACCGTATGCGCCGGACCATGGAAAACCTGGAGCGCTTGACCGATATTCGCGATGAACTGGAGCGTCAGCTGTCGCGCCTAGAGCGTCAATCTGTTGCCGCTGAGAAATACACCGAATTCAAAAAAGACGAGCGCTTACTTAAAGCTCAGTTGCAAGCTTTACGCTTCCAGTTGCTGGATGTCCAGGCTAAGGGCAAGCAAGGGGTTATTACCGAGCTGGAATTGAAAGTTGAGTCGTTTGTAACTGACCAGGTGGGCAAGGATACTGAGATAGAGCAGTATCGCGTCGAGCACGCCGACAGCAATGATAAATTTAATGAAGTTCAGGGGCGTTATTACTCCCTGGGTTCTGATATCGCCCGGCTAGAGCAAAATATTCAGCACGCCCAATCTCGCGCTCATGAGTTGCAGCGGGATTTGGATCAGACCCTGCGTGATTGCAAGGAAGCCGAAATACACTTGCTTAGCGACAGCGAGAAAGCCAAAGGCTGGGAGCAGGAGCTGGAGGAGATTGAGCCCGAATTAGAGATGATCAAAGCCGCCGAGGAAGATTCTGGCGATGATTTGATGGGTGCCGAAGATGCGATGCAAACCTGGCAGCAGGAGTGGGATGGTTTTAACCAGACTGCGGCTGAGCCGCGTCAGCGCGCTGAAGTCCAACAATCACGCATTCAGCACCTAGAGCAGGTGCAAACTCGTTTGCTGGAGCGCATTCGGCGCTTAGATGACGAGCGTGGTGATTTAAGCTCGGACGATGTCGACGAAGAAATTGAAGTCTTAAGCGAGCGTTTGGCCGAACTTGATATCCAGTCGGATGAAAAGCGGGCCAGCGTTGAAAGCCTTGGTGAAGATGTTGACCGCTTGCGCGAAGAGGCCAGTCAAGACGCCAACAAATTAGATCAAAGTCGTAGCCAGTTGCAAACCATGCGTGGCCGCCATGCCTCTCTAGAGGCTCTGCAGCAAGCTGCCATGGGCGACCAAGACGAGGCCGTGGCAGAATGGCTACAACAAAATGAACTGGCCGCGCAGCCACGTTTGGCGGAAGACTTACAGGTTGATTCTGGCTGGGAGACTGCGGTTGAAACGGCTCTGGGCCATCACTTACAGGCTGTCTGTGTAGATGGTTTTGATCAGGTCAGTTCGGTCCTCGGTACTTTGCAGCAGGGCCAGCTGCTGTTGTTGGATACCAGTGCCGATATTTCGGCCGTCGGTGCCAATGGCACCTTGCTTGCGGCCAAGGTAAATGGCAGTAAGGCGGATGCTTTATTGGGTGGTGTTTATGCGGTCGAGGACTTAAGTCAAGCATTGAGCCTACGCACTACCTTGGCAGCCAATGAGTCGGTGATCACCCAGGATGGCATTTGGCTTGGGCCCAACTGGATTCGAGTCAGTAAAGATACCGATGCTTCTTCCGGAATGTTGGCTAGAAAGCAGGAGCTGGAAGAGCTAAGCGCCGGGATTGAACAATCTGAGCAAGCTGTTGAGTTGCTTAGCGAAGCCATGGAGCAGCGCCGCGGGCAGACCCGTGAGCTCGAGCAAAAGCGTGAGACCCTGCGCCGGGAAGCGGAAGATCACAATCGCCGCTACGGTGAAATGCGCTCCCAGGTCAGTGCCAAGCAGGTTCAGCTTGAGCAAATTTCAATGCGTCGCCAGCGTTTAGAAAACGATATCCGCGAGGCCAAAGAGCAGATGGATCATGAAGCCGAAGGTTTATCTGAGGCGCGAATGATTTTGCAAGAAGCCATTGAGGCAATGGAAATTGATACCGATAAGCGTGAATCCCTGCTCAGTCGCCGGGATGAGTTGCGCGATCGCTTGGATCAGTCGCGCCAGCGTGCTCGGCATGATAAAGACCGTGGTCACGAGCTGGCCATGCGCTATCAGTCTTTGAAAACTCAAGTCGATAGCATTCGCTCGGGAATGCAGCGCAGTCGTGAACAGGTGCAGCGCTTACAGGATCGACGGGAGATGTTGCAAGCCAGTTTGGGTGAGAACAGCGATCCCATTGAAGAGTATAAGTTCGAGTTGGAAGAAAAGCTTGAATCCCGCTTAGAGGTTGAGGCGGAGCTGCAATTAGCTCGCCGTACCATGGAAGAGGTGGAAGCCAAGTTGCGCCAAGTTGAGCAAGACCGAAACCAGGCCGAGCAAAGTATTCAATCGGTGCGTTCGCGCTTAGAGCAGGAGCGCTTATTTACGCGTGAGCTGGAAGTGCAGCGGGCAACTCATGAAAACCAGCTACAGCAAGACGGCTTTCATTTGCCGACTTTGTTGGAGCAGCTTGAGCAGATCGAGGGCGGCGCCAATGAGGCTGAAATGGAAGCTGAGCTGGAGAAAATTGGCAACCGTGTTTCCCGTTTAGGTCCTATTAACCTGGCCGCGATTGATGAATATAAAACCGAGTCTGAGCGTAAAAATTATTTAGATACTCAGAATGCGGATTTAATGGAGGCACTGGAAACCCTAGAAGGCGCCATTAAAAAAATCGACAAGGAAACCCGGACTCGTTTTAAGGAAACTTTTGACCAGGTCAATATCAGCCTGCAGGAACTGTTTCCGAAAGTATTTGGTGGTGGCCATGCTTACCTAGAATTAACCGGCGATGATTTGTTGGATACCGGTATTGCCATTATGGCTAGGCCTCCGGGCAAACGTAACAGTACTATTCACCTACTTTCCGGTGGTGAAAAGGCTTTGACGGCCATCGCCTTGGTATTTTCAATCTTCCGTTTGAACCCCGCTCCGTTTTGCATTCTAGATGAAGTCGATGCACCGCTGGATGATGCCAATGTCGGACGCTACGCTCGCTTGGTGGAAGAGATGTCCAAGCAGGTACAGTTTATTTATATTACCCACAATAAAATCGCCATGGAAATGGCTCACCAACTATTAGGTGTAACTATGCATGAGCCAGGGGTGTCACGCTTAGTTAGTGTCAATGTGGATGAGGCTGCCGAACTGGCGGCAATGTAGTGCTTGGCCGAATTAACGCCGGCTACAATCAAATAACACCGACTTTGCTGGAGCAGGGTTGTTGCATAATAAAGGGGTTTGATAGCGAATGAATGTAGATTTTGCTATGCAGGAAGTATTAACGGTTATTATTATTTTGCTGATTGTGGGCGTAGTCTTGGACGGTGTCCGGCGTATGCGCCAATCGCGCCGTGATTCTATTAAAATGTCGCGCAGCATGGGGCAAGGTATGGATGGCGGCGGCGATGAAGCTTATGGCAGCGAGTTACCCAATGGCGGCGCTAGGATCTCGCGGCGGGATCCGGATCAGGCGGAATCGTTAAATCAAGAGGTGCGGCGGCCATTTCCCCTGCCGGATAAAGAAGCCCATAAGATACCTGAGCAGGTAGCATTGAATTTAGAAGAGCAGGTGCCAATGCTAATGGATTCCGTCGATAGTGCTAGTGCTCGGGTTGAGCCGGTATTGGACGAAACGCAATCTGAGCAAAGCCTGCTTGAGTCCGCGGCGGTTGAGCATGGCGATCCAAGCCGGAGCATGGAAAACCAAGTAGCGGATGCGAGCTCTGCAGATCCTGAGGAGGTTATTATAATCAATGTAATGGCGCCTCAGGGCTACCGTTTTCAGGGTGAGGATTTATTACAGGTGCTGTTAGAAAACGGCATGCGCTTCGGCACCATGAATATTTTTCACCGTCACCTCGAGGCCGATGGCCAAGGTGAAATATTATTTAGCATGGCCAATATGGTGGTGCCTGGAACTTTCGATCTGGATGAAATGTCGAGTTTTGAAACCCCCGGTGTCAGCTTCTTTTTAACCCTGCCTATCAATGCTGACAGTTTGCAGGCGTTTGAAACAATGGTGCAAACTACGGCTGCGCTGTGTAATGAATTGGGCGGCGAGCTGAAGGATGAAAATCGCAGTGTCATGACCCAGCAGACGATAGAGCACTGTCGTCAGCGAGTTAAAGAGTTTTCGCGTAAACAGTTGTCCCGTAAATAGTAGTAAGGTAAACCTGCGTTAATTTTGAGTTTTATGGCCGAGAGTGGTACTGAAAATTAATCGCTTGGGGTGTGGCTGCGGCTGGAATTAGTTGCGCCGAACTCTGTGGCTGTGATGACTCTTGATAAGTACTTAGCCTTCTTAAAACGCCACTTTTAATTAAATTTCTGTAAGCTGCTTATTTATGAGTCTTGATGCCAAATTGGAAAAACAGTACCAACTATTAATTGCCGAGCTGCTTGAGCACAATTATCAATATTATGTTCTTGATCAGCCCAGTGTCCCAGACGCAGAATATGATCGATTGTTCCGACAGTTGCAAGAGATAGAAAAAGCCCAGCCTGGCAGCATACGACTCGATTCACCGAGTCAGCGAGTCGGCGGTAAAGCTTTGGACAGTTTTAGCCAGGTAAGTCATGAAATGCCTATGTTGTCATTGGATAATGCTTTTTCCGATGATGATATGCATGAGTTTAATCGCCGCATCCTCGACCGTTTAAAAGTCAGTGGCGATGTCGAGTATGGCTGCGAGCCGAAGCTAGACGGCATCGCGGTGAGCTTGATGTATCACGATGGTGTATTGGTACGCGGAGCTACTCGTGGTGACGGCAGTACCGGTGAAAATATTACCCAGAATGTAAAAACCATCGGTTCTATTCCGCTGCGTCTCTTAGGTGAAGGCTACCCGGGAATATTAGAAGTCCGGGGTGAAATCTATATGCCCAAGGCGGGTTTTAACGCGCTTAATAAAGCCGCCACAGACAAGGGCGACAAGGCCTTTGTCAACCCTCGTAACGCCGCCGCCGGTAGCTTGCGCCAGCTGGATTCAAAAATTACCGCCAATCGACCGCTAGAAATGTGTGCCTATAGTGTGGGCCTGGTTGAGTTGGGTCAGGCCGCGCCGCTACCATCAAACCATACGGAAGTTTTGCAGCAGCTACATCGTTGGGGCTTTTTAATAAATGACAATATGCAAGTCGCCGGTTCAATTGAGGCTTGTATTGATTACTACCGGGCGCTGGCGCAAAAGCGCGACCAGTTACCCTATGATATCGATGGCATTGTTTTTAAGATAAATGACCGTCGGGACCAGGAGCGCTTGGGTTTCGTTTCCCGGGCGCCACGCTGGGCGATAGCCTATAAGTTTCCAGCCCAAGAAGAAGTCACGGTGTTGCAGGACGTCGAATTCCAAGTAGGGCGGACAGGCGCCGTTACGCCGGTGGCCCGCTTAAAGCCGGTGTTTGTCGGCGGGGTTACGGTGTCCAATGCGACTTTACACAACCGTGATGAGGTTGAGCGTTTACAGGTGATGGTGGGTGACTCGGTGATTATCCGCCGGGCTGGTGATGTTATTCCGCAAATCGTCTCGGTAATAAAAGAGCGCCGTCCCGATGATGCCCAGGCGATTGTTTTTCCTGAGCATTGTCCGGTCTGTCAATCGCCGGTGCTGGTCGCCGAAGGTGAGGTCGTGGCCCGCTGTTCCGGTGGTTTGGTTTGTGGGGCTCAGCGGAAAGAGGCGATCAAGCATTTTGTCTCCCGCAAGGCTATGGATGTTGATGGCTTGGGCGATAAGCTAGTGGAACAGCTGGTCGATGCAGGGTTGATAGAATCGATGTCAGACTTGTTTCATTTGCAGCATAAAACCATCGCTGGTCTGGAGCGAATGGGTGAAAAATCCGCTCAAAATTTACTCGATTCATTGCAGCAGAGCAAGGCGACTAGTTTGGCTAGGTTTCTCTATTCTTTGGGTATTCGCCAGGTCGGTGAGGCCACGGCGAGAAGTTTGGCGCAGAGTTATGGTGGGCTAGAGGCTTTGCTCACGGCATCAACCGATTCGCTTGAATCAGTTGATGATGTTGGACCGATAATGGCTGATTTTATCCATCATTTTTTTAGCCAGGATAAAAACCTTAACGAGATATCTCGTCTGCGGGAAGCCGGAGTGAACTGGGATGATATCGAGCTAAAAGAAAATTCGGATCTACCGCTGGCGGGCCTGACTTATGTGCTAAGTGGCAAGTTTGAGCAGATGGGGCGGAGTGAGGCCAAAACCAAGTTGCAAGACTTGGGGGCCAAGGTGGCGGGTAGTGTGTCTGCAAAAACCAGTGTGTTGGTAGCTGGCCCGGGGGCTGGCTCAAAGTTGAGCAAGGCGCAAGAGTTGGGTGTAGACATCTTGGACGAGGCGACAATGCTGGCTTTGTTTGAAAAACTATCTAGTTAACACTGAGGCTGATATGGGACTGATTATAAAGCTGTGTTTGTTGGGCGTTTTAACGCTGACGGTCGCCTGTAGCACTACGCCGCCTAGCAATCCCAATAATATTTGTGATATTTTCGATGAAAAAGATGATTGGTATGACGATGCTGCCGACTCTGCCAAAAAATGGAAAACGCCGATTCCGATAATGATGGCGATGATGAAGCAGGAGTCGAGCTTCAGGGATGACGCCAAGCCTGGGCGCAAAAAAATATTATGGTTAATCCCTGGCCCGCGTAAAAGCAGCGCCTATGGCTACGCCCAGGCCAAAGATGGCACCTGGGATTGGTATAAAAAATCCGCCGGTAGCTGGGGGGCCGACCGTGATGATTTTGATGATGCGATTGATTTTATCGGTTGGTATAACCATCAGAGTTATAAGCGTAACCGCATAAAAAAGACTAATGCCTACGCTCTATATCTGGCCTATCATGAGGGCCATGGTGGCTACAGCAGAAAAACCTACAATAAAAAGCCCTGGCTAAAGGCGGTGGCTAAAAAAGTTTCCCGTCAGGCCGCACGCTACAGCACTCAGTTAAAAAAATGTGAGGCGCGGCTCAAATCGGGTAGTTGGTTTTTCTAAAATCTCAGTCGACGGCGGGTAATTTATTTACTATTGGGCATATGTCTAGGGGTATTTATGAGTAAGGATCAAGAATCTATAGTTTATGGTTGCATCAAGGATAGTGCAGATTTTTTGCAAGATGATGAGCGGCGCGAGGTTAATCGTCGGGCCATGTTAAGTCTGCCCGGCGCCGAAGATTGGCCATTCTTAAGCCAAGAGATGTTTGCCATTCCGCGTTTGCAAGCAGCTGCCGATACCAGTTATCAAACTGAAGTTATGCACTTTGGTGCCTCCTATCGTGGGGTTGAATATGAGTGGGAGCAGTGGCTGAAAACATTTGAAGGTCTGCTCTCAAGTATGTACTGGGTAAGTGCAACGGTGCATTTAGAAACTGAATTGTCGGGCACCCATACCTTTACTTGGGAATCAAATGGCAGCGAGCATAAACCCGGCGCCGGGGCTATGAATATACGGTGTGAATGGAGCCGTGAGGGTTCGTTTCTGTAGTGCTAATGCCAGTTTTCCGTAGGCCGCTCAGCAGATTACGACCTGGATAGTTACAGATGTATGGATTAGCTATATTAATTTAGAGAAGAGTAGTTTGATGAAGTTGAAAAAAATGCCTCCCTTTAATGATCATTTAGGTGTCGTCATTGAGGAATGGAGTGAGGGCCATGTAAAAATTAGTGCTGAAGTTAAGGCTGAATTTCAAAATAGCCAAGGCGCGCCGCATGGCGGTTTTATTATGAGCCTGGCTGATATTGCCGCTTCGTTTCCAGGGGTTTACTGCCCCCATGATGATCGCCGTCGATACGCTTCAACGTTATCACTCAATACCAATTTTCTTGGTGTGGCCAAAACGTCGACTATTATAGCCGAGGGGAGGGTCACCGCATCTGGCCGTAAGGTGTTTTATACCCACGTTGATATCAACGATAGCGAGGGCAATGCGGTGGCTTCTTGCCAGGGTGTGTTCCGCTACCGGGGTGGCTCCGAGACCTTGGATGGGGTCGAGTTTTAAGTAACCTTATTCTCTGGCGCTAATGACAACGCTGAGCAAACCGGCGCAGATAACGACACCAATACCGATCAAGGCGATGGTGTCCGGTAAGTGGTCCCATATTAGCCAGCCAAATATGCCAGCATTAACCACAGAAAAATAACCTATCGGTGATACCACGCTGGCCTTAGCGTAGCTATAGGCCTTGGTGTAGAACCACATGGCTAAAAATACCGATATCCCGATATAAAATAGATAGGGTATGGTCCAGCTCGGCACTGACTGCCAATTTAGAATGGCCAGCGGTAAACTCAGCAAGACCGAGATAAGGTTGTAGTAAAATAAAATTTTACTACTGCTCTCAGTGCGGGAAAGAATTCTGGTGCCGACCATGGAGGCGGCTAAGGTTAACCCCGAGGCTAAACCAACCAGGTGCCAAACGCCCGGAGAGCTACTAGGGCGTAAAATTAAAGCGATGCCGACAAAGCCTACAATCATTGGCAGCCAGCGCTCCTTGGGAACTTTAGCTTTGATCCAAAACCAGGCAACTAACGGAACAAATAGAGGCGCGACGTGGCGGAGTAGGGAGGCGTCGACCAGTGGTATATGCTCAAGCGCTAAATAAAAACTATAAAAACACAGCCAGCCCGCCGCTCCTCGGGCCAAATGAGTGCTCAATTTATTTGTTTTCAGAGTGGCGCTAGACTGGCGGAATAGCCAGGGCAATAAAATAATCAAGGCTAGGCCATATTGAAATAGCACGATGGCGCTAACGTGGACGTCGGCGGAAATATATTTGCTGGCCGCAGCCGCACTGGCGCCAATAAATGTAGTGGCCAAAGCGAATAGCATGCCTAAAAAAGGCCGATCTTGGTTTGAGTTATTGTTCACAGAATTCGTTTGTTAGGCAGGGTTGCTAATAATAACAGTTTTTACAATTAATTTCCGCAGGGCGGAATAGGGCATCGAAAAATGCAAGACCTTGGAGTTCTTTCAGTATTGCCGTCGCTATTGGCTATTGTTTTGGCGGTGTGGACTCGGCAGGTTTTTGTTTCCTTGATTGGCGGGATCTGGTTGGGTTGTACTCTGTTGCTGATGAATCCACTGGCGGGTTTGAGTTTAGCATTGGATAAAACGATCGGCGTTTTGTCTTCGGCGGGCGATGCCCGGGTCATAGTGTTTACCCTTTGTGTTGGTGGTCTCATAGCGTTGCTGGAATACAGTGGTGGGGTGAGAGGGTTTGTGGCTTGGCTGGAGCGGCGGCAGTGGGCAAACAGTCCTAAGCAAGCCCAGTGTTTAGCGTGGGTGATTGGTGTCGTAATTTTTATTGAATCTAATATTACTGTCTTGGTGGCGGGCACCACGGCGAGGCCGCTGTTTGATAGGTTTAAAGTGCCGCGTGAAAAATTGGCCTATATTATCGACTCCACCTCGGCGCCTATTTGTATTTTAATACCGTTTAATGCCTGGGGTGCTTTTAATCTTGGTTTGTTGTCTGGCAGCGGAGTGGAGCAGCCGCTTTCGGTATTTGCCTCGGCTATATTCTTAAATCTCTATGCCATTACGGCGGTTGTGATGACGGGCTTGGTGATTGCTTTCGATATTAATATTGGTCCGATGAGGCGCGCCAAGGCTTGTCAGTCGGTTATGCCTGAGGCGATTCATGCCGAGTTGAGATTTGACCATAGCAGCGGTAGCAATATTGATAGCAGCAAGCAAGGCGCTGCTTTGATGCTGCTGCCGTTGTTGGTGTTAATTTTAGCCATGCCCATCGGCTTGTGGCTAACCGGTGATGGCAATCTTATGACGGGATCCGGCTCCAAAAGTGTGCTGGCGGCTGTTTTACTGGCAGCCGTAGTGGCGGCCATTATGATTATGGCCAAAGGCTTGGCTGGCGCTGGCGACATTATTAATGAATATATGCGTGGTGCGGGCAAATTGGTGCCGGTGGCTGCCATTTTGCTGCTGGCTTTGGCTCTAGGTGGTATTTCCAAGGAGTTGGAGGCCGGTACTTATATTGCCGGTTTGCTGAAGGATAATTTACCCAGTTATGCGCTGCTACCTATGCTGTTCCTGGTAGCAGCTGCAGTGGCCTTTGCTATCGGCTCCAGCTGGGGAACCTTCGCGATTATGATACCCATCGCTATTTCGGCGGCCACGGTAATGGAGCTTGCGCCAGCAGCCTTTGTTGCCGCGGTGTTGTCGGGTGGAATATTTGGCGACCATGCCTCGCCTATCAGCGACACCACGGTAATCTCTTCAATGGCCGCCGATGTTGATCATATTGAGCATGTAAGAACCCAGCTGCCCTATGCTTTAATTGCCGCTGGGCTATCGGCGATTGGATTTTTGTTGATGGGCTTAACGCTCTAAGAGGCAGTTTGCGCGACCTGAATATTATCGTTGATGGGGTGGACATTATTTTTCATCGAGCTGTTCGAGCTGGGTCGGTAAAATACTGTGTTGGTGTTTAATATATTGAAAATATCAGCGGATGTGGCGTCAAAGTCGAGTTGCTTGATACTTTCAATAAGATTCAGGGTGTCTTCCCAGCTTAGGTGCACCTCTTTGGCTCGGCTAATGCAGGGGTGGCGGGTTTGGTAACAGTTTTCATCGACCAATAACTCTTCATAGAGCTTCTCACCGGGACGCAGGCCAGTGTATTCAATCGCAACATCGCCATCGGGGTTGCCCGCATCTTTTATGGTCAGGCCGGATAGCAAAATCATCTCCTTGGCCAGGTCGTTTATTTTAACCGGTTCGCCCATATCCAAGACATAGACATCGCCGCCGCTGGCCATGGCTCCGGCTTGAATAACCAGCTGTACTGCTTCGCTGGTGACCATAAAATATCGAGTGATGTCCGGATGGGTAACGGTGATAGGGCCGCCATCAGCAATCTGCTGTTTAAATTTTGGTACTACTGAGCCTGAAGAGCCCAGCACGTTGCCAAACCTGACCATGCTGAAGCGGGTCGTGTTTTGATGTTGATCTAGGCCTTGCAGCACGAGTTCAGCAATACGTTTGGTTGCACCCATAACATTGCTTGGGTGTACCGCTTTATCGGAGGAAATGAGCACAAAGGTACTAACTTGAGTTTCAGCGGCTGCTTTGGCGGTATGCCAGGTGCTCAGCACGTTGTTGCGTAAGCCGGCGACCATATTGCCTTCGACCAGAGGCACATGCTTATAAGCAGCGGCATGGTAAATGGTGTTTACATGGTGAGACTGTAGGGTGTGTTTAACCAGCTCAAAGTCTTCGGCGGAACCGAGGATGGAACATATTACCGGCTTGTCGGTGAGCAGCTCTGAGTCTCGATGTAGGCTGCTGTCGACCTTATAAAGGTTGAATTCGTTGAGTTCGAGAAGTAGCAGTTTTTTAGGCCCTAGCTTGAGAATTTGACGGCACAACTCTGATCCAATCGAGCCGCCGGCTCCAGTCACGAGCACAACCTTGTTTTGGATGTTGGCCTTCATCAGCTTGTGGTCCGGGACGCTGGGGTCGCGGCCAAGCAAATCCTCAATTTCAATATCTTTCAGGTCGTTAACTTTGGCTTCGCCGGATAAAATTTCAGTGACATTGGGTACCGTTAGGATTTGAACGGGGTGGTGTTCAAGGCTGCGGACAACTTTGTGTCTCGCGGCTCTTGGTGCGCGTCCTAGTGCGAGTAATATCTTGTCGGTACCATAGCGGCTTAATAGGGCTTCAAGTTCTTTCGAGGGGTAAACGTCAAGCCCGCGAATGGAGCTGTTGTGCAGTTTTTTATTGTCATCCAGAAATGCCACGGGTTGATACTCGGCGGTATGCTGCAGTGCAGCAGCTAGTTGGCTGCCAGAAACGCCAGCGCCGTAGATAATGACCTTCTCACTATTGTTGATCTCGCTGAGATGAACGATGCTGCGCAGGGTTAGTCTGGGTAGGCCAATTAAAATTAGGGCACAAAAAATATAAATGACAGGTACCGAACGGGGCAAGTAGGAGCCGAGGAAGAAGCTATTGGCAATTAGGGCAATGCTGGAAATTAGTACGCCTAGGGCTACCGTGTAGATTGCTTGGTAGGTCATATAGCGGAGTACGGCTCGATATAGGCCCAGCTTTATAAATGTGATGATAGATACAAGCGTGGTTAGGCCGTAATTAAATACATCTTCATTTAGATTGAATTCATAGGCCGCACCCAGCCGAAAAGAAAAGGCTATATATAAGGCTGAGGTTATGGCCGCCATATCGTAAACGATGGAAATTAGCCGTTTAACCGGGCGAGGTGCACCTAAAAAACTATCTAGCATATGCAATCGATCATCCAACTTATTGATTGTATTCTATCCCTGAGTAGCCATTATACTAGCGGCTAAGTTATTCCTATGGCTAGCTTGCGTGACTGGAATCATCCGTTTGTTGGGAAGTTTAGTCCGCAGGTATTAATTGTAGCAGAATATATAGAAAAAAATTGGTAATAATAGGCTAAACCTATGCTGCTTATCCTCAGCATTTGTTCCGTCGTTTGAAAATTAGACGGACTAATTAATTTTTATAAAACAAGGGTTTAGGGCTTGCCTCGATAAAAAGTCGCTGTTAAAGTACGCGCCTCTCTAAAAGGCGGCTATATTGACGCTTAGAGTTGTACGACCGTAGCTCAGCTGGTTAGAGCACCACCTTGACATGGTGGGGGTCGGTGGTTCGAGTCCACTCGGTCGTACCAGTTTCTTAAAAGGCTCGCTTATGCGGGCCTTTTTCTTATCTGCTTTGTGGAAATCAGAGCATCTCATGTGTCCCTTGGTATGGGTCACCACTGATAAAAGGACATTGCTATGCCTATAATTACCCTTCCCGATGGTTCCAAGCGCGAATTCGATAAGCCTGTGAGCATTTATGAGGTTGCCGCCGATATTGGTCCTGGTTTAGCCAAGGCGACCCTGGCTGGCCGAGTGAATGGCCAGCGTATGGACGCCTGTGAGGTGATTGAAGCGGATGCTGAGCTTAGTATTTTAACGGCGCGGGATGACGATGGCCTGGAAATTATCCGTCATTCCTGTGCGCATTTGCTCGGGCACGCCATAAAGCAGCTTTACCCCGAAGCCAAAATGGCCATAGGTCCAACCATTGAACATGGTTTTTACTACGATATCGATTTGGAGCATGCCCTGACCGATGAGGACGTGGCCGCCATTGAAAAGCGCATGCTGGAACTGGCTAAAACTGGCTACACCGTAGTTAAGAAGAAGGTTAGCTGGCAGCAGGCGCGGGATGTTTTTGAGTCCCGCGAAGAGCCTTACAAAATTGAAATTCTTGATGACGATATTGACCGGGATGATAGTCCTGGCCTGTATCACCATGAAGAATACATTGATATGTGCCGCGGCCCCCACGTGCCCAATATGAGTTTTTGTCGCCACCTTAAGTTAATGCGCACCTCGGGTGCTTATTGGCGTGGCGACTCCGACAATAAAATGCTACAGCGTATCTATGGCATTGCTTTCGCGGACAAAAAAGCGCTTAAGGCTCATTTGCGCTTCTTGGAAGAGGCGGTTAAGCGCGATCATCGTAAGCTGGCGAAGAAATTTGACCTGTTCCACCTGCAGGAAGAGGCGCCAGGCATGGTCTTTTGGCACCCCAAGGGTTGGTCGATTTATACCGCTATCGAGCAGTATATGCGTGATGTTCAGCGTAATAATGGTTACCAGGAGATCAAAACTCCACAAATTGTTGATCGATCCTTATGGGAGAAATCTGGCCACTGGGATAAGTTTCGCGACGATATGTTTACGGTTAAGTCGGAAGATAAAGACTTCGCCATTAAGCCAATGAATTGCCCTTGCCATATCCAGGTGTTTAATCAGGGCCTAAAGTCTCACCGTGATCTGCCTTTGCGTTTAGCTGAGTTTGGCTCCTGTCACCGCAATGAGGCCTCTGGTAGCTTGCAGGGCATTATGCGGGTGCGTGGCTTTGTCCAGGATGATGGTCATATCTTCTGTGCTGAGGAGGCGATTCAGGACGAGGTCTCCATTTTCACCGATCTACTCTATGCTGTGTATGAGGATTTTGGTTTTTCTGATGTAATTATTCGTTTGTCGACCCGTCCAGAAAAGCGTGTTGGCAGTGACGAAGTCTGGGATAAATCAGAAAAAGCCTTGGCTGATGCTTTGGCGGCTAAGGGTTTAGCGTTTGAGTATCTACCTGGTGAGGGTGCTTTTTACGGCCCTAAAATCGAATTTTCTCTAAAAGATTGTCTGGGGCGAATTTGGCAGTGCGGCACTATTCAAGTGGACTTTTCTATGCCCGAGCGTCTCGATGCGCAGTATGTGGCTGAGGATGGTTCGCGCCAGGTGCCAGTAATGTTGCATCGTGCAATTTTGGGCTCGTTTGAGCGTTTCCTGGGAATTTTGATTGAGCACTATGAGGGTGCATTCCCAACTTGGTTGGCGCCTGAGCAGGTAGCAATCCTTAATATTACTGACAATCAGGCGGATTTTTGCAAAAAAGTTGAAGAAACCTTGCGAAACAGGGGCTTCAGAGCAAAATCGGACTTGAGAAATGAGAAGATCGGCTTTAAAATCCGCGAGCATACGATTCAGAAGACTCCTTACTTGCTAGTGATTGGCGATAAAGAGGTCGAATCGCAAGCGGTTGCGGTGCGAACACGCACCGGAGAGGACCTGGGTACCTTGAGTATCGAGGCTTTTATAGAGCTGCTTGAACAAGACGTGGCACGTCGCAGCCGAGCGACTTCCTAGTTTCACAGCGTAGCCTGTGTTGTTTGGGGAGTTCCTCGGCATTCGTGCTTGAGGGGCCCGAATTGGCATCGAGATGCCAAGGTCCATTTTAGGAGAAAGAATTATTAAAAGAGAAACTGCAAAGGGTCGTTCCAAGAAAGCGACCATCAATGAGGCAATTGAAGCCAGCCAGGTACGCTTAATTGGAGCCGAAGGAGAGCAGGTAGGTATTGTTAGCCTAGCTGATGCCTTAGCCACTGCGCAAAGTGCCAGCTTAGACTTGGTGCAGATTGCCGGTGATTCTGACCCTATCGTATGTAAGGTGATGGATTACGGAAAGCATCTCTTTGAAATTAAGAAAAACAAGGCCGCTGCCAAAAAGAAGCAAAAGCAGCAGCAAGTTAAGGAAATGAAATTTCGTCCGGGAACGGATATTGGCGATTACAATATTAAGTTGCGTAACGTCATCCGTTTCCTCGAAGCAGGGGACAAGGCCAAGATATCTTTGCGATATCGCGGCCGGGAAATGGCTCACCAGGAATTAGGTATGGAAATGCTAAAACGCATTGAAATCGACCTGGAAGAGTGCGGCGTGGTAGAGCAGCATCCAAAAATGGAAGGCCGCCAACTACTCATGATCGTGGCCCCGAAAAAGAAGAAGTGATCGGGCTTTTAGCTGCCTTCTTACTTCAATTTAAACCATCGAAAACACTGGAGTTATTCTGATGCCAAAAGCTAAAGTACACAGTGGCGCTGCCAAGCGCTTCAAAAAGACGGCTGCGGGTTACAAGCACAAGCACGCTAACAAGAGCCACATCCTAACCAAAATGACCACCAAGCGTAAGCGTCAGCTGCGCGGTACTAATATTCTTGACAAAGATAATGTTGTTCTAGTTGAACGCATGCTTCGCGCCAAGTAATTACGGTTATTAAATTAAGAGGATAGGATTATGGCCCGTGTAAAACGTGGTGTAGTGGCGCGTCGCAGTCACAAGAAAATTTTAAAGCAAGCCAAAGGTTATTACGGAGCGCGTTCACGCATCTTCCGTGTTGCCAAACAAGCGGTTATTAAAGCCGGTCAATATGCTTATCGCGACCGTCGCGTTAAAAAGCGTAATTTCCGCGCCCTGTGGATCACTCGTATCAATGCACAGTCTCGTGCATGTGGTTTGAGCTACAGCCGCCTGATTGCAGGCTTGAAAAAGTCTAACATTGAGTTAGACCGTCGCGTTATGGCCGATTTGGCCGTGCACGACAAACCCGCTTTTGCGGCTATCGTTGAAAAGGCCAAAGCAGCTCTCGCTTAAGCACAACGATTGCATGCCGCTCGCGGCATCGCCAAGAAAGATGTGAAAAGGGGAGAGACCTAAAAAGCTCTCCCCTTTTTTATTCCCCCGGATGGGGATGTATGCCGCGGGCGCCGGATGCGCAGGAGCGGCGTGTTTCAGGTTGGCAATTTCGTGATCGTTGCCACAAAGGCGCAGGAACGCGATTGTTGAAGCTGTAACTGGAGTTGAAAGTATCCAAGCGCAGAAGCGGCGTGTTTCAGGTTGGCAATTTCGTGATCGTTGCCACAAAGGCGCAGGAACGCGATTGTTGAAGCTGTGACTGGAGTTGGAAATATCCAAGCGCAGGAGCGGCGTGTTTCAGGTTGGCAATTTCGTGATCGTTGCCACAAAGGCGCAGGAACGCGATTGTTGAAGCTGTAACTGGAGTTGAAAGTATCCAAGCGCAGGAGCGGCGTGTTTCAGGTTGGCAATTTCGTGATCGTTGCCACAAAGGCGCAGGATGGTTCGACAGGCTCACCATGAGCGGATTTTGATTTAAGTTCATCATGGGGTTGCCAGTATCTATATGTTTTTAAACCTTAACTCGAATAGTTACAGTTAGGCCTAAGTTGGCTTTTGGGTGACGGAGGTTGGCTGGGTTTATCCTCTAGCGTGTCTTCTATAGACGAAGTCGATAGGCTAACAAAGCCGTACAAGAATTTATTTATCAAACAAAGGCAAAGATATATAAGACCTTTGTTTTTAGCATTAACCACATTGGAGACACCAATGGAAAATTTACAAGCGCTCAAACAGCAAGCGCTGGAATTGGTCGAGCAGGCGCAGGATTTGGCGAGCTTAGACCAGCTGCGTGTTAACTACTTGGGCAAGAAAGGCGAGCTTACGGCGTTGTTAAAAGGCCTGGGTAAGTTGTCGGCGGAAGAGCGCCCAGCCGCCGGTGCTGAGATTAATAAAGCCAAGCAAGCCGTACAAGAGCAGATAGTCTTAAAGAAAGAGGCTTTTGAGCAAGCCGCTATTAACGCCAAGCTGGCGTCCGAGACCATCGATGTCAGCCTGGCTGGGCGGCATTCTGAACTGGGTGGTCTGCACCCGGTAACACGGACCTTGCAGCGAATCGAAGAATTGTTTACCTCGGTCGGTTATGCGGTAGAGCAGGGGCCGGAAGTTGAGGATGATTATCACAACTTTGAGGCGCTTAATATTCCGGGCCACCACCCGGCCCGCGCGATGCATGATACTTTTTATGTCGATCAGACCCATGTTCTGCGGACCCATACCTCGCCGGTTCAGGTTCGTACTATGGAAACTCAGCAGCCGCCTATTCGTATTATCTGTCCGGGCCGAGTCTATCGTTGTGACTCCGATTTAACCCACACGCCCATGTTCCATCAGGTTGAAGGTTTGGTGGTGGATAAAAATATCAGTTTTGCCGATCTTAAGGGCACCATGGTGCAGTTTTTACAGGCATTTTTCGAGGCTGAGGTGGATGTACGTTTCCGTCCGTCCTACTTCCCTTTTACCGAGCCTTCAGCTGAAATGGATATCCAATGCACCAACTGTGGTGGTAAAGGTTGCCGGGTTTGTAGTAATACCGGTTGGCTGGAAGTAGGCGGCTGCGGCATGGTTCATCCAAACGTGTTTGAAATGAGCAACATCGATACCGAAGTTTATTCTGGTTTTGCCTTTGGTATGGGGGTCGATCGCTTGGCCATGCTGCGTTATGGTATCAATGATTTACGCATGTTTTTTGAAAATGACTTGAAGTTTTTGAAACAATTTTAATTTTTTGCCAGCGTCAAAAAATCAGTTTAGAGGCTCAGCTTAGTAAGCCTCAACAATAGAATTTATTTGGAAAGCACACCATGAATGTATCAGAAAGTTGGTTGCGAGAATGGGTTAACCCCAATATTACTACCGCCGAATTGGTAGAGCAGCTCACTATGGCCGGCCTCGAAGTAGACGCTGTTGAGGCTGTTGCGGGAGAATTTAGTAAGGTCGTAGTTGGGCAGATTGTTTCAATTGAGCAGCACCCTGACGCTGACAAGCTCCGTATCTGTCAGGTTGCCGGTGGCAACGTAGATTTGAACCAGTTAACTCAAGTCGTCTGTGGTGCGCCCAACGCCCGAGCCGGAATAAAAATACCCTTTGCCTTAGTTGGAGCGAAATTGCCGGGCGATTTTAAAATCAAAAAAGCCAAGTTGCGTGGGGCTGAATCCCTGGGCATGCTGTGTGCGCAAAATGAACTGCAGTGCGGCGAAGATTCCGATGGTATTTGGGAGCTGCCCGCGGACGCACCCGTTGGCCAGTGTTTGCGTCAGTACTTGGATCTAGACGATCAGACGATTGAGATTGACCTGACCCCTAACCGGGGCGATTGCTTAAGCTTGCAGGGCGTAGCCCGTGATGTGGCCGTGTTAAATCGTGCTCCGCTGACGCCGCCATTGTTTCAGGCGGTAGCCGCTGATCATAAAGAAACGGTCGAGGTTGAGCTGCAAGCGGGTGATGCTTGTCCGCGTTATCTCGGTCGAGTTATTCGTGGCATCGATTTAAGTAAGCCTAGCCCTATGTGGATGCAGGAAAAGCTGCGACGCTCGGGTTTGCGTTCGATTGATGCAGTGGTCGATGTCACCAACTATGTATTGCTGGAATTGGGCCAGCCCTTACACGCCTTTGATTTGAATAAAATCAGCGGTGGTATAGTGGTGCGGCCTTCACAAGCGGGTGAAAAGCTACACTTGCTTGACGGTCAGGATGTTGAGCTGAGCGAGAATACCCTGTTAATTTGTGATGGCAAAGGCCCGATTGCCATGGCCGGCATTATGGGCGGGGCAAGCACCGCCGTTAACAGTGAAACAACCGATGTGTTTTTAGAGTGCGCTTACTTTGACCCTATTGCTATTGCCGGTCGCGCGCGCAATTATGGTATGCATACCGACGCCTCTCATCGCTATGAGCGCGGGGTTGATTATAAGCTGCAAGAGCAGGCTTTAGAGCGTGCTAGCGAGTTATTAGTGGCCGTTGTTGGCGGTGAGCTGGGGCCGGTGAATACCACTCAGCTTGATGACTGTATGCCGCCTCAGCGTCAGGTGAATTTGCGCAGTGCAAAAATAAAATCTGGGCTGGGCTTCGATATGGCTGATGAAGAGGTGGTTGATATCCTAACTCGCCTCGGTTTGCGGTTGCTTGAAAATACCGACTCGGGCTGGTTGTTTGATGTGCCCAGCTATCGTTTCGACATTACCATTGAGGCCGATTTGCTCGAGGAGCTGGCTAGGGTTTATGGCTACAATCGCCTACCCACTACCAGCTTAACCGCCGAGATGACCATTGCCGCTAAAAACGAGTCCAAGTTGGGCCTGGGCGCCGTACGTCAGCAGCTTGTGGCGCAAGGGTTTCAGGAAGCCATTTGCTACAGTTTTGTTGATGCCGATATGCAGGCATTGTTCAATCCGGAGCAACAGCCAATCGCATTGAGAAATCCAATCAGTGCCGATATGGCGGTAATGCGAACATCTTTATGGCCGGGCTTAGTGCAGGCCTTGCAGTACAACACTAATCGCCAGCAAACCCGTGTCAAAATGTTTGAAACGGGGCTTAGCTTCCAATCAATTGAGCGGCAGATCCCGATGTTAGCGGGAATGATGTGTGGCAGCCGCCACCCAGAAAGCTGGAGCGCAGCTGAAGAAAAGTCCGACTTTTACGATTTGAAGGGAGTGCTAGAGGGGGTTTTGGCCCTAACCCGCAAGGATTTTGATTTTAACGCGGCGCAACATCCGGCCCTGCACCCGGGCCAAACCGCCGCTATTGAGCTGGCAGGGATGCAAGTGGGTTGGATTGGTGCCTTACACCCGCAGCTGCAGCAAAAACTGGGCATAGTTATGCCGGTATATCTGTTTGAAATTGAGCAGTCTGCGGTGGCGGAAGCTGAATTACCGGCATTTGAGCCATTGTCCAAATTCCCTGAAGTGCGTAGAGATTTGGCGGTATTATTGTCGCGTAATACCAGTTCTGCCCAGCTTTTACAGCTGGTCAAAGCTGCTGCCGGCGAGCACTTGATAGACTTAAAGGTGTTTGACGTATATACCGGCAAAGGTATTGATCCAGAAAGAAAAAGTGTGGCATTGGGCTTGACGTATCAACATCCATCACGCACTCTTACAGAGGACGAAATTAACGCCTCGGTGGATGCAGTCGTAAAATCCCTTGAGGGTGAACTAGGTGCCAGTTTAAGGTAGCAGTATGCAATAGCATAGCGCCTGGCTGACACCCTAAGGAATCAGGCTCAGGAAGGTGCTATGTCTGCATTAACTAAAGCTGACTTGGCCGAGAAATTATACGAAGAGCTGGGCTTTAATAAGCGTGAAGCTAAAGAGATTGTAGAGTTGTTTTTTGAAGAAATTCGAACCGCTTTAGAATCTAATGAGCAGGTAAAGCTCTCAGGCTTCGGCAACTTCGATTTAAGAGATAAGAGCCAAAGGCCAGGTCGCAACCCTAAAACGGGCGAAGAAATCCCTATAACGGCGAGAAGGGTAGTTACCTTTAGGCCGGGGCAAAAACTAAAGGCACGCGTGGAAGCATATGCTGGAACCAACGAACAATGATGAACTGCCGGTAATCCCCGGTAAGCGTTATTTTACTATTGGCGAAGTCAGCGAGCTGTGTGCGGTAAAACCGCATGTGTTGCGCTACTGGGAGCAGGAATTTCCTCAGCTTAAGCCGGTTAAGCGACGCGGCAATCGCCGCTATTATCAGCGTCAAGATGTTCTAACCATCCGTCAAATTCGCGCTTTATTGTATGAGCAAGGTTTTACCATTGGCGGTGCCCGCTTAAAAATGAGCAGCGAGGGTGAAAATACCCAAGCGCCAGAGATGGATGCTTTGATCAAAGATATGATCGCCGAGTTAGAAAATGTTTTGACCGCTTTAAAAAGCTAATACACTTCTGTTAATTCTCTAAAAACCCCTTGCAATCAAGAGCTTATCCGGTATTATACCGCCTCCCTGAAAAGGGACTTCATTTGGCTTAGGCCAGTGATAATCGGGGCGTAGCGCAGTTTGGTAGCGCACTACACTGGGGGTGTAGTGGTCGCAGGTTCAAATCCTGCCGTCCCGACCAATTTCTTTTCTTGTTCTATCTCCTTTGCCTTAATTTTTATCTCCAGCACTCTAAATCTGTGGCTTTACGCCGACGTTCTATCTTTCTTTGAATTGCCCAAAATCCGTATTTTATGTGCCGTTTGATAAAAAACCATCGTATCTGAATCAATAGAGTTTATTACTCAATCTTCTAACGCTATAAAATAGTGCCAGCTGTTTAATGCCCATTGCTGTGCTAAGCTGCCTGCCAATTATAAAGGCAGGCGAGTTATGAAGGCAGTTGTAAGCTGGGTTGAGGATGTTCAATTTAAGGCCGTAACCGGCACCGGGCATGAAATTACTTTGGATGGCCCCGAGGCCAGTGGTGGTAAAAATGCCGGCGCCCGACCGATGGAAATGTTGCTGGTGGGCATCGGTGGCTGCTCCACTTACGATGTGGTTGGCATATTGAAGAAATCACGCCAGCAGGTTGCTGATTGCAAGGTCTCGGTCGAGGCTGAGCGGGCCGACGCGGTGCCGGCGGTCTTCACCAAGATTCATTTGCACTTTGTGGTTAGCGGCACCAAACTGAAAGAAAAGCAGGTGCAAAAAGCGGTTGAACTATCGGCTGAGAAATATTGTTCGGCTTCCATTATGTTGCAGGCTGCCGGTGTCGAAATTAGCCACAGCTTTGAAATTATAGAAATATAATTTCGGAATTTATATGGCAGGGTGTAATGCTATTCAGTTTGATTGCTCGGTATTTTAAGCCTACACCGCCATTGCAGGCTTGTGTTCGACCGGCCTTATCCCGAGCAGTGCCTAAGCCAACACTTGCTGGGCGTCGGCAAAACTAATTAAAGAGGCGCTGGGTTTAAACTGAAATTCCTTTTCATACCTATAGTTTTTCTCTTGCCTCTTTAAAGTCGCTGCATCCCATAAATGCCTAAGCTGTAGATTGTATTACCTTGCCTGAGCGCCTGTCACTGCTATCAAAGCACTGTTCTAACCAGTTAAATACCGCGCTCCAATCGGCAATATCTTGCTGCATTTGTTTGGCGCCAGCTTCGAAGATGCTGCTGCCTTGCTCAATCGTTTTAATGTAATTCTGAGTGTCGCGTAAGCTGCTGACAAAAGGGATATGCAAGGACAGTAGGAAGTGTTCGAGTTTACGATAAGCCACGGTGTTTTTACGAGAGCGGTTGGCGATTACCGCAATCTGATCGTGCTCACGCTTGAGCTTGGCACCGAGCAGTAAGTCAGCAATAAAATGTGTGCTGGCGTGAATGTCGATGCTGGAGGGGGTAACTGGGATGAGTATCGCGTCGGCTTCCGCCAGTGTGGCTTTAAACTCGGCGGCGTCGAGGCCTGATGGCGTATCGATGATGATTCTCTGGGTGCCGGGCTGGGGTTTTAGAAACCAGCTCTTGGTAACCCTTGCGGTAGCAGCCTGGTAAGCTCTTATGCTTTGAATTTCTATCGCATTGATAGGGCGTTTATCGACCCAATGACTGCTAGAGGCCTGCGGGTCGTAATCTATAATCGTGGTTTTATATCCGGCCAGAGCGTAAAAGCTGGCTAGGTTTGCCGCTATGGTTGATTTGCCGGTGCCGCCTTTGGAGTTAGTGACAACAATCCTTTTCATATAATTCCAACACTTAAGGGCTGGCTGATTTGTGTTGTGTCTTTGCTGGGCCCAGCCCTTTGGGTCCTGCAAAACGTGTTTGATCGACAGTTATAATCGCTACTAAACAACTCAAAAACAAGCTGTCGAAACGGATTTCATCGGATTCAATCTAAAGTGCTAGCTTGGTGGGTCGTAGGGGTGGTGTGGAAAAAATCAGACTGCAGTGTCGCTGTGCGCGAGTATGGATGCATTCCTACAATGGAGATACCAGAGTAAGAGCCGCAAAATTGCCGATTTAGTTGTGTTGATAAAGAGTTGTAGTGAGCAGGTTTATTGGCTGCAGGGATATTATCGTGATTGGTCAATATGAAGGCTGATGAGCTTATTCTGTATTTTTTTGGGAATGTTAACCACCGGCGCCAGGCGGCGCCGGTGGTTAAAGCAAAAAATAAACGATGAAACGTTTATTTTTCTGCCGCCCATTGGGCAAAGGTTTTGCCGGATTGAGCCAGTTCTTTTAATAAACTGGAGGGCGCCCAGTTAGTTTCTCCGTGGGTCTGGGAAAATTCACAAATGCGCTGGTAAATTTTATCCAAGCCAATTTGGTCGGCATAGTGCATGGGGCCGCCGCGGTAGGCCGGGAAGCCATAACCAAAGGTGTAAACCACATCGATATCACTGGGGCGCTGAGCAATGCCTTCTTCCAATATCTTTGCGCCTTCATTGATCCAGGCAAAAGTTAAGCGCTCCAAAATTTCGTCATCGGAAATTTCGCGACGCTCAACGCCGTGGGCTTTAGCTTGAGCTTCAATCACGTCCATTACAATGGGGTCGTTTTGACGGGCGCGGGTTTGTGGGTCGTATTGGTAATAACCTGCGCCAGATTTTTGGCCGAGACGATCCAATTCCACTAGAGCATCGGCAATGCAGAAAGACTTTGGGTCACCTTTTTCTTCATCGCTGAGGGTTTCGCGGGCTTTATAGCCTATGTCTAGGCCGGCTAGGTCGCTAACCGCAATCGGCCCCATGGCCATGCCCCAGGTCTGCATAACTCGATCGATTTGCTCTGGGGTCGAGCCCTCTATCATACATAGACCAGCTTCGCGGCCGTAGGGGCGCAACATGCGGTTACCGATAAAGCCGTAGCAGTTGCCGGCCAGGGCAGGAATCTTGCCGATGGTTTTTGCCATCTTCATTGAGGTCGCGATAACGTCGTCGGCACTGGCTGAGCCGCGCACAACTTCCAATAATTTCATAACGTTGGCGGGGCTGAAAAAATGCAGGCCAATAACATCTTGTGGGCGTTTGGTGGCATTGGCGATCTGGTCAACATCTTGATAAGAGGTATTGGAGGCGAGAATGGCGCCGGGTTTGCAAACCTTATCCAGTTGCGCAAAAACCTTTTTCTTTATTTCTAGGTTTTCGAATACAGCCTCAATTACTAGGTCTACATCGCCTAGGTCGGCATAGTCTGTAGTGCCGCTAATTTGGCTTAGGCAGTGAGTTTTTTGCGCCTCGTTCATCTTGCCCTTGCTGACCGTGATACTGTAATTTTTATCGATAATGGCCATGCCGCGATCTAGGCCTTGCTGGGAAATTTCGAGCAATTTCACTGGAATACCAACATTGGCAAAGTTCATAGCGATGCCGCCACCCATGGTGCCGCCGCCAATAATGCCGACTGACTTGATGTCGCGTAGCGGGGTGTCTTTGGCCAACCCGATAACTTTAGCGGCTTGACGTTCGGCGAAAAACATATGGCGCATAGCGGCGGATTGAGGGCCGTTCATTAGGTCCATAAACAACTCACGTTCGCGTTCTAGGCCTTCTTTAATCGGCAGCTTAACCGCTGCTTCAACGCAGGCAATAATATTCTGCGGAGCTTTTTGGCCGCGCGCGCGCTTGGCCATTTTTGCGCGATATTTATCAAATAACTCAGCCGGGGCTGTGGCTGGGTCAATTTTAATTGCGCCTACGCGTTTAAGTTCGGCGCCATCGGCAACCAGTTTCTTGGCGAAGGAGAGGGCTCCCGGTAGCAGTTCGCCGTCTATGATTTCATCAATCAAGTTCAGGGCTTTGGCTTTTTCAGCCTTGATAGGATTGCCGCTGGTAATAAGGTCCAAGGCAGCTTCTACGCCGGCCAAGCGAGGTGCGCGTTGGGTACCACCAGCGCCTGGTAGCAGGCCTAGTTTGACTTCAGGTAGGCCAACTTTAGCGCTGCTTAGGGCAACGCGATAATGGCTTGCTAAGCAGGTCTCAAAACCACCGCCTAGTGCTGTGCCGTGAATAGCAGCGACCACTAGCTTGTCGGAGTTCTCAATGGTATCAAGCATATCGGTAAGGGATGGGGCTTGTGGGGGCTTGCCGAATTCAGTGATATCGGCCCCGGCAATAAAAGTGCGGCCTTCACAGATGATGATCAGAGCTTGGCTGGCGTCGTCTTGAGCGGCCTTTACTGAATTGCTGATGCCTTCGCGCAAAGCGTGGGAAAGGGCGTTGACTGGTGGGTTGTTAACGCGAATGACGCCAATACCGTCGACGATTTCATAACTGGTTACAGACATTCTGTGCTCCTGTGTGGGTTGTTTCGTGCTGCTAGAGTATATTATTTTACGTGTAAGAAAAATGCCCATCGCAAAAGACGGGCATTGTGGTACGAAAATATTATTTTATTTCTACTTTGTGTGTCGCTATGTTGATTCTATTTCAGCTCATATGCAATAGCAAAACCTTGTAAGGCAGTTTGTGCTGCTGCCAGTTGGGTTTGGTCAAGAATCTTGATGCTGGACTGAAGACCTTTTTCGGTATCATGGATTACCGTAATGCTCGCCTCGATCTTGTGTTCGTTTAATTTAGCGTTAAGGGCGAACTCGGTGGCGCGTCGGCGCAGCTCGGGTTTGTAAATTTTACCAACCGCGGTTAATGGTATTTCGTCAATAACTTCAATTCGTTTGGGCACGGCGGCCCGCTCAGAGATTGCGCTCTGGGCAAAGCTGGCCATGGCGTCGGCGTTGTATTCTGCGCCTGGGGCTAGGGTGATATAGACCACAGGCAGCTCACCAGCGTAATCATCGGGCTGGCCGACGGCGACAACTTGAGCGATGTCGGGGTGTGCTTCTAAGGGCTCTTCGATAACCACGGGGTCTATATTGTGGCCACCGCGAATAATCAAGTCTTTAGCCCGGCCGACCAAAAACAAAAAACCGTCGTCATCTTGGTAGCCCATATCTCCGGTATTGAACCAACCGTCGGCCCAGGCAGATTGATTGTGGGCTGCCTCTAGGTAGCCGGCAAAAATATTCGGGCCGCGGCTCAGTACTACGCCAGTTTCGCCGTTGGCGCAGACCTTGGTTATTTTACCATTATCAACATGGGCGATAATTCGCTCGGTATAGGGTACTCGCAGGCCGACGCCGCCCTCGGGGGGTAGGGCCGTTACGCTAGAGACGCTGAGTACCACCGTGGTCTCGGTCATACCATAGCCATTGACTACGGTGCAGTTAAAGCGTTTTTCAAAGTTCTTTTTTAACTGTAAGGGCAGTGGCGCGGCGCCACTTAGTACTTCTTCTAGGCTGCTGACGTCACAATCGCCAACGGGTACCTCATGCATGGCCGCTAAAATGGTGGGTACAACAGCCAAGTTGTTGAACTTAAATCGCTCGACATGGTGCCATATATTGGTAATTAAATTGGGTTGGCGATAGCCGCTGGGGCTCATAATGATAATGTTGTTGCCTTTCATTATGGAGGCTATGCCTGACACAATAAGCCCAAAAATATGGAACATGGGCAGAGCACCGAGAACATTTTCCCGGGGCTTGTCCTCGGTCCGGTCAACCGTGATTTGGCCGACAAAGGCGAAGTTTGCGTGGCTTAGTTGGGCAACTTTCGGTCGTCCAGTGGTTCCGCCGGTGTGCATATAACAAGCGATGTCGCTGCCATTGAACTCACGCTGGCTGTCGAGGCTGGTGGGGTTCTGCAGCTCAATGGCTTGGGTGTAGTCGGTAATCTGAATGTGATCCGGGATGTCGCCTTCGACCTCTCCGGTCAATCCTGGCAGGGTGATAACGATAAGGTGTTTCAACCCCTTGGCGAGCTTAAGTACTTCCAGGGTTGATTCCCACAAATATGGTGCGCCAGCCATAGGTGCCATTGCCACAAAAACCTCGGAACCGGTGACGTCAATGATCTCGGCTAGATGGCGTGGCTCCAGCATTGGGTTTAGCGGACTAGCGATACCTGCTGCTTGGGCACCCCAGATGGCATAGATGGTTTGGGGCAGGGTTGGCAGCATGATCGAGACAGCGTTCTGGCTGGTAACACCTAGGCTGTTAAACAAATTTGCAGTTTGGTGCAGGCGAGCTAGTAATTGCGAGTAACTAACGGGAAAGCTGGCTTCGTCTTTTGCTGCGGTGGGTAAAAATTCTATCGCGCGGTCATCGCCGAACTTTTCACAGGCCATCTTAATTAAGGTGTAGGTGTCTTTCCAGGGGTAGCGCTGTTCTACCGGAACCTGTTCGAAATCTATTGTATCTTGTAATGAGCAGATGTTCGTGGAGGTGGCTTGTGCATCGTTCATATTAGCTTCCGTTTTAGTCTTGTTATTGTCGGGTAAAGGCGCGGTTATTGACCCTAGGACTGAGTTTATACCACTTTTGCCTTTTTGGTTCCACTCTGCGGAACATGATGTTACTATCGCTTCATTCCTATTGTCACAAAATTGCCTGAAAAACAAAAATTATGATTCGTGATCCCCAGTTATTAGATAGCTTGATAGATACCGTTGGCCGCTATGTTCGTGAGCGGTTAGTCCCTTTGGAAGCTCAGGTCGATGAGCAGGATTTAATCCCCGAAGAAATTGTTGCTGAGATGCGCGAAATGGGGCTTTTTGGTCTAACCATACCCGAGCAGTACGGCGGGCTAGGCTTGACGATGGAAGAAGAAGCCCTGGTGGCGCTGGAGTTAGGTCAAACGTCTCCTGCGTTTCGATCCTTGATCGGCACTAACAACGGAATTGGTTCCGCTGCCATTGTGTTTGATGGAACCGAGGAGCAGAAACAAAAATATCTACCTTTGTATGCCAGTGGTGAGGTGATCGGCTCTTTTTGCTTGACCGAGCCAGATGTTGGCTCCGACTCGGCCGCAGTTAAGACTCGGGCGGTAAAGCAGGGTGATAACTATATCCTAAATGGTACCAAGCGTTTTATTACCAATGCCCCGCGAGCGGGAACCTTCACCGTAATGGCCAGAACCGACAGCGACATTCCTGGGGCCAAAGGCGTTACCGCCTTTATCGTTGATGCCAATACAGCGGGTATTAGCTTGGGCGCGAAGGACAAAAAAATGGGCCAGCATGGCTCGTCTACTTGCGACGTTATTTTTGATGATGTCGTTGTACCCGCCGAAAACATCATTGGTGGGGTAGAGGGGCGGGGTTTCTATACCGCCATGAAGGTGCTGGATCGCGGTCGCTTGCATATTTCTGCGTTTAGCACGGGGATTGCCGAGCGTCTTATTCGAGACGCAGTAGCCTTTGCTTCAGAGCGCAAGCAATTTGGTAAAGCCATCATTGATCATCAGCTAATTCAAGCCATGTTGGCCGACTCCAAGGCTGAAGCCTATGCCGCTAGGTCGATGGTATTAGAAACCGCCCGCAAGCGCGATTTAGGTGAAAAAATTGCCACTGAGGCTGCCTGTTGTAAATTGTTCGCCACCGAGATGGTGGGCAAGGTCGCTGATCGTTGTGTGCAAATCCATGGTGGCGCAGGTTATATCAACGAGTATGCGGTGGAGCGTTTGTATCGAGATGTTCGGCTGTTTCGTTTATACGAAGGCACCAGCCAAATTCAACAAATAGTCATCGCCAAGGCAATGGCGAAAGAGTATCAGCAGCTCTAGCGGTTATTTGTTCGACCAATTAACAGTATAAATTATTAACAATAACAAGAGGAATGGGCATGGATATTGACTTCTCTCCCGAGGAATTAGCGTTTCAGCTAGAGGCGCGTGAATTTTTAAAAACAAAACTTCCGGCTAATATCGCCAATAAGGTGAAAAAAGGTCTGCATATGGTAAAAGACGACTTCGTCACCTGGCAGAAAATTTTAGCGGAAAAAGGTTGGGCTGCAGTCAATTGGCCGGTAGAGCATGGCGGTACCGGTTGGACCTCAACTGAAAAATATATTTGGTCCGATGAGTGTGCCGCAGCCGGTGCGCCGGATGTTGTTTCCTTTGGTATGAAAATGGTTGCGCCGGTAATTTATAGTTACGGTAACGAAGAACAAAAGCAGCGTTTTTTACCGGACATATTAAATTCCAATGTGTGGTGGTGCCAGGGTTATTCTGAGCCTAATGCTGGCTCAGATTTGGCCTCTTTAAAAACTACCGCCGTGCAGGATGGTGATGATTATATTATCAACGGTACTAAAACCTGGACCACCATGGGCCACTTTGCGGATTGGGTTTTTTGCTTGGTTCGCACCGGTGCGGCTGATGCAAAAAATCAGAGCTCCATTAGCTTTGTTTTAGTCGATATGAAAACGCCAGGCATAACCGTTTCTCCGATTTATCTATTGGATGAGCAGCGTGAAGTTAACGAAGTTCATTTTGATAATGTAAGGGTGCCAATTGCCAACCGCATTGGTGAGGAGAACAAGGGCTGGACCTATGCCAAGGTTCTTTTGACCCATGAACGTACTGGTATTGCCCGCGTAAGTTGGAGCAAGCAAGCACTGCTAAGTGTCAAAGCTAAAGCCAGTCAGGTAAGCGAGTCTGGGGAATCCTTGATGGATAATGCCATTTTTGCCAACAAAGTGGCTGAGCTGGAAATCGATTTGCTGGCGCTGGAGTATACCGAACTTCGAACCTTGGCGGCGGTCAGTACCGGCAAGGCGCCAGGCCCAGAGTCTTCAATTCTAAAAATTAAGGGCAGTGAAATTGCCCAAATGATTGATGAACTGAAAATGGAAGTGGCGGCGAACTATTCTTTGCCGTTTATTCCCGAACAGTTTTCAGAAGACTTTGATGGTACTTATATAGGCCCTGAAGGCGCCGCCAATACCGCGCCGCTGTACTTTAACCATCGTAAGACAACAATTTACGGCGGCAGTAACGAAGTACAGAAAAATATAATTTGCAAAGCAGTGCTAGGACTTTAAGGGGACAATATGAATTTTTCTCATTCTGAAGAGCAGCAGATGCTACGTGATAGCATTGCTAAATTTGTACAAAATGATTATGACTTTGATAGCCGGTGTAGCATTGTTGCCAGCGAGCAAGGTTTCAGCGCTGAACATTGGGCCTTATTTGCCGAACTGGGCTGGCTGATGGTGCCATTTACCGAAGCCGACGGTGGCTTGGGTGGCAGTGCCGTAGATTTGACTTTAGTCATGGAAGAGCTGGGCCGCGGTATCGTGGTAGAGCCTTATCTTGCCAATACTGTATTGGCCGGCGGAGCGATAAGCCTGGCGGGCGATGCCGCTCAAAAAGAAACTTTGTTGGGCGAGATAATGGCCGGCAGCCATCAATTTGCTTTGGCCTACGCCGAGCCCAATAATCGTTATAGTTTGGATGATATTAAAACTCAGGCTAAGCAAGCCGGCCAGCAATATACTCTTACGGGTACCAAGGCCGTAGTCATCAATGGCCAGGCAGCAGATAAGTTTATTGTTAGCGCCAAGCTAAACGATGGCGTTAGTTTATTTTTGGTTGAGTCAGAGGCTGCAGTGAAAAGCTCCTACCGTACTATTGATGGCGCCCGTGCCGCCGATGTTAGTTTTACTGATGCGCCGGCGCAATTGCTGGGTGCCGAGGGGCAGGGTTTGCAGGCTCTACAGCAAACTATTAATCGCGCCATTATCGCCGTTTGTGCCGAGGCCGTTGGTGCTATGAGTGTGGCCCTGGAAAAAACGGTTGAGTACAGCAAGACTCGAGTTCAATTTGGTGTGCCGATTTCAAAGTTTCAAGCTTTGCAGCATCGCATGGCCGATATGTTTGTCGAGCAGCAGCAGGCGAAATCAATTGTAATGATGGCGGCGATGGCCTGTGATTCTGGTCAAGGTGTAGCCAAAGCTGTAGCCGCGGCTAAGAGCCGGGTAGGCAAAGCTGCACGCTTGATTGGTCAGGAGGCGGTGCAAATTCACGGTGGCATTGGCGTTACCGATGAGCTTGACCTTGGTCATTATTTTAAACGCCTAACAGCGATTGAATTAATGTTTGGTGGTACCGATTATCACACTCAAAAATTTGCCAGCGCGAGCTAATTTTCAAATTTAACGGTGCCGGGCAGTGATGTGCCTGGCTTATTTTATTGATATGTCTAATGAATTTGAATTCGATCAGGCTCTGCGGATGCAGGCGCTTGAGCCGTTCTTATGGCAAGTGGAAATTTCTGATCAATGGTCTTTTCGCGTGGCTCCTAACGGTGGTTATACGGCCGCGTTATTGGCCAAGGCTATTGCCAATAGTTTACCCCAGCACCCAGACCCAGTTTCGGTAACAACCCAGTTTGTTTTACCCGCTAAGCCTGGGCCAGCCGTTGTTAAGGTAGTGCCTCTGCGCATTGGTGGTCGCCTGGCTCAGATGACCGCGACCTTAGAGCAGGATGGCGAAGTTAAAACGCAGCAATCGGCTACGTTTGCCGATTTTTCCAAGCTCAAAGGCTTGAGTCATTTTGAAATTGAGGCGCCCAACTTTCCTGCAATGGAGCATTGTGAGCCGTTGCTAATGAATGATGCAAGCTTCCGGGAGCGAACGGATACGCGTTGGTTTACCGAGTATGCGGGTTTGTTCCCCGTGGGCGGAGCCAAGGCAATGGCCAACGGTGCCTGGGTTCAATTTGCTGATCTACGCCCGGCAGACCCCTTTGCTTTGCTGGTATTTGCCGATGCTATTCCGCGTGCGGTGGGTATGCGCTCTGGTGCACTAGGCTGGATTCCTACGGTGGAAATGACGGTACAAATTTTACAAAAACCAAAGCCTGGCCCGATTGCTTATCTGTCTAAAAGCAGGGCGGTGGTGGCCGGTATTGCTGAGGAAAGTGGCGAGTTGTGGGATAGCGAGAATCGTTTAGTGGCCGTGCACCGCCAGTCAGCGGTGCCTCGTATTTCTGACGATGTTATTGCCAAAAACTTTACTTAATGACGCGCCAGTGTTGCTTCGATATTGCGTACTAGGTTTTTAAGTTGCGGTGCCACTTCATTTTTTAAGTAGTCGGGGGACAGGCGATAAGCAGGTCCGCCGGCGTTAAATGTATAAATTTGGTTGCCTAGAACCAATGGTACGGCGACGCCGTTAACGTCTTTATCCCATTCGCCAAAGCATGAACAAAACCCTTGTTGGTGGAACTCGCTAACATTAGCTTGAATAAATGCTTCCAGTTCCGGCCATTTTTCCGGGTTTCGTTTTTCTACGTAGTGGCAAAAATATTCGCGTTCGTTACGGGGTAGCGCTGCGAGGTATGCGCAGCCAACGGCGCTGGGTATCATCGGAATACGGTCACCAACATCATGGCTAAATGTCATCACATTGGCGGGCGAGCAGTGTTCAAGGTAAATCATTTTTAATCGGTCACGATCAGCCACGCCTACCGCTGTGCCGGTATTGTTGGCAAGATCTTGCATTAACGGTTTGGCGACTTGGCGTATGGCCAAGTTGGATGTGTATGCATAACCCAGTGCCAATACGCCACTGCCAAGCTGGTATTTCTCAATTCGCTCTGAATAGCCTAGGTAGCCAAGTTTAGTTAGGGTGTAGGTTAGGCGGGAAACACTGGATTTGGGCAGGCCGGTGCGTTTGGCTATCTCTTGATTGCCGAGAAAGCCATCGCCGGGTTGGAAAGCTCTTAAGACATCTAGCCCACGTGCTAATGCTTCGATAAACTTGCGGTCGGGCTCATCGGCTTTGATCGCATCCCGGGGTAGGCTGCTGAGGCGGTCGATTTTTCGGCTATCCAAAATTTAGGCTCGTATTTTAATCTATTTGGCTAGAGATTATAGCAGCATGGCTTATAATTCGGCCAATTTGCTGCGCTAGGCGAGTTGGCGAGCGCTAGAATATTTTTTTGTAGCTTAAAAATCCATATTAAATCGGGATGAAATGCTGAGTTCAAGTTGGCATGGAGGGGTGGGTGCAACAGATAAAATTAGTGTTTTTTGATGTTGATGGAACACTGTTAGATAGACAGGGGAATTATAGTCCTGAGCTTCAATCCAAGTTGATTGAGCTAAAAACCCAAGGCGTAAAATTGGCGATAGCCTCTGGACGACCGCCGTTTGCCTGTCGTTTTTTATTTGAGCAGCTGGGTTTGGATGATATGGGCCTGTTTTATACGGGTGGCTTGGTCTACCAGCCTGCTACCGGGAATACCCTGGCCGCGCATTATTTACCTCAGTCGCAATCTCGGCAGATCATTCGGCAGGCGCAGCAGTTGGGGTTGTATGTTGAGTATTACCATAGCCAAGGCTTTACCGTAGAGCAGCCCCATTTTATAACCGCGGAGCATGCTCGTCATTTACGTTGTGCGCCGGAAATCTCTTCTTTTGATGGGTATATATCGTTACCAGAGGGGCCGCAGTCTGACCGCCATTGCAGCAAGTTATTACTGGGTGAGGATGGCCTCAATAGCCATTTTTTACCTGAGCTGGAACGACAGTTTCCAGACTGCCAGTTTGCATACGCAAGCTTGCCTTCGTACCCTAATTGGCGTTTTGCCAGTGTGGTCTCTAATTTCGCGGACAAGCAGCTGGCCTTCTCCCAGCTGCTTGATTATTACCAGCTTGACGCAGAACAGGTAATGGCGATTGGCGATTCCCAGTCGGATCGGGTTTTTGTCAATCAGGCCGGTTTCGGTGTTGCCATGGGTAACAGTATCGAGCAGCTAAAGCGAGAGGCCGACTACATCACGGCCGACGCGGAAAATAATGGTGCCTATAAAGCCCTGTGCCATGTGTTTGGATAGCGAGTTTTTGTGCGTATAATGGCGCCATCAAATTAATCGGGCTATTGAGGCTTTATGAAGATTCGTTTTGGTTTTAAGCGGCGCTCTGTCCTTATTACCTCTTTATTGGCCTGCTTGGCCTTTGTCTGTATGGCCATCGTTGGCTGGGACTTGCCGGTCGACCTGGCAGTAAAGTTTTTAGTCCTAAGTGTGGCGCTACTGCTAAGCATTATAGTGGCTGCTTTTGTAACAGTTTGGGTAATTCAACGATTAAAGCGACTTATGTCCTAAACTTTAGTTTGAAACCTATCAAAACCGTTTATAATTTCAAGAACTCTTAGGCTCTAGCGCATCGCTTTGAGCTTATATTAATTGCCCCGCATTGATTGGACTAGTTGGTTCATTATAGAGAGATATTGTTGAAACCTGCAGATACTACCAGCGTACCCACTTCCTATGCCTACGCCTTGTTGCAAGCGGCCGAAGAAAAGGGTTGTGATGTCGAAGCGTTGTTACAGGAGTTAAAAATAGATCGTGCCGAGCTAGATGAAGCTCTGTATTTCTCGGCAGTCAAGTATGGGCAGCTTTATCAGCAGGTTATGGTGCTGATGCAGGATGAGCTCTTTGGCATGATCTCGGGTGGCAAGGTTAGGCTGGGGTCTTTTCGCATGCTTTGTTATGCGGTTTTATCTTGCAGCACATTGCGTCAGGCGATTATTCGCAGCAGTGAATTCTGCGAAATATGCCGTGGTTTTGTCGTTGCCGGTAAATTGGAGGAGCAGGGGCAAGGCTCAGGGGCTGTGGCAACTGTGAGTATGGCGGCAATCCGTGGTCCCGAAGGTGAGGATTTTGACAGTCTTCTGGCCAGCGCCAGTCCCGATAAAATTCGTACTACGATGGCGGTCTGGCATCGTTTTAACTGTTGGCTTATTGGTCAGGAGATCCCTTTAGCAGCGTTACGCTTCACCTTTGCCTGCCCAGACGAGTTTAAGGTGTTAGCCGAAAGTTATCCGGCGGAGCTGTATTTTGAGCAAGCGTTTAATCAGCTAGAGTTCCCAGCAGAATTTTTAGACTACCCGATTGTGCAAAACCGTGAAACCTTGCATGATTTTTTACGCTCTGGCCCTTATCACCTGGTCATTAATGACAGCGCCCAGCGCAGTATTAAAGCCAAAGTTCGAGCGATATTGTCCAAGGATGTGAGTGACGCCATGCCCGGAGCCGAAGAAGTAGCTTCGCGCTTAAACCTATCGGTGACGACATTACGCCGGCGCCTGCAGGCTGAAGATACCTCCTACCAAAAGCTCAAAGATGAGTGCCGAATGGAGGCCGCTTTTCACTACCTGAGCTGCCCGGATCTGACCAATAGTGGTATAGCCGAGCGTCTTGGTTTTGATGAGAGCAGTGCTTTTTTTAGAGCCTTTAAGAAGTGGACAGGTGTAACGCCTGGCGAGTACCGCAAACAATTAGTCAGCCATTCCGGCCGCTGATACGACAATAAACAGCCTTATAGGCCCGTATAAATAGTATTGGCTCGATTTTGTCAGCTAAACTGGTCAGTCTGGCTATTGAGGCAAAACCGGCGATAAGGGATTCTGAACCCTTATTATTGATACTATTATGTTGAGGTTATGGCCAATGGCTGACTATAAAGTTCCTATGCGCGATATGCAGTTTGTTATGAATGAGCTGCTGGATTATGAATCCCACTACAAATCCCTACCTGGCTGCGAAGACGCCACTAAAGACGTAGTCGATGCGATTTTGGAAGAGTCCGCCAAGTTTTGTGAAAACGTTTTAGCTCCCATCAACCAAAGTGGTGACCAAGAAGGTTGTCAGTGGAATGATGGCGAAGTAACTACCCCAGCAGGTTTTAAAGAAGCTTACCAGCAATACGTGGAAGCCGGATGGCCTTCAATGACCCATAATGTTGAATACGGCGGCCAAGGCCTGCCAGGTTCTCTTGGCAGCATTCTAAGTGAAATGAAAGGCTCTGCTAACTGGTCATGGGGCATGTACCCAGGCCTATCCCATGGTGCGATGAACACCATTGAGGCGCATGGTACGGAAGAGCAAAAACAAACCTATTTGACCAAACTGATTGGCGGTAGCTGGACCGGCACCATGTGTTTGACCGAGTCTCACTGTGGTACAGACCTAGGTATGCTACGGACCAAGGCTGAGCCCAATGCCGATGGCAGTTATGCGATCAGCGGCACTAAAATCTTTATCTCTGCTGGTGATCACGACATGTCTGACAATGTCGTGCACATCGTATTGGCACGCCTGCCAGACTCTCCACAGGGAACCAAGGGTATATCCTTGTTTATCGTGCCCAAGTTTAATGTTGAGGCCAGCGGCGAAGCCGGTGATCGCAATGGCGTAAGCTGTGGTTCAATCGAACATAAAATGGGTATCCATGGTAATGCCACATGCGTAATGAACTTTGATAACGCTAAAGGCTTTTTGATAGGTGAGCCCAACCGCGGCTTGCTGGCCATGTTCACCTTTATGAATACCGCTCGTTTAGGTACCGCTATTCAAGGCTTGGCTCACGCCGAAGTTGGCTTCCAGAAGTCATTAGAATACGCTACTGATCGCTTACAGATGCGCTCCTTATCGGGTGTTAAAAACCCTGAAGGCCCGGCCGATCCGATTATTGTGCACCCTGATGTTCGTCGTATGTTGATGACCCAGAAGGCCATTGCCGAAGGCTCTCGGATGATGATTTACTGGGGTGCTCAGCTGGTTGACGTTATGCAGAATGCCGCTGAGGAAGAAGAGCGTAAGCAAGCAGATGATTTGCTATCTTTCTTTACTCCAATCGCTAAAGCCTTTGTAACCGAGACGGGCTACGAGGCGGCCAACCTAGGTCTGCAGTGCTTCGGTGGGCATGGCTTTATAGCCGAGTGGGGCATGGAACAGAATGTACGCGATTGCCGCATTTCTATGTTATACGAGGGAACCACCGGTATTCAGGCACTGGATCTGCTTGGCCGTAAGGTGCTAGGTTCCGGCGGTGAGCTGCTGAAAGGCTATACCAAGATGGTACATAAATTTTGTAAGGCCAATGAAGGCGACGAATTTATGGCTGAATTTATTGCTCCTTTGCAGGCGGTTAACCAAGAGATTTCCGAGCTGACCATGCATGTTGGTGCGAAAGCAATGGAAAACGCCGACGAAGTGGGTGGCGCCTCAGTTGACTACTTAATGTACGCCGGTTATTCCATGCTAGCGTACTTCTGGGCCTTGGCCGCTAAAAAGGCGCAGGATACCTTGGCTGCCGGCACCACTGAGGAAGCCTTCTATAAAGCTAAGATTACGACGGCTAAGTTCTACTTTCAGCGAATTTTGCCGCGTACCCAAAGCCATGCAACAACCATGAAGTCTGGTGTCGACGTACTAATGGAGCTGGATGCTGAGTCGTTTGCCTTTTAAATAATTATAATAAGCGCCGGCATTGACCGGCGCTTTTTTTTGCACTTAAAAAGTGCCGATGAAGCGATATGTTTATGTCCCCCGATCAAGGTCTTATCAGTAAGCTGCAACAAAATTTTGATGTTGAAAAGGCCGAAGGTCTGACTGCGATTGTTCAGTTCGAAATTACTGATGCCGGCAACTCCCATATGGTAGTTGATAACGGTCAATGCCAGTTCTTTAGTGGCGATCACGATACCCCCAATACCATTATCTCGATGGATACCGATACCCTTTATAGTATAATTGAAGGGCGGATTTCTGGTATGCAGGGTTTTATGTTTGGCAAGGTAAAGGCCAGTGGTGATCAGCGTCTAGCGGCGAAATTGGACAGCTTCTTCAAAAAACAAAACTATAGAATATAAAAAAGGCGGCCATGCGCCTAATTAGTGCTCATCCAGAAACGGATGCATAAGATGCTTAAGGTAAGTCGTTAGACGTAAAAGCACTTTTTTAAGCGTATTACATCTCACGTTTTACGTTTTATCGCCCAGAAACGGAGTTTTTGGATGGGCACTAATTAGGTTTTGGCTAGTGACGATATCTAAGTACGGGAATCATTTGCGGTGAATAAAAATCAGCAAACCATCAACGATGTGTTACAAAACGTTTTCCAGCAGTATGGCGGCAACCGCGCCTTCAGCTGTATGGGGCAGACTTTAAATTATGCCGAGGTGGATAGGTTAAGCAGTGGCTTTGCGTATTACTTGCAAAACCACACCAATTTACAAGCCGGCGATCGAATTGCCATTCAGTTACCTAACATTCTACAGTACCCGGTTGCCTTATACGGTGCAGTAAAAGCCGGTATGGTGGTGGTTAATACCAACCCTCTGTATACCGCACGCGAATTGAAGCATCAGCTTAATGACTCCGGCGCCAAGGCTTTGGTGGTACTGGCCAACACAGCGGAAGCGGCCGCGAAAATTGTCCAGGAGACCCAGGTTGAGCAGGTTATCGTCACTCAGATAGGCGATATGCATCCGCTGCTGAAGCGCACTGTGATGAACTTTGCGGTAAAACACATTAAAAAAATGGTGCCGGATTATCATTTTTATAATGAAGTTAAATTTCTAGATACCTTGAATAAAGGTGATAGCTTTGAGCCGGTTAAAGTCAGTGTAGATGATGTTGCGGTTTTGCAGTACACCGGCGGTACCACCGGCGTTGCCAAAGGCGCAATGCTAACTCACAATAATTTAGTCTCTAATATGAATCAATTGCTGGAGCGTATTGGCGACTCGGTTGGAACCGCGCAGACCATGGTAGCGCCTTTGCCGCTGTACCATATTTATGCCTTTACCTCTAATTTGATGGCAATGCCGATGACCGGCAACCACAATTTGTTTATTCCGAACCCTAGAGATATACCGGCTTTTGTTAAAGATTTAAAAAAAGAGAAGGTATCTGGGTTTGTTGGTATCAACACTCTGTTTAACGCCCTGTGCCGTGACGAAGAGTTTCGTAAATTGGACTTTTCTGATTTAACCATGACCGCTTCGGGTGGTATGGCCTTGACCGATGACGCCGCAGAGCAGTGGCAGTCCTTGACTGGAGTTGAGCCTTCCGAAGGCTATGGCTTGACAGAAACTTCACCGGTAGTGAGCTCTAACCCCGCTGATGCGATTCAGCGTGGTACCGTGGGGTTACCCGTTGTTGGTACCGAAGTTAAAGTGATTGACGATGAGGGTCATGATTTGGCCGTCGGTGAGGCTGGCGAGTTGTGTATACGTGGCCCCCAGGTGATGAAAGGCTATTGGCAGCGCCCCGAGGCAACCGCTGAAGTAATGACCGAAGACGGCTGGTTTATGACCGGTGATATTGCGGTTATTCAAGCGGACGGGTATATAAAAATCGTTGATCGCAAGAAAGATATGATTATTGTCTCTGGTTTTAATGTTTACCCCAATGAAGTTGAGGATGTCGCTTGTTTGCATCCGGATGTGGTCGAGGCGGCAGCGATTGGCGTTGAAAGTGAAAAAACCGGTGAGGCGGTTAAGTTGTTTTTGGTTAGGTCAAACCCTGATTTGACTGAAAAGCAAATTATCGATTTTTGTCATGAAAACCTGACCGGCTATAAAATACCCAAGCAGATCGAGTTCCGAGATGAACTGCCGAAAAGTGCAGTAGGTAAAATTTTACGGAAAGAGCTGCGTTAATTAATAGTTTATAAGCAAAAGCCGCCGTTGGCGGCTTTTGCTATTGTTAAACTGACTTTAATGAGGCTTGAGCGCGCTGGGGACGGTCTTAGAGGGGTGGCTAGAAATCATCAAAACCGATGAAGCTTTCGGGCTCGATTGATGACAGGGGGTTGCTCTTATCCGCTGGCACCATTATCTCGTCGTTCATGTGGCAGTCCTCGCTGCTCATCTCGTACCCTGCCGCCGCATCTTCCGGAGCTTCGGCATTTTCGAGCGGCAGTTGTCGCCAAGACTCAAAATCATATTCACTGACGCCGCCGTCCATATACTGAACCTCAATCGTAGCGGCCTGCTCATCTATTGCGACAACCTCGAAACACTGGCTTAGCGCCATATCTTTATACCAATCACCAATTTGTGGGAATTGAGTCGCCATAGGGTATCTCCGCTTATTCAATTTTTTAATTGTCCAGTTGTGTTCCTAAAAAAATAACATGTGGTCTGTGGGTGTACAGTGTTTAAGATCATGGCTTGGACATCTAAAGTTTGATGTAAATCAAAGCCAGTGAATAATTCTGCGCTAAGGTGTTAATTCTGTTAAAGTTTTAGTGATTTGTAATATTTTGTTCGGTTTTTTTTAAGCGAATAAGATCTAAATAAGATAAAACAAATAAGAATATTGTCTAAAAGCCAAGCATTACTAACGGCTATTTTGGCGCCAAATAGAGTAATTAGGTACCAGCTCGGGATCTCTCATAATGCTTAACCGCCACATTGCGTATTTTTTCTACGTTAACAGAGTGATCTAAGGCTGTTAAATGCGTCATTATCTTGATCGCTATATAGCTCGACTTATGCACTTTAGGGCCTGCCAGGGCTTATTTACTGCAGTTGGAGAACCACATTACAAGCTGTCTAACGGAAATTGAATATTCGTTTTGGCGGGGCCATTAATGGCTCAGTCTGAAACTGTCGAGCGTATTCTGGATGCGGCCAGCGTGCTTTTTGCAGAGCGTGGTTATGCTGAAACTTCGGTGCGTACTATCACCACGGCGGCTGGGGTTAATCTTGCCGCTGTTAATTACCACTTCGGCTCTAAAAAAATATTGATCCAAGCGGTGTTTGCGCGGGTTTTGCAGCCCTTCTGTGTTGAGCTGGAAGCTAAATTGGATCGGTTGGAGCTTGGTGAAAAGGTCGACGCTGAATCCTTATTGGATTGCGTTTTCAAGGCGCTGTTGGACTCGCTAATTGATAAGCAGCAGGCTGAACCAGAGAAGGTCTTGCGTCTGCAGCAGTTTATGCGCCTGCTGGGGATGGCCTATACCCAGGCTCAAGGGCATTTACGGCGTTTTATCGTCAGCGAGTATGGCGGCGTCTATGGTCGTTTTATCCAACTGTTGAAGTCCACCGCTGTAGCAACTAAGCCAATAGATTTTTATTGGCAGTTGTATTTTATGCTAGGGGCCACGGTTTTCACTTTATCCAGTATTGACTCAATCCAGGGTATCATCGAAGACAATTTCGCCGCTGCCAGCTCAATTGATAGGGCGATGGACTTGCTAGTGCCAACATTGGCTAAAATGGTTAAACCGATTGACTTATAATTGTATAGAACAAGCCTTTGTGCAGGGGAGACTATGAATCAAGTAAACCTCGGTCCTTTGATGATTGATATTGAAGGGCAGACATTAACTTCAGCTGATCAAGCTGTCATTGCACAGCCGGAAGTAGGCGGCCTAATTATTTTTGGCCGCAACTACCAGAGCCGCCGCCAGCTGTCGGCTCTGATTGCGCAGATCCGCCAATGCCAGCCCGGTATTTTGATTGCGGTAGACCAGGAGGGCGGGCGGGTGCAGCGCTTGCGTGATGATGGTTTTACGCGTATTCCGCCAATGCAGAGTCTGGGTGAAGCATACCAGCAGGATAAATTTCAGGCGCTGGCCTGGGCGGAGCAGCTGGGCTGGTTGATGGCCAGTGAAGTATTGGCGATGGATATTGATATTAGCTTCGCTCCGGTGTTGGATGTAGATTTCGATTATTCCAGTATTATTGGTGATCGCTCATTCTCCGGTGACAGCGCTGTAGTGACGGCACTTGCCGCTAGGTTTATGCAGGGTATGCAAACAGCGGGTATGGCGACTACGGGTAAGCATTACCCAGGCCATGGCGCGGTGGTGGAGGATAGTCATCTTACCTTGCCGGTCGATAAGAGGAATTGGCTAGAAATTGCACAAAAGGATTTAAAACCCTTTGTGCAATTACAGCCGCAGCTTGATGCGCTGATGCCCGCGCATATTATTTTTGAACAAGTAGATACGCTGCCGGTGGGTTTCTCTCCTACATGGTTGCAGCTAAAATTACGCCAGCAGCAGGGTTTTGATGGGGTTATATTCAGCGATGATTTGAGCATGGAAGGGGCTGTTTGCGCAGGTGGCTATGCCGAACGTACTGCGGCGGCCCTAAATGCTGGCTGTGATATGGTTTTGGTTTGTAATAATCGAGCTGGCGCCCTTGAGGCACTGGAATATTTACAGCAAGAAAAAGTGCAGCGGCCTGATTCCAGTCGACGCTTGAATAAGATGCGGGCGAGAAAAAAACCATCGTGGCAGTCATTGCAGCAGGACGCTGCCTGGACGCAAGCCGGGAAAGTCGCGGATACATTATTAACAGAGCTAAATAAGGGATAAAAATATGGTTAAGTCTGGCATTGCACCTCCGCAATGGTTGCTGGAGATCACCGGCGAAAAAAATCTTTGGGTGGTCGAAGTGTTTGTAGTAGTGCTGATCACCACCATAGTGGCGTTGGCGCTAAGGGTGATTTTGAATCGGTTGCTAACCGAGGCGGGAAAAACTAAAAATGTGTGGGACGACACCCTAATCGAGGCGGCAATAAAGCCCGTGCGTTGGTTGGTCTGGCTGGTGGGTTTGTCCTGGGCTGCAGATTTGGCCGCCAGCCAAGCTGAGGCGAGCTTGCTGCAAGCGGTTGAGCCTATTCGGCAGGTGGGTGTGGTGGTATTGCTGGCGTGGTTTATTGTGCGTTTTATCATCCGCGCTGAGGTTAACCTTACCGATCCCAAAATTCATGCTGATCCGATGGATAAAACCACCGTCTCGGCGGTAGGTAAGTTGTTGCGTATCTCGGTCTTAATTACATCCGGCTTGGTTATACTACAAACCATGGGTTATAGCGTTTCTGGCATATTGGCCTTTGGTGGGGTAGGTGGCCTGGCCGTAGGTCTGGCCGCTAAAGATTTATTAGCCAACTTTTTTGGTGGCTTAATGGTCTATATGGATCGTCCTTTTAAAGTTGGTGACTGGATTCGTTCGCCGGATCGAAAAATTGAAGGCACAGTCGAGGATATTGGCTGGCGCGTGACCCGGATTCGAACCTTTGATAAGCGCCCGCTGTATGTGCCCAATGCAATCTTTACTCAGATTTCAATTGAAAATCCCTCGCGCATGGATAATCGACGTATCTACGAAACCATAGGCCTGCGCTATGATGATGTCGGCAAGGTCGCATTAATCGTGGCGGATGTAACAGCCATGTTAAAAGAGCATAAGGAGATTGACCAAGCTCAAACTCTCATTGTGAACTTCAATGCTTTTGCACCGTCTTCGCTAGACTTTTTTGTCTATGCCTTTACTAAAACCGTAAACTGGGTGCATTTTCATGAGATCAAACAAGATGTCATGTTGAAAATTTTGGATATTATTGAGCAGCGTGGCGCTGAGTGTGCCTTCCCGACCTCGACCGTTCATATTCCCGAGGCTGTTGCCATCAATTCTAGTTCGCCGGAGCCCGCCACGGTATGAAATTAATGGACCCCAAATTGCAGAAGGTATGGGACTCGGCGGAGTGCCTCTACACTGGCGAGCAGCTCGATGCTGGCATCAGGGTAATGGCGGAAAAAATATCGACTGACTTGGCCGATTCAAATCCATTGGTATTGTGTGTAATGAATGGCGGTTTAGTCACCTGTGGCCAGCTCTTACCCTTGCTCGATATCCAATTACAGTTGGATTATGTTCATGCTACTCGCTATCGCAATAAATTACGCGGCAGTGAAATGTCGTGGCCGGCGCTGCCGCAGATGAAACTCAAAGGTCGAACTGTATTGCTGGTGGATGATATTCATGATGAGGGAGTGACCCTTTCTGCGTTAAGAGAATACTGCATTGATGAACAGGCTGGCGATATAAAGATAGCGGTCTTGGTCGAAAAAATTCATCAACGTAAGCACCTGCCGGTAGCGGTGGATTATTTTGCCGTTAATGTGCCCGATCGATATGTATTTGGGGCGGGTATGGATTATCAGGGCTACCTGCGTAATGCCTCAGGTATTTACGCCCTGGCCGAGGGTGAAGCCGGTAACAAGGCTAAGAGCTGATGCGAGAGATAAAGAACCTTGAGTTGGTTGCAGAGTTAAAAACTATAGCGGCTAAGAAACTCGATTTTGCAGTAATCGGCGGCTCTGGTTTTCAAACCCTAGATGAAGTTGAAAAACTGGGGCAGTTGGACGTGGCTAACCCCTTTGGTGCCGCAGTGCGCCTAACCGTATTGAGATATCAGCAGCACAGTTTTGTATTTCTGCCGCGCCACGGCAGCGATCATAGCGTTGCCCCACACAGCATCAATTACCGAGCTAATATATGGGCCTTAAAAGCGGCCGGCATCGAGCAGGTATTGGCGTTTAACGCTGTTGGCGGTATTCGTGCGGATTTGGCGCCAGGTTCCGTATGCATTCCTGATCAGATTATCGACTATAGTCATGGCCGCGAGGCGACCTTTTTTGATGGTGAACATTACCCGCTGGATCATATCGACTTAACCGAGCCATTGCGTGGCCCCTTGTACCACCGCCTAGCTGCGGTTCAAGAGAATAACTTTGCAACGCCCTTGTGTTATGGCTGTAGCCAGGGCCCAAGATTAGAAACTGCAGCGGAAATTAGGCGCATGCAAAGAGATGGCGTTGATGTTGTTGGGATGACGTTAATGCCCGAGGCTGCCTTAGCGCGAGAGCTTGGGATAGACTATTGTAGCTTGGCCTTGGTGGTTAATTGGGCCGCCGGCTTGACTGAAAATGACATAAGCATGGATGATATATACCGTGAACTGGTTCACTGTAAGGCGACTTCACTCCGCCTATTATGGCGTTTGCTATCTCAGTTGGCGTGTAAAATAAGCTAATAATGAGAATTAGGCGCATGGTCTTATTGATCAGGTTGGTCAAGCTCATACAGCTATGCCGCTTAAATTCACTATTCGCCCTTTGATGGCAGGGAATGGGCTGCGTAAATGCGGCTTGTGTTATTTGCCCCGACCGGCATAACGATTAATTAAATTAAGGTCGTGGGTCTAGGATAGGTAAAAAGGAAGGGTGAAAATGACTGAGCGTTCTAATGGTACAGTCAAGTGGTTTAATAATGCACGTGGATATGGCTTTATTACTCAGGGTGAAGGCAGTGATGATGTATTTGTTCACTACCGTAGTATTCGTGGTGAGGGCTATCGTTCCCTGGCTGAGGGGCAGGAGGTTGAGTTTGATGTCCAGACAGGTGATAAAGGCTTGCAAGCTGAAGACGTTGTTTGCGTTGAAGCTCCTTAGGCAAATAGTTTAAAACACCGAAACAGCCTGCTCCGACGATTTAGCCATCTGATTCCCGCTGGAACGCTAGTGGTGAGCCTGTGGCTGCTTTGCTTTTGACATATTGCCGTAGCCAATTTCATAAATTCACCCAGGGTTTGTTGATCGGCCCTGAGTGAGCTGGGATTACGGCTTATTTCGAGTCGATTGAGGCACTGGATTTGGCCTGAGAACTCTCTTTTATAGCCACTTTTTCGATTAGCTGCTTAATTTGATTGTTATAGGGCCATTTGGGCGCCTCTATGGGAATAAGTTGCACAATTAGCCCGAATGCTGGGTGGTCAATATAGTGTAGCTCGCGGCTGCGCATTCTTCGGCTTTGTCGTATATTTTGAATCTCTTCTACATGGTAGCCACCCGTTAAATCTTGGTTCTGCAGTTGCGCTAGGTCGTGGGCCATTAAGTCTTGCTGCAGCTGCTCTGGATCAGGCCGGGTATTTTGATTGAGGTCGGAATTTTGAATAGCAATATCTTGTTCTCCGTTACCACCTTGGTAGTGAAAATTGCTGTCGGCGCCAACATTGGCTTGTTTTACGGTGCGGTGGTGACCTGGCACATCGGGTAGCGATGGCCAATTACCTATTTCGCCAGCTAGGCTAGGGCTAAAGCGGCTGAGCCAAAGGTTGGCGTCAACATGAAGGTAGCGTGCCTTGCTGATCCGTATATAGCCTTCAAGTTCGGTGTGCTCATCATAGACCTGGCCGCCATTGATTATGATGGCCGGCGCAGCACTCTTTCCGCTAAGCTGCTGATTCCAGCTTTTATGAAAAAGTACCCGTTGGTTGCGGCTCAAGCTCAAGGCCTTCGCGTTATTACTGAGTAAGTGCTGTTCTTTGTTTAGCTGTAAATAAAAATCACCGCCTGCCTTTTTTTGAAGGGAGACCTGCGTATTGGCGTCGCCCTGGCTACCAAATTGACTGTAACTGTCACTGGTTTTAGATTGCTTGGGCGGGGCAGCGGCAGTGCTGCTATTAATATCTAATCGCTGCGCTTCATCGAGCATAAAAGCTCGATCAACAATGAAGGCTTGCGGCTCGGGGTAATCGAGGCTTAAACGGCGGGGGTCGATCGCCAGTTCAGTTTGATTGTGGGATAGGCGCTTAAAAATGATCACCTCGGCCTGATACCAACTGGGCTCCTCGGCCAGGCCCGGGCCGCTGCTCAGGCTCAGTAATATGGAGGACATCACTAAGGCAGAGGTAGATAAAGTGGTTTTGCGCTTGATCATTATTTATTCCGTTTAATTATTGGCTCTTACCCGCCAAGGTTGTCATTAACTCTTCAAGCTGGTCGATACGAGCTTGAGCATTGTCCATAGTTTTTGTGAACTTTAGCTGATTGGCGCCGGCTAGTTTATATTGCTGCGGTCGGGTTTGAACCAGCTTAACCAGGGTTAGGGGGTCCACTTGGGTTTCGGTGGCGAATTCAATAACACCACCTTTGGCGCTGGCCTCAAGTTTTTCTATACCCAGTGAGGTAGCCTTAAGCTTTAGCTCGGTCACTTTGAACAAATTCTTGCTGCTCTCGGGCAGAAGGCCAAAGCGATCAATCATTTCAACTTGCAGTTCTCGCAATTGGTCTTTACTGGTGGCGCTGGCAATCCGTTTGTACAGCATTAGGCGGCTGTGGGTATCGGGTAAATAGTCTTCAGGTATCAGTGCCGGAATACGTAAGTTGACATCGACGTTAGTATTAAGTGGCTCATCGATATTAATTGTTTTACCTTCTTGGATAGCCTTGACCGCCCGGTCCAGCATATCCATATACAAGGTAAAGCCGACGGCCTGCATTTGGCCGCTTTGGTCATCACCTAGCAATTCGCCGGCACCACGTATTTCCAAGTCGTGAGTGGCTAGAGTGAAACCAGCGCCTAAATCTTGGGCTTCGGCAATAGCTTCTAATCGTTTGATGGCGTCCTTGGTCATGGCTTTTTTATGCGGGGTTAGCATATAGGCGTAGGCTTGGTGGTGCGAACGGCCAACGCGGCCACGGAGCTGGTGTAGTTGGGCAAGGCCAAATTTATCGGCGCGGTCGATAATTATAGTATTGGCATTGGGTACATCAATACCGGTTTCAATAATGGTGGTGCAGACCAGAACATTAAAACGCTTATGGTAAAAGTCGCTCATTACCTGTTCTAATTCTCGCTCTCGCATCTGTCCGTGGCCAATCGCGACCTTGGCTTCGGGGATAGCCAGTTCTAATTCGCGAGCTGTTTTTTCAATGCTTTTGACTTCATTGTGTAAATAATATACCTGGCCGCCGCGCATTACCTCGCGCAGAATGGCTTCTTTAATTAAACTGGTGTCAGTGTCACGGACAAAAGTTTTAACCGATAAACGCTTGGCTGGCGGGGTGGCGATTATCGATAAGTCGCGCACTCCGGCCATGGCCATATTTAACGTACGGGGAATCGGCGTGGCGGTCATGGTTAAAATGTCGACTTCGGAACGTATTGACTTTAACTGTTCTTTTTGGCGCACGCCAAACCGGTGCTCCTCGTCGATAATTAGCAAGCCCAGGGATTTATAATTAAAACTACCCTGCAATAATTTATGGGTGCCAATGACAATGTCGACTTTACCGTCGGCTACTTGCTTCTCTACAGCAGTATTTTCCTTGCCGGTTTTGAAGCGTGATACTACTTCGATGTTAACCGGCCAGTCGGCAAAACGATCCTTGAAGTTTTCGTAATGTTGCTGTGCCAATAGGGTGGTTGGTACCAGTATCGCTACCTGGGTGTCGCTGTGCACAGCAAGAAACGCGGCGCGCATGGCAACTTCGGTTTTGCCGAAGCCTACGTCACCGCAGACTAGGCGGTCCATAGCCTTGGCCTGGGTCATGTCGGTGAATACGGCTTCAATAGCCTGCTGTTGGTCAATGGTTTCTTCAAATGGAAAGCCCTGGGAAAATTCTTCGTAAGCTTCCTTGGGGTCTTTAAATTTATAACCTTTTCTGGCCGCGCGACGGGCATAGATGTCGAGCAGCTCTACCGCCACATCACGAACTTTTTCGGCGGCTTTGCGTTTGGCCTTGCCCCATTGCTCGCTGCCTAATCTGTGCAGCGGCGCCATGGATTCTTCAGTACCGCTATAACGAGCGATTAAATGTAAGCTGGATACCGGCACATATAGCTTGGCGTCGTTAGCGTATTGCAGCATTAAAAACTCGCTTGCTTGGCCGTCTGCCTCGATGGTTTGCAGGCCCAAGTAGCGACCAACGCCGTGATCAATATGAACCACTGGTGCGCCATCACTAAGCTCAGTTAGATTTTTAAATATAAATTCGCTGTTGTCGGTGCTAGCTTTGCGACGGCGCCTTTGTTGAACTCGCTGGCCAAATAGCTGAGCTTCGCAGATCAAGCTAATTTTGTCGTCGGCTAAATAAAGTCCGCGATCGATAAGCGATATGCAAATCGAAAGCTTAGCTTCGCCCTGTAAAAACTCTTGCCAACCTCCGACTTCTGTTGGAGTGATGCCAGCTTTGCGTAGCAGGTCGAGTAAACTCTCCCTGCGGCCGGCGGATTCGGCGCAAAATAAGATCCGCCCAGGTTGCTGGCTTGGTTCTTTTAAAAAGGATTTTAGGGCGTTTAGCGGGTCTTTGGCTTTGGCGTTGATCGCCAGGTCGGGCGGGCAATCAGTGTTGAACTGTATTGCCTGAGCCGATTTTTTTTGTGGGTTGATTTCAATGCGCTGATATTGCTTAAGTTGTTGGAATATCTCGCCCGAGCTTAAGAATACTGATTCCGGGCTCAGAATTGGGCGCTCTGGATCAACGCAGCGGTTGTCGTGACGCTGGCAAATTTCACGCCAAAAATTTTCGCTGGCAGCGAAGCAATCACCGGCGCTAATACATAGAGTGTTGTCCGGTAAATAATCAAATAAGCTGGCGCATTGCTCAAAAAATAAAGGTAGGTAATACTCAATACCCGCCGGTGATATGCCGTCGCTAATATCTTGGTAGAGGCTGCATTGGCGATGGTTTATATGGGCGAATTTTTCGGCCCAGCGATTGCGGAAAGCTTTTATTCCGGCCGCGTCGACTGGAAACTCCTTGGCCGCTAATAATTCAATTTGTTCAACACGCTCTTTGCTACGCTGGGTTTCTGGGTCGAATATTCGTAAGGAGTCGACTTCGTTATCAAATAGATCAATGCGATAGGGGTGCTGGCTGCCCATTGGGAATATATCCAGCAGCGAGCCGCGTACAGCGTATTCACCGTGTTCATACACAGTATCGACACATTGGTAGCCGGCGCCTTGCAGCAATTGACGCTGGACGTCGAGATCAAAGGCCTGGCCCAGCTTAATCAATAAAGTTGAGGCGCTTACAAATTCCACTGGCGCAAGGCGGTGCATCAGGGTCGGCATGGAACAGATGATAAGGCCCTGCTGCATGCCGGGTATTTGATAAAGAGCTTTTAATCGATCAGAAATAATATCTTGGTGCGGGGAGAAGTTATCGTAGGGTAGGGTCTCCCAGTCGGCAAATTGAATAATAGGTAGGTCGCTGATAAAAAACCTAAGCTCTTGCTCAAGCTGACTGGCCTCGGCGGTGCTGGAGCACAATAGCAACATTGGTTGCTGGTGTTGTTCACAGGCTTTGGCTATCGCTAGGGCTGGCGCGGCGCCATAAAGCTGCTGCCAGTATTGGCTTTGCTGGGCGTTGCCGGGTAACGGTGGTTGTAAAACAGACGGTTGGTTCATCAAAAGCTCTTGGGCACAAAACTAAGGCCGCTATTGTAGCGTTTTTGGCGCCAGAGAATAGAACCTATATAGCTTAGTGCTTGGCTAAGGCCAATTTAAGTCTGATTTCATCTAAATCTGTTTTACTTATGATGGGCATAAGGCTTGTTTATCACTGTCATGGTGGTTTCATGGTTGCGTGTTAGCGGTTGAATCACGATAATAGCGCCTGCCAAAACCGCAGAGTTTTGGCAGGACTAAACTGTAGCCAAGGCCTGCAATGCTGTGGCCAAACAACTCCGTAAGGAAAGGTAACCCTGTGACAAGACCAAAGCCGGACGACTATTTTGTAGATTGGAAAGAGCGTGAAGCTCTGGCGGAAGCCATGATTCCAATGATTGGTAAACTTAACCGCGAGCGCAATATTTCCGTATATATGTATGGCCGCTCCTTGGTAAATCGTTCTGTCATCGACATTATGAAGGCTCACCGCTTTGTACGTCAGGTTGAAGAGAACGAACTGTCTGAATTTGAAAGCTTTCCCGTGCTTGAAGCCATTTGCGCTATGGATTTGGGCCCCGCCCATATCGATCTGGGTAAAATCACCAATCGCTTTATGAATGAGGCCGCAGGCCAAGATGTTACGGCTTTTGTTCAAGCCGAGTTGGCGGACCTTGTCAGCAATGAAAGTAAGCCTCTGGAGCAGACCCAGGATATCGTTTTATACGGCTTTGGTCGTATCGGTCGCTTAGTTGCACGTTTGCTGGTCGAAAAGGCGGGTTCGGGCGATGTTATGCGCTTGAAGGCCATTGTGGTGCGCAAGGGTGGCGCAGTTGATGACTTGGTTAAGCGAGCCAGCTTGTTGCGCCGCGATTCGGTACACGGGTCCTTTAAAGGTACCATCCGAGTAGATGAGGAGCGCAGCGCGTTAATTCTTAATGGTAACGAAGTAAAAGTGATCTACGCCAGCTCACCGGCGGAAGTAGATTACACCGAATACGGCATTAATAATGCCATTATCGTCGATAATACCGGTGTTTGGCGCGACGAAGCTGGCCTAGGGCAGCACCTTCAGTGTCCAGGCGCAGCCAAGGTCATTCTGACCGCACCCGGCAAGGGCGATATTAAGAATATTGTTTATGGCATTAACAGTTGTGATATTAAACCTGAAGATAAGATTGTTTCTGCGGCTTCCTGTACTACCAATGCCATTGTGCCGGTACTAAAGGCCGTGGTTGATAGGTATGGTGTTAAGCATGGTCATGTCGAAACTGTGCATGCCTACACCAATGATCAAAATCTAATCGATAACTACCATAAGGGTGATCGCCGCGGTCGCAGCGCAGCGCTTAATATGGTGATCACTGAGACCGGTGCTGCCAAGGCGGTGGCCAAGGCTTTACCAGAACTTAAGGGCAAGCTCACGGGTAATGCGATTCGGGTGCCAACGCCCAATGTGTCAATGGCAATCTTAAACCTGCAGCTCGAAAAAGAGACGACTACTGAGGAGTTAAACGCCTATATGCGTGAAATGGCTTTGCACTCTTCATTGCAGCAGCAGATTGATTACACCAATTCACCAGAAGTTGTTTCTTCTGATTTTGTTGGCTCGCGTCATGCCAGTGTTTTCGATTCAGAGGCTACCATTGTTGAGGGTTCGTCAGCGGTTTTGTATTGCTGGTATGACAATGAATTTGGTTATAGCTGTCAGGTAGTTCGCTGCTTGGAAGATATGGCTGGTGTTAATTACACCATGTACCCCAGCAATTATTAAGCGTTAAAGCGGGGGCCAAGCTCCCGCTTTTCTTTTCGTACTACTATCGCCTTAATGACTCGAATATGACTCTTGGGCTGATATCAAGGTCTGATGCTTATCCTAGCTCTGGCTGAAATTTCATCAGTTTTGATTTAGTTTTATAAAAATCAAAGCTTTATAGACTCATTTCTGTAAAAAAACCGAAAAAACTTCGCCTCATAACTGGCTTGTAAGGCATGGCGTCTTTATAATTGCGCCGGTTTACCTGTATCCCAATATTTATTATTAGGAAATTGCCAAAACGGCCAAAATTATCCTAGTAGACTAGATTTTAAGCGACAAAAGTCCTGATTTAAGTTCATGTTGAGCTTGGTTTGAGCTAAAACGTGCGCAATGCCCGGTTTGATCTACACTTGTAGGGTTTTAACCGGCAAACCATGTAAGTCGAGGCAGAGTGAAAACAGAGCATTAGAAATACGAGATATAAATAGTGAGTAAGGGTGTAGCCCATTCACCAGTTTTTGTGAGCTGGCTGGCGCAAACTTCTCGGTTTGAGCTGTTTATAAGTATCGATAGCAGTGCTCCATAAAATTCATTTGCTGGGCTTAAGCCTGGTGAAATAACAAATATAAGACCTGCAGCTGCGTAAGTCGGCGGGTAGGCACAAAATTTCAATTAGTGATTAGGCAGAGACGTATGATAAATATCCGTCGGGGACTAGATTTACCCATAACTGGGGCTCCCGAACAGACCATCTACGATGGTCCGGCTATTCGCTCTGTCGCCGTTGTTGGACCGGATTACCATGGTATGAAACCTACCATGGCGGTCGCAGTAGGCGATAAAGTGAAGCTAGGGCAGCTGTTATTTACCGATAAAAAAACCGAAGGTGTGCGTTATACCGCGCCCGCCAGTGGTACCGTGGCTGCGATTAATCGCGGCGGGCAACGGGTGCTGCAATCGGTGGTGATTGACGTGGAAGAGGGCGAGAGTGAAAACTTCGCGCGCTATTCCGAAGATCAGCTATCGGGCTTGACTGATGAGCAGGTGCGAGACAACCTAAACCAATCTGGTTTATGGACTGCGCTCCGCACCCGCCCATACAGCAAAGTACCAGCATTAGATTCCACTCCAAACTCAATTTTTGTGACGGCAATGGATAGCAATCCGTTGGCCGCCAACCCTGAGTTGATTATCCGAGAGCAACGCGACGATTTTGTTAGCGGTTTGACGGTTTTATCACGCCTGACAGCTGGAGCTGTTTATGTGTGTAAAGCTGAGGGCGCGGATGTCTTTACTGGCAACAATAGCCGGGTGGAATCCCATGATTTCTCCGGCCCGCACCCCGCGGGTAATGCCGGCACTCATATTCATTCTCTTGATCCCGTTAGCGCGACTAAATCCGTGTGGACGGTTGGCTACCAGGATGTGATTGCCATCGGTAAGCTGTTCAGCACCGGCCAGTTATACACTGACCGCGTCGTTGCCATTGCCGGCCCACAAGTTGAGCTACCTCGTTTGGTCCGTACCCGTCTGGGTGCTAATACCGATGAGTTGACGGCAGGGCAGTTAAAGCAAGGTGATAATCGCGTGATTTCCGGCTCTGTATTTGCTGGTCGCACCGCCGTGGGTCCCTATGCCTATATTGGCCGCTACGCCAACCAAGTATCGGTTTTGGCCGAGGGTGGTGAGCGCGAGCTATTACATTATTTACGCCCAGGGGTTAACAAATTCTCCAAGTTGGCTTTATATATTACCGCGTTCAGCCGAGGTAAAAAGTTTGCTTTCGATACCTCGGCTAACGGTTCCGAAAGAGCCATGGTGCCAGTGGGTGCCTACGAAGAAGTCATGCCCTTGGATATTCTGCCAACTCAGTTGCTGCGTGCGCTGATTGTGGAAGATACCGATATGGCTCAAAAATTGGGTTGCCTAGAGCTGGAAGAAGAAGATCTAGCGTTATGTGCTTTTGTTTGTCCTGGCAAATACGAGTATGGCCCCATCCTTCGTGACAATTTAACGCGTATTGAGAAGGAGGGTTAAGCATGTTGAAAAAATTATTAGACGGCATGTCGCCCCATGTCCATCCGGGCGGCAAATATGAAAAATGGTATCCCTTGTGGGAAGCCGTAGATACGGGCCTATTTAAGCCCAAAGATCTAACCAAGACGACCTCACATGTGCGTGATCATATCGATCTAAAGCGCATTATGATCACCGTTTGGATTTGTACCTTCCCGGCGATGATTTGGGGCATGTACAACCTGGGTTTCCAGGCTAACAGCATCTATGCCGCCCAAGGTGGTTTCGTTCAGGCAGCCGATTGGCAGCAGGTTTTGGTTGCTTGGTTTGCCGGTAATGACCCCGCTAGTATTTGGGACAACCTGGTATACGGTGCAGCATACTATCTGCCTATTTACCTGACGGTATTCGTAGTGGGTGCATTTTGGGAGATTTTGTTCGCCATGGTGCGCAAACACGAAGTCAACGAAGGCTTCTTCGTAACTTCCGTACTATTCGCATTGACCTGTCCACCTGACTTACCCCTATGGCAAGCCGCCCTAGGTATTAGTTTTGGTATTGTAATAGCCAAAGAAGTCTTTGGTGGTACCGGTAAAAACTTCTTGAACCCAGCATTGGCCGGGCGCGCGTTTTTGTTTTTCGCCTACCCGACCTCAATGTCTGGCGACGCAGTATGGACCGCAGTTGATGGTCATACCGGTGCCACGGCCTTGTCCGTTATGGCGGACGGCGGCGTTGAAGCTTTAAGCAGTATCAACCTTACTTGGTTTGATGCTTTCTTGGGTAATATGCAAGGTTCTATTGGTGAAGTGTCTACCTTGGCGCTAATCATCGGTGGCGGTGTATTGCTGCTAATGCGTATCGCCTCCTTCCGTATTGTTGCCGGCGTTATGTTGGGCATGATTGCCACCTCCTACCTATTCAATGCGGTCGGTTCTGAAACCAACCATATGATGAATGTGCCCTGGACTTGGCATTTGGTTGTCGGTGGTTTTGCCTTTGGCTTGTTCTTTATGGCAACCGACCCGGTGTCGGCTTCTATGACCAATACCGGCAAATGGTGCTTTGGTGCACTGATCGGCATTATGGTGATATTGATTCGTGTCGCCAATCCAGCCTTCCCCGAAGGTATGATGCTGGCGATTTTATTCGCCAACTTGTTTGCGCCGTTGATAGACCACTTTGTGGTGCAGGCCAATATTAAGCGGAGGTTGTCACGTGGGTAACGATTCAATAAAGAGAACGCTTATAGTTGCGTTGGCAATGTGTATTATTTGCTCGGTGATCGTTTCAACCGCAGCGGTAATGCTAAAGCCTGCACAGCAAGCTAATAAGCAATTGGACTTTAACAAAAACATTTTGGCCGCTGCCGGCATGATGAAAGAAGGCGCCAATGTTGCCGAATTGTTAAAGCAAATAACGCCTAAGTTGGTTGATCTTGATTCGGGTAAATACATTTCGGTTGATGCGGTAGAAGATATCGTCAGCTTAGAAATTTATGACCAAAACCGATCTGCCAAAGTGCCTAGTTTGTCTGACAAGCTGAGTGCTGAGCAAGATATCGCCAAAATAATCCGCCGTGAAAAATACGCCAAGGTGTATGTGGTAGAGAATGCGGCCGGTGGTGTTGATAAGGTGGTTTTGCCTATCAAAGGTTATGGCCTTTGGGGCCAGCTGTACGGATTTTTGGCGCTCGAGTCTGATTTGAATACCGTTATTGGTATTGGTTTCTACGATCATAAAGAAACCCCAGGGCTAGGCGGTGAAGTTGATAATCCAAATTGGAAAGCGGTTTGGGTCGGCAAGCAAATGTACTCTGCCGATGGCAGCATCGCCTTGCGTGTTCTGAAGGGTAAAGCCCTAAAGAGCAGCAAGTCCGATATCGATGGTTTATCTGGGGCTACCTTGACCACCCGCGGAGTGAACAATTTGTTTCACTTCTGGCTGGGCGACAATGGCTATGGCCCATTCCTTAGCAATTTGAAAAAAGGGGAGGCGTAGCATGAAAACTAAAGAACTTTTATTTGCTCCCATTCTGACCAACAACCCAATTGCGCTGCAAATCTTGGGCATTTGTTCTGCCTTGGCGGTAACGGGCAGTTTGAAAGTCACCCTGGTGATGTGTTTAGCATTGACCACAGTGACGGCGTTCTCAAACTTTTTTGTTTCGGTGGTGCGTAACTATATACCTGGTAATATTCGTATTATTGTGCAGATGACTATCATCGCCTCATTGGTGATCGTGGTGGATCAAATCCTCAAGGCCGTGGCTTATGATGTTTCAAAGCAACTGTCGGTTTTTGTCGGTCTGATTATTACCAACTGTATTGTAATGGGACGAGCCGAAGCCTTTGCTATGAAAAATGCGCCGGTGGCCAGCTTTCTAGACGGTATCGGTAATGGCTTGGGTTATAGCGCTATGCTGATCGCCCTGGCGGTAATTCGTGAGCTGTTTGGCTCTGGTAAGTTGTTGGGCTTTGAAATTCTACCGCTGGTGACCGATGGTGGTTGGTATGTTTCTAATGGCTTGTTGCTGTTACCGCCGTCGGCCTTCTTTTTGATTGGTTTAATTATTTGGGCTATGCGTGCCTATGATGGTAGCCAAGTTGAAGCGCCTGACTTTAAAATTTCACCTAATACCAAAGCGCAGGAGGCTTAATGATGGAACATTATATTAGTCTGTTGATCCGCTCGATTTTCATTGAAAATATGGCTTTGGCTGCCTTCTTGGGCATGTGTACCTTCTTGGCCATTTCCAAAAAGGTAGAAGCCGCTATTGGTTTGGGCGTCGCAGTGATTGTGGTGTTGGCCATTACGGTCCCCGTCAACAACCTGCTTTATACCTACTTGTTAGCCGAAGGTGCCTTGTCTTGGGTTTCACCTGAGTACGCCAGTGTCGATTTGAGTTTTCTCGGCCTGATTACCTTTATTGGTGTAATCGCAGCGTTGGTGCAAATACTAGAAATGGTACTGGATAAGTTTTTTCCGGCGCTGTACAACGCCCTAGGTGTTTTCTTGCCGCTGATTACCGTGAACTGCGCCATTATGGGTGCCTCATTGTTTATGGTTGAGCGCGACTACGCCTTTGGTGAATCAGTTGTTTACGGAATTGGTTCCGGCATCGGCTGGGCTCTTGCCATTGCCGCCCTGGCTGGCATTCGTGAAAAGCTGAAGTACTCTGACGTACCCGCTGGCCTTGAAGGTCTGGGTATTACTTTTATCACTGTTGGCTTGATGTCGTTGGGCTTTATGTCCTTCGGCGGCATCAGCATTTAAGGAGTCACCAGTATGAATTTAACTATCGTACTTGGCGTTGTGATGTTTACCGTAATCGTGCTTGCACTGGTTGCCATCATCCTAGGCGCTCGCGCAAAACTGGTTAATTCCGGTGCCGTGCAAATCGTAATCAACGGTGAGAAAACTCTGACCGTTCCCGCTGGCGGCAAGTTGCTGCAAACCTTGTCTGGCAATGGTCTATTTCTACCGTCTGCTTGTGGCGGTGGTGGTACCTGCGCCCAGTGTAAATGTGTGGTGAATTCCGGTGGTGGCTCAATGCTACCAACGGAAGAGTCTCACTTTACTAAGCGTGACGCGGCCGATGGCTGGCGTTTGTCCTGTCAGACTCCGGTTAAGCAGGATATGGAAATTTCGGTACCAGAGGATGTGTTTGGTGTTAAACAGTGGGAATGTACTGTTGAGTCCAACCCTAACATGGCGACCTTTATTAAAGAGCTGACTTTACGCTTACCGGAAGGCGAAAATGTCGATTTCCGCGCTGGCGGTTATGTGCAGCTGGAAGCGCCGGCCCACCATGTGCAGTTTTCAGACTTTGATATTGAAGAAGAGTACCGTGGCGACTGGGAGCATTTTGGCTTCTTTAAGTTGGAATCAAAAGTTGAAGAGCCGGTTATCCGCGCCTACTCAATGGCCAACTACCCTGAAGAAAAGGGTGTGGTTAAGTTCAATATTCGTATTGCTACGCCACCACCGAGAACTGAAGGTTTACCACCTGGGCAGATGTCAGCTTTTGTCTTTAGCCTGAAGCCCGGCGATAAAATTACTGTTTACGGCCCCTTTGGTGAGTTTTTCGCTAAAGATACCGACAACGAAATGGTATTTATTGGTGGTGGTGCGGGTATGGCACCTATGCGCTCGCACATCTTTGATCAGCTTAAGCGGTTGAACTCTGATCGTAAAATATCTTTCTGGTATGGTGCTCGTTCATCGCGGGAAATGTTCTACGACGATGAATACGATATGCTGGCCCGTGAAAACGATAACTTCCAGTGGCATGTGGCGCTCTCTGATCCCCAGCCGGAAGATAACTGGGAAGGTCTAACTGGCTTTATCCATAATGTATTATTTGAGCAATATCTTAAGGACCATCCGGCCCCAGAGGATTGTGAGTATTATATGTGTGGGCCGCCAATGATGAACGCCGCCGTTATCGCCATGTTGAAAGACCTTGGTGTAGAGGACGACAATATCTTACTTGACGACTTTGGTGGTTAATCGTTTATGGTTTTATTAAACAATAAAGCCAGGGTAATAAGGCCAGCATTGCTGGCCTTATTTTGTTTAACCCTGCTGGTTTCTTTAAGTGCTTGTGAAGACAAGCCAGAGGTCATGGATTTTGCCGGTGAAACCATGGGTACCACCTACCATATTACCGTGGTGGAGAGGGATCTTAGTCTAGATCGGCAACAGCTTAAGCGAGCAATCGAGACAAGTCTGCTTAAAACCAATCAACAGATGTCCCACTATTTACCGGAATCTGAGCTCAATGCTTTAAGCCAAATGCCGATCAATCAAGAGCGTGTTGTTTCTCCTGAAATGACCGAGGTCTTGTCTATTAGTGCGGCGGTCAGCCACGCTAGCCGTGGTGCATTTGATATTACGGTTGCCCCGCTAGTTGACCTATGGGGTTTTGGCCCAGGTAGCTCCAATGCGAATAGGGTCCCCAGTGTTAAAGAAATTAATGCTGCCCTGGCTTTGTGCGGCTTTACCAGCCTCAAGCTAACAGGGCAAGGCTTAACTAAGAGCAAGGCTGTAGTTTTAAACCTATCAGCGGTAGCCAAAGGTTTTGGCGCCGATCAGATAGCCAAAGTGCTGGACCGGTTTGGGGTTAAAAGCTATTTGATCGAAATTGGTGGTGAAATGTTACTTAGGGGCAAAAGCCCCCGCGGTGGCCCTTGGCGTATCGCCATCGAAAAACCAAATTCAATGATAGGCCAAGTGCAAAAGGCAATAAATATCAGTGATCGGGGGGTGGCAACGTCTGGCGATTACCGCAATTATTTTGAAAAGTCTGGGGTTCGCTATTCTCATACTATTGACCCAAGAACCGGCCGGCCGATTAGCCATACGCTGGCGTCTGTAACTGTTGTTGCAGATAGCGCCGCTGAAGCCGACGCTTGGGCTACTGCGATTATGGTACTAGGGGCAGAGCAGGGCTTGGCCTTGGCTGAGCAGAAAAGTTTGGCGATCTATATGTTGGTAAAGCAGGATGAGGGTTTTGACGTTAAATATTCTTCAGCTTTTTCCGAATATATCGAATAGCGCCTAGCTGCCGGCGACGTTAATGTTAGTATTGATATTGAAAACGAGGTGCTTATGATTTATTTAGTGGTATTTTTGGTCATGGTGGCGTTGGTCACCGCCATGTCTATTGGCGTTATTATGGGGCGCAAGCCTATTAGTGGCTCCTGCGGTGGGGTGGGTAAAGCCCTTGGCGAAGAAGATTATGTTTGCGATATTTGCGGTGGCGATGAAGCCAAATGCGAAGAGCAAAAAATGCCAAAATCTCAGTCTCCTGCTGACCTGTCCTACGATGCCAGTAAAAAATGATTTGAGTCCACTGTAGTTTTAACGTAGAAACTATTCAGTTCGACCATTGGCTATACAAATTTATTATATAAGAGGGTGTAATCGGCCATGAGCGATTACCATTATGATGTATTAGTGATCGGCACCGGACCGGCCGGTGAGGGCGCTGCGATTGCAGCGGTAAAGCAGGGTTTGCGTGTTGGAGCGATTGAAAATCGAGGCGTGGTAGGCGGTAATTGCGCCCATAAAGGCACCATTCCATCCAAGGCACTGCGGCATGTGGTAAAGCAGGTTATTCGGTTTAACCAGAATAATTTGTTTCATCATATGGGTGAGTCTACCCGTATTAGTTACCCTAAGGTTCTGAAGTCAGCTAAAACTGTTATTTCCAAGCAGGTTGATTTACATACTGCCTTTTATAACCGTAACCGAGTTTTTTTGCATCTGGGTGAGGCAAGCTTTGTTGGTAAAAATGAAGTGAAGGTCCGGCTGCCTGATGGTGCGGTTGAAACCATCCGGGCAAAAAATATTATTATCGCAACCGGTTCGCGCCCTTATCGTCCGACCGACGTTAATTTCAAGCATCCGCGTGTCTATGACAGCGACACTATTTTGGAAATGAATCACACCCCGAGAAACATTATCATTTATGGTGCCGGTGTTATTGGTTCTGAGTATGCTTCTATATTTGCCGGGCTGGGTATTAAGGTCGATCTAATTAACAGTCGCGAGCGCTTGCTCTCGTTCTTGGATGATGAGATCTCTGATGCCCTAAGTTATCACCTGCGCGACAGCGGTGTGATGGTGCGTCATATGGAAGAGTACGAAAAAATTGAAGCAACCGATCGCAGCGTCACGGTGCATTTACAATCGGGCAAGCGTCTGCGTGCCGATGCCCTTTTATGGTGTAACGGCCGTACCGGTAATACCGACTCTCTTGCCTTAGACAAGGTTGAACTGGAAGCAGACCACCGTGGCCAACTTAAGGTTAATGACAGCTACCAAACTGAAGTTGATTACATTTATGCCGCTGGCGATGTGATTGGCTGGCCCAGTTTAGCCTCGGCTTCTTACGATCAAGGGCGTGAAATCGCCCAGGCGATACAGGGTTTACCCTGCCGTTTTGTTACCGATGCTCCCACCGGGATCTATACCCTGCCGGAAATTAGTTCATTAGGGAAAACTGAGCGCGAGCTCACCGAGGCGCGAGTACCTTATGAAGTAGGGCGGGCATTCTTTAAAAGTACCGCCAGGGCACAGATATCCGGCGAAGATGTTGGCATGTTGAAAATCCTGTTTCATATCGATACTTTCGAGATTCTGGGTATTCATTGTTTTGGTGCCGAGGCCTCGGAAATTATCCATATTGGCCAAGCAATAATGAACCAAAAGGGGGAGGCCAATGATATCCATTATTTTGTTAATACCACCTTTAACTACCCGACCATGGCCGAGGCCTACCGGACGGCCGCTTTAGAGGGCTTGAACCGAATTAATCGGCTATAGAGCGCCTTTGTTCAGCCACAAAAAAGCCCAGCTATACGCTGGGCTTTTTTGTGGCTGTTAATTACGCAGCGTCATTCCTAACTGTTTATGTCTGATTTAGGGCCGGGCCAAAGCTGCTGCGTTAGATACCTGTTTTATCAAGCTTTGGTGCGTCTTTTGGCATGGTGACTACAGGGTCTAGGGATTACAGTCTTATACATCGCAATAACAATAAATATAACGGAGTTTGAGATGAGAATCCCCGCAATTGATGAATTGTCTAAGACCTTGTTGAGTGCTGCAATAATCGTTGCCGTCAGCAGCGCCCAAACCAGTGTTGCTCAAGAGCGTCAGTTAGTTTTAGAGGAAGTGGTGGTGACGGCGCAGAAGCGGGTTGAGAGCTTACAGGATACGCCCATTTCGGTGGTGGCTTTCACACCAGCGGCAATTGAAAATAAAGGTATACAAAATATTGCTCAGGTGGCGGAATTCACCCCGAATTTAGTTTTTGATACAACCTCGCCGGTCAGCGGCTTATCTTCGGGGGCGGTGGTATATATACGCGGCATTGGCAATACTGATTTCTCTTTAACTACCGATCCCGGTGTAGGCACTTATGTCGATGGTGTGTATATGTCTCGCTCGGCCGGTGGTGTTCTCGATGTGCTGGATATAGAGCGTATTGAAATACTACGCGGACCCCAGGGGACCTTGTTTGGCCGAAATACAATCGGTGGCGCAGTTAATATTACCTCTCGCAAACCCGGTGATGAATTCAGCGGGAAAATTGAAATTAGCCTCGGTAACGATGAACGGCGGGATGTTCGCGCTTCTATAGATGTGCCAATGACAGACTCACTGCGCGCTAGCTTGGCTTTTTCCTCTAAAAAGCGCGAGGGTTATGTTGATAGAGTCCTAGAAAAAGACACCCTGGGCGACGAGGAAAAGTTGTCTCTGCGCGGCTCGATTGTGTTCGAGCCCAGTGATAGTTTTGACTTTTTATTGAGTTTTGATAAAACCAAAATTAATGAATCCAGCGCCGCCTCAAGTTTGGTCGCGTTTACCGCGGGCGCTGCCACCGTCGGGTATGGCTTGGCACAGTTTGCTGATGTGCCTAGCGGCCTGGCCGACCTGGCGCAATACATTACCCCGGTCGCCAGTGATAAGTCCTACGCTACGGGTAAGTCAGGTACTAAGTTGGAAATTGATGGTGTATCGCTGGCCAGCAATTTTCATGCAAGCAATGTCGATGTCAAATACACGCTGGCTTATCGTGAAACCGCAGGCCGGTTTCACCGCGACCCAGATAATAGCCCTGAGGTCATTACCGAAACTCTAAACCCAAACTATCAGCATGAACAAAGCAGCCATGAGTTGCAGTTTGTCGGTGAGGTTTTAGAGGGCGATTTAAAATATGTCACGGGGCTGTATTATTTTGAAGAGCAGGGCACCGACGATGTTTTTGTTCCTGTGTATTTGCCGACGCCCGATGTAAGCGCTGGTTTTCCCGCGGTTATTCATAATTATGCAGATGTCGATAATAGCAGTAAGGCCGCTTATTTACAGCTGAACTATGCTTTTAATGATACCTTTACAGTGACCGCAGGGGTGCGCCACACCGAAGATGAGAAAGGTTTTGTCTACACTCAGTATATCGCCGCCGACCTGTCTGCAAATGGCTACCCTTTTTTCCCCGGTGCAATTGATCAAAACGGAAATTTCAGCACTGGCTTAAGTCCTTTGGTCGGCAGCGGAAGCGGTAGGGCCAAACAGAGTTTTGAGCAAACAAGTTACAAGTTTGGGCTCGATGCGACCATGACAGACGGGACGCTTGTTTATTATAGTTATTCTCAGGGCTTTAAAAGTGGTGGTTTTGTCCTGCGCTATGTGGAAGCAGTACCTGAGCCTAGGGTGTTCAAACCAGAAACGCTGGATAGCCACGAGGTGGGATTCAAATGGCAGGGTTGGGATGATCGCTTGCGAATTAATGCCTCGGCATTTTATTCAGATTACCAAGATGTTCAAGTCACCTTTTTTGATGCCCTGGGCGGGCCTGTAACTGCCAACGCGGGCACTGTCGATATAAAGGGCTTGGAGCTTGAGTTAACGGCTTTGCTAGCGCAGGGGCTGCAGCTCGATATGGGTTATGGCTACACCGATGCCAGTTACGATAGTATCAACCCAATTAGCGGCTTATCGCTAAGCATTAATGATGATGCCAGCTTAGTTAACACCCCTGAAAACTCCTTCAACATTGGTTTGCAGTATAGTCTTCCCGTCGCGGGTAACGAATTGATGCTGCGCATAGATTATTCCTATACCGATGAAATTTATAACGACTCGCAAAATTCAAGGTTCTTAAGAGAAGACGCTTACGAGCTGATAAATATTTCGGCTAGGCTTGCTATCGATGAAACTTTTGATTTTGTTGTGTTTGTTAAAAATCTAAATGATGAGCGATATATCGTCAGCGGTGATTCGAATTTTGGCCTTGGCTTTCACGAGGCTAATTACAACCGACCTCGAGAATATGGCATGACCCTGCGCTATCGATTCTAGCATTTAATATTGATTTTGACCCTTGGAAATTAAGTCTTGGACTCAGCCAGATTTTTACTGGATTTTATTATGGAGAAGAATATGACCGACTTTAAAGCGGCAGTTGTTCAAGCTGCACCGGAGTTTATGAATATCGACGCCGGGGTTGATAAAGCCATAGCGCTTATGCAACAAGCGGCTGTCGGCGGCGCCAGTATTATTGCTTTTCCCGAATGCTGGCTGCCGGGCTACCCATGGTGGATTTGGTTGGCGGCACCGGCCCACAATATTAAATATTTACAGTCCTATCATGCCAATTGCATGGTTATAGGTGATGACAGTTTTAATAAGTTGGCGGCCGCTGCAAAAGAAAATCAGATTATGTTATCAATGGGATTTAGCGAGCGCGACCACGGCAGCCTGTATGTGGCGCAACTGTTATTCGATAAGACCGGCGAACTGATTCAATCTCGAAGAAAACTCAAAGCCACCCATATGGAACGTACACTTTTTGGTGAAGGTGATGGTAGTGACTTTAATGTGTTTGATACCGAGCTTGGCCGTATTGGGCAGTTGTGCTGCTGGGAGCATTTAAATCCGCTAAATAAATACGCCATGTACTCGATGCACGAGCAGCTGCATATTGCCGCCTGGCCAACGTTTAGCTGCTACCCCCAGGCATATTCTCTGGGCGCGGAGCTTAATAATTCGGTATCACAGGTATACGCCGCAGAGGGCCAGTGTTATGTTTTAGCCCCCTGTGGAGTATTTTCGCCGGCTATGCACGAGCTGATGGTAGAGGATGAGTCCCAAGCCGAGTTAATACATATTGGTGGTGGTGCAGCTCAGATTTATGCCCCCGACGGCAGCCCAATGTGCGACCCTTTAGCAGAGGACGAAGAAGGCTTGTTGTTTGCAGATATAGATCTGGCGGCGATAACCGTCGCTAAAAGCTTTGCCGACCCGGTCGGGCACTATTCTCGTCCGGATGTATTTAAACTGCAATTTAACGCTGCTGCGCAGGCATCAGTGGTGGCTAAGTCTGCGGATCTGCAGGCCGAGCTAGCAGCTGAAGGTGAGCCCGAAGCGAAAGCGGTGAGCGAAGTGATAAACGGACATATTTAGGATAATCTACAAAAAACCGAGAGGGCACTTAAGATGCTTAAAAAAAATATGCCACCTAACTGGAAGCCTCCGGCACCCGCCTGGCAATCAAACTGGCGCCAGCAAGAGCCATTGTTGGTAGCTTATTTTGCCCAGCAGGGCGCTAGCCCAGAGGCAATTGATGGCTGGGCCAAGAAGTTTCTAGGTTCTGAAGCAGGGGCCTTAAGTATCGAGCAGGCGCTTTATACTGATATTGAAGGTGTCGTTAATTATATCTACATCAGCTATTGGCGCCAGCAAGACTACCTTGAATGGTGGCTGAGGGCCCAGCAGTGGTGGCAGCAGCCGGCTAGGTTAGAACCGGGAGTGGGATTTTGGCGGGAGGTGTTTGCCATGCCGCAAGACCACTTCGAAACCCTACATTCTAGCCCGAACACCCACGGCATAGGGGCAACTACCGAGGACATTGAGGGCCCGATAGATGAGCATGGCTACGCCGGAGGAATGCGAGATCGAATCGAAATATTGCAAGGGCAAGACGCTAAAGCGACGGTGACACCGAAGCAAGGGTTGGTGGCGAGTTATAGTGCTGACAGGCGGCGGGTTCATGTATCGCTGCCGGAAAATACCTGCATGATTCGCTCGGGACAAAATTGGTCGGCTTGCAATACAGAGCAAAAGCAAGACTACCTACTTAATGTCCATCCGGTGCTGCAAAAGGGTATGCGTTACCTGCGCGATAATGCCCAAGAAAGCGGTTGTTATTGTATGCGCCTGGCGACAAAAACCGACTATGAATGGCAGGTGGTCGAACAAACCTTTGGCCTAGGTTATGCGTGTGATATATATGCTTTCGAGGACTGGGCAAAATCTCACCCCAGCCATATAGCGATTTTCGCCAGTTTTATGCAAATGGCAGGGCGCTATGGGGAAGATTTACAATTACAACTGTGGCATGAAGTGGCCATAAGTCCGGGCCAAGGCAGCGAGGCTGAATATGTTAACTGCCATAGCAATACTGGTTTTTTAGCGCATTGTTAATTTAAATGATTTCTGGCGGGGCGAGCTTGGATGGGATTTTTACTGAACGAAGGCTATGAGCGCAGTACCGAGAGATTGGCAGCAAAGGATAGTTTTGCCTATTGGCGCGAGGCAATTTGCGATGAATATGTACAACTAGATTGTGATAATCATAGTGGTGATGACTTTAGTGGTCGCTTGCGTGGTGGTGTTGGGGTTGGAGATTTACGTTTTTCTGAAGTGATCTCCGACCCACAACTGGTCCAGCGTTCGAAATATCAAATTGCCAAATCTGCCGAAGAAGACTTCCTCATCAGTTTTCAATTGAGCCAGCGGGGGCTGGTTCGGCAAAACGGTCGCGAGGCAAGACTTCAGCCCGGTAGTTTTGCCATGTACGACAGCACCCAACCCTATACCCTGTCCTTTAATCAGCCCTTCCATCAGCTAATTGTGCAAATGCCTAAACCCATACTGGCTGAGCATTTGATTGATCCAGAAAAATATACAGCGATTCCTATTTCATCCACCTCGGGCTTGGGCGCTATTCTAAGTAATTTTATTTTCTCCCTGGCCCAGGAAACTAAAAATATTAGCCAGGTTTCTCAAGAGCTTAGTGATAATCTGCTCAATATGATCGCAATGGCTTTCAGTTCTTCGGTGAAATTGGAGCAGATGTCAGATAATACCCTGGTCCAGGACAGTCTCAAGAGCAGGATAAAAAAATTCATTGAAAATAATATTAATAATGCAAAGCTTAGCAATAGTTTGATCGCGGAATCCCAAGGTATTTCGGTTCGTTATTTGAATAAGCTGTTTCAGCAAGAGGAGTTAAGCTTGCATCAGCTTATTCTCGATAAACGGCTACACAAGGCCAGAATGTTGCTAGTGGATCAGAGCTATAAAAACCACTCCATTGAGCAGATAGCTTATAGCCTGGGCTATTCCAGTCCGGCCCATTTCTCACGTTCCTATAAAAAACACTTTGGGGTTTCTCCAAGTGAAGAGCGTTAGTGACTCTTCTGGTTTTTGGTTTAAATTGTTAGCGCGCCCCAGACAAAGGCAGTTAAGGCAATAAACAACAATAAACCCAGGTAAAAGCCGCCGCATAGACAGTACTTAATGCCCGTGACTAGGTAGGATTGATGGTAAACGCGCTTTTGCATAATAAATAAATAGCAGGGCAGCCAGATTAACGGCAGTAAAAGTAGTGTGTCGAATAGTCCGCTTAAGCTGAGGTATGTTTCGCCCAGTTTATCTAAGAGTGATATAAGCAAAATCGTTAAAAATATAAAGCTGTGGCTATGCAGGGCGACAATAAGATGTTCGATATACAGTCTTTTGGAAAATAGGTAGAAGAACTTTAGCTGCAAGGCAAAAATTGGCAACATTAAAAACATCAGGCTGGGTAAGGCGGATAGCGCCTGCTCGATAATGACCTCAGGGTTGTCGTTCAGCGACTTGGCCGTTTTTTCAAAAAAATGGTAGATTTTCCTGCCAATTACTTTGTCTTCCTCTGGGCTTAGCCAAGGTAAGTCTATATCTATGTTGCTTTCCGATTCAGTAGCGGTTTCTGGGTAAGGGCTGGGGCTTGTATCTAAGCGGTTTATTTTTTCAATTAGAGATCTTAAGCTAATTATCTTGTCAAGATCTTGAGGTTTCATTTCATTTTGGTTGTCGATCTGCTCAAATAGTAATTCACTCAGGCTTATAAGAGCCGCCGTTTTTATCGGGTTGGTAGACGCCAGGAGCTGTTGTTGCCGTTGTTTTAATTCGGCAAATAGGCTTAGATGTTGTTCGGTGCTGGCTGAATTTTCGGCTTGGCTAATCTGATGTTTGAGTCTGTCATTGAACCCTGCTAAGTATTGCTCCTTTACTTTTACGCTGCCTTCACCATTGCTGGGCTCTAACGTTATTTCATTAAGGTAGGGCATGGCCAAGAAAAAAATAATGCTGGCAAATAGATACAGCCTTAAGGGCGGCACATAACTTACTCGCTTGCCGCTAAAATACTCCAGGCTCAAAAGTCCGGGTTTAAAGGCAAGTGGGCGCAGAGTGCGCATAGCTCGGGAATCGTAACCTAGGAAATCTTCAAATAAATCGGCCGTAAGGGCAGAAAAATGGCGAATTACGGATTTTTTTGATTGGCCGCAGGAACCACAATAGGGGCCGGCTAATGGATTCTGGCAGTTTTTACATAGCTCGTATTCGGCACTGATTTGAAAGTTGTTGTCCATGATCTATTTCTACTCCATTGTCTTTTGGCCTGCTAGTCTTGAGTGGCTATTTGTTTTGTTCGATATTGCTATATTCCCTAATTATTATATCTAGCGTTATTCTAGTCAGGCTGATTGTTATAGCCAATAAAACATTTCAGGTTTGCAACTAAGGCTGAGATCTAGGCTTATGTTTTAATACACTGTGTATGACCGTGTTCCCCTCAAAGTAGACGGTAAATTTTTTATAGTGCCAGCGTGAGATAGGCGGTTGGCCTACATCAGTTTGGGTGCTAATGGGTAGGCCAAATACGGTGCTTACTTGCGCTTTAGTTTGCCCCAGTATTGGTCGTGTGGTTTTCTCCCCCTGTTGGTTAAGAGGAATTATTATTTCTTCGGCGCCCAAATTCTGACTTAAGTAGAGCGCCAGTAGCAAAAGTATTATATTCATTTCGAATCCAAATTGTAGGTTGATTTTTCTATGTCCAGTGCTTTACGTAGTAACTTGGCAAGACTCTTTTCTGTATGGCAATAGAGTTTGTAAGCCCCCTAGTCAGACACTTCGCTATATTTTGCATTGCTTGATAGCGGGTGAATAGGGCCGCTAATAATTATCAGCTATATACAGATGTTTTTTCTTGGCTGCCGTTGACCGGAACGGTTTAGCCGTGGGGCAACTTAATTCTGTTTGTCCCCCCAGTTGTATTCTATCGGAATGTTTCTTTTTAATGATTGGGCGCTGTTATGGCTAAGCATTATTTCTCAATATTAAATGAATACCCCTATGCTTGAATACGTAATCATAAGGTTAGATTTTACTCCAATCTGGTGCAAAAGCACTACAATTACATGCCCCTGCTACCTGGGTGATAGGTCTTAAGAGTGGTTTTGTATTCTAATGTTTATGTATTAAGCCGAAACTGAATAAAATGATCTTAAACGTCACTGCGGCTACCTGCTTGGGTATGAAAGTGCACTAGAACGGCATAATCAAACGGGCCTTGTTTCGGTGGCTCATCAGTTTTTGGGTTTGTTTCAGCCTGCGTTTAAGCGGCTTGAGGTGAAATGACTAGATTCACTAAGGCATTAGCAGACTTAACAAGGAATATTTATGACAGAGGCGGTAGGGGTTGACGGTATCTCACTAAGGATGGTGGCGCGAGTGGTATCGGTCGAGGGTTTAGTAACTAATGCGATGAGTGATCCTATAGCTGAGGGAGATGTAATAAAGGTAGGCGACCTTATAAATACAAACAATAACGGCACGGCGGTTGTCAACTTTGCGGGTCGGGGCGATTTAGTTGTTACTCCTGATCGAGTGATACTGTTTGATGAGCTATTTTGGGGCAACCTTGATTATCTAATAAGGCTGAAGTACATACCTCAAAATTGGTCGAAAACTCTAGGTACCGATACAGACTATGATCCGGAGTTTGATATATCCGCTTTACCTAAGACGGGCGCTGGCGGGAATCCAGCCTCTCGCTCTAGTGAAAGTTCGATTGCCAGTGGTACTCGGTTTGAAGCTAATGTACAGCAAACAATTCCCTTTGCAAATGGCACCAGCGGTGTGTTGCCGGAGAACTTTCAAACAGTTAGACCTACGGTTCTTAATATCAACCGAGAGCAGGAGAATTCTCCACCGCGTAATATTTTGCCGGCTAAAGTCAATGGGGCTGAAGACGAACGTCTGTCTATCAATGGCTTAAGTGTATTTGATGCCGGGGGTGATTTACAAAGTATACAGCTAAGTGTGGTTCGGGGTGTTATTACCCTGGATTTTGGTGTTGACGTTACTGTCATATCGGGCGCCAATGGATCGAAAGATATTGTTTTTGCAGGGAGTCAGAACCAACTAAATAGTATCCTGTCGACTTTAGTGTATATGCCCGACAGTGATTTTAATGGCACTGACTCTCTGACAATTATTTCGCGTGACAGCACTGGGGAGGTGTTTCAAGATGTCGATACTCTAACAATAAATATTCATGCGAGTAGTGATTTCCCTTTAATCCGTAACGCTGGTAGCACCTTGGCGTATACCGAAGGTGATGCTGCCAGTGTTATCGACAGCAGTCTAAGTGTCAGTGATGTCGATAGCGCCAACATGGTTTCTGCAACTATAAAAATTAGAGCGGGCTTTGTTGTCGGCGAAGATGTTTTAAGTTTTACCGATGTTAACGGCATTGCTGGTAGCTATGACTCTGCCACCGGCATTTTGACCCTAAGTGGAACGGCGACCAAAGCCCAATACGAAACCGCACTAGAGAGTATTCGTTACCACAATACCAACGGCAATAACCCCAATGCCGCTAATCGAACCGTGAGCTGGGTGGTGAATGACGGCAGTGCTAATTCCAGTGCGGTAAGCTCGATCATTACCGTTGCGGCGGTCAATGATATTCCGGTGATGAGCAATGCGGCGGGTACCTTGGCGTATACCGAAGGTGATACTGCCACTGTTATCGACAGCAGTCTCAGCATCACCGATGTCGACAGCGATACTATCAACTCGGCGAAGATAACTATCGGTGCGGGTTTTGTTGTCGGCGAAGATGTTTTAAGTTTTACCGATGTTAACGGCATTACTGGTAGCTATGATTCTGCCACCGGTATTTTGACCCTGAGTGGAACGGCGACCAAAGCCCAATACCAAGCCGCACTGGAAAGTATCACCTATACCAACACTAATTCAGACAACCCCAATACCGCTAATCGAACCGTGAGTTGGGTGGTGAATGACGGCAGTGCTAATTCCAGTGCGGTAAGCTCAACAATTACTGTGGCGGCGGTGAACGATATTCCGGTGATCAGCAATGCGGCCGGCACCTTGGCTTATAGCGAAGGCGATGTGGCCAGCATCATCGACAGCAGTCTCAGCATCACCGATGTTGACAGCGATACTATCGACTCGGCGACGATAACCATCAGCGCTGGCTTTGTTGTCGGCGAAGATGTTTTAAGTTTTACCGATGTTAACGGCATTGCTGGTAGCTATGATTCTGCCACCGGTATTTTGACCCTAAGTGGAACGGCGACCAAAGCCCAATACGAAACCGCACTAGAAAGTATTCGTTACCACAATACCAACGGCAATAACCCCAATACCGCTAATCGAACCGTGAGTTGGGTGGTGAATGACGGATTACAAAATTCTACAGCGATCAGCTCAACTATTGTGGTAACAGAGGTGAACGATGCCCCTGTCATTGGAGGAGTGGCTACGAACTTGAACTACCTGAGGGGCAGTGGTGCGAAAGTAATCGATGATAGTTTGGCCTTGGCGGATGTTGACGATGTCAATTTGCAATCAGCGAAAATTAAAATTAGCGCAGGCCTCGTCAGCTCAGAAGATGTGTTGGTATTTGTAAATACAAGTGAAATCACTGGAAGTTATGACAGCAATACTGGGGTGTTAACTCTAAGCGGCGATGCCACTATGGCGCAATATAAGGTGGCCCTGGAGAGTGTTACCTACACCAATAGCAATACAGTCAACCCTAATGCTGGGAACCGAACGCTTAGCTGGTCGGTTAAAGATGATTCGCTCGATTCGAATGTCGCCTCATCGACTATTACAATGTTGTTAAACAATGTGACTCCGACCTTGTCGTTGGGACAAGGAAAGCTAAAGTTTGACGGCAACGATCACTTGAGTGTTCCTTCAATCGACAGCAGTGACGGTTTATATAAAGGCGGAAGTTATACTGGCATGTCGATAGTGGCCAGTGTGAAATACGATGCTTTTACTAGCTGGACCAAGATTATAAACTTAAGCCCAGGCGGGGCGGCCAACCACAATATTTTATTAGGCAATGCAGGTACGACTGGTACGTTGGTATTTGAGATTTATGTGGGAGCAGGTAAGCAAAACATAAAAATTGAAAATTTTTTCCAGCTTGGAGTGGAAACACATGTAGCCATTACCCAGGAAAATAATGGTGATGTAACCATCTACAAAGACGGAGTCGCCATCGACCCAGCCGAATATACGGTACGCGTGAAGGACGTAGTGGTCAATTCCGGTCCCTTTAATCTCTGGACTCCTGCGGAAGTTGATTTGGTGGGCAGTACCATTGGCCATTCGCCCTGGGGGAATCCAACTTTTAAGGGCACTCTGGATGATGTCGGAGTGTTCAATAAAATACTGAGTCTAAGCGAAATCAAGGCTACAGTGCAGGGAGATTTTAGCGCCTTGGACAGCGACTCTGCGATACTATTTCACTATGGTTTCGAGGGCGCCAACCCCCTTAATGACCAGTCGAATAAGGGGAGGAATAGCACGGCGAATGATACTCCTACGCGGGTGGCGGCCGGCGCGACTTACCTAGCTGGCAGTGACGGGAGGGTGCTGGATGATCAGATAACCTTGACCGATGGGGATCATATTAATCTCAGTGGTGCAAAAGTAATTATTATCGCCGGGCTGCGAAGCTCTGAGGATGTATTAAGTTTTACAAGCACTACTAATATTAGCGGTAGTTTTAATAGTGTTAGCGGAGAACTGGTATTGAGTGGCGTGGCAACGGTGGCCGAATATCAAACGGTACTGCGTAGCGTTACTTACAACAATACCAGTGGTACGCCTGCCATGGTGGATAAAACTATCACTTGGACTGTAACCGATAGTGTTGAAACTTCAGCAATAGTAACTTCCTCGGTCAGGATGGCTACCCCGTTGATACTGGATCTGGATGGCGACGGTATCGAAACTACATCCATGGCCAATGGTGTGATGTTTGATATTGACGCTGATGGAATTAAAGATAAAACCGGATGGGTAGCATCGGATGATGCCTTGTTAGTGCGTGATATAAACGGTGATGGTCAAATTAATGGAGCCGCTGAATTGTTCGGCGATTCGACTAAACTGGCCGCTGGCCATATCGCCCAGGATGGCTTTGTGGCTCTGGCGGATTTGGACAGTAACGCCGATGGAGTTGTCGATGAGCACGATGTTGCGTTCAAGGAGTTGCAGTTGTGGCAGGATCATAATCAGGACGGCAGGGTGCAAGTGGGTGAGCTTAGCTACTTGAGCGACAGTAATGTGGCAAGGTTGAATCTCAGTTCTCAGGCGGGCAGCGAGTATGACAACGGCAACTTGATCGGCTTAGAGTCTGAGTGGATCGACAGCCAGGGTAATTCCAATGCCCTGGCGGATGTTTGGTTTCGCTACCAAGGTGGCGAGCAGCCGCGAGCCCAGAGCAGTGGGTCGTTGGATTATGAGGTAGTGGCAGGCGCTATTGTTACAGCGGAAAATAGTAGCCCTGCGCTTACCGGTGCCATTTATAGCGAAGGAAATGCAGCCGTTGTTCTTGGCACTAGCATGGGCGTTAACAACGGGTGTCCGGGGAGGCTAAGCGCAGAGACGTTGAAAATTAGCATGGGAGTTATTACAGATAAGCTGATAGCGGAGCTTGATACGAGGGGAGTTAATAGTGGTTTGTTGGGCGCAAATACTAAGGCAGTAATTAGTGTTGATCTTGAAGAGAGTCAAACTTTTGCCCTGCAGATGAGCGATGTTTTTTCGGATGACCTTGATTCGCTCTTCAACTCTATTCTGGAGCCAGCACCAAATGCCAATGAAAGTACTGTTGAAGCAGAGCGCGGCATAACTTACGACTCCAACACTCCTTATTTGCAGCAGCTTAACAGTCAGCCATTCTTTGACGAATTTTAATACTTATCGAATAAGGGCATGGACGCTGGATAGTTAGGTCTGCCGATGGCTTTGCATTTGCACCTGGAGTACGCGCCGAGTTAGGACTTTCTGTTCATTAGCGGTGGTCTCGTTAAATTGCAGGGCCAGCCGATAACCCCCTGGCTGGCTGTGCAGGCAGCGAATGACCTTGCCGTATAAATACAGCTCGTCGTTGTCGTTGGGCAGGCCGAGCTTTATCGCGAGGTGTTCGCCCACGTCGACGGCATGTTCACAGGCAAAGCTAATACCACCTTCACTGAGATTAACCCGGCATAGCTCTTGCTCCGGGTTGCGGCTGCTGTGTACGCTCTGCTGGGCGATTAACTCGACTTTTTTATTAATAATAGACAGGTATATAGCGATGGAGCGGTGCTGTTGGGCGATATCACGTAACAGGCTCTGGGCTTCATCGTCGAGCTTTTTGAGATGCCCGAGCAGTTCAAAGCCCTGGTGGTTATCAAATTGCTTATGGGCGGCTTGGCGACGTATGGTATTTAGGGTGACGGGCTTATAGCTTAGGAACACCTGGTCATCAACGCGGTAATGGCAGCGTCGATCTTGCGCTGAGCTGTGGTTGCGATCAGTTTGGTCAGGGCTATCGGGTTGATTTATATTCATTATCTCTTTCTTTCCGCTAGGGCACGCGCTAATCAAATGGCATTGCCTGGTGGGCTAAATGACTGATTCGGGAAAAACACCAAGGCAAAACAGCTGCCAATTATTAATACTATAGATTAGGTTAAAACAATAGTCCGTAGCTCTGTTAATTATTAAGGGAATTAGGTTTAATAGCTAGATGGCATATTTACCCCGGTTTATAGGGCTGCGATACACCCGTTCAAAACGCAGCAATCAATTTCTCTCCTTTGTTAGCGGCTTTTCCTTCTTCGGTATGATGTTGGGGGTTATGGCGCTGATCATCGTGCTATCGGTCATGAATGGCTTCGATCGTGAGCTAAAAGGTCGCATTTTATCGGTGGTCCCCCATGGCTTCATCAAGACTGCCAAGCCTGAAGCAGACTGGCAAAGCCTGGCTGATCAGGCTATGGCCAATGCTCATACCGTAGCGGCGGCGCCGTACATCAGTGGCTTTGGTCTGCTAAGCCGGCGCGGTGTAAACCAGGGGGTTGAGGTTCAAGCGATATTGCCGGAAAAAGAGGCTGCGGTCTCAGTGATTGACCAGCATATGTTAATTGGGCAGCTGGGGCAGCTAAAAGCGGGACAATACGGGGTCATCATCGGTCGTTTGTTGGCTCGTCAGTTACGCGCCAATATTGGTGACAAGCTAACCTTAACTCTGCCCCAAGTCAGTATTACCCCGGCGGGCGTATTTCCCCGCAGTAAGCGCTTTACCTTGGTCGGAGTTTTCGAGGTGGGCGCCCAGCTGGATCAGGGCTTGGCGATAATTCACCTAGCAGACGGGCAGAAGCTATTTAAGCTTAAAGATAAAGTAGAAGGCATCCGCCTTAAAGTTGATGATATTTATCAGGCCGAGTCTGTTTTGGCGCAATTACGCCAGCAGAACCCGCGACTCGAAACCACCAGTTGGGTTGAATCCCAAGGTAGTTTATTCCAAGCCATTAAAATGGAGAAACTATTGGTCAGTATTATGCTGCTACTGATAGTGGCGGTGGCGGCCTTTAATGTCATTACCAGCTTAGTGCTGATGGTGTCCGATAAACGCTCTGACATTGCGGTATTACGTACTATGGGCATGTCTGCCAAACAGGTGATGGCGGTGTTTATCATCCAAGGCATCAGCCTAGGGGGGCTGGGTATATTAATGGGCACTGGTTTTGGTTTGGCCATCGCTTATTGGGTTGCTGATATCAGTCAGTGGCTAGAGTCCTTGATGGGCGTGCCGATATTTGATCCCAATGTGTATTTTATCAAACAGCTGCCCTCTGATATTCGTGCCAATGACATACTCTGGATTGTCTTGGCCTCATTTTTAATCAGTTTTTTAGCCACTTTATACCCAGCATATCGAGCCAGCCAAATAGAACCGGCAGAAGCTCTGCGCTACGACTAGGAATTTAGCAATGAAGGTAGTTTTACAAGCCCGCGGTCTAGCCAAGTCCTATGATGAAGGTCCTACCGAGGTCCATGTTTTGCAGGACTTAAGCTTCGATTTGCACAGCGGCGAGCGCGTGGCCATTGTCGGCATGTCCGGCTCGGGTAAATCAACCCTGCTTAACTTGCTCGGCGGCCTGGATGTCCCCAGTGCCGGCGAGGTTAAAATTGGCGGCCAAGATTTTTCCTTGTTAAGCGCCAATCAGCGCGGCAAGCTGAGGAACCAATACCTGGGTTTTGTCTACCAGTTCCACCATTTGTTACCTGAATTTAGCGCGCTGGAAAACGTCGCCATGCCGCTAATGATTGCTGGGCAAAAGCTAAAACAAGCTAGGCCAGCAGCACTGGCCATGTTAGAGCGAGTTGGCCTAGCGGCTAGGGCGGTGCATAGGCCGGCCCAACTCTCCGGTGGTGAACGGCAACGGGTTGCGATCGCCCGGGCGCTAATAAATCGGCCCCAGTGTGTGTTAATGGACGAGCCTACCGGTAACCTCGATCGAGAGAATGCCGCAGGTATAGAAAGCCTAATGGCCGAGCTAAAAGGCGAAACCAGCTTTGTGCTAGTCACCCATGACCAACAGCTGGCCAGCCGGATGGATCGCGTATTGGAGTTGCGCGACAGTTGTCTGCATGAGGCCGTGCTTTAATGGCTTATTCTTTTTTTATCGGCCGTCGTTACAGCGGCGCCAAAAGTCGTAATGCCCTGGTGTCATTTATTTCGCGTATATCAATGGCCGGAATGGTCTTAGGTGTGGCGGTATTGATAGTGGTGCTGTCATTGATGAATGGCTTCGATAAAGAGCTGCGTGAACGTATTCTTGGACTATTACCCCATGTGTCGATGTATCATCGTCAGGGCTTGGATGACTGGTTAGCTGCAGCGACCGAACTGGAAAAGATAGATGGAGTAGAAGCTGCCGCGCCTTTCATTGAGGTCGAAGGCTTATTGAGTCGCTCTGGTAAAACTCGGCCAGCTATTATATTTGGTGTAGATACCCAAGCCGAGCAGCGAGTATCGGTTATTGCCGATTTTGTCGACCCGGCAAGTTTGGCCAAGCTAGGCGCTAGTGAGATAAAATCCCCGGCCCTTTTGGGTTCAGGCTTAACAAAACAACTGGGCCTAAAGTTAGGGCAGGGTTTTCGTTTAATAATTCCCTCGCCCAGTGGTCGTGGCGCCGCTAAGGTGGCAAGTTTTACCTATGTTGGTCAAATTCACAGTGGTACGGAGTTGGATCAGCGTTTAATGCTGAGCAGTTTAAAAACCATCAGTCCTTTCGCGCGCTTTGCTGGCAAGGCCAGTGGCCTACGTTTGAAATTGGATGATCTCAGCCAGGCGCCGAAGTTGCGCTGGCAGCTTAGTCAGTCCCATGGCTATGATTATTTTGTCACTGACTGGACTCAAACCCAGGGCAATTTATACCACGCGGTGCAGATGTCAAAAAAATTGGTATCCATCGTTTTACTGCTCATAATTGCCATCGCCGCTTTTAATGTGGTTTCCACCTTGGTAATGGTGGTGGTTGAAAAGGAGGCGAGCATCGCCATATTACGTACCATGGGCGCCAGCGGCTCTGAAATTTTATCGATCTTTATTTATCAAGGTGCGTTCATTGGTTTGGTTGGCACCGGCCTAGGGGTACTACTGGGCTCCTGCCTAGCGTATTTTTTGCCCAGCTTAGTCGCTGGCCTAGAAAGTTTATTAGGTTTTCAGTTTCTGCAGTCCGATGTCTATCCTATTAGCTACGTGCCCTCGGATTTGCGCTGGCTGGATGTCTTGTGGGTGGCCGGGGTTTCGCTAGGAATGAGTTTGCTGGCAACCATTTATCCGGCTTGGCGCGCTACAAAAATTCGTCCTGCGCAGGTATTGCGGTATGAATAGACTGTAGAGAGTGTGATTTGGTTGGTTGACCAAAAATCTGACAAACAAGATGTTAGCCTCCTTCCGTATAAATATTGACTGTGTCTCTTCAGCTTTTAGCGTCTGATGCTTTTTGGAGTTTTCGGTAGATAAAGAACTTGTGAATTTGTAAGCGGTAACTGCAGGTTGTGGGTCGTGTTATGACGACAGAATCTAACTGAGCTTGTCTTACGAATTCATTCTTCATCGGTTGCTGGATGTGTGTCGCCGCTGGTAATGGAACTGACAGAACCAGTTGGTGTATAGTACTGAAAGAAAATAAACATAATGTCGGTAGCGGTTGTGCCTCAGAGAAGAAACCATTTTTAAGGGTTGGTTCTTGCTGGCAGATACAGTGGGTTTGTCTTGACTGCAATGAAAATGGGCTTGGTTCATCGCCACATTTGAATTTCGCCATTAGATGTATTTAGGTAGCTCGCTTTTCATTCCAAAATAATACGGTCCAAAAAATTATGACGTAATTAGTGTCAGTTAGTTGCGCACAGCCCATCTTAGCAGCAAAGAAACTAAGGTGGGCCTGCAAAGTTGAGTTGATTGCGTTAATTCTTTCTGATTATGTAAGGAAACTTGTTGCTATAGCGCTTTCCGTCATACGCGTTGTCATCAATTGCAACTCCTGTCATCAATTCAAGGGCTGTATTCATCGCGTCATCATGTAATGGCCTGCCGTTCAATTTATTGATTCTATAACTTGCCTTGGTTCCGACGACGTAGTTAAGCAGGTCAGGTGTTATTTTGTCCGCAGAAAAATTAGCGTGCTTCATCGCCTCGTTAGGTTTTAGTCCTGCTACTGATGCTGCCCAAAATATATTGTTTACAATGGCTTGGCGTCGTTCCTTTATGTCCGAGTCGGGTCGATGCTGTTCGTGGTCTTCGTATACTGCTGGAGTATCAGATAGAAAAATATATGGATAAAGTACATTCGCATGTCTATCTACCTGCCGCCATTCGTCCTTGTGCTTAACGGCAGCTGTGGTAAAGAAGTTAACCTGTCTGCCGAGTAGTTTGTTGGGGACATCTACCACGATGAAACTAGCACTGGAATTGGAAAATAGATCTCCATCCTGTTTGAAAACTTCAGGGGAAAATCGTCCAGATTTTTTCAAGGCGTTGAACTTCCCCAATCCAATTCCATTTCCAAAAAATGGCTCCAAACCTCTTCCGGCCCACACCCGGATTCTGTTCGAAAGGATAATTTCTCTGCCCAGCTTTCCCTTTCCTATCTGCTGGCCCAAGCTCCCGACACTTGCGTTGGGTTTGTCTATTTTTGAAATATAAACATTTTTTCTGTCGAACGAAAATACCAGTGTCATGCCAGTTTTTAAGGAATCATCTTGAGCGATATGTATATTGTATATTCCTTCGCCGGAAAAATCTTCGTCGATCGACATGTTACCAGAACCAGGTTTACTTGGATTTGCAGATAAAATGAAACTGCTATAACCGCGACGACTTGATTGGAATACATAGCTGTCATTGAGGTCATGGGCTGGATATTGACCCTGTAGCCCCTTAATGAAATGCCCAGATCCATTTGCAATAGCTGCTCCAGTCATTAATACTGATGCAAGAATAAGTTTGTTGACTTTTTTTATCATACTTCCCTCAACTGATTCAAAGTTTAAAGTAAATCGTTACTGTAGGTGCGTTCTATATCTTAGCTACCATCAGTTTTAAAATTGTAGAACACAGAGCTTAGATGCACAAATATCGATTTGATTAAAAATTATAGGCAGTCGTTATAGATGAGTGTATTTTTAACTTGGCCAGTTATGGTTGCGCAAATGCTCAATTAGAAGTTCGAGGGAGGGGGATGCCTGTTTTTGATTCGCCAAAGCAAACCCCAAAACCCTTGATAAATCTGGGTCCGATATAGGGCGGTAGTCGATCTCGGAACTGAGTATCGAGTAGCGCGGAATACAGGAAACTCCTCGACCTTCACGAACCAAGCTCTGAATCCAATCTTCTCTTTGGCTGCGAAACACCACGTTTAGTTCTAGTTTTCGATCTTTATAAAGGCCAAGAACTTCCTGCCTGAATTCGCAATGTAGGCGGTCAATATATGGGTGCTTGGTGATTTCATCGAGTGGAACGACATCCATATTTGTTAACGCGTGCCCCTTGGAAACTGCGACTACCATAGGTTCTGTGAATAGATCAAAGTACCGCATGCGAGCATCCGGTGCGTCATGTCGGGCACAGAATACTCCGTCAACGGAGCCTGATAGCAATAGGTCGGGTATCGTTTCGGGCGTAACATCATGCAGGACGATCGATATTTTAGGATGCAAGCCTTGAAAGGTTTCGAGCATGCCGGCAAGAATTCGTGGCCCAATTGTGCACATCAGTCCAATGTTAAGCTCCGATAATTCACCGGTCATTACGGCCTTTGCTGTTGCGTGCACGAGGCTTCGGGTGCGGTCAATTTGCTCGAAGTGCTGGCGAAGGTTATGGCCAAGATCACTTAATTCTGTATTTCTACCATCACGTTTCAATAATTCTCCGCCAAGCTCGTATTCCAGCCGTTTAATAGCTTGGGTTAGTGCTGGCTGTGAAACATGGCATCGCTCCGCAGCTCGAGTAAAATTTAATGAGTCTGCCAGCGCTAAAAAGTACCTTACTTGATTGAAGTCCAAAGCAATTTCCTTATTGATTATTGTTGTTTGAAGTAAAGTTGATTGCCAGTGTTTAGCATTCTGGCAATAGGTGTAATCATTTAAGCAGAATTCCATACTATAATCACGCTTTTAGAGCTTTCAGCATTTTCTCGCGAGTATCACCGCTTAATATGGGAGGCCAGGGAAATTCTTCCACATTTTCCAGCGTTCTATTATCCACCACTCAATAGTAATAATACGCTTGGTATTAGAACGTTGCTAATTACAATAAGTAGGGGGTTGGGTAACTCGGTCGATGAAGGTGCAGTTTTATGGTGCGAAAATAGATTGGATTTATCAGGCTTAGTTGATTTTTATTTAAAATATATAGATATTATTTTAAAGCGAAATTTATAAAACTTGGGTCCTGGTTCTGAAGCGTTAGCGTTTGTTATTGCTGTCTCTAATTTTTTTTCTTGCTTGTTTCAACGTATTTATCCCTATGTCATTGTTGGTCTAAATAAGCAGTTTAGAGAAAATTATAATTAATGGTTATGGTGGAGATTTTTTTTTGGTGATAAAGTATTAAGGTAATATTTTTTTGTTTTAAGTTTTATACTGAATGTGAGTTTTTGGTATTTTTTCCAGATTACCTATTGCAATATGATTTTTTTTAGTCCTATACTTCGCTCCGAATTTTGTGGTTGTCAATAATAGTTATCTGCAAACAGGAGAGGTCTATGATGACGGGTATTGTTTATCGAAAATGGATTGGGTGTTTTTTTCTTTCAATTTCTTTGGTTTCTTTTTTTTTCGCAAGTTTTTCCGCTCAGGCTGGGGGTTACACTAAAACACGGAACCCCGTAGTACTGGTACACGGTTTTTTGGGATTTGATACGGCGTTGAAAGTCGATTATTGGTATGGCATCGCTAGGCATTTGCGGCGTGGTGGTACTAGAGTTTTCACTTCCGATCAGTCGTCGGTTAATGGATCGGAGGTAAGGGGCGAACAGTTGATTCGTTACTTGAGTGACCTAAAGGCTATTTATGGTTTCAGAAAATTCAATTTAATTGGTCACTCTCAGGGAGGTTTTGATGTTCGTTATGTAGCGTCTACACGTCCAGATTTGGTGGCATCAGTAACGACGGTGGGGTCGCCTGCAACAGGCTCAGGCTTGGCTGGGTTTTTAGATTCTACAACTCAAAATAATCCAGCGTGGCTGAGTTTTGTGTTGGCTGGTAAAAATTTATTGGGAAGCATTATAGAGATAATTTCTAATGATACTGATCCGATAGATTCCCAAAAAACTATGGAAACAGTAAGTTACGTAGGTGCGGCGAAGTTTAACCTACGTCACCCTCAGGCAATGCCAAAGACACGGTGTGGCCAGGGTTCAGGAAAGGTTAATGGTATTTACTATTACTCGATGTCGGGTACTAGGACCTTGACAAATATCTTTGATCCTAGCGATTACGTGCTTTCAATTGGTGCGACTTTTGATAATGAGAGAAGTGATGGTCTGGCTGGGCGTTGCGCGACCCATCTGGGTAAAGTCTTGCGTGACGACTACCGCTGGAATCATTTGGATCAAATTAACCATGTGTTCGGTTTACGTGGTTGGTTTTCAGCAAATCCATTGTCAGTTTACCGCAGCCATGTTAATCGCTTGAAGCTTAAGGGTCTGTGACATATAAATTGTACATAAACGTGTGCAGGTTTTGAGTGTAACTTTATGCAGAATATGAATAAGTTCCTAGGAATGTTTGGTCCTCGTCACTCGTCGATGGTGTTTGCTTTTGTTGGCGGATTATTTTTTTTGGGGTTGGCGGTCTGGCATGGCAGTTACTTTGGTAATGAGGCGAGTGTTGTCGCGAAGCGTGATGCTAGATCTTTTCCGCCAATTTATTCTGATAAACCTAAAACCAGTGAGCGCGAGGAGAATGTAAGCCGCAACGAATTCCCCGCAGAGCACGGTGAAGTTTATGCGCCAGTTAATTTGTCTGCTTTATTAGAGTCGTACATTGCTGAAAATCCTTATTCCAAGTCATTAGAGGGGGTTGCAGTTGATGGTGCAATTCGATTTGACGACGAGGGTAGACTTCTTAAGGTTTACTCCCTTCGATTGTTGTTTGATCAGCTGCTTAGCCTGCAGGGTGAGTGGGAAATTGAAGAAATTGATAATTGGTTGCATGGTTATGCTTGGGCTGCTGCGGATGGATTGTCGTCGCCTCAGCACGGTGTGACTCAGCTTATGTCTAGCTATTTTCGTTATATTGATTACCTCCACGTGTCGGGTACTGCTACCCCTCCCCATAGCATGGGGTCCGTAGAGGATATCACCAGCTTCCAAAGTTTTTCTCAAGATCTATATAAACTTAAGCGCGATAGTTTGGGTGAGGAGCTGGCTGATGCTTTTTTCAGTGACGAAGAACGATACGAAGCTTCCCAGCTAGAACGCGCACACATATATGCCAACACTGAATTGTTGGCATCGGAAAAAGCCGAAGCCTTGCAGCTGTGGCTCGATAATCAAGAGCCTCTTTTTCAGGCTGCCGCAAGAGGTATTCGAGTCTTTGATAATATGGTTGAGCAAGTTGATCTTTTACGTGCGTCGGGTGCTGATGGTAATCAGGTCTTTGCCTTACGCGAGGATATTTATGGCGCTGAGGCCGCTGAGCGCTTAGCGGCATTGGATAGGGAGCGGCAGCAGTGGCAGGATAAAGTGAAAGCTTATCATGTCGAGCTAGAGCGTATTCAGTCCGCGAAGGGTATAAGTACCACTGAGATGAACGAGCAAATTCAAAATTATATGCGCCAAGCCTTTACCGAAGCACAGCGTCGCCGTATTGGACGTTAGATATTCGGACCTATGGAGCCGTAATTTTGCACCGGTCACTGCTTAGGCGTTCAGTTTCTGCAGTCCGATGTCTATCCTATTAGCTACGTGCCCTCGGATTTGCGCTGGCTGGATGTCTTGTGGGTGGCCGGGGTTTCGCTAGGAATGAGTTTGCTGGCAACCATTTATCCGGCTTGGCGCGCTACAAAAATTCGTCCTGCGCAGGTATTGCGGTATGAATAGCTTGCTTTGATTGATGATTTTTTATCTTCTACACGCAGGTTATTTTCCTTGAAAAATACTCACTACTAGTCGTCTTTTATTTCTTTTGTTTTCTCCCTCAGCGCTTTACACCTGTCGTTCACGACAGGTGTAAAGCGCGTGAATAAACGTCATACTAAATTTGTCGTAGATAACGAGTTATGAGGTGGACTATGAATAAAAAAGTGATGGCTACTTTGCTTTTGCTGGCGGCTGCACCTGTTATTTTTGCACAACCAGCAACAAGAAATATGGACACTATAGAGCGTAGGGCCACATTAAAGGCCGGGCCAGGTAAAACAGTGTTGGCTCCGCAAAAACTTGGTGTTGCTATAAAACCTGGAATGATTGAAAAAAGTGGCGATGATGATGACGGTGAAGCCGATGATGGTGCGCAGGGGTCGCAGTCAATTGAGGATGTTAATGCGGCACTTGACCAGATTAGTGGCGGCGATCAGCCGGATCCAGCTAAATATGATTGTGTTAAATACAAGGTAGTACCAAAAACGTACCAGAGCTACGGTGTTAATGGTAAGTGGATGCCTTACCACAATACAAAAAAATGGTATTTGGTGAAAAAACCAGGTCCGGATTACTTTCAGCACAAAAACAGAAAAAATTCTAAAGTTGATACCAAGTGCAAAAAAAGAGGAGGTAAACACGTATCTTATGCGAAGGATACTGGGCCGGGTGGGGCGGACTCTTGTCGCCTATATTCTTCTAGTTGTCCATCGGGGTATACGGATATAAGTGGAAAATGCAGCAAGCAGGTTGATTCTGTTTCGCCAGAACCAGGTACCAACTACGGCGACGGTGGCGCCTATGTGAAGTCCGTGAGTGGATTATGGATGCCATATAATGATCCCAGAAATTTTAGATATGTAATAAAACGGGGGCAGCGAGACTACTACCAGCACAAGAGGAATAAGAAAAGGAAAATAAAAACCTGGTGTAAATTTACCGCCACTTATACGGTAGATAAATTTCCTAATGGTAAAGATGCTTGTGTTAACGCACCTGGAACCGTAAAACAGTTATGTCCTGCTGGCTATAGCTATCGAGAGCTTTGATTGATTTCTGCTTAGATTATCTGATGTTTGAATTGACCTGAGTTTCGGAGGGCGGCGGCACGGTTTAACAGCTATTGTTCTGTTAAACCGTGCCGTAGCCATTTATGGCCGAGGGTAAGAGTTAATGCATCTCATACCATTCATAACGCCGAGTCTTTAAATCTCCCTTGCCAGCGGCCTGCAAGTGATTGAGCCATAGGTAGCGCTCGTCTGAGGTTTCGAAAGTTGGTGTTACATAAATAGGGGCAGCGCCGATTCCATCTTTAACATCTGAGCGACCTTGATATTGAACGTAGATAAGGGCGCCATCATGGGTTTCTATAGTCGCCCTCACGTCTATAGTTGCGGTGCTACCAACAACCGTTAACCAGTCGGCTGCAGCGCGCCCTTTTAATGTGGCATTTAAGCGCTTGCCGCTGAACCTCATGCCTGTGATGTCGACAATGATGCGTTCGCCACTAGGTCCTGGCCCGATGACTGTAGGTGCTTCCAGATCTAACTCTACTGTACAGAGATGCACAAGTTCCATACTGGGATGATTGTCGTTCGCCATGTTTTTTACTCCAACTGCGAGAGGGGCTTGCTTGGTTTAATTAGAATTTTGAGTGTGTGGCTTTCTAGGGGTTTTATAGTTTGTTTAATTTTGTGCTAAGTTTTGGGGCTGCTTTACTTTTTATGCTTTGCCGCGGCGCGGCGCAGTTTTCTTTTCTCCCAATTGCTGATCACGTGCCAGCGCCAAAAAGCTTGGATGGATAAGTAGCCGAGGCAGCCAAAAAATATAGCACAAAACAGAGAGCCGGTTATTAATGGCAGCCATAATTTGCTGAATTCTGTACTGAACCAGTACCAGGACAGATCAATAGTAAAGTCAATCTCTGGGGTTTGTAGCATCCAGCTGCCGAGTTTATAGGTGAGATAAAATATAGGCGGGATGGTGAGGGGGTTGCTAAGCCATACCAGTGCAAAACACAGTGGTAGGTTGCCGCGCAAATAGAAGGCCATAAAAGCCGCAATAATCATTTGTCCCGGTATGGGCAAAAAGCAGGTAAACAGGCCAATAAAAAACGCTACCGATACTGAATGGCGGTTTAGGTGAAATAGGTTGGGGTCTTCTAGTAACGAGCCAAGTAAGCGTAAGCCGGGCTGAGCCTTGATCTTTTGCGGATCAGGCATCCATTTCTTAAACAGCTTCTTGGGCATTTATATGACTCAGCGAAAACGAAGCAGCGATTATGCCCAAGAATTATGACAACCACTAGTCTGCAATGGTCAATTTTAGTGTGCTTACTTTATATTTAGGCGTTAACGTGCCGGTAAATGACGATTTTAACCAGCAATTAATGCTGATTTTTCAGGGGTCGTGCTCTGGCCAAAATATACAATTGTCGACACTTTTCCAGGAAAACTGCAGTTGACAGGGCGCGAAGGGGACAATATGATGGTCAAAATCTAATATTGTTGACAATTCTACTGGTTAGGGCTGGATATAGGGCTTTGAATCGATGTGGAATTGGATGAGGCTAATTAATTGTCGACACTTCCGCAGCTTACCATCGCCGAAAAAGTCTTTACTGACCTGGTTACGGCTATCGTGGAGGGACATATTGCCGCCGGTAGTAAAATTTCTGAACCCGAGTTAGCAAAGTCCTTGGGTATTTCTCGAGGTCCGCTGCGCGAGGCCATCGCCCGCCTTGAAGCCACTGGTCTGGTTATCCGCAAGCCTAATATTGGCGCCCGTGTGGTTAACCTTACCGCTCGAGATATGATTGAAATTTCGCAATTGCGTGAACCTCTAGAGGGCATGGCTTGCCGTTTGGCAGCAGAGAACCGCAGCGATGCCGATATTGCTGAGTTACGCGCATTGCTGGATCAGCATATGGCCATGGACTCATTGCAGAAAGGCCAGGCCTATTACCAAAAGGAAGGCGACTTGGACTTTCACTACCGTATTGTCCAGTGTTCAGGCAACGATAAAATGATCGGCTTGTTGTGCGACGACCTGTACCACTTGGTGCGTATGTACCGCTACCAGTACGGTATGCAAAGCCCGCGTGCTAAACGAGCCTTCAGCGAACATACTCATATTATTGATGCGATTGAAGATAGAGATGGAGAGTTGGCGGAGATTTTAATGCGCCGTCATATCCGTGCTTCGCGCAAAAACATTCAAGCCCGCTTGTTACAAGAAGAGCAGGGGGCCATTAATCCTGCTGAGTTGCCACCGACTTAGCCTTAATTAACCACTGGAGAATCCTATGTCCGATCGTCTCTCCCCCGGAGCCAAATTTCGCCAGGCTCTAGCCGACAATGCCCCTTTGCAGGTTGTTGGTACGATAAACGCTTATACCGCCATGATGGCGAAAAAGCTGGGCCACAACGCCATCTATCTTTCCGGCGGCGGCGTTGCCAACGCTTCCTATGGTCTGCCTGACCTGGGTATGACCTCGCTTAACGATGTCTTGGTTGATGTGCAGCGAATCACCGCAGCTTGTGATTTGCCGTTATTAGTTGATATCGACACGGGCTGGGGTGGTGCATTTAATATCGCCAAAACCGTGCGTGATATGGAAAAAACCGGTGCCGCGGCCGTGCACATTGAAGATCAGGTCGCCCAGAAGCGCTGTGGCCACCGTCCCAATAAGGAAATCGTCTCAACTGCGGAAATGGTTGATCGGATTAAAGCCGCTGTCGATGCGCGTATCGACCCAGATTTTTTTATTATGGCTAGAACTGATTCGTTTGCCCAGGAAGGTCTAGAGGCGGCCCTCGAGCGTGCCAAGGCTTATATTGCTGCCGGTGCCGATGGTATTTTTGCGGAAGCGGTAAAGACCGAAGAGCATTACCGCGCGTTTGCCAGTCTAGGCGTGCCTATTTTGGCGAATATTACTGAGTTTGGCCAAACCGAGTTGTGGACCAAAGAACAACTCGGTGAGTGGGGCGCCGGTATGGTGCTTTACCCACTGTCGGCTTTTCGCGCCATGAATCGCGCCGCCGAAACGGTTTATAAAGCCCTGTTAGATGACGGCCATCAACATAAAGTAGTTGATAGCATGCAAACTCGGATGGAGCTTTACGATTATCTGAACTACCACGATTATGAGAGCAAATTGGATGCTCTTTTTGCCGAAGGCAAAAATAAGTAACATATAGAAAATACATTAGAATTTAAAGTTAACCTATTGAAATATATAGAATACTTGGAGAATACAATGGCTAAACAACTATCAGGTGCAGGTCTACGTGGTCAGGTTGCAGGTAAAACGGCGCTATCCACCGTGGGTGTATCGGGCTCTGGCTTAACCTACCGAGGTTACGACGTAAAAGATCTGGCTGAGCTGTGCGAATTTGAAGAAGTTGCCCACCTTATCCTTAAGGGCCACCTCCCCAAACAGGTCGAGCTAGACGCTTACAAAGCCAAGTTGAAGTCCATGCGTGGATTGCCCGCCGAGCTAAAAACAGTATTGGAAAACATCCCCAAGAGCGCCCATCCTATGGATGTCATGCGCACTGGCGTGTCTATGCTGGGCAACTTAGAAACCGAGCTGGACTTCGCCGAGCAGGATGATCAGGCCGATCGTATCTTGGCGTCTTTCTCTTCCATCATTAACTATTGGTATCGTTTTAGCCACGATGGTGTGCGTATTGAAACCGAGACTGATGACGATACTATTGGCGCTCACTTTTTGCATTTGCTGCACGGTAAAAAGCCAAACGCATTGCATGAGCGGGTAATGAACGTTTCGCTGATCTTGTACGCCGAGCATGAATTCAATGCCTCGACCTTTACTGCCCGTGTCTGTGCTTCTACCTTATCCGATATGCACAGTTGCGTGACGGCAGCCATTGGTTCGCTACGCGGTCCGTTGCATGGCGGCGCCAATGAAGCTGCCATGGAAATGATTCAGAATTGGACGTCGGCCGACGCAGCTGAAACGGCTATGATGGGCATGCTGGAGCGCAAAGAAAAGATTATGGGTTTCGGTCACGCTATCTACTCGGAATCAGACCCACGCAATGCCATTATTAAGCAGTGGTCTGAAAAGCTGGCCGCTGATGTGGGCGACGATGTCTTGTACCCGGTATCTGTTCGCTGTGAAGAGGTGATGTGGCGTGAGAAGAAACTGTTCTGTAATGCCGACTTTTTCCACGCCTCGGCCTATCACTTTATGGATATTCCAACCAAGCTATTCACCCCCATATTCGTGGTCTCACGGGTAACCGGTTGGGCCGCCCATGTGATGGAGCAGCGCGCCGATAACCGCATTATTCGTCCTTCGGCTGAGTACACCGGTGAAGATATTCGTCCGGTAACGCCCATCGCTGAGCGCTAAATCTCGATTTCCCCGGTGGTGGCGGCTCCTTGTCGCCATCGGGTTTTGTTGTCGCTAGCTTGTCCTCGGCTAGCCGTTATTAGAATTCTTATATAAAGGTGTTGATCATGAACACTAACTACCGTAAATCCCTGCCTGGTTCGGATCTTGATTTTTTTGATACCCGTGCCGCCGTAGAAGCCATTAAACCCGGCGCTTATGCAAAACTGAATTACACCTCCAAGGTGTTGGCTGAGCAGCTGGTGCGACGCTGTGAGCCCGAGGCCCTGACCGCCTCGTTACAGCAGATCATTGAGAATAAACGCGATCTGGATTTCCCTTGGTATCCTGCCCGCGTGGTGTGCCACGATATTTTGGGCCAAACAGCGCTGGTTGACCTCGCCGGGTTACGTGATGCTATCGCTGAGCAAGGCGGTGACCCAGCCAAGGTCAATCCCGTGGTGCCGACTCAATTGATCGTCGATCATTCTGTTGCGGTTGAGGCCGCGGGTTTTGACCCCGACGCTTTTGAGAAAAACCGGGCCATCGAAGATCGCCGTAATGAAGATCGTTTCCACTTTATCGAGTGGACCAAAACCGCCTTTGAAAACGTTGACGTGATTCCCGCCGGTAACGGTATTATGCATCAAATTAACCTAGAGAAAATGTCTCCGGTGGTCCAAGCTCGTGATGGCGTTGCCTTTCCCGATACCTGTGTGGGGACCGATAGCCATACCCCTCATATTGACGCGCTCGGGGTCATAGCCATTGGTGTCGGTGGTTTAGAAGCCGAGACTGTGATGCTAGGGCGCCCTTCGATGATGCGCCTACCGGATATTATCGGCGTTCGACTGGTCGGCCAGCGCGCCCCCGGTATAACCGCTACCGATATGGTATTGGCCATTACCGAATTTTTGCGCAATCAAAAAGTTGTCTCAGCTTACCTGGAATTCTTTGGTGAAGGTGCCAATGGCTTGACTATTGGTGACCGGGCTACCATTTCCAATATGACGCCAGAGTACGGGGCTTCGGCCGGTATGTTTTATATCGACCAGCAAACCATAGATTATCTGAAAATTACGGGCCGAGAGCCCGAGCAGGTAGCTTTGGTTGAGCAATACGCCAAAGAAACCGGACTTTGGGCAGACGGCATGGTGGAAGCCGAGTACCAGCGCGTGCTTGAATTTGATCTGTCGACAGTGGTACGTAATATGGCTGGGCCGTCTAACCCGCACCGTCGTTTGCCCACCGCCGATCTAGCTGCACGAGGTATTGCGGTTGATCTGGAAAAAGCCAAAGCCGAAGAAGCCGAGGGCAAAATGCCCGATGGCGCGGTTATTATCGCTGCGATTACCTCCTGCACTAATACCTCCAATCCACGTAACGTGGTGGCGGCAGGTTTGGTTGCCAAAAAAGCCAATGAACTAGGTTTAGTTCGCAAGCCCTGGGTTAAATCTTCATTCGCGCCGGGCTCGAAAGTGGCCCGCTTGTACTTGGAAGATTCGGGTTTGTTACCTGAAATGGAAAAGCTCGGCTTTGGAATTGTGGCCTATGCCTGTACTACCTGTAATGGTATGTCTGGCGCCTTGGACCCGGCCATTCAGCAAGAGGTGATCGACCGTGACCTCTACGCTACAGCGGTATTGTCAGGCAATCGAAATTTCGATGGTCGCATTCATCCTTACGCTAAACAGGCTTTTCTGGCGTCGCCGCCGTTGGTGGTCGCCTATGCTATTGCCGGTACCATGCGCTTTGATATAGAGAAGGATGTTCTAGGTCAAGACCCGCAGGGCAATGACGTCACTCTAAAGGATATCTGGCCGAGCGATGAAGAGATCGACCGTATCGTGGCTGAGTCGGTAAAACCTGAACAGTTTAAACAGGTGTATATTCCCATGTTTGATCTGGGAGCCATCGAAAGATCGCCAAGCCCACTCTACGATTGGCGCGAACAGAGTACTTATATCCGTCGTCCGCCCTATTGGGAGGGCGCGTTAGCGGGTGAGCGCACCATGAAGGGAATGCGTCCATTGGCGGTCTTGGGTGACAATATCACCACGGACCACTTGTCGCCCTCTAACGCGATAATGCTGGACAGTGCTGCCGGTGCTTATCTGCACAAGATGGGATTGCCGGAGGTGGATTTCAATTCCTACGCCACCCACCGGGGTGACCATTTAACTACCCAGCGGGCAACTTTTGCCAACCCTAAATTGCTGAACGAGATGTGTCGTGAGGTTGATGGTGAAATCAAACAGGGCTCCTTGGCTCGGATTGAACCTGAAGGCAAAGAGTCCCGTATGTGGGAGGCGATTGAAACCTATATGGAGCGTAAGCAGCCACTGATTATTATTGCCGGCGCCGATTATGGCCAGGGCTCTTCCCGGGATTGGGCTGCTAAAGGTGTTCGTCTGGCCGGAGTTGAAGTGATTGTGGCCGAAGGCTTCGAGCGTATTCATCGTACTAACTTGGTTGGTATGGGCGTTTTACCGCTGCAGTTTAAAGCCGGTGAGACCCGCGCTACCTATGCTATTGATGGTACTGAAACCTATGATGTTATCGGCGAACCTGGCCCAGGCGCCGAATTGAAGGTATTGATTCAGCGTCGCAATGGTGAGTCTGTGGAGGTTGCGGTGATCTGTCGTTTGGATACTGCTGCCGAGGTATCGGTCTATGCAGCGGGCGGAGTGTTACAAGCTTTTGCCAAGGATTTTTTGGCGGGCAAGGCCTAGTAGGGCCTGATAACAAGGCTATGGTGCTAGTCGTGCTGTAGCCTTGGTCACATTCGAACTGGTGCGCCAGTGAAAAACAGATATTAAAATAGGACAAGCTTAATGGCGTCAGTCGCACAAGTTAAAATCCCCGCTACTTATATTCGTGGCGGCACCTCAAAAGGTGTTTTCTTTAGCCTAGAAGAGCTGCCCGAGTCTTGCCGACAAGCAGGTCCCGCGCGCGATGCCTTGTTGCAACGGGTAATCGGCAGCCCCGATCCCTATGGCAAGCAAACCGACGGTATGGGTGGGGCGACTTCAAGTACCTCAAAAACAGTAATTTTGGCGAAAAGCTCGCAGCCTGAGCACGACGTTGATTATCTATTTGGCCAGGTCGCAATTGATAAGCCTTTTGTTGACTGGAGCGGTAACTGCGGAAATTTATCAGCTGCTGTTGGGGCGTTTGCCATCAGCAAGGGTTTGGTTGAGCCTAGCCGTGTACCGGCAAACGGCGTGGCCGTGGTGCGTATATGGCAGGCTAATATTAACAAGACCATTGTCGCTCATGTGCCCATGACCAACGGCGAGGTGCAGGAAACCGGCGAGTTTGAACTCGACGGGGTAACCTTTCCCGCGGCCGAAATAGAGGTTGAGTTTATGGACCCAGCCGATGGCGATGGTGCTATGTTTCCCACCGGCGAGCTGGTCAGTGACTTGGAAGTCCCAGGAGTCGGCACTTTTAAAGCAACCATGATTAATGCGGGTATCCCGACTATTTTTGTTAGAGCCGAGGATATTGGTTATACCGGCGCCGAGCTTCAAGATGCAATTAATGCTGATGTTGCCGCGCTAGCGCGATTCGAAACCATCCGCGCCTACGGTGCTGTACGTATGGGTCTAATTACCGATATCGCCGAGGCGGCGAGTCGCCAGCACACCCCCAAAATTGCCTTTGTAGCAGAGCCTAAAACTTATACCTCATCCAGTGGTAAGGAAGTTACCGTTAAAGATGTGGACTTGCTGGTTCGGGCCCTATCAATGGGCAAATTGCACCATGCCATGATGGGTACGGCGGCGGTGGCGATTGGTACCGCAGCGGCGATTCCCGGTACTTTGGTCAATTTAGCGGCGGGCGGCGGCGAGCGTCAATCTATTTGCTTTGGACATCCATCTGGCACCTTACGGGTGGGTGCCGAAGCCATGCAAGTTGCGGATGAGTGGACCGCCAAAAAGGCGGTGATGAGCCGCAGCGCGAGGGTATTGATGGAAGGCTGGGTCCGGGTGCCTGGCGACAGCTTTTAACTGGCTAGGCGGTCAATGGCGGTCTCATTGTTTTTGCCCAATAGATTCTTAAAGGCCTGGGCATTAGTGGTTAGGCTATCCTTGCGCCAAATCAAGCAGCTGCTGGAGCGGCCCCAGGGCTGAGCCAGCGGATGCTGCTTGATGGCATGCTTGAAGGGGAATATATCCAATACCGCCTGGGGCACAATACCTACCCCCATGCCCGCTGTCACGCAGCTGAGTAGGGCGTGGTAGGAATGGATGTCGATAGTTTTAGCGGGTACTTGTTGCTCGCCTATCCAGCGGTCGAAGCTGCGACGGTAGCTGCACAAATCGCTGAAGCCTAAAATAGTCGCTTGTTCGCCCAGGTCGGCCGGGTTTTTGATGTCGATGTGTTGCCGGTCACTGACCAGTACTAGGGTTTCAGTGAACACTGGCATAATCTCTAATCTTTTATCTTCGGCTGGGTCGGAAACAAGAGCAATATCCAATTCCCCGGCTAGTATTTTCTCTATTAAAGCTCCGGTGGGGGCATTGTGTAGCTGTAGTTCAACGCTATTAAATTGCCGATGAAACTGCATCACCGGCTCAACTAAACGCGTCGCCGCCGCCATTTCAATCGAGCCTAGCTTTAGTATCCCCTGTGGCTTGTCACTTTTAATTTCGTTGATGGTTTGCTCGGCTTTTAATAAAAGTTCACGGCCGCTATGCAGCAAACGTTCGCCGTTGGGGGACAGGCGCAGTTTTTTGTTGTCGCGAATAAATAACTGGGTTTGCAGTTGTTTTTCGAGTTTTTGAATTCTAGCGGTGACATTGGAGGGGACGCGATTCAGTTTGTTGGCGGCTCGACTGATGCCGCCTTCTTCAACCACACAGATAAATACTCTTAAGTCAGACAGCTCCATTAATGTGCACCCCTGCGCGATATTGTCACCTTAGCGTGTTGCTGGCGAATAGCTTTCATTATTTATGAACAAGCCCTTCAATATAATTCATTATTAATGACGTGTGCAAAGGTTTATTCTGTGCGTCAATTTCTTCGTGAGTGAGAATATGCAGGGGTATTTTTTGGGTGGCCTGGCGGCCTTGATTTGGTCGGGTTTTATTTTGGTATCGCGCCAGGGCGGCATTAGTGAGTTAAATGCATTTGATGTGATTGCTATTCGCTATACCGTTTGCGCTATTTTGTTGCTACCGCTGTGGTGGTTTAAATTCCGCTTTAATTTGTTGGATGTCAGGGTGGTTACCGCCGCCATGGTGGGGGGCTTGGCTTACGCCGTATTGGCCTTTTCTGGTTTTGAGCAGGCCTCTGGGTCCCATGCTGCCATTTTATTACCCGGCGCTATGCCGCTGCTTATCCTATTGCTATCTAGTTGGCTTAATAATGAGCGGCACGGTTTGCGCAAATATTTTGGTGTGGCCCTGATCACCCTTGGCATTGGCGGTTTATTGATGGAGCAGGGGCTGGCCGGTAATGGCGGGGCATTTGGCTTGTTAATTGGGGCGGCGCTGTGCTGGTCTATCTACTCGGTATTGATACAGCGTTGGCAAATTAGCCCGTGGCAAGGGGCGATAAGTCTTGCCTTAATTACCTGTGTTATCTATATGCCAGTCTATATTCTGCTGTTACCCAAATCTTTGGGTCCCGATAATTGGAGTCGGTTGCTGGCTGATATTGCTTTGCAGGCGTTCTATCAGGGGTTTATAGCCACAATAGTGCAAATGCTATTGTTTGTTCGCGCCGTGCAGCTGATTGGCCCGAGCAATATGGGGGTTATGATGGCGGCGGTGCCGATTATCGCGGGAGTGTCCGCGCTTTATGTGTTTAACGAAACCGCTAGTCCGGCCCTGCTGTGGGGCTTTGTTTTAGTCAGTCTAGGTAGTTTGTTAGTTCATCTAAATTTGGAGAAAGTAAAAAATGCCCTACGTTAATATAAAAGTCACCGATGAAGGCGTGACCGCTGAACAAAAGCGTCAGTTAATCCAGGGGGCCACCCAGCTTCTGGTCGATGTTTTAGGTAAAAACCCAGCCACCACTATTGTTGTAATCGACGAGGTCAATACCGATAACTGGGGCATTGGTTATGATGTGGTGACCGAGCTTCGAGCGGCTAAAGACAAGCCTGCCTGAGTCATTCATGGCGCCGGTGCGGGTAAGTGGGTAGAATACGCCTTATTATCGGCGCCGCATTGAAGGATGTTATTTTGCCCCTCGTTCGACAGGAAGATCGTAAAACCAAGCTTGCCCCGAGGCGCCAACCGGTGCAGGAGCGGGCCAAGCAAAAAACCCAACAGATTCTAGATACCACTGCGCGGCTGCTGGATGAAGTAGGTTTTGATGACTTAACCACGATTCTTATTGCTAAAGATATGGGTATCTCTGTAGGGGCTCTATATCATTATTTTCCGAATAAACACGCTATTCTCTATGCTTTGGGTGCTCGCTGGCTAGAGGAAATGACCCTTGCCCTGGACGCTACTGCGGCCTTGTCTATTGAGTCTATGAGTCTGCTAGAGTTTGTCGATCGGCAAATTGAGTTGATGCTGAATGCTTATCGTAACCAGCGCGCTATTTTACCGCTGGCCCAGGCCTTATGGGCAATACCCGAATTGCGTGATCTCGATGCGCAGCACGATGCCTTGGTTATTAGCCGTTTTCAAGCAATGTATCAACGCTTGGGCTTTACTCAGTCAGCCGCTGAACTCGGTCGCATTGGGCGGTTACATCTGGAGCTTGGCCATGCTTTGTTGCTGACCGTAGTCGATCAGTCTGAGGCTCGAGGTTTGAAAAGCTTACAAGACCTAAAGTTTTTATGTGTTAGCCTGCTGCAACATCATCGTCACCCCAACCGCTAGGAATTTAATATGCCCGTAGCATTCGGCGAAAAACTGATTATAGCGATTTCTTCTCGTGCGCTGTTCGATTTAAGCGATAGCCATAGTGTCTACGAAGAGCAAGGTTTAGACGCCTTTGCTCAATACCAAATTGAGCATGAAGAGGATATTTTAAAACCGGGGGAGGCCTTCCCAATGGTTAAAAAATTATTAGCGCTAAATCACCGTGAACCCTTGGCGCCACGAGTTGAGGTGATATTGCTGTCGCGTAATAGTGCCGATACCGGGCTGCGGGTGTTTAATTCAATTGAGCATTATGGTTTAGACATTAGCCGTGCGGCTTTTTGTGGTGGTAAGAGTCCGTATCGCTATGTCGCCGCTTTTGGCTGCCACTTATTTCTCTCAACCCATGCCGACGATGTTCGCCATGCCTTGGCTGAGGGAGTTGCTGCTGCAACTTTGTTGACATCCAATATTGAAAAGGCTAGCGATGGCCAGATGCGCTTCGCCTTTGATGGTGATGCGGTGCTGTTTTCAGATGAGGCGGAGCAGGTCTTTAAGCTGCAGGGCTTGGAGGCCTTTGCGGAGAGTGAAAAGGCAAAAGCTAAAAAACCACTCAGCGGAGGTCCCTTTAAGAATTTTTTAACGGCGTTGCAGCGATTGCAGACTGAGTTTCCTGGGGATGACTGCCCAATTCGTACCGCCTTGGTCACCGCGCGGTCAGCGCCAGCCCACGAGCGGGTGATACGCACCCTACGGCAGTGGAATATACGCTTAGACGAATCGATGTTTCTGGGTGGTTTGGATAAGTCTGAATTTTTACGTGCTTATGGGGCAGATGTTTTTTTCGATGACCAGCAGTTTCACTGTCAGTCTGCCAGCCAGCATGTGGCCACTGGCCATGTCCCCCATGGCATTGCCAATGAGGTCATCGATTAACCGTTGCAACGGCTGAGTCGATGGTTTATAAAAAAGCGAACTTTAGCCCTAGCAGCAGCAGTAGCGAGGCGAGGGTTGGCTGTAGCACTGAATTTGGTAGTTTAGCGGCAAGGCGGCTGCCGAGATGTATCGCCGGTAGGGAGCCCGCAAGCAAACACCCCAGCAATACAAAGTCGATATTGCCTAGAAATATCAAATGACCTAAACCAGCGATAAGCGTCAGCGGTACAGCATGGGCTATGTCCGTGCCGACCACCTGCATGGCTTTTAGTTGTGGGTATAAAATAAGTAGCAAGGCTGCGCAAAAAGCACCGGCACCAACCGACGATAAGGTCACCAAAACCCCCAGTATGATGCCGCTGATGAAGGTAATGGTTTTGCCGTGCCGGTGCACCGAGGCCATAACGCCCTTATTGTTAAGGCTGGCCTTTTGCAGTCGTTTTTTAAATAGAATGACCGCTGAAGTTGCTATCAACATTAGGCCTAGGCTATGAGTCAGTAGATCCTGGTAATCCCCGGCACCTTGGAATAGGGTTTGTAGTAATAACGCAGTTATTATTGAGGCAGGAATGCTACCGGCGGCTAGCGTCATCACTAGGGGCCAATTAATGTTGCCGAGTTTTTGGTGGGCAGCAACGCCGCTGGCTTTGGTTGCCGCGGCAAAAAGCAGGTCTGTACCAATAGCTACATTATAGGGAATACCAAATAAAATAAGCAGGGGAGTCATCAGCGATCCGCCGCCAACTCCGGTTGCACCCACGGCTAGGCCGACTCCGGCCCCGGCGAGGATATAGTAAATAACATCCATAAAAAGCTTACTCTATATAACAAAAACACCAATTAAGGCTGGCAAATATACGCATTTGCCTCTATTCTGGAAAAGAATATTTACTTATATTTTTATAATAATAAGTGCGGTTGCTGAAAAGCAGGCGTAGCTGCCTAGGTTCAGGCTTGAGGTCGTAATCCGCACTTCAAGGCACTGGTGAAGGTTGGGGTGTAATACCGGGTTTAATAAATTAATAACAATAGACGAAACGGAATTTGAGTTGTGCGCTACTTTGGGCCTTGTTTGCCGCAAAGTAGTGACACTGGAGAGCCTATGAAGTTACAACAATTACGCTATATATGGGAAGTGGCCCATCACGACCTAAATGTTTCTGCCACTGCCCAGAGCTTATACACCTCGCAACCGGGTATCAGTAAGCAAATTCGACTTTTGGAAGATGAGCTGGGAGTCGAGGTGTTTTCTCGCAGCGGCAAGCACCTGACTCGAATTACTCCAGCGGGTGAAGCCATTTTAAAAACCGCGGGAGAAATCCTGCGTAAAGTGGAAAGCATTAAGCAGGTAGCGCAAGAGTTCAGCGATGAGCGCAAGGGTAGCTTATCCATTGCCACCACTCATACCCAGGCTCGTTACGCCTTGCCTAAGGTGATTGGTGATTTTATTCAGCAGTACCCTGACGTATCACTGCATATGCAGCAGGGTACTCCGATGCAGATTTCTGAAATGGCGGCGGATGGCTCGGTTGACCTTGCCATTGCCACCGAGGCAATGGAGTTATTCAGTGATTTGGTGATGATGCCATGCTACCGCTGGAATCGGTCTATCGTTGTGCCTAAAGACCATCCTTTGTGCCAGCTGTCGCAAATAACCCTAGAAGACGTGGCTCACCATCCTATTGTTACCTACGTCTTTGGTTTTACTGGTCGCTCTAAACTGGATGAGGCGTTTATCGAGCGCGGGCTGGCTCCTAAGGTAGTCTTTACCGCCGCTGATGCCGATGTGATTAAAACTTATGTGCGTCTTGGCTTGGGTATAGGCATTATCGCGCATATGGCCTTTGATCCAGAGTTGGACAGTGATTTGGTGGCGCTGGACGCCAGTCATCTATTTCAGTCAAGCACCACTAAGATTGGCGTACGCCGCGGTACTTTTCTGCGTGGCTTTATGTATGAATTCATTCAGAAGTTCGCCCCTCACCTGAGTCGTGAGCTGGTTGCCGAGGCGCTGATGAAGAGTTCCAAAGCCGAGGTCGATGAGCTGTTCTCAAAAATTGAGCTACCCGTCTACTAATCCTCAGTAGCTATAGCATGGGGCTCAGCTTAACGGGCTGGCGCCCTAGCTTTGGTCTTCCATATTCATTAAATTGCGCATGAGTATGCCAACCTTGCTGAGGCTTTCTTGATATTCCGATTCTGCTGCTGAGTCAGCAACTATGCCACCGCCGCCCCAGCAGTGTATCTGCCCATTGCCGTCGTCAACCAAGGTTCGAATGGTGATGCTGCTGTCCATATTTCCGCAGGCGCTAATGTAGGCAATGCTGCCGCAGTAAGCGCTGCGTTCGCTGCACTCTAACTCTTCAATAATTTGCATTGCACGTCGCTTGGGTGCACCTGTTATAGACCCTCCGGGAAAGCTATTTTTGAATAGGCTGAGGGGGTTGCAGTTGCTCGCTAGCTCGGCGGTAACCGTGCTAACTAGGTGGTGTACATTGCGGTAGCTTTCTAGGCTGTATAATTGCGGTACCTTAACGCTGCCCAGGCGGCTGCTGCGGCTAAGGTCATTGCGCATTAAATCGACGATCATCAGGTTTTCTGCCTGATTTTTTTTACTTCCTAGTAGTTCCTCGGCATTGCGTTCATCTTGTTTGGGGTCACTGTGGCGTGGAGCTGTACCCTTTATCGGTTTGGTGCTTATTTGGTTGCCGGTAAGTTGAATAAAGCGTTCGGGCGAGTGGCTTAAAATGGCGCCTTGTTCAAGTTTTATATAGGCGCTGTAAGGTGACGGCAATTGCTGGCGTAAGTGACGATAAGCCGTTAGGGAGTCGCCACAAAAGGCGGCACTAAAGCGTTGACTGAAATTCACCTGATAGCAGTCGCCTGACTTGATATAGCGATCTATTTCTTTAAATTTTTTTAAATAGGTGGCCTGACTGATGTCGGCTGAAAATTCAGCGCAGGAATATTTTCCAGGCTGATAATTTTGGCTGCTTGATAGCCGTTTTAATAGCCGTTTTGCCTCAGCCGGGGTTACGCTATCCAAGCACAGCAGCCAAGCGCGTTGTTGGGTATGATCTTGCACTAGCGACCAGTGGTAAATTCCGGCACTGGCTAGGGGTAGGCCAATGGTATTTTTTTTGTGTGTTTTTTTTACTTGATTAAAGGGCAGTTGTAAACCGAGCTCATAGGAGAAAAAACCTAATAAGCCGCCGCAAAAACGATGTTGGCTAGCGGTGACCGGCGGCAGCTTCTGTAGGTACTGCTGCATTATTTCGAATGGGCAGCCGCGGCGTTGTACTTGCGTCTGACCTTCAGTGATAAGGCTGTAGTCCTGGTAAACCTTGAAGTAGGTTTTGGGGTCGGCACTGATGATGTCATAGCGCGCACCAGCGTCGCTGGAGTTGCTGTCGAGCCAAGTCGCGAACGGCAGGTCGCTGACTTTAGCGAAAAGCTGGAAGCTGTCCTTGGAGTAGGGGATGGGGTAGTGGTGCAATGTCTTTCTCTATTTTGCGCAGGCTGATAGGTTCTGCATATTGCTGCTGGTCTGGTGCTTGATAGGTAATAATGAAGGCTATTTTAGCCATTCGTCGCCATCAGCGCAAAGCTTTAGTGTTATGGGTGTTTTACGTTCTACTGGGTTAGCGCCGACTGCTAAGCGCAAACTGAAAAAAATGCAAATTTCTTTTTAAACAAATACGATATTTAAAATAGCTTATTGACAGAAAAAAATTCTACAAAGGCTTCATTGCTGGATCGATATGTTGTGCGTTTGCAGGCATAATAGTAAGACTTGTTGGTATGGCCGGCGGAGTAGCATGGCGTGTTTGTATTGCTTTTTTTTGCTGCATATTGGCCGAAGCTTAACTGTTTTTAGTTTGACCCCAGTAGCTACTGGCGTATAAAAAGCAGCACCGCTGTACTGGCAATGCACAAATATTAAACGATGCTTTGGTGATTGTTTGTGTTATATGACTGGCTGTAATGAAGTTTGGATGCATTGAGCAGGCTGCAGTTTAGCCGCTATACAGATGGAGCTGTTGCCGTGAGGCAAATTTGTATTCGCAAGTGGAATGTAAGGGGTTGAGAGTGAAAAGTAGTAGTCGATTGTTTCCTGTGCGTCTTAGTAGCGCAGAGTCTTATGGCGATCTCTTGGTAGATGTGTACACCATCAAACCGAATAACAGCCCTGATAAATCGGTAGAACTTGCGGTTACGCGAGTCGGTCATTGCCAGCGCGAGCTTAATAGTGCTGGGGCGAGTCCAATTATACTTTTTCATGGCTGTTATCAAAACCGCCGCCTATGGTTGGGTGATGCGGGAGGTGAGGATTTGGGCTGCGCTGCTTACCTCTCAGCTCTTGGCTACGATGTCTGGCTAATGGAAGCCAGGGGGCACGGCCTAGCAAGGCAAAACGATAGTTTCGAGCACAATACCTTGGTTGATTATGCCAGTTATGACCTGCCTGCGGTCAATGCGTTTGTCGCTGAAATTACCAACAATCCTCCTCTTTGGTTAGCTTACGGCGAAGGTTACGGTGCGTTGCTATTAGCTTTGGGTGGCGGCGCTATTGCCAGTGCCGCTGTCGCTGGTGTCATTGGTGCGGGCACCCCTTTTCCCTGTGGCAGCATTCGACGTTTACCATTGGCTCAGCATGTGGCTGAAATGATGCGTTATGGTGATAGCAGTAATAGCTCAGTAGGGCCCGAGCTGGAGCCCAGGCAGCTGCGCAATCAGCTTTGGCGAGAGCAGGGGGTTTTTAGTCATCGCGGCAAGGCCATGGGCCTGGATTTGTGGCGCAGCCTGCCTGCGCTACACTGCCCGATAGGCTTAATGGCGGCAGAGTCTGCGCTCGAGTTGCTGGAGCCGGGGCTGCGCGAAGCCATTGACAAAAACGGTATTCAGCGCCTTGAGACTGGCCTGCAAGCTACAGATTTGGCGGCGGAGCAGATTTCTGCCACACTGTGCGAGAATGATAAGGTTAAGCAATTCTGCCAACCGGTGATCAACTGGCTTAATCTGTTAGGGGCCAAGCATGAAATTCTATCCTCTGGAGCATCTTCACCGGCTTGCTGAGGGGTATCAACAGCTACACCAAGTCGCCGGAAGGCAGGTGCTGTTGCTCCACCAAGATGGTCAAAGCTACCTATTTGAGAATCGCTGCCCCCATCAGGATGCGTCCCTAGAGCATGCTCATGCTGGCGCCGGTATCATCCGCTGCCCGGTACATGGCTTTGAGTTTAAGCTTAAAAATGGCCAGGCGGTTCATCAACCGCATATGCGGCTGACCCAATTCACCCCTGTTTATGATGGCAAGCAAATAGGCATTGAGTTGCCCTAGCTTTTTCTGTTGTCTATTTTCCCGTCTAATAATGATCATTGTTATGGGCTATTGGGCCTGGTTACTTAGCTTGGTTATAGTATAAGCCCTGTAACTATTTAGCCCACGTCTGAATTACGTCATAACGGTTTGGAGAATAATTATTTATACTTGTAAGTACATATTCTTGCCTTGTTCTGACGCCAGCTGAACAGTTAGAGAGAGTGCCTAATAGTACAGAAGCCCAATAATAGCGGACAAGATGAAATGGAATATATAACCCCCGATCTATGTGATGAATACCCTGAGCTAGTTCGTGTAGTAACGCCAACTTTAACCAAAAATTTTGGTGGTAGAAGTTCCTTTGGTGGTGAAATTGTTACCATCAAGTGCCATGAGGATAATTCCCTAGTAAAAGAACAGGCCGGCTGTGATGGTCGGGGTAAAGTAATGGTTGTTGATGGCGGTGGTTCGCTGCGCAAAGCTCTACTCGGAGATATGATTGCCGAGAAGGCCGTGGCCAATGGCTGGGAGGGTATTATAATTTACGGTTGTATTCGCGATGCTGCCGCAATTGCCGAATTAAATTTAGGGGTTCAGGCGTTGTCGACAATTCCGCTCAAAACCGAGAAGCGCGGCATTGGCGATTTAAATATACCGGTAGTATTTGGCGGGGTAGAGTTTAAGCCGGGAGAGTATGTTTACGCTGACTGTAATGGGGTTTTGGTTTCAGCTGAGGCGCTGACTATGCCCTAGCTATGCCTCAACTCAAGGTTGATAGCAGCTGTTTGTCCAGACCTGAAAGTCATACCAATTTAATTGTTACAACAAAGCAACAAAAACCAGTCGGCTTTTGTTGCTTTGTTGTGCCGGTGTTTTAGATAAACATGATCACACAAGCCATGCCAACGCTGCCTAAAACTAGGGTGTAGGGCAGGGCCATGAATACCATTTTACCGTAGGATAAGCGGATCAATGGGGCTACGGCCGAGGTCAGTAGGAATAAAAAAGCTGCCTGACCATTGGGTGTGGCAACGCTGGGGAGGTTAGTGCCGGTGTTAATGGCGACGGCTAGGGCGTTAAAGTGTTCGCGGCTTATGTCGCCAGCGGTAAGGGCCGCTTTAACTTCTTTAATATAAACCGTGGCAACAAACACATTGTCGCTGATCATCGAGAGTACGCCGTTGGCTGCAAACAGCGCAGGAGCTTGGGCGGAAACATCTAGGCTTAGAACGAAGTTGGTAATCGGTTTAAATAAATGCTGAGCTTCTATGACCGCCACGATGACAAAAAACACTACCAGTAGCGCGGTAAAAGGCAGGGCCTCTTCAAATGCATGGCCAATTTTATGCTCATCAATAACACCGTTAAAGGCGGTCAATAAGACAATGATCATTAATCCGATTAGGCCGACTTCGGCGAGGTGCAAGGCCAGAGCGGCAACCAAAATTAAGCCGGCGACAGCTTGAATTACCAAGGCGGCTTTATCATTTAAGCTGCGCTTGGCATCTTCTTCTGCGGCAAAATCTTCCAGCACATTACGCACTGACTCAGGCAGCTCGGCGCCGTAACCAAACCACTTAGTTTTCTCTAAAAACATGCAGGTCAATAAGCCGGCGGCCAGCACTGGCATGGTTACCGGCGCCATGACAATAACGAACTCTATAAAGTTCCAGCCGGCTTCTTGGGATATTAGCAAATTTTGAGGTTCGCCCACCTGAGTGCAGACACCACCTAAGGCTGTGCCGACCGCGCCGTGCATGATTAGGCTACGTAAAAAAGAACGAAACTGGTCCAGGTCGGCGCGGTGGTATTCGTATACTTCGTCATCTTGACCGTGGTCATGGTCGTGATGGAATTTTTTGCCAGAAGCGATCTTGTGAAAAACCGAGTAGAAGCCTACCGCCACGGTAATCAATACCGCGGTTACCGTAAGGGCATCAAGAAAGGCGGACATCACGGCAGAAACGAAGCAAAATAGTAATGAAAGAAAAGTTTTAGAGCGTATGCCCAGTAGTATTTTGGTGAAGATAAAAAGCAGTAGATCCTTCATAAAGTAAATGCCGGCTACCATAAACATCAGTAATAAAATCACTGGAAAATTATGAAAGACTTCGACTTTTACTTGCTCGGCGGAGGTCATGCCAATGGCAACCGCTTCTATCGCCAGTAATCCACCCGGCTGAAGCGGGTAGCACTTTAGCGCCATGGCCAAGGTGAAAATGAATTCAATGATTAAAATCCAGCCGGTGATGTAGGGGCCGACGGTTAGAAACAGGATAGGGTTGATTATCAGGAAGAAAATAATCGCCTGTTTATACCAAGTGGGGGCATGACCAAGAAAGTTATTCGTCAGAGCCGAACTCAGAGTTTTTGCCATGGTATGTTTCCTTAGGCTATTTATAGGCACAAAAGCTTAATTTTAGTCTTTCACTACAATAAATCCAGACATTTGTGGAATTTCCTTCGGCATAGCCTTTTATTGCAAGGGTAAACAACTAACTGCTAATGTTCAGCATCGATTCCGCTTAGTTATTTAGCCCTTCCGTCAAAGGGGCTTTTGCATGTTAGAATGCGCTATTTACGTTTATGTAGAGCAAAAAATGGCGGGCTCCGATTTTAAAGGCGAAAAATTGTTCAGAGTGGGCATAGTCGCGGGCATAGTCAAAACGGATATGGCAGAGTGGTCTTGATAGGCTACACACAAAAAGGGCTAGTGAGTGGGTGATTTTTACACAAGGTTAGTGTCATTAAGCTTAGTTTCACCAGAGCTTAATGCCAATATTGAAACGGCGGTAGTCCGCCTCGAGCAGTACAGTCGCGGCCAGCAGGATGCCAGCAGCCTGCATGAGGCGATCGAGCTTGTCACTCAGGTGGACGGCGCTTTACGCATGGTGCAGCTTGCCGGTGTTGAGGATTTGAGTGGGGAGTTGCTACTACTATTAAATCAGCAGTCTAGTGTTAGCTTGCCATCAGCCGATTTCTTCTCCGCCTGTAGTACGGCCTTATTCATTTTACCTCGCTATTTAGAGCATATTGCCCAGCGACGGCAGTTAGTACCGCAGTTGTTATTGCCGCAAATTAATGAGTTGCGTGGCTGCCAAGGCAAGGCTGCATTGCCAGATAGCTATTTTTTCAGTCCAATATTAGACCGCTTAGATGTACCCAGGCCAGACCGAAAAATGGTGGCCGAAGAGATGCGACCTTTGTTAAAGCGGCTGCGGCATATGTACCAACTGGGTTTGATCCAACTGCTAACTAAAGGCGGCGGTGGCAGCGCAATAAGCATGATGTCTAGGGCAGCGGAGAGATTGCAAAATCTGTGCTGTGAGCGGCAGGGGGCTAAATTATGGTGGGCCGCTAAACAAGCTTTGCACGCCCTGCAGGAGGGCGTTTCTCTCAGTGCCGAGAGGAAAATTGTACTGCGTAAAATAGATGCGGAAATAAAGAAGTTCTTTACCTTGGGTGTGGCGGAATACGCTCGTAGCTATGATCAAAAATTGCTTAAAGAGCTGTTGTTTCTGGCCAGCCTTGGTCCCCAGCAAGAAGAACTTAAACTGCAGTTACAGCGCTGTTTAGACGCAGAATCATATTATAGTGAGAAACAGTTGCAGCAGTTTCGCGACGAATTGCATGGGCCTAGTTTAAGAACCTTAAAGTCGGTGGTGCAGGCGCTTGAAGAAGAACTGCGCCTCAGTGAAACAACCATCGAGGCGGCGGCGTTAGCCGGCGATAACCTACTGTTGGATTTTGTTGAGCTAATTGCCACTCTGGGGCGTATAGCCGACTCTTTGACCGTGTTAGGCTTGAATCGTGCTGCGCTGTCGCTTAAAGAACAAGCGCAGCAGTTACAGCTGTGGCAGTCAGGTGAAGAGGAGTATCACCCGCAAGGCTTGGTGGCGGTGGCCGATGCTTTGGTCTACGTTGAAAACACCGTGGCGGGTTTGAAAAACTACAGCTTACGACAGGATGATCTGCAGCAATTGGACCACCTTAGTTATTCCGAGGCGGTGGCGGGAAATCAGTTGGCGGACGCTGAAGCTATCGTCTTAAAGGAATCTCAAACGGGCTTAAGTATGGTCAAGCGTGCCATGTCGGCCTTTGTAGATTCCGGCCACGATGCCAATCATATTGGTAATATTGGCCAAACTTTAGCGTCGATTCGGGGCGGTTTGGGAATAATTCAATTGCACCGGGGCTCAGCTTTAGTTGCATCGGTTGAGCAATTTGTAGCGCAAGTATTGAAGGCGGGCAGCTTACCGCCGACAGTGGACACTCTACTAGAAACCCTGGCTGATGCGATCATCAGTCTTGAGCACTACCTGACTACCTATGGTGCCTTGCATCAGCGCGACGACAACATTCTTCTGCTTGGGGAAGAGAGCATGGCCGCACTGGGCTTTCCAGTGACGCAATTTGATATGGATGCAGTCTAAGTTGGAATTTAAAACACCGGCCTCGCTTGCGGCGGCAGATGATAATTTGGACGACAACAGCCTTGTTGTTGTGGTTGGCAAGCTTGGTTTGCTTAGCCTGACCCCGCGTTGGCAGCCCCTAAGTGGCCGACAGTGGCAGCAGCTTAAACTTTCCTTCAGTCTTGCGGATGAGAGTCTGCATTGGCTTGGGCATCGAGGCGAACAGGCTTGCTACTCGGTAACTTTGGCGCTTGAGCATATTGGTTCAGATTATCACTGGCTAGGTTTACGGGAAGTGCTTGGACAGGTCGAGCCTGACTTCTTTGAAGTGGCCAATCGTGCTGTTCAGGTCAGTCACTGGGATCGCGACCATCGTTTTTGCGGTCGCTGTGGTTCCGCCACAGAATATCATCGCAGTGACCGGGCTCGCTGCTGTCCCAGCTGCCAGCTGGCTAGTTATCCGAGAATTTCCCCCTGTATTATTGTGTTAATTAAAAAGGGGCCGCATTGCCTCTTGGCTCGCAACGCTAGAACCCAAAGCCTGATGTTCAGTGTGCTGGCGGGCTTTGTCGAGGCGGGGGAGAGTGCGGAGCAGTGTTTGCACCGAGAAGTGTTCGAAGAAGCGGGGATTAAGGTTCACAAGCTGCGTTACTTTTCTAGCCAGGCATGGCCTTTCCCTGGACAGCTAATGCTGGGGTTTACGGCAGAATACCTCAGTGGAGAGTTAAATCCAGCGGTAGATGAACTGGCCGATGCGGCTTGGTTTCACTATCAGGACTTGCCCTTGATTCCGCCTAATTCTACTGTTTCAGGTCAGCTGATAGAGTCGTTCTGTCAGCAGGCCGCATCAGAGTAAGGAGACTCTATGGTGTTCTCTATTGTTAGTGGTGTTATCGCCTTCATCGCCCTGTTGTTGCTTATCGTGGCCAGCAAACTACTGCTGCGCAGTGGTTGGCTGTTCGGCTGGATTCGCGGCATGGTTGGCTTGGTATTTATAGTGCTGACGTTGGCTTTCGCGTTAACTGCTTATGATGTATTAAGTTATCGCCAATTAAGCCAACCCCAGCACCTGGCAACCATTAGTTTTAAACAATTGGCAAAGCAGGAGTTCGAAGCCGCCTTGGTACTCACTGATGGTAGCGAAAAAAACTACACACTGAAGGGCGATCAATGGCAAATGGATGCACGGCTTATAAAGTGGCCGGATATTGTGGGGTTTAGCCAGATTAAACCCGCTTATCGCATGGATCGTATTCAGGGTCGCTATTATTCTATTGATCAACAGCAGCAAGCCGGGCAGACGGTTTTCGCGCTGGAGCGCAGTCCCTATCTCGATGCCTGGTTGCTGCTTAATCGCTATGGCCGAAATCTTAATTTAATTCGCATGACCTATGGCAGCGCTACCTATCAACCAATGGCAGATGGCGCTGTGTTTAAAGTTTCACTTAGTCAGCATGGCTTGGTGTCCGAGCCGTTTAATGATCTCGCTCGCGATGCCGTGGTGCGCTGGCAATAACTCGATATAAATATTGGAGACCCTTTTGGAATTTTTATCTGACTACGGATTATTCTTAGCAAAGTCCGTTACCGTACTAGTTGTCATTGGCCTGATAGTGGCAATGCTGGCCGCCGCAAAAAAGAACCCCGACCAAAATAAAGGTGAGATTAGGGTCACTAAACTCAACGATCAGCTAGACGAGTATCAGCAAGACCTGCGCTATGCGGTGCTGGACGATGATAGTTTAAAAGCTGAATTGAAGCAGGAAAAAAAGCAGCAGAAACAAGCTGCCAAGGATAAAAAGCAACAATCCAAAAAAGATAAAGGTGCTAGTGCTGAAGAGGGTGAGCGCAAACGGCGAATTTTTGTTTTAGATTTTGACGGTGATATCCGTGCTTCGGCGGCGTCGAATCTACGCCATGAAATTACCGCGGTTTTGTCTATTGCCGAGGAGCACGACGAGATAGTGGTTAAGCTCGAAAGTGGCGGCGGCATGGTGCATAGCTACGGTTTGGCTGCCAGCCAGCTGGATAGAATTAGTTCGGCAAAAATTCCCTTAACCGTGTGTATTGATAAGGTCGCTGCTAGCGGTGGCTATATGATGGCCTGTGTGGCTGACAAGATTTTAGCGGCGCCGTTTGCCATAGTGGGGTCGATTGGTGTGGTCGCACAATTACCGAATTTCCATAAGCTACTAAAAAAGAACGATATCGATGTTGAGGTGTTAACTGCTGGTGAACATAAGCGGACCCTGACTATGTTCGGTGAAAATACTGACAAGGGGCGGCAGAAGTTTGTCGATGAGCTGCAAGAGACCCATGATTTGTTTAAGGATTATGTAGCTCAGCGACGTAGCAGTATAGATGTTGCTGAGGTTGCCACGGGTGAGGTGTGGTATGGCAGCCGGGCGGTTGAAAACGGTCTGGTTGATGAGGTTAAAACTAGCGATGAATATTTGGTGGCATTGGCTAAGGATGCAGATGTCTATACGGTTAACTATGAAACCAAAAAGAAATTGGGTGAAAAGTTAGGTCTTTCAATTGAGCATCGAGTGGATAGCATTTTAAGCCGCTGGTGGGGCCGAGCCTTTTCAAATCGGAGCTTTCACTAGTTGACATCACTGCTGCCCGGCTAGCGTCGTGACTTGTGTGCCTTTGCTACAACAGCGACATGAACTGGCCGTGGTGTTTATAGGTTTTGCTGCAGTTAAGCCTAGATTGGGCTAGCTCGTATTCTTAGAGCCAATGGGGCAGCAGAGAGTTTGTCTGCATAAAGCGTAGTTTAGGCTGAGTTGCAGACACAAAAAAGCCGGGAAATTCCCGGCTTTTTTGTGTCTCTGATTAATTTAACGGCGCCGAAACAAGGGCTGGGTATCCGCCGAAGCTTGGTAAAACTCAGTTAGATCGCTGAGCGAGGCAACGGCCTCTTCGGGGTCTTCGCTGCTAAGGCTAAATGAGCTGAAGCCGACTCTGGCCAAATAGCAAAGCTGATCGCGAATGATGTGACCAATCGCCCGCAGTTCTCCCTTGTAGCCGAAACGCTCGCGCAGTAAGTAGGCGGCGGAGAAGCCTCGGCCATCCATAAATGCGGGGAATTCAATGGCGATAAGAGGCGCGCGATGACATTTTTCTTGTAGTGCTGCAATATCTTCATCACCGGTTAGCCACAGGCCGGTGTTGGCGTCAATACTGTCCTGCTCCAGCCATAGCGCTAACGGTAATAATTCCGCCTGGTCACTAACACTGTCTTCGTTGCTTAACTGGCGCCAGTTGTCTTCAGTTATTAAGCCATCTTTAATTAGCTTTGGCATAAACGCGCTCCTTAAAAGGTTTGATGCCAATACGGCGGTAGGTATGGATAAAATTCTCGCCGTCAATTCTCTGCTCAACAAAGATATCGATTATTTTTTGTATCACACCACTGACTTCATCGGCGTTGAAGCTGGGGCCTAAAACCTTGCCTAGGCTGGTGTCGGTGCCTGAGTTGCCGCCAAGTTGCACCTGATAGAACTCCTCGCCTTTCTTGTCAACCCCGAGGATACCGATATTGCCTATATGGTGGTGGCCACAGGCATTCATGCAGCCTGAGATATTTAGGTCTAGGTCGCCTAGGTCGTAAAGATAGTCTAAGTTGTCAAATTGACGTTGGATCTGATCGGCGATAGGTAGGGACTTGGCATTGGCTAATGAGCAGAAGTCGCCGCCGGGGCACACAATCATATCGGTCAGGGTACCGATGTTGGCGGTAGCAAATCCTGCTGCCTTAAGCTTTTGCCATAGTTCAAAAAGTCGCTCGCTGGGAACATCGGCCAGGACTATATTTTGATCGTGGGTAGTCCTGGCTTCACCAAAGCTGTATTCATCGGCCAGGTCGGCAATAATATCCAGCTGGCGTTCGGTAATGTCGCCAGGGGCTACTCCGGTCGGCTTTAACGAAAGTACAACTGCGGTGTAGCCCGGGTTTTTGTTGTTACGAGTATTGCGGCTTAACCATTTACCAAAGGCGATCTCTTTTTCAGCCATGGCCTGGTTTTGCGCATTAATAGTGTCGGCGCTAAAGCTCTGGTAGTCCGGTTCGGTAAAAAAGGACTTGGCGCGGGCTATTTCTTCGGCGGTTAGCTGGGTGTAACCATCTTTAAGGTGTAGCCATTCTTGCTCAACCTGGTTGGCAAAATTATCGGGGCCGATGGCTTTAACTAGAATTTTTATGCGCGCCTTGTACTTGTTGTCACGGCGGCCGTTAAGGTTATAGACCCGTAAAATAGCATCGAGGTAGCTAAGTAGGTGCTGCTCGGGCAGGAATTCCTTAATTACGCTGCCAATAATGGGGGTACGGCCTAAGCCGCCGCCAACTCGAACCCGAAAACCGGTTTCACCGGCGTCGTTGGTATAGACTTCTAGCCCAACGTCGTGAACCTGGCTGGCGGCGCGGTCTTGTTCTGAGGCGTTAACCGCTATTTTAAACTTACGGGGCAAGAAGGCGAACTCCGGATGTAAGGTCGACCACTGGCGGATGATTTCACAATAGGGGCGTGGGTCGATGACTTCGTCTGGGGCGACACCGGCGAATTGATCGCTGGTGGTATTGCGGATGCAGTTACCACTGGACTGAGTCGCGTGCATCTCTACTTCGGCCAGGGATGCAAGTATATCGGGCACATCGGCGAGCTCGGGCCAGTTAAATTGAATATTCTGACGGGTGCTGATATGCACATAGCCTTTGTCATACTCCCTGGACAGTTGCGCTACGCGGCGTAGCTGACGGCTGTTAATCATGCCGTAAGGGACGTTGACACGTAGCATAGGCGCAAGCCGCTGGACGTAGAGGCCGTTCTGTAGCCGCAATGGAAGAAAAGCTTCCTCGGCAAGGCTGCCGTCTAGAAAGCGAGTGGTCTGTCCGCGGAACTGCTCTACCCGCTGACTTAAAATTTGGTGATCGTAGCGATCATAAACGTACATATTGCCAGGCCATATAACAAAAGGTGATTAAAACAAGAAAGCCGGAGGCCTTCCTACCGCTTGCCGGGACAGGGGGTATGGTCTATTTTATTGCCACATTTCGCCTGAGTCGCCCGGATCTTCACGCTTGCGGGCGCAAAGATACCAGTTGTTGTTGACTGAGAAAACCATTGTCTTTATATATATTAAGAACGTTTGAGAATATAGGGCAAAAGTGCCTTGCAGCTATAATTGAGCCGGATAAAATTACCCAGTCAACTTCGTACAATAACCTATAACTAACGGAGCCCTTTTACGATGAACAATGAAGTTTCGATTCAAGACCAAGCGGACAGCACCGCCGATGCAATTGCAGCGGTAGCGCTAATTCTAATTTTTGTTGCGGCCTGTGTTTTTTGGGTCAGCGGCCAATAAGACCCCCCGGCCGGTAAGGGAACTACCGGCTAAAAACGAACGAACCTAGTTCAAGGTTTTAGCCGCATGTCCCAACCAGCACTCGAGGTGAAGGTGTATGGTAGGTTTAAACTTTAACAATTCAGCGGGTAGCGAGCTAAATGATACCCAATTTCAATTAGGCCAAAGCTTGACCTTTTGGTTGGGTAGGGCCAGCCATATTCTGCAAGAATCATTCAATCGCAGCGTTGCCCAGCACGATATAACGTGGCCGCAGTGGATGGTACTCAATGTTCTTTTCCATAATCACGCCGAAACGCCGGCCCAAGTAGCAGATCATTTGGGTGTGGATCGCTCTGCTGTAACTCGCTTGGCGGATCGCCTCAGTAAAAAATTGTTGCTTGAGCGCAAACAAGATGGCATTGATCGCCGTTGCGTCAAGTTGGTACTCACCGCTAAGGGCTCAAAATTGATGCAATTAGTTAACGAGGCCGCCGCCAGCCATCAGCAGCAGATACTAAGTCAGTTAGAGCATAGTAGCGCAGCAGGCTTATCCGCTGGTTTGTTGCAAATGCTGGAGTCGCTAGGGGTTGAGCCGGGAAGTTTGGCCAATTCGACGAAATAGACAGGGCAGCGGATTTTCCTTTGAGCGTCAATGTGAGCTGTTGTTCTGCAGCGCAACAGTGAGCGTGTACGGCGTTTCACGGGGGAGGGCGATTCCACCTTGCAGGAACTCTACTCGCTTATGTTAGTGTGGCTTCGAGCGCCCAGCTAGGCCAATACCCAATTCACCAGCAGTACCATGCTTAGCACCAACATCGTGGTGAAAATAACTCCAGCCAAGATGAAGGTGAGGATACTGCCGTGCTGGAAGTCTCTTTTTCTATTTTTATCGCTTTGCACACCAAAAGCTGCGGCAAACGTGCTGACCATGATGGCAAAAAAACTGGGGGCTTGGTTACCTTGTTCGTCTTGGCTGTTCTCGGTTTGATTCTTGTCCGCCATCATTCTGTCCTTAGCTCTATCGTATAAACATTGTCCATGGCGGCAAAAAATAAATCAAGCCAGTTGCTGAGCCTGACCATTGGAATCGTTATGAAGAGCCTTTTAAAGACGCTTTTGTTCTCTACCATCGTAGCCCTAGTTGCTTGCCAAGCTCAGCCTAGGTCGCTGGCGGTGAATGCCGATAATACTGAACTCGCGCAAATGATGGCGGAATATTGGGAGGCGCAGCTGGAATTACACCCCTTGATGGCTAATAACCTCGGCGACCCTCGCAATAAAGACAAGCTCACGGATTTGAGCTCGCTTGGGCAGCAGCGGCTTAAGCGGGTTTATGATGTCTTTACCACTAGGCTGGCCAAAATAGAGTTGGCCCAGCTCAGCCCGGAGCAGCAGGTTAACTACCGGGTGTTTAGCTGGATCTTGAAAAACGAGCGGGCGCTGCTTGATACCCCTTGGAAATACTATACTTTCGACACCTATTCTGGCTGGCATTCAGGATTTGCTCAGGAGATGGAGTTAAGCCAGTTTAGTCGCGCTCAGGATTATAGGGATTACATCGCTAGGTTGGCTGCGTTTGCAAAATATGGTGAGGAAAATATTGATCTTATGAAGCAGGGGTTGGCGGCAGGGCATGCACAGCCCTGTGCCACGCTGGACGGATATTTAGACAGTATTCGAGCCTATCAAAAGCCGCCGCAACAAAGTGTTTTTTACCAGCCCTTCGTTAATATGCTAGCAAGCCTTAAAAAAGCAGAAAAAGACGACTTAAAACAGCGGGCTGTGGCGGTTATAGAACAGGCAGTTAATCCAACTTACAAGCGCTATGCTGATTTTTTTGCCAACCGTTATTTACCCGCTTGCCGCCAGCAGGTTGGCATTTCTTCGGTACCCGGCGGGCCTGAGTTGTACGATTTTTTTGTAAAATACTACACCAGCACCGAACTGGATGCCGAGCAGATCCATACCTTAGGCCTGGCAGAGGTAAAGCGGATTAGAGCTGAAATGCAAAACATTATTGATGCATTGGGTTTTAAGGGAAGTTTTAAGGCCTTTTTGCAGGAGCTGCGGGGGAATAAAAAATATTACCCTAAAGATAAGCAGTCCTATCTATATTATGCCGCCTATCTAGCGAAAAAGGTTGATGGTAAGTTACCGGCATTTTTTTCCTACCTACCTAGGACGCCCTATGGTCTCAAGGAAATTCCAGCAGAAATAGCCCCTAAAACTTCTACAGCCTATTATCAAGGTGGGGCTGGGGATGGCAGCCGCGCTGGCTTTTATAATCTCAATACCTTCGGATTAGACAGTCGGCCTTTGTATGAGTTGCCAGCGCTGACATTACACGAGGCAGTGCCGGGTCACCATTTACAAATATCCATTCAGAATGAAATGAAAACTCTGCCCGATTTAAGGCGGTTCTATTATTTTCACGCCTTTGGTGAGGGCTGGGGCCTCTATGCCGAATACCTAGGTGAGGAGATGGGGATGTACCCAAGCCCTTATGACCGTTTTGGTCGCCTGACCTATGAAATGTGGCGGGCTTGTCGCTTAGTGGTGGATTCAGGTATGCACGCCAAAGGTTGGCGGCGGCAGCAAGCAATAGACTATATGGCCAACAATATGGCTCTATCGATCCATAATATCACCACTGAAGTTGATCGTTATATTACCTGGCCGGGACAAGCACTGGCCTATAAAGTTGGCGAGCTAAAGATACGGGAGCTGAGAAAATACGCAGAGAATAAGCTAGCAGATAAGTTTTCTCTGCGTGATTTCCATAGCCAAGTGTTAACCCGCGGCGCTGTACCTTTGTCGGTATTGCAGGCAAATATCGAAGACTGGGTTGCAGGCCAGTTAGAATAAATACCCTTTCATTTGATATGGAGTTTGGCCTGGTCTAGTCGCTAGTTGTTAGTTACCGAAGTGGGGCTCATCGATAATGATTTCGCCGTCTAGGCAAGTGACTTTAATATCGTCCAAGCGCGGGTGCTTGTCACTGCCCAAGCGCAGGTAAAGGTCGGCTTTATCTAGGACAACGGTACCTATATGCAAAACCCGGGTGGCTACCCCTGTGCAGCCTTCATGGTTGAGTAGATTGCGCAGTTGGAAGCTGTCGACAATATAGCGCCCCATGGGAAAGACCGGCAGGATTTCGGTAAATTTATCGTATTGCATGCTTTTTCCTTATTGTTTACGTTAGTCTGGCTGTTGAATTATTCATCAGTATATAGGCTGTTGTTAATGTGGCAGGCAGCAGTTGCTAATATCTTACTCGTCATAATACCGAAGTTTAGTTGTTTTACGTTGATCTGGGGCAATGGCGTGAATCTGGGTATAATGGCCCAATGACAGCTTTAGATATTTTACAAACAACCTTTGGTTACCCCAGTTTTCGACCGCCTCAAGACGAGATTATCGATACTCTTAGTAACGGTCAAGACGCCCTGGTGATTATGCCCACCGGTGGCGGTAAGTCCTTATGCTACCAGATACCAGCTCTGGTCAGAAATGGCGTGGCGGTGATTATTTCGCCTTTGATAGCGTTGATGCAGAACCAGGTCGACGCTTTGGCGCAGCTCGGAGTAAAGGCGGCATTTCTTAATTCCAGTCTCGACCCGGAGTCAGCTCGGGCGGTTGAAAACAGCGTTCGCAATAATGAATTGGATTTACTCTATGTTGCACCGGAGCGATTTAACAGCCCCGGTTTTAGCCAGTTGTTGCAGCAGTGTCCGCTGGCATTATTTGCCATAGATGAGGCTCATTGTGTGTCGCAATGGGGACATGATTTTCGTACAGATTATTTAAGTTTGGATAGGTTAGGGCGGGAGTACCCCAGTGTTCCCCGCATCGCCCTAACCGCGACGGCGGATTTACGCACCCAAACGGAAATTATCCAGCGCCTAGGATTAGAGCAGGCGAAACAATTCATCTGTGGTTTTGATCGCCCTAATATTCAATATCGCATCGGCCAAAAGCAAGAGGCAAAAAAACAACTGCTGCAATTTTTACATAATGAACACGCCAAAGATTGCGGCATAGTTTATTGTTTGTCGCGGCGCAAAGTCGAAGATACTGCCGAGTGGTTGCAAGCCCAGGGGTATAATGCGCTGCCTTATCACGCTGGGCTGTCCCAACAAATGCGACAACAGCATCAAAAAAGATTCTTAGCTGAAGATTCTATTATTATGGTGGCGACAGTGGCTTTTGGCATGGGTATTGATAAACCTGATGTGCGTTTTGTTGCTCATTTAGATCTGCCTAAAAGTGTTGAGTCCTATTACCAGGAAACCGGCCGGGCCGGCCGTGACGGTCAGCCAGCAGATGCCTGGATGGTATACGGCGTTCAGGATGTTATTAAGCTTCGACAGATGAGCGAGTCCTCCCAGGGGTCGGAAGATTTCAAACGACAGGAGCGCTATCGTCTCGACGCTATGCTTGGCCTGTGCGAAATTACCAGTTGCCGACGCCAGGTTTTGTTAGGTTATTTTGGTGAGCAACTTCAGCAGCCCTGTGGCAATTGTGATTGTTGTTTAAATCCGCCGGAAACCTGGGATGCTACTGAAGCTGCACGCAAGGCTTTGAGTTGTGTGTATCGTACCGGCCAGCGATTTGGGGTCAACCATCTGGTCGATGTATTACGCGGTTCCGAGAACCAAAAAATCATGCAGTTTAACCACCAGCAAATAAGTACCTATGGCATTGGTAAAGACATGGACGCGAATCAGTGGCGCAGTGTCTATCGACAGCTGGTGTCGCGGGGCTATTTGCAAGTTGATGTCGATGGTTTTGGTGGTTTAAAGTTAAGTGAGTCTTGTCGGGCTTTGTTGCAGGGCCAAGAAAAAATTGATTTGCGCAAAGAGGTAAAATCCAAATCTTCTACTCGTAAAATCAATAAGGCTGTCAGCAGTGGCGATGAAACGCTGTGGGAACTACTGCGTAATATGCGCAAACAGTTGGCTGAATCACAAGATGTGCCACCCTATATGATATTTCATGACGCAACCTTGATGGAAATGGTACGTTTAATACCAACCAGCTTAGAGTCCTTGTCTCGGATAAATGGCGTTGGGGCCAGCAAGCTTGATCACTATGGCTTGGCATTTGTTGAGCTGTTATCGGAATATCAGCGGGGTGCCGAGGCCTCGGACAGCACCAAAACTGGCGGTGAAACCACATTGCAAAGTCTAGCCTTGTTCGAGCAGGGCGCCTCTGTCGAGGTCATAGCTCAGCAGCGAGGGCTTTCAGAGGGCACCGTTTTCAAGCACATGGAAGAGCATATTCTCGCTGGAAAAGTTCCCGCAATGGCGGTAGTTGGTTTGGATGAACAGACGTATCGCTATGTTGAAGATACAATTCTGGCGGCTGAAGAAGAGGCTGAGGTGTTTCGGTTTAAGCCGGTTTTTGAACAGCTAGACGGTGCTTTTAGTTACGCTATCTTGCGTTGTATTCGAGCGGACTTACAATATCATCTAAGTGCCGGTGCTAAGTGATGCAGCCGTTTAAAATACTAAAGCTGGAAACGGATTTTATTGTTGTCGCCAAGGCGGCAGGCCAAGGCTTTCACGATGAGCAAACTGAGCTGGGCTTGGTGCCCGGCTTATGTCGTTTGTTGCATGAATATCTGCTGGCCAGCGATGAATCGAATAGCGAGGTATATCCGGTTCACCGTTTGGACAAGGTAACCTCTGGGGTGTTAGTTTTTGCCCGCAGCTCGGCGGCAGCGGCTCTTCTTGCAGAAGAGTTCGCCCATCGTCGGGTAGAAAAATATTACCTGGCGTTAAGTGATCGTAAACCAAAAAAAAAGCAGGGCAGTATCATCGGTGACATGGTTAAAGCTCGCCGCGGTACCTGGAAGTTGCTACCGCAAAAACAAGCACCCGCGAAAACTCAATTCTACAGCCACAGTATTGCTGATAATCTACGTTTGTTTTGCCTTCGCCCTTATAGCGGTAAAACTCACCAGCTACGAGTGGCGTTAAAAAGTTTGGCCAGCCCTATCTGCGGTGACTCGGCCTACGGTGGTAGCCAGGAAGATAAGGGGCGAGAGTTTAAACGAGTTTTTTTACATAGTTTTCTATTGGCTTTTAATTATATGGGGCAAAACCATGAGTATCGCTGTTTGCCAGAGCTTGATGCGGCTGAAGCAAGTGACTTCTATTTTGATTGGCATATTAACGATGACTTGATCGAAGCCATGCGGCAGGGGTTTGAAAAGTTTACTCAGGCCAGAGATTTACATTGGTCTATCGCCCAGAGAAAACCTCGATTCAGAGAAAAATAATGGCGCTAATATGGCAGCGACAACTTGGTCCGGTGCTTTACCAGATAAGAACGGCGGGCGGTAGCAAGCGCTTATACAGTAATGGGGTATTACATACCCAGTATAATCCCGCAAAAATCCTGGGTGGCGGGGTGTGGGATCTGCTTACCATGGCGGCTATGTTTCAGCCTAAAGCTGCCATGCAAATTCTAGTGTTAGGGGTGGGCGGGGGTGCCGTTATTGGCCAACTAAAACAACTCTTACCTCAGGCTAATATGATTGGCATTGACCTTGATGCCAACCATTTGTCGCTGGCTAGCCAGCAGTTTGGTATTAATGGCCGTGGTATTACCTTATTGGAAGCTGATGCTAAGTTGTGGTTGCACTATTATAAGGGGCCAAAGTTCGACCTAATTATAGATGATTTGTTTGGCCATTATGATGGGGAGGCTACGCGTGCCTTTCCAGTTGATGAATCCTGGGTGGCGTTGTTACTCAACCACCTAGAGTTAGCGGGCAGTCTGGCGGTTAACTTTGAGAGTCCATCCCAGCGCCGGGCTTCATGGCTTTATGCGAGCCCTGTGGCACGGACTAGGTTTTCTGGCCGCTTTGCTTTGGGGTTGGCATTATACGAAAATTGCATCGGAGTTTGGACTGCCAGTAGGCATAAGCCCGCCGTTTTGCGGGACAACCTAATGACCTATTCTGGCCTTAACGAGCAGCAGTTAAAAAAGTCCTGTGATTATCAGCTTAGCTGTAATTAATTTTTCCGCGTGAAATCAATGCCATAATTTGAGTCATTGGTTTTGGCGGGGGGGTGGTTTCACATGGCTTTGTCCCGAAGCTAGTTGTTGCTTAGTTTTAATACCTTAAACTGTTTGTTGTTGTGCAGGCACTCGCAGCGCTTGAATAATGATTTGGATTTTTTTTCCAAGGGTAAGAAACTATTAACCACAAACAGCGCTACGCCGCCGGAATTTAAGTGCTGCTTGGCGCTGGCCAAAAACCGATCGCCGAGGCTGTCGTCAACCGCAAAACCTTGATGGAAGGGCGGGTTGCAAAGGATTAAATCAAAGCGCTGGTCGATCGACTGGCCACAATCGGCGGCGACCACGTCTAAGTCGATTGTGTTTTTCCATGGCTCAAGGTTTGCCGTAGCGCTAATGATAGCGGCTGCATTATTGTCGGTGGCGCAAAGCTTGTTTATCTTCAGCTCCGAACTTAGGGCCGCTAGGCTTAAGTAGCCGTAGCCACAGCCTAGGTCTAATACTGACAATGCCTGTGTCAAATTTAGCTTGCTTAACTCAGCGATAAGCAGGCTACTGCCGGCATCAAGTTTATTCCAGCCAAACTGCCCGGGTTTGCTTTTTATCGTCGCTCCAGAATTGATAGGACGAAGATTCGAATAATCTTGGTCATCAAATATTTGATGCTGATGATTTTCAACCTGGGCGCGAAACAAATAATCTAGCCCATGTTTTTCTAAGTTGCCATTGCCGAGCTGTTGTTTAAGTTTTTGCGCGTAGTTCTTAACGCCTTGTTTCTTTTGCCCAGAGAATATGATTTCACCATGGGGCGTTAACTTTTTTAACGCTTGGTTGATGATGTGATGATTGATGGGCTTTTCTTTGCTGATGCGAAATAGAATACGATCAAATAATTGCGGGTATACGGATAGATCCCAGTCGTTAAATTGGCAGTCAAATGCCTGTAGCTGCAGGGCAATGTCGAAGCGATTACTTAGACACTTAACCTTACCCTTTAAGTCGATATTCAAATCGCTGTCTGCTAGGTTTTCATCCAGTAGCAATAAACACGACTTGTCACTCTCGGCCAGAGGCAGTAGTAGGTTCAGGCAATTATCCATTGAGATGGTGTCCGTTAAAAATTGTCAATTTCTGCTTGGCTTAAGGGCCGGTGTTCGCCGGGGCTAAGATCTTTATCTAGCTCGATAGCGCCAATACTGAGGCGGTGTAATTTCAGCACATGATTGCCCACAGCGGCAAACATACGTTTAACTTGGTGGTAGCGGCCTTCGCTTATACCGATGATAACCTCGTTATCGGATAGCCGTTCGATATCGGCAGGCTTGCATATCTTGATCTCATTTTTTAATCGTATCCCCTGCTGCAGCTGGCTTTCAGCGTCGGTGCTTAGGTCGCGGGATAAATGAACATGGTAGCGTTTCATGCAGCCATGTTTGGGGCTGGTGACGCGGTGGTTCCATTGGCCGTCATCGCTTAGCAGCACCAGGCCGGTGGTGTCGATATCTAAACGGCCGCATATTTGTAAGTCGGCGTTTTTTTCGAGCAGATCTAAAACGACCGCTTGGTCTGCATCGCTATTGGCACAAACATAGCCTTCGGGTTTGTGTAGCATGATATAGCGGCTCTGCTTGGCTGCAATGACATTACCAGCAAGGCTGACTTCGGCTGCTTCCGGCACTTGGAGCGAGAATTTTTTTACCAGCTCGCCATTGATGGTCACCTGGCCTCGTTTTAGTTGTATGTGTACTTCTCGGCGCGATAATTCGGTGGCGTTGGCTAGGTATTTATCAATTCGCATGGTAGGTCTTAAGTTCGCTAGGAAGCTTGTTCAGCCAGTGGAAATTTTGAAATAATTTAAACATGGTGTGATCCAGTGGTGCAATACAGCTAAGGGTGGTTTTTGTGAGTGGGTGGCTAAAGCTTAATTTATAGGCGTGCAGCAATAATCGGCCGGCGTTAAGCTCAGTTTTAAAATAGCGATTGTGGCGGCCCCGGCCATGTTTGGCATCGCCTATGATTGGATGAGATATATGCTTGCAGTGGCGCCGAAGCTGATGTTTACGACCCGTTTTGGGTTGGCAGTCAAGCAGGGAATAGCGACTCTGGGGGTAGCGTTCTATCTCGGCCTCAATTTCAACCGTTGCCAAACAATTGAAATGGCTGAGCGCCTCCTGGGCGGGTTTGTCTGCCCGGGATTTTTTATCCGCAATTTTATCCAGCTCTTCTTTTAATGGGTGGTCGACAATGTTTGATTCAGGTGCGTAACCACGTACTACTGCTAAATATCGTTTTTCGAGTTGTTCGCCTCGATTGGAAAATTGCTGGCCCATAAGTTTTGCTATCTCTGGGCTCAGGGCAAACGCTAGCGCGCCGGAGGTTGGCTTGTCTAGGCGGTGCAGTGGGTAAACGTATTGGCCCAGCTGGTCGCGCAAAATTTGCAGGGCAAAGCGGGTTTCATGGCGGTCGATCATGCTGCGGTGCACCAGCAGCCCACTGGGCTTGTTAACCACCACTAGGTGCTCGTCCTGATAGAGGATGGGCAGAGTTTCAGCTGGGTGATCTGGCATGGCAGTAATGGGCATGTTGGTATGGGGGGCCAAGCCCCCAATATCACTTAAGAGATTTTTTTCTCGGCAGAGTCGACGGATTGGTAAATTAAGGTGTTGATGGTCATGGGGCCAACGCCACCGGGAACCGGAGTATAGGCCGCAACGCGATCGAGCAGCGGCGCCAGTTCAATGTCACCAACGCCGCCGGGGTGGTAGCCGGCATCGACGACCACGGCGCCATCTTTAATCCAATCGGCCTTGATAAATTCAGGCTTGCCAACGGCACCGACAATGATGTCAGCTTGTTTAATATGCTCGGCCAAATTTTGAGTACGCGAGTGGCAAATAGTCACTGTGGCATTGGCTTCGAGTAGCATCATGGCCATTGGTTTACCGAGTATTGGGCTGCGGCCGACAACGACCGCGTGCTTGCCGCTAATATCAATATTATAAGCTTCTAGCAACCGCATAATGCCTTTGGGTGTGGCGCAGCCGTAGGCTTCTTCGCCCATGCTCATGCGACCAAAGCCGAGGCAGGTTACGCCATCAACGTCTTTTTCTAGGGCGATGGCGTCAAAGCAAGCGCGCTCATCAATTTGGGCAGGTACCGGATGTTGCAGCAAAATACCGTGCACATTGGGATTGCTATTGAGCTCTTCGATCTGAGCTAGCAGCTGTGTGGTGGTGGTTTGCTCGCCGAGCTCAACCTTCATGGAATCCATGCCAATACGCTGGCAGGCATTGCCCTTCATTTTAACGTAGGTGGCTGAGGCTGGATCAGCACCGACAAGAATGGTCGCTAAAATTGGGGTTTGGCCGTTGCTGCGCTGCTTCAATTGTTCAACGCGTTGGCTTAATTCCTGTTCAGTTTTTTTGGCAAGAGCTTTGCCGTCGAGTACCAAGGCTGACACAGTGTTACTACCTCTATGTGGGAGAGTTTAAAAGCCGGCTATTGTCCCACGTCCTTGGGTCTAGGCCAACACCTTGCGGAAGGTTAGGTTAAAGCGATAATTGCCTGTCAGTGGATGGTAGCCTTCTGCCAGCGGCTGGACGCCGTGAAAGTTCAGGCGTGAATCTCCACCCCAGACCATAACATCACCGTGTTGTAATAAGAGCTTTGTACAGGCCTGCTCACGCTGGATGCCACCAAATAGGAAGATAGCCGGCAAACCTAATGATACCGAAACTATCGGAGAGCGCTTGTCCTGCTCGTCACGGTCTTGATGCAGGGATAGGCGGCTGCCTATCGCGTAGCGGTTGATCAAGCAGGCATCGGGCCTGTAGTGACGAAACCCCGCTTTAGCTGCGGCCCTTGCGGCTAATTGATAAAAGGATTTTGGCATGCTGGGCCAGGGCTGCTGTGTTTGCGGGTCCATTTGAAGATAGCGATAACCCCTGCGATCACTATGCCAGCCCCAGGGGCCACAGTTACTCATGGCCACAGACATTGTTTTCCCTCCGGGTGTGGTTAAGAACCGCAGCGGGCTGTGCTTAAGTAGGTGCTGTATATCAAGCGCTAATGGTTGAGCTTGGCTGGTGGCAAAGCCGGCCAACAAATGAGCGCCATCAGCTAAAACTGTATCGGTGTTGAGATTTTGATCAAAAAACAAGTCCACCTAATTTACCTTTATATACCCTCTGCGGGCATAGAATATGCCGGATTAAATAAACTGTAAAATGAATAAAACTATTACTAAGAAAAGCCTTGACTCAAACCGAAGCCATCCCTACTATACGCGCCTCTTCGCACTCGTAGCTCAGCTGGATAGAGTACTCGGCTACGAACCGAGCGGTCGAAGGTTCGAATCCTTCCGAGTGCGCCATACGCAAAAAAGCCCCCCAGGTGAAAACCTGGGGGGCTTTTTTGCGTATGGCGCACTCGGTTGGTCAGAAGCTTGGCAAGGTTCGACCAACTGCGAGCAGCAGTTTGGATCAAGCGGCAGCGCAGCCCGCAGGGCGCTAAAACCCCTTAGGGTTTTAGC